>Ga0209572_1000012_pt1 | contig 600828 bp, 506 predicted proteins | sample EBPBio232012_DNA_FD_185867 | JGI IMG/M metagenome (GOLD analysis project Ga0209572, IMG submission 185867) | Wastewater treatment Type I Accumulibacter community from EBPR Bioreactor in Madison, WI, USA - Reactor 1_1/23/2012_ DNA (SPAdes)... | ecosystem: Engineered > Bioreactor > EBPR >...
AAACAACCTTTATAAATGAGGCTCCAGGGGGTGGTCAGTTTGCACCGGAAAAGGGTGGTCAGGTTCGACCGGAAAAGGGTGGTCAGGTTCGACCGGAAAGAGGTGGTCAGTTTGAGCGGATTTTCCAAACAGGAGTCTTCTTTAAAGAAAATTTGTGAAGAAATACTTGCATTGACAAAACTGAATTTTAATAACTGTAATTATTATGACAGCTTGCCAATTACGATAAGGTTTGCTCAAAAAGTTGGAGAAATAACCCAGTATATAGAGCCAGGTACTAAACCGCCGGACAGGTACTTCTATTACATGTAAATAGTATTATCACAGATTGGTATATCAATTCCTAAAAAAAATGGCAGCATAGAGTATTCAAAAAAGAAAAAATATGACTCTCTACATAAAAAATATGGTCTGCAACCGCTGTGTAATGGTGGTAAAGCAGGAACTGGAAAAGATGAAACTAAAGGTAGCCAATGTAAGCATGGGTGAGGTGGAACTGGCAAAACCTGCCTCCGTAAAACAACTTAACGATTTCAGCGCAAGGCTGCAAGAGTTGGGGTTTGAGTTGTTGGACGACCAGAAGCAGAAGCAAATTGAAAAAATTAAAACTCTGCTTATCAAAAAAACACAATCAGGCGATTTAGAAGAACATTTCAGCATCAGCGGGTATTTACGCAAATCATTACATAAAGACTACAGCTCTGTATCCCGCCTCTTCTCACAGGTAGAGGGTATTACGATTGAACAGTTTTTTATTCTGCAAAAAATTGAAAAAGTAAAAGAATGGCTGGTATATGGCGAACTATCCCTCAATGAAATTTCATATAAACTTGGGTACAGTAGTGTATCCCATTTATCAGCCCAGTTTAAAAAAATCACAGGGCTTACACCCAGTGATTTCAAGAAGATGGGTGGCAGCAGAAAATCGCTTGATAACCTGTAGCAATTAAATATAACTCTTTCTCAAAACAGTATAACAATATTTCTTACTGCCTGCATGAACTTTGTGTCATAAATCTTGGTTTATGACGCATGTGTACAAATTAACCGGAATGACCTGCAGCAGTTGTGAAGCAAAAGTGAAAAGCAGCCTGCTAATGCTTCCGGGAGTAACTGATGTGAAAGTTTCAAAAGAAAACGAAACAGCCACCATTAGTATGGAAAAGCATATTGCTTTATCCGTTTTTCAAAACGCATTGGACAGCAAATACACCATTGCTGCCGCAGAACACAGTGAAACAGCAGAACAGGCTAAAAGCTGGCTGGCAATCTACAAGCCTGTGCTATTAATTTTTGGCTACATCACCGGCATTACCCTGCTCATTGAGTGGATGCAGGGAGAATTTTCATGGATGCGCTGGATGAATCATTTTATGGCAGGGTTCTTTTTGGTCTTTTCTTTTTTCAAATTGATTAATCTGAAGGGCTTTGCAGAAAGCTATAGCAGGTATGATATTGTTGCAAAGAAGTGGAATGGTTGGGGCTATATATATGCCTACATAGAACTGGCATTGGGGTTGGCGTTCTTAACCGGTTTTAACACTATCCTTACCAATAGCGTTACTTTTGTAATAATGACTGTAAGCATCTTCGGGGTTTTACAAAGTGTATTAAATAAACGGAAAATTAAATGCGCCTGTTTAGGCGATGTATTTAACCTGCCCATGAGTACGATAACTATTATTGAAGATGCACTGATGATTGGGATGAGTGGGATAATGCTGATTACAATGACATAATTTTTTATCTAAATATGCTTTGGCAAGTTTGAAAACCATAATAAAATTTATACGACCCAAAACGCTGCTTTGGTTTGGTATTTCAACATGCCTGGCATTTGGAGCCCTAATACAAAATGGAGTTCCATCAATAAGTTTCATTTACATCATTATTACAATAATTTTTGCAAACATTGGGGCTATAATCGTTAACGATTTGGGAGATATTGAAGTTGATAAAAAAAGCCCGGAAGAAGGCAAGAGATTAAGACCGCTTGTTACTGGTGAGGTTACAAAAAAAGAGGCCATTATTTATTCAACTATTGCATTTGTACTTTCATTGGCAGTGTCTTTATTATATGATACAAGGGCTACCATTTTTTCTGCTATCGTTATAGCATTTGCCCTTTCATATTCATTGCGGCCTACAAAATTTTGCGCTAAATCTTATGGCAGTGTATTATTTTGGATAGTTCTTTGTTTTTTTTGTTATCTTTTAATGCTTAATGTACTCAGTTCTCAGGAAAACAATTTTAATGAGTTGGTGAAGTATGCTCCTGGGTGGCTTTTCATTTCAGGTATCATTTTGTTCATGGGTATTGCAGAAATAATAGCAAAAGATATGAGGGATTTTGACAATGACCGTGAAGGAGGAAGGAATACCTATGTGAATTTTGCCGGGATTGAAATATCATCTCGTATAATGATATTTTTTTCGTGGTTTGGCTTTATCCTTTGGATTCAGGCATTGTATATGAGTGATAGGTTTCCCGATTCAATATTTGCTATTTTGTGTTTTTTGACCGGTTTAATCTGGTGTATTCAAATTACTATTGCAGGACTAAATTTTATTAAAGGGTACAATCAGCGTTTAGCAGCAAAATTGCATCAGAACTGGACTTATTACTATGCAGCAATGCAGATACTGACTTTTCTCTCTTTTTATTAAAATTTATTTTATGAACAAAGGAAATCTTTTCATCAAACTTGGCAGAGTGTTTTCGGTGTTTTCACTGATTTCATTTATGCTAACATGGGTTACAGGGTTTACAGGGGGCAATATTCTTGGAAGAAGTGAAGAGCACCTGTTCTTTGATTCAATAATCCTGGCTCTGCTAAGTATTATCTGCTTATTAGACGGTTATCTTCATTCAAAAAAAATGTAAAGGGGGTAATATTTTGTTTAGAACGATTTTGAAAAGGGTATTGAAGCTTTTTAGGCACTTTCTTTTGCCGAAAAAGGACTGCTGCAAATAGGTGAATATCATTTAAGTATAAATATTCTGCAAAATTTTATAACCCAATTACACAGAAATAGCTATACCTTTATAGCTCATTCAGTTATGAAAAAGTTCATCACGGCCATATTAGCTGTTTTATACCTTGGTACTTCTACCGGGGCTACAGTGCATATGCATTATTGTATGGGCAAATTGGCTGATTGGGGTCTTGGTCATAATAAGTCTAAAACCTGCGGCAACTGTGGTATGGAGAAATCCGAAGAAAAAGATAATGGTTGCTGCAAGGATGAACACAAGTTCGTAAAAAACGATACAGACCAAAAAACTGCTGAAGCCAGTATCCAGATTACACAGTTACTTGGAGCGGCTTTGCCTGTTGTTTTTCTTGAAATCTCATCTAATGATTTTCCATCTGTAACAGAAGAAAATCCCATCAGCCATGCACCTCCCCGATGTTGTGGCGTTGCGGTGTACGTCCGCAATTGTACTTTCCTTATTTAAAGATTAGTTTCTTTTATGAGCCGGGCAATAGAATTGCCGGGCTACAGGCATTCCTATATGTCTGAAAAATTCTCCTTTTCATACTAAATAAAATAAAATGAAAGCAATTAAAATGCTGATGATGGCAGCATTAACCATCTTGACTGTTTCTGTATTTGCCCAGGAAAAAGCAGGCAAAAAGGATACACTGAAGCATGTAAAGCTTTACGCCTGCCCCATGCACGATACAGTAGCTGCTAAAAAACCCGGTAATTGCCCGGTTTGCGGGATGAAACTGGAACGTTCAAAAAAAGAACAAATGAAGGCAGAGGTAACAAAAACCTATTCCTGTCCCATGCACGCAGATGTAGTAAGTGATAAGCCCGGTAAGTGTACGAAATGCAATATGGATTTAACCGCTTCGCCAAAAGAAAAAATGAAAATGGAAGTAGTGAAAGCTTATTCCTGCCCCATGAAATGCGAGGGTGATAAAACTTATACTAAAGCCGGTAAATGTCCTAAGTGCGGCATGGATTTAAAAGAGAAAAAGGAAGACCATTCCAATCATCAACATTAATCAATCATTAAAATATTTCACAATGAATAAAATTATTTCAGCAATCACAATAGTTTCTGCACTTGTTTTCTCAGCCTGCAACAGTGGCGGTACAAAAAATGAACATGAAGGACATGATATGAATAAGACAAGTAATGATACCGCACAGCATGTATCAACAACAGATGACAAAGACGTAAAAATAATATCCGTGGCATTTACAAACGTAGATGCGAAAGCCGCTGCAAGTATCAAAGAAATTGTTGACCATTACCTGCATATTAAAAATGCACTGGCCAATGACAATGCCAGTGAAGCAGCCAGTGGCGCAAGGGCAATGGAGAATGCTGTTACCAAACTGGATAAATCACTCCTCACAGCCGAGCAAAAAACAGCCTACGATGCAAACGAAGATGAGCTGAAAGAACATGCTGAACATATTGGAAAAAATGGGGACAACATCAAGCATCAGCGTTCACATTTTGTAATGATGAGTGAAGTGATATATGAGCTGGCGAAAAACTTTGGTGCCGGTCGTCCGCTTTATCATGACCATTGCCCGATGGCAAGAGATAATCAGGGGGCAATGTGGCTAAGTGAAGTGAAAGAGATTAAGAATCCCTATTTCGGGTCAGAAATGTTCAAGTGCGGCAGAGTTGAAGAAATGATTAAATAATATTAAACAAAAATCATGGTTCAAAAATTAATTGGACTGGCCTTGCGCAACAGGCTGATTGTTCTGCTACTGGCAGGCGGCCTGTTTGCGTATGGCGTTTACTCTGTCAAACAAAATCCCATTGATGCCATTCCTGATTTAAGTGAAAACCAGGTCATTGTTTTTACGGAATGGATGGGCCGCAGCCCGCAGGTTATGGAAGACCAGGTTACCTATCCACTGGTGAGTAACCTGCAGGGTATTCCTAAAATCAAAAATATCCGGGGCTCATCTATGTTCGGGATGAGTTTTGTATATGTGATTTTTGAGGATAATGTTGATATCTATTGGGCAAGAACAAGAGTGCTGGAGCGGTTAAATTTTGCTCAACGGTTATTGCCGCAGGGAGTAACACCATCATTAGGTCCTGATGGAACAGGGGTTGGCCATGTTTATTGGTATCATCTTGATGCTCCAAAAATGGATTTAGGTGAGCAACGGGCTTTGCAGGACTGGTATATCAAGTTTGCCTTACAAACAGTGCCGGGTGTGGCAGAAGTGGCATCATTTGGCGGATTTGAAAAACAGTACCAGTTGGTGGTTGACCCTGTGAAACTACAGTATTACAACATCTCTTTGATGGATGTAATGAATAAAGTCAAAGCCAACAATAACGATGTGGGCGGCAGAAAATTTGAGATGGCGGATATGGCTTATATCATCCGTGGCCTTGGTTATATTAAAAGCAAAGAGGATGTTGAAAACATTGCACTAAGCAATTACAACGGCATCCCGGTAAGGGTAAAGGACATAGGCTCTGTGCAAATGGGCGGCGATTTACGGCTTGGCATTTTTGATATGGATGGAAAAGGTGAAGTGGTTGGCGGTATTGTAGTGATGCGGTATAATGAAAACGCCAATAAGGTTATTGAGGCTGTTAAAGCCAAGATGAAGGAAGTGGAGAAGGGATTGCCTGAAGGTGTAACTTTTAAAACCTCTTATGACCGCAGCACATTGATAAAGGAAGCCGTTGATTCGGTAAAAGGAACGTTGATTGAGGAGATGATTGCCGTATCTCTTATCGTTCTCATCTTTCTTTTCCATTGGCGCAGTGCAGTTATCATTCTTATACAGTTACCCATTTCTGTAGCAGCAGGATTTATTTTCCTTGAAATGTTTGGCATTTCATCCAACATCATGTCATTGACCGGTATTGCACTGGCTATTGGTGTGGTAGTGGATGATGGTATTGTAATGGTGGAAAATGCCTACCGGCATATCAGCGAAGCTCAAACGGCAAAATTTAAATCATCCGACAAAGCATAATCATGGCAAAATGGTTCAAAAGAAATAAAGACCCGCTGTCAAGCGAAGAAAGAAATGCAATCATTGAGAAGTCATCCAGGCAGGTTGGCCCTGGCGTATTCTATTCCACCATTATTGTGGTTACATCTTTTCTTCCGGTGTTCCTGCTTACAGGTATGGAGGGCAAACTCTTTCATCCTTTAGCCTGGACAAAAACATTCATACTGCTGATAGATGCTGTACTGGCCATTACATTAATCCCGGTATTGATTTCATTTTTCCTGAAAGGGAGATTAAAACCTGAAAGTGCCAATCCAATTACAAGAACATTGGAGAGGATTTACACGCCAATTTTGAAATGGTGCTTGAAATGGCGAAAAACCACCATTGGCATCAACATCGTTGCATTAGCTACAGGTATCATCATGATGACACGCCTTGGCTCGGAGTTTATGCCGCCCTTGGATGAAGGTTCCTTGTTATTTATGCCGGTAACATTACCGGATGTCTCCAACTCTGAAGCAAAGCGTTTATTACAGGTACAGGATAAAATCATCCGTACAGTTCCGGAAGTATCGCATGTGTTAGGAAAGGCAGGTAGAGCGAATACTGCAACAGATAACTCACCCATCAGTATGATTGAAACCATTATTCTGTTGAAACCAAAAGGCGAATGGCGAAAAGGTATGACCAAAGATGGGATCATTAATGAACTCAATTCAAAATTGCAGATACCCGGTGTGACTAATGGTTGGACTCAGCCAATCATTAATCGTATTAACATGCTTTCAACAGGTATCCGTACCGATGTGGGTCTGAAGGTTTATGGACAAAACTTAGACAGCATTTATGCCTTTGCACAAACCATAAAAAAACAATTAGAAGGTATTGACGGGGTAAAAGATTTATATGTGGAACCAATTACCGGGGGTAAGTATGTGGACATAGCAATCAAACGGGAAGAAATCGGAAGATATGGTTTGAGTGTTGATGATGTGAATACAGTTATTGAAAGTGCATTGGGTGGTATGAAATTGACCACGACTATTGAAGGCCGCCAGCGTTTTTCAGTAAATGCAAGGTATGGTCAGGATTTTCGCAATAATCTGGAAGCATTAAAACGGTTACAGGTACAGACGATGAACTTCGGCCCAATACCATTGGAGGCAGTGGCAGATATCAGGCTCAGTGATGGCCCGCCGATGATAAATTCAGAAAATGCCATGTTAAGGGGAACAGTATTGTTTAATGTGAGAGAAAGAGATTTGGGAAGTACAGTGAAAGATGCACAAGAGAGATTAAACCAGATGATAACAAAACTTCCTAAAGGTTATTTCCTGGAATGGAGTGGCCAGTGGGAAAATCAGATAAGGGCTAACCGCACATTGAAAATGATTTTACCAATTGTGCTTATCATCATTTTTATGGTGTTGTATTTCACTTATCACTCCTTCAAGGAAGCAATCACTACCATGATAACTGTTCCATTTGCGTTGATTGGGGGCGTCTTCATGGTATATTTCTATGGTATCAATCTGTCGGTTGCGGTTGCCGTTGGTTTTATCGCCTTATTCGGAATGGCAATTGAAACAGCCATGCTGATGACGATTTACCTGAATGAAGCTATGCAAAACATGGTTGCAAAGCATGGTAATTCAAAAGCAACACTTACTCCGGCCATCATACGGAGATTTGTAATAGAAGGCGCTGCAAAAAGGCTAAGGCCAAAACTGATGACTGTTTCTGTCGGACTGTTTGGGTTGATACCCATCCTTTGGGCTGCCGGTGTAGGCAGCGATATTATGCGGCCAATCACCATTCCGCTGATTGGTGGCACTATTTCATCCACTATTTATGTATTACTTATCACCCCTGTAATTTTTGAAATGATTAAGGAAAGAGAATTAAAACGTAAAGGCAAAATTGAATTGATAGATGTTAAAGAATAAACTGCTTCTGATGCAGTTTTGAGAAAGACAGGAGAAATGGAATTGTTGAACACAATATATTAAAATATGAAAAAACAAAATGGAATAATTGGTGCCGGAATAATAACAGCAATTGCAGCATCGCTGTGCTGCATTACACCTGTACTGGCTTTGCTGGCTGGCTCCAGTGGAATCGCCGCTTCTTTTTCCTGGCTGGAACCATTACGGCCATTCTTAATAGGTATTACCATTCTTACGATTGGTTTTGCATGGTTTCAAAAACTAAGGGCTGCAAAAAAAGACGATTGCGGCTGTGAAACGCCGGAAAACAAAAAATTTATTCACACAAAAGCATTTCTTGGAATAGTAACTGTATTTGCTATCCTTATGATGGCCTTCCCTTACTATTCAAAAATGTTTTACCCCCAAACTACAAATAAGTCAGTAATTACTACTGATGCAGTTCTAAAAATTGCGGAAGTTAAAATTAAAGGAATGACCTGTGCCGCCTGCGAGGAACATGTAAAATTTGAAGTAACTAAATTACCCGGAATTATATCATCAGAAGTATCCTATGCAAATAGGAATGCCATGATAACTTTTGATACGATGAAAACAAATATCAAAATAATTGAATTGGCAGTTAATAAAACAGGATATAAAGTCACAGACATAAAAATTAAATAAAATGGAAGTTATCTTAAAATCAACCATAACCTGTCCGCAATGTGGTTATAAAAAGGAGGAGAATATGCCGGTGGATGCCTGTCAATATTTTTATACCTGCGAACAATGCAAAGCGGTATTAAAACCCAAATCAGGGGATTGTTGTGTTTTCTGCTCTTATGGAAATGTGGCCTGTCCGCCCATACAAAAAGGCAAAGACTGTTGTGCTTAAATCTAAATTAAATGAATAGGAAAATATTATTAATACTTGCTTTGGTTGTATCGGGAAATATTGCATCGGGTCAATCCATTATGCAATTAGATACAATCATTGACAGTATCACCGCATCACACCCCGTTGTGAAAATGTACGACAATGAAATCCGTTCAATGGATGAAGCAGCCAAAGGTGCAAGAAGTTGGATGCCGCCGCAGGTTGGCATCGGGCAGTTTATGACGCCGTATGATGTACGGCTCTGGCACAGAGAAGGCGATATTCCGGGCATGGGCTCAGTAATGGTGTCAGGTGAGCAAATGTTCCCAAACAGAAAAAAACTGGATGCAGATGAGAGATACATGAAGGCAATGTCCTCAGTTGAGAAGGAAAGAAAAAACGCAACACTGAACGAATTAATCAACGATGCAAAACAGTTTTATTACGAATGGATAATCTTGAAAAGGAAGCTGGTGATACTGGCAGAAAATGAAAAGATTCTGGACTTCATGATAAAGAATGCTGAGATACGATACAAGAACGGATTAGAAAAAATAAGTGCATACTACAAAGCTAAAGCTGCATTGGGTGATGTGAAGAATATGCAACTAATGTTTGAAAACGATATAAAAGAAAAAAGAATCCGTATCAATGCACTTATGGGCAGAAATGCAATGATTTATTTTGACATTGATACAGCTTATGCTTTAAATGATTATTCAGGTCTTGTTTTTGACAGCACATTATTTTATACTAACCGGAGTGACCTGAAATCATTAGACAAGGAGATTAGTCTTACCCGGTTGAAGCAGGAGGCAGAAAGGGCGTCACTAAAACCGCAATTCGGCATCCGCTATGACAATATGATTGGTTTTGGCGGTCAGCCTTTGCAATACACAATCATGGGAATGGTGCGGATTCCAATGGCTAAATGGTCATCAAAAATGAATAAGGCTAATATTGAAAGCCTGAAATGGAAAACCTATGCCATACAATCTCAAAAAGAAATGATAGTGAATGAATACAGCGGCATGGCTTATGGTATGAGAAATGAATTAGAGCTAAAGAAAAAGCAGATTAAGCTCTATGAGGAAAATATCATTCCTGCATTGAGGAATAATTATAAAACCATGCAGTTGGGTTATGAACAAAACACAGAGGAGCTATTTATGCTTTATGATGCCTGGGAAACGCTAAACATGAAGCAACTGGAATATGTAGAATTGCTCAACCAAGCATTAAAACTTCAGGTAACGATTGAACGAATTATTGAAAAAAAATAAATCTCCTGTTATGAAAAGAAGAAATTTTTTAAAAATGTCAGGCCTGGGTGCAGGCGCAGTTGTAACCAGTGGTTCTCTGGCAGGTTTTTTAGTCAGTTGCAGTGGGTGTAAAAAGGAGCATCACAGAGGTTTGATGACAGAGCCGGTAATGATAACAGAAGGCGATTTTTCAAAACTGCTTTCATTTCCATCATCGGCAGGAGCAAATCAAACACTCACAGCACAGGCAACAACTGCAAACCTGAAGGGGGCGAATATTCCGGTATTGGGTTATCAACCCAATAGTTTGCTTGGCCCCTCATTCAGAATAAACAAAGGCGATGCTGTAAATATTTTACTTCAAAATAATTTATCAGAACATTCCAATATTCATTGGCATGGTTTAAAAGTTCCTGCATTAATGGATGGTCATCCTGACCAGTTAGCGAATGCAGGCGGTACTTTCCGGTATCAGTTTACGGTAAATCAAAGAGCTGGTTTAAGCTGGTATCATCCGCATCCTCATGAAATGACTGGCAGGCAGGTTTTCCAGGGATTGGCCGGTTTGTTTATCATCAATGATGCAGAAGAAACAGCCCTGAATTTACCATCAGGTCAGTATGAAATACCATTGGTTATACAGGATAAACGCATCACCGGAACAGGCATTGCTTACAACCCTTCAATGGAAGAAGTGATGGCGGGTTATATGGGAGAATCAATTGTGGTCAATGGTGCTTATTCGCCTTATACTGAAGTAGCCGCCCGTTATTACCGTCTTCGCATTTTGAATGGTTCCAATGCAAGGGTGTACAATCTTGCTTTCAGCAACAATGCTGATATTATAGTTATTGGCAACGATGGAGGATTGTTAAAAAATTCTGTTACAGTAAAGGAAATATTGATAGCGCCGGGTGAAAGACTGGATGTCCTTATAAATTTTAGTACTGCTTCAATTGGTTCAGAAATATTTTTAACAAGCAAAGAATTTGGAAATGGTGGTGATGCACAGGGCAAGCAGTCATTCAGAATTATGAAATTTAAAGTAACGACTGCTGTTACTGGTACATTTACTGTTCCCGCAAATCTTTCTGCCATTAATACAATTGCTGCTTCATCGGCTGTAAAAACAAGAACATTTGAAATTTCCAATGCAATGGAGCATCATGGCTATCCTATGAACGATGGAATGCAGATGCGGCACCGTATTAATGGAAAATTATTTGACAGCAAACGTATTGATGAGAATGTTTCTGTCAATACAAATGAAATATGGGTATTTGATAACAGCAACGGTGATGAGCCTCACCCGATGCATCTGCATGGTGTGTTCTTCCAGGTATTGGACAGAACAGGCGGCAGGGGAAATCTTATTGCTTCTGAAAACGGATGGAAGGATACTGTACTGATAATGCCCGGTGAAAGAGTAAGAGTAATTGTTCCTTTTGAAAATAACACCGGCACATTTGTTTTTCATTGCCACAACCTGGAACATGAAGATGATGGTATGATGTTACAATATCAACTGAGCTAATCAAAACATACAATGAAGAAGCTATTTTTTATAAGCGGTTTGATGCTGATTATTGTTGCGGTCTCCTGCAACAATAATAAAGACCCTCATGCGGGGCATCAAACAGAAGTTGCTAAGGATATGTACACCTGTCCGATGCCAGAAGATTCTGTATTCAGCGACAAGCCGGGTAAATGCCCGAAGTGTGGAATGGACTTGGTGAAAATGGAACCAACAGAGCATGATGCCCAAAAAGCAGTTGAATATACCTGTCCGATGCACCCGGAAATATTAAGAGAAAAACCTGGCACATGCCCAATTTGCGGAATGGATTTAGTAAAAAAGGAAACAGACAGTAAGAAAGTGGGTGATATAGAACTGGAGTCATTGCTGAAACCAACCAACGAATTTGTTGTATCATCTGTTCCCGTAACTACAATTGAGCAGCGGGGGGAACAAATAGAGATTGAAGCATTGGGAAATATTGCGTATGATACCAGGCAAGTGGGAAGTATTTCCGCAAGAGTATCCGGACGAATTGAAAAATTATATGTACGATACCGCTATCAAAAAATAAGTAAAGGGCAAAGAGTGCTGGACATTTACAGTCCTGAATTGCTTACTGCACAGCAGAATCTTTTATTTCTTTTAAAAAACGATGCTGAAAACATCACATTCATACAGGCGGCGAAAGATAAACTCTTGCTCCTTGGTATGAGTAGAGAACAATTGCAACAGGTCATTCAATCAGGCAAGCCATCTTTATCCATTGCTGTTTACAGTAATTACAGCGGACATATTCATGAAGCCACAAATGGCGGCAGTATGAATACTGCACCCGGCAACATGAGAGATATTTCTCTGATTACGGAAGAACTTTCATTAAAGGAAGGAATGTATGTACAGAAAGCGCAATCAGTTTTTTCGGTCTTTAATCCGGACAGAGCATGGGCTGTTCTCAATATTTACGGGGAAAACCAATCGCTGGTAAAAAAAGGAAACACAGCAAGAGTAGTACCTGAAACGGCGCCGGATAAAGATTTCAGGGCAACCATTGATTTCGTTGAGCCATTCTATCGCAAGGAAAGTAAAACACTTACTGCAAGGGTTTACTTTAATAACAGTGCTTTAAAAATACCTATTGGCAGCCAGGTAAAAGCAACCATTTTCGGAGATACCAAAGAAGCGTATTGGTTGCCAAAAGAAGCAGTTCTCTCATTGGGAATGGACAAAGTTGTGTTTCAAAAAACCGGGGGCGGTTTTCAGGCAAAGAAAATAAGTGCAGGCATCACACATGGTAAACATATACAAATAGTTAACGGATTAACAGCAAAAGATTCTGTGGCAGTTAATGCACAGTTCCTGATGGATAGTGAAAGTTTCATCAAAGTAAAAAACTAATTATGCGATATATCATAATTACAGCAACAGCTTTATTGCTTTTTGCATCATGCAAAAACAAAAAAGAAACTCCTAAAGACCCTGACACCTATTACACCTGTTCTATGGACCCGCAGGTGGTAGAATACAAGCCGGGTAAGTGCCCCATTTGTAAAATGGACTTAACTCCTGTTAAGAAAAAGAACGGGGAAAGCAAAGATGAATTGCAGTTAAGCGAACAGCAAATACAATTAGGAAATATTCAAACCGATACTATTCGTAACGGCACAATCGGCGACCAGTTGGTTTTAACGGCCACCCTGAATTTTGACCAGATGAGGGCATCTTCCATGAGTTCAAGAGTGATGGGCAGGGTTGAAAAACTCTACTACAAGAACCTGGGTGATTATGTAAGAAAAGGGTCGCCGCTTTATGATTTGTACAGCGAGGAACTGAATAATGCCAAACAGGAATACCTTCTTGCATTGGATAAGAAAAAGGCTTTTACATCTGAAACGGTTATTGATTTTGACCAATTGATTGAGAGTGCCAGGAATAAATTATTGCTTTGGGGATTAAATGAAGTACAGATTAATGAACTGGTTAAGTCAAAGAAGGCCACTCCAGTCACTACATTTTATAGCAGTGCTGGCGGCTACATTACACAGCTTGACATACGGGAGGGAGATTATGTAATGGAAGGCGGTACAATTGTAAAACTGGCTGACCTCTCTACTTTGTGGGCAGAGGCGCAGGTATATACATCGCAATTAGCCGAATTAAACAGCAATAGTATAGCTACAGTTCAGCTTCCTGATTTTGATAATAAAGAAATCAAAGGCAGAATTGAATTTGTAAACCCCGAAATCAATCCTGACACAAGAATCAACCTCATCCGTGTCTCTATTCCTAATCCAGGTAATCAGCTAAAACCGGGCATGCCAGCTTATGTGTTATTGAAAAGTCCGCAGCGGCAATCACTCACTTTGCCTGTTGATGCCGTAATAAGGGATGGCAAAGGTGCAACAGTCTGGATACAGACAGGCAAGAATACATTTAAGAGTATGATGGTACAGACGGGTATTGAGAGTGGCGACCGCATAGAGATAAAATCAGGATTAAAGGAAGGCGATGTGGTGGTTTTAACCGGTGCATATTTATTGCACAGCGAGTATGTATTTAAAAAAGGAGCAGACCCAATGGCGGGGCATAATCACTAAATAAGCAAATATGTCTTCTGAAAAATATGTTCCCGCTTTAAGGTTTAAATGGCTTACATCGTTATATGATTTTATAGTCAGGATTACCATGCCGGAAAAAAAGATTAAAACCAGGTTGGTAGAAACTGCCGGAATTTCGGCTGGCCAAAAAATATTAGATTTTGGGTGCGGAACAGGAACTCTCACGATTATGGCCAAGCAGGCAAGTCCGGATGCAAACATCACTGGCATTGATATTGACGTAGAGATTTTGAATAAGGCAACACAAAAAGCCAGCGAAAAGAAGATTGATATTTTATTAATTGAGTATGACGGAAAGAAACTGCCATTTCAGTCAAATCATTTTAACCGGGTAATCTCTTGTCTTGTGTTTCATCACCTTAACACTGAAACAAAGAAAAAGATTCTTGCGGAACTGCATAGAACAATTATTTCAAATGGGGAGTTGTATATAGCTGATTTTGGGCGGTCAAAATCATGGGTGCAACGTAAATTATTCAACATTATCAGAGTACTTGATGGGTTCAAACCAACAGAAGCAAATGCAAAGGGTATATTGCCCGACTTTATCCAAGAAGCCGGGTTTATATATGTGTCAATCATTGAAAGATTCAAAACAATTTTTGGAGAGGTTCAATTATTAAAGGCAACAAAACAATAACGCTATATGAAGAAATCTTATGTAACAGTAATCTTATCGGCAATTTTCTTCCTGGTGTTCCATTCTGTGTCTGCACAGAAGACGGAAGAAGTCTGCTATAATCCGAATCTTATAAAAGACACGACTAAAAAAAGTATCAAGTCAATGGCTTATGCAATTATCAGCGGTGATAGTATTAAAGTCAACTATCATTCTCCTGGTGTTCGCAAAAGAATCATTTGGGGCGGTCTTGTTCCTTATGATGAAGTGTGGGTAACCGGCGCTCATGACGCAACTACATTGGAAGTGCCAAAAGCATTTGTCGTAAATGGCAAAGAAATACCGGCAGGTAAATATGCTTTCTTTACTATTCCCGGTAAAAAAGAGTGGACAATCATTATTAATAATAATTGGGAACAACATCTGGCATCTGAATATGACGAAAAGGATGATATAGTAAGGGTGAAAGTGAGGCCAAAGAAAAATGAGCATACAGAACGACTACAATACTTTATTGAAATCAAACAAAGTAATACAGGAACAATTGCTGTTGCGTGGGAGAAAGTAAAAGTTGAAATTCCTTTTGTCATTAAAAATTAAGACAATGGAACATCGTCGCCAATCAGAACATAAGACAGAAAATCACGCAGGTCATGTGCATCATTCTGATCCTGTGGAAAAAACCGATGTAAAACAGGAATTTCAGAAATACACCTGTCCAATGCATCCGCAAATTATGCAGGACGGACCAGGTAAATGTCCTTTGTGTGGAATGACATTAATTCCATTGAAAAAATCCGTGACACATGACGAACTTGAGGCACATACATCCGGCATTGCAGATTTCAAAAAGAAATTTTATGTGGTGTTGATACTAACCATTCCCATTATGCTGTTATCAGAAATGATACAGCATTGGTTGAATATTCATTTTAGTTTCCCTGGTTCAAAATATGTACTGTTCTTTTTATCCTCTATTGTCTTCTTTTATGGTGGATGGCCATTCCTGAAGGGATTGGTTGGTGAAGTAAGGGTAAAAAACCCTGGTATGATGACACTGGTTGGATTTGCTATTTCAGTTGCTTATATCTACAGTGTAGCAACAGTATTTGGATTAGAGGGAATGGATTTCTTTTGGGAGTTAGCAACCCTTATCCTGATAATGTTATTAGGACATTGGATAGAAATGAAATCTGTTGCCGGTGCATCGAGAGAGTTAGAGTTATTGGTGCAGCTTATGCCTGATGATGCACATTTGGTGAATGGAGATAAGGTAACAGATGTAAAAACAGAATCGCTGAAAGAAGGCGATGTGATTCTGATAAAACCCGGAGAGAAAATTGCGGCAGACGGTATAATTGCGGAAGGAGAAAGCTATCTAAATGAAAGTATGCTTACTGGTGAATCAAAACCTGTTGGGAAAAGCAAGGGTGATAAAGTAATTGCAGGTTCTATAAATGGCAATGGTGCAATTAAAGTAACTGTTGCACATGGAGCAAAGGATTCCTATTTATCACAGGTGATAAAACTGGTACAGGATGCACAGAAATCAAAATCAAAAACACAATTGATTGCAGACAGGGCAGCAAGATGGCTTACGCTGATTGCTATTGTGGCAGGAATTACCACATTTCTTGTATGGTATTTATCAGGAAAAGACCTGGCTTTCTCCATTGAAAGAATGGTTACAGTAATAGTAATTTGTTGCCCACATGCTTTAGGACTGGCAGTGCCGCTGGTTGTTGCAAAATCCACTGCACTTTCAGCACAACATGGATTATTGATTAAGAACAGAACAGCATTTGAAAACTCAAGAAAAATAACCACACTTGTATTTGATAAAACCGGAACGCTTACCGTTGGCAAATTTGAAGTATCAAAAATTGTTTCATTAATAGAAGGTCTTACTGAAAATGAGCTACTGAAATATGCTGCTGCATTGGAGCAAAACTCAGAACACCCAATTGCCACTGGTATTATTCAAAAAGCAAAAGACCTATCTGTTACAATCTCATCAGCCGGAAATTTTAATGCTATCACCGGAAAGGGTGTTGAAGCAACTGTTGACAACAATGATATTAAAGTTGTAAGTCCGGGTTATCTGAAAGAAAAAAATATTTCACTCCCCGATAATTACAATACTGATGCAACGGAAACGGTAGTGTTTGTTTTGATAAATGATACATTGGCTGGCTATATTTCATTGACTGATGGTATTCGTCCAGAATCAGCGGAAGCCATTAAAACACTGCACAGTAATAATATCAAATCTGTTTTACTGACAGGGGATAACAAACAAGTTGCAGAAACAGTAGCCAAAAAATTAGGCATGACCAGTTTTTTTGCTGAAGTATTACCACATCAGAAGTTGGAGAAAATAAAAGAATTGCAGGATAAAGGCGAATATGTAGCCATGACAGGCGACGGAGTAAATGATGCACCTGCATTGGCGCAAGCCAATGTAGGCATAGCTGTTGGTTCAGGTTCTGATATCGCCGCCGAAACAGCGGGAATCGTTTTGGTAAACAGCAATCCAAAAGATGTTGTTTCATTGATTCAGTTTGGTAAGGCCACTTACGGAAAGATGATTCAAAATTTGATTTGGGCAACGGGTTATAATGTTGTGGCTTTGCCATTGGCGGCAGGTGTGTTATACAAAATGGGAGTATTGTTAAGCCCTGCTGCCGGTGCCGTTTTAATGAGTGTAAGCACAGTTGTAGTGGCTATTAATGCAAAGCTGTTGAAAGTAAAATAAGCAAAAAATCATACTGTTTATGGCAAAAAGTAAACATTACTACATACGAAAAACTCACCGCTGGCTGGGTGTTATTTTAGGCATCCAATTTCTGTTATGGACTATTGGGGGACTGTATTTCAGTTGGAGTAATATGGATGAAATACATGGGGATTTTCAGAAGAGGAACGCACCATTACTATCTTCAAATATTTCCCTGGTTAGCCCCACAGTGGTTCTTGATACAGTGAAGAAAGTTCATCGTATTGATTCAGTTGTATCCATTCAATTGATTGAAATTATGGGAAAGCCTTTTTACCAGATTCGTTGTGTCGGTGCTGTTCAGAGCAAGGCTAATCATGACCATAGTATGCAGGCAATGAACCATCTTGCCAATGCAGAAACAGGTGAGCTTCGGGGGCCATTGACAAAAGAGGAAGCCACTGAAGTTGCAAAAAGACGGTTTAATGGCGAGCCGGAAGTTAAATCGGTAGAATACTTAATCGGCACAAATAGTCACCATGAGTATCGGGAAAATCCTTTACCTGCTTACGCTATCACATTTGTGCATCCGTCAAAAACGACCGTTTACGTTGCCAGCGAATTAGGAACCGTTCAAAAATTCAGGAATAATAAGTGGAGAATATTTGATTTCCTGTGGATGATGCACACAATGGATTATGAAAGCAGAGATCATATTGGTAACTGGCTACTTCGGGCCTTTTCCATCTTTGGATTGGTAACGGTGCTGAGTGGGTTTGCTTTGTTCTTTGTCAGTTCTAAATGGGGCAGAAAAGGGGTTGCGAAACTGGTAAAAAATGACTGATTATCCATATTTTGCAACCATATTGCCTTTATAAAAACCCATTCGTGGTAAAATTTGCAACATATCCTGTTATATTTGCAACAGTGAAACCATTCTTTTTCATACTCAGTTGCTTTATGCTTTATCTGTCATGCCTGCCCTGTGGCGACGGTAAAGAGTGCAATGTAAAGACAGAGGCAATGGTTTCAACCTCTGACAATCACCAGCAACACGAACATCAATCCGAAGCCTGCACACCATTTTGTACCTGCTCCTGCTGCGCTGCATCGGCTTTTTATTCACCACGTTCCAAAATACAGGCAACCAATTTTTTCTTTTTCTCAGAAAAGCACCCCCTGATAAATGAAGATGCCAAAACAGATGTTTTCGCCTCTATCTGGCAACCTCCACAGTTATCATAATTACTCCAATTATTGAATTTACTACATAGCCCTACGGGCATGTACTGTATTATCCATTTTCAGCTATTGCAAAATGGTAACTATTAAAAAATCTAAAAAGGCAAAACAGCCTTTGGGTTTAAGAGTATTTAAAATCATTGTTATAGCACTGTGTTGTGCCGTTCTTTTAGCAGCCATTGCAGAAAGGATAATTCACTACTACAGGCATATAGCCAAATAGAAACAAAAACATGCTCAGTAAAATAATTCATTTCAGCATTAAACATAAACTCATCATTGGGTTAATGACACTGGCACTTATCATTTGGGGTGCATGGAGTGCCGCCAAACTTCCCCTTGATGCCGTACCGGATATTACCAATAACCAGGTGCAGATAATTACACTCACCCCCACACTGGCTGCACAGGAAACAGAACAGTTGGTAACCTATCCTATTGAACAAAGCCTTGCCAATCTTCCAGACCTTGAAGAAATGCGTTCCATTTCAAGGTTTGGGCTATCTGTTATCACCGTTGTTTTTCATGATGATATTGACATCTACTTTGCCCGTCAGTTAATCAATGAAAAACTAAAAGAAGCAGAAGAAAAAATTCCAAAAGGCTTGGGTACACCTGAACTGGCTCCCGTAAGTACAGGGCTTGGGGAAATTTATCAATACATCATACATCCCAAAAAAGGTGCAGAAAATAAATACACTGCTATGGACTTGCGTACCATGCAGGATTGGATTGTGGCGAGGCAACTCTACGGAACTCCCGGTGTGGCGGAAGTAAACAGCTTTGGTGGCTTGCTGAAGCAATATGAAGTAGCTGTTAATCCAAATCGTTTGAAAGGTATGAACGTAACCATTGCAGAAATTTTTTCTGCATTGGAAAAGAATAATGAAAATACCGGTGGCGCATACATTGATAAAAAGCCCAACGCTTATTTCATAAGGGGTATTGGCCTTATCAGTTCAATGGATGATATAAAAAATACTGTAGTAAAAAAAGTAAACAACATACCCGTATTAATAAGGGATGTTGCTGAAGTACAATTAGGCAACGCAGTCCGCTATGGTTCTGTAACCTACAATGGAGAGAAGGAAGTTGTAAGCGGTATTGTAATGATGCTTAAAGGGGGTAACAGTGCGGCAGTAGTAGAAAGAGTAAAAGCAAAAATTGAAACCATTAAAAAAGCATTGCCGGAAGATGTAGAGATAGAACCCTATGTTGACAGAACAGGTTTGGTAAACCGTGCCGTTGGCACTGTTAAAACCAATTTGATTGAAGGGGCTTTGATTGTATTGCTTGTACTTATTTTATTTCTCGGCAATTTCAGGGCAGGTTTAATAGTTGCGTCTGCCATTCCGCTTTCCATGTTATTTGCTTTGGGTATGATGCGGCTGTTTGGCGTAAGTGCCAACCTTATGAGTTTGGGTGCAATTGATTTTGGATTAATTGTAGATGGTGCCGTAATTATTGTGGAAGCCACTTTACATTTTTTAGCAGCTAAAAATATAAAAGACAGGCTTACGCAGCAACAAATGGATGAAGCGGTAGAAGGTAGTGCAAAGAAAATGATGAGTTCGGCAGCATTCGGGCAAATCATTATTCTGATTGTATATCTGCCCATTCTTTCTTTGCAGGGTATTGAAGGAAAAATGTTCCGGCCAATGGCGCAAACGGTTGGCTTCGCCATTTTGGGAGCATTAATACTTTCATTGACTTATATACCGATGATGTCGGCTTTATTCCTTTCTAAAAAAACAGCCCACAAAAAAAATATTGCTGACAAGCTGATGGATTTTTTCCAGAGAGGCTATGCACCATTAATTCGCTGGGCAATAAGATTGAAGTACGCTGTAGTAACCGGTGCAGTTGCATTACTTGCAATTTCATTAGTAATTTTTGGAAGAATGGGCGGCGAATTTATTCCGCAGTTGCAGGAAGGTGATTATGCTTTTCACTGCATACTGCCACAGGGTACATCATTAACGCAAAGTGTGGAAACATCCATGCAGGCAAGCCGCATCATCAAATCTTTTCCCGAAGTGAAAATGGTAGTGGGCAAAACAGGAAGCGCCGAAGTACCAACAGACCCTATGCCGCCGGAAGCTACTGACCTTATCATTATGCTGAAACCGAAAAGTGAATGGAAAACAACAAAAGACTACAACGAACTGGCAGCAATGATGATTGAAAAATTAGAAGTAATACCAGGCGTTTTCTTTGAAGCATCGCAACCCATTCAAATGCGGTTTAACGAACTAATGACAGGTGTACGGCAGGATGTGGCGATAAAAATATTTGGGGAGAACATTGATACACTTGCTAACATTGGCCCCAAAGTAGCAAAGATTGTTCAATCAGTAAACGGTGCAACAGAGCCACAGGTAGAAAGAACTACAGGTTTGCCACAAATAACTATTCAATACGACCGGGCAAAGATTGCAGGATATGGATTAAATATTGAAGACATCAATCACACTATCAGCACAGCCTTTGCAGGCGAATCTGCCGGTGTGATATTTGAGAATGAAAGAAAGTTTGATTTGGTAGTGAGGTTGGACAGTGCAAGCCGCACTTCTATTGATGATGTAAGTAATTTATTTGTAGCTACCAACGAAGGCAATCAAATTCCACTCTCACAGGTGGCAAGTATTTCATTTAAAGAAGGTCCTGCACAAATAAGCCGTGAAGAAGGTAAGCGGAGAATTGTAGTGGGCTTTAATGTAAAAGGCCGGGATGTTTCCAGTGTGGTAAAAGAGATACAGGAAAAGCTAAATGCAGCCAAAATTTTACCTACAGGTTATTACTACACTTATGGGGGCACATTTGAAAATTTGCAGGAAGCATCAGCAAGATTAAAAATTGCAGTGCCGGTAGCGCTGGCATTGATATTCCTTTTGCTCTATTTCACCTTTGGTTCAATGAAAGAAGCCGCACTGATTTTTACAGCCATTCCCATGAGTGCAATTGGTGGAGTGTTTGCACTATTGATAAGAGGAATGCCTTTCAGCATTTCAGCAGGCGTTGGTTTTATTGCATTGTTTGGTGTAGCCGTGTTAAACGGCATTGTGCTTATCAGCACATTTAATCAATTAGAAAAAGACGGCATGAAAGACATCATACAAAGGGTGATAGAAGGAACAAAAATCCGTTTGCGGCCAGTGTTAATGACAGCTTCAGTAGCAGCGTTGGGTTTTATCCCAATGGCATTATCAACAGGTGCAGGTGCAGAAGTGCAGAAGCCGCTGGCAACAGTTGTAATTGGTGGATTGATAACTGCCACATTTCTTACCCTGATAGTATTGCCTTTACTCTATATCATTTTTTCATCCAAAAGAAAATTGAAAGTGAAGCCAGCTGTAACAACGGCTGTAATTGTTTTTATGATGTGCTTATCAAACAATTTACAGGCACAGCAACCTGCCCCAAAAAGAGTAAGCAGCAGTGAAGCAATTGCGTTGGCAAAAAACAACCTGCAATATGAAGTAAATAACCAGCAGGTAAATAAAGGCAAGGCGCAAATTCAAACTGCAACGGCCTTGCCCAAAACGGGAGTGTTTGCAGAGAATGAAGATTTTCGGCCAAGTGATAATACCGGCATTCTTAAAATTGGTATATCACAATCAATTGCATGGCCAGGCTTGTATAAAGCACAAAAGAATTTGTATGGAGAGCAGTTAAAATATTACAATCTGGGTGCAGCCGCTATTGATGTGCAGGTAAAAAGAGATGTAAGAACTGTTTATTACCAGCTTTGGTATTTGCAGGATAAACAAAAATTGTATCATCGCTTAGACAGCATTTATAAATCGCTTAACGCAGCCGCAATACTGAAAGTAAAAACTGGCGACAGCCCCGGGCTTGACAGCATTGCAGCCAATGTACGAATGAGGGAATTGCAGGCACTGATGCAACAGGTAGGCAAAGAAATGCAGATACAACAACAATCCTTAATGCAGTTGCTCAATACTAACGATGTTTTGTTGCCACAAATGTTGCCGTTAGAAAAATTAATGATGCCGGATTTAGCAAGCGATAGTACACATCCTATGTTGGCACTGCAATCGCAAAACATCAACATTGCCAATGCTGGTATTAATGTGGTTAAGAATGAAAACAAACCTGAGTTTTCTGGCCGTTTCTTTTCTCAACGGCTTTGGGGAGCAAAAGACCCCTTCACTGGTTTTTCTGTATCAGCAGTATTTCCTTTGTTTGGCGCAAAAGCGTATCAAAGCAAAGTAAAAGTAGCTCAGGCTGATGTGGCAGTTCAGCAAAAGCAATACGAGTATGAAGCACAGGTACTCAATACGCAGAAAATGCAAATGCAGCAGGAAGTGGAAAAGAACCGGAGTATGTTATCCTTTTATGAAGGCACCGGATTAAAACAGGCAGAAGAAATTATCAAGGCTGCATCACTTGCTTACCGTGCCGGTGAAATAAGTTTTGCGGAACTGTCGCAGTTTTTAACACAGGCCATTGAAATACAGAAAAACTACCTGGAAAATCTCAATGCCTATAATCAGTCAGTCATTCAATACAATTATTACATCAACCAATAAAAATAAAATGATGAAGAAGTTTTTTATTTCAGCCTTGCTTTTTTCAAGCCTTTTGGCTATAACGGCCTGCGGCGGTAAAAGCAGCAGTACAACAGAAACGGCAGCAACAGAAGAAGGTCACGAAGATGAACACAAAAACCCCGGCACTGCAACACTTACAGACGAACAGATGAAAACAATTGGTGTAGAACTCGGAGTAATAGAAGATAAAGAACTCACCTCTTCTTTAAAAGCCAATGGCGTTTTAAGGGTGCCTAATCAGAATAAAGCCAGTGTTAATTCCATTTACAGTGGTGTTATTAAAACTTTATTGGTACAGCCGGGCAGTAAAGTATCAAGAGGGCAAACCATTGCCACCATCAGCAATCCTGAATTTATACAGGCACAGAGCCAATATCTGGGTGTGAATGCAAAAATTACATTTGCCGAACTTGAAGTAAAACGGCAAAAAGAATTGAATGAAGGCAATGCAGGGGCATTGAAAAATTTGCAATCAGCAGAAACAGAATTAAGAAGCCTGAGAACTTTAAAATCAACACTGGCACAGCAAATCCAGTTGATGGGTATAAATCCTGCAAGGCTTGCCAATGGAAAACTGATTTCTGTATTAGCAGTTACAAGCCCCATTAGTGGCGTGGTGAGTGATGTAAAAGTGAAGATGGGCAGTTATGTGGATGTAACCACACCAGTTGCAGAAATAGTTGACAACAGCCAGTTGCACCTTGACCTTTCGGTGTATGAAAAAGACCTGCCTAATTTAAAGAACAATCAGCTCATTCATTTTACACTTACCAATAATCCCGGCAAAGAATATGATGCACAGATATTCTCTCTCGGTTCATCATTTGAAGGCGAAAGCAAAGCTGTATCTGTACATGCCAAAGTAATGGGTGATAAAACCGGATTGATAGACGGCATGAATGTTACAGCTATTATCAGTTTACAAAAAGCAACTGTACCTGCTGTACCGACTGATGCTATTGTAACTTTACAAGGGCAGGACTATATCTTTATGGTTACAGATAAACATACAGAGAATGAACACCACGAAGAAGGAAAAGACACAGTGAAGCATGATGCCAAAGAAGCCCACGACCACAAAGAAACAAAGGCAGGAAGCAAAGAAGAAAAAGGAACAACTTTTGAAATAATTCCTGTAGCCAAAGGAACAACCGAAGTTGGTTACACACAAATTACTTTATTAAAAGAAATACCGAAAGATGCAAAGATTGTAGTGAAGGGGGCATTTTTTGTACTGGCAAAAATGACCAATTCCGGTGAAGGTGAACATGGGCATTAATATTAACAATACTAAAACGAAGTAGTATGTATTTTTACAGTCATAAAATTTATAAACATGAAAATGAACTGGCTCAATTGCTGGAAGTTTGTAGTAATGCTTGCTTCCGTTTTGGGAATGGCAAGTGCTTTCAGGGCTTAACAAAAATTATAATATTTAAAATATAAGGTTGCAGGTGGAAACATCTGTAACCTTTTTTATTATCCATTTCAAAGAACAGAAATATGATAAATAAGGACCCAAACCATAAACATACTTACGATGCACAGGGCAAAATGACCTGCTGCACACTGGAAGAAAAAATTTATACAAAAGCCGGAGCAAAGGAATTGCTGAAAGATGGCCATACTCATGATGATGGGCATGACCACGGCCACGATGATAAAGACGGCTACGACCATTCAGGAACAGAGAGCAGCAGCACATTTAAAATGTTTCTGCCAGCAATTATCAGCCTGGCTTTATTGCTAACGGCTATTGCATTTGATAACTGGATACCGCAGGCATGGTTTACCGGGTGGGTTCGTATAGTTTGGTATGTGGCTGTTTATTTACCTGTTGGCTTTCCGGTTTTAAAAGAAGCTGTTGAAAGTATTGGAAAGGGAGAAATATTTTCTGAATTTTTATTGATGAGTATTGCCACCATCGGTGCATTTGCTATTGGCGAATATCCCGAAGGCGTTGCAGTTATGTTGTTCTATGCAGTAGGCGAAGTATTTCAAACATTGGCGGTAAAAAGAGCAAAGTCAAACATCAAAACATTGCTCGACCAGCGGCCTGATGAAGTAACAGTATTAGAAAATAATCAAACCAAAACAATAAAAGCAGAGAATGTTAGCATTGGTGCAATCATACAACTAAAGTCAGGAGAAAAATTAGGATTGGATGGAGAACTGATTTCCGAAACGGCATCATTCAATACCGCAGCATTAACAGGAGAAAGCAAACCAGACACCAAAGCAAAAGGTGAAACAGTATTAGCAGGAATGATAAACCTGAATACCGTTGCACAGGTAAAAGTTACCACCGCTTACACCGATAGTAAGCTGAGTAAAATTTTAGAACTGGTACAAAATGCCACGGCACAAAAAGCACCCACCGAATTATTTATAAGGAAGTTTGCAAAAATTTATACCCCCATTGTGGTTTTATTGGCTGTACTTATTTGTGTAGTGCCGATGCTGTTTGTAGAAAATTATGTATTCAGTCAATGGCTTTACCGGGCATTGGTTTTCTTAGTTATCAGTTGTCCTTGTGCATTAGTTATTTCTATTCCATTAGGATATTTTGGTGGAATTGGTGCAGCCAGTAAAAACGGGATACTATTTAAGGGCAGCAACTTTTTGGACATTATTGCCAACATTCAAAATGTAGTGATGGATAAAACAGGCACAATGACAGAAGGAGTTTTTAAAGTCCAGGAAGTAAATATAAAACCGGAATACAATAAAGATGAAATATTGCAAATGGTCAATGCTTTGGAAAGCCAAAGCACACATCCTGTTGCAACAGCTATTCATCAATTTGTTGGAAAAGTTAACAACAATATTGTGTTGCAAAATGTAGAAGAAATATCAGGGCATGGATTAAAAGCAAATGTACAGGGGAAAGAACTATTAGTAGGCAATTTCAAATTGATGGATAAATTCTCCATTCAATACGAAATTGACACTTCTACAATTGTTTATACTTTAATAGCCATCGCCTACGATAAAAAATTTGCAGGCTACCTCACCATTGCCGATAGTATGAAAGAAGATGCTCAGGAAGCTGTAAACAAACTGCATAGCATGGATGTAAAAACAACGATGCTAAGTGGTGATAAAAGTAGTGTAGTAAAATTTGTTGCAGATAAATTAGGAATAGATAATGCCTTCGGCGATTTATTGCCAGAAGACAAAGTAAACAAGGTAAAAGAATTAAAAACTAAAAACGAAACCGTTGCCTTTGTTGGTGATGGGGTGAATGATGCACCTGTTGTTGCATTAAGCAATGTTGGTATTGCAATGGGTGGTTTAGGAAGTGATGCAACTATTGAAACCGCTGATGTAGTGATACAGGATGACAAACCCAGCCGTATAGCAATGGCCATCAATATTGGGAGGCAGACAAAGAAAATCGTATGGCAGAATATCATTTTGGCATTTTCAGTAAAAGCTATTGTTCTCATTTTGGGGGCAGGGGGACTGGCTACCATGTGGGAGGCTGTATTTGCTGATGTTGGGGTGGCATTACTGGCAATTTTAAACGCCGTCAGGATTCAAAAAATGAGATTTTAGCACCCCGTGTGGCTATTTGTCCGTTTTTATCCGAAAATGCCCTTAAAAGCCGCTATTCCCCTTAAATCGCACAAAAATTGGTTGGATATTTGCCCAATCAGGGGCACAAAAACCCTGGCGCGATAGCGCCGGGGTTTTTTATTGGAACAAACGACAAGCTTGCTTGCCTGTTTGGAACACTCCCCCCGGGGACGGCGATAGCCGGACTGGGATTTGAGCAAGCCCCTCGCAAGACATCTGGATCACGTGAGTAATCCGGCAAATAAAAAAGCCGCTTTGCAAAATGCAAAGCGGCTTTTTTATTTATCAACTGATTCCTTACGGATTCTGTGTTGAATTCGGATTGGCCTGTAATTCTGAAATTGGAATTGCAAACTGCCATCTTACATCTCCGGCAGGTACCTGCATCACACCACCCACGGCGGCGGATACAAAGTTGGGAACTACGGTTCTGTCCAGTGCCTGATTCAAACGCTTCAGGTCAAAGAAACGGAAACCTTCACCCCAGAACTCAACCCGGCGATGCATCAGAATCTCATCAATCAGGGCCGTGCCGCTGTTGGTGGAGAGTACATAAGACGGATCGCGGTTGACCACCAACGTATATAACGCGGTTCTGGCATCGGCTTCCTTACCTGCTGTATTGGCATAAGCTTCCGCCATAATCAGGTACATTTCCGCCAGACGGATATAGGGCACATCCCCGATTGTCGGTAATTCACGGGTCTTGAACTTGCGGCTCATATAAGGCTCACGGATATACGTAGCCAGTGGCAGCGGGAAGTTTGCCGCAGTCGGCGCGGGCTCCCACATTTTCTTACGTACATCTGTAGCCGAAATCAGGTTATACAGGGCAGAATTGATCCGCTTGGGCCGGCTGCGCACATAGGTGGTATTGCCGTCCCAGGAGATCTGGCCGAAATAAGAACCGAATGTATCACCCTGGTCTGACTGTACATAAGCACCCCAGATCCACTCCGTATTGGTAATATTATTAAATCCTGTCTGATAGGCCGCATTAGTCATCAGGGAAAAAGTACCGGCATCCACTACCTGTTTGGCATATAATGCGGCATTGGTATAATCCTGCATGGTGAGGGCTACACGGGCACGGATGGCCCTGGCGGCATTCAGCGACAAATGGGATTTATTAGGCGCTGCAGAAGCAGTGGCAAATAAAGTCATGGCATCACCCAGGTCTTTATTGATCTGCGTATATACTTCTTCCACAGTTGAGCGGGGCAGTTTTACATCCTTTGCACTAAGGGGCATTGATACACCTGGTTGTGTATTGGGTGATCCGGCCGCATAACGCTTTGCGTAAATCTGAACAAGGTTAAAATAAGCCCAGGCACGCATGGTCAGTGCTTCTGCTTTAAGTCTGCTCTTATCCGCATCCGGTCCGGTGGCATTATCGATATTCTCAATTAACGCGTTGGCATTACCGATACAACGGTAGTACAAACGGAACGGATACGATACATAACCGCTGGCGTCATTTTTCTGACTTACCCAGCCACCGGTACCGCTGCCTGAAGTTGTATACCAGGTAGCAGCAGACTGGTTAATATCCTCACCCATAAAGTCAAGCTGAAGCATTACTCCACCCTGACCAGGCTGATTCTGCTGGTCATACCGACTGTACAAATACCGGTAAATACCATTGATAGTATTCGCGGCATTGGATGTAGTGGTATAAATCGCCGCTTCATCGGCACTACCGGTTGGTCCGGTATTAAGCATCTCTTTTTTACAGGAAGCCAGCATCAGCATGGAACCGGCTGCCAGTATATAAAATTTCATTTTAGTCATAGTAGTAAAATTTAGAAGGTAAGATTAATGCCGGCGCTGATTAAGCGGTTCGGTACATAAATGCTGCTGTTGGTTCCGTTGAAACTTTCAGCAGGGTTTAATCCTTTGCGTTTGGCAGATACAAACAGGTTTTCTCCGGACAGGTATACTTTGGCCTGTTCGCAATTGATTTTGCTCAGCAGGTTTTTACCAAAAGCATAAGAAACCGTCATATTGCGCAGACTGAGGTACGACGCATCAATCAGGAAACGGGAAGACTGTGCATTGATATTACCAGTACTGGCGATATCGATACGGGGGATATCCGTTACATCTCCCGGCGCTTTCCAGGCATTCAGCGCATCGGCATGCAGTGATTTACCATAGCTGGGACTCATCAGACCTGCATAGTTGCCATCATAGAACTTACCACCAATCTGGTAGTTGAATAAAGCGGAAACGGCAAATCCTTTATAATTAACCGTGGTGGAAACAGAACCAAAATACTTCGGAATGGCACTACCGGAATATCCAAACCGGGCATTGGTAGGATTGGTTACCACCGTATCTCCTTTGGCAGATATCCGGTAACCAGTGGTTATACCAGGCAGCGCGAGGTATAAAGAAGAACCATCATTGGGATCTACACCATAAAACTGTCTCAGGTAAAACGCATAAATATCACGTCCTTCTTCCAGGCGCTTTGTTCCGGATGTGATGGGCTGACCGTTGGGCAGTTTTTTGATTTTATTTTTCAGTGAAGTACCATTCAGTTGCAGTTCCCATTTAAGGTTCTTGGTTTTGATGATATCCGCGTTCAGCTGAAGTTCAATACCCTTGTTGGACATAGAACCGATGTTCTCAGTACGGGAAGTAACCACAGAAGAAAGTCCCTGGGGTACATCAAATAACAGTTCGCTTGATCCACGGTCAAACAGCTCAACGGTACCGGTAATCCTGTTTTTCAGGACGCCGAAATCAATACCCAGACTGGTTGTTTTATTCACCTCCCAGGTCAGGTCTTCATTTACCAGTGAGGAAGCCAGTGCGCCGGGTTCAGCGGCATTGTTCCATCCTAATCCATATAAAGCCTGGTATGCATAATAAGAACCCAGGGCATCATTACCCACAGTACCATAAGCCGCCCTGATTTTCAGGTCACTCAGCCAGTCGATATCTTTCATAAATGACTCACGGATGATATACCATGAAGCACCTACTGAATAGAAATTACCCCAACGGGAAGAAGGAGCAAAACGGGAAGAAGCGTCCCTGCGGTAGGAAACATCCAGGAAATAACGGTTGGAATAACCATAGTTCAGCCGGCTGAAATACGCATCCCTTCTCAACCGGTCGATATTTCCGGTTACGCCGTTCAGCGTTACAAAGTTCACCAGTTCGTAGTTACCATCCAGGTTCATACCCCTTCTGTTACCACTGAAATAGGTTTCATCCACCCACTGATTTTCATGACCCAGCAGCAGGCTTACATCATGTACTCCTGCATACTTGCGCTTATAATTCAGCAACTGGTTCATGGATACGTTGCGGTATTCATTGGACGTACGGTAAGAAGTACCACCCGCCGTTACACCATCACCAACGATTTTATTCTGGAAACTCATGGAACGGACATTGTTCAGATCCACACCCAGGTTAACCGTAGCGGTGAAATATTTGGCAATAGTGGCTTCCAGGAATGTACGGCCGATCAGGCTGTTCCGGGTATCCACATTCTTATTCAGTTCGGTTTCATAGATCACATGACGACCGGGAAAAGCACCCTGGGGTCGGTTAACCGCACCCGCGTGAATTCCATAGTCATACACCTGTTCTCCACTCGCATTCAGCACCGGGCTGCCGGTAGCTGTAAACGCATGAACCGGATAAATCGGACCAATACCTCTAGCAAATACAAAAGGATTGATAATACTGGATGTATTGTCATCACCGGCACTGGCCTGGTTGGAAGTAACAAATACGCCACTCAGGTTAATACCGGAACGCAACCAGTCTTTCAACTGACTGTTCAGGTTGATACGGGCACTGATCCGCTCATAATCGGATTTCATAACAAATCCTTCGTCTTTCAGGTAGTTGAAAGAAACAAAGTAATCGGTTTTCTCCAGTTTGGAAGAAGTGTTGAAAGCCACTTCATTCCGGCTGCCGTTTTTAGAAAGCGGGCTGAACCAATCAAAGTCATTATACAACAATGAAGCGGAAGAGTTTAATTTACCATCAGTCCCTACAATACTTGCATTGGGAACATTGAACGGGTTATAGATCAGCTGAGAGGCAATGGTATTGGACGCCTGCAGTGCCGCGGCGGATTCAGTAAGCCCGGTACCGGTAGCAGGATACATCAGGCTGTTCTTGAGTGACCGCCACATTACCGGGTAATAATCCAGGGTACCTACACGATCATATTCAGCGATACCGCGCTGTGAAATACCGGTAGACGCTGTAAAATTAATTTTTGGCGCACCTTTCTTTCCTTTCTTGGTGGTGATCAGCACTACCCCATTGGCCGCACGGGCACCATACAACGCCGTTGAAGAGGCGTCTTTCAGCAACGAAATACTTTCAATATCGTTTGTATTCAGGTCGCCGATAAAACCTTCATAAGGGAAACCATCCACCACATAGAGCGGGGAGTTGCTGGCATTAACGGAACCGAAACCACGGATACGGATAGCCGCACTACTGCCGGGCTGTCCGTTACCGGAAGTGGCAGAGATACCCGGAGCTGCACCCGCGAGTGCCTGTGAAATGTTTGTAGCCAGACGGGTCTGTAATTGTTCCGATCCGATAACAGCTACTGAACCGGTAATGGACTCTTTTTTCTGGTTACCATACGCCACCACCACTACTTCAGATAAACCTTTGGTAGTGGAAGCCATGGATATGGAAAAATTTGTTTTCCCTGCCAGGGATACTTCCACTTCGGTATAATCCAGTAAAGTGAAAAGCAGGGTTTTGGCATTGGCCGGCACATTCAGACGGAAAGTACCGTCGGCGGCAGTTGAAGTACCTACCGTTGTACCTTTTACCTGGACGGATACGCCTTGTAACGGCGTATTGTCTTTTTCATCTGTTACTTTTCCCGTAACAGGTGTTTCCTGTGCACTGATGTATAGTGTATACATCAAAGCAATTGTTAGCATTAGCAGTTTTCTCATGTTCATTTTTTTTAATAAATGGAAGATACAAATATAGCCCATCGCTGAGAACCCGTATCATATATATGGAACATTTTTAGCGTAAAAATGCTGCTTCATTCATAAAATAATCAGGTATATAAAAAAGTGATCAGCAAGCCCTGACATACACTTACCGCTTATATATTTTTTTTGCCTCATATACCACACGTTTAAACTTGTAATTAAAACACTTCGATGACTTTAAGTAAAATATGACACTGCCATGACCATTGCAGACATAAAAAAAAGTGGTTCAGAAAAGAACCACTTTTTTGATAAACGGTAAACGGATCAGAACCTGTCCAGGTTCATCACTTTTGTCCAGGCAGCGGCAAAATCTTTTACAAATTTTTCTTTTGCATCCGCACTGGCATATACTTCGGCGATTGCGCGTAATTCGGAATTAGAACCGAAGATCAGGTCCGCACGGGTGGCTGTCCACCTGACTTCCCCGGTTTTACGGTCACGTCCTTCAAACAGATCCTGCTTTTCAGATAAAGCTTTCCAGGTAGTTCCCAGGTCCAGCAACTGTACAAAGAAATCATTACTCAATACTTCCTTTGTTTGAGTAAACACCCCGTGCGCGGAATGATCATAGTTTGTATTCAATACCCGCATACCCCCAACCAATACCGTCATTTCCGGCACAGTGAGCGTCAGCAATTGTGCTTTATCAATCAGCAGGTCTTCCGCGCAGGAAGCTACACGATGTTTCGCGTAATTGCGGAATCCGTCGGCCTGTGGTTCAAGTACGGCAAATGATTCCACATCAGTCTGCTCCTGTGAAGCATCAGTACGTCCTGCTGTGAAAGGTAACGTGATAGCATGACCGGCTTTTTTGGCCGCCGCCTCGATAGCCGCGTTTCCGCCCAGCACAATCAGATCGGCCAGTGAGACTTTTTTTGCCCCTGCCGTATTGTTGAATGCTGTCTGTATAGCCGTAAGCGCATCCAGCACTTTCGTCAATTGAGCCGGGTTATTGGCTTCCCAGTATTTCTGCGGCGTAAGCCGGATACGTGCACCATTGGCACCTCCCCTTTTATCAGATCCGCGGAAGGTAGACGCCGAAGCCCATGCCGTGGAAACTAATTCAGCGATACTAAGGCCGGAAGCCAGTATTTTTTCTTTAAGAACGGTGATATCAGCCTCGTTGATCAGTTCATGTGTAACGGCGGGAACAGGATCCTGCCAGATCAGCTCTTCGGCAGGTACTTCTTTTCCGAGATAACGGGAACGGGGTCCCATATCGCGATGGGTCAGTTTGAACCAGGCACGTGCAAACGCATCAGCAAACTGATCCGGATTATCGAGGAAACGGCGGGAGATTTTTTCATACGCCGGATCAACCCGTAAAGCAAGATCCGTAGTAAGCATCACGGGTACATGACGTTTGGCCGGATCATGTGCATCCGGTACCGTATCGGCACCCATGCCATGCCTGGGTATCCATTGCTGGGCACCGGCGGGACTCTTTGTCAGTTCCCACTCATAGCCAAACAGGTTCCAGAAAAAATTATTACTCCATTTTGTCGGCGTTGTTGTCCAGGCGCCTTCAAGGCCGCTGGTAATTGTGTCACCCGCATTACCGGTACCAAAACTGTTTTTCCAGCCCAGTCCTTGTTCCGTTATATCGGCAGCAGCGGGTTCGCGTCCAACATATTTTCCGGGATCAGCCGCACCATGGGTTTTACCAAATGTATGTCCCCCTGCAATCAGCACAACGGTCTCTTCATCATTCATGGCCATCCGGGCAAATGTTTCCCGGATATCACGGGCTGCTGCCAGTGGATCCGGATTACCATTGGGGCCTTCCGGGTTTACATAAATCAATCCCATCTGCACTGCACCCAGCGGATTTTCCAGCTCGCGGTCACCACTATATCGTTTATCTCCCAGCCACTCGGTTTCAGCACCCCAGTAAATATCCTGCTCAGGTTCCCATACATCTTCGCGTCCGCCGCCAAATCCGAATGTTTTAAAACCCATTGACTCCAATGCACAGTTACCTGCCAGTATCATCAGATCGGCCCAGGAAAGTTTCTTACCATATTTCTGTTTTACGGGCCATAACAGAAGACGGGCTTTATCAAGGTTGGCATTATCGGGCCAGCTGTTCAGCGGTGCAAAACGCTGGGTGCCGGAACCGGCTCCACCCCGGCCATCCTGAATACGATAAGTACCGGCACTGTGCCAGGCCATGCGGATAAAAAACGGACCATAATGTCCATAGTCTGCCGGCCACCACTCCTGCGAAGTAGTCATTAATTCAATAATATCTTTCTTGACCTCATCAAGATCAAGTGAGTTGAAAGCCGCCGCATAATCAAATCCGGGATCCATAGGATCCGATAAGGATGATTGCTGACGAAGAATATTTAATTTCAGTTGATTGGGCCACCAGTCACGATTACTGGTACCGGCACCGGCTGTCTGTTTTCCGGTATGACCGGTAAAAGGGCATTTGCCTGCAGCGCTGTTTTGTGGGGTAGTATGATCCATTTTTAAAAGAATTAAAGGTTATCCGCAATGTTACAGTAAACAGGGTTAAACAAAAAGGACAATCGTCAGGAACTGTCAAATAACAGGTAAAATGTAATGGCTGGAATCCAGTTATTAAATTCATATAGCGTTGCATATCTTTTACTTACGCCTTATATTTTTTATTAAATAGTCAGTCTCTATATAAATAAATAAAATCATTGATAGATATTATTGATAAGTCAGCCCGCACTGATCAATAAACCGATGCCGGCCGAATTACGAAAGACCAAAAAAAAGCCTGCTTTCACTTTTCAGTAAAAGCAGGCCACTTAATCACAAGTATACATTAATTCAGTTTCTCGAAATGAGCTTCGAGGCGTTTGTCTTTTCGGTAGTAATTGCTAAAAAAACGAATTGATTCAAATATTAAAACTGCAAAAAACATTTAAGATAAAATAAACTTATACTAATGTAAAAATTCCTATACAAATAATACCTTTGCAAGCAAATTAATTAAACTAGAACCTATGCTTAAAATTTATTCAAGTCTTTTATTTGTTCTTATTTTTAATATGAAGGCTTTTAGCCAAGAGACAGCTAAGCAAACATTTAAAGCACCGGGAATGCAGGATAGCCTTGTGAAACATAAGACTGTTGCAATTTTACCTTTTAATGTTTCCATAAGTTATAAAAAGGTTCCCAAAAACTTTGATTTTGAAGGCAATAAAGCTCAAGAAAAAAAAGATGGCCTGAATTTACAAGCAGGAATGTATACATATTTGCTTAGAAAAGCCAATGATTATTCCGTATCATTTCAAGATCCAGAAAGGACAAATATTTTATTAAAGAAAGATAGCATTTTTTATAAATTGGATGAAATGCTACCTGACTCACTTTGTAAAATTTTGAAAGTCGATGCCGTTATAAAATGTAATTATGCTTATGAAAAAACCGGATCCGAAGCAGGTGCGATTGCCAAAACCGTATTATTCGGTGTAGGAGGGAAAACTGCCAGTGGTGCTTTGACAATGCACATCTATAATGGCTCGAACGGACAAATGTTATGGCGTTTTTATAAAGAAATGAATGAAGGCGTTTTAAGTAATGCAAACGAATTAATGGAAAGAATGATGAGAAAGGTTTCCAGAAATTTCCCCTACGAGAAATAATTATAAAATGAATCAATAAAAAAGCCGTGAAAATTCACGGCTTTTTTATTTTATAGCAGGAATATTATTTAAATTTATGAACAACCCTTGGCACTTTTTTTTAACTGAGAGTCTATCTTTAGACTTTATAATATAAACTTCACTGATGTCAACCGAAATAAAATGCCCCAATTGCGGACACCTTTTTGAGCCCAATGACGCAATCCGGGAGCAGGTGGAAAAAGAACTCCGCAGCAAAGCGGCCGACTGGCAGAAAAAGAAGAATGAAGAATTCCAGGCAAAGCTGGATGAGGAAAAGAAACGACTGCAGGAAAGTCTCGAAAGCAACCTGCGCAAAAGCATAACCGCCGATTTTGAAACCCAGCTGAAAATGGCGGAACAGAATAATAAGGACTATGAAGAAAAACTGAAACAGGCGCGGGTTCAACAACTGGAATTTCTTAAAAAAGAACAGGACCTGAAAAACAGGGAAGCCGAACTGGAATTGTCCGTACAACAGCAGCTACAGGTGGAACGGGAAAAACTTTCAGCAGAGATCCGTAAACTGGAAGAACAACGGATGAGTGCCAAAGAAACCGAGTTTCAGTTGCAGGTAAAAGAATTGCAGAAACAACTGGAAGACCAGAAGAAGCTGGCCGAAGAAATGCGCCGCAAAGCCGAACAGGGCAGTATGCAGACACAGGGAGAAGTACAGGAACTTTTATTGGAAGAAATGCTCCGGAGCACTTTCCCGTTTGACCTGGTAGCCGAAGTAGGTAAAGGTGTCCGGGGAGCCGATTGCATCCTGACCGTTCGTAATAATTTCGGGCAGGAATGTGGTAAAATTATTTTTGAAAGCAAACGCACCAAGGATTTCGCCAATGACTGGATCGAGAAACTGAAAGCCGATATGCGCAGCCAGGGAGCCGATGTGGCCGTACTGGTTACACAGGCATTTCCCAGGGACATGGATCGCTTTGGCGACAAAGACGGTATCTGGATCTGTAATTTTACAGAAGTAAAAGCCGTCGTGCAGATGCTGCGTCATGGTATAATTAATGTAGCCAATGCGGCCCGCAGCCAGGAAAATAAAGGCGACAAAATGACCCTGCTTTACAACTACCTCACCAGCCGGGAATTTTCCGACCAGTGGCAGGCTATCCGGGAAGGGTTTATGAGTATGAAAGTCTCTATCCAGAAGGAACGGGACGCCATGGAAAAACTATGGAAAGCCCGGGAAAAACAACTGGAAAAAGTAATGCTCAATGCCACGCATATCCGCGGTTCAATAGAAGGCATTTCCGGAACCGACGTGGATCTGAATTTACTGGGTGACGGGAATGAGGATCTGGTGTTGGATTGAGGGAGTTGTTTAGTTGTTTAGTTGTTTAATTGTTTAGGGGTAGAGACATAAGAGAGTCCGGGAGAATTTTGGGGTTATGTCAGGTTTGCCATTGCCGAACCAAATTCAGGTTCACCCGTTATAATTCTATGTCTTCGATCATTAAATTATTAATAGCAGTGGCAATTCCACTGGTGGTGGGTGGCATCAGTGGATACTTTACTGTTTCTGGAGTTGAAAGCTGGTATCTCACTTTACAAAAACCATCCTGGAACCCGCCTAATTGGATATTTGGTCCGGTCTGGACCACCTTATATGTGATGATGGGTATTGCCTTGTTCCTGGTCTGGAAAGAAGATACCAGCAGTGAACTGAAGGCCATTGCGGTTATACTATTTGCAGTACAATTACTCCTGAACTTTTTCTGGTCGTTTATATTTTTCAAACTGGAACAACCCGGTTGGGCTTTTGCTGAAATACTTGTCTTATGGCTAATGCTGCTGGCTTGCATTTTCGCATTCGGGCAAGTAAATAAAACGGCTGCATGGCTATTGGTTCCCTATATCAGCTGGGTCAGTTTTGCCACAATTTTAAATGGAACCATCTGGAAACTCAATTAAATAAACAACTAAACACCTCAACTTTCCTCTCAAAACTTATTCCTCCACATCATACTCTCCACCGGCCTGTCCGGCTGATTACTGTATTTGGAATTTTTCTTCTGGTTATAGGCAATTTCAATCGGTCCTTCAACCGGGAAATAAATCAATTGCCCGATCGGCATTCCCTTATATACTTTTACCGGTTGTTTTACGGAAATTTCCAGGGTCCAGTTACCGCAGAAACCTACATCGCCTTTACCCGCCGTGGCATGAATATCAATACCCAGCCGGCCGGTGGATGATTTCCCTTCCAGGAAAGGCACATGCGCATGTGTTTCGGTATATTCTTCGGTAACCCCCAGGTAAAAGATATGGGGATACAACACGATACCTTCATCCGGGATCTCGAAATAGTCGATTTCATTGTGCTTTTTCGCATCAATCATGTGCTCTTTATAGGTTGCCAGGGTCTTACCCAAATGCACATCATAGGAATTGCTTCCCAGGCACTCCCGGTTATAGGGCGTGATTTTTATTGTGCCTTTTTCTATTTCTTCCAGGATGCGTGTATCAGAAAGTATCATTTATCTTCGTTTTAATTCAGCCAGCAAAGTAAACAGGAAAGAAATAAGGATGCCTCTTTTTTTTCAACAACAAATCAACGAACATACCCGGCTCGGGGTTTGGAAAATCGAAGAAACGGAAGCATTCTTCAAAGGAAACGTACCGGTACACCGAGATGTAACACATCCCAGAAAACGGTTGCAGCACCTGGCCGGGCGATTCCTGCTGCAATACCTGTTTCCTGACTTCCCTTACCCGCTGATTCAGATTGCCGATACCCGGAAACCTTTTCTGACTGATGAACGTTATCATTTTTCCATTTCACATTGCGGGGATTTTGCCGCTTCCATTGTCAGCCGGCATAAACGCGTTGGAGTGGATGTGGAAAGAGTAGCAGAAAAGATTATTTCCATTAAAGATAAATTTCTCACCACGGAAGAACAACTACTGTTTACGGCAACTCATAACTCCCCGGACCCGCAGGCCCTTACTATAGCCTGGTCAGCCAAGGAAGCTGTTTTCAAATGGTATGGAAAAGGCCAGGTGGATTTCAGAAAAAATATACAATTGCAGGAATGGAACAAACCAGACTCCTGTATAAAGGGATGGTTTACGCTAACCGGCGAGCCGTTCCGGATTCATTACCGGATCTTCGATCACCTCATTCTGGCCTGGATTTCCGGCAACGATGCGCTGAACACCTAAACACCTAAACAACGAAACGCATCTTAAGGTGCCAGTACGAACAGATTCATCAATTCGACCTTTTCAACTTTTCAACCTTTCAACTTTTCAACCCCAAACTTCTTATAATACGCCACCAGCCAGGCCACCACTTCATTATAACTTCTTTTGCCGGCCGGCTGATTATTGGCCCGGAGAAAATGTCCGTAGCCCCACATCACAATTTCCTCAACCGGATTCTGGTGCGACAAAAGGAAACGACGATATTCCTGCTGGTCTTTTTTTACCTGCGGATGTACTTTTTCCTGGAAACTACGGGCCAGCGCGGTATCCCTTCTGTATACTTCACCCAGGGCATAGCCATACATATCCAGGTATAAGGAATACCGGAAAGCAGTGGATGCATATTCTTTGCAGGCAAGAAAAGCGACAAAATTGGCTTCATTTTCCCGCGCATAACCAATCTGGTGTGCGATTTCATGCGCCGTAACAAAAGGTTCCAGGAAACGGGGTATTGTGGTGTTGACCTGCCCTTCGCCCGAGAAAGGATTATAATATCCCTGGAAACCGAGGTAATTTCCCAGGTAACTGAACAGGGAGGGCTTTACAGACGCGGGCGAGTAGCCGAGGAACGGATATTGCTCTGCGGCGGCTTTATAGGCCGCCGTCGCTCCATGAAAAAGCCGGCTCTTTTTATTAAATGAATCCCGTTGTGCCTCGGTTACCAGGGGTGCATATAAATTCAATTGCTCCTGCAATGCATTGGTCAGGGTATCCAGATCCGCCAGTTCATAGGGCTTTACGGTCAATGACAGCTGATCGGCAATGCCTTTCCGGTTATAATTCAGCCCCCAGAGCAGGTTAAAAAAAACATAGATAAACAAGAGAAAGAAAATGCCCTGTTGCAGAGACTCCCTGAACATGGCGCGGGTAAGCTTACGTCGGAACAGGAGCCGGAAAAATTTCCAGGTCTGAAAAAGTATAACCAGTACCAGGAAAGCATAAAAAAGGTCCCCGATGCTAAAGGGTATCCACCCAAAAAGATAACGCTGAGCCTTTGATATCCAGGGATATAAGCCCAGACTATAATTTTTTTCCACCCAATCCGGATACCAGGAAGCCCATTTTATACCAATCGTCAGCAGAATCAGGAGTATCCAACTCCAGCTTTTCATCAGTCGGGTAAATATGCGGGTCAGCAGTTTTTGCAAGGACAAAAAATTTAAGTACTTTCAGAATCAGGGAATTACCCTGTTTGGAAAGGGCAAAAATAATCGAAAAACTGCCACTATGTTTCCAAAAAATCCCCTACCTTTGCACACTCTTTTAAAAAGTTGACCAATGAGCCGCCGCCGGGAGTTTGAGATAGCTTTTGTGGGGTTAAAGCCCGGAGTTCATGAGTACAACTATGAAATAGATGACCGGTTCTTTGAAGCATTTCAGCAACAGGACTTCCGTAACTGTAAAGCAAGGGTAAAACTGCACCTCGACAAGAAAAGCAGTTTTATGCTGCTCCGTTTCGAAATCGGGGGCAATCTGGAAGTAACCTGTGACCGTTGTAACAATGAACTCCCCCTTGAATTATGGGATGAGTTCACGATCACGGTTAAGATGGTGGAAGAACCTGAACTGATGAATGAACAGGAAGAAGATCCCGATGTATACTATATCAGCCGTGGCGAAAGTCACCTGGATGTAGCCGCCTGGATCTACGAGTTCATCAACCTCAGTATTCCGATGCAGAAAACCTGCGCCTTTGAAAAAATGGACGGGCCGCATTGTAATAAAGCCGCTCTTGAACTGCTGAAAAAGCTGGAAGCCGAAGAAGAAAAAGAAGAAAATAAAGACAATCCGATATGGAAAGGTCTTGAAAAATTTAAAGATTTAGATTAACGTTTAATATTTGAGATATGCCAAATCCGAAACGCAGACATAGTCAGCAAAGAAGCGCAAAACGCAGAACGCACTATAAAGCCACATCTGCCACACTTTCTATTGACTCAACTACAGGGGAAACACACCCCCGTCACCGTGCCCACGTAAGTGAAGGCAAGTTGTACTACAAAGGAAAAGTAGTGGCTGAGAAAGCTCCGCTCAGAGCGCAATAATTTATTGCTCTCCCGCGTGTAATTCCAAATCCGTTCAGGCTTCAGGCCGGGATGGCATTTGGAATTTGTCATTTTTATTATTTTTTGACCCTGCCAGTTCGTAATTTCCTGTTATGATTATCGGTATCGACATGATGGGTGGCGATTATGCCCCGCTGGAAGCCGTGAAGGGCCTGTCCCTGTATTTCGCCAATAACGAAACGCCTGCCACACTCCTGCTTCTTGGCGATCAGCCACACTTGGAAGCTATGCTCGCTGAACACCAGGTGGCCGGCAGTCATATTAAAATTGTGCATGCCGAACAGGTGATTGACATGCACGAACATCCCACCAAAGCATTGAAGGAAAAACAAAAGTCCTCCATTGCGATCGGATTTCACCTGCTGGCTTCCGGCAAGATGGACGCCTTTATCAGTGCCGGCAATACCGGTGCGATGCTGGTGGGCGCTTTATTCAGTATTAAAGCCATTGAAGGTGTAATCCGCCCGACCATTTCCACCATTATTCCCCGGATGAATGGCGGCACCGGTCTATTACTGGACGTAGGACTGAATGCCGATTGTAAACCGGAACAACTGAATCAGTTTGCCATCATGGGTTCTGTTTACGCCCAACTGATCCTGGGTATTGAAAAACCCAAAGTGGGACTGATGAATGTAGGTGAAGAAGAAGGTAAGGGCAACCTGCTGGCACAGGCCACCTATCCCCTGCTTAAAGAAAATAAACATATCCATTTCATTGGCAATATTGAAGGCCGTGATGTACTGACAGACAAAGCCGATGTTATGGTCTGCGAAGGATTCACGGGTAATATTATTCTCAAACTGGCCGAGTCACTCTACGAAATTGCCCAGGCCCAGCAACTGCAAAACCCCTATTTCGACCGCTTCAATTTTGAGATCTATGGCGGCACCCCGGTACTGGGAGTAGCCAAGCCCGTTATTATCGGGCATGGTATCTCCGGCGCCACCGCTTTTATGAATATGATTCACCTGGCCCAGCAGATGATTGAAAAGGATGTGATGAAGAAGATGAAGGAGGAATTAGCTAATTAACAAATTAGCTAATTTGCTAATTAGCATTGAAAAATACCTGTTTCAGGGTATAAGATTCCTTCCGCCAGCACGTTATCTTTATACAAATGCGACGCTTGAAAAATTCTGCCCTTCTTTTCCTTTCCCTTTTATTCTCCGGAACACTTATGGCACAACCGGGTGAACAGGTCAATCCGGTTAAAAAAGCAGTATACACTCCCCTTATACGTACCCTTGCCCATACAATTGGCAACCGGACCGTTATCATTACGGTGATGCAATACGGTGATCCGAACGGGGTTTATTGTATTAATATGCACGACAATGAAGGCACCGCGGTGGCTGGTGCAATACCGGTACTTGAAATGACCGGTGGCACACTGATCCGGGTGGAAAACTTCAAACAACGCCAGATTAAATTCCGCTTTAATAATGTGGTTTATGCGTTTGACCCGAACCGGATTTTTGCCCGGATTGGTATTGAACAAACAATGCGGGATAATAAACGCAGCAGCAAAACAGCCCTGGTGGAGATTGAAAAATTCGGACAAAAATTACTGTCACTGATTCCGGATACGGCGGCCTGTGTGATTGCTCTGCACAATAATACCAATGATCTTTTCTCCATCAAAAGCTATATCCCCGGCGGGATCCGGCAAAAAGATGCAAAGGCAGTCAATTACAATGAGACTCAGGATGTGGATGATATTTGTCTCACTACCGACAGCCTGATATACCAGACCATGGCCGATGCGGGGTATAACAGTATCTGGCAGGATAATGTCAAAGCAAAAAAAGACGGTTCACTCAGTATATATTGCGGGGAAAAAGGCATCCGGTATATCAATATTGAAACAGAACATGGCAAAGTAGACCAGTACAGGGAGATGTTTGAACATCTGCTGTTGTTTTTACAAAAAGAAAAAGAGCCCTTGCTCCAACCCATTGAGAATCCGGAAGAAAAAAACAATCCACAGCCCCCAAAATCTGTTGATAATTAATTGAAAAACTTTTGGCTGTAAACGTTTTAGCCATTATTTTTGCACTCCCAAAACGGTAAAACGAAAAGGGAACAGGTTGATCTCGTAGCTCAGTTGGTAGAGCATAACACTTTTAATGTTAGGGCCCTGGGTTCGAGTCCCAGCGGGATCACAAAAATTACACCGGTGGATTATTCCACCGGTTTTTTTTATGCCCCAGTGTCCCCCCCGCTGGGACGAGAAGTTTATACCGACGCAGGAGGTAAGTCCCAGCGGGATCACAAAAATTACACCGGTGGATTATTCCACCGGTTTTTTTTATGCCCCAGTGTCCCCCCCCCGCTGGGACGAGAAGTTTATACCGACGCAGGAGGTAAGTCCCAGCGGGATCACAAAAATTACACCGGTGGATTATTCCACCGGTTTTTTTATGCCCCAGTGTCCCCCCCGCTGGGACGAGAAGTTTATACCGACGCAGGAGGTAAGTCCCAGCGGGATTACAACGAAAATAGCAAGAACCAAGAGCACCCCTCCTTCGCTAAAGCTACGGAGGACAGGCAAGATCCAAAGAAGCACTAAAAGACAAATCTCAAATACCTCCTGAGAAGTTCCGGCTGAAGAAAAATTCTCATCGGTCTTACAAATGGTTTCTACGTAGCCCCCACTCACCACTCACCACTCACCACTCACCACTCTCCCTCACGTCCACTTCAACCCTCAAAATGCCCTCATCAGCCCCATTAACATTTCCTTTGAAGGATTGCAATGCAGATTGCAGCTACAAAAAATTAACCCTTCAAAAAAAAGAGAATATATATGAGGACATTAAATCGCTTTATGCAGTTCAGCATTAGTAAATCATTATTACTGGGCAGCCTGATGGTGCTGGGTCTCAGCTCCTGCGAAAAAGACACATCCGGAGAAGATGATCTTGTTGGCAACTGGGCCAGACGCTCAGAATTTGAAGGGGTGGGACGTACAGAAGCCGTCAGCTTTACAATTGGCTCAAAAGTGTATGTGGGTGGCGGTTTTGATGGCACCGACCGGCTGAATGATTACTGGTCCTTTGATCAGACTACCGGCACCTGGCTACGGATTGCCGACTTCCCGGGCACGGCGCGTAATTCGGCAGTGGCATTCGCTGCAGGTGGCAAAGGGTATGTGGGAACCGGGTACGATGAAAACGATAATAAGCTAAAGGACTTCTGGGAGTATGATCCGGCCGGCAATACCTGGACAAGAATCGCTGATTTCGCCGGTACGGCCCGCTATAATGCCATAGCTTTTGCGATCGATAATAAAGGATATGTTGGTACAGGCTATGACGGTAACTACCTCAAAGATTTATGGAAATACGATCCCGGAACCAATGCATGGACGCAGGTAGCCAGTCTGACCGGCTCCAAACGGAGTGAAGCCGTTGCATTCGTTTATAATAATATAGCGTATATCACTACCGGACTGAATAACGGTTCTTACCTGAATGATTTCTGGGCCTATGATCCGGCCACCAATAGCTGGGCGGAAAAAAGAAAAATAAATGAAGTAAGCGACGACAGTTATGATGACGACTACGATGACAATATCAAACGCAGCAATGCGACCGTATTCGTCATGGGCAGCAAGGCCTATCTGAATTCGGGCAGCCGCAGCGGGGTAATCGCCAGTACCTGGGAATATGATTTTGCCAATGACCAGTGGACGGAAAAAACCGGTTTTGAAGGTACAGCCCGGGAAGGACTGTTGTCCTTTACAATTGACGGCCGCGGCTATGTGGTAACCGGCAATAACAGCAGCTACCGGTTTGATGATCTCTGGGAATTTTACCCTACGGCCGAACAGGATGACGACGACAACTGATGCATTAATCCAGGCAAAGGAGGGCCTGCTTCGTACCGGTAAAAGATGTATGCAGACACGTCTTATTGGTCAGGGTTAACCAGCCGGTACATCATAAAAAGTGCGCTGGCGGGCGGGTAAACAAATGGATAACCCCGCCCCGCCCGGTGCGCATACGGTCGTAACCGGGTTTACTAAAACGGCCCTATTATCTCATTCTTCATTTCTTAATCATGTCAATTAAGCGTATCGGTTCATGGTTGTCTTTCTTTTTCGTTTGTTGTACAGGCTGTACCAAAACTAATGTTGATTTTACCACAAACGGAACCAGTGATGATCCGGCCATCACCTATTATGATAATTACCCGCTGAACCTGTCCACGTATCAGCTGGACACGTTTATCACGTCCGGTCACAGCAGTTTCAGTATCGGATATCACCGGGATCCGTTTTTTGGCAATACGGAAGCAGCCGGTTTTACAGGACTCCTGTTGCCGGAAGATAACCCGGTAAAAAGCCAGTCCGTGATTTTTGACTCATTGGTATTGCTGCTTCGCCCCAATGGCAGTTATTACGGAGACAGCAGTCTGCCTGTAACATTCATTGTTAACGAACTGACGCAAGCCATCTCCAATGACAACGAAGACACGCGTTATTATAATGCCCGGAAATTCCCGTATAACAGTACAGCTCTTGGCTCCCGGACTGTAACGGTAAGGCCTGGCCGCGATACAGCCATCCGGATCAGGCTGAGTGATGCACTCGGACAGGATTTGTTGCAAAAACTGCGACTGAACGCCACCGCCGTACAGAGCCAGACAGCCTTTGAAAAGTATATTAAAGGTTTCCGCATCGGGGTGGATACCAGCCTGACCAATACCCTGTATTATTTTAGTATACCTACGGACAGTACATTGTTACAATTACATTACCGGCTGAACGGAACCACATACCAGGAAAAAATCCTGAACTTCAACGTCAACTCCTCCTTACAATACAACTATATCCTGCCCGACCGGCAAAACAGCCCGTTAAACGTATTTACCCCTTACAAAAAACAACTTAAATCGTCAGCGCTTACAGCCCATAAAGCGTATCTGCACAGCAATTCAGGCACGATGATCAAAATCGGGATTCCCGATCTGCTTTCCCTGAAAGAATTGCATCCGTATGTCAAAGTGATGAAAGCGGAACTGATCGTCCGTCCGGCCCCGGATACATACGGTTACCCTTATACGCTGCCATCCACCCTGAGCATTTACGCCACCGATGACGGCAACGGATTAAATGAGCAACTGACAGACGGCACGTATGCGCTGACCGGCAACCTGAATGTGGATGTGCTGTATGGAGAGAACACCTTTTACCGGTTTGATATCACTTCTTTTATTTCTTCCGTAATCAGTGAAGGTGCTTTCTCCAGATCGGCACTTATGCTAACCGCTGCATCCGGCACCACGGAGACCACGCTGGAACGGCTGGTGATCAATGACCAGACATTGACCAGGGGGATACAGTTAAAACTCCATATACTGGGCTTATAAAATCTGAACATGAAAAAATATTATATACCCCTGCTGATCATTTTGGGATTACAGAAAGCGGGTGCGCAGACCGTCACCTCCCCCTACTCCATTCTCGGAATCGGCGATCTGGAAACAAAATCGTTCAGCCGCTATTTCATTACCGGCAACACGACAACAGCCCGTCGTGATGAAGCCGCTTACAATCCCGGGAACCCGGCTGCACTGACCGCACTGCCGTTTAAAACCATGCATTTCGATCTTTCCCTGCGTGGCCGCAGCAGTGTATTTACCATGCCCTCCTCTGGCGACCGCACGGATATCAGCAAGGACTTTACTTTTAAACGGGGTACCCTTGCCTTCAAAGTCAATCAGCAAACGGGAATTGCAATGGGTATTCAACCCTACAGTACGGCCAACTATCTGTATGCGGAAAACGCTTCTATATCCGATGGCAGTGATGCGTATACCAAAATCACTGAAGGCAGTGGCGGTATCAATCAGTTCTTTTTCTCAGCTGGCCGGAGCGTGGGCAAACATGTTTCCGCCGGCATCAGCGCCTCCTGGCTCTTTGGCGCTTTGCAACGGAATACGACTTATTACAGTGAAGAGTTATCCATGAATATTGTAAAAGAAGACCGGGACTTTTATACCGGCGGACAACTAAAAGGCGGACTGCAGTATTACACGGCGGCAAATACTTCCCGTAAATGGAAACATAGCCTTGGTATAACGGGCACCCTGAATACGGGATTAAAAGGACAACTGACCAGTACCTACCTGGAAAACAGTGTGGCCCTTGTAAAAGAAGTCACCGATGACCGGCAGTTCGCATTGCCGGTACAAGCCACTATCGGGTATGCGGCTACTTATAAAGATAAACTGACGTTAACGGCCGATGCCGGTTATGCCCACTGGAAATACCAGGCACTGAACTATAAAAACTCGTATACAGCACCTGCCGTCCGTATATCTGCCGGTATGGAGTATGCCTCCAAAATAAAAACCATGAATGGATTAGTTGAGAAAGTCTTTGTTGGATGGGGCGTTCATGCGGAAGAATCCTATATGCGTGTCAACGGACAAAAAATACGTGACGTCTCCGTTTCATTTGGCGCAGGTTTCAGTCCGGCCCGTACCCTCTCACTGTATGGCGGGGTGGAACTGGGGAAAAAAGGAGAAACAAGGCTGGGGATCATTAAAGAAAGCTATACACAATTCATTTTTGGTATTACGGTAAAAGACATCTGGATCGGCACCAAAAAATTCGGACGGTACTATTAACCTGTCAATAACCAGTTCAGGTTCCGTTTTGTCCGCTTCAGTACAAATTTCCGGACCGGTTTCCAATCGTGTAGTCAACTAATATTGAAAATGCAGGTGTATGAAAAAATTAATTGCTTTAGCCTTGTCTATGCTGCTGATCATGCTATCCGTGCGTAGTCAGTCAATCACTGGTCGTTGGTACTCAAAGGATGGAAGCCGCCAATTCCAGATCAGTGAGCAAAATGACCGTTGGGAAGCCCTGCTGGTACATAGTGATCGTCCGGGAGAAGAAGCAGGCAAACTGATTGTAAGCCTGCTGAGCCGTAAAAAAAATAAATACAGGGGGATTATATATTCAGCTGATGGCGAAATGAAAACCACCGTTACCATCCGCGTAAGCCCGGACAATAAGCGGGTATTACTGCTCAGGTTAAAGCGTATGCTGCTGATGGATGTTACCATACGATGGTACCGCGACCCGCTTTTATAAGTCATTTTTAACAGTATATTCTGTTAAGTATAGTTGCTAAAAAACAGCGCTTTTTTTTCACCGTTACATTTGCGCCTTCTGTCTGTACACGCAGTCATTTCCGGCAGATGCCGTTTACTTTTAACCGATGAAAGAAGAAATCCCGTATAAAAAACTGATCAGGCTGGCAGTAATCACCTCTCCTTTTTTTGGCATACTCGGGGCTGTACCCGCATTTGCCTTTAATGAGGCCGGCTATGCCCGGATACTGAACAGCTTTGCCGCCGTAGTGGCACTCAGTTTTATTTTCTGGGGAATCAATATTCTGTTGTTGCGGATAGCCGGCGGGCAACAGCAAAAATGGCGCACAGCAGTACGCTATATAATCAGTGCAGTCTGCTGTACAGTAGTGGTGCTGCTTTTCTTTGAATACTTTTTCAGGAACAACAAGCCACCTATACCTGAAAATATTCAAAAACTGATAGCATTACAGGTGCCACAACCCGGCAATACCCGTCGTTACCTGATGCCGGCGATACAGGCTCTGTCCATTAATATTATCAGCCTGGTGCTTATTGAGCTGATGTTGTTACGCAGCCGCAAAGAAAAAATCGAAACCGAAAATGCGCAACTCCGGCTGGCCAACCTGGAAGCACGTCACAGTCAGCTGAAGCAACAATTACATCCGCATTTTCTCTTCAATTCATTAAACACTTTAAAAGTACTGATCCGGAAAACACCCGGCCAGGCGGAAGATTATCTTATACGATTGGCGGATCTGCTTCGTTTCTCCATTTATGCCAACAATGAAGAAAAAGTTCATGTCGCCACGGAAATTGAACGCTGTGCCCTTTACCTGGATATGCAACAGGTTCGGTTCGGAAATGCACTTGCCTATCAAATAGACATTCCGGAAAATATATTACAACAGGGTTTACTGCCGGTTTATTCCATTCAACTGCTGGCAGAAAATGCCATTAAACATAATCTGTTAACCTTACAGGAACCGCTGCGCATCCGGATAACCGGCGATGAGAATTCAGGCCATATAACGGTAAGCAATAACCTGCAACCCAGGCTGACCGCCGAAAATGGCAATGGTCTCGGATTGTCCAACCTTGCAGAGCGTTACCGCTTACTGGGCAAACCGGGTCTGCAAATTACCCGCGGGAATGGTGAATTTTTAGTAACCTTACAACTGCTGAATGATGAATATCGTAATAATTGAAGATGAAGTACTGACCGCCCGGGACCTGGCGGATATACTCAGGCAACAAGCCGCCGCTGTCAGGATAGTTAAGATTCTTTCATCGGTTTCCGAATCGGTAAGCTGGTTCAGGGAAAATGAATGTCCGGACCTTGTCTATAGTGATATTCAGCTTGGCGATGGGCAGAGTTTTGAAATTTTCCGCCAGCAGAATCTGCAATGTCCTGTAATCTTCTGCACCGCCTATAATGAATTTGCATTAGATGCTTTCCGCAATAACGGAATAGATTATATATTAAAACCTTTTTCCGCAAAAACGATTCAACAATCCATTGAAAAATACAGCAGGCTGCGGGGGCTGAACACGGACAATACACCGTACAACGGACATACGTCAGCACTACCCGCCAAGCCGGAGCAAATCCGTAAAAACGGATCTATACTGATAAACTGGAAAGACAAAATCATCCCGGTAAAGATTGCGGATATCGCGCTGTTCACGATTGATTATAAAATGACACAGTTAGTCACATTTGACAATCAGCACTATTTTCTCAACCAGACACTGGAGGAACTGGAACAAACCTGTGGCCCGGCCTTTTACCGTGCCAACCGGCAATACCTGGTCAATAAGGATTCCATACTGGAAGCCCTTCAGTATTTTGCCCGCAAACTGGTACTCAAACTGAAAGTGGAGGGCGGTCATGAAGTCATCATCAGTAAGAACCGGGTTCCTGATTTTTTGGAGTGGCTGAAGGAATAGTTCGAGGTTGGAAGTTGGAGGTTCGAGGTTTGGGAACAGTCCTGAAGATTGAAAAATTCTGATTTTGGCAAATGCCTATTCAGGTTTTATTACGTGGCTTGCTTTTATATGGGGAAGATGACAGATAATCCAGAAATGTCTTAATTTTTCTACCCAGTAATTCTGAAAATTCAAGCCGGTTTTTCAGCATCTCATCGCTAATATAATGGCGATCATTTGCCCGGTATAATTGTGATCGTACTTCCCCGTTAGACCCTTTTGCAATAACAAGAAACTGTGTAAATTCTTTGTTAGAAAACCGTTCAAACCCTTCTGCTATATTATCCATTACAGAGCCCGCGGCTGCATTAATTTGTTTTCTCAGTTCAAAATCTGCGGAAAACAGGCCCATTCGTGTTATTTCAAAAATAGCCATTGCTTGTTCCCAGGCCATTTTCCAGATATCAAGGTCTTCAAAACGTGAAACAGTCGCCATAAAATTGAATTTTCATAAAAAAGGTGATAAGTAATTTCAACCAACAGAACTCAATATCTACAAAATAACTTTCACAAACCTATACTGTCTCCATCCTTTTTTAAACTTCCGAACTATCAACCGCCAACTTCCAACCTCCAACTTCCAACCTCGAACCTCAAACCTCCAACCTCGAACTTCCAACCTCCAACCTCCAACCTCGAACTTCCAACATTTTTAGTAGGTTTGCATATAATCTCCTTTTTATGTCTGCTTACTTTAAAGATAAGGTTGTAGTGGTTACCGGCGGCACCGACGGAATCGGAAAAGCGCTGGTGGAAAAACTGCTTGATATGGGGGCCAAAGTGGCTACCTGTGGCCGGAGTCATGATAAACTCTACCAGTTGCAGGCTTCGCATCCCTCCTCTGCCCTGCATACCATGGTGGCCGATGTAAGTAATGAAAATGACTGTCGCCGGTTGATGGAAACCACCATTAAAATGTTCGGGGGTATTGATGTACTGGTCAATAACGCGGGCATTTCCATGCGGGCACTGCTGAAAGATGCCGGTATGGAAGTCTTTAAAAAAGTAATGGACATCAACTATTACGGGGTGATATACTGTACCAAGTACGCGTTGGACTCCATTATAGAAAGAAAGGGTACAATCGTTGGCGTATCTTCCATAGCCGGTTACCGCGGACTCCCCGGCCGCAGTGGTTATTCTGCCAGTAAGTTTGCCCTGCAGGGTTTTCTTGAATCATTACGCACCGAGCTGATGGGCGACGGAGTACATGTAATGTGGGTATGTCCCGGATTTACCACATCGAATATCCGTAATGCCGCACTGAATGAAAACGCGAGCTCCCATGGTGAAACCCCCATGGATGAAAGTAAAATGATGCCGGCGGATGTATGTGCGGATCATATCCTTCGCTCCGTCCGGAAAAAGAAACGCACCCTGGTCCTGACTTTTACCGGTAAACGCACAGTATTTATGCAGAAGTTTTTTCCCGGGCTTGCGGATAAATTAGCCTATAAGTTTTTCTTTAAAGACGGTAAACTGGTCAAATAATCAACCTGTTTCCTTAAACCCGACATCGTTTTGGCTTTACTCACCCTGACATCAGATATTGGCAGTCCCGATTACCTGGTCGGGGCTATCAAGGCACAACTGTTGCAGGTGAATCCTGATTTCAGGCTGATTGACATTTCACATACCATTCCTCCCTTCAATTATCCGCAGGCGGCTTATGTATGCCGTAGTGCGATCCGGCAGTTTCCGGAATATTCCTATCACCTGATACTGGTGAATCTCTTTGAAAAAAAACCGGAGCAACTGCTGCTGGCTTTCCACCAGAACCAATATTTTCTGTGTGCGGATAACGGGCTGCTTACGATGATACTTGAAGACACCCCGGAAATAATCATCGGGTTGCCGCTGGATCCGGCGGCCAATAAAAACACTATTTACCTGGCTTCGGTAATGGGTGCTGCGGTTAACAAACTGGTCAATGGTGAACCGATTCAACGCATCGGCATACCGGATACTTCCTATATGGAGAAAAGACATCTCCGTCCGTTGCTGGACAATAACAGCATGGAAGGCCAGATCATTTTCATTGATAGTTTTGAAAATGTGATTGTCAATATTACCAAAGAACAATTTGAGGAACAGCGAAAGGGCCGTTCCTTCAGTATCGTGTTTAAACGCGATGAAGTGATTGACAAAATCAGTGAAACCTATGCCGATGTACCCGAAGGGGAAAAGCTGGCCTTCTTCAACTCAGCCGGTTACCTCGAAATCGCTATCAATAAAGGCAATGCCGCCGGGCTTTTTGGTCTGAAAGGTTTCTCTGAAAAAATGCGGCAGGGCCAGCTCTCCTACCAGAGCGTCCGGGTTTATTTTACCTGATTGTGAATAACCCGGGGTTAATAAAGTACGAAAGTCTTCATAATTTGCTAAAACCGTGCAAATACGTCTGAAATCTGTCCCTGAAACCCTATTTTTGCCCCCGTCCCGTCACACAGGCGTCGGGACATAATAAACCATCAAAATCAGGTTTTTATGAACTTCAGAAAAGTCAATAATATTACCGGCTGGCTTGTTTTCTTAGTGGCACTCGGCACTTATTTTCTGACCCGCGAAGCAAGGGGCAGTTTATGGGATTGCGGCGAGTTTGTTTCCAGTGCAGATAAAATGCAATTGCCCCACCCTCCCGGTGCTCCCCTGTTCGTATTGCTGGGTCGTTTTTTTATTATCCTCTTTGGAGATAATACCCAGACAGCGGCCAGTGCGGTCAATTTTATGAGTGCCATGGCAAGTGCCGGCACCATTCTTTTCCTATTCTGGAGTGTCACCCACTTTGCCCGTAAAATGTTTGTCAGTGTTGGCGAAGAACTTACCGCTCAACAATTGTTTACTACCATGGCCGCAGGTGTGGTTGGTGGTTTGGCTTACACGTTCAGTGATTCATTCTGGTTCAGTGCCGTGGAAGGTGAAGTGTATGCATTATCTTCTTTCTTTACCGCCCTGGTATTCTGGGCCATGCTCAAGTGGGAACATGCGGATGAACATGCAGGTAATGATCCGGATGCCCGGTTGAAAAGTGACCGCTGGATTGTATTCCTGTTTTTCATGATGGGGCTGTCCATCGGTGTACACTTATTGAACCTGCTGACCATTCCGGCAATTGTGATGATATATTATTATCGTCGCTACCAGGCCAGCACCTGGGGTGCTATCAGCGCCTTCCTGATTGGTTGCCTGATTACCGGTGTGGTACAGGTAGGCATTATCCAGTTCTCCATGAAAGCGGCCGGACAATTCGATGTCTATTTTGTAAATGAAATGGGCATGCCTTTCTTCTCCGGTTTTGCAATCTATTTCCTTTTACTGGCCGCTACCATTTTGTGGGCACTTGGGTTTAAAGAAAAAACTGTTACACCCACCAAAATGATTACCTGGTTTCTGGCCTTTCTTTTCCTGTCGGCCCTGCCATTTATCATTGTACCCGGCGACGGACTTAAATTCGCGCCCTTCCTGCTTTTGATTGCCGTGGCTGTTGCCCTCGGATATTTTATTAAGCCTTCCGCACTTCGCATTATTAAACTCAGTCTCTGGTGTTACGCGTTTATGCTGCTCGGATACTTTATGTATTTCACGGCCATTATCCGTTCCAATGCCAATCCGAGTATCGACATGAACAATGTGGATAATCCGATCAGCCTGGTTTATTACCTGAGCCGTGAACAATACGGCAGTGCGCCCCTGGTTTACGGACCTCATTTTGCCGCATCTGTACCCGAAGACCTGGTAGAAGGTGAACCTTTTATCGAGTCGGAGATGAAATACATGAAGGGCAAGGATAAATATGAACCCATTGGCCGCTCCAAGGAATATAATTTCAAAAGTGAGGTAAAGCAACTGTTTCCCCGTGTCTGGGATTCCAGTGATGACCAGTATCACGCGCAATCCTATGCGGAATGGCTGAGCCTGGCCCAGGATCCGCAGACTGGAAAATATGAAGCGCCTTCCTATGCCAAAAACCTGGAATGGTTCTTTACTTACCAGATGAGCCATATGTACTGGCGTTATTTTATGTGGAACTTCTCCGGTAAACAAAACGATATTCAGGGCTTTGGCAATAAACGCGATGGCAACTGGATTACCGGTGTGGGTTTTGTTGACAATAAACGACTCGGTGATCAGCAAATGCTGCCCGAGAGCATAAAAACGAACAAAGCGCATAATACACTGTACATGCTGCCCTTTATATTGGGGATTATTGGTTGTGTATACCAGTTCCTGCGCAACCGCAAAGACTGGATTGTAACCTTCCTCCTGTTCTTCTTTACCGGTATTGCCGTGGTATTGTACCTGAACCAGCCCGGTAATCAGCCCCGTGAACGGGACTATGCGTATGTGGGCTCCTTCTATGCTTTTGCGATCTGGATCGGACTCGCAGTCGTGGCATTTGTGAAAATGGCCCGTGAAAAAGCGGATGCACTGAATTTTCAGAACATGCTGATATACGGAAGTACGCTTACCTTCCTGATTACAATTATGAGTTGTTTCCCCGGAAGCGGAAACGGCGCACTGATCACCTCACTCTTTGCAACTGCATTATATGCCGCGGTAACCACAGGTGTTACATTTGCGGTACGTGCCATATCCGGCAACGGGACAAATGATCAGTTACTCAATATCAGTACATCCGTATTGTGCCTGGCCGTACCGGTATTAATGGCACAACAGGTATGGGACGACCATGACCGCAGTAATAAGACCACGGCACCGTCTATTGCCAAAGCTTACCTGGAAAGCTGTGCCCCCAACGCCATCATTTTTACATTCGGCGACAATGATACCTACCCGCTCTGGTATGCACAGGAAGTGGAAGGCATCCGTCCTGATATCCGTGTAATCAATAACAGTTTACTGGGTATCGACTGGTATATCAACCAGCTCCGGTATAAAGTAAACGAATCCGATTCCGTAAACATCATATGGAATACCGATCAGATTGCCGGTAATAAACGGAACTATGTGGTTTATGATCCCAAACCCAGCATTCCACAGAATGCCTATTATGACCTGTTCTCCCTGATGAAAGATTATGTAGGCAGCGATGATCCGGGTAAAATGGATAATACCCGGGGAGAACCGTTAAATACATTCCCCGTAACAAAAGTGTCTGTACCCGTGAACCGTGATCTGGTATTGAAAAACGGAACAGCATTGCCGACAGACAGCATACTGCCTGAATTCCGTTTTGAATTACCCAAACGGGCCCTGATGAAGAATGACCTGGTAATCCTGAATATCATAGCGGCCAATAACTGGAACCGTCCGATCTATTTCACTTCACCGATGGGTGAACTCGGATTTGGCCCCTTCCTGCGTAAAGAAGGCATTGCCTACCGCCTGGTACCGGTAATGCCGAAGTTTACACAAATGGGCTGGGTGGTAGATCAGTCACTCCGCAGCAAAGGGCTTGGAGGTACACCACTCCGGGATATGAATACGGATGTCGCCTTCAAAAACCTGATGACCAAATATGAGTTTGGCGGCGCGGATAAAAAAGGCGTTTATTTTGATGAAGAAAACCGTCGGCATATCCTTAACCTCCGGAGCATTTTCGGAGAAGTGGCCGGTAATATGGCCGATGCGGGTAAAACGGATGAGGCCAAACAGCTGATTGATAAAGTGGAAGCCGGCATCAGTACGGAAAATCTGCCTTATGCCATGACAAGCCGGTATAACAGTCATAACCAGACAGCCATGATCTACCTGGAAGCCTGTTATAAAGCCGGTAAAAAAGAACTGGCTGAAAAAATCAGGCTGGCGATCCGTAAAGACCTGGAGGAGCAGGCCCGGTATTATGATTATATCAGGACCAGTCTGCCCGATTACTGGGGTTATTATGAAAGATCCGAAGCCCCGATCAATGAGCGGATGCTGGATGTACTGAAAGATATCGAAAACAAATATGCGCCGCAGGCGGGTAATAAACCGGTAAATGAAACCGGTGGAACGATTCAGACAACCGGAGCACCCGACACGACAAAAGGTAAGGATACCTCAAAAAAATAAAACAGTTACCAGTATAAAAAAAAGCCCTCCATACCGGAGGGTTTTTTTGTATATGAACTAACCTGCTTCCCGGCTGTTATCGATATACGTATACAGGGTATTTTATCGTAAATTAGAGAACAGATGAGAGGATTTCATTTTTCCCGGTTTGATCCTGAAAGGGATGGTAAGAGCCGCTTTGAGCAGTTGCTGGATCTCTTTATGCAATTACTTACCTATACCAGCGGGGATGTGTCAGAAGCCATGCAATGGATGAATGAGCTGGATAAAAAATATCAGCTGACTGATGATCAGTACGGGATGGGTGATTTTATTGAAGAGTTGAAGGAGAAAGGTTATATCACTGACCCGGATCAGCAGGGACAGATTAAAATCACCCCAAAAACAGAACAGGGTATTCGTAAAAAAAGTCTCGAAGAAATATTCGGTAAACTGAAAAAAACAAAACAGGGCAATCACCAGAGTTTTAAACCCGGACAGGGTGATGAGACCAATCCGGAGACCCGTCAGTTTCAGTTTGGCGACATGCTGGAACAGATCGATTTTACGGAAAGCATCCGCAATGCGCAGATCAACCATGGAATTGACAGTTTCCATATGCGTGAGGATGACCTGAGCATCCGGGAAACGGATTTTAAGGCGCAGACCTCCACCGTACTCATGATCGATATTTCACACAGTATGATCCTGTACGGTGAAGACCGGATTACCCCCGCAAAAAAAGTGGCCATGGCCCTTAGCGAGTTGATTAAAACGAAATACCCGAAAGACACACTCGATATCGTGGTATTTGGAAACGACGCCTGGCCAATAGAGGTAAAAGACCTGCCTTACCTGCAGGTGGGGCCCTATCATACCAATACAGTTGCGGGACTGGAACTGGCCATGGACATCCTGCGCCGTAGAAAAAATGCGAATAAACAGATTTTCATGATTACAGACGGTAAACCCACATGTCTGAAAATCGGAAAAAGGTATTATAAAAACAGTTTTGGCCTTGACCGGAAAGTAGTCAACAGATGCCTGAACCTGGCGGCACAATGTAAAAAACTGAAAATCCCCATTACCACGTTCATGATTGCAACCGACCCCTACCTGCAACGATTTGTTCAGGAATTTACCGAAATGAATAACGGGAAGGCCTTTTTTGCATCGCTCGATAAACTGGGGGCGTTTATTTTTAAAGATTTTGAAAGCGGAAAGAGAAAGACTGTTTATTGAAGAAACCTGTAAAAAAGTAAAAAGTCAAAAATAAAAAGTAAAAAAAGTTCACACTATTCGTATATAGTTTAAAGGACAGGAAATACGCTAACTATCCTATTTGATTACCGGAGGCTGTGATTATTGGTCCGATCTGAGATTTTTTACTTTTTACTTTTGACTATTTAATTAAAACAATTATGAATATCCAGCATATAAAGACCCTTGGTGAACTCAAAGCCTCCGGATACAAATTCAGGAGTATTAAAGAAGAAATCCGGCAGAATCTGATCGGGCGCCTGCAAAACAACGAACCCGTATTTTCCGGAATTGTGGGCTATGAAGAAACCGTAATACCTGATGTGGAGCGGGCCCTGCTCAGTAAACATAATATTCTGTTTCTTGGCTTACGTGGGCAGGCCAAGACCCGGATGGCCAGGCAAATGACAGAATTGCTGGATGAGTATATTCCTTGTATCGCCGGCAGTGATATTAATGATGATCCCTTACAACCCACATCGCGGTTTGCCCAGGAAGAAATAGCCACCCACGGAGATGAAACACCGATTCACTGGATTCACCGGTCAGAACGCTATGGTGAAAAACTGGCCACCCCGGATGTAAGTGTGGCCGACCTGATCGGCGATATTGATCCGATTAAGGCGGCCAACCTAAAACTGAGTTTTGCCGATGACCGAGTGATTCATTATGGAATAATACCCAGAAGCAACAGGGGTATATTTGTTATCAATGAACTGCCTGACCTTCAAGCAAGAATACAGGTTGCTTTATTTAATATTCTAGAAGAGGGCGATATCCAGATCCGCGGATTCAAACTTAGACTTCCACTTGATATAATCTTTGTATTTACAGCAAATCCAGAAGATTATACAAACAGAGGGTCAATTGTTACCCCGTTAAAGGACCGGATTGAAAGCCAGATTCTCACCCACTACCCGAAGAGCCTGGAACATGCCCTGGAGATAACAGCACAGGAGGCCGGACTCAGCGAAGAACAACAGGCAAGAGTGGATATCAGCGACCTGATCAGGCAATTGATTGAACAGGTCGCTTTTGAGGCAAGAGGAAGTGAACTGGTTGATAAAAAGAGTGGCGTCAGTGCCCGCCTGACGATTTCTGCTTTTGAAAATGCCATCAGTGCAGCGGAAAGAAGGGCGATTATCAATAAGGAAAAACATACACAGGTCTGGATCAGCGACCTCGCCGGTATCATTCCATCCATCACCGGAAAAGTGGAATTGGTATATGAAGGAGAACAGGAAGGCCCCTATCAGGTAGCAATGAACCTTGTGGATAAAGCAATCCGCACCCGCTTTATTCATTATTTTCCGAACCCTGACCAGCTTAAGAAACGGAAAAACACCGGCAAGCCATCCCAGGAACAGACAAAAGACGATAATCCATATCGCCCGGTTACCAACTGGTTCGACAATGGCAATCAACTCAATATTTCCTTTAACACGCCGGACAAGGAAAAAATTATGCACCTCTACCAGGTCGATGGCCTGCACGCGCTGGTTAAAAAGTTCTATCCCGGCACCAACGATACCGAAGCGGCTTTATTGATGGAGTTTGTATTACACGGTCTCGCCAGCTACTCACTGATCAGTAAAAAAATATTTGAGTCTAAAGTTGAATTCAAGGATCTGATGGGTAGTATGATGAATTTCAATGAAAAAGATTTTGAGTTTGACGAGGAAGGATGAGATATTCAGCTGTTTAGATGTTGAGGTGTTGAGCCCTCACATCTCACAACCCACAACTCACAACTCACATCCCACTACATTCACTTCCCTTTCCAGTTCCACCCCGAATGTAGATTTTACGGATTGCAGGATTTCTTCGCTCAGGTGGAAGACTTCCTGACCGGAGGCATTTCCATAATTCACTAAAACCAGGGCCTGCCTGCTATGGCAACCGGCATCGCCGCGACGGAATCCTTTCCAGCTTGTTGTGCTATCCGGCCCCGTGTTTTCTATCAGCCAGCCAGCTGCCAGTTTTATAGTGCCGTCTGAATTGGGATAACCAACAATGTTGGGATAACGTTTTTTTAATGCGGCAAACTGCTCAGCCTGTATAGATGGATTTTTAAAGAAGCTACCTGCATTCCCGGTCACTGCGGGATCGGGGAGTTTGGATGATCGGATCCGGATCACCGCGTCGGCAATTGCTTTTATGGAAAGCTCCTTAACCCCCATCAGTGCCAGTTCCTGTTCGATGGCTCCGTATTGCGTATTGAAGCGTGGTTTCTTCCGCAGCTGAAACGTCACATTTAGTATAACAAACTGATCCCTGAATTTTCGTTTAAACACACTTTCCCGGTAACCAAACGCGCAATCCGTTTTGGTAAATGTAACCAGCTTCTGCTCTTTTATATGCCAGGCTTCCAGTCCCCAGAAAATATCTTCCAGTTCCACGCCATACGCGCCAATATTCTGCATGGGCGAAGCGCCCACATTACCGGGAATCAATGACAGATTTTCCGCACCCGCCCAATCCCGGCTGATACAATACTGTACAAACCGGTGCCAGTTCTCCCCCGCCCCCGCTTTCACATATACAAATTCATTATCCTCATGTACTTCATTGATACCGGCGATCTCATTCTTCAGCACAAAGCCATTAAAATCGCCGCAAAGCAACAGATTACTGCCACCACCCAGTATCAGCGTCTTCAGGCGGCTATCGGCTGACGATAATTGTTCAACGGACATCAACAATTCCTGCAAATCATCAACGGTGGAAAAGGCGGAAAAATACCGGGCGATGGAGTGAATCCCAAAGCTGGTACAGGCACCCAGGGAAATATTTTCACGGAATGGCATACAGCAAAAGTAGGTCAGTTCGGGTTAATCCGGAATGACCTACTTTTATACATTATTTACCCGTCAAATCACCAATATGAAAAAGTGGTTTCTTCTGATATTTGTCTCCGCCCTGATTATTTCCTGCAAAAGCAAAACATCAACCACCGCTCCGGACACTGTAACCAATACAGCCACGCATCCCGGCTGGATAATGCAGGGTAATATATATGAAGTGAATACCCGCCAGTATACAAAAGAAGGCACATTCAATGCGTTTGCCGGTCACCTGGACCGGTTAAAGGAAATGGGTGTACAGACCATCTGGTTTATGCCGATCAATCCCATCAGTAAAAAAGACAGGAAGGGCAGCCTGGGCAGTTATTATGCCGTGGCTGATTATACCGGGATCAATCCGGAATATGGCAACCTGGATGACTGGAAGAATCTCGTAAAAGCCATACATGATAAAGAAATGAAAGTATTGATCGACTGGGTGCCTAATCATACTGGCGCGGATCATCCCTGGCTGCAAACACATCCCGGTTTCTTTATAAAAGACAGCACCGGCCAGGCCGCCACCATGTTCGACTGGACGGATACACGGGTACTTGATTTTAAAAACAATGAAATGCAGGATAGCATGATTGCCGCCATGAAATACTGGGTTACCGAAACCGGCATTGACGGCTACCGGGTGGATGTGGCCTGGAATGTACCCGGTGATTTCTGGAAAAAATGCATCCCCGCACTGAAAGCGGCGAAAGCGGATCTGTTTTTCCTGGCCGAAGGTGATAAACCCTATCTGATGACCAGCGGCTTTGACGCTTTTTATCCCTGGGAAATGTTTCACATGATGGTGAAAGTGGCCGCGGGTGAACGTCCGGCTTTCGGCCTGGACAGTATCAAAGCAAAATATGATTCGGTCTATCCGAAAGAAGCCATACCCATGTATTTCACCAGCAATCATGATGAAAACAGCTGGAATAAATCAGACTATGGAACATTCCCGGGTGCAGCACATGCCCCATTTGCCGTATTTACACAAACCATGGGCAGCTCGGTGCCTTTAGTTTACAGCGGACAGGAAGAACCCCTTCTCCGCCCATTACCATTTTTTGAAAAAGACAGTATTGTTTTCAGCAAACTGGAACGGGCCGCCTTTTACAAAACACTACAGGAACTCAGAAAAAACAATGAAGCATTGTCAGCTGATGCCGTCTTTAAAAAAGTAAAAGCCGGTGATGAAAAATCAGTATATGCATATACCCGGGAAAAAGGAGGAAAGAAAATACTGGTGATCCTCAATCTTTCAAAAAAAGAGCAACCGGTATCCCTTACGGACCAATCGCTTTTCGGAAAAGCCAATAATGTTTTTAAAGGTCAATCTGAAACACTGAATGCAACAGCCTGGAAAATGGAACCCTGGGGCTATGCCGTATTTTCGTACAACAACTAAGCAATGAAAGCAACCGTTATTGGTGCCACAGGTCTGATCGGAGGCCATTTACTGGAGCTCCTTTTACAGGATCCGTATTTTGAAAGCGTACGGATCCTGATCAGGAGGCCGCTGGATATCATTGCGCCTAAACTGGAAAAAAAACTGGTAGACTTTTCAGACCTGGAAAGTTTCCGGCTCGCTCTTGAAGGTTCGGACGTGATTTTCTGTACGATAGGCACCACCATGAAAAAAATGAAAGGTGATAAAGACGCTTATCGTAAAGTGGATTATGATATTGCCGTCAATGCCGCCCGGCTGGGAAAAGAATGCGGTTGTGAGAAATTTGTATTGGTCTCATCTGTTGGAGCTGACAGTAAAAGCCGCAATTTTTATCTGCACTTGAAAGGAGAAACAGAAGAAGCCGTGCAGGCTTCAGGCATTGAATCCGTCTACATTATGCGCCCATCCTTTCTGCTTGGCAACCGGAAAGAGTTCAGGCTGGGTGAAAAAATAGCCAGCTGGTTTATACGCCCATTTGCTTTTGTTCTTCCGGCAAAATACCGTCCGGTAAAAGCGGATGAGGTGGCCAGAGCAATGATATTGGCAGTTAAACAAGAAAAGTAGACGGAGACGAAGTACACGGTCTCCTTCATCATCGCGTTCCTGGCAACCGGCAACAGACAACTGACAACTGATCAGACAGCGTCTACATCCGGCACCACGGTTACACTACGGAATGATGTATGCTGATGCAGTATAGCCACCTGCTCCAGTATATCTTTTTTGCATTGTTGAATTGTCCGTGTATCACGGGGCAATTTAATCAGCAGTTCCATCAGGTACTGGTTGCGGATACGGCCGATCACCGGTTCGGCGGGACCAACCAGGTATTGATCATACCGTTGACGAAGGGAGTTGGAGAACTGCAAGGCGGCTCTTTCCACTACTTCTTTAAATTTATGCCTGAATGTAAGATGAATGGTTCGGGTAAACGGAGGATAGTCAAACTCCTTTCTCTTCTTTACCTCTTCCACATACATCGCTTTGTAGTCATGCTGTTGTACAATCAGCAACAACGGATGTTTGGGTTGTGAAGTCTGTATCAGTACTTTCCCCGTGGCTTCTTTTCTGCCGGCTCTGCCGCTGACCTGTTCCATGAGCTGAAAAGCCCGTTCATTAACCCTGTAATCCGCGAAATACAATAATCCGTCCGCATCCAGAATGCCGACCAGGTCCACATTATCGAAATCGAGCCCTTTTACAACCATCTGCGTGCCCACCAGGATATCCACCCGCTTTTGCTCAAACTGCTGAATTAACACATCATGGGCGTTTTTACCCCGGACAGTATCAATATCCATCCGGGCTACTTTGGCTTCGGGGAATGTTTCCTGTAATTGTTCTTCAATTTTTTCCGTTCCGAAATTGCGTTGTACGAATTTATCACTTCCGCAGGCGGCACAGGTATGCACCGGCGGGTAGCTGGTACCGCAGTAATGACAGACCAGTTTATTACTGAGCTTATGAAAAGTCAGTGATACATCACAATGTTTACATTGAGGAATCCAGCTGCAGACCCCGCATATCTGGTAGGGCGAATAGCCCCGGCGGTTTTGAAATAGAATCACCTGTTTTCCTCTTGCCAGTACTTCCTTCACGGCTTCAATAAGCGCCGGTGTCAGAATAATTTTGGTCTTGTCTTTTTGAATAATACAACGGGTATCCACAATATGAATCGGGGGCAGCTGCAAATCCCCGTAACGGGTGAATAGTTCCACCAATCCGTATTTACCGGTGGCCGCATTATAATAACTTTCTACGGATGGCGTGCCGCTGCCCAATACCGTTTTGGCACCAAATAAAGCCGCCAGCCAGGTAGCTGCATCCCGTCCATTATAGCGGGGTGCAGGTTCCTGTTGCTTAAAGGAAGCATCATGCTCTTCATCACAAATCACCAGTCCCAGCTGCTGGTAAGGCAGAAATACAGAGGACCGCGCCCCGAGTATCACCCGCAGTTCACCATTTTTTACTTTATTCCAAATCTCCACCCGCTCATTCTGCGAGAATTTGGAATGATATATGCCGATATACCCCCCGAAATGCTTTTGCAAACGGCGTATTACCTGTGAGGTCAGGGCTATTTCCGGCAACATATACAACACCTGTTTGCCCTGCCGGATAAAAGTTTCTATCAGCTTGATATAAATATTTGTCTTACCACTGGAGGTAACGCCGTGTAAGAGACAGACCGCTTTCTCTTTGAGTTTTTCCTGCAATTCCGTAAACGCTTTTTCCTGCACCTGGCTCAGTTCAAAATCTATGCTTACGTTTTTTGGCAGGTATTGAATCCGGTCCACCACCCGCTTCTCCGCCCGCAAAATATTTTTCTCCACCAGGCCCTTTAATTGCGCATCCGAGGCCCCGGCTTTTTTTAAGAGTGCCGCTTTGGTTACTTCTCCTTCTGTTTTTATCAGGTGCAGATAACTCAGCAGCAACTCCATTTGTTTGGGAGCCCGGGTCCAGTTGTTCAGCAGTTCCGACAACTTCTCTTCATTATCATACGCGGGATTCAATAAAATGAATGTGTCCTTTTTGGGCGTATAGGTTTGTTTAAGCGCTTCCCATACATAGCAGACTTTTTTATGGATGAGCCGGTTTATAACCGGGTAAACATGCGAGGAATCAAGCAACTGCTGCACTTCATTCAGATTCAGTTCCTTTTTAATCAGCAATGCCTCTCCCACGATATACTCATCATGATCCAATGCGGTAAAATCATCACCGTATTCTTCATTGAATACCAGGATGGTTTCGCTGGACAATTTAAAATGTGCGGGCAATGCAGCGGCCATCACTTCTCCTTCACTGCACATATAATAACCGGCCATCCATTCCCAGAGTTTCAACTGTTCTTCATACACTACGGGCTCCACATCCAGCAGGTTCAGGATATCCTTGGCTTCAAAAAATTCAGGTTTCTCTTCATGCAGTCTTTTCACCACACCCGCGTATTTTTTGCTTTTACCCAGGTTTACTTCCACCCGGCATCCGGGTTTTACATCCAGCTGCAAATGGTCTGGTACAGACCAGGTGTAGTTTTTGGGAAGCGCGGCGGGTATGATGATCTCTGCGTACAAGTTTGTATTAGTTTAAGGTGCCGGGTGTCAGGAGCCGGGTACAGGGTTTGGCCGGCCGGCATTGTATTGCTTTAATTTCTGCTCCATAATCCTGTACACTTTTTCCTTTAGTGCCGGCACATCCGCTGAAGATAATCCGCTGACGGAAATTTCTTCCAGGTATAAAATACGGCTGCGTCCGGGTGTCATCCGGAACAGGCTTTCATAAGGCATCCTCCTGTACGCGTCCAGGAAAAGAACGGGTTTTACGGGAGTCTGTGTTTCAATGGCCACCCGGAAGGCCCCGTCATAAAACTCTTTCAATGGTGCTGTCGTCATATTAAACGTGCCTTCCGGAAATACCAGTACGGAAATACCTTTACTGATCAGCGATTTCAGAATACGGACGCTATTGGCCCGGTTGGCGGCACTGCTGCGGTCTACCGTTACAATCGCGTTCCGGTATATAAACCCGAATACAGGCACTTTGCTCATTTCCACTTTACCCAATGGCCGTACCGGCTGACGGATGGCTTTGGGAATTATCGCCGCATCCAGATAGGATATATGATTACTTACAAAAATGTACGCGTTCTTCTTATCGTGCGGCGCTTCATACACAAATTTGTGCGGCATCCCGATCAAAAAAAACCAGGTATCAGCCCAGAGGGTACAGAGCTTCATCATCATATTGCCACCCCTGATCCGGCCAAAAAAACTGGCACCAATGCTGAACGGAAACAGGAGGAGCATAATTACTATAAATACTATACAGGCGTAAACGGAATACATCCCTTTCAGCAATAACGACAATCCCTTCATCACTTCCTGTTTTTATATTTATCATCATCACCCGGGCAATCGCAGCGATAATCCGTTTCCAGGTCTATAACGGTCACCACTACTGTCTTTTCATTGCATTGCGCAAAGACTATACGGACACGCTGATCATCCCGGGTAATTCCTTCCACCGCATAACGGGGACAGCGCGCATTCTGCAGATCACTTTTGTTGTAGTTAATTTTCCCCTGCATCATTATTTCCTCTACTTCAGCCTGGGAAATTTTCCGGCATTGCATCCGGCATTTTGCATGGTTACTGTATTCCAGGTAACTGGCCCGGCGATCAAATCCCTTATCCCTGTCCGTGGTATTGGAGGCAGGATCTTTTGGCCGGTTGTCATCGGTAACAACCGGTTTCGGTACAGGTGCCGGTGCCGGCGTTTGTTTACATTGCCTGATCAGCAACAAAGCAAGCAACATCACCCCGATGAGCAGGTAAGGAGCCCATTTCTTATTCACTTTCAAACATTTGGCTAAAATTAAGGAAAATGAGCCTCTCTGCTGAGATTGATTGCACATCATTTTACCGGCTCCCGGCTTCATCGTATCTTTGCCGGCCGCTATAAAAGGCGGATTCCGGTATGGCAGAATCCAGAACAATTGCCTTTCATACACTTGGCTGCAAACTGAATTTTTCAGAAACTTCTTCCCTCTCGCGCATGCTGGAGCAGGAAGGTTTTGAAAAGAAGGAGTTTGATGAACAGGCCGATGTGTATGTAATCAATACCTGTTCGGTTACGGATAATGCAGACAAGGAATGTCGCCAGCTGGTGCGCCGGATCCAACGCAAAGCACCCGAAAGCCTGGTGGTGATAACGGGTTGTTATGCACAGCTCAAGCCGCAGGAAATTTCATCTATTCCCGGAGTGGACCTGGTGCTGGGCGCAGCGGAAAAATTTAATATTGCCCGGCATATCCGTGAACTGGCAAAAGGCGATTCCGCTAAAATCTGCAGTTGTGATATTGAAGAAGTTTCCGGCTTCCATTCTTCCTGGTCGGTAAATGACCGGACACGTACTTTTTTAAAAGTACAGGACGGCTGCGATTATACCTGTTCCTTCTGTACAATCCCCATGGCCCGTGGCAAGAGCCGGAGTGACAGGATCAGCAACGTAGTTGGCAATGCGCGGGAACTGGCCGCTTCCGGTGTTAAAGAAATCGTATTAACGGGTGTAAACCTGGGTGATTTCGGCAAAGGGCCAGATGGCAGCGGATCCATGGTCAGTATACAAGGCCGGGAAGAAAATTTTCTTGAACTGATCAAAGAGCTCGATCAGGTGGACGGCATCAGCCGGTACCGGATTTCGTCTATTGAGCCCAACCTGCTCACCAATGAAATCATTCACTTTGTAGCAGGCAGCGAAAAGTTTATGCCGCATTTCCATATCCCCTTACAGAGTGGCAACAATAAAATTCTCGGACTGATGCGCCGCCGGTACAAACGTGAACTTTATGCGGAACGGGTGGCACTGATCAAACAACTGATGCCGCACTGTGCCATCGGCGTGGATGTTATTGTGGGTTTCCCAGGGGAAACGGAAGAAGACTTTAAAGAGACATATGCCTTTCTGCATGAACTGGATGTCGCCTATCTCCATGTATTCACCTATTCGGAAAGAGACAATACCCAGGCACTGGATATACAGCCTGTAGTGCCCATGCATACCCGGAATGAACGGAATAAAACCCTCCGCAATCTCTCCTATATGAAGATGCAGTATTTTACAGAAAAACAGGCAGGACAAACGCGTACCGTACTGTTTGAACATCATGACAAAAGCGGCATGATGGAGGGCTATACCGACAACTATATCCGGATCAGTACACCCTGGAGGGAAGAATGGGTGAATAATATTGTACCGTGGAAATTATAAATAAAGCAGTTATTTTTGCTGTCCCGGAACGTTAGCTCAGTTGGTTCAGAGCATTACTTTGACAGAGTAGGGGTCACTGGTTCGAGTCCAGTACGTTCCACTGATGAGAAGTTGAGTTGTTTGGCGTTGAGTTGTTTGGCGTTTAGGTGTTTAGGTGTTGTGACGTAGAGGCATCCCTACACCCCCTATTCTCTATTCTCTATTCTCTATTTTCTATTCTCTATTTTCCCCCTGATGCAACTTTCCGGTTTTTAAATTGTCTTTATTAGTACATGCAGAAATACCTGGTGACCATACAATTTGAAATGAGTGAGGAATTCATGCAACTCGTACCACCACACAGGACCTATATTAATTTCCTGATTAATAAAGGCACAATAGATCATTATGCGGTGAGCATGGAAACACATCGTTCCTGGATCACATTGAATGCGGAGAACAAAAAAGAAGTGGAGAAACTGTTGCTCAAATCACCACTCAGTAAATTCTGGAGCTGGGAGATTGATGAATTGTTTGTACTGGACGGTCAGCATTACCGGCTACCGGAAGTAAATCCAAATTAATCTCCCTGACAATTATTTTTTCCTTTCGGCCCATTTGGGACCGGCTTTCAATACCTTTTTATATACTGGACATTGTTCACTATGCGCCCCCGGGAGGTATCCTGTACTCATCAGGAATTCGCCCACAATTTCACCCCCGGTAAATTTGAAATTCTTTTTAAACAGTTTCACCCATTCCTCTTTTGTCAGCGGATGATGCAGATCCAGCCAGTTACGGAAAGAGCCGTGTTCTTTTTGCAGCAGCAGCAGCTGACCGGCATTATACACGGCCGCTTCCACTTTTAACCGGTTACGGATGATGCCTGCATCCAGTAGTAACTTCTCCTTTTTTGCTTGCGTATAACGGGCCACTTTGCTGATCACAAATCCGTCATACGCTTTAAAAAAATTTTCTTTTTTCTTCAGTATGGTATCCCAGCTCAATCCGGCCTGATTAATTTCAAGTATCAGCCGGCCAAACAATTCATTATCGCCCGCAATGGGAAAGCCATATTCAATATCATGATAGTGCCGGTGTACGGTTTCTTTTCCCGCTCCTGCTACAAAGTCGCAATAGGTTGTTGCCATGGACTAAAAATAGAAAGAAAAAATTCTAAAATTATTTTGTCTGAAAACCAGCCAACCCTTATCTTTGCCGTCCCGAAAACGGGAGTTTAGCTCAGCTGGTTCAGAGCATCTGCCTTACAAGCAGAGGGTCGGCGGTTCGAACCCGTCAACTCCCACCAAATGCCCCGCAAAAGCGGGGTTTTTTTATGCCAGTTATGCAGAAAAGGGGGACAAAAAACCGCCTGCTACAAAACGACAGGTATCCGCTATCGTTGATTTACGTACCGGAACGAACAAATTGCGCCAGGACTGGTAAAATTGCCAATTGTTTATATTTTTGCACTATGCTGAACGTAAAGACAGACGTTGAAACGGACCTCCTTGATGAAACCGACCTGCTCGTTGCGGGTGAAGAACCCTGTCACCTGATTGTCTGGAATGATGAAGTAAATACGTTTGAATGGGTGATTGAAACCCTGATGACCGTCTGTGGCCATAGTCATGAACAGGCCGAACAATGTTCCTACATCATCCATTTCCGGGGCAAATACGCCGTTAAAAACGGCAGCTACGATGATCTTAAGCCTTTTTGCGATGCCATTACAGAAAGAGGCATCAATGCTACTATTGAAGTGGTAGCCGGTTAAGCACACCAATGTCCCTGTTTATTCTTAATAATGAAATTAAGTTTCCTCCTGTACACCTGGCTGAACCAGATGGCTTACTGGCAATTGGCGGTGATTTATCACAGGAAAGACTGCTTCATGCCTACCGTAACGGCATTTTTCCCTGGTATGAAGGGGAGCATATACTATGGTGGAGCCCGGATCCAAGGTTTGTATTGTATCCGGAAGAATATAAATTGTCCGGCCGGATAAAAAAACTGTTACAACAACCCGCCTTCAGATTTACCATCAACTACGATTTTTCCGCTGTTATCCGACACTGTAAAACGGTAAAAAGGGCCGGACAGGAAGGCACCTGGATCACAGACGAAGTGGAAAAAGCATATACCCGGCTGTATGCAAACGGATATGCGCATAGTGCGGAAGTATGGCAGGAAGATAAATTAGTGGGGGGACTATATGGTATCCGTATTGGAAAAGTCTTTTTCGGAGAAAGTATGTTCAGCCTGGTAACTGATGCTTCCCGCTATGCATTTACCTGCTATGTGCAACAGCTGATAAAGGAAGGCGTACAACTGATCGATTGCCAGGTGTATACTTCCTATCTGGAAAGCATGGGCGCCCGGATGATTCCGAGAGCCCGGTTTATCCAGGAAATTCAGAACCTTGTCTCCAGGTAATGCGGCAGCATTGCTTTCCAGGTATTCCAGTCATGTGGCCACTCGGTGCCCCAGATATCCAGCTCATAGCCGATTCCCTTATCATACAGAATTTTTGCAAAACGGCCACCGCTGGAAGGATCTTCATACGGCCCGCTGCCCGACAGGATATGTATATGCCCGCTCCTGCGTATCTGTTCAAGCACCGTATGATCCGTCAGGTTCGGCATATAATGCATCGGGCTGTTGAAATATACATCCTCATCATAATGTCCCTTGCTGTATTCCGTCAGATCATACACCCCGCTCATGGCTATAACCCCGTTGATCAGATCGGGTCTCTTCAAAAAAAGATTCATACTGTGCAGCGCGCCAAAAGAAGCACCACAGGTGATTATCGGCGTATCCTGACTGGTCTGGCTGCGGATAAACGGAACTACCTCATTGTATACATAATGATTCCATTGCTGATGCCGCCAGGTTTTATGTTTCGGATGTACCTGATTGTTCATCCAGCTGTCATTATTAATGCTGTCAATCGAAAACACTTTAACCTTGCCGGCATTGACCGGGCCGGCTATATGATCGAGTAACTGAAAACGTTCATATTCGAGATAGTCGGCGGCCGCAGTCGGTACCAGTAATAAGGCAAATCCATAATGACCGTAAGTGGCTATGGGCATTTCCTTTTCAAGCACCGGACTATACCAGGAAGTGGTTTCTTTATACATACGATTCGTTTAACAGGAAGGGGTTATATATTCCTGCGAAGGTAACCGGAAAACAGTACAGGCACTGCTGCCTGTTTTTTAAAGCTGTCAGCTACAATAATCTGAAAAATATTTCCGTATTTTTTCTTGGTGATTTACACAGGTACTATTACCTTTATTTTACAGTATTTTTACTGTTATTGATAATAAGTAAATTTACGTAGTATTTTCTAGTAATTTAGTTATCAAATAATTAACCTCTTCACTATCCATTCTGAAAACCTTCCGACCTGCCCTAAAATCCTGTCTACTGAAAAGCCTATTAGGATCTGGCGCATTGCCGGATTAATGACAAATAAGCTGATTAGTTTATGAATGCTGAACCAATCCGTATCATGTTGGTGGATGATCATTCACTGGTGAGAGAATCGTGGAAAATTTTACTGGAAAGTAATCCCCGGATAAAAGTAATTGCAGATTGTGAAACCAGTCATATGGCACTGGAACTGGTATCTTCCCTGGATCCGGATATAATACTGCTGGACATAAATATGACCCCGGTAAACGGATATCAGCTGGCCCGCCAGTTACTGGAGAAAAAACCCAGGGTTAAGATCATCGGGCTTTCCGTAAATCACCTTCCAAAAAATGCCACCCAGATGCTCGAAGCCGGGGGAAAAGGATTTCTGACAAAAACCTCAACGCTTGACGAGATCATTGCCGGAATTATTGCCGTTCATCGCGGTGAAATTTATATATGCCAGGAGATCCGCCGGAATCTGCCTCCCGCCTGAAAAACGTCTCCTTCATCCCCTTTTACCCTTCGGGATTCTGTACAAATACGGTAATTTTGCGCCCCAAGGCTTCATTCCTGCCCCGGCAGTAAAGAGCTGAAGCAATAAGGCAGCAACTATGGAATTAAGTAAAAACTTCGAACACCGGACAGCGGAAGAAAAATGGTACCGGCACTGGCTGGATAAGCAATATTTTCACAGTGAACCTGATGAACGCGAACCCTATACGGTAGTTATCCCGCCACCCAATGTTACCGGTGTGCTGCACATGGGGCATTGCCTTAATAATACTATTCAGGATATCCTGGTCCGCCGGGCACGTATGCAGGGAAAAAATGCCTGTTGGGTGCCGGGCACCGACCATGCTTCCATTGCTACCGAGGCGAAAGTAGTACATATGCTCCGCGACCGGGGTATTGCCAAATCCACACTCAGCCGGGAAGATTTTTTAAAGTATGCCTGGGAGTGGAAAGAAAAATACGGCGGCATCATCCTGCAGCAGTTGAAGAAGATGGGTTGCAGTCTGGACTGGGACCGCACTTCGTTTACCATGGACCCTGATTATTATCAATCCGTCATTAATGTCTTTATTGATCTCTATAAGAAGGGTTATATCTACCGGGGCAAACGGATGATCAACTGGGATCCCAGGGCAAAAACAGCATTGAGTGATGAAGAAGTAATCCGTAAACAAACGCAACAAAAACTGTATCACCTGCGCTATAAACTGGATGTACCCGGTGATGAATATATTGTCATTGCTACAGTTCGTCCGGAAACAATTATGGGCGACACGGCCATCTGTGTGCATCCCGATGATGAAAGGTACAGCCACCTGCATGGCCGGTACGCCTTTGTGCCCCTGATCAACAGGCGGATTCCGGTTATAACTGATGAATATGTGGCGATGGACTTTGGCACAGGTGCCCTGAAAGTAACACCGGCACATGATATGAACGATAACCAGCTGGGACAAAAACACGGGCTGGAAGTGGTCGACATTTTCAATGAAGATGGTACGCTGAATGCCGATGCGCAAATCTATATCGGTGAAGACCGCTTCGAAGCAAGGAAAAAAATAAGCCGGGAACTGGAAGAAAAAGGCTACCTGATCAAAACAGAGGATTACAGCAGTGAAGTTGGTTACAGTGAACGGACGGATGTGGTGGTGGAACCCCGTTTGTCCCTGCAATGGTGGGTGGACATGAAAAAAATTCATGGCCCCGCATTGGATGCAGTAATGAATGAAGAGATTAAATTCTATCCGGCCAAATTCAGAAACCTGTACCGTCACTGGATGGAAGGAATTAAAGATTGGTGTATATCCCGGCAACTCTGGTGGGGCCACCGTATTCCGGCCTGGTATGATGAAGCCGGCAATGTATATGTAGCCGCCACGCTGGAAGAAGCACAAGCACAGGCAAAAGTAGCGGGAACATCTGCCGCATTAAAACAAGATGACGACTGTCTTGATACCTGGTTCTCCTCCTGGCTATGGCCATTTGAAGTATTTAAAGGATATAGCAACCCGGGCAACAAAGACGTGGACTACTACTATCCTACCAACACCCTTGTAACTGCTCCTGAAATCATTTTCTTCTGGGTAGCCAGGATGATCATGGCCGGGTATGAATACAAAGGACAAAAACCGTTTAACGAAGTTTATTTCACCGGTATAGTCAGGGACAAACAGGGACGGAAAATGAGCAAGAGCCTCGGCAATTCACCTGATTTGCTGGAAATGATTGAACAGGATGGAGCCGATGCCGTACGCTTTGGTATTATGATCTCTTCTCCTGCAGGCAATGACCTGATGTGGGATCCTTCCGGAAATGAACAGGGACGTTTCTTCATTAACAAAATGTGGAATGCCCTGAAGCTGGTTAAAATGTGGGAAGGCCGCCAGGAAAATAAAGAACCCGAAAACAGTTTTGCCACTGACTGGTTTGAAAACCGGCTGAAAGAAGTAAGGATCCAGCTGGATGATCAGTTTGCCGACTTCAGATTAAGTGAGTCCCTGAAAACCATCTATTCGCTGATCTGGGATGATTTCTGTTCCTGGTACCTGGAATGGGTGAAACCGGGATTCGAACAACCCATTTCCTCTTCGGTATATGAAAAGACGGTACGCTTCTTTGAAGAACTGATGCAATTGCTTCATCCCTTCATGCCGTTTGTAACAGAAGAAATTTATCACCAGCTGAAAGAACGCAATGACGATCTAACGGTGAAACTATACCCGTCTGTTTCAACAGTAAATAATGATATCCTTTCGTCTGCCTCCCTGCTGAAAGAAGTAATTACCGGCATTCGCGATGCGCGGGTAAAAGCGCAGCTGAAGCCCAAAGAAACAATCCGGCTGCATATACAAACGGAGAAACCGGACAGCTACCCTCCCCTCCTGTCCATTCTCGCCAGGCAGGTAAATGCGGAAGCAACCAGTTATACCCGTGAACCGGTTGCCAACTGTATTAATGTAGTGGTTCAAAAAGATAAGTTTTTCCTGGAAACCACAACAGTGCTGGATACAACTGCCCAGCGTCAGCAATTACAAAAGGACCTGGATTACCTGAAAGGCTTCCTGGTTGCGGTGGATAAAAAGTTATCCAATGAACGCTTTGTACAAAATGCCAGACCGGAAGTGATTGACATGGAACGCAGGAAAAAAGCCGACGCGGAAGAAAAGATAAAAGTGATCGAAGAAAGCCTGGCTACATTATCATAAAATTTGTAACCCGCAAACAGAAGGACACTTCAGTCAATGACCGGAGTGTCTTTTTGCATTAAAACCGGCAGGAATTGAAATACAAAATCATTTTAAGTTTATTGATACTGGCGGGGAGTCACTGCCCTGCCCAACAAAACAACTGGGAATACCGGATGCTCCGTTCATTGGAGAAAAAACGGACAAACAGCGGCATCCGCTTTCATAAAACGATGTCCAAAGTAAACGGTGTTTTCTGTCTCGCCGTGCCTGCCACTTTGTATACAACAGGTCTGATCAACAAGGAAAAATCACTGAAAGAAAATGCGCTGTTTATAACGGAAAGCATCCTGGTCTCATCAGCGATTACCTGGAGTATGAAGAAGGTCATTAACCGGCAACGACCGGCCGCCGCAGACCCCACATTTACAGCGGTACTGGATAACCGGAATCATTCCTTTCCTTCCGGCCATACTTCGGAAGCCTTTTCAATGGCCACATCCCTGGGACTAAAATACCCGAAATGGTATATCCTTGTACCCGCTTATAGCTATGCCGCATTTTCCGGATATTCCCGGTTATACCTTGGCGTTCACCACCCTACTGATGTGCTGGCGGGTGCCGTGGTAGGCAGTGGCAGTGCCTGGCTCACCTGGAAGGCCAATCAATGGCTGCAGCGAAAGTATGATCGTAAAAAGAAACCAGCTCCGGCACTTTAACGCGGGAAGATGCTGACCGGCATCACCAGTTCAAACAAAAGTCCCTTGTAACCGTCAAACTGATCCCTGTCGAGCAGCTGACTCAGCCGTATGCCAAACGTCAACGGGTATTGATTCCACCAACGGGTATCGGCAAACAACTCGCCTCCCACACTCCGCTGGTCACGGTACTGCTTTTTATTCACGGAGTACACCCGGGTAAAATCATAAAACGCGTTTACACGTACCCGTTGTATATAAACGATATTGGCCAGTCCCCAATCCGGACACCAGAGGGGGAAATGATAATTGGCACTACCCTTCCACATCCGGGTGAAAAACCGCCCGGTATACCCCCTGGAATACGGGAACCGGTTGCCAAATGACACTTCACCCAGGGTATCCCGTTCCTGCCAGGCGCCGGTGAAGATGAGATTATGGGTCGACAAAATGCCGGGCACATATAATGAAGCCGACGCGTTAAACTGCCTTGCTTCATACCTGGAAATGGCATGGCGGAAAGAAGCCGACATTGAATATGCCAGCCGCGGGTAAATATGTTGCGCGGCCCGCTGAATCTGCTCAGACCAGGAAACCGCATGCGACAGATAACTGAAAGAAGTGGTACCCAATGAATCCTTATAATAGTCTTTATTAAATTCGTTGCGCAGCACATAAAAACTACCGAGTGAAAAATTTTTAAATGTCCTGCCACTTGTATAACTCAGGGGCACGGTAAGTCCGATACGGCTGTCCAGCTGGTTCCAGGTCCTGATCCGGTTGCCAACCGGCACATCCCTGTTGAAGGTATATTCAGTACCCGCACTGAGATAAGGGAACCCGGCTCCATAAACTCCACTGAAACCAACAGCACTGGTTTTCTCATTCTCATTATACAGGTAATACAATTCCGTCTGCAGGGTATTCAGCACATTTTCCCCATACAAGGAAAAGGTAAAAACGGGATCTTCATAGTATGGGCGCCAGCTATGAAAATTAAACAGGCGGGTTCCCTTTTTATAGGCCGTTGCTGTAAATGAACGGTCGGCGGGCAGCGGCTGCAGTATGGCTGCCGGGGCCGCTTCTGCAGCAACGGGATAAGCCACGGACAGTTTCTCCGCAACAGCCGGACTAACTTCCTGCCAGTCATTTTTACTGATCGGCACCTGCTGCAACTGATACCCTTCTGCCGTAAACACGGACCATGTCATTTTTTCATCCCCGGCATTTACAAAATATTTACCCGATGAACCAGTGGTAATCCGGTAAATTTTTTTGTTATCCAACCGCAAAGCAAACACATCATCATTCCCTTCATAGCTTGCGGTAAAATAAACGATGCCCTCTTTCACGGCAGGATAACCCAGTACATTAAAGGAAGGGGAGGTTAACCGGACTGTAACACCCGAAGGGATATCCGCCGTTGCCAATGCCATCTTCCCATCACGCAAACGTACCGCGGTGATCAGGGTTTGCTCATCGGCAAATTTCGGATCAGTGAACAGGCTTATTTCGGCAGATTGTATACGTTGCAGCACCTTGCCGTTGGCGGCATCAAGAATATGTATTTCTGATTTGCCGGCCAGGTTCACCTGTACGGCCGCCACCAAGCTGCCGTCGGCGGAAATATCAGGTGTAAAATAACGGGAACGGGTACTGATTTTTTGCTGCTGCCCGGTAGCCAGATCAAGAATCTTTATAACGCTGTAATCTTCCCATCCCCAACGCGGATGTTGCTCATAGGAAGCGTATACAATCTTTCCATTCCGGAAACTGAACTGTTCATCTATGGAAATATCCCTGACCCTGATTTTCTTTTCCCCGTTTGCATCCCGCAGGTAGAATGCGGGACGGTGACGATAGCTGGATTTCAGGTACACCAGGGAATCTTTCCCCGCATGATAGGGGAAGAAATAGCTGGTAACATAGGCCTGTGTAACAGGTGCGATAAATTGTTTCGTGGTATCCACTCCCTGTTGCTGCTGCTGCCGGTACCAGGCAAATGCCTCATTGCGGAATGTTGTATACTTCACCCCGGCATGTCTTTTCACGGCTGCCTGAAACGGATAAACCAGCTTTTTAAATGCACTGGCATCGGCGGTTACACGGGTCCAGAAATCAGCACCATATTTTGTCCGGCCATAATTAACGAGCAGGTAACCTAAGTGATAATGACTGGGTACATAATCCTTGAGCGAGCCATTCCGCAACTTCATCCAGTTGTATTTTTTTCCGGCTTTCCAGAGAGCAGGATAGGCATTCATGAATAAAGGAAGACGCCCCCGCCCCTGCTGACTGAGCAGGGTCTCCTGGTATACCGCATCCCCTTCATAGAACCAGTCAGGTACGGACGCATTAATGGCCAGCGCAAATCCCTCTTCGCCAAAAAGGGTTTTCATCATCCGGCTGGCCCCGTTGTTAAAATTATTAAACTGTTGCACATGCCGGTATTCATGCAGGGCCAGCTGATCCGTCCAGCTGATACTGCCCTGTCCGAAATTATTCATATCGGGCGTCAGGAAAAACTCACTGCGGTAAGGTCCGAGTTGCACATACCCGTTTGGAACCACCGTGCGGTTCTGTAAAACGATGTTTATTTTTTTTAGCTGATTGCCCAGGCTTACCGGTTTTTGAGCCGCCAGCCGGTGTACAATCGCGGCGACCCGGCTGGCCTGGCTATCCAGACCAACGGGGAAAATAATCCGTGCCGTATCACTGTTGATTTGCTGCCATTTCACGGATGGCGGATTTCCTCCAAACTGCTGGGAAAAAACTGGGAGTGAGTATAAAAAAATAAGTCCAGTAAGGATATGCCGCATAGAACCCGATTTAAGAGGGAAGTTACGGAGTATATTTTTTCTCCGTTGCGCCCCATCCTTCTTTGTTACCGGAAATAATCCATGCGGATCGGATTATCTTTGTACAATGGCAGAAGATTTATCCATCAGTAAAGGCACTAAAGAAGAACAATACCAGTCATTGATTCCCCAGATAACGGGACTACTGGAAGGAGAAACCGACCTGGTGGCCAACCTGGCCAATGTGGCAGCCGCATTAAAAGAACAGTTCGGCTGGTTATGGATAGGATTTTACCTGGTCAGGAATGAAGAACTGGTACTGGGCCCCTTCCAGGGCCCCGTAGCCTGTACGCGTATCAAAAAAGGCCGGGGAGTTTGTGGCAGCAGCTGGGCACAGGCAACCACATTGATTGTACCTGATGTGGAATTGTTTCCCGGGCATATCGCCTGCAGCAGCAGTTCCCGGTCAGAAATTGTACTTCCCATGTTTAAAGATGGAGAAGTAGTGGGTGTTTTGGATGCAGACAGTACAGACTTGAATACATTTGATCAGACTGACCAGCATTACCTCGGGGCAATAATATCCCTGCTGAAATTATAAAGTATGATTACCCGATCCATCAGGGTTTACGGAAGAGTACAGGGTGTTTTCTACAGAAAGTTCACCCTGGAAAAGGCTGTATCGTATGGACTGAAGGGTACAGTAGCGAATCTGCCTGATGGTTCTGTAGAAATTATTGCTACCGGCACACCGGAAGACCTGGATGCGCTGGCCATTGACTGCCGGACAGGCCCGCCAAGAGCAATCGTAAGCAACCTGGAAATAACCAGGCTGCCCCTGCAAACGTTTGATTCTTTCAAAATCCGCAAATAGTAGCTGAGTTCATTTAGAAAAGCTTTGAAAATCAAGAATCACTGTCTATTTTTATCCTGCTTCCTGAAAAGGAACTGAATCTTGTATTTAATCATTTAAAACCATCTTATGTTTAAACTTACGAACCCGGGTAACACCCGAATGCTCCTCCCCGCCATCGCCCTTTTCCTGACACTAACTATCTTGCTGATCAGTTGTTCTGATGACAAAAAAGAAGCAGTTGGCCAGGGAGAGCCCTCGAAAAAAGAATTTTCCATGAGTCCTGTTACGTTGACAAGAGCCCAGTTGCAGGCCTGGGTAGACAGTGGCTGGACAAAACCTGATAATCCAGGCCGGATTAAAACACTGTTATTACAGTTTTATTCCGCCGATGCCGGAAGTATGAACGCAAACATGCAGCTGACTGCCTATCCCGGCACTACTGCCACAGATGTAAAAATCAGCGGCAACACATTACTTGCCGCCGACAGCAGCAGCAAGCCTGTAAAATTCAGCGGGCGCGTGATACTGGCCAATAACCTGGCAGATCTTGATTCGCTGAAAGTTTTTAACGCAGACGGTACATTAAAAGAGTTTGACTTTGTCCGGTTTACACCTCAGACGTTCAGCCGGAATACGGCCTATGTCACATTTAATGCGGATGTGGTGAAGAAAGGCGGCGAATTAGAAACGGGAGTATCGGGACCGACAAGACCCTGTCCCCCTTTTTGCTGTCCTCCATTGTGTGACTAAAAAGAAAATCAAAATTGAGACTCCTGAAAGAAATTTTAATATGGTCAGAGGTATGGCCGTTGGCTATAGCTTTGACCATATTTATTATATTTAAACAGAAAAGAGAAAACCTCACCCTGATTTTCTGGCTACTGCTCACGACTCTTGTATTACATTTCACGGCGTGCTTTATTTCCAGGTTCACTTATCTTTTCCCAAAAGAATTAAAGAACAATAATATTCTTTATAATATTCTGGCTATTTGCAAACCACTACTGGCTGGCGCTTACCTCATGCGCCTGGAACAACTAAAAAAGTACAGGTATTTGAAATTCCTCTATCTGTTCTTTATAGTTTTTACCATTATTAACTTTTCATTTTTCGAGAGTATCTTTTCGTTTAGTCCGCATATGGTAGTCGCTGAAAGTATACTATTGCTGATTTTTACGCTTACTTTTTTTCTTGATGCAATGATTGATGATGATATCCCAATGCCCGTAAATCATCCTGCTTATTTTTTCTGTGCTGCCATCAGCTTGTTCGAAAGCATTAATTTCTTCATTTATCTTTTTTTGTTTCCGGTATTTAATGAAAATCTGGAGTTTGCTATATTGATGATCAATATTTCGGCACTTGCATATATACTATATGGGTTGCTGATTGCAACAGGGCTATTTATTAACAGAAACGGACTACGTTTCCCTATTAAAGGCTATTCATGAACACTGACCTGACAACGCTGATTATATTAGGTATCTCAGTTATGCTGGGCCTTATGCTTAGTGTCTTGTTAGCGGTTTTCTTCAACTTCCGCAAGAAAAACCAGCACCGCCGGGCTATCCAGGAATTAAAGGAGCAGCAACAGGCCCTGCAGATTGAAGCAGCGGTACTGAGCGAGGAAACAGAAAGACACCGGATTGCCGAAACCCTGCATGATGAGGTCGGAGCCATTCTTTCCTCCGCCAAACTTCACCTGCTCGGTATTAAACAAGGATCGCTGGACGAAAAGGATAAAAAGCTGCATGAAAAAGGGGCCGGATTACTGAATGACGTGATCAAACGGGTACGCGGCATATCCCACAACCTGCATAGTAATATTCTGAAAGAATTCGGTTTCAATGAAGGAGTCCGGCATTTTCTGAAACAGGTAACGGGAGGCACCCTGATAGAAGCCGATACAAACCTGGATGAATCTTTCACCGGCGCCGGTCAGGAAAATGATATCAGCCTGTACCGGATCATACAGGAACTGGTCAATAATACCATCAAATATGCGGCGGCCACCCGCTTAGAAATCAGTTCCGTGCTTGCTGCAGGGCGCTATACACTTACCATCCGTCACAATGGAAACGGGTTGAGCCAGGCCGATTTTGACGCATTCAGTCTGCGCAAGGAAGGGCTTGGATTAAAAAATATCAGAAACCGGATTTTATTACTCAAAGGCGATATCCGGTTTGAAAAAACCGGGCAGGAATCAATGATTCAGATTATAGTTTCCAATCAGACAGCCCCAACACCTTAACCACATGAAAAAAACAACCATCGCCCTGGCCGACGACTACAGCATTTACCGGGAAGGCCTCCAGGTCACACTTTCCGCGGATGACACATTAGATGTGATTATTGAGGCGGATAACGGAAAAGAGTTGCTTGAAAAAATGGGAAACCGGTTACCCGATATCGTTATTATTGACTACAAGATGCCCGAAATGGACGGCATGGAAGCCACCCGGCTGATCAAGCAACGGTATCCCGCCGTAAAAGTGCTTGTCATCAGCATGTATCACGACCAGCAATTCATCAACCACCTGATGGATAACGGTGCGGATGCGTATCTCCTGAAAGACGCGGAACCGGAAGAAATACTGGAAGCCGTAAATAAATTGCGCTCCTAATGCCCATTCTTTTCCAGCCGCAGCTGATGGAGCATTTCACTGGTCATTGCGGGTAAATCATATTCTTCTTTCCAGCCCCAGTCCTCCCTGGCCACGCTGTCGTCAATACTCTGTGGCCAGCTGTCGGCAATGGCCTGCCTGTAATCGGGCTTATAGGTAATGGAAAAACCAGGCACTTGTTTGGCAATTTCGGCAGCAATTTCACGGGGCGAGAAACTCATTCCCGACACATTATAGGAAGTGCGGATTTTTATTTTACTGGCCGGCGCTTCCATGAGTTCAATCGTGGCGCGGATCGCATCCGGCATATACATCATGGGCAGATAGGTATCCGCTTTCAGGAAACATTCGTATTTGTTTTCTTCGAGGGCTTCATGAAAAATCTCAACGGCATAATCCGTGGTACCGCCACCGGGTGCCGATTTATAGGAAATCAATCCGGGATACCGGATACTCCGTACATCCACGCCAAAACGCTGGTGGAAATAATGACACCAGAACTCACCGGCATATTTACTGATGCCGTATACCGTGGTTGGCTCAATGATTGTTTGCTGCGGACATTGCTGCCGCGGAGAAGTGGGCCCGAATACGGCAATGGAGGACGGCCAGTACACTTTGTGTAATTTTTCCTCCCGGGCGATATCCAGTACATTCAGCAGTCCCTGCATATTCAGGTTCCACGCCAGTCCCGGATTCTTTTCACCGGTGGCCGAGAGGATGGCCGCCAGCAGATAGATCTGTGTAATATTCTGCCGGATCACCTGTACATGCAGCATCTCTTTATTCATTACATCCAGGGAAACATAGGGGCCGGTACCCTCCAGCAACGGATTCTGTTCCCGCAGATCAGAGGCAATCACATTGGCATTGCCGTAAATTTTCCGCAATGCCATCGTCAGTTCCACCCCTATTTGTCCGGAGGCCCCAATGACCAGGATTTTCTCTTTTGCCATAACAATCGTTTATACGGCAAAGATGTAGCAAGGAATGTCAAATTCCAACTGAAAAAGTAAATACGGGAACTTCCTCTATTTTTGCAGGATGCAAACATTCATGAAAGAACTGTTCAGCGGACAGCAATATGATGAAAAGAATTTTTTCCTGCTGGCCGGCCCCTGTGTGGTAGAAAGTGAAGAGCTCGTATTTGAAGTAGCGGAAAAAGTAGCAGGCATCTGCCGTAACCTCGGTATTCCCTACGTATTCAAAGCGTCTTACCGTAAAGCCAACCGGACCAGTGCCTCTTCCTTTACCGGTCTGGGTGATCAGCCGGCACTGGAGATATTAAAGAAAGTAAAAGACAGGTATCATTTGCCGGTAGTTTCGGATATTCATGCCCATGAAGAAGCGGCTGTCGCGGCCGCCTACGTGGATATTTTACAGATTCCCGCCTTCTTATGCAGGCAGACCGATCTGCTGGTAGCCGCCGCCGGAACCGGTAAAGTGGTCAATGTAAAAAAAGGGCAATTCCTGAGCGGCCCTTCTATGAAATTCGCCGCTGAAAAAATCCGGCAGGCCGGTAACGAAAAAGTAATGCTTACCGAACGGGGAACAACTTTTGGCTACCAGGATCTGGTGGTGGATTACCGCAACATTCCCTGGATGCAGGAAATACAGGCCCCGGTGGTAATGGACGTAACCCACTCGCTGCAACAGCCCAATCAGACATCCGGCATTACCGGGGGCAATCCGCAACTGATCGGCACTATAGCCAAAGCTGCAATTGCAGCCGGCGCCGACGGACTGTTTATTGAAACCCATCCCAATCCGGCTATAGCAAAAAGTGATGGAGCCAATATGCTCCGGCTGGACCTGCTCGAAAACTTACTTGAAAAACTGGTTAAAATCCGTAAATCGGTAATTGATTAAATCGTCCCTGGTACTTAATAAAAAAAGGCCGCTTCAATCCGAAACGGCCTTTCTGTTAATACTATCCTGTTTACCGGAGGTCTTCCACATTGACGCCCGGATATTTACTTTTATCAAACACGAACTGGTTGTCGGCGGCCGGTACATTGGTCTTCATGGAAGTAACCGTATAAGAATAACGGTTGCCGCCATTCTCCAGCACTTTGGTGCTGTAAATGGTTTGTGCCGCTTTATCAATCTGCAGGTAAACGGTATGAAAGGCTTTCTTTTTGTCAACCGGTGTCATCTGAATTTCCTGCACCACTTTTGTACCGATTTTCTTTTCTCCGTTCAGGGTATAATAAAAATCCTTATCATAGAAATTGGAGAATAATTTCTGCGGTGTGATTGTTCCTGCCGCTGGATCCACATTACTGATCGTAACTTCATTGGCGGCTTTATCATAATTCCAGACAGTACTGCCATTGCAGATTATTTCCTGTCCGCTGAAAGTCAGTTTGTACTTGGTGCTTTTCATCAGGATAGTACCCGTCTTGGACGACAGCACTTTCCCGGCGGCATTCTCCACTTTATAGGCAAAACCCGCCTGTACGGTGCTGAAGGTTTTGAATTTGGCACTTACGGCATCCAGAATTTTTTTGGCTGCCGGGTCATTTTTGGTCGGATTGGTCTGGGCGGCAATTACACCGGTCAGGAGGGTACAGATTGCGGTAATAATGTATAACTTCTTCATCATTTGAGGTTTATAAGCTACCTGGGCAGGCAGGCGGGTGCAAAGATAATTGAATTACAGGAATAGGATAGATTGCAGCCCGAACAGGTTGCATAAATGCCTGTTTATTAACAAGCTGCTAACGCCAAACTTATTCCGGATCAACCCAGCGCATCCAGGTGCTGTTGTAATTCCATTTCTGTTTTTATCAGCACATCTCTGGCTTTACTGCCCTGGCTCGGGCCGACGATACCGGCTGCTTCCAACTGATCCATCAGGCGACCCGCCCGGTTATAACCAAGCTTCATTCTGCGCTGCAATAATGAAGTGGAACCAATTTGATTCTGCACAATCAGTCGTGCCGCATCCTCAAAGAGAGAGTCCCGGTCATTCATATCAAAATCCCGTCCTTCCAGTTCTTTTTCATCCACATATTCGGGAAGCAGGAAGGCCTGGGTATAACCTCTTTGTTCACTGATAAAATCCACTACATTGTCCACTTCAGGTGTATCCACAAACGCGCATTGCAGCCGGGTCAGTTCCCCGTTATAGGAAATCAGCATATCCCCTTTCCCAATCAGCTGCTCCGCACCGCCGGTATCAAGTATTGTACGGGAGTCAATTTTAGAAGATACTTTAAACCCGATACGGGCCGGGAAGTTGGCTTTGATCGTTCCGGTGATAATATTTACGGAAGGACGTTGGGTGGCGATAATCAGGTGTATGCCGACCGCACGGGCCAGCTGGGCCAGCCGGGCAATGGGCATTTCAATTTCCTTGCCGGCAGTCATAATCAGGTCGGCAAACTCATCTATCACCAGCACGATAAAAGGCAGGTACTGATGCCCCTTCTGCGGATTCAGTTTACGTTTAATAAATTTTTCATTGTACTCTTTGATATTACGGGAACCGGCTTCCTTCAGCAGGTCATACCGGTTATCCATCTCAATACAAAGCGCATTCAGTGTATTCACCACTTTCTTGGTATCGGTAATAATGGCTTCATCCTCCCCCGGCAATTTGGCCAGAAAATGTTTCTCAATCCGCCGGTAGATACTCAGCTCCACTTTTTTCGGGTCGATCAGTACCAGCTTCAGTTGCGACGGATGCTTTTTATAAAGCAGCGAAACCAGGATCGCGTTTACCCCGACAGACTTACCCTGACCGGTAGCCCCGGCCATCAGCAAGTGCGGCATGGTGGTCAGGTCAACGATAAAATTTTCGTTATCGATTTTCTTCCCAACCGCAATGGGCAGGTTGAAATTGTTGTTCTGGAATTTTTCTGAAGCCAGTAAACTGCGCATACTCACCATCGTTTTCCGGATATTGGGCACTTCAATACCAATTGTGCCTTTTCCGGGAATCGGAGCAATGATACGGATGCCGAGTGCCGCCAGGCTCAGGGCTATATCATCTTCCAGGTTTTTAATTCGGGATATACGCACCCCGGGCGCCGGTACTATTTCGTACAGGGTAACGGTGGGGCCAATCGTAGCACTGATTTTCTGTATCTCGATGGAATAGTTGCGCAGGGTAGCGATAATCTGGTTCTTATGACTCTCCAGTTCCCCGGTATCCTGGATGATCTTTTCACTGCCATAGGTTTCAAGCAAGGTCAGTGCCGGGTATTTATAATCCCTGAGATCGAGCGTGGGTTCATAAGGAGGAAGATTTTCCACTGCAGACAAGGCTTCTTCTTCTGCAGCCGGCATCTCAGGTACGGCTTTTATTTCCAGTTCCAGCTCACCGTCTGTTTTTTTAACAACAGGCTTTTGTGGTACTGGCGGTATATAATCTGACTCCGCTTCTTCCTCTTCTGTTACCGCCGGGTTTATGGACAGATCATGTGTATGTAATAACTCATTCACCACTTCTTTTTCAGGTTCCGGTTGCTGTGGCGTCTCTTGCACAGCAATCGTTTCCGCCGGCATTTCCTTTTCCACTACTTTAAAGTCATGCAAAGGAGTTTCTTCCGGGAAGTTGATAACCATTCCGGCATCTCCTTTCAGGGAATTGGATTTAGCGGCTTCTTTCCCCGCATACATATCATTCACTGAAGGTCCGCTGATGACTGCCGCAGCATTTTCCTCCTTTTCGTCTGTTAATTCCGTCGATGGTCCGGCTACGGGCTGTTTCTTTTCCGGCAGATTGATAACAGGGTTAAACTGCCAGATAAAATAACCGGTAGCCAGCAGCAACAAGATGGCCGCTGTGCCCAATGTGCCCACTGCCGTATACAATTTATGATTTATCATATCCCCTACACCGCCGCCGTAGGAGAATTCGGTATTCTGAAAAATAAATGACAGGGAAACGGAAAGCACAAGCAAGCCCACCGTAACATATTTCAGGTTGCGCCAGATAGAAAAAACCTTACGGCGGAAAAGAAGATTAACCCCAACCACGAAGAAAAAGGTGCAGATCAGAAAAGACGCAAGTCCAAACGCTTTAAATATAAAAAAGTGGGAGACCACCGCGCCTAACCGTCCAAGCAGATTGGCTACGGGCTCATTGTCCAGTAAGGCCCCCATACCCTGCCGCGCAATCGCCTGGTCTTCCTTCCAGGTAAACAGGTATGATGCAAAAGAGATAAACAGAAAAACAGATATAAGCAGAAATACGGAACCTGTAATTTTCCAGGTCCGTTCATCCCGGGCAAGGGCTTTCCAATCCACCTCTTCCTCCTTTTCCTTTTTAAAATCTTTCAGATCCGAAGGGGCCGGCTTAGGTTCTTCTTCTGCCTGTTTGGTTTTCTTTCTCAGCTTATTGGCCATAGCTGCAAAGATAATTAGTTTGGCCTTTCCCGGGGGAGCTAAAGCCGGTCCCCGTACCGGAGGAAATCCGTTAAAATTGGTTAAAACAGGCCGGATAGCTTACATTTGACAGTACCTGCCAACATGAGATTAAACCGATCCTGCATACCTGCTTTCCTGTTTTTTATTGCCCTGGCACTGGGCAAACGCATGCCTGCCCAGGAAAACAACCCCGATCGCTTTACGGACATCAGTAAAGTGATTGTTGAAACCCGCATCCTGGATAAAGTAAGTAGTGCCTATTCCTCGTCCGGGCAACCGGCAGAACAACTCCTGCCCTCGCTGAAATTTATACCCGGAATTCAACACAAGGGACCAACCATGCCGGAACAGCTTTTATCCAAACGGATATTTCTTCAATTTGCAATACTCAATACGGCAGACAGCCTGATACAGGTCTATTTCTGTCCGGGTTACTATTTCAATGATATCCGTCTCTTCCGGAAAGACAAAAGCGGTTTTACAGCCTTACCGGAAATAATGCCTGACATCAATGAAAAACGAGGATTCAGGCAGTTGTCGTTGGCAGCCGGCGATTCCATGACCATCATTGCAGAAATCAAAGCGCTGAAAACATACAATAATATTCTACGGCCCCGGCTGGTCGGGGGCCCACATATCAATGCATTTCTGGCACAACTGCACAGTAATTTTAAAAACGGGAATCAGCTAACCTATGTATTCTGCGGGTTGTTGCTGATGATGATACTTTTCTCCATTACCAACTATATACAGGGCGGCAACAAGGAATTCCTGTATTACTCCGGTTATGCGTTGTTTCTGGGTGGTTTATTTTTTCTGCAATCCATTTATCAGCTGCACGCCAGCGGGTTTGGTTTTTTTCTGGAAGGGTACCTGGACTTTATTCTGCAGGGTACTGGCACTATCTTCTACATGTTATTTATGAAAAAATTCCTGGATACCAGGAACAAACATCCATTTCTCTTACGGCTGTATAATACAGGTATCGCCATCCTTATTGGTGCCATGATACTTTATACACTGCTCCATTACTTCAGTGCCAACTACCAGGTTGAATACCTGACAGAGTTTCTCTCAAAAGTATTGCTGCTGATACTGATTCTGATTTTCATGGTATACAGCCTGCGGAAATGGGACAATCACCTGTTGCGTTATTTATTCTGGGGGAATCTTTTTCTCTTCGTATTTTCCAGCCTTTCCTATCTCGGTATCGTATTCAATCATTATTTCAGGCAGTTGCCCGGCTTACTGAACTCCACCGTTACTTATTATGAAACCGGTTTGTTCCTTGAACTCACTTTATTCCTGGCCGGGTTAAACTATAAAAACCGCCGCAACATAATTCGTCAGACCAAAGAACGGGAAACACTCAAGGCGCAGAATCTCCTGAAGGAATATGAAAAAGAAATCGCGGTGTATAAAGCCCAGCAGGAAGAACGGCAGCGGATTTCGGCGGATATGCATGATGAGCTGGGTGCGGGAATGACCGCCATACGGCTGATGAGTGAAATTGCCCGGAATAAAATGAAAGAAAACACACCGGTGGAAATTGAAAAAATCTCCCGGTCCGCCGATGATGTACTGAATAAAATGAACGCGATAATCTGGAGTATGAACAGCGGCAATGATACGCTGGACAACCTGGTTTCCTATATCCGTTCCTACGCCATCGAATATTTCGATGGCACCCAGGTGGATTGCCGGGTGCAGGTGAGTGAACTGCTGCCGGCCAAAGAACTGACAGGCGATAAACGCCGGAATATTTTTCTCAGCGTAAAAGAATCCCTCAATAATATTCTGAAACACGCGGAAGCCACGGCTGTGGTGATCCGGATCAATACCGATGAGGGACTGGAAATAATCATATCAGACAACGGCAAAGGCATTGATCTTGATAAGCTGAGACAATTTGGCAACGGGTTGAAGAATATTGCCCGCCGGATGGAAAGTATAGGGGGCCGTTACCATATTGAAAATAAAAACGGCACTGTTTCTACACTTAGCCTTCCCCTTTAGTTTTTTTCTTTTGCACGGCCAGGAATAAACAAACCCATCCCCCGATAAACAAAACACCGCCCAACGGGGTCACCGGGCCGATCCAACGTGTAGTCATCCCGTTTATTTTGAGATACGTGAGAATATAAATGGAACCGGAAAAAAGGAATATTCCTGCCAGGAAGAGATTTGCCGTCCATTGCAGTAATACAGCTGAAAATTGCTGAAAAAGGATGCTTACGGCGAGCAGGGCCAGTACATGAATCATCTGGTATTGCACCGCCGTCTGATAACTCTGGATAATTGCGGGATCAGTTGTGATCCGTTGCAGTCCGTGTGCGCCAAACGCACCAATAGCCACCGTAATCGCGCCGAGCAGGGCTGCCAGCGACAGGTAATTCTTATGCATGAAAAATAGTTTCAATTAATTTCTCCAGTTGTACGGGCTCTTCTTCCACAATCAGTGATGCCTGTTCGTAATACATCCGCCGGTCGGCATACTTTTTACTTATAAAACTGCGTAATTGCTCGTCAGACAAATCGCGGATCAGGGGGCGTTTCTCTTTTTCTTTTACCAGCCGGGTAAAGAGCACATCTGCCGGTGTATGAATCCAGACCGTGGTACCGGCTTCATTCATAAAATCAATATTGTTGAAATAGCAGGGCGTGCCGCCACCGGTTGACAGAATAAATTGTTCATGCGATGCCGTTAGTGTCTGCAGGACTTCTTTTTCCAGTAACCGGAAATGTTCCTCCCCGTCTATGGCGAATATTTCAGGAATGGACTTACCGGCTTTTGCGGTGATCTGTTCATCCAGGTCAAAAAACCGGATCCCCAGTTTTTCGCTGAGTAAACGCCCCCAGTGCGTTTTCCCCGAACCCATAAACCCAATGAGATAGATCTTCATTTTAAAGTATTTCCATCTTTCTTTTAGCTTTCCGCTGTATTCACCACTCACCACTCACTACTTAAACGCATTGTACCCGGTTACATCCATCCCCGTAATCAATAAATGGATATCATGTGTGCCTTCATACGTGATCACACTTTCCAGGTTCATCATATGCCGCATTACCGGGTATTCGCCGGTAATACCCATACCCCCGAGCATCTGGCGGGCATCACGACAGATATTCGTAGCGATTTCACAGGAATTACGCTTGGCCATACTTACCTGTTGCGGTGTAACTTTACCTTCATTCATCAACACACCCAGCCGCCAGTTGAGCAATTGCGCTTTGGTGATTTCTGTAATCATTTCCGCCAGCTTCTTTTGTTGCAACTGGAAAGCACCAATGGGTTTACCAAACTGGATACGTTCCTGTGAATAACGCAGGGCCGTATCATAACAATCCATAGCGGCACCGATCACGCCCCAGGCAATGCCGTAACGGGCCTTGGTCAAACAGCTCAACGGACCTTTCAGCCCTTTCACACCTGGCAAAATATTTTCTTTGGGCACTTTTACATTATCAAAAACGAGTTCGCCGGTAGCGGAAGCCCGAAGACTCCATTTACCATGTGTGGTGGGTGTGGTAAAGCCTTCCATACCACGCTCTACGATTACCCCTTGAATTTCGTCCGCTTCATTGCGGGCCCATACCACAGCTACTTGTGCAAAAGGCGCATTACTGATCCACATTTTTGCACCATTCAGGATCACATGATCCCCGGCATCCTTGATATTGGTGAGCATACTGCTGGGGTCGGAGCCATGATTGGGTTCAGTAAGACCAAAACAACCCAGCCATTCACCACTTCCCAGTTTGGGCAGGTATTTCATTTTCTGCTCTTCGCTGCCATACGCATAGATCGGGAACATCACCAGGGAACCTTGTACTGAGGCCGTGGAACGCACCCCACTGTCTCCTCTTTCCAGTTCCTGCATCATCAGTCCGTAGGATATATAATCGAGTCCGCCCCCGCCGTATTGCACAGGAACAGTCGGTCCGAAACATCCCAGTTCACCCAGTTGCCTCACGATCTGCTGCGGAAACTCGGCTTTCTGCGCATAGTCTTCAATGATGGGAGATATCTCTTTTTTTACATAGGAACGTACCGCGTCGCGGATCATTAAATGTTCCTCGGTCAGTAACTCATCTACTGCAAAATAATCAGGGCTTTGAAAAAGGTCGGTGCGGGCTGCCATGGCAATCGAATTTTATTTGCGCGAAGGTATTGAAAACTACCAGCTTTACGTACATCTGTTGATTACTACATGAATCCGGACCTGTAATCATTTTTTACCTTTATTTATATGAAAAAAATTAATTTTAGACAAACTCCGGACATGAAATTTATACTTACCTGCATCATCTGCCTCCTTTTTTTACAGACAACCGTTTCGGCTCAGAAAGACTCCACCAAATCCGAACCAAAAATCAAACAGTTCTGGCTGGTCATCCTGAAAACGGGGCCAAAGGACAAGGAAATCAAAGATTCCATTCAGCGGAGTATGATCTTTGCCGGACATTTTTCGAATATGGAGCGATTGCATAAGGAAGGAATACTGAAAGTTGCCGGCCCGTTTGGGAAAAATGATTTTACCTGGAGAGGCCTTTTTATACTGGATTGTGCCACCAGGGAAGAAGCGGAGAAATATGTTAAGACGGATCCCTCCATTGCTGCCGGCATCTTTATTACCGATATCGTGCCCTGGTACAGTGAACAGGTGGGGAGTTTTGTACCTGGCAAACCTAAAGAATAGTCGGGAGTTAGTAGTCGGAAGTCGGGATAGGGAGCAGGTTCCTTAATGGGCATACGTACCAAAAAGAAAAATCAAGTTTAATCCTGATTTCCCTGATTGAAAATGAAATCTGCAATCCGGAAATCTCTTAGATACTGACTCATTTCCTCCTGGTACTCCTTAGCTACTTCTCCTGCCCTTTCTGCAAAATCAGTTCCGGAAGAGGCGAAAATAATTGCACGACTGGCATTGACCAGGATGCCACAATCTTTATTCATGGCTTTCTCCGAAATTTCTTTCAGACTGCCTCCCTGTGCTCCTACGCCTGGTACGAGATAGAAATGATCGGGTGTGAGTTTGCGGATATTGATAAAGGAATCAGCCTGTGTTGCCCCTACAACAAACATGGTATTTTCAGGAGATCCCCAGGTGGAAACGGTTTTTAACACCTGTTCATAAAGCAAGGCATCACCGGCCGGTTTCAATTCAAAATCCTGTGCGCCTTTATTGGATGTCAGTCCCAGCACGATGGCCCATTTGCCCGGATGTTGCAAAAAGGGTTTCACACTATCCTCGCCCATATAAGGCGCTACGGTTACTGCATCAAACGGCAGGGCTTCAAAAAACGCTTTTGCATACTGATCAGATGTATTCCCGATATCACCCCGCTTGGCATCCGCAATCGTAAAATGGGTTGTGCCGATATATTTCACCGTATCCTCCAGCGTTTGCCAGCCCTTTACGCCCATCGATTCGTAAAATGCGGTATTGATTTTATAGCTTACACAATAAGCACGGGTGGCATCAATAATGGCTTTATTGAAGGTGAGAACCGGGTCTTCTTCTGTTAATAAATGCGCGGGGATCTTTGTAATATCTGAATCCAGTCCTACACAGAGATAAGACTTCTTTTGTTTAATCTGTTCAACCAGCCGGGCTTTTGTCATGCCGCAAAAATACAGGAAGCCGGGTTAGAAAAAAGGATACTTATACACCCGTCAGGTAAGCAGGCCACGAAGGGTTTGTACAAATCTCCAGACCTCGGTATACGAATTGTACAAAGGCACCGGGGCAAAACGGATCACATCGGGTTCACGCCAGTCAACAATAAAACCCGCTTTCATTAATTCATGGTAAACCTGCTTTCCGTTTTGCAGCATAAGCATGGAAACCTGGCATCCCCGGGCATCCGCCTCACGGGGTGTTATAAAACGGATCTGTTTGCCTCCGGTCGCTTCATCCAGTTCCCCAAGTAAGGACCAGAGAAATGTGTTCAGTTTTGCCCGTTTCTTCTGGATGTCTTCCCAACCCGCCGCTTCAATAATTTCCAGTGAGGCCCGGAGCGCGGCATAAAGAAATACAGCCGGCGTACTCAGCTGCCATCCTTCGGCGCCGGGCATGGGCACAAATCCCTTTTCCATATTGAAACGGGTATTAATATCATAGCCCCACCAGCCCGCAAAACGAGGCAGATTTTTATCATGATGCTTTTCATGGATAAAAGCGCCGCCGATAGCACCCGGACCGGCATTCAGGTATTTATAACTGCACCAGCAGGCAAAGTCCACATTCCAGTCGTGCAGTTGCAAGGACACATTACCGGCCGCATGTGCAAGGTCGAAGCCGACCAGGGCTCCGGCCGCCTGTCCGGCCGCCGTAATCGCTTTCATATCGAATAGCTGACCGGTATAATAATTAATTCCTCCAAATAAGACCAGGGCGGTCTCTTCCCCATGTTCCGCAATCAGTTTCAGAATATCATCCGTCCGCAATGTAAGTTCTCCTTCCCTTGGTGTAGCTTCAATGATCGCGGTGCCGGGATCAAATCCATGATGGCGTACATGTGTTTCAAATGCATACTGATCGCTGGGAAATGCTTTCGCTTCACAAATAATTTTAAACCGTTTACCCGCCGGCCGGTAAAAACTCACCAGCATCAGGTGCAGATTCACAGTCAGCTGATTCATCACCACTACTTCCTGCTTTTTGGCGCCTACAACAGATGACAAAGTGCCCACGAGAAAATCATGATAGTTCATCCACGGCTCACCGGCATGGAAAAATGATTCCACTCCCAGGCAGGCCCAGTCCTTCATGATTTTTTCAATATAACCCGCCGTTGCTTTTGGTTGTAATCCCAGTGAATTGCCGAGAAAATAAACCTGCTCCTTCCCTTCCTGCACGGGAATAATGAACTGGTCACGGAAAGTGGCCAGCGGATCTTCGCGGTCCAGTTGCTGTGCCTTTTCTATCGGAATTTGCATCATATGAAAATTTTAGAATGCCCCGGTTTTTCCTCCATCCACCGGTATGCTGGTACCATTGATATATGCGGCCGCGGGACTGGCCAGAAAGGCCGCCAGGGCGGCGATTTCTCTTGTCTCCCCAAAACGTTGGGCCGGAATCTGTTTTTTCATTTGAGCAGCCAGCTCATCCGGAGCTATTTGTTGTGCCGCGGCATTGCTGTTGATCAGGCTTTCCAGGCGACCGGTATTAATAAAACCCGGAAGAATATTATTTACGGTAATGCCATCCGCCGCCACTTCCAACGAAAGGGTCTTGGCCCATCCGGCTGTTGCTGCACGGATTGTATTGGATACACCCAGGTTGGGGATTGGCATTTTTACAGACGTGGAAATAATATTGATTACCCGCCCATAACCCTCTTTCTTCATACCAGGCAAAACGGCCTGGGCGAGTTGCTGATTGTTGATGATATGTTGCTGAAAGGCGTGCAGGAACTGTTCAGCTGTGGCTTGCTGAATCAGTCCTGGTGCAGGGCCACCGGTATTATTGACCAGAATATGAATGGTACTTATGCGGAGCAATCCGGCTACAGTTTTTATTACCTGTTCCGGATACTGAAAATCGGCAATGGCATACTGATGATGTTGACCGGGACTTGTATCCAATAAAGCAACCGCACTCTTCAACCGGTCTTCATTGCGGGCCAGCAGGATACAATCCGCCCCAAGTAAGGCAAGTTCCTGCGCGATTGCCAGACCAATACCCTGTGTACTGCCGCAGATAAGAGCAGTTTTTCTTTTCAATGATAGCTCCATGGGATCAAACCTAAAGAAAATTGTTGTAACTGATCAGTGCTTTTATTGTCCCTGTTTAACCGGATTCCTCTATAATTGTTCGATCGGGCAAACAACATTAAAAAAACAGTACCATACGTGCGGATAGTTAGTTTTCAAAAAGATCCGGATAATCCGTTATGATCCCGTCCACACCCATTGCTTTTAAAGATCCGATTTTTGCTTTATCATTCACAGTCCAGAGTATTACTTTCATGCCCAGTGCATGGCATTTATTCAATAAATCCGGGGTGACCAGCTGATAAGCCGGACTGTATATCGTGGGGGTGAATCCAAGGTCCCTGAGCTGTACTTCCAAAGAACGTTTATCATAGTCTTCAATCAGCATAGCCGTCTTTACTGCCGGGTAATGCTGATGCAGGTATTGCAATGTTCTGAAATCAAAGGACTGTATAATTACAAAATCCGTGACTTCTTTTTCTCTGATCACCGTCATCAGTCCTTCCACAAATGCGGATGGTACCGGATGGTATAGCTGATCCGTGAGTGGCTGAGTTTTTGTTTCTATATTAAAAAAGGGCATGGGCCGGCGGGCCATCATCATGTATTGTTTCACCGAATCCAGTACATCCGCGAGTAAAGGTTTTACCACTTTCATTTTTTTCTGCTGCGGAAAACGCGGATGAGATTTCAAACCGACATCATAACGCGTTACTTCTTCATAGGTCATCCTGAAAATGTTCAGGCTGCTCTCCTCTTTTTCCGTCACAAAACTGCCGTCGGGCCTGGTACTGATTTCATGATTGAAAAAAGGTTCATGCGAAAGCACCACTTTCATGTCACTGGTAAATACCACATCCATCTCCAGCGTGGTCACTCCCGCGCCTAACGCGTGCAGCATGGCCGGTACTGTATTTTCAGGCATCAGCCCCCGGCAGCCGCGATGCCCCTGTTTATCAAAATGCTCCTGCATATAGATCATTTGCGTACTTTTTTCTGCAGTAGTCGTACTGTTCTTTTTGCCGGTGGAACAGGCAACTAAAATAAACATCAGTGGTACCAGTTTCTGTATCATACAGGAAATACTTTTGCTTTTCGCTGTTCCATCATTTCACCAATAACCCGGGCATCTCCATCCCGCTTTTTCAATTCAGCAATTATATTTTCATAACTTATCTTATCCCGGTTCTGGCTAAGCTTTAATACGTTATCCATCTCCGTTAGTTCCACTTCAAAGCCGGTAATGGCTTTTAATAGCGGAGCCAGGTAGGACTCCGGCAAGTTTTCATACACCGTTGTGGAGGCGCTGTTACCCGCTTCAAAATGCAGGGAAAGCTTTTTTAGCAGCTCAATCATTTCCGCATCTTCCATCCACCGGATTGTCCCTCTTGCCTGAACAGATATATAATTCCAGGTAGAAGCCTGATGGAGATTACCGGCATACCAGGTACCGCTGACATAGGTATGCGGTCCGTTAAATAACAGGAGAGCCTGCGGATTTTCCATCAATGCTTTATGATGTGATGATTTACGGGCAATATGACCAGTAACAAATAGCCGCCCTTCCCGCTCTTCCACCAACACCGGAATCTGTGTGGCTTCCACCCGGCCATCCCTGTCAGCACCTGTCAGTGTTACAAAAGGATAATCCCGCATGAATGCGATCAGCAAGGATCTGTCGGTTACTTTGTAGTGAGGATAATTATACATTGTTATACGTTGGAGGTTGGAAGTTGGAAGTTGGAGGTTCGAGGTTGGAAGTTAGTCCTTTACGGAATATTTGCCAAAGACAGTGCCAGTCATCTGATTGAACAGGCTTGGCCGGCGTATTTTGCGGGGCTTTATTTTATACAGAATGGCGGTTCAAATTTTCATAAAAAAAGCTGATTCGTTTAAGTAACGAATCAGCCCTCCTGATTATAAAATCCTATACAAACTAAACGGAACTCCCCGATCTTTCAGCAACCTCGAACTTCCAACCTCGAACTTCCAACCTCGAACCTCCAACTTCCAACTTCCAACCTCCAACCCCCAGCCATGCTTTACACTTTCTCCGCCACTTTTTCCGCCGGCATATTGGCATTCCGCATGGCTATACTTCTTACAACATAAGAAGCGAAACCTTCGAATGCATTTTTGGTAATATTGTCATCACTCATCATAATCGGGACACCCTGGTCACCACCTTCACGGATGGATTGTACCAGCGGTATTTGTCCGAGGAAAGGCAGATCATATTCATCCGCCAGGCGTTTGCCACCTTCTTTTCCAAAAATAAAATACTTGTTACCGGGCAATTCGGCTGGTGTGAAATAACTCATATTTTCCACAAGTCCTATAATCGGAATATTCAGTTGCGCCTGTCCGAACATGGCAATACCTTTCTTGGCATCGGCAAGGGCCACATCCTGGGGAGTGGTAACGATAACTGCGCCGGTAACCGGAACTGTCTGCATCAGGGTCAGATGAATATCACCGGTACCGGGTGGCATATCCACTACCAGGTAGTCCAGTTCGTCCCAATACACATCTGTAACAAACTGACGGATGGCACTGCTGGCCATCGGTCCACGCCATACCACGGCATTCTTTTCATCCACCAGTAAACCGATACTCATCAGTTTAATGCCATACCGCTCCAGGGGAATAATCATTCCTTTTCCTTCAATATCCATCATAAGCGGGCGTTCCCCTCTTACGCCAAACATTATCGGCACACTGGGCCCGTAAATATCCGCATCCATCAGTCCCACTTTGGCTCCACCCTGCGCCAGGGCGAGAGCCAGATTCGCAGACACCGTAGATTTACCTACCCCGCCTTTTCCACTGACCACCGCAATGATATTTTTCACTTTCGGTAATACGGCCCCTTCATCCACACGCTTGGTAGTGGTGTTGGCCGTGAAATTCACGGTTACCTCCGCCTCTTTACTCACCAGTATTTTTATCGCGTTTACACAGGCATTTTTGATCATATCCTTTAATGGGCAAGCCGGGGTGGTCAGTACCACTGTAAACGATACCTGATTGCCATTAATCTCAATATCCTTAACCATATTCAGGGTTACCAGGTCTTTTCCCAGATCAGGCTCCTGTACATTACTGAGTGCTTCGAGAACTTTTTCTTTAGTCATTTTCCAAGTATTTGTTAAAAGTCAGACGGAAGGGCAAAGGTAAACAGTTCCACGGGCAATTTTTTTACGAAATCAGCAACTTGTCTTTATTTTTGATGCAGTGAAGAAAATTATACTTTTTGCTGGTTTACTGCTGTTTCTGTTACCCAGGGATGCCCGTGCCCAGTTCGAAACCTCCCGCGATTCTGTAGTTCAGTTGTTTGGTATTATCATGACGGCTGACAGCCTGGTAGGGATTCCCGCAGTAAGTATTATGGTAAAGGGCCAGAACCGGGGAACTATTTCCAATAACCAGGGGGTATTCTCCATTGTGGTATTAAAAGGGGATGAAGTGGAATTTACACACGTTTCCTACCAGACCAAAAAAATTCACATACCCAAAACACTGGAAGGAAATCAGTATAGTGTTGTGCAGCTCCTGGTGGCTGATACTATTTATTTGCCGGCCACCATTCTGAAACCACGTCCCACCCCGGAACAATTTGCCCGCGACTTTGTAAAGAACCAGGTACCTGACGATGATTATGAAATAGCCCGGAAAAACACCAGTGCCGCCAAACGAAAAATCCTAATGCGTACCACCCCGGGCGACGGAGGAGAAGCTACCCGGATACAGATGAAGCAAATTGCCACTAAAGCCACCTACCAGGGACAAACCCCTCCTCAAAACATATTTAATCCGGCTGCCTGGGCGGATTTTATTCAGGCCTGGAAGAGAGGCGATTTCAAAAACAAGAATTAAGCTTTTTTTCCTGCTGAAACATCCGGAGGTGGGAACTGACAGTTGTTCCGTATATCTTTCTATTACCTATTTTTGTCCCGCAAAACAGATTTCATCATACCTGTCTGACGGACGCTACGCAGTTTTCTGTCCAAGCCAGGAAAATTACACTATATGGATTTTCAAGGAAGTGTTTCCGTAATCGGTGCCGGTACAATGGGCAATGGCATTGCGCATGTATTTGCACAAAGAGGCTATAAAGTAACCCTGATAGACGTTTCTGAAGAACAACTGGAAAAGGCGGTAGCCACGATTGAAAAAAATCTGGACAGGATGGTTGCTAAAGAAATCATCCGTAAATCACTCAAAGAATCCGCACTGAAAAATATCAGTACCTGCACATCCATTGCCGATGGTGTAAAAGACGCGGCCCTGGTAGTGGAAGCGGCCACGGAAAACCTTGAACTGAAACTGAAAATATTTCAGCAAATGGACGCGGCAGCCCCAGCCGGTTGTATATTATCCACCAATACGTCTTCTATTTCCATCGCAAAAATGGCTGCCGCCACTTCAAGGCCTGAAAAAGTGATCGGCATGCATTTTATGAATCCGGTCCCGGTTATGAAACTGGTGGAAATCATCAACCATACCGGCACGGCACCTGAAGTGACCAGTACCATTATGGCATTAAGTAAAGACCTTGGTAAAGTACCCTGTGTGGTAAATGATTTTCCGGGTTTTATTTCCAACCGCATCCTGATGCCGATGATCAATGAAGCCATTTACGCCTTACACGAAGGAGTGGCAGGTGTGGCTGAAATTGATACGATCATGAAACTGGGTATGGCACATCCAATGGGTCCCTTGCAACTGGCAGATCTGATCGGGCTGGATATTTGCCTCTCCATTATGAATGTATTGTATGATGGCTTTGGCAACAACCCCAAGTACACGCCCTGCCCGTTGCTGGCAGATATGGTTAAGGAAGGTAAACTCGGCTGGAAATCCGGAGAAGGTTTCTATACACATGCGGCCGGCAGTAAAGAACTGGTGGTAAGCAAACGGTTTCTATAATTAAATCATTTTCTCCATTTCCACCACCCGGAGGTCCTTTAACCTGAACAGTACTTCATCCATTCTGTTTTTCGGAATGCCGATTTCCAGGTGACAGAAAAGCTGGATATCCTGTTTATGAACCGGGCAGTCAAAATGTTTGATCACCCGCATCACGTCATTCATCTGGGTATAATCGAAATGCAGCCGGTAATTGTCCAATACCGGTTTTGTAACAGCCGGTATAACCTGAAGGGCCAGCGTGGCGGCGGTCTTATAGGCATTAATCAAGCCGGGAACCCCCAATAAGGTCCCGCCAAAATAGCGAACCACAACAATCAGCACATTGGTAAGTTTACGGCTGTCAATCTGACCCAGAATCGGTTTGCCGGCGGTACCCGATGGTTCCCCATCATCACTCACCCTGAAGTTATTTCCATCCAGCCCAAGCCGGTAGGCAAAACAATGGTGTACCGCTTTGGGATGTTCCTTTTTAAGGGCCGCCAGCAATTCTTTAAACTCATTGACGGTACTTACCGGATAAGCATAGGCAATAAACCTGCTGCCCCGGTCACGGAATTCAGCCTGACCGGCTTTTTCAATAGTGTTATAGTAAAAAGAGTCGTTGTCTATATCAGCCACGGGCTTCTTTTTTTATAAACAGGTAATAAAACTGTATGGCGGCTACAAACACGTTGGGAATAATCACGGGCAGGTTTATATTCAGCAAAAAGCCATAGATTACAAAAGTTACTGCTCCTGCCATATTAATCATCCGCATCAGCCGGATACGGGAGCCGGTCAGAAAACTAATCACCACCAGCCCTGCAGCCAGGTAGCCAACCCAATCAATCCAGTTCATAAACTCTTTTTTACTCTTTTATCCGGATGCTGACCATATCATCATCCAGTTTCCATTCGTTAATAATCCTGTTTGCCGAAAGTACAGGTGCCCGGAGTCCATCTCCTATGTATAACCGGGAATTGGTTAGTATACGGGCTTCATCCCAGGCCTCTTCTTCCAGGAGTGTTTGCAATAGCTGCCTCCCTCCTTCCACCAGTACACTTTGTATTTTTCGTTCATAGAGGGCAGGCAATAGCTGCGAAATAAGGCTTTTATTCTTATCCAGCCTGCAATATTCCAGATTTTCCTGCTTCTCTTCTTTCACCCCGTTAAACACAAGGGTCGGAAACGCCCGGTTCAGTAACTTCAGGGAGCCCGGTAACCTGAGTTGCATATCCAGTACCATCCGCAATGGAGTCGGGCCCGGCATCAGCCGGTTAGTCAGTAAAGGGTCGTCTGCCAGTGCAGTACGGGTACCAACCAGAATACCCGCTTCCTCACTCCGCCATTGATGTACAAGCCGGTTGGATAACGGGTTGGTGATCATTAAACGGTTGTGGTGATGCTCCGGAAAGGCAATAAACCCATCCGCCGTTTGCGCCCACTTTAAAATTATGTATGGCCTTTTCTTTTCATGAAAAGTGAAAAACCGTTTATTCAGTTCCCGGCATTCTTTTTCGAGTACGCCTTCCACCACTTCCACGTCAGCTGCTCTTAATTTTTCAATCCCTTTCCCGTTTACGGCTTCAAAAGGATCCCGGCAACCAATCACTACTTTCTGAATCCCGCTGCGTATAATAAGATCCGCACAGGGAGGTGTCTTACCCCAATGGGCACAGGGTTCAAGTGATACATAAAGTGTACGGGGGCCGTTACCAGGCTTCCCGTTCTTAGCCGCCATTCCTATTGCGCCTACTTCCGCATGTGCCTGCCCGTAACACGCATGCCATCCCTCTCCGGTTATCTGATCATCCTGAACCAGCACGGCCCCGACCATCGGGTTCGGTGCCACGTATCCTGCACCTTTCCGGGCCAGTTCAATACAGCGGAACATGTATTTTTCGTCAGTGCTCATTGCTTTGGAATGCTGCAAAGATAAGGATCGCAGGGCGAGGCACCGGATGCCAGACAAACAACTATCGGCTAAAGACTAACGACTATATTTGCGCATGACTTTGCAGGAAGCCGGCATTTATCTTCTTCATCAACTCCGCACTGTATATGACAGCGGCGAAGCCAATGCCATTGCCGACCGGGTAATGGAATCGCTGACGGGTTCGGATAAAACGGAAAGGATGTTATACAAAAGCAACCCGATCTCCCCGGAAGAAGAAGATAAATTGTATGAGTATACCGTTAAGTTACTCCGGCATGAACCGTTACAGTATGTGTTGCAGGAAGCCTGGTTTTTCGGTTTAAAATTTTATGTTGATAAGAACGTACTGATTCCCCGTCCCGAGACTGAAGAACTGGTGGATTGGGTGATCACCCTTTGCCGGTTCCCGCTCGGATCACTCGCCATTCTGGATATTGGCACTGGCAGCGGCTGCATTCCGGTTGCGTTGAAAAGAAGACTCCGTAAAGCATCGGTTACTGCCATTGATATCAGTGAGGCAGCGCTGGCCGTAGCTAAAAAAAATGCGGCAAATCTCGGTGCCGATGTAGAATTTATGCAGTTGGATATATTGGATACCACTGCATGGAACATGTTGAATCCTGTTGATATTATTATCAGTAACCCACCTTATATTCCGGAAAACAATAAAGCATCCATGGATACAAATGTGCTGGATTTTGAGCCACACAGCGCCCTGTTTGTGCCGGATAATGATGCACTCCTGTTTTATAAAGCCATCGTGAACTTTGCCAAATCAGGACTAAAACCCGAAGGGCTGCTTTTTTTCGAGATCCATGAAGACCTCGGTCCTGCTGTAATCAGCTTACTGGAATCCGAAGGATTTTCAGCTACTCTAAAAAGAGATATGCAAGGGAAGGACCGGATGGTGATGGGGAGAAAAGTTGACAGGTTAAAAAGTTGATAGGTTGATAAGGAATTGCGTAAAGGATGGGCCGTTAACTCCCGACTCCCGACTCATGATTCCCGACTCCCGACTCACTGCTGTACTCTCGCCACCACTTTTGCCGTATCCCTTTTAGCAATACCCATTACACGGAATACTCCCCCGTAAAACGCGGATGTATCGGCATTAATAACCACAGTTGGCGTATCCACATACGCTTTTTGTTTACGTATTTCGAGGTGTAAAAGGGAGTCAAAAAGGACTGATTCCACTTTGGTTGAACCTATAAAATATTCCTGGTCCTTATTAATGGAAACCATGATATCCTGTTTGGCCTTGGCTTCCTTACTGGCCCGGGGCAAACCTACCGGCACCACATTGGGATTAGCCAGCGTAGCCACAATCAAAAAGAACATCAGCAGGATGAAGAGAATATCATTCAGTGAGTCCGTAAAGACCTCGGATTCTTTTCTATGTTTCTTTCTGAATTTCATGGGTTACAATTAACGGGTGGGTTCTTGCAGGATATCCAGAAAATCGGCGGATGCAGCTTCCATTTTATTGGCCGTCTTGTCGATCTGTGTATTGAGGTAACTATAACCAAGGTAGGCTATCAGTCCGATAACCAGTCCTGAAATGGAGGTAATAAGTTTTGTATAAATACCCCCGGAGATAATACTGACGTCAAATTTATTGGTAGTGGTGATGCCGGAGAACAACTGCATCAGTCCAATCAGTGTACCCACGAATCCGAATATCGGCGCTGCTTTGGAAATCACCGAGAGGATATCCAGGTTCTTTTCCAGTTTATACATTTCGAGCTGGCCTACATTGGCCATACTTTTCTCGATGCCGTCAATCGGTTTTCCAATCCGTTGAATTCCTTTGTCGATTATACGGGCTACGGGGTTATTGGTGTTTTTGGCAAAATTCCGGGCTGCAGTCACATTCCCGCTGACAATATTATCCCGTATGATATTCATGAAATTCCCGTCGATCTTTGCGGCATTCCGGATCGCGATGGAACGCTCGGCAAAAATATAGACACCCAGCAGGAGCATGGCGCCCAACGGCAACATTATCCAGCCACCCATTTGTAATAATTCGAAAAAACTCAGTTGTCCGTCATGATTGGCGTCACCAGCCAGGCTCTGTGTGGCGGTAGTCAGCGAATCGGTAATCTGCAATAAATCGATCATATTGGTCTCTTTAGGTGGGTAAAAGTAATGGATGCCGGCTGAAATGGTTTTTGTTTGTTTTCAACATCTGTCAGTATTCGGGGGTAAGAACGGGAAAAAGCGTGCCACGTTGTATGGCAGAGGTAAGATTTAGACTTCTTTAACAGGTGATGTGTTGGTGAGACCACCAAGACATCATCCCCTCCGAAACAGTCAGGAAAACGGAAAAGTCCGGAAGACTCCCTCCAGCTATTTGAGTGATTCTTCCGGACCTTTTTCTTAATTTAAGCCAGTGCCCTCTTTTATTTGCAAGAAAAAAGACTACTAACTTCCGACTACTAACTACTGACTATTTCTCCGCTCCTGCCTGTTTCACCATCAGCGCCTGTATCTGCTTCATAGTACCTTCCATGCCATCCGGACTGCCATCCAGGAAGATCACGTTACCCTTTCCGTATTCAGCAAAATTCTTGATGGCTTCGGTCCACATACTGAAGAGGATTACATTGGTATCCAGGTTTGCCTGCTTCATTTGCTCGGCGGCTTCCGTCATACCACGTGCCACTTCCTGACGGAACAGTGCCACCCCTTGTCCGCGGAGCCGGGCTGCTTCTTTCTCAGCTTCAGCTGAAATCTTAATGGCATTTCCTTCCGCCTCAGCCGATTTGGTCTTGGTGATCAGCAATGCCTGGCCTTCGTTTTCGGCTGCGGCCTTGAGGTTGTTGGAAGCTACCACTTTGCTCATGGAATCCAGGATCATTTTATCAAATGTGATGTCATTGATCTGCAGATCCTGCAGGTGATAACCCCATGTCTCCAACGTGTGGTCAATTTCAAATTTCACATACTCCACAATTTCTTTACGCAGACCGAGAATTTCCGCCTGCTTTTTAGTGGCTACAAAAGAACGGATATTTCCTTCGATGGTACGGATCAACGCCTGCATCAGGTCTTTATCGGCAAAGAATTTAAAAGCGACTTTCTTGATCGTCTCTTCATCGGCATTCTGCACTGAATACAGCAGCATGCTTTTAAAATAGACATTGGCCTGATCAGCTGTAACCGCCTGAAATTCCAGTTCCACCGAACGGTTCTGAATAGACACTTTCTTGTATACCTGTTCGATCAGCGGTATTTTGAAACGCAGGCCCGGTGTAGCTATACGCTGATATTTACCAAACATGGTAATTACTCCTATGAACCCCTGGTTGATGGTGAACAGACCGCTGAAGAAAATAACCAGCAGTATCAATATCCACCAGTTCTGTGCAATCAGTTGAGCGAAATCCATAATTAAAATTTTTAAATGTTTATTGAAGGTACAATAATTACGCTTTCTCTTCACAAATACAAGCCAGGTGAACCATGGTCTCCACCGCCTTATTCATATCCTGCACACTGATGAACTCATGTTTGGAATGAATGGCCTGTTCCCCGGCAAAAAGATTGGGACAGGGCAATCCCATAAACGAAAGCCGGCTGCCATCCGTCCCCCCCCGGATACTCTCCATTTTTAAATCCAGTCCGGCCCGCCCAATGGCTTCCCGGGCAAAATCCACAACATGGGGATGCAGATCCAGCACTTCCTTCATGTTCCGGTATTGTTCAGTCACTGTAAATTCAAAAGAAGCTTTGGGATAAGTGCGCAAACGCTCTTCTATCTGCGTCCGCAGGTAATCCTCTTTTTTTACCAGCCCTTCGGTATCAAAATCACGGATAATAAATTCGATCGTACATTTTTCTGCAATCCCTTCCACCCGTACTGGATGAATAAATCCTCTTTTCCCATCGGTAGACTCCGGAGAAAGACGGTCTTTGGGCAACGCCGCCAGCACTTCACCGGCAATTTTCATCGCATTTACCATTTTATCTTTGGCATACCCCGGATGGGCAATAACGCCATGAATCACTACCGTTACCCCGTCGGCGCTGAATGTTTCATCTTCCAGTGAACCGGCATCGCCCCCATCCAGGGTATAGCCGAAATCGGCACCAAGTTTTTGTAAATCCACTTTGGCAGTCCCCCTTCCTATTTCTTCATCCGGTGTGAACAGCAATTTTATTTCCCCGTGTTTTACTGATTGGTTTGTTACCAGGAAATGCGCCAGATCCATTATTTCCGCCACGCCGGCCTTGTCATCTGATCCCAATAAAGTGGTGCCGGAAGCCGTAATAATGTCATGGCCATTTAGCTTTTTCAGATAGGGATACTCACTCAGCCGGATTACTTGTCCGGGATCATCCGGCAACACGATATCCTGTCCCTGGTAATTTTTATGCAGGATTGGTTTTACCTGGCTACCGCTGCAGTCAGGAGCCGTATCCACATGCGCGCAAAAACAAATGACCGGTACTTTTTTATCCGAGTTTGAAGGGATCGTGGCATACACATAACCCCATTCATCCAGATGGGCATCCGTAATACCCATCTCTTTTAATTCCGTAACCAGTATTGCACTGAGGTCTTTTTGTTTGGCGGTGCTTGGGTATGTTGCGGATTGCGGATCACTTTGTGTATCAATCTGTACATACCGCATAAATCGCCGGGCTGCGGTAAAGGAATAGTGTTGAAACATAATCGTATACTCTAATGAATACCGAAGATACGACAAATGAAAAACGGCTGGCTGTTTGCAGAAAACAAAGAATATGTTTATCTTTTGACTGAAACAAAACCAACTATTATGAAAAAATGGCTGATCGGCTCCCTGGTGGGCGCCATACTGCTCTTCTGCTGGCAGTTTTTATCCTGGACCGTCATTCAGTTACATGAAGCCGAAGCACTTTATACCCCGAACCAGGACAGTATACTTACCTATCTGAGCGGCGCATTAAAAAAGGAAGGAACGTATATGCTGCCGACCGTTGCTCCCGGCTCACCTATGGAAGAAATGGAAGCGCTTGGTAAAAAAATGGACGGCAATCCATGGGCTACCGTTACATACCGCCAAAGTTATTCGCATGATATGATACGCCCTATGATCCGGGGTTTCCTCGTGGACCTGTTCATTGTTTTCTGCCTGATTTACATTTTGACAAGAGGTGGAACGCCCCCGACCCTGCGCGTTATAGCCGGCTCTGTGGCGACGGGTTTGATTACATTCCTGTATGGTCCTTACACACAACACAACTGGTTTCAGACACCATTGGCAGATTTGTACGGACACCTGACGGATGCAGTGGTAGCCTGGGGATTAGTGGGGATCTGGCTGGGATGGTGGCTGAATAAAAGGAAAGCGTAGCCCGATTAAGCAAGGACTAAATAAAAAAAAGTTCAGTCTTTTTTGACTGAACTTTTTTTTTGTAAAAACATATTAGTGATTAAGGCATAATGATCAGCGGACTGCCTCCTTCTATTTCCACGAGTTCAAGATCAAAGATCAGGTCCTGACCAGCCAGCGGATGATTGGCATCCAGCATAACAGAGGCTTCTTTCAGTTCGACTACGGTTACCTGGAATTGCTGACCCTGACCGTCGCTCATCACCAGGGGCATACCCATTTCCACTTCCATTTCGGCGGGAAAACGATCTTTCGGCATCTCAATTACCATTTCCGGATTGCGGGGTCCATAAGCTTCCATAAAAGGAATATGTACAGTCTTTTTTTCTCCTACTGTCATACCCGTAACTCCATCATCAAATCCTTTGATCACCATTCCGCTTCCAACTTCAAATGCCAGCGGATCACGGCCTTCAGATGAATCAAAGGTCTCACCTGTTGTTAATTTACCATGATAATGTACTTTGATTTTATCCCCGCTTTTAACTTGTGACATAAATTGCTTTTTTGATTAAAATTAGCCCGCAAGGTAGCAGAAATCTTCCAATGAGGCCGTTTTTATCTTTACGGGGAAAAATGGCCAAATGCAACCCCGGCAAGGGGTGAAACGGTTAACAGGTTGTTGCTAATGAAGTAAAATCCGGCTTATTTAATCAGCTGCATTTTTACCGCTGCCCGGATCAGGGAAGCCACATTTTTGGCTTCAAATTTAGCCAGCAGGTTTTTCCGGTGTGTATCCACCGTGGTTACACTGATAAATAATTGCTTTGCAATTTCATTATTGGTCATGCCTTCCGCAATCAGCTCCAGTACTTCTTTTTCACGGCGGGTCAGGATAATCTGTGCTGCCGTATGCTCCCGGAGCGCGAACGAGGCTTCATCACTAAGATATGTTTTCCCTTTACAAACCAGGTCAATGGCTTCTGTCAGTTCTTCCTGTGTGGCATTCTTCAGCACATAACCGGATGCCCCGTTTTCCATCATTTTTTGTATAAAACTCTGCTGATTGAATGTACTGAGCCCGATAATAAAAACGGAAGGATATTTCTTCTTCACTTCCAGACACAAATCGATCCCGCTCATGTCCGGCAGATTAATATCCATTAGTATCACATCGGGCTGTTCCCGCTGCAGGTAGGCCAGGCAGGAAGCCGCACTCTGGGCATGACCGGCCCATTCAATTCCTTTTTCATGCTGAAGCAGAGAACGTATTCCTTCAATCACCATATAGTGATCATCAACAATAAATACACTGGTTGCCATTATAAATTAAATTCAAGGTTCACAGATGTGCCATTACCCGGCGCGGATTGAATATCCAGTTTGCCTTTCAGGTATTCCACCCGGCTTTGTATACTGCTCCAGCCAATCCCCCTGGCTGCTTGTAAAATTACCGGATCAAATCCTTTTCCGTCATCCTCCACCGTAATATTAATTCCTTGCGGTGTTTTGCTGAGTTGAACTATTGACCGTTTGGCCGCCGCATGCTTCATGGTATTATTGATCAGTTCCTGAACGATCCGGTAAATCGCTATAGCGGTTGTCTGTTCCACCCTGGCATTCTCCATTCCCAAAGACTGGTAAACTACTTCCAGGGCTCCGGACCGGTTGATATCCCCGCAGAAATCACGAAGGGCCGTATCCAGCCCGAATTTTACCAGGGCCTCCGGCATCATATTATGGGCCACCCGGCGCATTTCCTTGATTGAACTGTCCAGCATATCCATACTCCGTTCAAATGCCTGTGCATTCTCCGGTGTCATAATCATATTCCCTTTCATAGTATTGAATGAGTATTTTATACCTGACAACATGCCTCCCAGACCATCATGCAGTTCCCTGGCCAGCCGGCTCCGTTCCTGTTCTTCTCCTTTTAACACAGCTTCCGTTGCTTCCAGTTGCTTTTCAGCCTCCAGCTCCTGAATGCGTTTTAACTGCAACTGTTTCGTATGCTTATAATTTCTGTAAATCAGGAACCCCAGCAATAAAAAAACACCTGCACTGCCGGCCAGTACATAGTTCAGCAGATTTTTGCGGCTGATGACCAGTTGCTGTACTTTCTTCTCCGCTTCCAGCTGTTTTATTTTATTTTCCTTACCGGCTGTTTCGTATTTTTTTTCCAGCTCCAGCGTCGTCCGCTGAACCATTTCGTTCAGAATACTATCGGCCAGTAAATTGCTTTGTTTGGCATAGTATTCACCCAGCTTCATATCCTGCATGGAATACGCCAGGTTGGATAAATGAACGTAAATCCGTTGCCGCTGATCACGGAAATTATAGCGGTTGGCCAACGCCAGGGCGCTGTCTGCATATTGTTTGGCTAGCAGATAGTTAGTCGTATACTGATAGTGAAACGACAATCCTTTCAGTGCTATTACTTCACTTTCGTTTAAATTAAGCTGACGGGCGATCTTCAGTGCTTTTTCCATCAGTGGCTTTAAGTCGATAAAATTATTGCGCTGTATCAGGATATCCCCCAGGTTCAGGTATTGGGTGGCTTCCATATTCAGATCACCTATTTCACGGGCAATAGCCAGCGCTTTCCGGAAACAGGTACTGGCCGAATCATAATAACTGAGGTTGGTATAATTCAGGCCAAGGTTATTATAGGCGGTTCCCAGCATGGAAACATTGCCGTTTTTCTGCAGCCCCTCCACCGCTTTTTTACCGTATGCCAGCGCCTTTCGGTATTGCTTCATTCCAGTATACAGGTTCTGCAGGATATCACAGGCCTGTGCATTTATCACCTCATTCTGATACGGCTCAAACAGCAGTTTCCCTTCTTCATAAAACCGTATGGCCTGCTCGTAATCTTCTTTAAGCCTGTATGAACTGCCCGCGTTAAAAAGTGATTTGGCCAGGTATAGCGTGTCTTTCAGTTCCCGGGCCAGTGACACAGCATGCAGGTTCATACTAAGTGATGAATCAAAATACCCCTGCTGATTCAGCACAAATGTATAATTGGCATAAAATTTTATTATCCCTAATGTATAGCCGATTTTCTGGCTGAGATCCCTTGCCGACTGATAATAGTATTTGGCTGCTTCGGGTTCATTACTTTCATACTGCTGCCCGATGCTTATGTACAGTAACACTTTATTGGTATCCTCTTTTGCCGCCGGCAGCAGACGCAAAAGGCTGTCCCGGTTCATATACTCCTGGCCAGTTGAATACAAAAAGCTGAATATTGTTAAGAAAAGTAATGTTATCCGACTCATAATTGAATGTAAATCATTTCCATTATACAAATAAACTAAAACATCAGGTGGCCGGTCTCCCCTTTTTCAGGGATTTTATTCCGGCATCCGGAAAATCCTCTGTTTAAGGGATACACAGGCCTCTGGAAATGCGCATTTTTACTCACACAGATACGAGTAAACTAAAAATAATAAAGCATATGAAATATTCTCCTGTTGCCGTAGTTTTTTTATTCGCCTCCACCCTTCATGCCCAAATAAATGTAATAAGATCAGACAAGCAGATTGATCCGAATAAAACGGTGCGGATCACTCCTGTTCCTTTCCAGCTAAACAGTTTCCGCTTGTGTATGGATGCCAAACCGGTTAACAACCCGCTGCCAGCCAGGGATTTCAGCGCTGTAAAACCACCGCCCCGTATTAACTCTGACGGTTCGGTAATAAATGTCGGGGTAACCCGCCAGCCATTGGCCGCGGAAACCAATAAAATGTGGAATCCCGGTCAGATTATACCCGTCTACATCAGTCCTTCCTTTACAGAAACAGTACGCGATAAAATAAAACGCTATGCGCATGAATGGGAGCTGATTGCCAACATACGCTTCAATTTCAGCGCAAACTATTATGATGCCCTGATCCGGATCGGCCTGGGTAAAGACAACCGCAGCTGGTCCTGGATTGGAAAAGATGTATTGTTTAATCCACTCCGGTTAAACACCATGCAGTTTGGTACGTTCGATGACAAAACCATGGAAATAGATTACAGGGGCACTATCCTTCACGAATTCGGCCACGCATTGGGGTTTATTCACGAGCATATGTCACCAGCAGCTGGCATACCCTGGGATAAAGAAAAAGTATATCAAACGATGGCCGCGGATCCTTATAAATGGTCCAGGGCCGAAGTAGATGTGAATTTCTTTGCGAAATATTCTTCAACCAGTACCAACTACTCTGCGTATGACCGGTATTCCATTATGCATTATGATATACCTGCAAACCTTACCACCAATGGTTTTTCAGTCAGCGGTAATAATTCATTTTCCGGCACCGACCGGCAATATGCCGCGTTACTTTATCCTTTCCCGGCAAAACCCGGATTTGCGGCAGGACTGCTACGTACGCAGGACGACTGCGACCTGGTTTCTTTTACAGTGGAATACGAAGCCGTTGCCTCCGACAAAATTGAATTCGTGCTGGAACTGGGAAAAAACGATGCCAACCGGGCCGTTAGCTGGTGGAAACAGATTACCATACCCCTGACCAATAACCGGAAATTCGAACTCTGGGCACAAAACCATTCCCTTATCCAGTCCGAAAACAGAACCATCGCGTCCGCTTTAATTGCAGTAAACGAACTTGACACGGGTAATGGATTGGCATTCTGGAAAGCAAAGGCGTTCGGCATTCATACTTTACTGCCTTACCGGTGGAACATACTGTCTGCCTTACCGGGAGGATGCCGGGTAAAACTGGTCTGGAAAAACGACAGTTGTATATAAGTTAACCGCTGCTTACTCTGGCGCCAAACACAACCGGCTTACAATAAAATTCCTGTATTTACAGGAGAAAAGATACCAGACAAACCAGTCATATTTACACTATAATTTTTGAAAAATGAAAAAAACAGTTACTACCATACTACTTTCTTTGCTGGTTACAGGAACCCTGTTTGCACAAAGAGGTACCTACAGCGTATCGGTAAAGAGTATTACCTGCCTGGGCGAGACAGCGGATGATATCCTGGACATGGATGGCAAAAAAGATGAAGTTTTCATTATCCTGTACTACTCCATTACCAAACCCGGTACACAGCCGGTACGTGGTCATACCGGCACCAAAATATATGGCGACATGAATGGGTTTACCGATTACACCTACCATCGTTTACGCGGCGGTACCGCCAGTGGTTCCGGCGGTATCCGTTCCGGAGATGTCATAGATATCAACCAGGACCTGATTGGTGGCAGACTGGAGGATAACAGTCTGATTACGTTGATCCCGGTAGTATGGGAACAGGATGTTAAAACAACCAATGCGAGTGACATACAGTTCACCAGCTTTCTGACAACCATGAAAAATGCGATGAACACGATTGAACCGCTCGCCCCGGCGATGCTGCAAAACATAGAACGGACCCGGCCTCAGTCAGTGATCCGGGCATATGTACTGCCCTGGAATGCATTTTCCACACAGCCTTCTTTTTCTTCAGTATTGAATAAAGTGAACGGAGTTCCCGGAAACAGACCTGTAGGCATGAACAGTTACGGCGAATTTCACCCCAAAGTTTTATTTCTGAATAATTTTTTACTAGGTAAAACCAACCGGAGTGAAAATTTCAGCGAAGCTCATATGGAGAGTATCCGTACAGTGGATTTTGACTATGATGAAGTACTGCTGGGCAATACCCGAGATCATGGTAAGTACCGGATTACCCTGCGTGTAACCTGGAATCCGGATCCTGTTGCACCAGCCCCTCCGCCTGCAGTACAAACACCAGGTACCATAATTAAATCCAACCCGGTCAGTCCGGTAAAAGCGAATGCCACTATTAAAAATACCGGACAGATTCTTACCACTCCATTGACAAATGACATTGTAACGGGTGTGTGGAAAGGCACACAGGGCAGCATGAATGCGAATGCAGATGAGCCGCTCAATATTAAACTGGGAAACTATGTGTTCTGGTTACTTAAAAACGACGGCTCAGGCATTTCACAATACGCCGGTGGATACCGGATTGAGAACGGAATACTGAAAGGCTCCTATACAGACAACAATAACCGGGTCTGTGAATACACGTCAACCGGCTATTCCGCAAATACAGGTGAACTGAGCGGCAACTGGACCTGTACCGGGGCCGGCTATTATAAAACCGGAAAGTGGATCATGAAAAAAATCAGCAATTAAACAGTTCACACGCTGAAACATTAACCAACAAAACCAGGGAAAACATGACTTACAAAAAAACAACTTCACTGCTGCTACTTACCAGTCTGTTCTTTTGTGCATTTAAAACCGCAGAAAATATCATACAACGACTGGGCATGAATCAGGAAAACGCAAAATACTTTATACTAAGCAACCTGATCGGTAGTTTCGAAACCGGCCCGATGGAAACCCCGGCTGAAGATGACGGAAGTGCTGAGGATGCCTATCAGCAGATGAAATCATTCCGGATTCCTTATGCCCGGCTCCTGCCTGCTATTGTGAAAGGTGATAAAGCAGAAGCGGCCCGTGAACTTTGTGCGTATATTAAAATGTACGTGAACAGTTCAGACTTCATGGACGATTATAAGAAAAGACGGGAGGCGGCCAAACCTACCAGTGAACCCTGGCGCCCGGATGCGGACATGATTGAGGGCCAGCGAAAATCGGTAAAAGATATGGAGAAACAACTGGCTGACCTGAAGAAACAAAAGGGCATTTCGCCTGAAATAATCACCGCATTTGAAAAAAGCCTGAAAGATCAGAAAAACAACCTTGCCGATTGGGAAGATCCCCACCCTAATCTCACCCGCTGGGAAAAAAGCTATCCGGAAAATCCCGCCCCGGTAGTTAAACAAAGGTTACAGGATTACCTGGCTCTTGCAGCCACCGTTGATTTTAACGCGGCCCTGATGGCGCCTGATAAATACAAAAGAGTAAAATTTGTAAATCCGGCCTATGAAAAAAAACCGCTGAAATGGAAAGCCTGCTTCAGAGCCGGCAAAGAAGTGAATGACGTAGTAACGGCCTTTGTAAAAGAATGGCTGAAAGGCGAAATTATCAGCGATGTCAAATCAAAAATGCCAGCGCAAAATCCAGAAGCCGCCGTTACCGTACAAAAAAAAGAGCAGGTTCCCATTGTATCGAATGAACCGAGAGCCGATTCTGTCAATAACCCGGTTAAAGAAAAGAAATCGTTGCTGAACAAATTGAAAAAAGCAACAGGTTTCTGATCCTGAACGTCCCCTTAATAGTTTATGATGAATAAATACACTGTCTTTCTTTTATCGCTGCTGGTGGCCGGTACATTACCCGCACAAAGTGAATATGCGGACCAGTACCTCGGTTGGATGAAAATGGTAAAAGCCAGTGACCCCGTTAAGCCGGCATCGTATGACAACCGGAATTTTACTGTAAAACAACTGGCGCATGCCAATCTTTTCAGCAGCTGGATTCAAGCCAGTTATACCCCGAAAGGTGGTTTAGGAGAAGCCCGGAAAACGGCAAATGAAAAATTAAGTCCCTATAACCAGTATACCCGTTCACTTCATCCCTGCTATGGTGCATATCTGCCTACCTATGTCTTTTTAAAAAAGAAAACCGGAGGCGGCTGGACACCGGAGAACAATCTTGGCCTCTTTCTCCGTTTTATCGCCAACGGGCTGATTGGCGATCACGTGGATGTAATCTGTTCTCCGGATAATTACTACTTCTATATTCCAGGACTGAACCCACAGGATGAACACGCTAATCGTATGAACCGGTTTCTCGGCTTTGATACACACCCCTTGCTTAGCCAGTATATCCACTATTACCAACCCGCTTCTATCCGCTACCAGGGGCAGTATGTGGCCGTACTCTCAAAAAATAACGAACGGCCCTGGGTGCAGATTACAAAAAAAGAAATGCTGGAACAACTGGGTAAAGCTATAGACAGGGCGCATGCGGAAAATCTTAAAAAAATAAATGACGACTATGACGCCAAAAGAAAAGCGGAATTTCTGAAAAATGAAACTCTTTTGTATAACAAAAGGCAGCAAATACTGGCCGGACAGTTTGAAAAATACAAAAACAGGCTTGACGAAAAAGCCACTATGTATACCGAACAACCCTCCATTCACCTGGAAAACACCCCTGATTTATTTGAAGGCAATGCCGGACAAAATGCACGTATCCCCGTATATAAATATGATCCGGCAAAATTAAGCGGTACAAAAACGGATACCCCACAATGGATTGTCATCAGCTGGGGTGGCAGTCAGCCGGAGGATAATGTATTTAAGCATATGCACCAGTCAATGTTGAACAATGTTGACTTCACATACATTTATAATTACTTTTTCGATCCGGTAAAGACTCAAGGCCGCAACTATCAGCCGCTGCGTTCTCCAACTTATAGCGAACCTACCGTGAAAGTGGAAGAATCCGCTGCTTCCAGGAAAATGAAAGCAGATCCCTCCGTACTTATTTTTGAAGATTTTTCTTCCACAGCACCCGGGAAAACCCCGGTTAACTGGAAGTCAGACAACAACGCAAACGGGGAAATGGCCGCTACAGAACAGCCTGCAGGAAACAATTCGCAATGGGTAGCTATAAAAGGAAATAAGTTAACACAGAAGAACAAAAGCAGTTTTCCGGAAAACTTTGTATTCAGTTGCTCAATTGCCGTTCCGGAAAAATTTACCTGGGGCGCCAAACGACTGACCATAAAACTCGGTACCGATAAAGCTTCATTCCTGATCGGTTTGCGTCCGGGTTTCGATGGAAATCCAGGTTCAATGTATATCGGCCCCGATCAGTATGGGTCTACCATCCTGCTTCCTGGCAGTCTGGATAAAATCAAAGAGATACCTGTTCCTGACTTTTCCAACAACAAAGCCTTTAACCCTATTAAGCTGGAAGTCAGAAAAAAAGGGCAATCACTGGAGATATTGATTAACCAGACAAGCGCCATTCATATCGCTTCGGCCTTTATCCAATCAAACGTAAAACTACAAGGTATTGAACTCGCCCATTCCAGGAGTGACGCGGTTTCCGAAAAATACTATGTAACAGATATATTGTTGCTGCAATAGTATACGGTATCAGGAGACATACCCATTGAAAGGAACTGCAAAAACCGTTAACTTTAAAAAAGTAGTGAAAAATCCCGCTTTCAGGGGATAGCAGGCAAATGAAAGATCCTCTACTTTTATATTCATACCGATTCAACCACATAAAATTAGAAAAATGAAAACTTTACTGATTGCGTTATTCATGATCCCCCTGTTCGGACAGGCACAGACCCAGGATGTATTTATAAAACTGACAGACGCCAATGGCAAACAAATCAACGGAACTTCTCTGACCCGGGGATATGAAAAATGGATTACAGGGCTTACTATCAGCTCTTCCGGCAAAAATAATTCCCAGTTAAACTTTACCATGCAAATCAGCGGAGCCGCCGCCGACCTGAAAAGAGCTATGGCACAAGGTGAGTTCTTATCCAACGGGTTCGTATCTGTTACTCAGCCGGGTGAAATGCAAGTCAGGCTATATACGATTACCATGGAAAAAATACGCGTGATCGCCTGTTCAGAATCCATGGGCTGTAATAATACGATGACCACTACTGTAGTTTTAAGTGCCGCCCGGATTGGCTGGACCTATTTCCAGACAGGCAAAACCGGAACCAGCACAATCTCCAATAAATATGGATTTGACATGGAATCAGGCAAACCCTGGACTAATTTTTAACCATTAAACATCTCAGTATGAAAAAAACACTAACCATCCTTAGCTCAATCCTGATTGCAGCCGGTCTGAAAGCGCAGACTGTGCCGCAGGTAAAAAAAGAAACCACACAACCGGCAGTCAACACACCTGTTACCGGTACCGGCAATAATGTCATTAAAGGAGACATCAAACTGACCCATGAAGGCATCAAACAAACAAGTAATAACAGCCTTAAAGTCACCAATTCGGCAATCAAACAAACAGGCACTACCAATCAGAAAACCACGGATGCCAATATTAAACAAACCGGGCAGATAAAATTAACCAATGCCACTACTCAGAAAAACACAAAACTCACAACTGACAGTGTATTTAAGAGTACGAAGGAAGCACCTGCACTGAAAAATGTAGATATGAAAGAAACTCCTTCCACACAAAAAGCGGTTAAATACTAGATGTTTTTTCACAATACCAACAGGATCAATCAACCTGCCGGTCTCGAAACCCGCCCGAGTCTTATTCACGGACAAGGCGTTTTCGCCGGCAGGTTTTTCAAAAAAGGGGAACTGATAGAAAAAGCACCGGTAATCCTGCTGGACAAAGCCGACTGGGAGTTACTGCGGGGAACATTTTTATTCGGGTATTATTTCCTGCTCAATAATAATAAATATCCGGCCGCTCTTGGGCTCGGCTTAAGTTCCCTTTATAATCACGCCGTTGATGCAAATGCGGCTTATACCATATCGGTAAAAAAACAATGTTTAATTTTCAAAGCCCTGCGTTCGATAGATACCGGTGAAGAGATAACCCTGAATTATAATGGCCGGGCCGGTGATGCCAGCCCGGTTTTTTTCCCGTCACCTGCAGTATGAAAACAGCGCTGTATATAAAACATGTAAAAGGGAAAGGCCGCGGTGTATTTTCCAGTATTCCGCTGTACAAAGACGACCTGGTGGAAATTTGTCCGCTGATTGTTTTACCAGCTGCCGATTTTGAAGCAGCCATTTCATCCAGGCTGGCTGATTATTTTTTTAACTTCGTAAAAGAAGACAAAACACTGGCCCTGGTGCTTGGATTCGGCTCCCTCTACAATCATTCGGTGTACTCCAATGCAACCTACCAGCTTGACCGCGAAGCCCGGGTCATGTACTACTATGCACTGCAGGACATTCCTGCGCATACCGAAATCTGCATCAATTACTCCGGTGAACAAGGCAAAGAATACCGGGAGTGGTTTGAATCGCGCAATATCCCTTTACAAAGCAAATAAGTCTTTTCTTTCTCTTAAATTCCCCTGTTTAAGGGATTGTCCCGGAGCTAAAGCACTTATACATTTACGGTATAAATGTATGGTATGCTAAAAAATATTTCCTGGATGAGCATTGTACTGTTTACACTGTTGCTCTCCTGTAAAAAAGTGCCCATAACCGGCAGAAAACAACTGAGCCTGGTGCCCAATGCACTGATTACCACCATGTCTTTCTCCGCCTACGATTCCGTGGTTAAAGTGAGTCCTACCCTGCCGCCCTCAGACGACAGGGCACAAATGGTAACACGTGTTGGTTCCCGGATACAGACTGCTGTGGAATCCTATATGCAGCAGCATAATATGCAAAAGGAACTAAAAAATTTCAAATGGGAGTTTAATACCATTAATGAAAACATTATAAATGCCTGGTGTATGCCCGGCGGAAAAGTGGTGGTGTATACCGGGCTTCTGCCGGTAACACAAACTGAAACGGCGCTTGCTGTAGTAATGGGGCATGAAATAGCCCATGCCATTGCCCGTCATGGCAATGAACGTATGAGTGAAGGATTACTGGTCGGGCTGGGCGGGCTTGTACTGGAAGAAGCCCTGAAAGAAAAAAAACAGGAAACCCAACTCCTGTTCCTCGGACTCTATATGGTGGGTTCTAAACTCGCGCTTGAATTACCCAACAGTCGCATGCAGGAAAGTGAGGCGGATAAACTCGGACTGATTTTCATGAGTATGGCGGGCTATGATCCTGCTGAGTCAGTTCCTTTCTGGCAACGAATGGCCGCTGTAAACAAAGCAAAACTGCCTGAGTTTCTCTCCACACATCCCAGTGATGAAACCCGGATAAAAAAATTAACCGCCCTGATTCCGGAAATAAAATCGACCTACTTTAAACCTTAAATTATGCGTATCACCATTCAACAAACCACCCTGTTTCTGTTGCTGATTGTTTGCTCGATCACCTTACCGGCGCAGAACACCTGCAGCGATCTTGTCGTTGCAGAGGTAAAAGCCGAAAATATTTCGCAGAAAAAAGCCAACACCGATCGTTATCGTTTTTCAGTGCTGGTACGAAATGAGGGCCCGGCGACCTATCCCGCCACTCCCGGAACGGAAATAAAATTGTTCTTTAGTGCGCCGGGGTATATCAAAAGAGAAATGGCTACACAACCGGTACCATTGCTGAACGCCGGTCAGACTACGATTCTTGTATTTGAAGCCAATGTCACCCGGTTGAACCGCCAGTTACCTGAATGGGAAAACATGCCTTTCCCTGTAGAAATCTGCGGGGCTATTGTTACTATGAAAAACATGAATGTAAATGACTGCAATACACGTAACAATACAAATTGCAAAAAACTGTAACTGGTCCAAAGACGGAATTATTCAAAAAAGTAGTTAGTCACGTTTCAAAATACCGGCAGATTCTTTATCTCACCAACCTGCATTACGAATGAAAAAAATCAATTTTCTCTGCGTTTTTTTGCTGATTTATATTCCACTTTTGCACGCACAACCCAAAAGCATACAACTGGAGGGTACATGGACCGGCACATTCGGAAATGACCAGCAAGACAATCCATATTTTTATTCTTTCCGGTTTTACCCGGAGGGTAAAATGGATGTTGTCAACCAGAATAATAAAACACTGGCTACGGGCACCTATAGCTGGCAGGACAAATCACTCCTGATTGTTTACCAGTATGTGAACGATGTCAGCCAATATGAATGTACGGGTACCGCAGACGCAACGGGCAGTATGTTATCAGGAAATTGGCGCAGACTGGCATCCGCCGAAAAGATGCGGGGGCTTACCCAATCAGGAAAATGGGTTATGCGTAAGCAGCAACCAGTATCCGTAAAACCAGTACTAAAAGACACGGCCCGTATCCAGGCTATAATACGAAACACAACCCCTTCCGTTTTATCCGCAACGGCCCTGAAAGCTATCCGGTTTTGTACAGAGCTGAATGCACCGGGCAACCTGCCACTGCCGCCCCGGGTGGCCACCAATGCGACTACCTATATTAAAATCAATCCGGACGGCTCACTATCCAATGTAGGTGTAAGCCGGCAACCATTGGCCACATATACGGCAAAAATGTGGGATGCAGGACAAACCATCACCGTAGGTTTTGATATCACAAGTGGCAATATAAACCTGATTGAAACCGTAAAACGATATGCCAGGGAATGGGAATTATACGCCAATATTAAATTTGATTTTCAACAAAGCGCCAACGGAATGATCCGGGTGGGTTTTACACCCGGAGGCTCCTGGTCTTATTTGGGGCGTGAAGCGCTGAATGTAAACGCCGGTAAGGTGACGATGAATTTTGGGTGGCTGGCCGGTCTTACCGATGCCGGATTGATCCGGAATGTGGTACTACATGAATTCGGACATGCCTTAGGCTTTATCCATGAACACCAGCGGATGGACAACACCATTTCCTGGGATCGTGAAAAAGTTTACAGTTACTATGCGTTACCCCCGCACAACTGGTCCCGTGCGGATGTAGACCAGCAGATATTCTCCACAATCAATCAGACCGTAACTAACTATTCCACATACGACCCTCTCTCAATCATGCACTACCCGGTTCCCGCGGAACTTACTACCAATGGCAGTCAAATTGACTGGAACCTGCAACTTTCTCCGACTGATAAACAATTTGCAACTTTATACTATCCCTTCCCAACTCCCCCGCCCACGGCGAGGGGCACATTGAAAACAGGTGATGACTGTGATGAAATTGCCTTTACAGTGGAATACGGTGTAGTACAAAGAGACAAAGTTGAAATAATTTTTGAACTGGGACAACAAAACGGCAAGGCGGTTACCTGGTGGAAACAGATTGGCATCCCATTGACCAACAACACGGTTTACCCGATGGAGGTACAAAATCACTCGCTGATCCCTTCCGAAAACAAAACCAGCACCAGCTATTTGTTTCAGGAGTATCACCTGGCGAAAAACAAAGGAATTTCTTTTGCCAAGGGAAAAGCATTCAGTATTCATACCCCCTTAGCCTATACCTGGAATGTGTTGCCGGCCATACAGGGAGGTTGCCGGATCAGATTAACCTGGAAAAAAGATACCTGTCCCTGATTATCCGGAATGGAGGTAATGAAGAGGTCGCTGCATAATCCGGCATTACTTACCTTCGCTGCATGGATAAGCTGAAAGAGTTGCGGGTCGTTTTTATGGGCACACCGGAGTTTGCTGTTGCCAGCCTGGATGCACTGGTAAAAGCAGGTTGCAATGTTGTGGGCGTGGTTACAGCACCGGATAAACCTGCCGGCCGGGGTATGCAGGTTCAGCAAAGTGCTGTAAAAAAATATGCGGTGGAGCACAACCTGCCCGTATTACAACCGGTTAAACTGAAAGACCCTGATTTTATCACGGATTTAAAAAATCTGCGGGCGGATTTGCAGATCATCGTTGCCTTCCGCATGCTGCCCGAATTGGTATGGAGTATGCCGCCCATGGGCTCACTGAATCTCCATGGCAGCCTATTACCCCGATACCGCGGTGCGGCGCCGATTAACTGGGCCGTAATGAACGGAGAAAAAGAAACGGGTGTCACCACATTCAGGCTTAAGCACGAAATTGATACGGGAAATATTCTGTTACAGGAATCCTTTCCCATCACCAGTGAAGATACGGCCGGCACCGTACATGACCGGATGAAGGATATCGGTGCCGCGTTGCTGGTTAAAACTGTCATAGGACTGGCGGATGGCAGCCTCACTGAAATACCACAATCGGACTTAGCGGCAACAACTATCGCTGAACTGCCACATGCTCCTAAAATCCATACGGATACCTGCAGAATCAGTTGGAGTAAACCGGCAGAACAGGTACACAACCTGGTAAGAGGCCTCAGCCCCTATCCGGGAGCCTTTACCATGCTGAATGAAAAAATGCTTAAAGTATTCCGGTCAAAGAAGGAAATCGTTTTTCCAAAAAGCACAGAAGGAGATTATGAAACCGATGGCAAGACCTACCTGAAATTTGCCTGTACTGACGGTTACCTCCACCTCCTGGAGATTCAACTGGAAGGGAAAAAAAGAATGGAAATAACGGAGTTCCTCCGCGGTTACCGGTTTAACTAAAAAATAGCTTATGCGTACTTCTCTCCTGTTACTTTTATGTGTGGCAGCCATATCGCTAACAGCACAGGATAACCGGAAATGGAAACCCTTGTTCAACGGCCGTAATCTGAAGGGTTGGTCCGTTAAGATCACCGGTCATGAACTGAATGATAATTTCGGCCAAACATTCCGGGTTTCGGACGGCAAACTGGTGGTTTCCTATGATGCCTACAAATCCTTTGACAACCGTTTTGGTCACCTGTTTTATAAAAAACCCTATTCACACTACCTGCTGGCGGTAGAGTACCGTTTCACCGGCAACCAGGCCCCGGGTGGTCCTGCCTGGGCTTATAAAAACAGCGGGGTCATGCTCCATTGCCAATCCCCTGCCTCAATGAAAAAAGAGCAGGATTTTCCTGTCTCACTGGAAGATCAGTTCCTGGAAGGAGATTCTACCGGGCTAAGGCCTACCTGCAATCTCTGCACTCCCGGCACGGATGTACTTATTAATGGCAGCAAGCCCGCTGAACATTGTATAAAATCAACTTCTCCCACTTTCCGAAACGGGGAGTGGGTGCGGGCGGAAGTATTAGTGCTGGGTGATTCAGTACTAAAGCATATCGTAAACGGAGATACTGTTCTTGTGTACCAGCGGCCGGTGATTGGTGGCGGCGTGGTAAATAACTATGATCCCACTGTAAAAGTGGACGGGCAGCCGTTGACCAGTGGCTATATTGCCCTGCAGGCAGAAAGCCATCCGGTAGAATTCAGAAAAGTGGAAATTATTGACCTCAGTAAAAAATACAGGAAACGGAAAAATCAATAACTGATTTTCAAAATGAATTTTTCTGTATCAACTGCCTGGAGTACGACAGCAGCAGCATTACTGATCCGGATATTGTATCCTTCATTCTGACGGATTCCGTTCATTTCTCCCAATACTTTGGCAAATACTGTCTTATTCGTTGCGGGATTGGTCAAACGGACTACGGTACCGGGAGCTATTCCATCTGCCAGCAAATAATATTTTTCATCCTGCCAGCCACTGGTGGTTTTAAAAATGCCGGAGGTTACCGTTTCTTCTTTTGAAACAGGTGTTTTTTTGATCTGCTGTTCGAAATAAACTTTAAAGAAACCCTGACCACTATTATCAGACGGGGTAGTTATTACCGGGGCGGGCTGCACCGGTTTTTCCTCCACCACTACCTGGGGTTTTTCCACTGGGGGCTTAGACTCAGGCAGCACCGGTTTTTCATCTTTAACAGGAGCTGGCACAGGCTCTTTTACCTCGGGTTGCGCTGCCATTTCCGTGACCGGTTCAACCGGTTTCACTTTCAATGTCACCGAAGGAAACTCCTTACTCAGCAAAAAACCAATCACCAGTTTGCCGTCCTTTTTCGCCTGATCTCCTGTCATATTGTTCCAGGCTTTCAGGCTGGAAACAGCTACCTGATTATGTTGCTTACTGATATCACTGAGTGCGGTTACAGCAGCGGGCCTAAAATAAACGGGAGTGCCGCTGTTTCCTTTCTGGGTAAAATTAGTATCGGTAAGGGGTATGCGAAGACGCTGATCGATCTGGAGGCCTTTATTGATATCCAGTTTATTAAAGCCGGCTACATGCCGTGGGTGTACATTGTACAGGCGGCCAATGGAAAAAAAACTTTCTTTGGCAACCACTTTATGTTCCAGGTATAAACCTTTCTCTCCGGATTTCACGATAAGGTCAGGCTTCTGTGCAGCCAGTTGCAGGCAGGTAAATATCAGGAGTAAAAAAGTGGTTACCAGTTGCTTCATACCGACAAGATTTGGCAGCAAAGATGCAGTTTTTTTGGCGTTTAACCCTGTTAAATATCCTTCAGAATCCGCAGCTCTTTGGGGTAATAATTATTCACCCGGCCGGGTAAAATATTTAACCAGCCAAGCGGTTTGCCCTGGAAACAGGCCAGGGCCCATCCCGGAGTCTGCCCTACAAGCTGTATATCTTTTCGCTGCAGATAGCGAATGGCGGTTCCGTTATCCAGTTCCACCCGGCGGATACCCGGCAATACCAGACTGCTCATGGCCATTGCATGATCGGGAACCAGCTTGTCCCGCATCAGTTCCCCGGTTTTAATTCCCGAATAGAGCACTTTTGTCTGTTCCAGCAACCATACAAATTCGTTGTATAATTCCGCCGGCCAGGCATAAACTGTTTGCTGGTGCCTGATCAGCGTTTTACCCGAAACGTCCATCCATCTTCCTGTCATTTCACGATCTGCTTTACTGGCGGCATCAGGTAGTTTTCGTGGTTTTACCGGCGCAACGGAATCTCCTGTTGTCTTTCGGAAACAAGCCAGGAAAAAACCTTCCCCTTTTAACCGGTCGGGCCAGAAACGATATCCCCGGTTACTGCTTTCGCTGGTGGTCTCCAGTATACCCCATGCCGGATCCACAGTTAATAAACAGTTTTCTCCGCCCAGTTCCCTCTGTATCCAATCCATGATTTGTTCATCTTCTTCCGCAGAATAAGAACAGGTTGAATATATCAAAACGCCCCCCTCTTTTAAAGCCGGCCACACATCCGCCAGGATACGTTGTTGTCGTTGCGAACACAACGCCACATTATTCAGACTCCATTCCTGTATAGCTTCCGGATCACGCCGGAATAACCCGCTGCCGCTGCAGGGAGCATCAATTACTAATACATCAAAAAAACCGGACAGATGGGCAAAATCCTTTGGATCATTATTGGTAACAACGGCATTCTCTGCCCCCCATTTTATAATATTCTCTTTTAACACACCCGCTCTTTGCCGGATCACTTCATTGCTCACCAACAAACTGTTAGCCGGTAATAACGATAACAGGTGAGTTGATTTGCCACCAGGTGCCGCACAAAGATCCAGCACTTTTATGCCTTCCTCCCCTTTGATCAATTGCAAAAAAGCCTGCTCCAGAAACATGGAAGAGGCTTCCTGTACATAGTAAGTCCCCGCATGAAACAAAGGGTCAAATGTAAAGGAAGGCCGTTCGTCCAGGTAATACCCATAACGGCTCCAGGGAACCGGGCTTGCCGGTATGCCGGCAATAGTCCGGCTGTTATCCTCGCCTTTCTGCGGATGCACCCGTACAGAAGTAACCTGTTCACCGGACCGATGCACCTGCGAGAAGGCCTGCAGATCAAATCCGGGTGTGCCGGTGAGCGAATCTAAAAATATTGCGGGTAATGACACCCGGCAAAACTACTGACTAAACGGTGAAAAGGACGGAATAGAAAGGGATAAAAAAAGCTGATACCTGTATTGTCAATTGATACTATGACAAACCAGGTATCAGCCAGGTTATTTCAAGAAAACGGATCAGAGATTTTTAATCTCTCCGATCAGGTCCTGCAGTACTTTTTTGGCATCGCCAAAAAGCATGGATGTTTTGGGGCGGAAAAAAAGATCATTCTCAATACCCGCATAGCCGGGTTTCATACTCCGTTTGTTTACAATCACATTCTTCGCAAGCTCCACATCCAGAATCGGCATCCCATAAATCGGGGATGAAGGATCCGATTTTGCGGCCGGGTTCACCACATCATTGGCCCCCAGGATCAACACCACATCCGTACTGGCAAACTCTTCATTCGCATGTTCCATCTCCAGTAACTTTTCATAGGGCACATCCGCTTCCGCCAATAATACATTCATGTGTCCGGGCATACGGCCGGCTACCGGATGTATGGCGTATTTCACATCCACTCCTTTGGCTTCGAGTAATTTTTCAAGTTCATGGCAGGCATGTTGCGCCTGGGCCACAGCGAGACCATATCCCGGTACAATATATACTTTACTGGCGTAGGCCATCACTACAGCTGTATCACTCAATGAAATTTCCTTTACGGTACCTTGTTGAGCGGAACCGGCAGGCCCTGCCGCTTTTGCCCCGCCCCCAAATGAGCCAATCAATACATTCGTCAATGACCGGTTCATCGCCTTACACATCAGGATGGTCAGTAATGTGCCGGCTGCCCCTACCAGTATACCACCGGTCAGCATCACTTTATTATCATACAGGAAACCGCCGCAGGCGGCAGCCACCCCGGTAAATGAGTTGAGCAACGAAATCACTACCGGCATATCCGCTCCCCCGATAGGAAAAACAAAAAATACGCCGTATAAAACAGCCAGCACGAAAATGATATAAAAAATATAAGATGCGCCGGCAGGTGTCCACCCGGCCAGGTAAACGGCCAGGGCAAGAATAACCAGCAATAAAGCAATATTCAGCAGGTGCTGCCCCGGAAAAACAAAATCTTTAATCTTTCCGTTCAGTTTTCCCCAGGCAATCATACTGCCGGCGAAAGAAACCGAACCGATAATCAGCCCCAGTAATATGATGACCAGCGTGGGAATATGCGCTGACATATCACCGTTATACTCATGCAGTAAATGATTGAATTCAACGATACTGATCAGGGCCGCGCAGGCACCTCCCATTCCGTTAAACATACTCACCATTTCCGGCATCGCCGTCATCTTCACTTTTTTGGCCGCCAGGGTGCCGACAATACCACCAATGGCAATCCCGCCAAAAATCCAACCGTAATTTCCAAGTTTCTGTCCGTCTTCCTCATAAAGAAAAATGGTGGCCAGAATCGCAATCGTCATTCCCGCCGCGGCCACCAGGTTACCCTTACGGGCTGCCGCCGGATTGGAGAGCATTTTCAGGCCCAGGATAAACGTGACCGATGCGATGAGATAACTTATTGTCAATATACTCAGTTCCATTGTACTACTTTTATTGTTCGCGGATTAGTAAACAGGCAGATCTCCGGAAACATCCGCCCGCAGCCTGTCAGTTCTTCTTTTTCTTTTTAAACATTTCCAGCATCCTGTCCGTAACCACAAATCCACCCACCACATTCAGTGTACCCAGGATCACGCCAAGGAACCCCAGTACCAGGGCCAGGTAATTGTCTGGTTCGGCTTTCCCCATAACTATAATTGCACCGATGATCACCACCCCGTGTATTGCATTGGCTCCACTCATCAGGGGGGTATGCAATACACTCGGCACATGACCAATCACTTCGATACCGACAAATATCATCAGGATGACGATGTAAATAATCTGCTGATTCGCAGTAATCCAGTTCAGAAATGAATCCATATACTTATTTTAAACGTTCATGTATGATTTGTCCACCATGTGCAATACAGCTCCCTTTAACCAGGTCATCTTCCCAGTTCAGGTTCAATGCACCTTCTTTGGTTATTATAAGCGCCAGGAAATTCAGTACATTCTTGCCATACAATTTACTTGCATCGGATGGCATGGTGGATTGCAGGGAAGAGTTACCGATGATTGTTACCCCATTATGCACCACCGTGGCATTATTGGCCGTAAGTGGTGTATTGCCACCGGTAGCAGCGGCCAGGTCAATAATTACAGACCCGTTACGCATACTGTTGATCATTTCTTCGGTGATCAATATCGGTGCCTTTTTGCCAGGTATCTGTGCCGTGCTGATAATAATATCTGCCTTTGCCGCACTGGCCGCAATCTTCTCTTTCTGACGAAGCATAAAATCGGCAGATTGTTCCACCGCATAACCGCCCGCCTTACTGGCATCTGCGGCACCTTCCACTTCGATGAATTTTGCCCCGAGACTCATTACTTCTTCTTTTACTGCCGGGCGGGTATCAAACACTTCCACGACAGCCCCCAGCCTTCTTGCAGTAGCAATCGCCTGCAATCCGGCCACTCCGGCTCCCAGAATCAGCATCTTGGCCGGTGCGATACTGCCAGCGGCAGTCATAAACATCGGGAAGTAGCGGCCATAGGTGGCCGCGGCCGTAAGTACCGCTTTATATCCGGCTATATTGGCCTGTGAGCTAAGTACGTCCATCGCCTGCGCGCGGGTGGTACGGGGCAACATATCCAGCGAAAAACAGGTTATACCGGCAGCCGCCCATGTTTTCATCTGCTCTGCATTAAACAAGGGCTGAAAAACACCCAGCACGATTTTTCCAGATAGTCCGGCTATTTCCGATGCTTCCGGCTGATGAATACTCAATAACAGGTCGGCCGTCTGCAACACTTCTGTGCGGGATTTGATAGCAGCACCGGCTTTTACATATTCCTCATCATGGCACCAGGCTTTTTCTCCGGCACCTTTTTCTACAAGGAGAGTAATCCCTTTTTTTGTCAATGAACCAACAGCTTCTGCCAGCAGGGAAACCCGGGTTTCATGGGCAGGCTCTTTCAATAAACCGATCGTCATAAATTGATCTTGTTAAAGGAGAAAAGGAGTTTTTTCCACAGCCATGAAGATATTGAATTTTCGCCGGGACCACCACTCCCGTAAATTGATTTTCTTCACCTTTACACCTGTCATTGGTCAGGATCAGAAACGTATTTCAAACTGTTGCTTTTCCCTGAATTCCTGGCGGAATACCACGATTCCGATAAAAAAAAGATCGATCGTACACCTTACCCGCGGGTCTTTGCGGATGATGTCCCAGCTTTCTTCCATTTCCGCACTCCAGTGTATATCGTCAAAAATAAAAAGACTGTTATTCCCCGCATGACGCATCAACTGGTTAAAATAAGCCAGGGTTGGTTCTTTCCGGTGGTTCCCATCAATAAAGGCGAAATCAATAGTGCCGGCAGTCTCCAGGTAACCGGGCAGGGTACTTTCAAAACTTCCTTCCAGCAAACGGGTATTTTCAAGGTGCAATGCGTTGAAGTTCTCCCGGGCCACAGCGGCTATTTCAGGGGCACCTTCCAGCGTAGTAAGCCGGCCATTGCCAGCAGCCAGCGATAAATAAGTACTGGTTATTCCTAATGATGTACCCAGTTCCAGTAATTGATGTGGCTGGTAATATTTCACCATCCTGTACAACAACTGCCCGTATTTACGCGGTTTGGCGGCCATCCGCGCTATTGATTGTACGGATCGCTGTTGCTGCACCGCATAGACTGATCCTGCACCAAAATCCTCCACCGTTAACCGGCGTTGATCCGCTTTGAGTTGCCGGCGCAACGATTCCACAATTTTATAATCCGGGTAAGCGGCAGGGTCATTTAATACCCGGGTGATAAATTCATAAACAAAGGGAGAATGTGTACCATGCCCTTTCCCATTGGATGCACGGTAAAGGTATTTCAGGTATCGGCCGGCTAATTGAGTTGTGGTATACATGGGAACTATTAAACATTAACCCACTCTCTCCCATGTCTGGAAAGAATAATTAAACGCATTCTTCTCATCCGCTTCATGGTTGCGCTGGCTAACCAGGCGCCATTGCTTCGGATCTATTGCAGGAAAAAAAGTGTCCGCTTCCGGACTTGCTTCCACGCGGGTCAGGTAAATTTTTTTAGCCTTCTCAAAATAAGCATTGTAAATCTCGCCCCCGCCAATCACCATCGCTTCATTGGCATCCGTTTCTCCAGCCACAAATAAGGCATCCTCCAGCGACTTTACCAATACGGCATTGACGGGCACCCAATCCTGCCGGCGGCTGATTACAATATTCTTACGCCCTGTCAGCGCTTTTCCCAGTGATTCAAAAGTTTTACGACCCATAATCACCGGCATCCCCCAGGTGATGTTCTTAAAATGCTTCATATCATTGGGCAGATGCCAGGGCATGACACCTTCCTTACCTATGGCATTATTCGTAGCGGCGGCAACAACGAGGGAAATGATCATCGGGGGTTAGTTGTTTAGCTGTTTAGGCGTTTAGTTGTTTAGACGGCTACCGGAGCCTTGATACCCGGATGTGACTGATAATTTTCCAGTGCAAAATCCTCAAACGAAAATCCGAAAATATCTTTTACTGCCGGATTGATTTTCATTTGCGGCAGAGGAAATGGTTCACGGCTAAGCTGCAGCTTTACCTGTTCCATATGATTGTTATAAATGTGCACATCGCCAAACGTATGCACAAACTCGCCCGGTTGCAGATCGCAGACCTGGGCTACCATCAATGTAAGTAATGCATAAGAGGCAATGTTGAATGGCACTCCCAGAAATACATCCGCACTGCGCTGGTATAACTGGCAACTGAGTTTTCCGCCTGCCACATAAAACTGAAACATCGTATGACAGGGCATCAGAGCCATCTCGGGAAGGTCGGCCACATTCCATGCATTTATAATCAGCCGGCGGCTATCCGGATTCTTTTTTAATTGTGTAATCAGTTCTGTTACCTGATCGATCACCACACCGTTTTTCCCTTCCCAGCTCCGCCACTGTTTTCCATATACCGGACCCAGTTCACCCTGATCATCCGCCCATTCATTCCAGATAGAAACCCCATGCTCATTGAGATAAGCTATATTGGTTTCACCTTTAAGAAACCAGAGTAACTCGTAAATTATACTTTTCAGGTGTACCTTTTTTGTTGTCACCAACGGAAAGCCCTGTTGCAGGTCAAACCGCATCTGGTAACCAAATACACTTCTTGTACCCGTACCGGTTCTGTCCGTTTTATCGGTGCCGTTTTCAAGTATATGCTTTAGCAGCTGGTGATAGGATTGCATGCCCGCAAGTTAGGTATAAAGACGGGTTACAAACGAGCCCGGCCTCACTTGTGGAAAAATGAGGACAACCCGTTTCCGGCAGGTTTTTCCCGGTTAATCAGCAGGATATGTTTGAAAAATATACATAAATCCATTGAATTTTCCGCTGACATGGATCATGCTTCTTTTCCATATGCTTATCTACCTTCATTTCATGCAAAACCCAAGACGACTATACAAAGAGTTGGGTAACCTGTTTTATGCCATTGCCGCTGCCGATAAATTAATCAGACCAGAGGAAAGGAAGACCTTACATGACGAAATCATGTATGCCTGGAAACACTTTGAAGATTCACAGGATCGTTTTGGCACAGACCGCGCCTACCTGATTGAATTCGAATTCGAATCACTGGAAGATGAATCAGTCTCTGCCGCCACTGCATATGGTTTGTTTGAGCAGTATTTTCAGGAGAACAGTCAGGAAATAAGTCAGGCCTGCCGCATTAAAATTTTCAACAGCGCCCGGCATATTGCGGAAAGTGTACGCAAGATCAACCAGGAGGAATTGTACTACCTGACCCGACTGAAAACATTGTTACAAATATAATCAGCCTTTTCTCCGGATCACTTCCCGGCTGATCAGTCCCAGTTCCCTTCCTGTTTGCCCTTTTACTGAAGTATTTTCCTGCGCACGACGCATCAGGTAGGGTATCACATCCTTAATAGGGCCAAAAGGCAGGTACTTGCTTACACTGCAACCTGCATGTGCCAGGTTGAATGTGATATTATCACTCATTCCGTATAACTGACTCCAGTGCACATGCGGATGGTTTAAAGGCAGGCCCTTTTCTTTCAGGAGCTGCGTCGCATACAAATTGCTGTATTCATTGTGTGAAGCAACAACCAGTGCCACCCGGTCAATATGGTCAATACAGAATTTCACCCCGGCATTGAAGTCACGGTCGGTACTTTCTTTATCGGGTTGTATGGGTGATGGATACCCCATCTCTGCCGCTCTTCTCCTTTCACGTTCCATATACGCGCCCCGTACCAGTTTGGAACCCAGTATAAAATTCTTTGCCACGGCCGCGGCATAACTGTCTTCAAGGAATTTAATCCGGTCATGCCGGTAATGCTGTAATGTATTGTAGACAATCGGCTTTTCTTTGTTATACTGTTCCATCATCAGAATGGTCAGCATATCCACCGGATCCTGAATCCATGTTTCTTCCGCATCAATTGATACACCTATCGACTTGGCGGCTGCCGCGGCGCATACCCGGTTCACCCGTTGATGAATGCGGTCCCACTCTGCTCTTTCATCGGCCGGCAACGCCGCCAGCGCTTTTTCAAACCGTTTGAACAGGCTGCCTTCCCCGGCTTTCATTAACCCATCAATTTTTTCCAGCAAAGCATGCCGGGCAAAACCCGTCACTTTCACACTCATAAAGGGAATATTCGGCTGCGTGGCCGCATAGTCAATCACTTTAATAAACACATCGCCTGCTTTATCAAAATTAACCTCCCCTTCTTTCCCTTCCACCCCGTAATCGAGAATGATTTTTACATTGTACTTCGCCAGCATGGCGGCCACTGCAGCAGTTTCTTCCAGTGTCTCCCCGCCACAAAACTGTGAAAAGATTGTATTCCTGATAATGCCCTTAACCGGCATCCCTGCATTTATTGCCCAGGGAGCCAGCCGTGTACCGATCTTTACCAACCACGGCTTCCCCATCATGCTGAAAAGGAAATGGGCTTTCTTTAATGCGGCATCCGGCTTATACTCAAAGGCAAACTCGGTATTATCAAATGAAATCTCGGGATAGTTATTTTCCATAAACTATTTTTCTTGCCTCAAAATTAATCGAAAAGGCCGTACTAACAGTTATGAGTTTTATCAGATTGCCTGGTGATTAAAGGGCTGCAATACCAGTTCACTGACGACCCCGCTCGCCGGTTGCTGACATAAAAACCAGATGGAACGGGCCGCTTCTTCCGGACGAATCATTTTCTCCCGTTGCACACGCAGCTCAATATTGTCCCAGAAAGCCGAATCCACCCCACCCAGAAATACATTGGTAATCCGGATATCGGTCCGCTTTAATTCTTCCCGGATACTCTGCATCATACCCGTCAATCCGTATTTACTGGCACTATAGGCCGCTGCACCGGCCATAGGCACTTTCCCCAGTACACCCGGGATATTAATAACCAACCCCCTTTTTACTTCCTTCATTGCCGGCAAGAAGGATTTCATCAGCAGAAATGGCGCATACAGGTTACTATGCAGGGTATTTAAAAAAGCCTCATTGCTCAGTGTTTCAAGCGGACTGATGATACCCACTCCCGCGGCATTAATTAAAATATCCAGTTGGGGGTATACCGAAAAATACCGCTGTTTCAGCTGATCAATATCGGCGGGCTTTGTAAGATCGGCCGGGCAATAATGTAAATCAGTCAGTCCAGGACCGGCAGCCAGCTTTTCCAGTCTCGCCGCATTGCGTGCAGTAAGAAATAATTTAGCACCGCTGGCCGAAAGCAACTTTGCTGTTGCAGCACCGATACCGCCCGTAGCTCCGGTTATTAATACCTGTTTCCCTTTTAATGACTCCATGATTTTTTTTTACTCAACAAACAAGCGGCTTTATTGTTGTGCTTCAGATGTCTTCGATTACCGTCCTTTTTCCTCATCAGCTTTTTCGCCATCATCCGGGACTAAAACCCGGCAGACCAGTTTGTCTGGTTGAAGAATACCTGTTTTTCCGGCAATACCGTTTTCACAAACAAAAACTCGTATACCACCGGGCTTCTATGAAAGCGTATGAAGCCTGGCTGATCAGCAATGGGTACTCCGTGTTGTATACAGACAGCAGTAGTAAAGAATCCGATATCCGCCTGTTGATTCCCCGGTTGGTAAATGACAACTACACAGAAATTCATATCGTAGATCCGGTGGATGACTGGCTTGGTAAACGTATATCCGCCAGCGCAGAAGAAAACAAACTGATTGTAAAGCAATATCCCAATCCGGGTTTCCTGAATCAGCTGAATCAGGTTACCAGTTATTTTGATACACGTAAGACATACTTCCAGACTGATTTTTATGTCTGGCAACGGAAAAGCCGTCAGCTGTTACTGGATCCGCATCAACAACCACTCGGCGGGAAATGGACATTTGATACAGAAAACAGACAACGTTTCCCCAAAAGCGAAAGGATTCCCGGGATCAGTCCGGGCCTGAACAATGAATTCATTCAGGAGTCAATTGCCTATATCAACCACTATTTTCCCGACAATTACGGATCAGCCACCCCGTTTATCTATCCGGTTGATTTTACCGGAGCCCAGGCCTGGCTCAATGAATTTCTGGAGGAACGCCTGGAAAAATTCGGCATGTATGAAGACGCGATGGTAAAAGACCAGTCCTTTCTTTATCATTCTGTACTGACACCTATGCTGAATACCGGATTACTGGAGCCGCAGGATGTACTGAATAAGCTGTTGTATACAGCTGCAGAGAAAAATATCCCACTCAATTCACTGGAAGGATTTCTCCGGCAAATCACCGGGTGGCGGGAATTTATCCGGATTGTCTATGAACGGGAAGGCCGGCGTCAACGAACCCGCAATTACTGGGGCTTTACACGAAAAATACCCGACTCCTTTCGTACCGGGGAAACGGGTATACTTCCGGTAGATATGGTCATCAAAAGAATACTGCAGACAGGATATGCGCATCATATAGAAAGGCTCATGGTGCTGGGAAATTTCATGCTGCTTTGTGAATTTGATCCGGATGAAGTATACCGCTGGTTCATGGAAATGTTTATTGACAGTTATGACTGGGTGATGGTGCCTAATGTATATGGCATGACCCAGTTTGCGGATGGTGGCCTGATGACCACGAAACCGTATATCAGTGGCAGTAACTATCTGCTAAAAATGGGCAATTGGGAAAAAGGTGAATGGCAGGAAATATGGGATGGTTTGTTCTGGCGTTTTATGCATGGACACAGGGATTTCTTCAGTCGGAATCCCCGACTGGGCATGTTGCTTGGCACCTACGATAAAATGCCGGAAGAAAAAAGAAACAGACATCTCGCGGTCGCAACCGATTTTCTTAAACGCCTGGACCAATGAAACAGCGAAGCAAATCCTTACTTCCTCAAAAAATCTGTCCGGTTTGCAGCCGGCCATTTACCTGGCGGAAGAAATGGGAGAAAAACTGGGCGTTGGTTAAATATTGCAGCGATAAATGCCGGATGAGGAAGACTCATTGACAAAAATACAACCTCGGGCTGATCGGGGAAACAACGTTGCCAGCTGTTAATCCTGCCTATATTTGTAAAAAAACAAACCATGGAGCCGAGAAATGCATCCGCCAGTCTTACAATCATGACAGAGATTGTTTTGCCAAACGATACCAATACGTTTGGCAACCTTATGGGGGGGCGACTGATGTACTGGATGGATATTGCTGCAGCCCTGGCTGCGCAGAAACATTGTAATGCACCGGTTGTAACGGCATCCGTGGATAATATATCGTTCGAAAATCCGATCAAGTTGGGGAATGTAGTACATATTGAAGCCAAAGTGACCCGGGCTTTCACTTCTTCCATGGAAGTGCATATGAGGGTCTGGGGCGAAGACCTGATACAACAGTTCCGCTATAAAAGCAACGAAGCCTATTACACATTTGTTGCCCTGGATCCGCACCGGAAACCACGTCCGGTACCCGCGGTTATTGCGGAGAATGAAGAAGAAATAAAGTTATTTGAAGGGGCGCTCAGGCGTAGACAATTGCGGCTGATTCTGGGAGGCAAGATGAAACCGAATGATGCATCCGAACTCAGGGCGTTGTTTACAGAAGACTGATTATTTGTCGGCGGATTGCCAGTGATGTTTCCCCATCATCATAAATTTTTTACTTTGTTCGATCGCATCCATCAGCTGCTCCAGTATTTGTTCGGCCGGCGCATCATAATCGATTTGAAGGGGCGCTTTAAAAGTGATACTCAGCATTGATCCTTTCTTTTTAAACTTCAGACCTGTTTTATTAAACGCGCGCCAGAAGCCGTTTATCACAACCGGAATTACAACTGGTTTTACCTGTTTTATGATCAGGGCTGTGCCTTTCCGGCCGGGTGCAAAAGGTTTGGTGGTACCCTGCGGAAAAGTAATGACCCAGTTTTTTTCCAGGGCCCTGGTAATTTTCCGTGTATCGGAGGGATCAAGTCCCCTGCGGACTTCTTTTCCTTCCGCCCGCCAGGTTCGTTTAACGGTTAAGCCGCCGGCCAGTAAAAACAAACGGCTGATAAAACTGCCTTTCATCGTTTCCTCAGCAGCCACATAATTGACACGGGTAAACGGATTCAGCAAATAATATGGAATACCCAACCTGTTTTCTTTGCCCCATTTAACGGCGCAAAAAATATGCAGAAAGGTAATGACATCCGCAAAATATGTCTGATGATTGCTGACAAAAAGTACTTTCTCCCTGGGCAGATGACGGATATGTTCTGTACCGGAAATTTTTAGTTTGTTAATGATGGCAAGTCCCGGGTAAGAGGCGGATCCTACTACCAGGTACACCAGTTTCCGGACCGGGTTAAAATGTCGTAGCCGTTGAATGAATGAAGCCATGCGTTACACTTGTGTTCCGTTTGCGGCTCAAATTAAGGAATTGTAAATAAATATGTGTGCTGACTACATACAAACAGCAAAAAAGCCCCTTCAGTCCGAAGGGGCTTTGCGAAAATATTTGTAAACGGATTACTTGGTAATCTTATGGATATAATTTTCATTCGTGCGCTGATCTGTTACACGGATAAAATAAATACCCGGAGACAGTTTACTCAGATTGGTCAGATTCAGCTGGTTTACCCCCTGGCTTACGCTAAACGAAGAGGAGGCCATTACTTTTCCAACCGTATTCACAATACTTACGTTTACTTTCCCGGCTCCGGCGGCATTGTAGGAGATATTCAGGTTATCCGTAAAGGGACTGGGCCATACCTGGATACCGGCTTTTTTATTCAGGCGTACTGCTACTACATTGGAGTAGGAATAACGTCCATCATTGTCCATGGCCCTGATACGATAGTAAAGTACGCTGGCACCGGCAACGGCCTGTATACCATCAGTTGCCTGATAGTTTGTCAGGGTATTTGTCTGACCACTGGCCGGACGGGAAGTAACAGAAGTAAAATTAACCGCATCAGTACTGCGTTCAACAATGAAATTACTGGTATTCATTTCATTCTCTGCAGACCATTTAAGTCCGACAGTACTTCCTGTGAGGGAAGCATTCAGCACCAGGTTATGCAAGGGCAGTGACGCGCAGTTAAGACACTGACGGAAGCAGATATCATCTAAAGTATAATTGTTTACTCCTCCGGCCTGGCTGTCAGAGATACTGATCACTGCGTCTCCGGCAGCACCGGAAACAAATGTACCTGAAATACGTACCCAGTTACCGACAGGCTGTACCGACATATCCGTAGACTGAACTGTAATACCATTTACTTTCAGCGTTATAACCGGATTGGAACCATCCACACGGGCGGCGAAAACACTGAACGCGTAAGCCGTGTTGGCAGCCAGGGAAACTGTTTTGTACCACGCTCTGCCGGCGGGATCTGCGGAGCCCTGTACCACTAATTGAAAATTACCGGTATGAGGTGCTATATCGCGTGCAAATCCGCCCGACATGGCAAATGGATTATTGATATCCATGTATGTTGCACCAACTGATCCGAAAACAAAATCAGAGGAAGCAATGCCGGGGCCGAAATTATTATTGGTATAGGTGGAAGTCAGCGGATCAAACACTTTACTTTCAAAGCCACCATAATATCCCTGTGCATTAAATAATAGATTGCCTTCGCAAAGAAATGAATTAGGCGGACAGAGCGCTGCATTACCGAATACGTGCAACCGCAGGTATTTTGTTTCGTAAATACCAATATCGTCACCGCCATACGTAGTACCCGCCGGCGCATTGCAGGGCTCAGCACCCGGACGCATCAGCAAACGAATCAGTACATTTTCCAGAGCCGATGTGGCACTGCTGATGTTTAAAGCGGGTGCGTCGTTCGCCACATTCTGTGCAGTGGCGCCACTAACGGTAAAGTTCACCCCGTTAATAACATTTACGCCATTAACAAAACAGGTCCATACCCCGCTGTTATCCTTGTATTGCCAACGATACCAGGTATCTGCGTCCGCAAACACTACATTAGCATCAATCTGCATCGGTTGTCCGGGCGTTACACAGCTGTAGATATACGTCTCCACATGGTGGGCGTATGATTTAACACTGACCAGGAAAAAAGTGAAAGACAGCAGCAGGATTCTGCAGGTTTTGAAAGGCGCAGCCACAGCCGCACGGAGTTGCTTTTTCATGCTCATAAGTTGTTTAATCCTAAGAATTGTTTACAAAAGGGTTTGATACTGTAAAACAATTAATCCCTTGCAGGAAAGATCCGGCAATCATTAATCGGGGTTCAAAGGGGATTTAAAGAGAGGAAATTCTTAGGAAACGGAACTCATGAGAGAGTGTGGAGACAAAAATAAGTAAATAATTTATATTTCAAAATTTTGGACCTATTTTATATAAAGAAAAAAAAGAATAAATAAGAAAGTGAATCACTTGAGTTTTACAACTGGCAGTGCTGTTCTTTCCCCGCTTACGCGGTCAAGCAGGTATAGCATATATATACCGGGAGAAACCTGAGTGGAAACGGACAGATTTAACTGGTTGGTACCACGAACAACTGACTCCACCACTGTTTGCACGGTAATGCCTTTCATATCCACCAGGTTAATTTCAATTTCAGTAACCGATTGAGCAAAGTAAGTGATGGTCAGGGACTTGTTGAATGGGTTAGGCCAGCACCTGAATTCAGCCACTTTTGCGGAACGTACAGGTACCACATTGGAATAAGCGTAATTATTCCTGTTATCCTGGGCTTTAACACGGTAATAGATCAACGGAGCACTAAAAGAAGTAATATCATCCTTGCCCGTATATGTCGTGAGAATATTCATGGGACCGGAAGGAAGAACGGTTGTCAAATCCGTAAAAACGGCACCGTCTGTACTGCGCTGAACAATAAATTTCTCGGTATTCATTTCATTCTCAGCCAGCCATTTCAGATAAACCATATTCTCTTTCAGAACAACTGACAGTGAAAAATTATGAAGAGGAAGTATCCCGCCGGTACCCCCCGTATCCGGCGCAAAGTAAAACGGATTGGTAAGCTCATGACGTAACTGGTAGTATGGAGCCGGAATTGAAGCGGCCGGCTTATCCTGAATAACACCTGCACCTGAAGACTGAATCGAAGCGAAGCATATCGTCACCAACAGCATAAGATTGCTGATGACTTGTGGACGGATAATTGCTTGCTGAGGCATTTTTGGTTATTTGGTACGGTGCTACAAAGAAAATATCCTCCTGCTGTATATGCAAATTTCAACAGCAGTATTTTCATCGTAATAATACGAAAACCAGTGTTTCCCACTATAAAAAAAGGCTGTCTTTCTTAAAAAGACAGCCTTTACTCAGATACCAGTGCGAATTTTTATTCAGGCTTAGCTGCTTCAGCACCACCCTCTTCCGTATTTCCTTCCAGCTTTTTCTTCAGGTCGGCCAGTACACCCAGGTCACCGAGGGTGGCTTTTTCAACCTTGTTCTGGATATTCTTCACGGCTTTCTTGGTTTTATCGGCTTCAGCACGGGCTTCTTTCTTCACTGCTTCCATTTCCTCCACTTTACCCTGCTCCCATATCCGCGTATGCGATACCACAATACGTTTCTCGTTGCGGTCGAATTCAATTACCATAAACTGGTTTGTTTCATCCGCACCGATGCTCTTGCCATCTTCCTTGTTCAGGTGACGGTTAGGCGCAAACCCTTCCAGGCCATAAGGCAGCTGAACAGTAGCACCTTTGTCATCGCGACGGGTTACAGTACCTTCATGGATGCTGCCGATAGCAAATGTATCCTGCAGCGTATTCCAGGGATCTTCTTCCAGTTGTTTATGACCGAGTTGGAGTTTGCGGTTCTCTTTATCAATTCCCAGGATGATCACGTCAATGGTAGACGCCACTTTCGTGTACTCACTGGGGTGATTGAAACGCTTCAGCCAGCTCAGATCGCTGATATGAATCATGCCACCAATACCGGGAGCCAGTTCAACAAACACACCGTAGTTGGTGATGTTTTTCACCAGACCGGTATGACGGCTGCCTTCAGCGAATTTAGTTTCAATATCATTCCAGGGATCAGCAGAAAGCTGCTTGATGGAAAGACTCATTTTGCGACTGTCTTTATCCAGGGTAACGATCTTGGCTTCATGCTCATCGCTTAATTTGAAGAACTCTTTTGCATTGATCGGGGTATTGGCCCAGGTGATTTCGCTCACGTGCACCAGTCCTTCAACACCAGGCTGAATCTCCAGGAAAGCACCGTAATCTTCAATATTCACCACTTTACCTTTCACTACATTACCTTCAACAATGTTCTCACCCAGTACATCCCACGGATGCGGAGTCAGTTGTTTCAGACCTAGGCTGATACGTTTCTTCTCATCATCGAAATCAAGTACCACCACATTGACTTTCTGGTCAAGTTTAAGTACTTCAGACGGGTGAGAAATACGTCCCCATGAAATATCGGTGATATACAGCAGACCATCGAGACCGCCAAGATCCATGAACGCACCGAAATCGGTGATGTTCTTCACGGTACCTTCGAGCACCTGGCCTTTCTCCAGTTTGCTCATGATCTCCGCACGTTGTGCTTCGATATCGCTTTCGATCAGGGCTTTGTGAGATACTACTGCATTCTTGATGGTTTCGTTGATCTTCACCACTTTGAATTCCATAGTTTTTCCGACAAACTGATCATAATCGGTAACCGGTTTAACGTCGATCTGTGAACCCGGTAAGAATGTTTCCATACCGAATACATCCACGATCAGACCACCTTTTGTTTTGGAAGTAACAGTACCGGTAATCACTTCACCTGTTTTGTGTACTTCAACGATACGCTCCCATGCACGGGTAATACGTGCCTGGCGACGGCTGAGGTTCAGATGACCTTCCCGGTCTTCTTTCTCCACGATCATCACTTCCACTTCGTCCCCGATTGCCAGGTTAGGCAGATCACGGAATTCGTTCAGTGAAATCAGACCATCACTTTTGAAACCGATGTTCAGTACTACGTCAGTTTTGGTCAGACCAACAACGAGCCCTTTCATCAGTTCACCATCGTTCAGTTGCACAAAAGTATTTTCATACACTTTGTCATACTTTTCTTTCTCTTCTTTGGTGTAAGAAGTTACGTTACGTTTGTCCACGCTCCAGTCGAAATCGTCATGGGCGGTGGCCACCACAGGTGCTGTTGGTGTCGCTGCAGCCACGGTCTCTCCGGCACCGGACTCCTGTTCATCAGCGTTTAATTGTTTTTTAATGTTGTTTTCAAACATGATATTTGTTTCCCGAAGGGTTTTATTTCGGGGCAGCAAAGATAATTCAAAAAAAGGACGATTTTTGCTTTTCCCAACGAAGTTTTTTCTGTACTTTAACCTTTATAACAGATTGATTCAGCGATTCTTGCAATGGCATCTCCGGCCCTTTCCCGGAACCGTGGCAGATTCCGTACTGATTAACCGGCTCCGGCCACCAAAACTGACCCTTGCTTTATTACTATCTCAAACTCATTGCCCGGGTAGCTATCCGCATTTATTGCCGGAAAATCATCATCAATAAACCGGCCTGCCTGACCGAAAAAGGGCCATTACTGCTGGCCTGTAATCATCCCAATTCCTTCCTTGATTCAGTGCTGCTCAATACACTGTTTGATCAGCCCGTATGGTCGCTGGCCCGTGGTGATGTTTTTAAGAAACCGCTTTTCCGTAAACTGCTGAACGCATTAAAAATCATGCCCGTATACCGTACCAGTGAAGGCGTGGAAAATCTTTCGGAGAATTATAAAACGTTTGAAGACTGTATCACCCTATTCAGAAGAAATCAGATTATCACTATTTACAGTGAAGGGAAATGCATCAATGAATGGCACCTCCGGCCCTTGAAAAAAGGGACAGCCCGGCTGGCGGCTAAAGCCTGGGATGAACAGATACCCCTTCGTATACTGCCGGTCGGCCTTAACTATAGTTCTTTCACCCGCTTTGGTAAAAATGTATTTATCAATTTCGGGGAAATTATAGAACAGCAAAGTATCGGCGATCACGCCGCAGACGGGACAAGGAACCTGGAATTCAACAACCAGTTAAGGAAACAATTTGAAAGTCTGGTCTATGAAATTCCTCTTGGGGACAAAGAGCAGCAAAAAAACCGGCTATCCGTAACCGTAAATCCTTTTGTAAAAACAGTATTGTTTATTCCGGCCATCGCCGGCTGGCTCATCAATGTGCCGGTATTCCTGTACGCCCGCAACACCGCCATCCGGAAATTAAAAGAACCCGGCCACTACGACTCCGTGGTAATCGGAATACTGTTGCTGACTTACCCGTTTTATCTTTTGCTTATTACGGCTCTTTTGCTGGTGCTGACGGGCAGCTATTGGAGTCTGCTTATGATCCCCTTCGCCCTCTTTGGTGCCTGGGCATGGGTACAGGTAAAACCGCAATTGAGCGATCAGTAACTCTTTTCCGCTATTGAACCGGCTGCAATATACCCGCTGGTCCAGGCATGCTGAAAATTAAAACCGCCGGTCACTCCATCCACATCCATTATTTCTCCGGCAAAGTATAAACCAGGAACCAGTTTGCTTTGCATCGTCTGCACGTCTATCTCCTGCAGGTTGATCCCGCCCGCCGTTACAAATTCTTCTTTGAACGTGGTTTTGCCCTTAACTGAAAACACACTGTTCGTCAGCAGGCTGATCAGTTTATGCTGCTGTTTCGCGGGTAAATCAGCCCATCGTTTGTCCGGATCTGCCCCCGCTTCATGCAGCAGTAATTCCCACAAACGATGTGGCAGGTTGAAGGGATTGCGCCATCCGGTTTTCTGCGCTGCCATCTTATGCCTGAACGCATAAAACTGTGTACCCAGCGATTGTTCATGTTGCCCGGGCAGCCAGTTTACCTGGATGTTGAATGTATATTGCTTTCCGGCCAGGTCACGGGCCGCCCGGGCACTCAGTTTCAATACCGCGGGACCACTCAATCCCCAGTGTGTGATCAGCACTGGACCGGTTTCTTCCAGTTTGCTGCCGGAAATTTTAACAGTAGCTGAAGACACCGCCACCCCCATCAGTTGCGTGATGCCATGAACGGGTATATTGAACGTAAAGAGTGAGGGTACCGGCGGTTCAATAGTATGACCGGTTGCCGTTAACCAATCAAACATGGATGATTTCGGATACCCTCCTGTTGCGATACAGATAAAATCTGCTGTCATTGTTTTTCCATCACTTAAAAGCAACCGGAATTGCCCGTCCTCTTTATTCAACGCTTTCACGTCCGCATTCATCCGAACGTCAACCCGATACCGGTTGACGTCCCGCAGCAGGCATTCTACAATGGTATCCGATCTGTCGGTAACCGGAAACATCCTTCCGTCCGGTTCCGCTTTCAGCTGAACACCGCGTTCTTCAAACCAGTGAATGGTGTCAGTGGTAAAAAACCGGTGAAAAGCTTTTTTAACGAAGCGGCTTCCCCGTGGATAACGAGTACTCATCTCCGTTATATCGAAACAGGCATGCGTACAATTGCAACGCCCTCCCCCGCTGATACGCACTTTTGAAAGCAGCTTTCCCGTTTTTTCCAGAAGGGTTACACGTAAGCCAGGGTTCATCCGGGCCGCGTTGACGGCACAAAAGCAACCGGCGGCTCCCCCACCAATAACAATCAGTTTCTTTGACATGACTTAATCCTGCAAAGAACGCTGAAATTTCATTAAGTTCGTTACTCCTAACCTTCCACAAATGGCCCAGGCTCTGAGTAAACAGCAATTAAAAGAAATCCCGGTACTTCCCTACGAAAAAGTCAGGGACTACCTGGAAACCGGACATCTTTTTTTCAGTTCAGGAAGTTATACTTTCTCAGGGGCTATTCAACGGCTGACAAAAAGTGTATGGAGCCATGTCGCCATTGTATATAAGGATGAACGGTTGGGCCGGGTATTAGTACTGGAAGCGGAGCCGTATGTGGGTATACGGATGATTCCCTTATCCAATTATCTCCGGAATTATAAAGGGAAAAACAGGCCCTATAAAGGACAGGTGGTAATAGCCCGGCTGAATAATAAAATCGGGGAGGAGCAATTAAATAAAGCAATCAGTTTTGGACTTGATCAGCTCACCCGCCCTTACGATAACTGGGAAATTATCCGCATTATGATGCGCATACTTTTCAGAAAAGGAAAAAGGGAGCGCAATAAAAGTTATATATGCTCCGAACTGGTCAGGGATGCATTTGCCAAATCCGGGATCCTGTTCAAGATGAATGACACCTATATCAGTCCTCAGGAAATCTGGAAAGATGAGCGGGTGGAGCTTAAATACCGGTTGTTATGATAAGAATTTAACTGCTGAATAAATTACTGTTCAGGGATTCAGCTTTTTCAATAGGGCTGTAATCAGAAAGTATATCGGCTTTTTCTTTTCGTATACAGACATCGTGTTCAAAATGTACGGAGGCTTTCCCGTCTTTTGTCCGGACGGTCCATCCATCATCCTCCGTGTACACCTCTTTCTTACCCAGGTTGATCATAGGTTCTATGGCCAGTACCATCCCTTCTTTCAGTTTGGCGCCACTCCCCCTTTTGCCATAATTGGGTACCTGTGGATCCTCATGCAGGTCCTTACCCAGTCCATGGCCTACGAGCTCGCGTACGACGCCGTACCCATGTTTCTTTTCAGTAAAATCCTGTATGGCAAAACTGATATCTCCAACCCGGTTACCGGCTACTGCCTTCTCAATACCTTTATACAATGACTCTTTGGTTACCCTGATCAGTTGCGCAACTTCCTTCCCCGGGTCTCCGATAGCGAATGTATAGGCATGGTCGCCATGCCAGCCATTCAGGATCACCCCGGCATCCACTGATATAATATCACCTTCTTTCAGTTCTCTTTTATTGGGAAAACCGTGCACCACCACATCATTTACGGATATGCAGGAATTAAACGGGTATCCATGATAGTTAAGAAAAGAAGGTACTGCGTGATGATCACGGATAAACGTGCCGATCAGGTTGTCAATAGCCAATGTCTGTAACCCTGGTTTGAGCATCCCCGCCACTTCCGTCAGCGTTTTGCTGACCAGCAGAGCCGCTTTCCGCATCAGTTCTACCTGCTCATCTGTTTTGTATAAAATCATTTTGCAAATATCTTAAAAATAAAGAACCCGGCAAGTGTACTTACCGGGTCCGTATCTGAATCTTATTAATTTTTTACATCTGAACGGCAGACGAAGTCTGACGGCCCTGTATCCGTCCACTCTTCATCAATCCGTCGTACTGACGCATCAGCAATTGCGTTTCGATCTGCTGCAGCGTATCCAGGATTACACCTACCATGATCAACAGCGACGTACCACCAAAGAATGTGGCGAATTGCTGGGTAACACCCAATAATTGGGCGATACCGGGAAGGATACCAACCAGGGCCAGCAGGATGGCACCCGGGAAAGTAATTTTATCCATGATAGAGCCGATATAATCTGCCGTAGGCTGTCCTGGTTTTACACCCGGAATAAATCCGTTATTCTGCTTCAGGTTATCCGCAATCTGCTTCGGATTAAATATCAGGGCCGTGTAGAGGAATGTAAAGCCGATTACCACCACTGAATAAATCAGCATATACCAGGGATTGGTATGATCGGTGATAGCCCGGAGAAATCCGCTGGCCTGTGTATTATAATTCGCGAAAATAGTCGGGATAAAAATGATCGCCTGTGCAAAGATGATCGGCATTACACCGGCGCTGTTTACTTTCAGCGGCAGAAACTGACGGGCACCACCGAACTGGCGGTTGCCGACAATCTGTTTGGCGTAATTAACCGGTACCTTACGTACACCCTGGATCAGCAGGATACAACCCATAATGATGGCGATCAGAATGGCGATCTCCACAATGAACACCAGGATCTGTCCGTTACGAACGGATTTGGCACTCAGTTCCTGCAGGAAGGACTGAGGCAGGCGTGCGAGGATTCCGATCATGATGATCAGGGAAGTACCATTCCCCAGTCCTTTATCCGTAATTTTTTCACCCATCCACATTACAAACAACGTACCTGCGGTCAGCACCACAACAGTGGACAACCAGAAATAACTGGCATACCCGGCCATAATACCGCCGGTTTGCTGTGTCATCCCCTGTAAGTAGGTAACATAGGCGGATGCCTGTAAAATGGTAACGATAACCGTAAGGTATCGTGTATACTGGTTAATTTTTTTCCGTCCGCTTTCTCCTTCCTTCTGCATTTTCTGGAAACGGGGCACCAGCACCGTCATCAGCTGCATAAAGATAGAGGCAGAGATATAAGGCATGATACCCAGTGCAAAGATGGATGCCTGGTTAAAGGCACCACCGGAGAATGCGTCGATCAGGCCAAGGATACCGGTATTTCCTTCACCGGACTGGTCCATCCGGTTGGGATCAATACCCGGTAAAACGATATGCGCACCCAGCCGGTAAATCGTGATCATCATCAGGGTGAAGAGGATCTTACCGCGCAGCTCTTCAATGCTCCAGATATTCTTGAGTGTCTGTATAAATTTCTTCACGGGAATATAAAAGTTTTAAAGCGCTTAAAAGGAAAAAGACGCATTGAATGCGTCGTTGCAATTTAGTGAAATTACTTTACTATTTCCACTGTACCGCCGGCTGCTTCGATGGCCGCTTTGGCTTTATCACTGATTGCATTTACCCGGAAGGTGAATTTTTCTTTCAGTTCACCATTGCCGAGAATCTTAACCCGGTCTGTCTGGGAAATCAATCCGTTGATGTAAAGATTCTCCAGGGTGAATTCAGTGATGTTATACTTTTCAGCGAGTTGTTCAACCTGTCCGAGATTGATCACTTTGTATTCAATACGATGGGGATTCTTGAAACCGCGTTTGGGGATCCGGCGCTGGATGGGCATCTGACCACCTTCGTGCGCCATTTTATTTTTAAAACCGGTACGGGCTTGTGCACCTTTTGTACCTTTTGTAGAAGTTCCGCCATGTCCGGAACCATCACCGCGTCCGATACGTTTTGTCTTGTGTGTTGCGCCTTTTGCAGGTCTTAATTCGTGTAATTTCATTGCTTTTGTTTTTTACTCATCGCCCCAAAAGCGTCGGGGCTCGCATGTATGTCATTGTAACCGGGAAATTTTCCGGTTATTTTACTTCTTCCACTTTCACCAGGTGGGTCACTTTGTGCACCATACCCAGTATCTGCGGAGTAGCTTCCAGCTCACGGGAAGAATTGGTCTTATTCAGTCCCAGGGCCTGCAGTGTAAGCTTCTGGCGCTCGGGTCTGTCAATCGGACTTTTTACCAATGTTACTTTTATCTTTTTCATAATTCAATTTCGTTTGTGTTCGGTATTAACCGTTAAAAACTTTCTTTAAACCCATGGTACGTGTCTTAGCCACGTGAATCGGCTCACGGAGCATAGCCAGTGCCTTGAAGGTCGCTTTTACCACGTTGTGAGGATTAGCGGAACCCAGTGATTTTGCCAGTACGTCGGTAACACCTGCTGCTTCGAGCACTGCACGCATGGAACCTCCGGCGATCACACCGGTACCATGAGCGGCAGGTTTGATCAGTACTTTAGCGGCACCTTCTTTAGCCCATTGATCATGAGGAATAGTTCCTTTCATCACCGGTACTTTAATCAGGTTCTTCTTGGCATCTTCAATACCTTTTGTAATGGCTTCCTGTACTTCCTTGGCCTTACCCAGGCCATGACCTACTACCCCGTTTTCATTACCCACCACTACTAAGGCAGAAAAGCTGAATGCACGTCCGCCTTTGGTTGTTTTTACCACACGGTTGATGGCTACCACTTTATCTTTCAGTTCCAGGTCGCCGGCTTTTACCCTGTTTACGTTAAACTTTGACATTTATACTTGTAATTAAAAGTTTGAAAGGATTGTTTAGAATTGCAGACCGCCTTCCCTGGCACCATCCGCTACTGATTTCACACGGCCATGGTAGAGGTATCCGCCACGGTCAAATGTTACATCCTTCAGACCGAGTTCAGTGGCTTTGCGGGCAATAGCTGCACCCACCAGTTTACTTTTCTCGCTCTTATTCACTTTTTGTGCCGCAATATCTTTATCACGGGAGGAAGCAGCCGCCAGGGTTACACCTTTAGTATCATCAATCAGCTGTGCATAGATATCCGCGTTGCTCCGGAATATGGACAAACGGGGTTTTGCGGTTGTGCCGCTGATTTTGGCGCGGATCCTGTAACGGATATTCTGTCTTCTTTGTGATTTTACTTTCGGATTCATCTCTGTTTATTTATAACCCTGATACTGCCAGGGTCCGATTTAGATTATTGATTATTTACCAGCCGCTTTACCAGCTTTCTTACGAACCACTTCACCCACATAGCGTACCCCTTTACCTTTGTACGGCTCGGGCTTACGCAGACTGCGCAGTTTGGCAGCCACCTGTCCGATGAGTTGCTTATCGATACCCTCGAGCGTGATGATCGGGTTCTGTCCTTTTTCCTGGGCAGTAGCCACTTTCAGTTCTTTGGGAATCTCGAAAATGATATTATGAGAATAACCAAGTGCCAGATCCAGTACATTACCCTGGTTGGCGGCTTTGAAACCCACACCAATCAGTTCCAGTTTACGTACAAAACCTTCAGTTACACCTTTCACCTGGTTTGCAATCAGGGCACGATATAAACCGTGCATAGCGCGGTGACGGATCTGGTCGGTAGGACGGCCAAAATGCACATGACCATCTTTTACTTCAACAGTAATATCACGGTCTACCGCCTGTTTCAGTTCTCCTTGTTTACCTTTTACGGTTACCACATTGTCTTTACCCACTGAAACGGAAACGCCTTCCGGAATTGCGATTGATTTTTTTCCTATACGGGACATAAAAAAAATTTATTTGTTATCTATCTTATTTTGTTGCCAACCGGTCAGCCTGTACAGGATACGGCTTAATGTATCGGCAACCATTACTGATTAATATATGTAGCAAAGTACCTCGCCTCCCACATTCTGGGCTTTGGCATCTTTGTCTGTCATTACTCCTTTGGAAGTAGACAGAATGGCCACACCGAGTCCGTTCTTTACACGACGGAAGTCAGCGGGTTTGGAATACTGACGCAGACCCGGACGGCTCACACGCTCCATACTCTGGATAGCGGGCTGCTTGGTGGCGGCATCATATTTCAGGGCGATTTTAATCACTCCTTGTTTGTTGTCATCTTCGAATTTGTATTTCAGGATATACCCCTGGTTGTACAGGATTTCCGTCATACGTTTTTTCAGGTTGGATGCGGGAATATCCACCACACGGTGACCTGCCATTTGCGCGTTACGGATTCTTGTCAGAAAATCTGCTATAGGATCTGTTACCATATTATTTGCCCTCCTACGTCCCGGCACAATCGCCGGAATAATTGGAAAAGTTTAAGAATTGAATTGAATTGTTTACCAGCTTGCTTTTTTCAAACCGGGAATTTTGCCATTGAGTGCCATATCACGCAAAGCCACCCTGGAAATACCAAAGTAACGTACATAACCTTTCGGACGCCCCGTCAGCTGACAACGGTTTTTTAAGCGTACGGTGGAAGAGTTCTTCGGCAGCTCATCGAGTGCTTTCCAATCGCCGGCTTTTTTCAGCTCCTCTCTTTTGGCTGCGTACTGGGCAACCATTTTCTCTCTCTTGCTCTGCCTGGCTTTTACTGAAGTTTTTGCCATTTGTGATGATACTTTTAGTTTGAGTTATTTTGTGTTTTTTTGAAAGGCATACCGAGTTCTTTCAGCAATTCAAAGGCTTCTTCGTCTGTACCGGCGGTTGTCACAAAAGTGATGTCCATACCCGTGATTTTGCTTACTTTATCGATATCGATTTCCGGGAAGATGATCTGCTCGGTTACACCCAGTGTGTAGTTACCGCGGCCATCGAACGCCTTTTCGTTAACGCCTTTAAAGTCACGTACACGGGGCAGTGCAACGGAGATCAGGCGATCCAGGAATTCAAACATCTTCACACCGCGCAGTGTTACACGGGCGCCAATGGGCATGTTTTTCCGGAGTTTGAAGTTTGAGATGTCCTTTTTAGACATGGTGGCCACGGCTTTCTGACCCGCAATGGTAGTCAGTTCGTCGATGGCGATATCCACCATTTTCTTGTCAGAAACAGCTCCGTTTACGCCACGATTCAGGCAGATTTTCTCCAGCTTGGGAGCCTGCATCACCGTTTCATAACCGAATTTTTTTACCAGGGCAGGTACCACTTCATTTTTGTACTTGTCTGCCAGTCTCGGGGTATATGCTTTTGTACTCATATCAATCAATTAATGTTCCGGTAACAGATCAGATCTTTTCTCCGGATTTTTTGGAAATACGTACTGTTTTGCCCTCTTCACGTTTGCGGGTAATACGGGCCGGAGCTTTCGCTTTGGCATCCCACAGCATCACATTGCTGATGGCAATGGGTGCTTCTTTCTTCACAATACCACCCTTAGTGTTCTGTGCAGAAGGTTTGGTGTGTTTGGTGATGATGTTCACACCATCCACAATCACTTTACCTTTTTCCACCAGTACTTCTTTTACCGTACGGGGTTTTGATAAGTCTTTATCATCGCCGGCGATTACCACCACGCTGTCACCTTTCCGGATGTTGTACTTGGGTTTAAATCTTGCTTTCATTTTATCTTTCGTTAATGGGTATTACCCTTTTATCAATTATAATACTTCAGGGGCCAGTGAAATAATCTTCATATAGCCTTTATCACGGAGTTCACGTGCCACCGGTCCGAAGATACGGGTACCCCTGGGCTCGTCAGACTGGTTCAGGATCACTACCGCATTGTCATCAAAACGGATGTAAGAACCATCTTTGCGACGCAGCTTATTGGTGGTACGAACGATTACCGCTTTGGCCACAGTACCTTTTTTGATACCGCCCTGGGGAATCGCGTCTTTCACCGTCACTACGATTTTATCGCCAATCCGGGCATAACGCTGACCGCTGTTACCGAGTACACGGATACAAAGCACCTCTTTGGCACCACTGTTGTCCGCAACATTTAACCGGCTTTCTTGCTGAATCATTTTTCTTAAGCTTTACGCTTTGAGCCGCGGCAGGCGGTCTCAAGCAATTAATACAATCTGTTTATACTATACACGGTCCGAAGCATACCGCTCGCAGTCCGTACCTTTCAATTACTTCACTTTCTCCACCACTTCCACCAGTCTCCAGCGCTTAGTTTTGCTGAGCGGACGGGTTTCCATGATTTTCACCAGGTCACCAATGCTGCACTCGTTTTTGTCGTCGTGTGCATGGAACTTAGTGGTTTTCTTTACGAACTTACCATAGATCGGGTGCTTTACTTTCCGCTCAACGGCAACGGTGATGGTCTTTTCCATCTTGTTGCTGGTTACCACACCGATCCTGGTCTTTCTTAAATTTCTTGCTTCCATTGTTAGTGCTTTATTATGCTTGCTGTTGCTTTAACTTCAGTTCCGTGTTCAGGCGGGCAATTTCCCGGCGCAGTCCGCGGATTGTCATGGGGTTTTCGAGGGGTGAAATGGCGTGGGCAAACTCCAGTTTTTTTAACCGCTGTTTGTCTTCTTCCAGCCGGGCCTTCAGGTCCTGCTCATTCATCCCATGAATGCTTTTTACAAATTCTGCTTTCTTTGACATCGTAATACGATTTATTGTTTATTACGCAGTAACCAGGTCACGGCGTACCATAAATTTGGTTTTGATCGGCAGTTTACCGGCAGCCAGGGCCAGGGAGGCACGGGCAACCTGCTCACTCACTCCATCAATTTCGAACATGATACGTCCGGGTTTTACCACGGCAGCCCAGAATTCGAGGTTACCTTTACCTTTACCCATCCTCACCTCTGCGGGCTTACGGGTAATCGGTTTATCGGGGAAAATGCGGATCCACACATTACCTTCCCTTTTCATTTCACGGGTAAGCGCCTGACGGGCCGCCTCAATCTGACGGTCTGTAATCCAGTGCTGCTCCAGTGCTTTTAAAGCAAAAGATCCAAATGCAATGGTCGTACCTCTTTTGGCATCGCCTTTCATACGGCCTTTCTGCATCTTCCTGTGCTTCGTTCTTTTCGGTTGTAACATTTTTTTTAAGCTTTGAGCCAGTAGTGATAAGTTATATACTCTCCTGTTCCGGCAATTAAACTTTTATTTTACTGTAACGGTTCGTTGCCTCAGGCACGTAACCGGTAACTTTTATCTTAGTTTCTGCGATCTCCTCTTCCACCACCACGGTTGCGGTCTCCTCCACCTCTGCGGTCATCGCGACGGTCACCACCACGACGGTCACCACCGTGACCACCATGCTCTCCACGTCCTTCCCTTCTGTCGCTCACATCACTCTTACCACCTACGAAGTTGGGATTCAGGTCACGCTTGGCCAGTACTTCACCTTTACAGATCCATACCTTGATACCGATTTTACCATATACGGTTTGTGCAAACACGTTGGCATAATCAATATCCATACGGAATGTATGCAGGGGCACACGGCCTTGCTTGAATTCTTCGCTACGGGCGATTTCCGCTCCGGCCAGACGACCACTCAGTTTGATTTTAATTCCTTCCGCACCCATACGCAGGGCTGAAGCAATCGCCATCTTGGTCGCTCTCTTGAAATTGATACGATTCTCAATCTGACGGGCAATGGTATCACCCACGATCATCGCATCCAGTTCAGGACGACGGATCTCCAGAATGTTGATCTGTACATCATCTTTACCTGTCAGCTTTTTCAGCTCTTCCTTGATACGGTCCACTTCACCGCCACCTTTACCGATAATGATACCGGGCTTGGAGGTATGAATGGTAATAATCAGTTTACCCAGGGTTCGCTCAATAACGATCTTGGAAATTCCGCCTTTATTGATACGGGCATTCAGGTAGGTTCTGATCTTATGATCTTCGATTAGTTTACCGGCATAGTCTTTCTTGCTGCCATACCAGTTAGATTCCCATCCGCGGATGATACCTAACCTGTTACCAATCGGATTTGCTTTTTGACCCATGTTTATTCAGGTTATTCGTTATTACGTTTAATTTTTACTTTCCTTGCTGTCCACAATCACGGTTACATGGTTGCTGCGTTTACGAACACGGTAACCACGGCCCTGGGGGGCAGGACGCATTCTCTTCAGTGTACGGGCGCCGTCAACGAAGATGGTTTTTACCACCAGCTGACTTTCATCACCGCCTTCATTCTTCTGTTTCCAGTTGCTGATTGCACTCAGTACCAGCTTACGCAGCGGCACTGCGGGATGCTTGGGGTTATGTTCCAGCTCAGCCAGTACTTTCTCAACTTTCTGACCACGGATCAGGTCAGCCAGTAAGCGCATCTTACGCGGCGAAGTGGGATAATTTCTCAGTTTAGCTACTGCTTCCATTTTAATAAGTTTCTTGTTTATCCTTCTTTTTTAGAGTGTCCTTTGAACTGACGGGTGGGGGCAAATTCGCCAAGTTTATGACCAACCATGAATTCAGTTACATAAACCGGGATGAACTTGTTGCCATTGTGCACTGCAAAAGTGTGACCCACAAAATCAGGTGTAATGGTGGAGCGACGGCTCCAGGTCTTGATAACACCCTTTTTATTTTTCCCTTCATTGATCGCATCAACCTTTTTTTCAAGGTGTGTTGCTACATAAGGACCTTTTTTAATCGAACGAGCCATGTTTTATGTCGTTGAGTTGTTAATGAGTTTGATTACTTAGCCAGCTTGCTGCCGTTCTTACGCTGGATGATCATTTTATCACTGCCTTTACCCTTGGTCCTTGTTTTCAGACCTCTTGAGTACTGGCCGTTTCTGCTGCGGGGCTGACCACCAGACGCTTTACCTTCACCACCACCCATCGGGTGATCCACGGGGTTCATGGCCACACCACGGTTACGCGGCTTAATACCTTTCCAACGGTTACGGCCGGCTTTACCCATACTCTGCAGGCTATGGTCACTGTTACTCACCACACCAACAGTTGCACAGCAGTTAATCAGTACTTTTCTCAACTCACCAGAAGGCATTTTGAGAATTGCATATTTCTCTTCTTTGTTGGTCAGCTGTGCGGAAGAACCTGCACTGCGGGCCAGTTTACCACCCTGTCCGGGCTGCATTTCAATATTGTGTACGTTGGTACCAAGGGGCATATTCTTCATCGGCAGGGCATTTCCTACTTCAGGAGCCACATTACTACCGCTCTCAACGGTTGCACCTACCTGCAAACCCTGGGGAGCCAGGATATAACGCTTTTCACCATCCGCATAATTCAACAGGGCGATGAAGGCAGTACGGTTCGGGTCATACTGAATGGATTCCACTGTAGCCACACCCTCTTTATTACGCTTGAAATCGATAATACGATACTTCTTCTTATGACCGCCACCTCTGTAACGCATAGACAGGTGACCGGAAGAGTTACGACCACCGGTGCGGGGCTTGGCTTCCACCAGGCTCTTCTCAGGGACATTGGTAGTCACCTCTGCGTAGGCGTTACCAATTCTCCAACGTGTTCCGGCTGTAACGGGTTTAAATTTTCTTAATGCCATTTTTTGTTCTCTTTAATTAATTCTTATTCCAACACTTCGCGGCGGTTGTTTGCCATTATGTGGTCTCCGTAGCTTCAGCGAAGGAGACACTGCAAGGATTAAATATTCGAATACAAATCGATATTCTCCCCTTCCGCTACCGTTACAAACGCTTTCTTATAAGCCGGTTTGCGGCCTGAAATAACACCGGATTTGGTAAAGCGGCTTTTGCTTTTACCAGGCACAACGGCGGTATTTACACCTGTAACAGAAACGCCGTAAAAGGTTTCCACGGCCTTTTTGATTTCAAGCTTATTGGCCTTGCGGGCTACTTTGAAAGCATAGCGACGCAGTTTGTCCTGCTGGCTGTTTGCTTTCTCGGTCAGAATGGGTTTTATCAATACTTCAGAAAGTTTCATCTGAATTCAGTTTTTTTTGTTTTTAAAAAGCTCTTTGTTTTTCATCCTGAGCTTGCCAAAGCATGTCATCCTGAGCTTGTCGAAGGATGATTGCTGAAAGATGCTTACGCTTCTGCTTTCTCGTCGTCTGCGAAAATCTTCGCCGCACTTTCCGTCAGGATCAGCACTTCTGAATTTACAATATCGTAGGTGTTGATATCGCTCAGCAGCGTACCGAGTACAGAAGGTACATTGCGCAGTGACAACTCTACATTATCATTGTATTCAGGTTGTACAAACATCACTTTCTTATCAGCTACTTTCAGGCTGGACATGATGCTCATGAACTGCTTGGTCTTCGGTGCATCCAGGTTGATATCTTCCACCACCAGGATCGCGTTTTCCTTCGCTTTGTAGCTGAGAGCGGAAATCTTGGCGAGATCCTTCACTTTCCGGTTCAGTTTGAAATCATACGCATGGGGCTTGGGGCCGAAGATGGTACCACCACCCTTGTATAAAGGGTTACGGATATTACCCTTCCGGCTTCCACCAGTACCTTTCTGACGGTGCAGCTTGCGGCTGGCACCCTGCACTTCGGCACGGGTCTTCACTTTGTGGGTACCCTGGCGCTGGGCGGCAAGGTATTGTTTTACGGCCAGGTAGATAACGTGGTTGTTAGGTTCTGCACCGAAGATTTCCTCCGGCAGTTCCACTGTTCTGCCTGTTGCTTTACCTGTTGTATTTAAAACTTCAACTTTCATTTTCTGGTATTTATAAAACTAACGGTGTACAACACCCGAAGTTTAAATTATTTCTGAATTAAAACAATTGAACCGATATGACCCGGTACGGAACCGCTGACCAGGATGTAATTTTTCTCAGCGAAGATTTTCACGATTTTCAATCCTTTCATCTTCACGCGGTCATTACCCATACGGCCGGCCATACGAACACCTTTCATAACACGGCTGGCGTCGGAAGAGTTACCTAGTGAACCCGGGGCACGCTGACGGTCATGCTGACCGTGTGATTGCTGGCCTACCCCATGGAAACCATGACGCTTAACCACACCCTGGAAACCTTTACCTTTTGTGGTACCTACGACTTCCACTTTATCGCCTTCGGCGAAAATGTCAACCGTAATGGTTTCACCAATATTTTTTTCAATTGAAAATTCTCTGAATTCTTTAGAGAAGCGCTTTGGAGCAGTTTGCGCTTTTGCGAAGTGATTCACTTCTGATTTGGTGGAGTGCTTTTCTTTTTTGTCGCCAAAAGAAAGCTGGAGAGCATTGTACCCGTCAGACTCTGCAGTCTTTACCTGGGTCACTACACAGGGACCTGCTTCAATGATCGTACAGGCCGTCTGTTTACCTGAGGGATCGAAGATGCTGGTCATCCCAATTTTTTTCCCAATAATACCTTTCATGTTTGTGAGTTTATGCCTCAAGGTTATTGGGACATTCTTCGCAGTATCAGGGACGGCGCGTCACCTGACTTGTCGAAGGGTCAATCCCCGTTCGCCACCGACCTTTTCCTTTATGGGGAAGTACCAGCGGTAAACAAACCCTGAATGGCTTGTTTTATGTTTATTAGCCAGAGCTCTTTTCCTTGTCCTCCGAAACTTCTGCGAAGGAAGACCCTTCGGTTTGCTTGCGGAATTTCAGTTGAGAGAGTAGCAATTACTTAAATACAAATCAATTTATAAGAACTGGTCGCGTTGATACCTGTAGTACTACGCTTTGATTTCAACTTCCACACCACTGGGCAGATCCAGTTTGCTCAGCGCATCAACCGTACGGCTGGAAGACGTGTAGATATCCAGCAAACGCTTATGCGTTGCCAGCTGAAACTGCTCACGACTCTTCTTGTTTACGTGCGGTGAACGTAATACAGTAAAAATTTTCCGGCGGGTAGGCAGGGGAATTGGACCTGTTACCACGGCTCCGGTACTACGTACCGTTTTGACGATCTTTTCTGCAGATTTATCTACCAGGTTATGATCGTAAGACTGTAATTTGATTCTGATTCGCTGCGACATTGTGTAAAATCCCAATTTTCTTTTGGGAGTGCAAAGGTAAGGGCGAAGGATATACCTTCCAAATAGTTATGAAAGAATTTTAAAGGCTGTGGAGAAACTCTTTTCCCCAGCTGTGGATTAATCCAGTTTCCGGAGCTTTATTGCCAGGGTGGCAAAGCCCCCCAATTCCACATGCTCAACCTTAAAAGTATGATTTCCAGCTAAATGGACTCTTATTTTCCGGTTAGGGGATTCGTCAAATGAATATTTAGAAGGCTGCCATTCATCCACCAGTAATTTTCCATCCAGGTACACCCTCACCGCATCATCCCAGGTAACCGACAACTCATAATCGCCCGGAATGAAATCGGCCTCTCCTTTCGCGATGGTGAAAAATTGCGGAAACTGCTTCTCACCGGATCTGATCCCTCCCCACCAGGCATAGTCAAGCCGGTCGGAAATCCCGTGCATTATTGCCGGGTTTTTGTTTAACAGGTACATGAGTTCCGGCCTTTTAATCAGGTCAGATAAGGAATCATATCTGAACCAGTCTGTTTCCCATTTTACCGGTTGGAAAAATTTTCTGAAGCTGAATAAAAAAGGCTGACCTGCTTTTACAATATCTCCAAACTGATTTACGACCTCCTCACCGGTGTATTCCAGCTCAATCCGGATATCCGTTCGGGAACCAGCCGTTTTACGGGCTGTAATGACGGCCGGCACCACCCCGTTTACAGCTGATAACTCCTCTACCCCATAATATTTCCGGATTTTCCAATTACCAGCCGGACCCAGGATATCGAACTTCATCAGTCCGGATGTATCCGTGGGGTTGGTATTCCATATGATGGGACTCCGGAAATCGCAGGGTCCCCATTCAGTGATCAGTATATTTTTACGGCCGGCCAGTACTTCATTTCCGGAAAACGGATCCCGCGGCTGATGCACGACTGGTAAGACCGCTGTGGTATCCACGATATCCAGATGGCCGGAATCAATATGCGTGACGCTGGAGTCCTTTTTCCATATCAGGCCGTTTCCGGAAAAATGATTCCGGAAAATATGGACACTATCGGTTGCGGTGATATTTAAGGCCACAGCATTTCCTGAAAACCGGTTGTCTGAAATGATATACCCGGCGCTCCGCGTATCCCTGTATTTCGGATAGCCCCAGTCCGCCGGTTGCTTCTTTCCGGACCAGAGGCGGATGGCTTCTTTATTGTTTGCTATCCGGTTATCAAGAATCTGATTGTTCAACCCATGTTCGATTGCAATAGCTATCCGGTTATCGGCAAAATCATTATTACTGAAGCCGGATGAAAAACTATAGCCACCCCATATCCCGTGATCACAACCAACGATACGGTTACCGGTTACGGAAACACGGCTGAAAGTAACTTCAACGCCATTAGTGGGCGCATACGAAAAATCGTTTCCTGTTATCACATTATCGTTACATCCTCCTTCCCCGGTATCCATGGTGGTTTGTCCGGCCCATAAGAAAAAGCCGTCCCCGCTATGTGTGGCTGAATTCTTGTAAAACGTATTGTAATTGCTCTGTTCATATACCAGGAAACCGGCACTGTCCTGCCCCCTGTTATATATGCCATGACTATACCCCCTTACATTAAAATTGAGCCGGTTGTAACAGAATTCATTTGCATTGCACCTGTAGATCCCGATTCCAATCCCTGAATTAAAAGAAAAATCATTGTTATAAATTTTACCGTGATCGCTCTCCGTCATCATCAGCGCGTTCTGACCTCCTGTTACCCGGCAATTCCGGATTACCGCCCCGTAACAATTGCGCAAGTACATTGCTGCCCCATACCGCAGCCATTCGTCTTTTTCATTGTGATGATAACTCATCCAGTCCGATATATCTTCTTTTTCCTGTGTGCTGTTCAGATGCTGCCTGTAGTTATAACTGAAATCACAGTTTTCTATGACCAAACCCTCAACATGGCGCGCCAGTAAGGCTACTTTAAACCCATGTGCGGAAAGATTCCTGATCGTTACATTTTTGGAGTTACGTATCCGGATGGCAACCCCGGTAAAAGAATCCGGTCGTTCCCGGTTAACGGCTCCGTGCAGAATAGCCTGGTTGAAATCGACAACGATGTTGTTTCCTTCAATCAGGATTACCGGCAAAGCTGTATCGGCAGACGAAGTCAATGTATATATGCCCGCTTTCACTTTCAGGCTGCGGGTGATTTTCATTCCCTGCCGTAACGGTTGTACCTGTGCCATCAACAATAGTGGAAAAAGGCAAAACAAAAAGAGACTTCCCTTTTTTGTCATCATTTTATATTTACTTGCACCAATATACTTTATTCATGCAACATGCAGGCACTCCCGCTACAAAGAGAAAAACCGGCTGGCTGCTGCTGAAACTGGCCGTATCAGCAGCCTGCATCTGGTTTATTGCTGCAAAGATAGATTTCAGCGAGGCCGGCCATGCATTAAAAAAAGCGCATTGGTTATTCCTTTTTCCGGCGCTCCTGTTGTTTGCCCTTTCAAAATGGATTTCAGCTATCCGCCTGCATACCTATTTTAAAGAGACCGGGCTAAACCTGACCAGCAGCGATAATGTGAAGCTATACTGGCTTGGCATGTTTTATAACCTTTTCCTCCCCGGCTCAATCAGTGGTGATGCGTATAAAGTAATACGATTAAATAAACGGTCTGGGGTATCAATCAAGAAAATAAGCGCGGCCGTTTTGCTGGATCGTTTCAGTGGCTTACTGGGTCTTGGCCTTTTGCTTTCCACCCTGGCATTTACCATATCACTGCCGGCTTACCTGCCGGCACTCTTAACTGCCGGGGTGCTGCTTTCCGTTTCAGGTTCCTTCCTGCTGATACACCGGTATTTCCCGTTATTTAAAAACAGTTTTATACCCACCTTACTAATGGGCATACTGGTACAAGCCGTTCAGTTGACAGCGGTTGTTTTTATTCTTTTGTCGCTGGAAATTCAACAGCAGTGGATGGCCTATCTTTTTATATTCCTGTTGTCTTCTGCTGCGGCAGTATTACCGGTCACGGTTGGAGGGTTGGGTCTACGGGAGCTGGTTTTTCTGCAAGGTGCTGTCTTTTTTCAAACCCATACTGAAACAGCCATATTGGTAAGTTTATTATTTTATCTGATTACGGTATTTACAAGTGCCTGGGGGGCAATCTGGGTATTCCGGCCTGTTCTTTCAAAACCGGCTGAGGATTAGAAGCTGACTGACAAAAAACGAGAAGGGACTGTACCCGTTGATACAGTCCCTTAATCTCTTATACGGTTATTTCATACTCGTTGAATCAGGCCTTTTTCAGGAATATGGAGTAAAACGGGGGATTCCGCTTTTTTATAGCAAACACAATGCCACAACGATTACCGGGATTGATACAGATTAACAAAAATGAAAAACCCCGGCAATGCCGGGGTTTTGTATTCAGCTGAAAGTTGAATTAAGCATTGGCTTTACCTTTCACTTTGGCGATCACCTCTTCTGCGATATTGGTAGGTGCAGGAGAATAGTGGGAAAATTCCATTGTAGAGGAAGCACGGCCAGAACTCAGTGAACGGAGCTGGGTTACATATCCGAACATTTCGCTCAGCGGTACTTTTGCCTTGATTACTTCTGCACCTGCACGGGTATCCATACCTTCAAGCATACCGCGGCGACGGTTAAGGTCACCTGTCACATCTCCCATGTACTGGGCAGGTGTGATTACTTCCACTTTCATGATCGGTTCCAGCAGAACGGGTTTCGCTTTGCGGGCCGCTTCACGGAAACCTTGTTTGGCGCAAAGTTCGAAAGACATAGAGTCAGAGTCTACCGCGTGGAAACTTCCGTCAAATACACGGATCTTCAGGTTGTCAACGGGATAGTTGGCCAATACACCATTGGTCATTGCCTGCTCGAAACCTTTCTGAATGGCCGGTACAAATTCACGGGGGATGGAACCTCCAAACAGGTCATTCACAAACTGGTAATGTTTGTCAGGATTCTCTGTTTTCCATTCTGCATCCACGGGTCCGAGGCTGAACTGGATATCGGCGAATTTACCACGACCACCGGTTTGCTTCTTCAGCGTTTCGCGGTGTTCTACAGTAGCCTGGAAGGCTTCTTTATAGGCCACCTGCGGTGCACCCTGGTTAACTTCCACTTTAAATTCACGACGCATACGGTCAATGATGATTTCCAGGTGAAGCTCACCCATTCCCCGCAGGATGGTCTGTCCTGTTTCCTCATCTGTATTTACACGCAATGTGGGATCTTCTTCCACGAGTTTGGCGATAGCCATACCCATTTTATCCACGTCCGCCTGTGTCTTGGGCTCAACGGCTACAGCGATTACCGGCTCGGGAATAAACATATTCTCGAGGGTGATCGGGTGGTTCTCATCACAAAGGGTATCCCCTGTTTTGATTTCCTTGAAACCAACCGCCGCTCCGATATCACCGGCTTCAATGAAGTCGATCGGATTCTGCTTATTGGCAAACATCTTCATGATCCGGCTGATCCGCTCTTTCTTTCCGCTTCTTACGTTCAGTACATAGGAGCCTGCATCCAGGTGTCCGGAATAGCACCGGAAGAAAGCGAGACGACCTACAAACGGGTCAGTCATGATTTTAAACGCCAATGCAGAGAATGGTGCTTTGGGATCCGCTTTACGGGTCTCAGGTTCACCACTATCCGGGTTTGTACCCACGGTATCCGGAATATCAACCGGTGAAGGCAGGTAACGGCAAACCGCATCCAATGCGGTTTGTACCCCTTTGTTCTTAAAGGAAGAACCGCACATCATCGGAACGATGCTGAGGTCAACTGTGGCTTTACGGATAGCTTCATGCATTTCCTCTTCGGTGATACTGTTCGGATCATCAAAGAATTTTTCCATCAGTTTGTCATCATATTCGGCCACAGCCTCTACCAGGCTCGCTCTCCACTCCTGGGCTTCTTCCAGCATATCTGCAGGCACATCGATTTCATCAAATGTCATGCCTTCTGTTTCCATATGCCAGATAATCCCTTTCATTTTGATCAGGTCAACCACCCCTTTGAAATCATCTTCAGCACCAATCGGCAGCTGCAGGGGAACGGCTTTTGAACCGAGCATTTCCTTAACCTGCTTCACCACCATCAGGAAGTCAGCACCGGCACGGTCCATTTTGTTAACGAAACCGATACGGGGAACACCATAACGGTTGGCCTGACGCCATACAGTTTCTGACTGGGGCTCCACACCATCCACTGCAGAAAAAAGCGCAATCAGTCCGTCAAGTACACGCATGGAACGCTCAACCTCTACGGTAAAGTCCACGTGACCGGGCGTATCGATAATATTGAAAGAATATTTTTTTGTATCTGCAGTGGCTTTTCCCAAAACGGTCGGGAAGTTCCACTGGCAGCTAACGGCAGCCGATGTAATAGTGATACCTCTTTCCTTCTCCTGCTCCATCCAGTCTGTAGTAGCGGCTCCATCATGTACTTCACCAATCCGGTGAATCATACCTGTGTAACGGAGGATACGCTCCGTGGTAGTGGTTTTACCCGCGTCGATGTGAGCGGCGATACCAAAGTTTCTTTGAAATTTTAAATCGGCCATGACTATTGATTTGTTGTTTTGTTTTTAGTTTTAATGAATTTGTATTCGGGTTATTTATTTTCCGCCGGCACAACCAGTACTGCTGGTAAACCTGAAACCGGCATTTTGATCAATGGAAAATCAGCTGCATACAAAGAAGTTCCCGGAACAGGAATAAACAGCTGATATGGTAGATTAGACTCTCATAGATTACCACTTGAAGAAAAACCCTGACACTGCATACCAAAACACTATAGCTTTTCCTAATGGCGGCGCAAAGGTAGAGGATTTTCCGGAATAAAAAAGACAGGGTTTTCTAGAAAACCGGCCGGGATTTGGATATGCTTTTTCCCCGGCAAACAAATTATATTTTATTACAATTTGTTTTTTCGGCAAAAAAAAGGGCTGTACATATGTACAGCCCGTAATTATAATCATTTGGTTCTTACTTGTAGTAGCTGAGTGTAAGTTCGGAACGACGGTTCTGCTGACGACCGGCCGCCGTTTTATTATCGGCAACAGGTTTTGTTTCGCCATATCCGGTAGCGGTAATACGACCAGCATCCACACCTTTGGCAACAAGATATGCTTTCACGGCATCCGCACGGCTCTGACTCAGGGCCAGATTCTTTTCATCATTTCCTGTATTGTCTGTGTGACCGTCAACATTCAGACTCATTGCCGGATTATCCTTCATGATCTGAGCCACTTCATTCAGTCCTTTATTTGACTTTGCCTGCAGTTTGGAACTGCCGGTCAGGAACAGAATATTTTTTGCCGCTGTGCTTACTTTCTGTTTAACCTCTTCAGTAATTACAGGGCATCCCTGATTCTCTTTCACTCCTTTTACAGTGGGGCATTTATCTTCTTCATCGTTGATACCGTCACCATCTCCATCCGGAACGGGGCAACCCTGGTAACGGGCCACACCGGCCAGTTTGGGGCATTTATCTTCTTCGTCGTTGATACCATCTTTGTCAGTATCCGGAATCGGGCAACCTTTATAACGGGCCAGACCGGAAACAGTCGGACAATTATCCTCATCATCAACTATACCATCTTTGTCAGTATCAGGTACCGGGCAGCCATTGTACTTGGCAACACCTTTCTGCATCGGGCATTTATCCAGACTGTCAATGATTCCATCACCATCTGTATCAACCGGAGGCTTAGGCGCTTCAATTACCACGGGTTCTTTCTTTTTACCCATCCGGCCTGCTATACCAAAACTATGCTGAAAATGGTAGTTACCGGTCTCCGTAGTTACCGGTACACGATACGTTGAGTTTATATATAAATGAGCATCATCAAAAAAGTTCACTTTCAGTCCTAATCCGGCCGGTATAAAAGCACCATAATAAGACATGTATTTATGAAAGCCAACACCAGCGATTACATAGGGCTGTACCCAATATTTCTCTGTGGTCATTTTAAGATTAGCGGATACATTCCCTTCCAGCAACAGGTTGCTGTTAGTAAATGTTTTATTCGGCATGGGATATTTTATAAAGGAGGCTCCCAGTGTAGCCGCCACATCCACATGCTTTCTGACACCTTTGAAATATGTAACAGCAAGTCCGGGTGTCATTTCTTTTACTTTGGCAAAACGGTTACCACTGATTACTGATGTCAGGGATGTAGTTCTTATCCTGTCAGCCGTCATAAAATCATTCAGGAAAAAGCTCACACCAATCGCTTTGGGCCTGATTTCATCATCCTGGGCCTTCACTGCAGGTACGAACAGATACAATGCAATAATAGCAGCTATTATCTTCTTCATAAAGAGATAGTTTGGTTTTTATCCCGGCAAAAATAACGGGTATGTTTAATATCCTAAAATAAATTATTTAGTTAATATTCACTGTTTTGGAAGCGTTTTTTTATACACAGGCGGCAAAGCCGGCGAACTCCGGATCGCAACACCCCAGGGTTCTTATTTACCCGCAAAATACCGCTGACGCAGAAATTTGTCCTCTCCATAAACATCATCGTGAAAGATTACCCTGCCTTTCTGACCCTCACAGGTAAAATAACGGATAAATACCGGCATTTTATTCCTTACCGGAATGGTCCTCTTCTGCTTATTTCTCAGCCAATACCGCACTGAATCTGTTTTTACGACACTTTTTCCTGCCTGTAAACTACTGTCTGTGCCTAAAATATACCAGGCCAGTTTATCCCATTCCTGCACCCGGACACAACCATGGCTCAGACTCCGCATCGCATTGGCAAATAGATAACGCTGATTGGTGTCATGCAAATACACAGCATATTTGTTATCAAACATAAACTTCATGATACCCAACGCATTGGCATCCCCGCTTCCCTGAACCACCCGATAAGGCATAGAACGGGAATACTTTGACCAGTCAACGGAATATGGATCTACCTCATTCCCTTCCTTGTCTACCAGGCTAAACCCCTTCCGGGCCAGATAACCCGGGTTTCTCTTAACAGCCGGCAGAATTTCTTTTTCAATTATGCTTTGCGGGGGAACCCATTGCGGATACGTGATGATAGAAGATATGGCACTGGTCAGCAAAGGAGTTCGCGTTTTTGGTTTTCCGCAAATTACTTTTGAGCTCATTTTCACTTCATTACCATCAACTACTTCTAAATAATTTGCAGATGTATTTACCCAAATATAGCGGACTGGCATTTTTGCCGGAAGTTGTTTGTACTTATCCAGGCTTATTGCAATCCGGGCAAACCGTTCATTATCGTCAGTATTCAGCATCCGGACTGTTCCTTCCCCCGCTTTCCCGTCAACTGTTATACCCCTTTTCTTTTGATATGTTTTAACAGCATTGGCCAGCTGCAATGAATCGACGGCAATACTATCCGTAATTAATCCTTCTTCCGCCAGTCGTTTTTGCAAAAACTGATTAAACCGACGGCTGTCTTTTTCCGGATAGGGGATCTTTGTATACATTTTATAATCCGCCCTGTTCAGAAAATCCGGAATGGCGGCTTTAAGCAGATGATACCCTTTTGCCCCCGGTTCGAGTGACTGTAAAATGGCGGCTAATCCCCGTTTCTCCATTTCAGCCAGTTTCTCCAGATAAAAGGCATCCGGCAATACGGAGTCTTTACGCAAACTGATACTGTCCTGTGGCAAACGCCCCAGCTTAATATCTTTTACTACCCGGACAAAAGCGTCTGTTAACAATAGTTCCGCAACCGACCACCAACGGGCATCCATCCGGGCTTCTTTTGCGGCTGTATCCGCCCTGATCGTATCATACACCAGGGCTAAAGCCCTGGCATGATAATCTTCAGGATACAATCCCCATAACCTCGCCTCTTTCACCATCCGGAACAAAGAATCGGCAAAAGGATGCCAGCTTTGCCCGTTACTCCAGAATGTTGCATTTGACTTTTCCTTGTAGAAGGCCGATGCAATTTCAGGCCGGAACAACCGTACCAGCGAATCACCGGTTCTTCCGCTGTCTGCCACCGCTTTCTCCAGTTGAAGACCGATTTGTGCGGTAATTTTTTCTTTCAGGACAGCCGGATTGGCCGCCATAGTATCTGTCTGTTGCCCGTTTCCTTTGCACGCAGACAGCAATACAGCAGCCAGCAGCAATGGCATGTAGGGGTACATTGTCTTTTTGTTCATAATGGATGGTGGCAGTGCTGGTTTAATGGTTTACTTCCTTTACTACTGCCCGGGCCTGAAGTATGTACTACAAAATAAGCAATCGTTTCAACACTTTCAGAACAAGACGGCTGATTTTTTTCTGTGCTTTTTTCTCCGTTTATAAGTGTCCGGAATACGCATATTCACGTTGCGGGGTTGCGTAAATCCGCCTGTCTGCAGGTAAAAAATGATTGAAGTGGTTCTGTTACTCTACAGCGGCTGTACATCAATTACCGCATCGGTATTGATAGTTCCGTATATATGGGGAAAGGTATCCTGGGTGGAGGGCGACCAGTCAAAGACAAACGGACTGGTCAGCCTGTCTGTATCAATCACCAGTTTCAGGAGGTCGGTTTTACCGGCAAAATAACGTTCCAGCACACCCGATACCTGGTGATCCTGAGAACAATGTATAAAGCCTTCTGCCTCCAGGGAAGGATGTGTATAAAAACCCTGTAATTGTGCGGACGCCCAGTCACCGGCAGTAGTAACATGATAAATCACTGGCATTACAATACGTGTTTAATTCGTTGTTCAAGCAACATAAAATCGGCTAGTACAATTGCGGTAACGGCTTCCACAATCACGGGAGCCCGCAAGGCCACACAAAGATCATGACGGCCTTTTACAGAAAAACGCTCCACAGCACCCGTTTCCCAATTAAGGCTCTGTTGTTCTTTTGGTGTTGACGAAGTTGGCTTAACTGCTATACGGAAAACCAGTTCATTCCCGTTACTGATTCCTCCTACAATACCACCTGCATGATTGCTGCGCGTTCTGCCATTCATATCTTCAATAGCATCATTATGTTCACTTCCAAACATGGTTGCCGCTGCGAATCCGGCTCCAAACTCCACTCCTTTTACCGCGGGAATGGCAAATAAAAGATGTGCCAGTACTGATTCAAGTGAATCAAAATAGGGTTCTCCCAAACCAGCAGGTACACCGGTGACCCGGCATTCGATAATGCCCCCAACAGAATCTTTGGCATCTATCCCCTTCTGCAGTCCTTTTTCCAGGTCCTTCTCACCGGCGATCTCCGTAATCACAGACCGGATTAAAATTTCCGGCATCAGTTTTTTGGCAATGGCACCTGCAGCTACCAGTCCGGTCGTTAACCGGGCACTGAAATGACCACCGCCGCGGTAGTCCTCATAACCGCCGAATTTATGATGCGCCACCCAGTCGGCATGACCAGGCCTGGGAATACTCCGTAATTTGTTGTAATCCTCACTACGTGTATTATTGTTTTCAAATAACAGGGTAACCGGAAAGCCGGTCGTATATCCGTTGAAGACCCCGCTTTTAAAAAAAGGGAAATCCGCTTCCTGGCGGGGTGTGGCTCCTTTCTGTGTCCCCCCTTTCCTGCGATCAAGGTCTGCCAGCAGGTCTTCTGCCGCCAGTGGCAGCCCGGCCGGACAGCCGTCAATAGTTACCCCCACTGACTCACCATGTGATTCACCAAAAACGGAGACCCTGAATATCCGGCCAATTGTATTCATACTGTTATCTTATAAAACTAATCAATCTTCCAATCATATCAAACCGGCAAGCGGACCTTACCGTTATAAAGTAAAAAACAGTCCTTTCATACCCGCACCAAGCGCTTCGATGTCGCGAAAAAAATCAGGATAAGATTTCTTAACTGCACCGGCTTCCTGAATCGCCACATCTCCATTCGCCTGTAATGCGGCTACCGCACATGCCATGGCAATCCGGTGGTCATGTCTTGAATGAACGGTAGCCCCCTGTACACCATTTCCACCATGGATCCGCATCAGCTCTCCGTCCAGTTCAATCCGGATTCCCATTTTCCCAAACTCTTCCTGCAGGGTTAAACCGCGGTTACTTTCCTTATGTGCCAGCCGGCTGACCCCTTGAATAGTACTCACCCCTTTACAATAAGCGGCCAGTGTTACCAGGGGAGGAAACAGATCCGGGCAATCTGTTGCATCAAAATTAAATGACTGCATGGGAGCCGGGTGCAGATGAATGCCTTTTGTATCAATCGCGATACCGGCGTTGGCGGACATCAGTGCATCAAGAATGGCTTTATCTGCCTGTGCGGAACCGGGATCAAGGCCCCGTACAGATAACGGACCGGCAATGGCACCGGCTACCAGCAGGAAGGCTCCTCCACTCCAGTCGCCTTCTACCGTATAATTTACAACAGACGCCGGTGCTGCCTGTCTTCCCTGTTCTTGTACTGAAGGGAAAACAAACGCGGCATAGTTCCGGTTATCCGGTACCGGTAGCCCGAATTTGCGCATTACATCCAGTGTCAGATCGATATATGGCCGGCTCTTCAGCTGATTTACACGGATTGTCACACCGGCGGCTCCCGCTGCTGAATAGGCCATCAGCAAACCTGTCAGAAACTGGGAACTCAGGGAACCGTCCACTTCTATATCAGCAGGGATTAACGGCCCTTTTAATTGCAAAGGCAGTTTTCCGTTTTGACTTTCTACGGAAACGCCGAGCAAAGGAAGTATTTCGTCAAAGAAATCCATCGGCCGGCTGATCAGGCTGCCGGAGCCGGTAATCCTGATCTTTTTATGACTGAGTGCGGCCAAGGGGGTAAACATCCGTATACTGAGCCCGCTTTCCCCGCAGTTTATTTCCTCTTTTTTCGGAGATACCCCTTTACTATGTATCAGCAACAATTCGCCACGGTCTTCAATCACTGCTCCCAGTCGCTCAATAATATCCACCGCGGCTTTATCATCATTGCTATGCCCGGGATTATGAATCAGGGAATCCCCTTTATGCAGTAAGGCTGCCGCACAGGCGCGCTGCATCGAACTCTTGGAGGCTGGTGCCTGTATATGTCCGCCGAGGCGGGATGGATGAATAGTAACTATCACTTTAAAAGGCTTGAATAATTTGTTCGAGTTGCTGCAATGAAACCGGTTTCACCACCGCTTTCCCAATTTTTTCCAGTAATACATAATTCATATCGGTCCGCTCCCGCTTTTTATCCATTTTCAGGACCTTGAAAACCTTCTGCTTGTTAAAACTGGCATAAGTGGGCAGATTATATTTCTCCAGCAGATGTACTACCCGGTTGGTCTGCCTGAAGCCGGTCAGTTGCTCCGCCATATGACAGGCATAAGTCATCCCGATCGAGACAGCCTGCCCATGCAATAATTCGTATTGTGTTTCCAGTGCATGCCCAAGGGTGTGTCCGAAATTAAGCAACCGGCGGTCTGCCTTTTCAAACTCATCTTTCCGCACCACCCGGATTTTGATCAGGGCGTTCCGCTTCACCAGTTCACCTATTTTTTTTGGCCGTTGCCGGAAACTGTTCAGGTTATTCTCTTCCAGCAGCGAAAACATGGCTGCGTCTTTGATACAGGCATGTTTGATTATTTCAGCAAACCCATTTTCCCATTCCTGTAATGGCAGCGTTTGCAGCAATACCATATCATGCAGGATAAAGGCGGGCTGACGGATTACCCCGACCATATTCTTGTACTCACCAACATCAATACCATTCTTTCCACCAATGGATGCATCCACCAGTCCGAGAATGGAAGTGGGAATAAAACCAAACCGGATACCCCGCATGTATACAGAAGCAATATATCCGGTAAGGTCCGTTATCACGCCACCGCCCACGCCTACCAATGTGGTTTTCCTGTCCGCTTCCATGTCAATCAGGGCTTCCACCACGGCATCCACTGTACCCTGCACCTTATACGATTCACCAGCTTTCAGCACGATTGTATTCCAGCCGTTGAATCGTTTGGTATGAGCCTTATAGATGTTCTCATCCGTGATCAGTACCGTGGCTTTCGGATCTGTTATCTTCCGGAGATGACTGAATCCCCCGGCAAAATAAAATTCGGTGGAAGAAGCTGAGAAGTTGAATATCTGTTTTTCCATTTCTTTGAGCATTGAACATTGAATGTTGAATATGGCGCATTTCTTCACAAGAGAAATGTTCATTTTTCAACCTGCTTTTGCCGGCAGGCAGGAGCCCTTTTATAAATGTCCATTTTTAGCTATCAAGCACTTTCTTCTGGTGATTGATACTCTCCATGTGAACCGCATCCAGGTATTTGGTGATAAACTCCTTACTCAGCCCGATCTTCTCCCCTTTTACCGAAGCCCGCTCGATAATCTCGTTCCAGCGACCTGTCTTCAGAATGGTGATATTGTTATCCTTCTTATACTGACCAATCTGTTCGGCAATTTTCATCCGCTGTCCAAGTATCTGCATCAGTTCATCATCCAGGTGATTGATTTTCTGACGAAGTGCTTCGAGCGCCGCGTGATATTCATCTGAATTCACATCCTCTTTCCGCCAGATGATACTATCCAGCATGGCTGCCAGTTGTTCCGGTGTCACCTGTTGCTTGGCATCACTCCAGGCGTTATCCGGATCAATATGACTCTCAATCATCAGTCCGTCATAATCCAGGTCGATTGCCCGTTGCATCACATCCAGCAGAATATCGCGGCGACCGCAAATATGTGAAGGATCGTTTATCAGGGGCATACCCGGGTATTTCAATTTCATATCAATAGCCAGATGCCACATCGGCGCATTTCTGTATTCGGAATTGCCATAGGAACTGAATCCCCGGTGAATGAGGCCTATTTGTTTTACCCCCGCCCGGGCCACCCGCTCAACGGCTCCGCCCCATAATTCAAGATCGGGATTAATCGGATTCTTAATCATCACGGGCACATCTACTCCACGCAGTGCATCCGCTACTTCCTGCACGCTGAACGGATTCACGGTTGTCCGCGCACCGATCCACAATACATCCACATCAAACGTGAGTGCATCCTGAACCTGTTTACCGGTTGCCACTTCCACGGTGGTAGGCAGACCGGTTATTTTTTTTGCCTGTTGCAGCCAGGGAAGTCCCTTTGCACCGATTCCTTCAAACATACCCGGCTTGGTACGGGGTTTCCAGATACCGGCGCGGAGCATATCCACTTTACCGGTGGCGGCCAGACGTTGGGCCGTTGCGATCACCTGCTCCTCCGTTTCTGCACTGCAGGGACCGCTGATGATCAGCGGACGTTTATTCCAGGCGGCCTGAACTGTTTCGTTGTGTGTTTGTTCTGTAGTTTGCATGTTACAAAATTAATGCCTCCGGTCCCACAGGATATCACAGAAGCGTTTTATTTATTGAATGTTGGTTATTTAATAATTCTCCTGATTTTATTCGCGTCTTCAATCAAAGTCCGCAGTTCACCGGTTTTATCATCCCGGATACAGTCGCGGAACTTTTTCAATTGTTCAATATGTTCATTCAGTACATCCAGAATATTCACTTTATTCTGCAGAAAAATCGGCACCCACATGGCCGGATTACTCTTGGCCAGCCGTACCGTACTTTCAAAACCTGCAGAGGCCAGTTCAAAAATGGCATTCTCCTCTTTTTCTTTTTGCAAAACGGTATTGGCCAGGGCAAAAGAAGTGATATGGGAAATATGACTTACATAGGCTGCGTGCAGGTCATGCGCCTGTGCGTCCATTTCAAGTTGCCGCATCCCTATTTTACCAAACATATGCCGGACCCATCCGAGTACATCAGGATCCGTTTGTGCTGCGTTACAAATAATCACGGCTTTGTTTTCATAAGCCCCCTTTACCGCAGCGGCTGGTCCACTGTATTCAGTACCCCACATCGGGTGTGTGGCACAGAAACGCCCTCTTTTCGGGTGATCCTTTATCACATCCACCAGCAGGGATTTGGTAGACCCCAGGTCCACTACCATCTGCCGGTCAATTTTGTCCATCACTGCCGGCAATAATGATACCATGTTATCCACCGGAATGGACAACACCACCACATCCGATGCGGCAATGGCTTCATCCAGTGACATGATCTCGTCCACCAGTTCCAGTTGCATTGCTTTTTCCGCATGCTCCGGATTGTTGTCCACACCGATCAGCCGGGAAGAAAGTTTTTTTTCATGCAGCTGAATCGCAAGTGAACCACCGATCAGGCCAACACCAACGATGGCTATTTTTTTCCGTTCCATGTTCATTTTCCCATTTGAATTTTTGATTCCTGTATGCGCCTGATAGCCGTTTCAAATTTTTCCACCGGGGCACATAAACTAACACGTATATATTTTTCTCCCCCTTTACCGAAAATAGCTCCGGGCGTAATAAACACATCTGCACCATACAATACTTCATCACTCACGGCATAGCCATCCGTATACCAGTCCGGGATCCGGGCCCAGAGAAACAGGCCGGCTTGATGCCGTGAAAATGTACATCCCAGCAACTGGAGTAATTCCGTCGCTTTTTCCTGGCGCTGACGATAAACTGCGTTTACTTCCTCCTGCCATTCCTTCCCCAACGACAGTGCCTTTGCAGCGGCCAGTTGTAAGGGCAGAAACATCCCACTGTCCATATTGCTTTTAAAACGCAGTACTTCTTCGATTCTCTCCTTTGCCCCGCACAACATTCCTATCCGCCAGCCTGCCATATTATGCGATTTACTGAGGGAGTTAAGCTCAACGGCTGTATCCATCGCACCTTCCACCGCTAACAGACTCAGGGGTGTATCATTCAGTATAAAAGAATAGGGATTATCATGCACGATCAGGATATGGTGCTTTTTCCCAAATGCCACCAGTTTTTCAAAGAGCCCGGCCGTGGGTAATTGCCCGGTAGGCATCTGCGGATAATTCACAAACATCAGTTTCACCTTCTTCAAGCTTTTTTTCTCCAGCTTTTCAAAGTCCGGTTCGTAATTATTTTTTTCTTTCAGCGTAAAGTAAACGGGTTTTCCACCTGCCAGCTTTACCGCGCTGGTATATGTGGGATAGCCCGGATCAGGCAACAGTACTTCATCGCCTTTATTCAGATAAGTCATACAAATATGCATGATCCCTTCTTTGCTGCCCATCAGTGGCAATACCTCCGTATCCGGATGCAGGGTTACCTGGTACCATCGCTGATACCATTCACTGATGGCATTCCGCAGTACAGCGGCTCCTTTATACGACTGATAAGCATGCACATCCGCACTTTTACTTTCTTCCCGCAACACGTTAATTACATCGGGATGTGGCGGCAGATCCGGACTTCCAATTCCCAGGTTAATGATGCTCTTCCCTTGTTTATTCAGTCCGTCGATCTCCCGCAGCTTCTGCGAAAAATAATACTCCCCGATTCCGTCCAGTCTTTTTGCCACTTTCATAATGATGCCATTTGTCAATTATTGTACATTGAACTTTGAGCAATGAACTTTGAGTGTTTTATCTTCTTTATAGTCCTATGTTCAACGTTCATTTATCAAATTCATTTCTTAAAAACTATTTCCACAGTCCACGTTTATACACACCATATACCTTTACAGCTTCCGTAAGCGGTTCAATTTCCTTCAGCACTTTTGCGAATTGTTCCTGCTGATCAAATTCCATATCTGCATGAAAAGCGTATTTGAAATCAGTACCGGGTATAGGGAAACTCTGCAGTTTGCTGAGATTGATACCGGCCCCGGCGATACGGGATAACACTTTTACCAGGCTCCCTTTGGAATGATCGGTGTGAAAGGTAAGCGATGCTTTGTCAGCATCCGTCACGGGCAATACGGTATCCTCGCGTTCGAGCATCAGGAAGCGGGTATAGTTGTTCTTCATGGTATGAATATTGGGCGCCGCCACTTCAAGATTGTACAGTTCAGCGGCAAGACGGCTGGCAATAGCGGCCACATGTTTGCTTTTATGCTGATGCACCTGTCTGGCGCTGAGTGCCGTATCATCTGTTTCCACCAGTTTCCATTTGTATTTATCCAGGAAACCATAACATTGCTGAAGTGCCATTGTGTGTGAATGTACTTCCTTAATATCTTCCAGTTGCACACCCGGATTAACCAGCAGGTGCTGTCGTATCTGCAGGTAGATCTCTCCCGTAATTTTAAGATTACTTTTCTGCAACAGGTTATAATTGGGAAGAATGCTGCCGGCAATGGAATTCTCAATCGCCATAACGGCGCCTTCACTTTCTTTTTTATTCGATGCCACGCGTATCACATCGCGGAAAGTGGCACAAGGTATCACCTCCACTTTTTTCCCGTGAAATAACTGTGCAGCCACCTGGTGAAAACTGCCCTCATACCCCTGTATCGAAACCCGTTTACTCATACGCTTAAAATTTTTTCACTTTTTACTTTTCTGATTCTGTTATCCCCGATACCACTATTGATACAGCTGGAGAAATCATAAAAAAATCCCGGCCGTTTGGCCGGGATTCTTTATGTTGATGTTTCTTAGTTGTTCAGTTTGTTTTCAACAAAAGCGTTCCCGGCCTCTTTGTAAAAAAGAAGTAATAAAAATAAAATCCAAAAATCGCTTTCAATGATGTCATGAAACAAATGTAGTTATTAGAGTCATTCAAACCAACAACCCGTGTTAAATTATTTTCCGCGTCCGCCGCTTTCCGCATCATTCATGCGGATTTTACGGCCCCGGTAATTCTTTCCATCAATCGCTTTTATCATTTTCTTTGCAGCACCTGCTTCAATTTCCACCCAACTGTTCATTTCTTTCATATCGATACGGCCGAGTACGTCTTTTTTCAGATCACTCATGTCCAATATGAACTGCAGGAAGCTTGCTTTATAAAACCCGTCTTTCGTCCCCAGGTTTACGAACAGTCGTTGATAAGATCCGCCACCGCCAAACTTTCTTCCTTGTGTATCCCGTTGTTCAAACCTGGAAGCACCGCGAACGCCGCTTTCACCACGGTCTCCTTTTTTCCCGCCGTCGCGCAAATTCAGATCTGCAGCGTTTTCATAATACTTCAGGAACCGGTCAAATTCAAGGGCTGCCACCCGTTGCAGGATCTCTTCTTTCTCCACCGCTGCAAATTTTTCCCGGAGTACGGGCAGGTAGGTTTCATATTCCCCGTGACTGATATCCGCACCCAGCATCTTATCAATAAAGGAGAAAAACTGCTTGCGGCAAACATCTTTACCGCTGGGGATATCCATTTTATGGACTTTGGTTTTAACCAGTTTTTCGATCTGGCGCAGGCGGTATGATTCCTTAGGCGTAACGATTGAAACAGAAATTCCGCTTTTACCCGCACGGCCGGTACGGCCGCTCCTGTGCGTGTATACCTCTACGTCATCGGGTAACTCATAATTGATCACATGGGTAATTCCCTGCACATCAATACCCCGGGCTGCCACATCCGTGGCAACCAGGAGCTTCACGCTTTTATCGCGGAAAAGCCCCATCACCTTATCCCGTTGCTGCTGGGTCAGGTCACCATGAATGGCGTCAATATCATATCCCTCACGGGTCAGTTTTTCCGCAATGTCCTGTGTATCCGCTTTGGTACGCGCGAATACGATACCATAAATACCCGGATTAAAATCAATTATCCGTTTCAGCACTTCATACCGGTTATGGTGCTGGGTGGCATAGTACTGGTGATCAATATTGGCATTCCCTTCATTCACTTTCCCGATGGTGATTTCAAACGGTTTGTCCATATACCGTTTACTCACCTGCCTGATTTCCGGTGGCATGGTAGCACTGAACAACCAGGTACTTTGCCGGTTCGGGGTATTTTTCAGAATAAACTCGATATCCTCCTTGAATCCCATGTTCAGCATTTCATCGGCCTCATCCAGTACCACATAATGAATCTGTTCCAGGTTGATGGCTTTCCGTTCAATCAGGTCGATCAGTCGGCCGGGGGTAGCCACCACGATATGCGTACCGCGCTTCAGGTCACGGATCTGCATACTGATGGATGTACCACCATATACAGCGGTAACCGATACCGGGGCTTTTTTATTTTTGAATTTCTCCAGGTCACTGGTGATCTGCAGACAAAGTTCACGTGTCGGACAAACAATCAGTGCCTGCGGGAAACGGTCTTCTTTTTTAATTAATTGCAGCAGGGGGAGCCCAAATGCTGCTGTCTTACCGGTACCGGTCTGAGCCAGCCCGATAAAATCCTTGGTGCCCTGAAGCAGGACCGGAATGGCCTTTTCCTGGATCGGGGTGGGTTGGGTAAATCCGAGGGTTTCGATAGACTGTAACAGTCCTTCCTCAATACCCAGTTCTTGAAATTTGTTCACTTGTAAATATTAGATGTATAAATAAAACGCAAAGGTAGGTTTTCAGGGTGGGATACCGGAAATACCGTAGAATCACGGCTTTGGGTCAGAAAAAAGAAAAGCCGCCCCGTAGTGCGGGACGGCCTTTAGCGATTTGCCTGCTAAGAAATTACTTCTTAGTAGTATCAGCAACTGCAGTTGTGTCAGCAGCTTTAGTTGTATCAGCAGCAGCAGCTTTAGCCAGTGAATCGGCAGTAGCAGCAGCTTTAGCGATAGAATCTTTGATAGCTGTAGAATCAGCACCTTCTTTAGATTCAGAACTGTTGTTACAAGCTACTACAGTAGCAGCGATGAATGCAATTGCAAAGAATTTCTTCATTTTCAATGATTTTTTGTTTTGTATGAAATATTTCGCTTTTTATACCAGAATCAGGAAAAGGTAACCCGGTTTTTTTAAAAATTTTTTTTAGGGTGGCAAAGGGTTACTATTTTTAAAAAACCGTATTAAATAAGGGAATGTGAAACAAGAGATTAACGAAAGGGAATTGCTGCAAGGATTGGCCGTAAACGACAAAAAAGCCGTTGAATCGATCTATAAGGAGAACTATAACATGGTTCAGTCCTTGATAATCAATAACAACGGCTCTGCAGATGATGCTAAAGACATATTCCAGGAAGCGATGATTGTGTTGTACGAGAAAGTGCGTTCCGGCTCTTTTGAATTGAATTGCCTGATTAAAACGTATCTGTACTCTGTTTGTAAAAGACTATGGCTCAAAAGATTACAACATATGAGCCGATATGCCCCTCCTATTGAAGACCCGGAATCCACTGTATCTGTTGATGATGAACTGGAAGAACATGAAAAGAGAGACGCGGAGTTTGAAATGATGAATAAAGCCATCAGCAGCCTGGGAGAACCCTGCAAAAGTTTACTGGAAGCCTATTATTTGCAGAAACAGAATATGCAGGTTATTGCGGCCAGTTTTGGATACACCAATTCAGACAATGCAAAAAACCAGAAGTATAAATGCCTGATGAGATTGAAGAAAATATTTTTTGCGCATTATAAAAACGAAAACGGAAATGGGTGATATTAAAGTACTGGAGGCGGTGGAACGCTATATCCGTGGGGAGATGAATCCTGACGAACGTTTGCATTTCGAAAATCTCCGGAAATCCAACGGGGAAATAGATCAGCTGGTGGTGGAACATACACTTTTCCTTCAGCAAATGAACCGGTTCGGCGAATGGAAAAAATTCCGTTCCTCTTTACAGGAAGTTCATACTGACCTGACAGAACAGGGAAAAATCAACTCTGCCCGCCTGACCGGCAAAGCTAAAGTGGTCTATCTCTGGAAACGGTACAAACGCGTGGCCGCGATTGCCGCATCCATTGCCGGTATCACAACCCTGACCATCAGTGCGCTTGTATGGACCATTACCCCGAAAACAGCGACTGACGAACTGCAACAATTAAAAGGCAAGATCAACAGCATCGAACATACCACCAAGGAACAGGGCAAGGAGATCAACAACGTAAAGAATAAGATCAGCCACACGGACAATACCATTACTTATACCACCGGAGGTACCGGTTTTATTATTGATACCAAGGGCTACCTGGTCACCAACTACCATGTGGTGGAAGGGGCAAAAAACATAGCCGTACAGAACAGTCGCGGTGAATATACAGCACGCCTGGTATTTGCAGATTCCGAGAAAGACATCGCCATCCTGAAAATTGAAGATGAATCTTTCAAGCCCTACAATTCCATCCCCTATGCCATCAGCCGGTCCGAAGGTAAACTGGCTGAACCCATCTTTACCCTCGGTTATCCACGCAATGAAGTGGTTTACGGCCAGGGCTACCTGAGTTCAAAAACAGGTTATAAAGGGGATACACTCAGCTGCCAGCTTGAACTGACCGCCAACCAGGGGAACAGCGGAAGCCCGATCCTGAATAAAAAAGGAGAAGTCATCGGTATTCTGAATGGACGTCAGAAAAACGCGGAAGGATTCTCCTTTGCCATCCAGGGTAAACACATTTACAAAGTACTCGAAGAACTTAAAAAAGACACCACTTACCAGCGGATCAAACTGAATTCCCGCTCTTCCATTGCCGGGCTGGACTTCCAGCAGCAGGTGGAAAAAGTAGAAGACTACGTGTACATGGTGAAAGTCAACTAAACGAATTTACCCCTATAGAAAAAACAAAGGGCTGTATCATCCGATACAGCCCTTATTCTTTTCCGGTAAAATGCATTACCACAGTTTATTGGGATATTCCCCGGCTGTAATCAGTTTATTCAGGCTGTCCTGTACAAAAGGAGCATCCTCTTTATACGTAACGCCGAACCACAGGGAAGTGGTCGGAATAATTTCCACTTTGCCGCCTTCCTGTATAAACTTATCCGCCACAATCGGAATAAAAAATTCCGACTTCAGTTCCTGGCCATGCGCCTGGAGAAAATCTGTAAACAACTGTTGCGTATAGGAGAAAAAGGAAGGATCAAAACACCAGAAGTTCATGGAAACTCTTGTATCAACAGAAAGCTCCGCCGGCTCCAGACCATCTTCACAGACAATCTTTCCCTCTTTTTTCCCAATATTAATCCGTTCGGTAATAGTAGCCAGGTTACCTTCCGCATCCAGTCCGCAAACACCCCGGTTTACCGTACCATGATCAGACAAGGTACGGGTCAGATCATACCCTACAATAGCATAACGTTCATTGCTGCAACCTGTATTCAGAAAGGCCGCCGCATTTTCAAAAGCATTTCTGCCATAAAAATCATCGGCATTGATCACAGCAAACGGTTCCTTCACCACTTCTTTAGCACACAATACCGCATGGGCCGTACCCCAGGGCTTGGTGCGTTCGGCTGCAGCCTGGTAACCACCGGTATACGAATCCATGGACTGGTACACATATTCCGTTTCAATTTTCCCCTTCAGCTTGGGTTCAAAAATAGTCTTGAAATTTTCGGCAAATTCTTTGCGGATTATAAACACTACTTTTCCGAACCCGGCACGGATAGCATCATAAATGGAATAATCCATTATGGTTTCACCGGAAGGACCAAAGCCTTCCACCTGTTTCATACTGCCATAACGGGACGCCATACCGGCCGCGAGAATAATCAATGAAGGTTTCATATCTGATATTTTAGACGCTGCGAAATTAGACTAATTTCGTTTAGCGAAGAATCATCATGGAGAATATTCATCCGGAAAATATCACCACAGACCGCCTGTTAATTCCCGTATTCACCGAACGTGATCTGCAGGTGGATATGCTGCGGCTGGATAAACTTCATCCGGTAATCTCCGGCAATAAATGGTTTAAGCTCCGGTATTACCTTGAACAGGCAAAAACCACGGGCCTCCGCACACTACTGACATTCGGCGGTGCCTGGTCCAATCATATACATGCCACAGCGGCGGCCTGCTACCTGAACGGCCTGCAGGCCATTGGTATTATTCGTGGTGAAAAGCCGGCCGTACTTTCCACTACACTCCAGGATGCCGGAAACTGGGGTATGCAACTGATTTTTACTGACCGGGCCTCCTACCGGGAAAAAAAGATACCGGAATGCATTGACCAGGCGTCCCTGCTCATTGCCGGGGAAGGGGGGTATGGTCCGGCTGGTGCGGCCGGAGCAGCAACCCTGCTCGACTATTGCAATACTACCGCCTATACACATATACTTTGTGCCACGGGTACCGGTACCATGCTTGCCGGAATCATGAACCGTTGTGCACCACATATCCACTGTACGGGAATCAGTGTAATGAAAAATAATTTCAGTCTGCCGGAAGCCACCCGTCTTTTATTGCAGGATAAAAGCCGGCTGCCATCAATACTCCATGACTTTCATGAAGGCGGGTATGCCCGGCATACACCGTCCCTGCTGGCATTTATGAATGACTTTTATACACAAACCGGTATACCCACCGATTTTGTGTATACGGGCAAACTGGTAAAAGCGGTACATGAACTGGCATTGAAAAATCACTTTCCTGCTGGTAGTAAAATCCTCCTGATACACAGTGGCGGCTTACAGGGAAACTCCTCACTCAGCAAGGGAACGTTAATATTCTGAAAATACTGCACCACATTACTATCTTTGTTTATTCACAAAAACCTGACCCTTTCGATTAACACGTATGAGGCAACTGACCCGGTTTATTTTTCTGCTGACAGGCATTATGGCCGGTACTGTGGCTATGGCACAGGATACTCTCCCCCGTTTCTCCGTAAAGAATGCAGGCAAAAACAGGATTGTCGTTAGTTGGACGAATCCTTATGCCGACATCCGCCAATTGAGTATTCAACGCTCCTATGACAGTGTAAAAGGATATAAAACAATTCTGACCATGGCCGACCCTACCACACCTCAAAATGGCTTTGTGGACAATAAGGCCCCGAATGAAAGGATGTTTTACCGCTTATATATTATGCTCGAAGGCGGCCGTTATCTTTTCAGTACTGCCAGGCGACCTGTAGTGGACAGCCTGTCATCCGCAATGGGAGCCATCTCCCCCGGGTTGCTAAAAAATATATCAGCCGATTCATTGCAACGACTGATGAAGAACAACAGCAGCCTGGTGGATTCTCTGCTCAAGGCGGATTCCATTACCCGGGTTAGTCCCTTCGCTATCCGCCTGAAGAATTTTCAGACCGGTGATTCGATAAATGCTCCCAACGCGGTTACGCTGAAAGAAAGAACACCGGCCTATGTCCCCTCCCTGTATGTGTATACTAACAAAGACGGGTATGTAAAAGTAAGTCTCCCGGAAGCCGGCAATAAGAAATACAATATCCGTTTTTATGAAGAGGATGACACTTTTCTTTTTGAGCTAAAGGACCTGAAAGTAAAGACCTTTAAAATTGACAAGGCTAATTTTTTCCATGCCGGATGGTTCCGGTTCGAATTGATTGAAGACGGTAAAATACTGGAGAAGCACAAGTTCTTTTTAGAGAGTGATTTCTGACCGGAGGTCCACGCCGAATACGCTTTCAAAGTTCTGCCTGACTTTTGCTTTCACTTCTTCCATATCCATGACCCTTCCCAGCTCCTTCTGCAATGAAGTCACCTGTTTATTGACTATCCCGCAGGGAATAATATTATTGAAATAATCCAGTGAAGTATTTACATTAAAAGCAAAACCGTGCATGGTAACCCACCGGCTGCAACGTACACCAATGGCACATATTTTTCGTTCCCGTCCAGGCAGATCCGGATCAATCCAGACACCGGTTTCGCCCGGAGAACGATCGCCCCGGATTCCATATGCTGCTAATGTCAGGATGATAACTTCCTCGATATTCCGCAGATATCTCCCTATATCCGTATAAAATTTTTCAAGGTCCAGGATCGGATAACCCACCAGCTGATCGGGGCCGTGAAAAGTGATATCACCCCCGCGATTGGTATGGAAAAATTCAATATGATTTGCCTGTAACTCCTCATCACTCATCAACACGTGTTCTTTCTTACCGCTTTTTCCAAGGGTATAGACGGGAGGATGTTCAACAAACAGGAGATAATGTTCAGTATCCAAACCACTGCCGGCTGATTTCCGTTGCACATTTTCTTTCAGGAGTGACTCCTGCAGATCCCAGGCTTCCTGGTAGGGCATTTGGCCGAGATCCCGGTAGATGACAGGTTGCTTTTCCATGTGTAAAAAGCAAATTTACCAACAATTTGCCATCCGTTACCTTTGCCGGCTATGCAGGACGAACTGGATAACCTTTTACCGGATACAAATGACAGCAGCGATGAACTTTATGAAAGGTTCACGATAACCATAGATAAGGGGCAGGAACCCCTGCGGATAGACAAATTTCTGGCTAACCGGATTGAAGGGGCCACCCGGAATAAACTTCAACAGGCTATGAACCATGGTATGGTTCAGGTTAACGGGCTTGCGGTTAAACCAAACTACAAGATTAAACCCTTGGATCATGTGGTCATTTATTCCGACATGAGTCCGGAGGAGACCGATGTTGTTCCGGAAAAAATGGACCTGAATATTGTCTATGAAGATGCCGATCTGATGGTGGTAAATAAACCCGCCGGAATGGTTGTACACCCGGGCAGCGGTAATTATTCCGGTACACTGCTGAACGGCGTTTCCTATTACCTGCAGCAGCAACAACCCGGATTGTCTGAAGATGTATTACCCCGCTTTGGCCTGGTACACCGGATAGATAAAAATACCAGCGGACTCCTGGTACTGGCCAAAACGGATAAATCCATGCGGGCCCTGGCCAAACAGTTCTTTGACCACAGTGTGAAAAGACAATATGTGGCCCTGGTATGGGGCGATATGGAGCAGGATACAGGCACCATTATCGCGCATGTGGGCCGTCACCAACGCTTTCGCAAACTATTTGAAGCCTACCCGGAAGGGGATCACGGAAAAGACGCCACCACCCATTACAAAGTGATGGAACGCTTTGGGTATGTAACACTGGTACAGTGTATACTTGAAACCGGACGTACGCACCAGATCCGGGTACATATGAAATATATCGGCCATCCGCTTTTCAGTGATGACTTTTATGGAGGAGACAAAATTGTAAAAGGCACAATTTATACAAAGTATAAGCAGTTTGTCGAGAACTGCTTTGCACTTTGTCCGCGCCAGGCCCTGCATGCCAAAACACTGGGCTTTATACATCCAACAACAGGTGAAGAAATGCATTTTGAATCGGCCTTACCACCGGATATTGAAGGCGTGATTGAAAAGTGGAGAAAGTATGCGGGGAAAGGTTGATAAGTTGATATGTTGAAAGGTTAAAAAGTGGTTTACTTAACAGGGCCCTTTTCACCCTGTTAACTTATCACTATCACTGAAAATCGAATAACGTCGCAGTAAATACTCCCCGTTCCCGCTTCCTGAACGCCACATCCCAGTTGCCGATATAGCGGAGCAGTTTTGGTACCAGCAGTTCGCCCACTTTGGTCATTTCCACTTCCATGTGCACATCGAAGTCATAGACACCCGCATTATAACTCATGTCATATTTACGGGCCATCACTTCCATAGTACGGGTATTGAACCATGTGACCATATTATCAATGACCACTTTGTCTTTCTTACCACCCAGGTCGGGTTTCGCTTTAATCGTAAAAACGTAGCAGGATTGCCCTTCGTAGTCGCCGTAATCAATATTAAAATCATATAACGCTGCCCGGTCCGGGTCGAAAATATCAATCTTATCCCCAATGAAAGGTATCCCTGCTATTTTCTTGCCTGGATTAAAGAAAAGCGTTTTCAGTTGTTGTTTGTGTTTAGCCAACCCGCTTTTACCCCGGGGACTGAAATCCGTGCCTCTCACTATATTGTTCTCACCGCAGACTTTCCCATTGGTAAAAAAAAGGCCGGCATACAATTCCGCGGTATAATAGTTATACTGATGATCCGTATTGTAAAAATCACCACTGCTGGATTCAGACAGTACTTCCATTGTCCGGCACCCTGCATTCCGCAACTGCCGGGTTTTGCTCAGTAAAGCCGCCTGCGTTACTCCCCGCTTATCACGAATACGAATATCGTTCCAGGAGGTGAATCCAATGACGTGAAGATTGCGGAAAGCTTTGTAAAAAGTGGTATCGTTTTTTACCTGGTTGATAAACCGGGCCACATTTAAGTCGGTTCGTATGATAACTTCTGAAAGACTGACCATCCTGGCCAACCGCTCATTGTCCAGGGAATCTTCCTGTGCAATCGCAGACAGGAAACAACCTGTCAATAAAATTAAAAGGCAGAGTTTTTTCATGCACTAACCGGGAAACATCATCTTGTAATCCACTTTCACTTTCCCCTTTGTAATATCGCTGAGTTTTCCCTTCATTAATTTCCGCTTGAGGGTGGAGATATGATCTATAAACAATTTGCCATCAATATGATCATATTCGTGTAATATCACCCGGGCTGTCAAACCGCTGAAAGTAGTGGTATGCGCCTGGAAATGCTCATCCATGTATTCAAGCGTCACTGTTTCATGCCGGTAGATATCTTCCCGTATACGGGGAATACTGAGACATCCTTCATTATACGCCCACTCATCGCCATCCAGATCTAAAATATGCGCATTGATAAAAACGGACCGAAGTCCGGGCGCGTCCGGATATTCCTTTTGTTCATCCGCATTCATGCCGGCAAACATCTGCTCTGTATCCACTACAAAAAGCCGGATATCCCGGTTGATCTGCGGGGCTGCTAACCCCACCCCGCTACTGGCATACATGGTTTCCCACATATCCTCAATCAGTTTATCCAGTTGGGGATAACTCTCGTCAATATCCGTCGCCATTTTCCGCAGTACCGGGTGGCCGTATGCTACGATGGGTAAAATCATAGGCAAAACTACAAAAAAAGTACCAAGAACCGAAGACGCAAAGAACCCATAAGAACCAAAACAAAAAACTCAAAAAAGGATCAATAGTTAACCATCAAAACTTTCTACGTAAGATTATCTGAATAAACTACTACATATACACTAATGACTAATGACTACCGACTATTGACTACAGACTTCTCAAATACTCCTGCAGCATAATCGTCGCCGCAATTTCATCCACCAGTGCTTTATTCCTCCTGTCCTTTTTCTTCAGGCCCATTTCGAGCATGGCATCTTTTGCCATTTTTGATGTATAGCGTTCATCCACACGTTTCACCGGCATCCCCGGGAAATTCCGTTGAAGATTTTTTATGCAATTTTCCACCAGGGGAGTGGCATGGGTAGCTGTATCATCCCAGTTTTTGGGTTCACCGATCAGTATCAGTTCCACCGGTTCCCGGGCGAAATAATCTTTCAGGAATGGAATTAAAGTCTTTGACTCCACGGTGGTTAGCCCGGTGGCAATAATCTGCAAGGGGTCGGTTACAGCCAGCCCGGTTCGTTTACCGCCATAATCGATACAAATAATTCTTGCCAACGATCAAAATTTATGAATGAAAAGATCAGCAATTACAAAAAGGGCAAAGACTACCGAAGCAATGCCATTGGCCGTCATGAAAGCAAGGTTGACGCGTTTGAGATCATTGGGCTTTACCACCGAATGCTGATACACCAGCATGCCTATAAAGACCAATACCCCAACCCAGTAAAGCCAGCTGAATTGCCCGTATACGCCTGCATAAACCACGGCACCCGCACTCAGCAGATGCAGCATTTCTGATACCAGCAAGGCCTTGCCTTTTCCCAGCCATGCGGGAATGGAATACAACTTATTTGACTTATCAAACACCTCATCCTGCAAGGCATAAATAATATCAAAACCACTCACCCAAAACATCACTGCAATGGAAAACAACACAGGAAGTAATGCAAACTCACCCGTTACCGCAAGGTAAGCACCGATCGGGGCTAAAGAAAGTCCTACACCGAGTATCAGGTGACAAAGCGGAGTGAACCGCTTGGTATAACTATATCCCAATACCACGGCCAGGGCAACAGGTGACAGGTAAAAACAAATGCGGTTAATGAACCAGGTAGTAAGAATAAAGAGCACACAATTGACAATCGTAAACAGCAGGGCATTCTTCGGGGTGATCACGCCGGAAGGCACTTCCCGGATGGCGGTACGGGGATTCTTTGCATCAAAATGACGGTCGAGGTAACGGTTGAAAGCCATGGCAGCACTGCGGGCAAATACCATGCAGAGTAGAACCAGGGTCAGTCGAATACCCATACTGGCGACATTTACCGGGACTCCCTTTCCCGTATATTCATTGGGAAAAACCGTTTCATGCCAACCAGGTACAACAGAAAACGCGTAGTCTCCAATAGAAAAGAAACCGAGAAAAAAACCAATCAATGCAAAAGGCATCGCAAAAATGGTATGCGAGAATTTGATAAGGCTTAAGTAGCTTTTTACTTTCGACATAGATAACCTGTAATCTTAAAATAATCCGGATAATAATGCCACCCCTTCGGGGTTTTAAGACAATCTTTATATTTTCTTTTAATTACTATAATAATTTCAGCCTTTCAGGCTTCTGCTCTACTCTCAACCCCAACTCTCCCCCTCACTAATTCCCATAACACCACACCTGCGGCGGTGGCGATGTTCAATGAGTGTTTCATTCCCAACTGTGGAATTTCCAGGCAGCCATCACATAAAGCAATCGTCGACTGTTCCACCCCGGTCACTTCGTTGCCAAAGACCACAGCTATTTTTTCATCCGGATCGAAGCCGATAGCATTGAGTTTAAAACTACCCTCTGCCTGCTCGGCCGCATATACGTTAAATCCTTCCTGCCGTAATTCTTCAATAGCCTCTTCCGTGGTTTTAAAATATTTCCAGCTTACCGTTTCCTCCGCACCAAGTGCCGTTTTTTTTATTTCCTTATGAGGAGGTTTGGCAGAATACCCGATGATATAAATAGCCTGCACAAGGAAAGCATCCGAGGTACGGAACACACTACCCACATTATAGGCACTGCGGATATTCTCCAAAACAAGTATTATAGGGGTCTTGGCTGAAGCTTTGAATTCCTCCACTGATTTTCGTCCCAGCTCAGCCATGCTCAGTTTACGCATGGCGCAAAGGTAAGGTGTCGCGCTTTATTGTCTGAGCAGCTTCAGGGTTCCTTTCTCGCCGCTTTCCGCCTGGTAGGTAAGAATAAAAATACCGGCGGGCCACTGGTTTGTCTGTACCTGGAAATAGTTTTCACCGTATTGCAATGGATATGCCTGGTTCAGTAGCGTCCGTCCGGCGGCATCCACCACCCTTACATTTATCCGCTGGGCAATCCGTGTCTTGAAATCAAGGGTAATACTGCTGCTTACGGGATTGGGATAGACGCTGGCCAGCACAGCTGCCTTCTCAGTTGCCGGATAATCATAACAAGGGCCCCCGTTTGGTATGGCATTGCTGATCCAGCTAATCCGTGCATCCAGCCAGGCACGCAGCGCATTGATTTCACCATCATATGTTGTGGGTATAGGCTGCGGATTGGGCCAGATATACTGGCCCAGTACCGGCCAGCGCTGAAAATGCCGTTGCCTTGCTTCGGCGGTTAAACTCACTACCGAATCAATCAGGGTATTAATCCGGCTGTCACTCATTGACCCTTGCCGCAATTGTTTCCACCGGCAACGTAAATTGGACTGGTATGCACTGTCTTTGGCAAACTGATACCACCACAGCGGCACCTGGAAATAATCATCCGGACAGTTCTGGTTGAACTGGTAAGCCCAGCCCCCCACATCACTGCCATTGCAATAATTGGCGTTGCGAAAAGCCAGGTCATAGTCCCATACCGGGCCGGCATTGATTTTTCCTCCTTTACTTTGCCGGTCTTTGTACATATATGTGCTGATACGGTAGCCATCCACATTCCGGCTGACTTCATTAATCAGCATAAAATCTATAAAGGAGAGCTCGTCCGCATACTTCCTCCATCCTGTTGTTTTATCCTGAAAGTCTTTGCTTTTAACAGCCGCTTCAAAACTGTCCACATAACTTTTCAGGTATTGTTGCTGGGCAGGTACAATGGCACTCAGCTTGGGATAAATATAACTGTACTGAATTCTTTTGCCGCCGCCCGTGGTGGGTGGCGCCACTTCTGAAAACCAGCCATCCGCTTCTTTATCAATTGAAAAAATATACCCTCCTGTCAGCGCATCTCCGGAAATATCAGTCGATGCAATTTTTGTAACCGGCACCCGTCCGCTGCCCCGTTTCACTTTTTCCATCAACACATAAATTCCTTTATAATCATCATTAATCACCACTTCCACAAACCGGCAATTGGCAGCCCAATGACCCATGCCCCTGGAAAAAGTATAGGCCAGAAAATTCCGCATCAGGGTTTTATCAGTATAAGGAGCATATAATACCCAGTCACTCTCCTTCGGCAGACCAAATAAAGGTTTATCCAGCGAATTGCCCGCGTTATCCCAGAGTTCAATACTATATGATTTCATAGGGAACATCTGGGAAGATTGTCCCCGGACTTCAATCCCGATTTTACCGTTATAATGATTGAATGGATCAGTCAGATTATTTCTCACTCCCTCCCCATTGTAAATAATACCCATATCCGCCATGATCTTTGGCTCGTCCGGGATTGACTGCCCGTTGGTATTAATCCTGATGACAGGAAGATTGGAAGATGTCAGTACCTGTGCGGTTGCGGCTATGCCGGTGACTAATAAAGCGAGTAAGATGCTGAACCTTTTCATATAGTGCCAAAGTCTAAAGATACTCTTTCTGTTTTATTTAAAAAGGCATGCCGGTAAGGGCCTTTACCCAAACCGGCATACTTATGCTGTTTAAATTGATTACCACGGAGACGCAGAAATACATGAACTCCCACTCCCCTCTCCCCACTCTCCTCTCTCCACTCTCCACTCTCCACTCTCCTACTTCAAATTCACAATCTTCTTATCCTTCGGATATTTCACGCTGTAACTGAAACGCAGCTTCCGGCTTTCTCCCGGCTTCAGATCCACTTTCCAGGTCAGCACACCGGTTTCCGGGTTCACCATGGCTTCACCGCCTTCTTCCAGTTTTACTTCTACTTCCTTGATCGTACTCAACGGATACTGGTCTTTCAGTAACAGGTTTACATCCGTGATTTTATTATTCTTTACTATTAATTCATAAGTAAACACCTGGCGGGTATTGCCGCCACTGGTTTTCAGGCTGCTCAATTCTTTTACCAGCGAACGTTTTACCGCCACCCGGCGGTCACGTCCCAGTGAAAGATTCAATGTATCCGCTGTCGTGTTCGGATCTATCGTTGATTTACCAATATACGTGTCATCCATTATTATATTGGCATCCCCGGGCAACAGATCGAGGTTCTGCCAATCGGCCACTTCTGCCAGCAGGTAAGCATCTTTATCCATACGAGGCACAGCATAATTTTTTAACACACAGACAATTTCCTGGTCTTTGATGGTTACGCTGTTCAGCTGACCATCACTGGCAATATCATAGGGAAGATCTATTTCAAAACTGGTATTGAGTTGTCCCTGCGTCAGGTTGGTATACTGATCCAGTGTACTGGGATCCACATTCAGTTCTTTTTTATCTCTCACTTTCATCGTACCGTAACCGGTCGTCACCACTTCCTGCGCCATTTTACTTTCATCGTCATACGACTGAATGGTATTCCGTGCTGCATTGCTGTTCATAGCCCGGCGTTGCAGGTCGGTATAAATGCCGGGGACATACAACTGAAGATACCAGGGGGCAAGTACAGGTGCAGTAACACCGAAATTAGGCGTACCGGTACTCAGGGTCAGTTTTGTTTTCTTCCAGTCGATGCCGGTGGTTTGCGTTAATGACGCTTTATACACCATCTTCACTTTATTGGTTTTCGAGTTCACCCGTACATCATACAGGGCCACCCATCCGGCATTATTACTGTAATAGGATAATTGTACCGGAATTTCCCCTGTCCGCTTACACATTACCTGCAAAAAGACCTGGCCATAGGGTCGCTGCTTTAGGGGAACAACGGCGGAAACCTGTGCAATCCGTTTACGTATTTCCGCGATCCGGAGATTGGCCTGATTGATCAGTTGCCTGTTATTGTACATATTGTTTTTAATCTTTTCAATCCGGGCTGTATAATATTCCACCAGTTTAAGCAGTTCATCGCCCGACAACACTTTATCCCCGATATGACCAAGGGCACCTTCTATCATTGAACCTGTCTTTGTAAGCACTTCCTGATCCACCTGCACCAGGTTATCCAACCGGCTGATTTCACGTTGCATCAGGACGATACTGTCTTCCAGTTTCTCCACTTCCCTGCTTTTTACGGCCGGTGGCACGGTGGGATAAAATACACTATACCGTTGTGACAAAAGAGCCACGTCTTCCGGCACACTAACCTGCAGGCTATTAATATCCGCACTGGTGCTGAGCTGGTTGATCACAATGGTTTTTGTTCCGGGATCCACTTTCAACCGGGTTTCATGGGTCAGTTCGGCCCCGTACCCAAAATAAACGGTGGCATTATTCATAGTGGCATCGGCACGCACGGTATCGGTTATGCCGCCCTGGGCCTGAAGTAGGGTACCGGAAATCAGGATCCCGGCGGTAAAGAGTAATTGCTTCATACTGCTTATTTTTTTCAACAGATGCGGAAAGGAGAATTCTTACATAAACAGTTCCTTATTTTTGTCAGCCCCTGCCAGTTGTGAATGAGGAATGGCAGCGGAACTTTATATATGGCGAAATCAGCAGGTTCAGACACTCCCATGATGCAACAGCACCGGGCTATCAAACAGAAATACCCGGATGCCATCCTTTTATTCAGGGTGGGTGACTTTTATGAAACCTTCGGACAGGATGCTGTTCTGGCCTCCCGTATTCTGGGAATTACCCTGACCAAACGGAATAATGGGGCAGCGGCATCGGCTGAATTGGCCGGATTTCCGCACCATGCATTGGATACCTATCTGCACAAACTGGTAAAAGCCGGCCACCGGGTGGCCATCTGCGATCAGCTGGAAGACCCCAAACTTGCCAAGGGGATCGTAAAGCGCGGGGTGACGGATATGGTAACTCCCGGTACAACAGTAAATGATAAACTACTCGAACACCACAGTAATAATTTCCTGGCCGCCATACATTTTGCAGAAAATGAAAAATTCGGGTTGGCCTTCCTGGATATATCCACCGGGGAATTCTTTTTAGCGGAAGGCGACCGGGAATATGCCGATAAACTGCTCCAGAGTTTCAAACCGGCTGAAGTGGTATTCCAACGACACCAGCAGAAAAAATACAAAGAATATTTTAGCAGCAAGGTATACACGTATACACTCGACGAATGGATATTCGACCCCGTTTACGCGGAAGACATCCTGTTGAAACATTTTCAGACCCATTCCTTAAAAGGGTTTGGTGTGGATGACCTGAAGCATGGACTTACGGCGGCCGGCGCCATCATCCATTATTTAAAAGACACAGAGCATCCCAACCTGCAACATATTGTTTCATTGCAGCGGATCGACCGGGACGATTTCCTGTGGATGGACCGGTTTACCATCCGCAACCTGGAACTGGTGTTTGGCAGTACTGAGGGCAATCATACGCTCCTGGGTGTATTGGACAATACCGTTTCTCCTATGGGAGCACGATTGCTCAAACGCTGGATTATTTTCCCGTTAAAAGATATCCAGAAGATCAATGAAAGGCTGGATACGGTGGAATACCTGATTAAAGAAACTGAACTGCGGAATAAAATCACACAGCCCATAAAACAATGTGGCGACATCGAGCGGCTGGTTTCAAAAATACCGTTGAAAAAAATAAATCCACGGGAAGTGCTGCAACTGGCACGCGGACTGAAACAGGTGGAAACGATCAAGCAGGTGTGTCTTGGTTCAACGAATGAATACCTGAAAAGACTGGGTGACGCCCTCAATCCATGTCCGTATATTGCCGATAAGATATTCAAAGAGATCAATGAGAACCCGCCGGCACTCGCGGTCAAAGGAGCTGTCATCAGTAACGGGATCCATGCCGGACTGGATGAATTGCGCCAGATTGCTTTTAGCGGGAAAGAATACCTCGCGAAATTGCAGGCCAATGAAGCCGAACGAACCGGCATCGCTTCGCTTAAAATCGGATTTAATAATGTTTTCGGCTATTACCTTGAAGTTACCAACTCGCAGAAGAATAAAGTACCGGCTGACTGGATACGTAAACAGACCCTGGCTAATGCAGAGCGGTATATCACACCCGAGTTGAAAGAATATGAAGAAAAAATTACCGGGGCGGAAGAGAAAATACTCCGGATTGAGCTGGAGTTATATGAAGCTCTGTTGAATGAACTGTCGGACTACCTGGCACCCGTACAAACTAATGGCAACCTGCTGGCGGTGCTGGACTGCCTGGCCTGTCACGCCTCCAATGCCATACAGTACCAATATAAAAAGCCCATTTTACATACCGGGGATGAATGGAAGGTAAAAGCGGGGCGGCACCCCGTAATTGAACGGAATCTGCCGGTGGGTGAACCCTATATCAGTAATGATGCGGAACTGAATAAAACTGATCAGCAGATCATTATCCTGACGGGTCCCAATATGAGTGGTAAATCAGCCCTGTTAAGGCAAACTGCCCTGATTACCCTGATGGCCCATACCGGCAGCTTTGTTCCGGCCGCGGAAGCCAGGATTCCGCTGACCGATAAAATATTTACCCGAGTCGGCGCTTCCGATAATTTATCAGGCGGCGAATCCACCTTTATGGTAGAAATGAATGAGACCGCCTCCATCATTAATAATATTACCAGCCGCAGCCTGATCCTGCTGGATGAAATCGGCCGGGGTACATCCACGTATGACGGTATTTCAATAGCCTGGAGTATTGCCGAATACCTGCACAATGCCCCGCAACAACCCCTTACGCTTTTTGCTACTCACTACCATGAGCTGAATGAACTGGAGGCAAAATGTTCCCGGATAAAAAACTATCATGTTACCAATAAGGAAGCAGGAAATAAAATCATTTTCCTCCGTAAACTGGCCCGGGGAGGCAGTACCCATAGTTTTGGTATTCATGTGGCAAAAATGGCCGGTATGCCCCCTGCCCTGATTGAACGGGCCAATGAAATACTGAAACAACTGGAAACAAAGCATGTACAGGAGGATACCGGGGAAACATTACAAAAACTAAACGGACCGGTGCATGAAACAGGTAAAATGCAACTGTCAATTTTTGATGCCCATAGTGAGACCTTTGCCGATATACGAAAAACGCTGGAAGATACCGATATCAACCGGCTGACCCCGGTGGAAGCCTTGTTGAAACTCCAGGAAATAAAGAACCGCCTGAAATAAACAGTTTACTAACAGGTCTTTAGGAACTTTTTTAAAAAAATTGCCCGTTCAAAAAAATCCTTATTTTTACCCAAATTACGCAATTATGAAATTGACGAAACTAACTGCTTTACCCTTCCTGCTTTTTGCCGCATTTGTAATCACTTCCTGCGAATCAGATGCAGAATTAAACAGAGTTTCTGTTTATTCCAAAACAGGTATAGCCCTTACCGGCGCACAGGAAGCACCGGCTTCCACTTCCACTGCATTAGGAACAATGGACGTGTTTTATACACGGGCTTCCAAAGTACTGACGTATACCATTAACTGGTCAGGATTGAGCGGAGCTGTAACCGGATTTGGTATTCACGGACTGGCCCCGGCTGGTTATGCATCACCCAATTTAGTACAGACATTCAGCACATCAGCCATTGTACGTTGTGCAACTGTAAGCAATACTACCTGCGGTTCCTACAAAGGCACTTTACTTGTAGATGAAGTAGTGGTGAAAGAAGTAGACCTGACCAACGGAATGTATTATGTAAATATCAGAACCGCGGCTTTCCCTGCAGGTGAAATCAGGGCACAAATCAGGTTTCAATAATCTATAAACATAGTTGAGGAAACCGTCCGTTCATACGGACGGTTTTTTTATTTTACGTCAAACCAGACCGGTGTTGCATCATTCCAGTCGCCGTTATAATTCACCAGCAATTCTTCACCGGCTTTTACGGGCCTTACAGTAGTTACCGAAATCAGTTGTTGTTCAAAATCCATCCCGTATTCACAGTTACTGGTATACGAGTGGTTATACACCGGTACATATCCCAATGCCATACAACATTGATTTTTTTCCTCCCCCCATTCAAAAATATAATCATGAAGCAATGTCTGATCCAATAAGGTTCTTTCCTCCCGGCTCATAACCAGTACCGGCGATACTTCCACGGTAACGCCTTCTTCTATGTCTTCTGAAGTATAGACACCTCTCCCTTTGTGTTCGGATGGGGCAATAAATAAAAACGGCAATACCATATTTGACTTTCCTTTCTGCGAAGTACGGACTTTCCCGGTTTTAAGTATGAACATGGGTTCGTATTTTTGGCTCATGGCATTGGAACTGACACAACCTTCCCTGCAGGAATTGTTTGAATCTACCATTCAGACGGAAGACCGGCTTAAAATCCGCGATTTTCTGGATGACCAGAATATCAGCGATGTGGCCCACCTGGTGGATGAATACCCCGAATACCAGAGCCAGATCATTGCAAATATGTCCGTACACCGGGCGGCCAGTGTATTTAAAATTCTTGACCTCTCTGTACAAAAAACCGTTATCCGCGACCTGCCGGCCAATACCACCGCCTCCTTACTGAATGAACTGCCGGCCGATGACCGTACAGATTTCCTGGAAGAATTACCCAGTAATGTGGTCCGGGAACTGATCAAATTGCTGGACCCGGAAGAACGAAAAGTAACCCTGTCCCTATTGGGTTATCCGGAAAACAGTATTGGACGGCTGATGACGCCGGACTACGTATATGTATATCCCTGGAATACCATCGAAGAGGTATTCAGTACAATCCGCAAATTTGGCAAAGACTCCGAAACGATCAACGTCATTTATATCATCAATGAAAAAGGCGAACTCCTGGATGATATCCGGATCCGTGAGTTTATCCTGAACCCGCCGGATAAAAAAGTGTCGGAACTGATGGACGAACGGTTTATTGCCCTGCAGCCGGATCATGACCAGGAAACGGCGGCGGAAGTATTTAAAATGAATAACCGCGTAGCCCTTCCCGTTGTCAGTAAAAGCAATAAACTGCTGGGCATTGTCACCATTGATGATATGTTATGGGTAACGGCGGAAGAATTCAGTGAAGACATGCAGAAAATGGGCGGTACCGCCGCTTTACGTGAGCCCTATCTTGAAATCCCGATTTTTAAACTTTTTAAAAAACGGGTTGTCTGGCTGGTCGTGCTTTTCCTTGGTGAATTGCTCACCGCTTCCGCGATGGCCTTTTTTGAAGATGAAATAAAACGGGCCGTTGTGCTGGCGCTTTTTGTGCCCCTCATCATTTCCAGTGGCGGAAACAGTGGTTCACAGGCCTCCACCCTGATCATACAGGCAATGGCTGTGGGCGAAATAACTGTAAAAGACTGGTGGCGGGTCATGCGGCGCGAAATAATTTCAGGCTTATTGCTGGGTACAGTTCTCGGCGTACTGGGCTTTTTCAGGATTTACGCCTGGCATTCTTTTGATCCCACGCTTTATGGCAGTTTCTGGCTCCCCATCGGCATCACCGTTGCCGTTACATTACTGGGCGTTGTTCTGTGGGGAACCCTTTCAGGCAGTATGCTTCCCCTGTTATTGAAACGGCTGGGTGCCGACCCTGCCGTCAGTTCGGCCCCTTTTGTTGCCACCCTGGTGGATGTAACCGGGCTTATTATTTATTTTTCTGTAGCATTTGCCTTATTAAGCGGCGGATTGCTTTAATTACCGGAATGCTTTGATGTCTACAATTAAATCCGCACCTTTACATTTATGCGGGCAGTCAAACGTTTGCATGTTTAGAATTATTTACTTTTGTCGCAAAAACCATTAACCTCATGTGTGGCATTGTCGGATATACCGGACCCCGGGAAGCGTACCCTATTGTAATAAAAGGCCTGAAACGACTGGAATACCGCGGATATGACAGTACCGGAGTGGCACTCCATAACGGGAAATTAAATGTATATAAGAAAAAGGGGAAAGTGGCTGAGCTTGAAGACAGTATAGTCGGCACCAACCTCCATTCTCATATCGGTATCGGCCATACCCGTTGGGCCACCCACGGTGAACCCAGTGACCGCAATGCACATCCGCACCAGTCAGCCAGCGGACAGTTGGCCATGATACACAACGGAATTATTGAGAATTATAACCAGCTCAAACAGGAGCTGATCAATAAAGGCTATTCATTCAGGAGTGATACCGACACGGAAGTCCTTTTAAACTTCATAGAAGAAATCAAGAAAAACAACGAGTGTTCTCTGGAAGAAGCCGTACGTGTCGCTTTGAAGCGGGTAACCGGCGCCTATGTAATCCTGCTGATGGATGAAAGCGATCCGGAAACCATTATAGCCGCACGTAAAGGCAGTCCGTTGGTTATCGGCGTTGGTAAAGGGGAACACTTTCTTGGTTCCGATGCCTCTCCCATGCTGGAATACACCAAAGAAGTGGTATATGTTAATGACTATGAGCTTGCCATTGTCCGTCCGGATGAACTGATTCTGAAAAATCTCGGCAATGAAAAAATAACGCCCTATGTACAGAAGCTGGACATAGAACTGGCGGCCATTGAAAAAGGAGGCTATGAACATTTCATGCTGAAAGAAATCTATGAACAGCCGCAAACCGTGTATGATTGCCTGCGGGGCAGACTGGATGCGGCAGCAGGGACGATTACCATGAGTGGAATTCAGCAATACGCTGAACAGATAATAAATGCCAACCGCATTGTAATGGTTGCCTGTGGCACCAGCTGGCATGCCGGGCTGGTAGCAGAATATATTTTCGAAGAACTCTGCCGGATTAATGTGGAAGTTGAATATGCGTCTGAATTCCGGTATCGTAATCCGGTCATCAATAAAGGCGACGTAATCATCGCCATTTCGCAAAGTGGTGAAACAGCCGATACCCTGGTTGCCATTGAAAATGCCAAAAACAACGGGGCCATTATCCTGGGTGTGGTAAATGTGGTTGGCTCCTCTATTGCCCGAATGAGCCATGCAGGCGCTTATACACACGCCGGACCGGAAATCGGCGTAGCTTCCACCAAGGCCTTTACCGCACAGCTCGCCGTACTGACCATGATTGCGTTGAAAATCGGTTATATTAAAGGAACCATACCGCAGGATCGCTATTTGCGGTTACTTAAAGAACTGGAAGAAGTGCCGGAAAAAGTAGCCTGGACACTCAAACATGCGGACAATATCAAAGCCCTGGCGGAAAAGTATAAAGAGGCAAGGGACTTCCTGTATCTCGGTCGTGGTTATAACTTCCCGGTGGCCCTGGAAGGAGCGCTGAAACTCAAAGAAATTTCTTACATACATGCGGAAGGATATCCCGCAGCAGAAATGAAACATGGACCTATTGCGCTGGTGGATGAAAACCTGCCCGTGGTTTTTGTGGCCACCAGGGATTCCTACCATGAAAAAGTAGTCAGCAACATGCAGGAAATAAAGGCCCGCAAAGGCAAGGTGATTTCGGTTATCAGTGAAGGGGATGAAACTTCGGCCGCGCTTTCTGAAGATGTAATGGTAGTACCTGAAGCCGATGAAATACTGGCCCCCATGCTGAGTGTGATTCCCCTGCAACTGCTGGCCTACTACATCGGCCTGGCCCGGGGTTGTGATGTGGACAAACCACGTAACCTGGCCAAATCAGTTACAGTTGAGTAAGTAAAATCCTGCTGCCTGTATGAACATCATAACCAAAAAAGCAATATCTGACCTCGGTTACGGTTTTATTGCCAAAGCATATATACCCAAAGGAAAGAATGAATATTATCTGCGCAATGTCCAGAACAGAAGCGGTATCCGGTACCGCAAATTGACGCCGGTTGAAATCAACCTGCTTGAAAAAAACGACAACAGCTCCGACAACTGGAACAAAGTACTGGTGTCGGACGCATTTGACCCTACATTGGTAAAACGATGCTCTTTTTTCGGACTGGTGCGTATTGGCAAGCTGGAGCCCTATTTCCACGAGTTCAACAACCTGCATATGCCGGTAGGTTTGTATAACAGCACCATAATCAGTTGCGATATCGGGGACAACGCGGTAATAGATAATGTAAGTTTTATGAGCCATTACATTATTGGTAATGATGTGATGCTCGTGAATATAAATGAACTGGCCACAACTGATCACTCCAAGTTCGGCAACGGCGTGCTGAAAGAAGGTGAAAGCGAATCCGTGCGGATCTGGATGGAAATCTGCAACGAAAACGGAGGCCGCAGTATACTCCCCTTTAATGAAATGCAGGCGGGTGATGCATGGCTCTGGTCCAAATACCGGGACGATGAAAAATTATTGCAAAAATTCCGGGAATTTACCGATAAAAAATTTGATACCCGGCGGGGTTACTACGGAAAAATCGGCGACCGTACGGTTATTAAGAATTGTAAAATTATCAAGGATACATGGATTGGTTCCGATGCATATCTGAAAGGAGCCAATAAAATAAAAAACCTGACCATTAATTCTTCACCGGACTCCAAATCGCAGATCGGCGAAGGTTGTGAACTGGTAAACGGGATTGTGGGTTACGGTTGCCGGATTTTCTATGGCGTAAAAGCCGTACGGTTTATGATGGGCAGTAATTCTCAGTTGAAATACGGGGCAAGGCTGATCAACTCATACCTTGGTGACAACTCCACTATCTCCTGTTGTGAAGTTTTAAATTCACTGCTTTTCCCGGCACATGAGCAACACCATAATAATTCCTTTTTGTGCGCGGCCACTGTACTGGGACAAAGTAATATGGCGGCAGGAGCCACTATTGGTTCGAACCATAATTCAAGAGGTGCCGATGGCGAGATCATTGCCGGACGCGGTTTCTGGCCCGGGCTCTGTGTCAGCCTCAAGCATAACTCTAAATTTGCCAGCTTTACTTTGATTGCAAAAGGCGATTTTCCAGCTGAATTGAATATCCCGATACCCTTTGCATTGGTAAGCAATGACGTAAGCCACGACAAACTGGTGATCATGCCCGGGTACTGGTTCATGTATAATATGTATGCCCTAGCCCGGAACGCCGGGAAATATATCAGTCGTGATAAACGACTCGATAAATCACAGGTGATCGAATATGATTTTCTGGCACCAGACAGTATCAATGAACTGTTTGACAGCCTGGTAGTTTTCAAAAATGCAGTGGGCAGTGCCTGGGCATTAAAAAACAAAAAGAAACTGACTGCAGCGGCCCTGTTGAAAAAAGGAGAAGAACTACTGGAAAAAAATCCGGGTACAGTAAAAGAGCTGGAGATACTCGCGCCCGGCTTTGAGAACAGTAACCGGAAAGTGGAACTCCTGAAGGTAGCAGAGGCGTATAATTTGTACAAAGAACTCATCCTTTATTACTGCACCACCCAAGTGATCGGTTTTATTGAAAATAACCGAATCAATAGCTGGTCCCAGTTACAGGCAAAACTGCCAAAAGCAGCTACCCGAACTGGCTGGAAGAATATAGGCGGGCAACTCATTCCTGAACCCGCAATCCGTTCCCTGATCCGTTCTATCCGCAGTGGCAAGACCAATGACTGGGACCAGGTACATGCTTTCTATAAAAAAGAAAGCAGTGCGTATGCTGATAAGAAATTTCAACAGGCATTTGCAGCACTGTCGGAGATTTTGCATCTTGGCAAAACCGGACTGAACCGCAAAACCTGGTTGCGATTACTGGAAGAAAGTGTGCGGACAAAAACATGGATGACAGAAGGGATCTATGAATCACGGGCCAAGGATTACCGCAATCCTTTCCGGAAAATGGTCTATGATTCAGAAGCGGAAATGGAGAAAGTAATCGGCAAACTGAAAGACAACAGTTTTATCCTGCAGCAGCAGGAAGAACTGAAAGTATTCAGGAAGCAGGTGACAGAATTAATCACCCGCTTCGCTAAATAGTCTTTTTATTTTTTACGGAAGAAAATACGGACCGGAATACCGGTCAGCTTGAAATTCTCGCGTAATTTATTCTCCAGATAATTCTTGTAGGGCTGTTTGATATCATCCGGAAAATTACAGAAGAAGGCAAAGGATGGCACCGGCGTCGGCAACTGCGTAATGAATTTGATCTTAACCGGATTACCCCTGACTACCGGCGGATGGTAGGCCTGGATGGCCTTCAGCATGATATCGTTGAGCTGTGAGGTCGGTATTTTGTTTTGCCTGTTTTCATATACTTCCAATCCCACTTCAATAGCTTTAAAGATCCTTGTCTTTTCTTTTGCGGAAATAAACAGGATGGGCACATCGCTGAAAGGCGCAAAACGCTTTTTCAGTTCTGCCTCATAGTCCCGGGCTGTATTGGTTTCCTTTTTCACCAGGTCCCACTTGTTCACCAGTACCACGATCCCTTTTCCTTTTTTAGCGGCCAGCGAAAATATATTCAGGTCCTGTGCCGCGATCCCTTTTTCTGCATCGAGCATCAGGAGACAAACATCCGCTTCATCCAGGGCTTTGATAGCACGGATCACCGAGTAGAATTCCAGGTCTTCATGCACTTTGGCTTTCCGGCGGATACCCGCAGTATCGATCAGTACAAATTCTTTCTGGAATAAATTATAATGGGTGTGAATGGTATCGCGGGTAGTACCGGCAATATCACTGACAATGGTTCTTTCTGTACCAACCAGCGCGTTCAGTAAAGAAGATTTACCGGTATTCGGTTGTCCGATAATGGCGAATTTGGGGAGTGCCGCCATTTCTTTTGCTTCCTCAGAAGCATCTTCGGTGATCAGGTCAGTCACCGCATCCAGCAACTCGCCCGTACCGCTGCCGCTCGCAGAAGCGATAAAAAAGATATGTTCGAATCCAAGAGAATAAAACTCACTCGCATCGAGTAAACGCTCATTGGTATCCACTTTATTGACAGTCAGAAATACCGGCTTGGTACTACGGCGAAGCAGACCGGCCATCGCATCATCCAGGTTGGTGAGACCGGTAGCCGCATCCACCATGAACAGGATGACATTAGCCTCTTCAAGCGCCACATGTACCTGCTTGGCAATCTCGCGTTCAAACACATCTTCACTTCCTTCCACAAACCCACCGGTATCGATCACATTGAAAGTCTTGCCATTCCAGTCCGCCACCCCATATTGCCGGTCACGGGTCACTCCGCTCAGGTCATCCACAATGGCTTTCCGCTGTTCCAGTAAACGGTTGAACAAAGTGCTTTTGCCTACATTCGGGCGACCAACAATAGCTACGGTAAATGACATAATACACGTTTAAATTTTAACAAACAAAAAATACAAAGTACGAAGTAAGAAGTACGAGGTACGACTTTCTGACTACTAACTACTAACTTCTGACTACTAACTAACTTCAGTATCCGTACTCCTTTAACTGGAGATCATTCTCCCGCCATTTCGGTTTTACTTTTATAAATAACTCCAGGAACACTTTCTGTTGCAGGAAAGCCTCGATATCTTTCCTGGCGGCAGAGCCGATTTTTTTGATCATGCTGCCACCTTCTCCGATCAGGATCACTTTCTGTGTTTCACGGTGTACGATGATATCCGCCACGATCTTCACCAATGTGGTCTTCTCTTTGAACTCACGAACCAGTACCGCTGTATGATAAGGAATCTCATCCTGCGACAAATCATATATTTTTTCCCGGATCAGTTCACTCACAAAAAACTTTGTCGGCAGGTCACTGATATCATCTCCTGCATAATAGGGCTCTCCTTCCGGCAGGAAGGTCAGGATCGGTTTTAAAAAATTTTTGATATTGATGCCGCTGCTGGCAGAGATCGTAAGGGTGCTTTTGCAATAGGGCTGTTGCTCAAAATAAGCCACTGCCTCTTTGATCTTATCCTGCGGCGCCCGGTCAATTTTATTGATCACGATGATCGCCGGCACTTTCAGTTTGAGTGAAGTAAAGATGGTATTACATTCCTCCCAGTTTTCACTCACATCCACGATCAGCAGCGCCACATCCGCATCTTCCAATGCGCCTTTCACCGCCATCATCATCTTCTCATGAAGTTTGTAACGCGGTTCAATAATCCCGGGCGTATCAGAGATGATCACCTGGTAATCTTTATCCGTAAGAATAGCTTTGATCCGGTGACGGGTGGTCTGTACTTTGGATGATACAATAGCCAGCTTCTCCCCCATCAGGGCGTTCAGCAGTGTGCTTTTACCGGCATTGGGCCGGCCAAAAATATTGACGAATCCTGTTTTCATGATAAACCTGAAGTTGCACGCATCAGGCAGCAAGTGGTGAGGAGGTAGTCAGTCCTTGCCAGTTGATGTGCAACTGTTTCGGAAAATTTAAAAAAAAACCACCCGAGGCGGATGGCTTTCCTTGTTGCGAAGGGGAGGATCGAACTCCCGACCTTTGGGTTATGAGCCCAACGAGCTACCGCTGCTCTACTTCGCGATGTTGGACGGCAAAGGTAAGGCTATTTAGGATACCCACCAAAGAAAATGCGCCCTAAATAATCAGGGCGCATTTCACGACTATACAGAAAAACTATTTATCCCCTCTCCGTACACTGCCGGAGCCACTGCTTTTTGCCTGCCGCACAGTACAGGTTCCCTTGTATTTCACATCGCTGGCCCCACTGGCTTCCGCGGAAAGTTCTTTATTGACGGTGATACGGATATCACTGGCGCCACTTGCTTTTGCTTCACAGGATTCGGTCACCAGGTCAAATCCTTTAAAATCACTGGCCCCGCTCGCTTCCACAAATAATCTGGTGGCGGACCCGGTAATCGACATATCGCTGGCCCCGCTGAGGTCCACATGTAATTTGGCAACTTCAATTTTTCCCTTGAGATCACTGGCACCGGATTGCTGAACACGAAGTACATCCGCTTTAAGTACGCCGTTGATAAACACATCACAGGCGCCGGATATTGTAAGCTGATCCAGTTGTTTAAATGAAATATAAGCCCTGAGTTTTTTATTTCCATTATTCCATTTCCAGGCATTACTGAGTCCGATATGCAGAATCCCGTCTTTTACTTCCACGGTTATCATATCACGGTCCTTGACGCTGGCTGCACTCACGGCCACAGCTTCTTCATTGCTCTGGCTCAGGTATACATTAAAAGCGCTGGAAACATTGATTCCATGGTAGCCACTGGCCTGACGAATGGCCGCATTCGGATCATTGATCTGTGCCTGCATGGAAAAACCAACCACGAGCAGGACTATTATAGCAAGTATCTTTTTCATATCATTAAAATTACTGGTTTATTCAGATTCGCTTTACTGCGCCACCGGTACTTGTTTTTATTTCACGGATCGATGCATTGCCTTTATATTTTACAATACCGCCCGTATTGGCTTTTACCATCATTTCTTTTTCCGCAGCCACTGAAACATTCGCCCCGGTACTAACAGAAATATTGCAGGTCTGGGCAGTCAGCTCCTCCCCCTTGAATTTACTTCCGGTATCACCTTCCACTTCAAGCTTGTCAGTTTTACCTGTGAGGTTCACCTGGGAGCCCGTGCTTTGTTTCACCGTGAGCAATTCTGTTTCAAGCTCTCCATTCACCTGTGCCCCGGTATTTACCTTCATTTCCAGTTCAGCCATTTTAAACAAGCCCTGAATTTTCACCAGGGCACCGGTATTGGCATAGAGGCCATTCAACTGCCGGCAGGACACATACGCTTTGAGTTCTTTATTTTCTTTCTTTTTATTGATGGCTTTCAGTTTCGAATCATAATACAACTTCAACACACCATTCTCCACTTTAGCTACAATATGATCACGGAATTCGGTAGTGGAAGCACTTATCGCTACTTCTTCCGTATTACCTGTAACGAGGTATAATTGTATACCGGTTGCTACATCAACTGCATGAAAAGAGCCCACTTCCACTTTCACGGCATTGGGATCATTGATGGTTTGCTGGGCATTCAGAATTGTTGCAAAACTGAGTATGAACAGCAGGGAGAGACAACATTTTTTCATAAACGATGGTTTAGATGTAATACGAAAGCCGGCGTAGAAAAGTTACAGGCCCTGTATTCATTTTCTTCGTAATTTTGACCCGTTAAAGGCCTTTCAAACAGAAAGGCCTGATTTTCAGTGTTTCCCGGGGTGTTTCCGGCATAGGCCGGAATCTGAGATTATACCCGTAGAACCTGGTCAGGGTAATGCCTGCGAAGGGAAGGAGTTACAGTCGATCCTTTCTCCACAGCGTTTCCCTCTTATTTTTTAACGGTTAAATGTAAAAAAATGAAGAGGATTTTTATGTCCGCCTGCCTTACAGGGGCAGCCATCTGCAGTCTGGCGCAACAAAAAGAAAGTGCCAAAGACAGTTTCTACACCTTATCACCGGTAGAAGTAAAAGCGATCCGGGCCGGTGAAAATGCACCTTTCACGAAAACGAATCTGAACAAAAAAACAATTACAGCCGGTAATCTCGGGCAGGATATTCCATTCCTGCTGAATCAAACTCCATCTGTTGTGGTGAATGCCGATGCCGGTAATGGTATTGGGTATACCGGTATCCGGATCCGGGGTACGGATGCCACAAGAATCAACATGACCATCAATGGTATTCCCTACAACGATGCGGAAAGCCAGGGGCTTTTCTTTGTCAACCTCCCTGATCTCAGTTCTTCTGCCGGAAGTATCCAGGTTCAACGCGGGGTAGGCACTTCTTCTAACGGAGCCGGGGCATTCGGGGCAAGTATGAATTTCAGTACGAATGAAGTGGTAAAAGAGTCTGCGGTAGAATTCAACAACAGTACAGGCTCATTCAACACCTGGAAGAATACACTCAGGTACAGCAGCGGTTTGGTAAACGGGTTCACTACCGATATCCGTTTATCAAGAATCAGCAGTGATGGGTTTATAGACCGGGCGAATACCAATCTGCAATCTTTCTTTGTATCCACTGCCTGGATGAATGACAGAACCTCCCTTCGCTTCAATACATTCACCGGCAAAGAAAAAACCTACCAGGCCTGGTATGGAATATCAGAAGCTGACCTGCAGGCTGGTAACCGTCGCGTGAATTACGCCGGCACCGAAAAACCAGGTTCTCCTTATACAAATGAAACGGATAACTACACCCAATCACATTACCAGTTATTTTTCAACCAGGAGCTGAACAAGCGGCTGAGTCTGCATGTGGCCGCATTCCTGACCAGGGGCAAAGGGTACTATGAACAGTATAAAGCGGATGAGGAGTATAGCAAATACAATCTCCCTTACCCGGTCAACGGAAATGATACCACGTTCAGTTCTGATTTTATAAGGCAGCTATGGCTGGACAATTATTTCTACGGAACTGTCTTCTCTTCGCAATACAAATCTGAAAAAACCCAACTCACTATCGGGGGAGGTCTGACACGCTATGATGGCAAGCATTATGGCAAACTGAGATGGGCTTTGTACGGACTGACGGGTGTGGATCGCTGGTATGACCTGGATGCATTCAAGACAGACTTCAACCTCTATAGCAAACAACAAACCGAATTATCGGCCGGTGTATTCCTGTTTTATGATCTGCAATACCGTTATGTGAAGTATGCCATTAATGGCTTCCGTGATAATCCCGGACTGATCATAAATAATGACTGGCATATCTTCAATCCTAAAGCGGGTATCACCATTAAGAAGAATAACTGGAAAACTTATTTCTCTTATGGCATGGCCAATAAAGAACCAAACCGGGATGATTTTGAAGCCGGGGCGGCTCAACAACCCCGTCCGGAGCAACTACACGATATCGAAGCCGGTATAGAACGAACAAACAAGAAGTACAACTGGGGTGCCACATTGTATTATATGCGCTATAAAGATCAGCTGGTACTCACCGGAAGGATCAATGATGTGGGAGCTTATACCCGTACCAATATACCACAAAGCTATCGCGCAGGCATTGAACTCCAGGGAGCTGCCAGTCTGCACCAATGGCTTACTGTTTCAGGCAACCTGACTCTGAGCCGCAATAAAGTACTGGATATGGAAGAGTATATAGATGATTACGACAATGGCGGACAGAAAATGAACCGTTATGCGTCGGCCGATATTGCCTTCTCTCCTGCTGTAACCGGTGGTGCGACCATTGAATTGATCCCTTTCAAACAAACGGGTATCAGTCTGATCAGTAAATATGTGAGCCGTCAGTATCTCGATAATACGGGCAATCAAGCCCGTTCACTCGATCCGTTTTATGTGCAGGATCTCAGACTGAGCTATACAATCCTTTCTAAAAAAATAAAAGAGGTGAATTTCATCGGCCAGGTGAATAATCTGTTCAACAAATTATACGAGCCAAATGGATATACCTTCAGTTATATTTATGGCGGGCAGCAGACCACTGAGAATTATTATTTCCCTATGGCGGGTATCAATTTTATGGTTGGGGTGAATGTAAGACTTTGAATAATTAGTTATTTAGCCGATGTGCCGATGAGCCGATGTGCCGATGGGCCGATGGGCCGATGGGGGAAGTGGCTGAAAGTTTGGAATTTTAGTACGTTATTGAAAACGCAGATATAAAAAAAAGCCCTATGGGCTTTTTTTTATATCTATTCTATTATTAATTTAACTGAATATTCAAACGGGGCATACTCTTCAACCTGAAAGCAATTGGCATATTGACAAATCGGCTCATTGGCTATTTACTTGCCTCCGAACTTTTCCTGCCAGGCCAGTATTCCACCGGTTACATTCACCGTGTTTTTAAAACCCATTGCGTCCAGAAACATACAAGCCATCATACTGCGTTTACCACTCCGGCAATGAATGATAACTTCCTCTTCTTTTAAATCATTCAGTTCATCAGCCTGCATGGACTGAATCATACCCAGCGGTATAAGTTTGGCACCTATATTAAATTCCGCGTATTCAGCAGGTTCACGGCAATCTATCAGGTGCAGTTTTTCGCCGGCATCCAGCCTTGCTTTAAGTGCTTCTACGGTAATATTCTCCATTTTTATTTTTTATAGTTGGTTTTCGGTACTGTCCGCAACCGGCTTATCCTGTTGCAGAAAAACATCTATTGTCTGTCCGGTTCTGATCCGCAAAATCCTTCTTTCCTCATCGAATTTAGCGGGAATCTGTTTATAAATATATGCATTACAGGTGTCCGTAACATCGCCAACAACTGAACCGATAATCAGCCCCATGGATTCCAGTTGCGCTCTTGCCTCACAGTAAGTCATACCGGTAATAACCGGAACAGGGAAATCCTGTTTACCTATTCCGTCACCCAATACCAGAGAGATGATACTTCCTTTGCGCACTTTGGTACCTGGCGCAATGGCAGCACCATTGTATAATTGCTCCAAAACAGAATTGCGCGCAAAATCAGGTTTGAATGTAGTGTCTCCCACCCTAAGATCCAGGCTTTTTAGTACCATTTCCGCATTTCGGTAGCTATACCCGGACAGGTTGGGCATATCCACTTCCGGCGGTATTGTTCTGCGGATAACCAGAAAAACCGTGCGATTGGATTTTACTACTTCATCCGCTTCAGGTATCTGCTTTATCACACGGTTGGCAGGAACCGTATCTACATAAATTGAATCCTGGATTTCCACATCAAATCCCGCTTTCTTTAAAATACTCCAGGCTTCATCATACGATTTCCCGGTTACTGATGGCACTGAGGCTGAATTACCATGACCGGTCAGCCAGTTCAGCGAAAGCAGAAAAAGGGCAAACAGGCCAATAGCCAGTACCAGTCCTGCGAGCAGGTTGACCCATAGCGGGCGGTGTGTGATTGCTTTAAACATCCATTGTTTTTTTTATCGGACAGGTTTTATTCTCCAAAACATTCCAGAACCAGTTTACTGTAAAATTCCTTCAGACTCCAGCCCATTGCCCGGACCTGTTGGGGTATAATACTGGCTTCACTCTGACCCGGTATTGTATTTACTTCGAGCATATAGGGCCGACCTTCTGCTTCGTTATAAATAAAATCGATTCGTACCACTCCCCGGCAATTGAAAGCTGCATAAACCCTGCTGGCTGTATTACGGATTTTACCCGCCATTGCTTCATCAATCTCAGCCGGCGTCACTTCAGAAGATTTCCCCTGGTATTTTGCCACAAAATCAAAAAAAGGCATGTCCGCATCCGCTTTCACTTCCGTGACAGGAAGCACAATAATATTTCCTTTTGACCGGAATACACCTACGGTGAATTCCCGCCCCTGGACCATTTCCTCCACCAATACCTGGTTATCTTCCTGAAAAGCTTTTTCAATAGCTGTATGCAGTGCCGCGGCATCCGGTTTTTCCACTTTGGACATACCAATACTGGATCCCCCGTTATTCGGTTTTACAAAAACAGGAAACTTCAGCCCGGTAAGAATATCTTCCTCACGCCCTGCCACATCCCTGATCAGCAGGATGGATTTGGCAACCGGTATACCAGTTGCTCCTGCTACAGCTGTAGCGTATCGCTTATTAAATGTAATTGCTGACGAAGCGGCATCGCAGCCTGTATAGGGGATCTTCAAGGTATCAAAATACCCTTGCAGCTTTCCATCTTCTCCGGGTGTACCGTGCATCCCGATAAATACCGCGTCAAAGTTTACTTTTTCATTATCCAGTTGCAGGGAGAAATCATTTTTATTTACTTCAATTTTCCGGCCGTCCACCAATTCATAGAACCATCCCTGGGCGTTTACATCAATTTTATAGACGTTGAACAATGACCGGTCGAGGTTGGTATCAATGGTATTGGCGGAACGATAGGAAATCACCGCTTCTCCTGAAAAACCACCGGTGACCAGTGCTATATTTCTTTTCATTACAGATTGTTGGTTTTATACCCGATGAAACGGGCCTGAACTGCAAATATTGCGGAAAAAAACAAGACCCGCAACGGCAAAGGGGGTAAATTAACAGGCTTAACAAAAAATATAGCCCGGCCGGACTGTTAAGACCTGAAATAAGAAAGGTGAAGGTTGTTCACCCTTCACCTTTTTACAACGGGACATATAACCCGTCACTGATGTAACAGCTTTCGCTGTTGTATTACTACATATGAAAGTTAATACAAAATCTGTGCACTTTCATCATATGAGACTACTTTTTTTGCACAAAAGGGAAGCCCCGCTTACGCGTGCAGCTTATCCTTCTTAGCCGCCAGTTGCTCCACTGTCTCTTCGTACATTTCATCCGGTACACAACAGTCAACCGGGCAAACAGCCGCACACTGAGGCTCTTCATGGAAGCCCTGGCATTCTGTACACTTGTTCGGGGTAATGTAATAAGTATCAGTAGCTACCGGAGCATTTTTCTGGTCGGCATCCACGCTGGAACCGTCCAGTAAAGTAAATGATCCTTTAACGGTAGTTCCGTCAGACATTGCCCATTCCACACCACCTTCATAGATAGCATTGTTGGGACATTCGGGCTCGCAGGCGCCGCAATTGATACATTCTTCTGTGATCTTGATTGCCATAATAAACTATTTAACGGGTTCAGGGTTACTTTTGCCTTACAAAATTAGTAGACAGGCATGAATTTACAACACAGAATTTATTTATTATCAAGGCTTGGTGATTATATTTTGGCAGACGGACCTGACTGGCGTCAGGTGGTGGAGAGGGCCGGCGCCGAAAATGGCTGGTTTATTCCCGAATTTGTGGATTCTGCGGCAAAAAACATAGCGAAATCCTTTTTGAACCCTCAAAAACTGGCCTCATGGGCTGACGAAAATCATGTTCCGGATTTTCGTACAGCTCCCAAAAATGTGGGCATTATCATGGCCGGGAATATTCCGCTGGTCGGCTTTCATGACTGGCTGGCTGTTTTTCTCAGTGGTCACAACGCTGTAATAAAACCATCCAGCCGGGATCAGGTATTGATTAAACACCTGACTGCCCTGATCAGTGACTGGGATAAGGAGGCCGGTGCAGGCATTGTATATGCGGATATGCTGAAAGGGCTGGATGCATATATTGCTACCGGCAGTAATAATTCCTCCCGGTATTTTGACTATTATTTTTCCCGGTACCCGCATATAATACGAAAGAACCGTACTTCAGTGGCGATACTGGATGGGACTGAAACTACGGCTGAACTGGAAGCGCTGGCCGATGATGTATATCTCTATTTCGGACTGGGATGCCGGAACGTAACAAAAATCTTTGTCCCGGAAGCCTATGACTTTGTTCCCTTACTGGAAGCCTTCCGAAAATATAATTACCTGGCTGATCATCACAAATACAAAAACAATTTTGACTATAACCTGGCCCTGCACCTTTTGAATAAGCAATTCTATATGACCAATGGTTCACTGCTCCTGGTGGAATCTCCGTCTGTCTTCTCTCCCATCAGTCAGCTGAACTATTCATTTTATTCAAACAAAGAAGCAGTAGAAAACAGTTTGCAGCAAACAGATGAAATTCAGGCAATCAGCGGTCATGGTTATATTCCTTTCGGGCAGAATCAATGTCCGGCTGTCAGTGATTTTGCCGATGCTGTGAATACCCTTGGTTTCCTGAATTCGCTATGAAAAACAAGGGTTTAAAAAGACCATGTACGAAGACCTTAGTAAAGATTTGTTAAACTGACAGGTGCGTATAACAGGTTCAACTGACAGTTTGTTATTTTGTGGTGCAAAGGCACAGGATTTGTAAATCACAAAAAAAAGAAAACAAAAATCAATATGAAAATCAAACAGCTTTTATTGATCGTTGCAGTCAGCGCCGTATCTGCAGTAAGCAGTGTTTGGATTTATGGAAAAGTGATGAGCCGGCAACAGGTTGCCGCCTTTAACCAGTCTGCGGATGGTAAGGTTCCGGTAAATTATGCCGGTTTTTTTGACAATGCCGCGTCCCCGTTGGGAGAAGCCACCGATTTTACCAAGGCGGCAAACGCAGCCGTACCGGCTGTGGTGCATATCAAGACAAAAATTCCGGCCAGGCAGATTACCAATCAGCTCCCCCGCAACCGCGGTAACGGATTTGATGATCTTTTTGAGCAGTTTTTCAACTTCGGCCCCCAGGTACAACCGGAACAACGCGCTTCCGGCAGCGGCGTGATCATCAGCGATGACGGGTATATTGTAACCAATAACCATGTCATCTCAGATGGCGGGCAAGGCGTTGCCGATGAGATCACGGTAACCCTGAACAATAAAAAGACGTACAAAGCCCGGGTAATCGGTAAGGATCCCAGCAGCGATATTGCCGTCTTGAAAATTGACGGCACCGGGTTTCCCTTCCTGCTGTATGGTAATTCCGATAATGTAAAACTGGGCCAATGGGTACTGGCCATTGGCTATCCGCTCACACTGGAAACCACGGTTACCGCGGGCATTATCAGTGCCAAAGGCCGGTCTATCGGTATTAATGGCAAACAAAGTGATACACCGATTGAATCATTTATACAAACCGATGCGGCTGTGAACCAGGGCAACAGCGGAGGCGCCCTGATTACCACTGATGGTCAGCTGATCGGTATTAACTCTGCCATCTATGCGCCCACCGGTACGTATGCGGGTTATTCTTTCGCTATACCCGTAAACCTGACCAAGAAAATTGTGAATGACCTGATCAAATACGGTAATGTAAAACGGCCCTACCTTGGCATTGCCGCAGATAATACAAAACGTACTTCCACGGAAGGCGCGATTATCGGGTCTGTGGCTCCGGATGGCGCCGCTGCCGCAGCCGGACTGAAAAAAGGCGATATCATTAAAAAAGTAAATGATGTGCCGATCAGTTCCTGGGAAGAACTCCAGGGTACGATTGCTTCGCTGAATACCGGCGAAAAAATTTCCATCGCCTATAAACGGGATGGAAAAGACTATACAGCAACGGCTACCCTGAAAGCAGACCAGGGAACTTACGCCAATCTTGCGGCCAGTAACCTGGGAGACGCATTGGGCGCAGACCTGGAAAACCTGGATAAGAAAACCGCTATTAAGAATGAAGTGGAAGGCGGGGTACTGGTGAAGAAAATCCGCAGTGGTGGTGCATTCAGCAAAACCCGTATGCAGGATGGTTTTATCATAACCAGTGTAAATGGTACGGATGTTAAAAATGTGGATGAACTGGGCAGGGCCCTTGCCTCCAGCCGCAGCGAAAGTGTAAACCTCGAAGGGTTCTATGATGGTTATGACGGCATGTACCGCTACCCGGTAAAACTCAGTGCCGGTGAAGAAGAATAATTGAAAGCAACTGATTAATAAAAGGGCTGCATCAAAAAAATGCAGCCCTTTTATAATTTATACCATTCTCTTCTTCCCACTTCCCACTTCCCACTTCCCACTATCCACTATCCACTATCCACTTTCCACTTTCCACTTTCCATACACCACTCACCTTTCATACACCATAAACTCCCAATCCTGCAACTCAAAACTCTTCTCATTGGTGAAATCGTTAGCCGCACCGGAAAATGCATTTTTAAAAACGCCTTTCAGTTCACTGCTGGTGATATCGAAATGCAGATCTTTCTGATCCGATAAGTTAAGCACAACCAAAACTTCCCGCTCACCCTTTCGGCGGATATAAGCGAGTACATGCCGGTCATCTGATGTCTGTAAACGGTAAGTCGTTACAGAAGGATCACCTGCCTTTAAAGCCGGATGTGCTGATTTCAACCTGAGCAATGATTTGTAAAAGCCGGTTAGTTCAGCAGCCCAGGGACCAGCTTGAATAGTGTCTTTATCAAAAAAATCAATCCGTTTTGTATTTCCCAGTTCCTGTCCTGAGTACAATAAAGGGATACCATTCCAGGTAAAACTGAAAACGGCCAGGGCTTTAAACATGGAACCGTATTTTTCAAACTCTGTACCATTCCAGCTGTTTTCATCGTGGTTGCTGGTAAACCAGGCCCTTATTGTACTGTCTCCTAACGCGTCATACTGATGAAGCAAACCTGTCAGTGTATCCAGCGGTAATTGCTTTTTGTAGAACTCTTCGGTACGATGCATCCAGGCCCAGGAATAACTGGCATCAAATACCTGTCCGTATTCCGGTTTTTCCAGTTCATCATATTCACCCAGCCAGAAAAGTGGCTTAATAGCATCCACCTGAGGCCGGGCTTCTTTCCAGTAGTCCAGCTCTACCCAGAAAGCAAGGTCACAACGGAATCCATCAATATCACACTCCGTCACCCAGAACTGCATGGCGGACGTCATAGCCTTTCGCAGCGCCGGATTGGAAAAATCCAGTTCAATGATATCATCCATACCGGAAGCCCGCAAAAAATCATTGGTAGCCGTATCCTTTAAATAATAGTCCGGATGTTCAATGGTCCAGTGGTGATCCCATCCGGTGTGATTGGCCACCCAATCCAGGATGACTTTAAACCCCATTTCATGCGCCTGTTTTACCAGTGCTTTAAAATCATCCATGGTACCAAACTCCGGGTTGATGGATGTATAATCCGAACAGGCATAATAACTGCCCATCGATCCCTTTTTATTCTTTTGAGCAATAGGCGTCACCGGCATAAACCAGAGTGTCTCCACACCCAGTTCTTTTAAGCGTGGCAGGTGTTGTGCAAACGCGTTAAACGTACCTTCCGGTGTATACTGTCGAATATTCACTTCATAAATACTGGTGCCCCGCACCCACTCCAAGGGTTCATAGTGTCCGTTCATAGTAAACTTCTTTTTTTTGTCCGTTGTTCCGCCACAGCTAATCAGCAGGGGAAGCAGGAATAATACAGGCAGGCAGCGCATGGTCCTGGTTTTGGGGAAAGATATGAAGAACATTTGATGTTGCTGCCGGTTATACATGCATCCGTCCGCGGTTTATTAACTTTACAGCATGAAGCAATTTGATGTACCTCCCTTTTACCGGAGTCCGCTTATTTCCGCCATCAAGAAAAAAAGGAAAGAGCAGGATAAAATGAAAAAAGACTTCAGTCCCACCCTGCTGGATTTTGGTCCGGTACAGGTGTTGCTGGCCCGGCATTTCGGCTTTTGTTACGGCGTGGAAAACGCCATAGATATAGCCTTTCGTACGGTAGAAGAAAACCCCGGCAAACGCATTTTTTTGCTGAGTGAGATGATTCATAATCCACAAGTGAATGCCGACCTCGTGGCACATGGCATCCGGTTTCTGCAGGATACCCATGGCCATCAGCTGATCCCGTTTGACAGTATTACCGGTGATGATATTGTACTTATTCCGGCTTTCGGTACTACCCTTGAAATAGAATCGCTGCTCCGGCAAAAAGGCATTCCAACAGAAAAATACAATACGACCTGCCCCTTTGTGGAAAAAGTTTGGAACCGGAGCGAAGTCATTGCTAAAAAAGAATACACGATTATCATACACGGCAAACCCACCCACGAAGAAACACGGGCTACTTTTTCGCATGCGGCAGCCGGTGCTCCGGCCGTGGTTGTAAAAGATATGGCAGAGGCCATACGACTGGCTGCCTATATTAAAGGGGAAAAAAATCAGGATGATTTTACACGTGAATTCAACGGACAATACACTGCAGGTTTTGAGGTAAGTAAAGACCTGCAGCAAATTGGTGTAGTGAACCAGACTACCATGCTGGCCAGCGACACTCAGGCCATCGCCGACTATCTTAAACAGGTTGTTGTTTCCCGTACGGGAAAAGCAGAAAGCTTTGCCGACACCCGGGATACGCTTTGTTATGCTACACTGGATAACCAGACGGCAGTTCAAGGCATGCTGGAAACAGAAGCGGATCTGGCGATTGTGGTTGGTGGTTATAACTCATCCAACACTTCTCACCTGGTTGAGCTCTGTGAAGAAAAGCTTCCCACTTATTATATCAGTCATGCGGAAAAAATAATTTCAGCGGAAGAAATTCAACATTATAATTTTCATACCAGGGAAGAAGTAATCAGCCGCGATTATCTGCCAGCGGGTAAGCCGGTAAAAATGCTGATCACCAGTGGCGCCTCCTGTCCGGATGCCATGGTGGAAGCTGTTATCAACCGCGTTACCAGCTTTTTTCCCGGAGCGTTGGATGCCGGCACCCTGATTGCCCGTTTCCAATAAAAAACCCCTGCACCAGGCAGGGGTTATAAGCAATTGGTCCGGTTTTCTTATTTATAAAGAAGGTCGTAATATTCATGGGCCATCCGGTTACTGTCAAACTGGAAACGGACATCCTGCATGCCGTTCTTCATCACCTGACGCCAGGTACTGTAATTTTCATAATAAAGCGGCAGGATCTCCTGTTGCAGTATTTCATATAATTTATTCAGGTCATACTGATCCTGTTCGTGTACCGGCATATTTTCATAATCAGCCATAGGCACCACAAAACCGTTATGCCCGTGATTGATAAACTCCGGGATCCATCCGTCATCGGTAGAGAAGTTGACAGCACCATTCATTGCCGCAGTCATGCCACTGGTTCCGGACGCTTCGCGGGGAACACGTGGGTTGTTCAACCATACATCCGCGGCCTGTTTCAGGCGCTTAGACAGACCCAGTTCATACCCGATCAAGACAGCCACATTTTTATACCGCTTACTCAGGTGTACCAATTGGTTGAATTCGCTGATAGCGGGATGGTCCACCGGATAAGGCTTACCGGCCCAGATAATCTGAACGGGATATTTGCTGCTGGCAAGTAATTGTTCAAAACGTTCTTCAGCCGTGGTTATTAATCCTGCTCTTTTATAACCGGCAAAACGACGGGCCCATACGATTGTAAATACATCCGGGTGAAAAATTTTACCGGTCTGGTCCGCAACTATTTCAAACGCCCTTTTTTTAAGGTATTTTTTCCGGTCATCCATACCATAATCATCTCCGGCTTCCATAAACCGATAAAGTTGTTTATCGGCCCAGTACCGCCAGTTCTGCGCATTGGTGATTGAAATAATGGGACAGATATTTTCATACTTGCTCCACATAGCGCGTGAAACATGACCATGCAGCTGCGATACGCCATTGGAAAGTCTGGCAAACCGGAGTGCAGCCAGGGAGTGATTGAACTGATCACTGTCGTGCCCGTAAAGTTTTTTTACTTCCTCTACAGAGAGGCCGCAGAAATAACTCATTTTATGACAGAGATAGATATCATGTTTTTCGTTGCCGGCTTCTTCGGGCGTATGGGTGGTAAATACCAGGCGTTTCCTCACATCCTGTATATTGTTCCCGTATTTGCGGTACAGGTAAAAAGCGGCGGAAATTCCATGTGCTTCATTCAGGTGATAGAGTTCAGGATTAAATCCGAGCATATCTATCAACTTGGCCCCGCCGACACCCAATAATATAAACTGCGCCACTTTTGTAGCCACATTGGCATCATATAAACGGTGCGTGATAGTTTGTGAAACATAATCATTCTCGGGCAGGTCAGTCGACAGCAAAAACAAAGGAGCGGTCTTGAATGTCTCCGGATTCAGGTAAAGCGCCTTTACCCATACTGGATGTTCATGAATATTGATCTGGAATTTGATACCCGTGTCTTCGAGAAAACTATATTGCTTTTCATTCCAGGCCGTATCCAGTGTCTGATCCTGGTTTCGCTCCTGATCATAATAACCATATTTCCATAAGATACCTACACCGATCAGATTCTGGCGCAATTCATACGCGCTTCTTAAATGAGAGCCGGCTAGAAAGCCGAGTCCGCCACTATAAATTTTGAGGGGTTGATGTGTGGCAAATTCCATGGAGAAGTAAGCCACTTTTTTGTTGTATCGTTCTTCAACGGGATACGGGACAGAATATTTATTAAAACTCATAATGTGTTCTTTTTACACGAAGGCGCAAGGTAGTGAATTCAGATCAAATACAGTAATGCCTTCATTATCAATATGATTTATCCATAAATCGGGTTCAAAAGTAGACAAATCACCTTAAAAAAGCCTATTTCCTATTACTCTTTTTCGAGGCCGGTTTTGTTCCGGCTATCACCGGTTTTATATATTTTCTACGGGCATAACTCCCATTGAAGGTGCAATTGAGGTCATGTCGTGCGCCACAGCCATCTTCCGCCAGGGATACATTGTTAGCCGCAAAAGTAAATGTGAGCACACAGGGATCCCCATCCTCACGATATACGGCTTTTCCCGGACTGATCCATCTGGCTTCCCCTTTTAATTCAGCATTACAGTTGCCGTTATCTTTTTCCAGATGTACAAAGAATGTTATCCGGTCCGTTTTGCGGCCATCCCGGATGGAAACAAGATTCATTTTTCCGGTTCCGTAATCTGCCGCAAACTTATGTTTGCGGGAAAGTGTATCAATCGGATTGATCAGTTCTGTTACTTTATCTTCGAGCGCCTCTGTCATGATCAGGGTATACAGTCCCGCTTCTTTATTGAAAATAAACACGTCCTTGCCTTCACTTATGCTGCCGTCCGCGTTTTTTCGTTGCATGGTTCGGGTAAAAGTATAGCGTTTGTCCAGTGTAAATGATTGTGTGGTTTCCTTCCGGCTATCGGGTATCAATGCAGGAATAGCCGCTATAAACGTATCATTATCTGAAAAGGCCAACAGGAGCAGGGCCTTTTTTGCCGGACTCACCGCTTTTACAAGCAGGTACGTTTCGGCCTTTGACACTTCTGCTTTTCCCACCGCGAACAGTTTTGGTTTCACGCCTTTGCCAAAGGATTTCGTAAGTACCGTATCCTTTACAAACTGTGAAAAAACTTTATAACTGATGAGCAGGGAATCCTTATCCTTTCGGTTAAACAGGGTATCCCCTGCCTGGTAGGGAAGGCTGAGCGGTTCAAAAAACTCAATAAAATCTGATACGTCCACAGGGTCTTCCCCGGACAATACAGGTTTTTTTTTGGATGTACAGGCGGTGAACAGCAGGATACCGGCCAGGCATCCGCCGATTAGTTTTATCAGGGACATAGGTGCATTTATACGACCCGAAAGGTAATGGTTTCCGTCGTGACTGTCAATAGCAAATTTGGAAAACGCCGGCGAATGATTTAGATTTGGCTAAATAATTTTTTAGGTAGTATGAACTATTCAGTCAGTGAGGAGAATTATATCAAATCCATTTTTCATCTGCAGAAGAAGGAAGGAACAGTAACGACCAATGAACTGGCCGCTGAACTGAAAACCAGGCCCGCCTCGGTGACGGATATGATGAAAAAGTTAAAAACCAAAAAACTGCTGCACTACCAGCCTTATAAAGGTTTCAGACTTACAGCCGACGGTACCCGGGTAGCCCTGGGTATAATCCGGCGTCACCGGTTATGGGAATTCTTCCTGGCGGAAAAACTGAAATTCACCTGGGATGAAGTACACGAAGTGGCGGAGGAACTGGAGCATGTGAGTAATAAAAAACTGATTGATAAACTGGATGCTTACCTGGGATTTCCCAAAAATGATCCGCACGGAGACCCTATACCCGATGCCAATGGTAAAATAGATTCTGGTAAAAAAATCAGATTACCGGATGTACCCCTTCAGACTTTATGTACTGTAGCTGGTGTACGAAACCAGTCGGCGGAACTGCTGGAATTGCTGGAAAATAAAAAAATAAAAATCGGTACCCGTATTGAAGTGCGGAAGAAATTCGAGTTTGACCAGTCAATGGAAATAAAAACAGGGAAACAATCAATCAATACGATCAGCCATCAACTGGCTGAAAATATTCTGATCACTTATGATGCCGGATAAAGCCCCATACGAATCATTGAGCGAAGTACACCAGAGCGTCGATACAACCGGCGCGGTGAATAAAGGCTGGCGCAGGGTACTGGCCTTCTTTGGTCCCGCCTACCTGGTCAGTGTAGGCTATATGGATCCGGGTAACTGGGCAACCGATCTGGCCGGCGGGAGCCAGTTTGGGTATACCCTGATATGGGTGTTGCTGATGAGTAACCTGATGGCCTTGCTTTTGCAAAGTTTATCCGCCAGGTTGGGTATTGTACGCGGACGGGACCTGGCGCAGGCCAACCGGGAAACGTACCCCAAACATATTAACTACGCACTGTATGGCCTGGCAGAAATAGCCATTGCCGCAACCGATCTGGCAGAAATACTCGGCATGGCCATCGGTATCCAGTTGCTGAGTGGCCTGCCCCTTATCTGGGGAGTACTCATAACGGTATTGGATACCTTTGTTTTTTTGCTGCTGCAACGGTTGGGCATGCGTAAAATGGAGGCATTTATCATCACACTGATCGCCATCATCGGCATTTCCTTCCTGATCGAAATACTGCTGGCCAAACCGGATCTGGGGCAGGTAGTAAAGGGCTTTGTTCCGCATATCCCCAATGATACGGCTTTATATATTGCTATCGGCATTATCGGTGCCACCGTAATGCCGCACAACCTTTATCTGCATTCGGCACTGGTTCAAACACGGAAAATAAAAAGGGATGACAAAGGCATCAAACGGGCATTGAAAATGAATTTTATTGACAGTGCCATCGCCCTGAACCTGGCTTTCTTTGTAAATGCGGCCATCCTGGTACTGGCCGGAAAAGTATTCTTTGAATCAGGCCGTACGGATGTAGGTGAAATAAAAACCGCACACGAATTATTAAAACCGATGCTGGGTTCTGTTGCCCCGGTATTGTTTGCTGTGGCCCTGATAGCGGCCGGCCAGAGCTCTACCATCACCGGTACGCTGGCGGGACAGATTGTAATGGAAGGGTATCTCCGGTTACGGATCGCCCCCTGGATGCGTCGTTTACTTACACGGCTGATTGCCGTAATTCCGGCGGTCGTGGTGATCCTGATTAACGGGGAAGAGAATATTGACAGCCTGCTGATATTAAGCCAGGTGATTCTAAGTCTGCAACTTGGATTTGCCATAATCCCCTTGATACATTTTACCAGTGACAAAAAAACAATGGGGCTGTTTGCCATTAAACCCTTGACTATTGGTGTCGCCTCCCTGATAACCGCGATTCTCGTTTACCTGAACATCCGGATGGTATATGAACAGGCCAGTGGATATTTCCTGCATTCAGATAACCTGATCTGGAAAGGGGTGATCCTTCTTGCCGGGCTGTTATATATCACCCTTCTGCTTATTGCCATCTTTTACCCACTGATTGGAAAAAAGAAACCGGCACCACTGCGCATGCATCCGCAGGCCGTTCCGCTGCCGGAACTGGAAATTCCGGCGTACCGTACCATTGCCATTGCGCTGGATTTCAGCGAACATGATTATAAACTGATTACACATGCACTGGGTCAGGGGAAAGAAAAAGCCCGGTATGTGCTGATTCATGTGGTGGAAAGTGCCGCCACCCGTATCATTGGCCGCGAAGCCGATGACCTGGAAACGAGAAAAGATGAAGAACACCTGCAAAATTATGTGCTGCAATTACAGGCAAAAGGGTTTTCCACAACCGGAGTGCTAGGCTTCAATGACCGGGCAAAAGAAATCAGCCGGCTGGTAACCGCACATAATTCAGATATGCTGGTGATCGGAGCCCATGGACATAGCGGCCTTAAGGACCTTATCTATGGCCAGACCGTGGATGCCGTACGACATGAACTGAAGATCCCGGTATTAGTGGTCAGTCTTTAACCCGTTTGTTTTCCGGGCAACATGACTGCTGCGCAACAGATGTTTGAACCGGCTGAATGTTTCTGGTTTGATATTGAGATAAGAGGCCAGGAATTTCTGGGGCACACGTTGCATCAGTTCGGGATTCTTGGTCACAAAACTGACAAACCTTTCCCGGGGTGTCATTTTGATCAATTGCATCTGCCATTTGTCTTTGATGACCATGGAGTATGTGACTATGATACGACCCAGGTGTTCCATACGCTGACAGGAAGCGAACATTTTCTCTGCATCATCGTAGGAAATAGATACCAATGTGGTTGGCTCAATCGCTTCAATTGTATATTCAGAAGGCAGGCGGCTGTGAAAAGACTCCTGACTCAGCATCATATGCCCTTCCATTGAAATCTGTACATTGATTTCATGGTGGCTTTTCTGGTAAAATTTTCTGGCCAGCCCTTTAACAATAAAATTAAAATGGTTTTCTATTTCCCCGGTACGGGTAATGATGTCTTTTTTTGCAAACCTGCGCACTTTACAAACCGGGAGGAGGTGTTTATTAAACTCCTCTTCCGTGAGATCCGAAATCTTCTGGAGAAAGATCATAAAGGTTCTTACAGAATCCATATTAGAATTATGTGGCATAAAAGGTACGCTTTTTTACTTGATTCAAATCAATTTGCCAAAATATACAACGACGGTAAAGCTAAGTGCCAAACATTCATATATCTATGATATAAGTCACGTCCGATAAAATAGTAAATTTGTATCCTGCTGATAACGATCGGCTTCTCATCGAAACCCCAAACTAATACGTATGACACAAAAGATCAAAGTAGCCAACCCGGTGGTGGAACTGGACGGCGACGAAATGACCCGGATTATCTGGAAATTTATAAAGGACAAGCTGATTCTTCCCTATCTGGAAGTAGATATTAAATATTACGACCTTGGCGTGGAATACCGTGACCAGACGGATGATCAGGTTACTGTGGATGCAGCCAATGCCATCAAGGAATACGGGGTCGGTATTAAATGTGCCACAATTACTCCGGATGAAGCTCGTGTAAAAGAGTTCAATCTGAAACAAATGTGGAAGAGCCCCAATGGCACAATCCGGAATATCCTGGACGGTACCGTTTTCCGTGAACCGATTGTGATCAGTAATGTACCCCGGCTTGTAACCAACTGGACAGCCCCTATTATAGTTGGTCGCCACGCATTTGGTGATCAATACAGAGCAACCGATACTGTCATTAAAGGCAAAGGGAAGCTCACAATGACATTCACCCCCGAAGATGGCGGTGCCCCCCAGACTTTTGAAGTTTTCAATTTCAAAGGGGATGGAGTGGCCATGTCCATGTATAATACGGATGAAAGTATCAAAGGCTTTGCGCGCAGTTGTTTCAATATGGCACTGAGTAAAAAATGGCCACTGTATTTATCGACCAAGAATACAATTCTGAAAAAATATGATGGCCGTTTCAAGGACATTTTTCAGGACATTTTTGACAACGAATTCAAAGCGCAGTTTGATGCCGCCGGGATTGTTTACGAACACCGGCTGATTGATGATATGGTGGCCAGTGCCCTGAAGTGGAACGGGAATTTTGTATGGGCCTGTAAGAATTATGACGGCGATGTGCAAAGCGATACAGTAGCACAGGGATTTGGTTCACTCGGATTGATGACTTCCGTGCTGATCACCCCTGATGGCAAAACCATGGAAGCGGAAGCCGCACATGGTACCGTTACCCGACATTACCGCGACCACCAGGCCGGTAAACCGACTTCCACCAATCCGATCGCTTCTATATTTGCGTGGACACGTGGATTGGCTTTCCGTGGCAAACTGGATGGTAACCAGCCGCTGATTGATTTCTGTAACAAACTGGAAGCCGTATGTATAGAAACAGTGGAAGAAGGCAAAATGACCAAAGATCTGGCCGTTTGTATACACGGTAATAAAGTGAAACACGGAGAACATTTCCTGTATACTGAGGAATTCCTGGAAGCCATTGACAATAATCTGCAGAAGAAACTGAAGTAAGATCAATTTCATTCCAAAGAGGTTGTCTGACAAACAACCTCTTTTTTTATACCCGTGAAAAAGTAAAAATTCAAAAGTAAAAAGTAAAAAATCGTAAAGCAGAAAGAGGCTGTAAGTAAATACCAAACTGTAAACCGGGAAATCAGTTACTCCGCCATCATCGTGAATAGAACAAACTAAAGGCTTTTGACTTTTTAATTTTTACTTTTGACATATAAAGCCGGTTATGAAAAAAAGAACAGATTATATCTCCTGGGACGAATACTTTATGGGCGTGGCCCTGCTCTCAGCCCGTCGCAGTAAGGATCCCAATACCCAGGTCGGTGCCTGTATTGTAAATGCAAAAAATAAGATAGTAGGGGCCGGTTATAACGGGTTGCCGGCGGGTTGCGATGACGATGTGTTCCCCTGGGAAAAAACCGGTGAATTCCTGGAAACCAAGTACCCTTATATATGTCATGCTGAGCTGAATGCCATTCTGAACAATATCGGGATGGACCTGCATGGCTGTAAAATCTACACTGCCCTTTTTCCCTGTAATGAATGTACCAAGGCCATAATACAATCCGGTATCACTGAAATAATTTATCTCTCCGACAAGTATGCAGGTAACGATTCATTTATCGCTGCCAAGAAAATGCTGGACACCGCAGGGATCAGCTACCGGAAAGTGACCGCCCGAATGGAAGAACTGTTGCTGTCCTTCAGGGAGAAGGATGTCTGAGGGCTTCATTTCCTGTTTCCCCGGCAGTTTGCTATACAGACAAACAAAAAAGCCACCTGCTAAGCAAGTGGCCTTCGGTGCAATTGTAGTTGTATCTTTTACACTTTGAAGTGGGCAAAAGCCTTGTTGGCTTCAGCCATACGGTGTGTATCTTCTTTCTTTTTGAAAGCGGCGCCTTCGCCTTTGGCGGCAGCAACAATTTCATTAGCCAGTTTGTCGGCCATGCTGCGTCCGTTTCTTTCACGGCTGTAGCGGATCAGCCATTTGATGCTGAGAGAGATTTTCCTGTCAGGGCGAACCTCCGAAGGAATCTGGAAAGTGGCACCACCGATACGACGGCTGCGTACTTCCACTGCGGGAGATACATTGGCCAGCGCTCTTTTCCATACTTCATACCCTTCTTCGTTGGTGAATTTGGCTACTTTATCCAGCGCATCGTAGAAAATGGTAAAAGCTCCGCTTTTCTTACCCTGCCACATCAGGTTGTTTACAAACCGGGTAACCAGTTTATCATTAAACTTAGGGTCGGGTGCTAAAGGGAGTTTCTTTGCTTGTGCTTTCCGCATATCTGAATTATTATAAGTCTCTTTTTATAAATTAATCATCCAAAACAACTTCTAAGGATTGTCATCCTGAAGCGTAGCTGAAGGATCCGCTTATTTCTTCGCTTTTTCCTTCTTGGTTCCGTATTTAGAACGGCTTTGTTTACGGTCTTTCACACCCGCGGTATCCAGCGATCCCCGTACGATGTGATAACGTACACCCGGTAAGTCCTTCACACGACCACCCCTGATCAGTACGATGGAGTGCTCCTGCAGGTTATGACCCTCTCCGGGGATGTAGGCAATCACCTCTACTTTATTAGTCAGACGAACCTTGGCCACCTTACGCAGGGCAGAGTTCGGCTTTTTAGGTGTGGTAGTGTAAACCCTTGTACAAACGCCACGGCGCTGGGGACACTGATCCAGAGCCCTGGATTTACTCTTGGCCCTGATAATTTCTCTTCCTTTTCTTACTAATTGTTGAATTGTAGGCATTCTTGACCCTTATTTTTGGGATGGCAAAGGTATGGGCTTTGCTTCTATTCCCAAAATTTTTTTACCCTGTAAATAAAAAAAAGCAGCCCTGAATTTGGCTGCTTTTTTATGGAATCTCCGGAACGCTATTTATTGAAAAACAACCTTTTCCGTTCTTCGTACGCCATTTGTAACATTATGTATATCAATTAAATAGATTCCAGATTTTGCAGCAACCGGGCGTTGATATGTTTTTATTGTGCCTTGAGTAACCTGCAATCCGGTGGTTGAAATAAGTCTTCCGTCCAGGCTCAGCAAACGGATCAAATACTGACCTGCCATCTCATTCCCAAACCGGATAACATATTGATCATATACCGGGTTCGGACTAATTGAAAGTATACCCTCCCCTTTTTTCGTAATCTTTACAATATTGGAATATGCGTATGTCCCGTTAGCCCTTGTAGTTCTGAGACGGTATTGTATTACTCCTTCCGGGGCATTAATATCTGAAAAATAATACTCGTTTCGGGTATTGGTCTGCACAGCGCTGTTCACCCGGCCAATAGCGATATAATCACCTGAATTTGTTTTACGTTCAATAACAAAGTGGGTTGCATCATACCGGGCTTCAGTCGTCCATTTTAATTGTACCTGCTCACCTTGCAGGGCCCCTTTCAGTTCAAGATCATTCACAGCCAGCGGCATTCCTCCGCAGTCGCCATTCAGGGTATAATAGGAAAGGCGTGTGAGGCAACCACCATTTACGTTTACACGGCATACATAGATACCTGTATCTGCCGGCATCAGGTAAGGAATGTTGAAATCGGACGAGGTCCCTACCTGAATGCTGTCCGTTGCGCTGGTTTTCTTAAACCAGGTATACGTAGCATTCGGGATAACGGGTACGGTTAACAGGATATTGTTATAAAAACAATTGGAACTGGAATTGATAATTGTATTCGCCAATGGAAGAACGGGAACATCGTTCAGGGTACCATTACCACATGCATCAATGGCCCGCAGGTTTACCAGTGAATAATCCACTCCATTGCTGATATTGAACATAGGTGCGGCCTGGGGTGCCGTTACAATACTGGGCATGGCCGGCAAGCTTCCCTGAATCTCATAAGTAAACGGAGCAATCCCGTTAACTACAGCGGCATTCACATTAAAGTTATTATTGGCACACTGGAATACGGCTGATTGCCCAAGACTTGGAAAAACATAGGGCTTCAGCTGGAACGTATCATAATATTTATTAGTACAGGCAGCATGCAGACTGTACTCAACAATATAATTAGCTGGCCCCAGATTACTGAAAGTAAATGTAGAGCCGGAAACAGAGGTAGCGTTCATGACATAAGCCAACCCATCCCGTTTAATGATTTTAGGTGTAATGACGCCCGCGTTATTTGTACAGTTTACCACCAGATCACCTGAGCCATTCGGATAAGTTCCTCCCGGACATTTTGAATTGGCTAATATATTTTTGGTAATGGCAAGGCCATTCAGCACATGTAAAACTGTATCCCGGCCCGCACAGGCATCCGCTGAAATAAATGTATATCCAAGACCACCTGGCAAAACCGGCAGGTCATTAAACAGTACACTTGCGGATGACGTTACGATTGTTTTCACCAGCTGATTACCGGGGTTGTATACCTGCAGTGTAAAAGGAGCCACTCCCGCAGTAAAGCTGGCTGTAATATCAGAATACCCGTTTGTACAGCCCCTGGAAGATGTTACGGAAAGAACAAAGGGGGTGGGAGCTACCGTAAAACAACGGGAAATCGTGGTATCATAACATGGGGTGGTAATCCTGATACAATAGCTTCCATAAGCCAGATTATTAAACTGACCGGTACTATTACAACCCAGTAACGCATTTGCCGCATCATATAAACAATAATTGGGCGACAATAAATTCACCTGGCCGGTGATTTGCGCCCTGAAATCACTGCAGGATCTGTTACTGATACTGACACTGGCGCCAACAGACGGGATTAACTTTGCTGCGGTAAAACTTCTTACAATTAACGTATCATAACAGGAAGGGTCATTCTGAATACGAATCGTATAACTTCCATACGCCAGGTTGTTAAATACGCCGGTGCTGTTACACAGAAGCAGCGTGTTGCTGTTATCATACAGACAATAATTGGGGTTGGTGAGATTCACCTGGCCCGTAACCGACGCATTGAATGTTGAACAGGATTTTACCTGGCTCACTGTCGCGCTTACGGAAGGCACTGGTCTCAGCTCAGTAAAACAGCGAACGATTGTCGTGTCGTAACAAAGCGGGTCGTTGCGCATATTGATACAATAGGAACCATACGGCAGATTTGTAAAAACGCCGGTGGTATTACACGTAATCAGTACTCCGCCTGAAGTGTAAATACAATATTGCGGATTATTAACATTGGTATTGCCGCCTGCAGTAGCTGTAAATGTGGTACAGGTACGGCTGCTGATACTCACTGCCGCGCCTTGTGATGGTACTGGTCTGGTGGCCGTAAAGCACCGTGTGATCAGGGTGTCATAACAGGATGCATCATTTCGAACGGTAATGCAATAGGCACCATAAGCCAGGTTATTAAAGATGCCGGTTGAATTGCAGCCGATCAGGTTACTCAGGTTATCATACAGGCAATACTGAGGATTGGTCAGGTTGGTCTGACCAGTAACCGAAGCCGTAAATGTGGCACAAACCCTGTTTGTATTGGAAACAGAAGCAGATACGGACGGTATATACCGGTTCTCTGTAAAACATCTTGAAATGGTGGTATCATAACAGGCATCGGTCATTGTAATACAATATGAGCCAAAAGCTAAATTGCTAAAAACACCAATGCCGTTGGTTGCTAAGAGTACATTGGCGCTATTATAAAGCTTAAATTCAGGATTTGTCAGATTTAACTTGCTGGTTATAGTAGCCCTGAAGTCAGTACAATTCTTATTACTGACCGAAACAGCCCCACCTATAGAAGGAATGACATTGTCTGTCCAGTTTGAACTGCTATAATTACCACAGCCATCCTTCACTACAACGGCAACTCTCCTCTTCTTGGCAAGATAAAACCTGAAACTTCTGGCCGGATACCAAATTGTATCGCCAGGAGCTTTGGATACACCGTATGAAAAGGCCGAAAACAAAGCAGGATTGGAACTATTGGTATTCCCTTTACTGTCTGTTACTGTTACCAACACATCTGCACTGTCGCAACCCGATTTGGCTACAGCTGCCGTACTGATCCACCAGGTATAATTGGCAATAACTGCAGTCCGGGTCTGGAGGCCACCACATGAATCGGTCAGCCGGATTGTATAAGAACCAGCGGGCAGTCCGTTAAATAAGCCAGTAGAATTCGACGTGCCGATTCCCGTTGCGGAAGGGGCAACGATAGTATAATTAAAAACGGATCTTCCGTATTGAATATTAAAAGCAGTCAGTGACCCGTTACTTGCGTTAAAGCAGGTGGCATCGGTCATCTGTAATTGGAAACGGGGGTCCTGATAATTCCCGGCAACGATCACATTGGACAGTGTATCAGTACAATTCTCCTCCAGGTCAGTCACTTCTATGGTATACGCCCCCGGAGGCAACCCGGTTATAACATTTGAAGATGTTACGGTGGGAGGTACAGGACCGGTTATTTTATAATTAAAATTTCCAGAACCACCAGTTGTTGTCACGGTTATAATACCGGTAGACATACATCTCGACTCCTGGGTAGTCACAGCAGCTGTGAAAGCACATTGAGCAGCAACTCCATTTGCTGCTAATACACCAGAAAAAAAGAGAAACAGAATTCGGATAAAATTCTTATTCATGGGGTAGGATTTGTTTTTAAAGGGTTGGATCATTAATATTACGGTCTGCACTAGTAAAATTACTCTATCGGCTTCCGTAATTTCAACACAAAGGAAATACGATTTTACTTAGAAAACAAGGGTGTCAGTCATTATTCGATGAATAAGAATATGTACTTAGCTAAAAAAAACAACCCGCTGAAAATCAGCGGGTTGTTTTTTTTATTTTTTTCCATTCGTCGAAATTATACTGCGTACATCCACCCGTGTGTATCCGGTATCCGGCCTTCCCGGATGTCGGTAATGGTTTTTTTAACCGCCGGTGCAATTTTCCATTTACTCAGATCAAACTTCATGGACAGGTCCTTATATCCCAATTCCTTTATCGGGGAAATAGTAGCCGCGGTACCGGTTCCAAAAACCTCCATATGTTCGCCGGCATTATAAGCAGCAACAATTTCATCTATACTGAGATCACGCTCTTCCACTTTCACTCCCATTTCCTTTAACATGGAAATCACACTCATCCGGGTTACTCCCTCCAATATTGTACCTTGTTCCAGCCCTGGCGTAATGGCGGTATTCCCGATTATAAAAAACACATTCATGGTACCACATTCCTGTACATAGCGGTGCTCAATGGCATCCATCCAGAGTACCTGATCATACCCTTTCTTTTTGGCTTCAGCCGTTGCCAGCATGGCAGCTCCGTAATTACCGGCTGCTTTTGCATAACCCACTCCACCAGGCACGGCCCGCACATAATGCTCTTCCACGAAAATGCGCATGGGTTCAGCGTAATAGGGTCCGCAGGGACTCAGTATGATCATGAACTTATAGGTATCCGACGGACGAACACCTATCAGTTCATCCGTGGAAAACATAAATGGCCGTATATAGAGCGAATAATCCTCTTTCATGGGTATCCAGGCCTGGTCCAGCGCGATCAGCTGACGCATACCATCCATAAAAATTTCTTCCGGTACGGCTGGCATCTGCATTCTTTCTGCAGATATATTAAACCGCTTAAAATTATCATACGGTCTGAAAATAAAAGGGTGCCCTTCCCGGTCTTTGTAGGCCTTGATACCTTCAAAAATCGCCTGACCATAATGAAGGGCGGCCAGCGAAGGACTCAGTTGCAGGGGCTGATAGGGTACAATTGCAGCATTCTTCCATTCCCCGTTCTCATAATCCGCCACCAGCATGTGGTCTGTAAAATTTTTACCAAAGGGAAGATTATTCATATCCAGTTCAGGTAACCGGCTCCTTCCCGTTTTTGTTACGGAAATATCCATTGCTGCAGTCATAAAAGGTTATTTTTGGACTTCAAAGAAACGAAAAAAAGCGAAGACCATTCCCTACTTTTATCAGGTATCATATGGACATTAATCACGTTGACCTAAATAATCTGTCCCTGGCCTCCCTTTATAAGGGGCACCTGGTGGAGTCCATTTCGGCTAATCCAACGCAGGAACAAGCCTCACTTTTGCGGGAGGTCATTCAACCTGCAATGCCGGAGCCGGTTGATTCTGCCGAAATAGCAGCACCACTTTCATTTAAATCGCTTGGCAGTAATCAGCAGCGAATACTCATTCTGGTCAGCGAACCGGGGGTGGTATTCCTGCCAGACCCGTCACTAAAATTTCTGACCGGTATTCTGACCGCCTGCAAGCTGAGCCTGGCCGATGTGGCAATCGTGAATTTACATCAGTATGTCAACCCGGGGTATAAGGAAATAGTTCCTTTTTTTCATGCACAAAAAGTGTTATTGTTTGGTGCAGCGCCTGAGGATATCCGGCTGCCATTGAATTTTCCGGCGTTCCAGCCGCAGGCCTTCAATGGCTGCACCTATCTCTGGGCACCGGAATTAAAAAACATGGAAAACGACCGTGCTTTAAAAACACAATTATGGAACAGCCTCAAACAGCTTTTCAATATTTAAATGCAGCCAGTGAAACTCATATTTGCCACTAACAATCAGCATAAAGTAGATGAAATCCGTTCAGTACTGAAAGGTAATCTCGACATTGTAACCCTCCGGGAAGCCGGAATTGATCAGGAAATTCCGGAGCCATTCAACACATTGGAGGAAAATGCCAGGACCAAATCAGAAACAATCTATAAGATGACCGGAACCGATTGTTTCAGTGAAGATACCGGGCTGGAAACGGAGGCCCTGAACGGGGAACCTGGCGTAAAAAGTGCCCGTTATGCCGGAGATGGCCGTTCTTTTGACGCCAATATTGATAAATTACTGGACAAACTCAGGGGGCAGACCAACCGCAGAGCCCGTTTCCGTACCGTGATATCACTTATCATAAACGGACAGGAAACTCTTTTTGAAGGTATTTGTGAAGGCCGTATTATTGAGGAAAGAAGGGGAAACAACGGGTTTGGCTATGACCCGGTATTTGTACCCGACGGTGCGGATGAAAGTTTTGCCGAAATGGACATGTCCGGAAAGAACAAATTCAGTCACCGGAAGAAAGCCACTGAAAAACTGGTAGCATTTTTGAACAGCCTATAATAAAACCACCCGATTTGACACCTGAACGCAACCAAAATATCGCCGAAATCGACCTAATAAAGGGATGTATATCCAGCGACCGGCGGATGCAGGAGGAATTGTACCGTCGTTTCTCACCCCGCATGTACGCCGTTTGTCTTCGTTATGCCGGCAATGCCGAAGAAGCCGAGGATATACTCCAGGAGGGTTTTATCAAGGTCTTTAAAAAAATGGACAGCTTCCGGAATGAAGGATCTTTTGAAGGCTGGATCCGGCGGATTTTTGTAAATACAGCCATTGAGCATTTCAGAAGGAAGAAATACCTGCTTCCGGTTACTGAAAAGGAGGAAAACACAATTGAAGGAAAGTACACGTCCGTGTTGGATGAATTGGGTGCCAAGGATATTCTGGCTTTGATTCAGGAATTATCACCCGGTTACCGTACCGTCTTTAATATGTACGTGGTGGAAGGATATACTCACAAGGAAATTGCCGATCAGCTGGGTATCAGTGAAGGCACCAGTAAATCGCAGTTATCCCGGGCCAAAGTGATCCTCCAGGATATGGTACGTTCGCATATTGACAGTCAACGAGGAATAAGTTCAAAATCATGAACAATAAGATCCGTCATATTTTATCTCAGCAAGAAGTGCCTCCTCCGGCGGGCACCTGGCAGACTATTGCTGATGAATTGGATCTGTTTGACTCATTGAACCCGGTCGGGAAAAAACTGGCAGAAGCCGAAATTGCCCCCCCGGTTCAAAGCTGGAACAGGATTTTAAATAAACTGGAAGAAAATAGTCTGGCTGATAAATTATACACTGCTGAAGTACTGCCCCCCGCAACAACATGGAAAAAGATTAGTGATGAACTTAACGGGGCTCCTGTATTACCACTTAAACGGCCCCCATTTACCTGGATGAAATATACGGCGGCAGCTGCCGTGTTTTTATTCATTGCATGGGGCGCAATGAATATTTATACCTCCCGCTCATCCGGAACGGACCTAACTGTTCAGACCGGTCCGGGTCAGCAAAAAGAGGAACTGCCCCCTGCCACAACTACAAAAGAAGTGCTGAATGAACTGGTTACGGGTGTGCGCCCTTCCAATGAATCTGATGAAGCAAGGAATGATGCGGCGCTTGAAGCCAGTAAAAAAACGGTGGCAAAAGTGGATTTAAACAGCCCTAAAATCGCCAGAGAAGTTTCCGGCTTTTACTTTAACGCAGCCTCTGACCCGGGTACCCGTGGTCTGAACCCGGATCTGCCCCTTACAGAAGCCAATGATCAGGCAGACCGGTATTTCATGTTGATGACACCGGAGGGTAATATCATCCGTGTGTCTAAAAAACTTGGGGGAATGGTTTGCTGTATTTCCGGAGAAACAGATGATCCGGCCTGTATGGATCAACTGAAAAAATGGAGAGAAAAAATTGTCAGTTCCTCTCTTGGCCACTCGGCAGACAGTTTTATGGATCTCCTGATGCTGGTTAATACGGCCAGTGAGGAAGAGCAGGATTAAATTATTTTTTACGTTTTCCACACACGATTATGGGAAGAATCAAAATTCAGGTACCGGAACAATTCAGCTTTTCCTGCGAATTACCAGTTCGTATTACGGATATTAATTACGGAGGTCATGCCGGTAACGATACGATTCTTACCCTTATACATGAAGCCCGGATGCAATACCTGGCGGCATTGGGCTATACGGAAATGAATATGGCCGGAGCCGGACTGATCATGGCAGACGCGGGTATTGAATTTAAAAAGGAACTGTTTTACGGAGAGAAACTGATTGCCTGGGTTACAGCCGGCAGCTTTTCGAAAATCGGATTCAGCCTGTATTATAAACTGGAAAAGGTAAATAAAGACAGCCGTGCCATAGTCGCTTTGGTAAAAACCGGTATGATCTGTTATGATTATGCGCTTAAAAAGATTGTGCCCATACCTGGAGAAGCGCTGCTGAAAATGCAGACCGTTTAATCACGATTCCATATTTTCCAGCTTTCTTCCGCCTGAATTACCAGCATTTCCTCCCCGTTTTTAATCGCGGCACCCTGTTCCTGCCCTTTTTGCAGAAAACGGGTTACGGGCGGATTATATACCAGGTCATATAAGAGATGTGATGAAGTGATTCCTTCATACGGGATGTCGGGGTATTGCTCTGTTTCAGGATAAGTGCCCAACGGGGTGGTATTTATAATAAGCTGGTGCTTTCGTATACTATCAACGGTCAGGTCTGTATAGGTACAGGTAGACCCTTTATGCAAACGCCGGCTGACCACTTCAGTTTCAATACCGAGCTTCTTCAACACGAAACTCACGGATTCAGCCGCGCCTCCATTTCCCAAAACCAGGGCCTTAGTATGATGTGGTGCCAATAAAGGAACGAGACTCTGTTCAAATCCCGTAACATCCGTATTAAATCCGGTCAGCTGTCCGTTATCAATCCGTACACAATTACACGCGTCCAGCCCTTCCGGTATTTCAGACCTGTCCAGGAATGCAAGCACTTCTTTTTTATAAGGAATGGTAATATTAAATCCGGCCAGATCGGGGTACTCAGCCAGTATGGACTTCAGTTCCTGAATCGAGCTTAGCTGGAAAAGTTCATATGCACAACCGGAAATCCCTTCTTCCTCAAATTTCCGGGTAAAATACCGTTTGGAAAATGAATGTGTCAGGGGATATCCGATCAGGCCATAGCGCCGCATCAGACGGTCTCTTTTTTATCCAGGTACATATTAAACGTATCACCGCGTAAGCCGATCCGCATTGCTTCCAGCGGAATTACTTCAGTCGGAGCAATATTACCGAGATTGGCATTACACCCAAGTAATTCAATAAAATAAAGTTGCTGCGCTTTCTGTGGAGCTTCCCACATGATTCGTTCACCAGGTATCTGAGTCAGAATTTCCTGTACCAGCCCTTCCCTTACCTCTCCGCTTCCCCGGTAGATACCCACATTCCCCGCTTCACGGGCTTCTGCAATTACATAGGAGGAACCGGCTTCAAGCTCAGCTCGCATCAGTTCAATCCATTTGTAAGGAGGTATGATATGCGCTGCATCCTTACTTCCCACTTCACTTAATACCGTACCGTGTTTGGTAAGTTTTTCAATATACCCGCATTTTTCGGCATGCGGGATGGTGATGGAGCCATCACTGACTTCCATATAAGTGATGCCAAAATCTTTGCAGACATTTATATAGTCTTCAAACTGGTTTCTGATCAGAAAGGCTTCAAATAGTGTTCCGCCGAAATAGACCGGGATATCATACGAACGGTAAACGTCAAGCTTTTCCCGAAGATGAGGCGTAACAAACGAAGTACCGAAGCCCAGTTTTACAATATCCACATGTGGCGAAGAGGCGCTCATGAAATTTTTGGCTTCTTCCACACTCAGCCCTTTATCCATTACCATGGTAATACCTGCCTGCCGGGGCCGTTGAAATCTGTCCGGCATCTGTGTAAGATTAAAATTCATACTGCTTATTTTGATATCATCCGATTAAAACGCGGCAAAAATAGGAAAGAATAACATGCATTCGTATGATTATATTCAGCCCTTATCAGATTGATTTATTCCTTTTGTAGCGGGCCAGCAGGTCCACCACTTGCTGGTGCCGGAGTATGGCCGGATTCAATTCTACAAATTTCCGCAGCAGCTTCGGCGCCTCCTGCAAGGCTGTTTCCAGCAGCAGGAGTGCTTCTTTGGACTTTCCCAATCCGAAAAGAGCCGCTGTTTTGTAATACAGGAATAAGGGCTTGCCTTGTGTCAGCCGGAGTGCTTCATCCGTTTGATCGAGGGCTTCAGCATAATATTCTCCTTTATAAAGACAACGGATCAGGGCTTCCCATCCGTTATTGTTACGTGGCCTCAGCCGGACCGCTGTAGAGAAATACTGAACGGCCTCTTTTATCTGTCCCAGTTGCATTTTACACTCACCGGCCAGCAGGTTATATTCCGGCTGATTCCGGTGCATTTTCATAGCCGTTTCCAGCTGACGGAAACAGGCTTGCCATTGCCCCTCATTAAAATAGGTGCAGGCTATTTTATAATAAAGTTTACTGTCATCCTGCCGCAGGTGTGATGCTTTCCGGTAATAAAAACGTGCCTGTGCATGATTCTTTAATTTCTCGTAACAGTACCCTATCGCTTCCATAATCACATCTTCCGGCTTGGCCAGTTCATTTACTTTCTCCAGTGCTTCTATGGCTTCTTTGTATTTACGCAACCGAATATAGGCATCCCCCATATTGCGGTAGGCGTAATCAAATTTTTCTTCAATTGTAATTGCGTATTTATATGCGTCAATGGCTTTCTCGTATAGTTTAAGTCCCTGGTAGGCGGTTGCCAGGTTAAACCAGGCCAGTTCATTGTAAGGGTAATCATCGATAATTTTCAGGTGCAGCCTTATCCCCTCTTCATTGCGTCCTGTAAAATCGGTCCAGAAGCAGATTTTATATAACGCTTCTTCATTATTGGGATCGTCTTCCAGAATCAGTTTCAGACAGTCGAATACCTTGTCAAAATCCTCATAATCATCATATACATCGGCCAGTTCAAATAACAGCTCCATCCGCTCTTCTCCTTCAAACTGGGCGATGGCTTCTTCCAGCAGTTGCACTGCTTTCTCCTGCTGATCCAGCGCCAGGTACACTTCTGTTTTTAAAATATAAAGATTCACGTCTGTACTATCGAAAAGGGCCGCCTGATCGAGTATGTCCAGCGCTGCTGCATATTGCCGTCGGGCCAGCAGAATATCCGCCTTTTTAATCAGCAACATCGCCGAATAAGGATATTGTTCACAGGCAATTTCCACCGCCGACATTGCCGATTTCAGATCATCCTGTTCCTGGTAATAGTCAATTATTTTTTCAAATGAATCTTCCTCAATAAAGGAGTGGGCGCGGCCATTTTTCAGATTTTCAAATTGACGGAGCAGTTCCTGCAGTAGCTCGCTGTCTTCCCGGTATGGGTTTTCTTGCATGAATTCCGGTGATTTAGGTACTGTATGTGTTTTGAGCCCATTCAGACAGCAAAATCCCTTTGCCCCCTGATCCTGTTATAATCAACAATTTACATTAAATTTTTTGGGATTAATCCGGGTGTTTTTCCCCAGATGTGCAAAATAGCGGCTTTTTTTTCCAGGATTAATGTAACAATTTACAGGCTGTTCCGTTAATAGAGTATTAAAGTTCTGGATAAACGGTTTTTTTACCTCTTCTTTTATTTATACATTTGTAACAATGAATCACCCAAAACTGACCATAGATTGGCATAATGGAGCTAAAAAGCTGGGAATCATCCTGCTTTTGGGTTTCACTGGTTTTGGTGCATTTGCCACATTGGGTGATGGAACTAAAAAATCCGAAAAGCCCAAAGCTTCGCTTCTTTCTTCCAGAACAAGTTCCAAGCCCGGTTCGTTCACGCTTAAATCCGGTTATAACTACCGTGGTAATTCGGTGTTCAATACCAGTTCCGAAAAAAGGACAATCCGACTGAATACCGTTGTTACGGTACAAAAAGGCCGCACGACTTTTATCGTACCACTGAAAAAGAATGTGGTGCTGGATAAAGTCAAACTGGATCTTGGCAACCGCCAGTTCCAACGTAACTAATGCCGATTTTAATTTACCGGCTTCCCCCCTTTTGATTCTTCATACGACATCACCCTGAAACCCGATTTAGGCAGATCAAACTTTGATTGTTGTACCGGGTTAAAGTTGATACCGGACACCGTATATGTAACCAGCATATTACCTAATGTGGCTTCATATTGCATCGCCAGACCCGGCAGATTCCTGTTAAGGTATTGAAAATCCTTGTTCACAGGTACCAACTCCCTGGTGAAGTACACATTGAATGTGCTGCTGTCCGCCAGTTTGCCAATTGCTTTCTGGCAATTATACCCGGAAATGGTTTTATACTCTTCCACATAGGTAAACGAAACGCCTTCGTACTTTTTGTTCGACTCCTTCCAGTTAGCCGGAGTCATCGTAATCATGTATTTCTGCTCTCCGTATTCCTTCAGTACCGTCACATTGCCGGATTTTCCATCCACAATTGTGGCCTGGGTGCCCAGTGAACTGATCATATCCGCACGACTGGAATTGCTTTTCAGGTACACCACACTGGTGGCACCATCCAGCAGATCAGCCGCCTGCGGGGTTTTATTACTGGTATTGATTACAATATCATAGGAAATGGTAGCCTCCGTCAGCCGGCGCTGGGCCTGAAGCAAAGTGGCTGAACCCAGGGAAAACAGTAACGCGGTTATCGTATATATCTTTTTCATGGTAAAATATCCTCTTTAATATGTATAAAAGACGTGCCAAATTAACCAATAAGTTGCTTAATTAAAAAAACCGGGTCATTCCTGCGGAATCCCGGTTTTTCTTATGATTCTTTTAACGCCGGTCAGCGTTTATTCTTTTGTTGCATTTCTTTCATTTTTTTCTGCTGATCCTGTACCTGTTCCATGCGCTCCTGCCACTTGGACTTGGTTTTAGGCTTTTTCCTGTTCTCCTCGATTTTTGCCAGAATCTTATCATGGTCAATAATATAATTCTGGATAATAAATTGAAGGGCCAGGGTTACTACGTTGGATACAGTATAGTACCAGGTCAGCGCCGACGGCAGTTTATTAAAGAAGAATAACAGAAATACCGGGAAAATATAGGGCAGGTATTTCATCATCGGATTGCCCTGGTCGGGTGTCATGCTCATACTGTACCAGGAAATCAGGAAACTGGTAGCTGCAGCGGTAACATTAAAAAGACTCAGGTGATTACCCAATAATGGAATATTGACGCCGAATTTAATAGGATCATCATAGGCCGCCAGGTCGTTGGCCCAGAGAAATTCGGCACCCCGCAGACTGACTTCCGCATTGAAGAAGCTGAAAAGGGCAAAGAAGATCGGGATTTGTAACAAGGCCGGTATACAGCCCCCGAGTGGATTAACACCAGCTTCACGGAAAAGCTTCATTTGTTCCATACTCATCGCCTGCTGATCGCCACCCAGTTTCTCTTTGAGTTTGGCTATCTCCGGACGAAGGGCTTTCATCTTAGCGCCACTCAGGTAACTTGAATAGGTGAGTGGTGATATCAACAGCCGGATGAAGAGTGTGAGCAGGGCGATAGCCAGCCCCATACTACCAGCACTTAATCCTTTAAAGAAATCGAAAATGGGCAAAATAATGAAGCGGTTCAGCGGCCGTACAAACGCATACATTCCCTGCCCCAGGTTAACCAGTTTCTCAAAACGCTGATCATACTTTTTAAGAATATGATAATCGGAAGGACCATAATAAATACTAAAGCCTGCATTGGCTGTGGGTCCAACCGGCAGCTGGACTTTCATATTTGCCGTTGACTGTACCAGGGTTTTGGTGCTGTCATCCGGAATCGTCCATTCCATTTTACCGGAGGAGAAATTTTTGTCTGCTACCAGGATTGTAAAGAAAAAGCGCTGACGAACACCGATCCATTTTACAGATTTATTAAAATCCTTGTCATCTGTTTTGCTGATGGTATGATAATCAAATTCATCGTCAGTAACATACCCTACCTGTGTGTTTTGCTTTTCAAAATCTATATCCGATTCCTGCTGTGCCGCGGCATATTGCCAGGTGAGATTCAGGTTACCCTGGGTGAGCAATTTATCCGCCCCGGAAAGGTCCACATCAAAATCAATCATATACTCATCCGGCTTTACCGTGTACTTGTGTACGATGGAAGTACTGGCACTGCTGTCGGAAGAGGTAAGACTGAAACGGTAGGTACTTGACCCATCAGCGTTTTTGGCTGAATCGATTTTATTGAAATAGAGATCGGCGGTTTGCGCCGTCTGATTGGGTCCGGTAACCACCGGATAGCTTAATTTATCAAAATCAGAGGAGGCCAGCCGCAAAAGACTGCTGTCCATTCCTTTGAATTTTTTCAGTTCCACTTTTTTTACCTGTCCTCCTTTGCTGCTGAATGTCAGTTTCATCAGCGCATTCTCCGCTACAACAAGTTGTTCTGTACCTATCGCCGCATCTTTAAATGTTCCGGCAGATGTAATTCTTTTAACCGTATCAGCACGGGCACTGTCCTGCTTTTGAGCCAATGTATCGGTTTTCGGGGCCGTCAATGCCGCGATAGAATCTTTTACAAACTTCTCCCGTTTCGCCTGTTTTTCGAAACGAAGTTGTTCCTGGTTATTATAATAGAAATAGCCAAAAAAGAGCAGGGCCAGTACTACAAACCCTATAATCGTGTTACGGTCAAAATTCATTCTGGTGGGAAATTTAAGGTCGCAAAGATAAGGGATTCAGTCGGTAGTCCTGAGTTGTTCCCCGTTAGTATAGCCATCATGACTATTTTGCAAATGCTTTATAGTCAACACGGTACAAAAAAATCAAACAGGTTTTGTAATCAACAGGTCAGTATTCAATTTCTCATCCTGAAACCAGTTTCGATAATTACAGAAGTCCTTGGATGGAACGACTATCGACTGCTGACTTCCGACTATAGACTGTCATATCATTTCACTCTGCAACAACGGGTTCTTTGCCTCTACTTTTTTCTCCGCATATTCTTTGGCAGCTTTAATAAACTGTACAAATACCGGTTGCGGGTTCTCCACCGTACTCTTCAGTTCAGGATGATACTGCACTCCTATGAAAAAAGGATGATTCGCCAATTCGATAATTTCAACAAGGCCTGTTCCCGGGTTTTTGCCGCTGGCCTGCATACCTGCTTTTTCAAATTGTTCGAGATAGGTATTATTAAATTCCCAGCGGTGCCTGTGCCGTTCCGTAATCTGGGCAGCGCCGTAAATCCTGCTGGCGAGTGAACCTTCTTTAATATCACAGGGATAGGAACCCAGCCGCATGGTACCCCCTTTGGCCGTTACTTTCTTTTGTTCTTCCATGAGGTCGATCACCGGCTCCCTGGTATCGGGGTCCATTTCTGTGGAATGCGCATCGGTTAAGCCCAGAACATTCCGGGCAAATTCGATTGCGGCCATCTGCATACCGAGACAGATACCAAAGAAAGGGAGGCCGTTTTCACGTGCATATTTCACCGCCACAATCTTTCCTTCCACCCCCCGGTGACCGAAGCCGGGCGCCACCAGCAACCCGTCGAGCCCGGCCAGTTTTTCCACTACATTATCGGCGGTAATAAATTCGCTGTGTACATTCAGAATCTGCACCTGGCACTCATTGATGGCACCCGCGTGTATAAAAGATTCCAGAATTGATTTATACGCATCCTGCAGTTCGAGGTATTTGCCGATCAGACCGATTGTTACCTTTCCTTTGGGGTATTTCAGTTTATCGAGGAATTCTTTCCACTTTGTAAGTTCAGGTTCCTTATAATCCGTGATGCCCATTTTTTTCAGCACAATTTTATCCAACCCTTCCCGCATCATGAGCAGGGGCACTTCGTAAATCGTGGAGGCATCAATGGATTCAATTACCGCTTCGGGCTTCACATTGCAGAATAAGGCGATTTTGCGACGGATTTCCGGACCCAGCGTCCGTTCTGTACGACAAACAATAATATCCGGGTGCACGCCTTCCTGGCTCAGCATCCGCACACTGTGCTGGGTGGGTTTTGTTTTTAATTCCTTTGCGGCTTTCAGATAAGGGATCAGGGTCAGATGAACCACTACGGCATCTTCTTCAGGAAGTTCCCATTGCAACTGACGGACCGCTTCCACAAATGGCAGGCTTTCAATATCGCCGACGGTACCACCGATTTCAGTAATCACGATATCATAGTCTCCACTCTGACCGAGCAACTGCATTCTTCTTTTAATCTCGTCCGTAATATGCGGCACCACCTGTACTGTTTTTCCCAGGTAGGCTCCTTCTCTTTCTTTATTTATTACAGTCTGGTAAATACGTCCGGTTGTGACATTATTCGCCTGAGAAGTATAAATATTCAGGAAACGTTCGTAGTGACCCAGGTCAAGATCGGTCTCGGCGCCGTCTTCCGTAACAAAACACTCCCCGTGCTCATAAGGATTCAGGGTACCGGGATCCACATTGATATAGGGGTCAAATTTCTGAATGGTAACCCGGAGGCCGCGGGCCTGTAATAATTTGGCAAGGGATGCGGCGATGATGCCCTTTCCCAATGACGAAGTAACGCCTCCTGTAACAAAAATATATTTAGCCATAGCTGGTCAGTTATACAAATTAAAAACAGGCAGGTATTGAAAATCCTACTTCACGGGTTAACCCGGATCAAGAAAAAAGCAACAAATTAAGTCTGAAAATCACCCCACCCTGCTGACCATCGGAAGAAGTTCGGTAGAAATATCCGGGAGGTCATGTAAAGGTAACAGAAATTATCCGGTATGAAAAAAAGGGAATAGCAATGTGGAAAAACCGGGAAAAAAATGGGGAAAGCAATCGCCCCGGTTTTCCCTGATTACCAGTGCGGTCAGTCCTTTTTAATTTTATTGTAACTCGCAACCAATCCACGGATAAGGGAGGAGCTGAAGCCCTGGTGTTCCATTTCATTGAGGCCGGCAATGGTACAGCCTTTGGGGGTGGTTACTTTATCAATTTCGTGTTCAGGGTGGGTGCCTTTTTCCAACAACAGCTCGGCGGCCCCTTTTATGGTTTGTGCGGCTATCAAAGAAGCCGTGGTGGCATCAAATCCGATTTCGATACCACCCTGGATATTGGCACGGATATACCGCATGGCATAGGCTGTACCACAGGCACCGAGAACGGTGGCGGCATCCATGAGCTTTTCATCAATGATCACCGATTTACCCAGCTGACTGAACAATTCACAGACATAATCCAGTTGTGCTTTGCTGGCGCCGGCATGGGCCAGGCAAGTCATGCTCTGCTGAATGGCAATAGCGGTGTTGGGCATGGCGCGTATAACCGGAACGGGTTTTGTGATGGCTTTTTGCAGCTGTTCAATCCACACCCCGGTTATAACGGAAACCACTATGTGCTTTTTGGGATTGAGCAACGGTTTGATTTCTTTTATGATATCCGCATAGTTATATGGTTTTACCGCCAGTATAATTACTTCCGCTTCTTTTACCGCTTTCTTATTATCACTGTGGATCATGCATCCTCTTTCGGCAAAACGCGCCAGCGGTGACAGATTGCGACGGGTGATACTGATTTCCACCGGGCGGCTGAATTCACTCATAATTAAACCGTCTGCTATCGCGCTTCCAAGGTTACCGCCACCGATTATGGCAATCTTTTTTGACATACTTTTCGTTTTAGTAGTTGCCGCTAAAATTACTGTATATAACTGAGGGAGACCGGGAATAAGCGGACAAATTGAATAAAATGAACGTGTGTTCGAATCAGTAATATAAATGTCCTTGCAGAAATTGTTTTACATATTCATCTACACCGGCTTCAAGTGAGGTGAATGGCCGGGTATAGCCGGCCTGCTTTAATTTACGCATATCTGCTTCCGTAAAATACTGATAGGTATCGCGAATATCTGCCGGCATGTCTATGTATTCAATTACCGGCTCAATCCCCGCTCCTGCAAATGTGGCTTTTGCCAGGTCTTCAAAAGAACGGGCTTTTCCTGTACCCAGGTTATATAAGCCGGAAGGAACCGGATGTTCCATGAGCCAGCAGCAAACATCCGCCACGTCTTTTACATAGATAAAATCACGCAGCTGCTGTCCGTCTTTAAAGTCCGGACGATGTGACCTGAAGAGTTTTACTTTTCCGGTAGCCCGGATCTGATTGAACGAGTGAAATATCACACTGGCCATTCTGGCTTTGTGGTATTCATTGGGACCATATACATTGAAAAATTTGAGTCCGGCCCAAAAGGGGTATTGGATTTCCGGCCGGGCTGTCCGCGCCAAAAGCCATTTATCAAATTCGTTTTTGGAAACACCATAAGGGTTCAGAGGCTTCAAATCAGCCACACCACTATGCTTGTCCGAGTAGCCCTGTTCACCAGCGCCATAGGTAGCCGCTGATGATGCATACACCATAGGTATCATTCCGGATTCACAATACTCCCAGAGTTTTTTTGAAAACTCCAGGTTCAGTTTTTCGTGAATGCGATAGTCAAACTCCGTTGTATCGGTACGGGCGCCCAGGTGGAATACAAAATCAATGGCCGTTTCGCTTTCAGCCAGCCAATTGAACAATTGCTCCCGTTCAACCTGCCGCAAATAGTGCTTACCGGTATAGTTCGGCTTTTTATCTTCCCGGCTGAAATCATCCACAATAATTACCCGGGTATAGCCGGCTGCATTAAGATGACCAAGGAGGTAAGACCCGATAAAGCCGGCGGCGCCGGTAAGTAATATGGTAAGGTTGCGGTTCATTTACTAGATGGAACTAAGTGCTGCTCCTGCTTCTTCTTTTGCCAGGTAATTTTCAATGGATGTATCGTACATATGTTGCCATTCCGGAATCCGCCCCCACTCCATGCCATCCACTTCCACAGAACCATCGGTAACGAGACCCAGTTCCTCAAAAGGATGATTCCCCAACAGCTCTTTTACTGCTGACAGGTCTTCCTTTTTAACGGTAACGACTACCCTGCTTTGCTTTTCGCCAAACCAGTAAGCGTCTTTCCGGATGTCAGCGTCTGCGGCTACAACATCGAATCCGAGCTGGTTGGTAAAACCGGCTTCGAGCAGGGTAACAAAGAGTCCTCCTTCACTGACATCGTGTGCAGAACGGATTAATCCGCTGCGGATCAGTTCAGCCAGCTTTTGCTGCAACGCAAATTCTTCTTCGATATCGAAGGCAGGTGCCGGGGAAAAGTGAACCTGTCTGAGTTTGCTCAGGTATTGAGACGATGCAATATCATTTCCCGAAGAACCAATCAGCAGGATACTATCCCCCTGCTGTTTAAAGTGAAGCGTCATTTTTTTATTAACATCTTCCAGCAGTCCTACCATACCAATGGTTGGAGTCGGGAATACAGGACCGTCGGGATTCTGGTTATAGAAACTCACGTTGCCGCCGGTGACGGGTGTGTCAAATTTCCGGCAGGCATCGCCCATTCCTTTAATGGCCTGCACAAACTGATAATAAACTTCAGGGTCATACGGATTCCCAAAGTTCAGGCAATTGGTAACGCCCAGCGGCTGTCCTCCACTGCAAACAATATTCCGGGCTGCTTCACTCACGGCTATCATGGCTCCTTTATAGGGATCTGCATACACATACCGGCTGTTGCAGTCTGTAGTTACGGCAATACCCTTTGTTGTACCCTTTACCAGTACAACTGCCGCATCAGTAGGTGTATTGGTGGATGTATTATTTGTACCCACCATACTATCGTACTGATTAAATATCCAGCGTTTGGAAGCAATGGAGGGCAGTGTCACTACTGCCTCCGCTGTTTTACGCAGATTATCGGGCACATCCACGGAAGCCGGATCGAATTTTCTGATTTCAGCCAGATATGCCGGTTCTGTAAATGCACGTTCATATTGTGGTGCACCGCCACCAAGCACCAGTTCATGTGCGGGTAATGAAGCATCCAGTTCCCCGTTCATATAAAAGTTCAGTAACCCGTCATCCGTCACTTCACCAATAACAGAACAGGGCAGATCCCATTTTTCAAACACTTTTGTCACTTCCTCTTCACGGCCTTTTTCCGCCACCAGGAGCATGCGTTCCTGGCTTTCACTCAGCAGCAATTCCCAGGTTTTCATGTTTTTCTGACGGGTGGGTACTTTATCAAGATCTATCCGCATCCCCACTTCCCCTTTCGCACTCATCTCAGCGGTGGAACATATGATACCCGCAGCTCCCATATCCTGCATACCCACAACCGCACCGGTCTGAATTACTTCCAGGCAGGCTTCCAGCAGTTTCTTTTCCTGGAAAGGGTCACCGACCTGAACGGCCGGAAGATCCTGAGCGCTTTCTGCAGTAATATCGGCAGAAGCAAAAGAGGCACCGCCGATTCCATCTTTACCGGTGGCACTGCCAACGAACATTACGGGATTGCCTTTACCGAGAGCGGTGGCAGAAACAGTCTCTCCCACTTTTACAATCCCCACACTCATTGCATTCACGAGCGGATTGGTATGATAACATTCGTCAAAGTATATTTCGCCGCCAACGGTTGGTACACCAAAACAGTTCCCGTAATGACCGATGCCATGCACCACTCCGGACAACAAATGCTGGGTTTTGTCCTCCTCCAGTTTTCCAAACCGCAGCGAATTCAGGGAGGCAATGGGACGGGCACCCATTGTAAAGATATCGCGGTGTATGCCACCTACTCCGGTAGCGGCACCCTGAAACGGTTCAATGGCCGAAGGGTGGTTATGGGACTCAATTTTAAATACCACACCCAGTCCATCACCGATATCCATTAATCCTGCATTCTCTTCGCCGGCTTTTACGAGCATACGTCCTCCTTCACGGGGAAGGGTTTTCAGCCATTTGATTGAATTTTTATAGCTGCAGTGTTCACTCCACATGCCGGAGAAAGCACAGAGTTCATTAAAATTGGGGGTGCGGCCGAGTTTCTGAATAATCAGTTCAAATTCGGCGGCCGTCAGCCGGAGTTGTTCGGCCGTTTTTACGGTTACTTCCATTTGCTTGAATGTTGAGCAGCAAAAGTAAAACATACCGGGCACTGACCGTTCAGTACTTTTCAACTTTATGCTGACAATCACGTCAATTATGGCTATTATTGCTGGTAAAACCTGTTGTGTGGAATACCTTCTCTTTGCCGGTTATCTGATACTGTTTGCCTGGCTGGTAACAAAAGTGAAGTTTTTTACCAATTCCGGACTTACAAAATCCCAACTCATTATAATTTTTTTGCTGAAAGTGTTGGCCGGAATTTTTTATGGCTGGATTGGTATTTATTATGGCGGGTATGCTAAAATGTGGGACACCTGGCTATTCCATGCTAACGGGCTCTACGAATATCAGCTGTTGCAAACAGATCCTCAGGAGTACCTGGTCAATATATTCAGGAATGGATATGAAAATGGCATGAGCCGCTTTTTTGAATCTACCGGCTCGTTCTGGAACGACCTGAAGGGTAATGTGTTTATCAAATTGTTATCCCTTTTTAATGTTTTAAGTTTCGGTAATTATTACATCAACATTATATTCTATTCCTTTCTTACGCTTTTTGGAGCTACAGCAGTTTTCAGGGTAATGAACGATGCCTATCCCGGTAAGAAACTTACCATTCTGCTGGCCACATTCATGATCCCTTCATTTTTATACTGGACGAGCGGAATACACAAAGAAGGGCTGCTTTTTACCGGTATTGCCATTTGTACCTACAGTGTTTATTTCGCCGGCAAAAACAATCGTTTTTCCAGGAAGAAAGTAACGGCATTGATCGCAGGAATGCTATTGGTTATGCTGCTCAGGAATTTTCTGGCAGCCCTGTTAGTACCGGCCTTGTTTGCCTGGATCATTTCTAACAGGTATCCCGAAAAAGGGCTCCGGATTTTCAGTACTCTTTATCTGCTTTTTATAGTATTTTTTTTCACTGCCCGTTATATAGATCCGGCTCTTGATTTTCCCAATTCAGTGGTAAACAAACAACATGATTTCATTCACTACACAAAAGGCCGTACAACAGTACCCATACGTGAATTAGAACCCACTGCCATCAGTTTTCTGATCAATATACCTCAATCACTGAATCTGACAATGCTTCGTCCGGCTCCGGGCGATGTTCACCATATGTTATCATTGGCAGCTGCCGTTGAAATTCATATATTCCTTTTTCTATTTCTGCTCTTTTTATGGAAAAGAAGTAACGGGGTCCGGTCCCGCAACCTCTTGTATTTTTGCATTTTCTTTTCTACTTCCGTTTTACTGGCTATTGGATACAGTAATAATAATATCGGAGCCATAGTCCGATACCGGAGTATTATAATGCCGTTTATTCTGATACCTATGATTGCCAGTATTGACTGGAATAGAATAAAAGAGATTTTAAAAAATTAATTTAAAATATTTTATAATGTGTGTTTTTAACCCTACTGTTCGTTAATATTTATAATTTCGCTTCGAATTAATCACATTTTTCCCCCTTTCCGCTTATTTTATTGATTTTTACTTGGCAAAACAGCCTCAATTCCCTTGCTTTGCAGAAAATCAATCATACATGTCACTACGTTTTAATGCAATCAACGGCCTTACCTCCAAATCCGAAGTGGCGGTAGAAGGCGGCGCAAAAATCACTGCTATTTTCAACAGCAATGTATTTACGCTTAAAACTGCCCGTGAGTTTTTGAGCGATGAGGCTTATAAAAGCCTTCAGTCATCTATTAAGGCAGGTCATAAAATTGACCGGGCTGTTGCCAACCAGATCGCTACTGGTATGCGTGCCTGGGCTGAGTCAAAGGGTGTTTCCCATTTTACTCACTGGTTTCAGCCATTGACCGGAACTACTGCAGAAAAACATGATTCTTTCTTTACATTAAAAGGGGATGGCACACCGATTGAACAATTCGAAGGTGATGCACTTGTACAACAGGAGCCCGATGCATCATCGTTCCCCAGTGGTGGATTAAGAGCTACATTTGAAGCCCGTGGTTATACTGCATGGGACCCTTCATCCCCACCCTTTATAATGGAAATCGGACAAGGTAAAACACTTTGTATCCCTACCATATTTGTTTCCTATACCGGTGAGTCGCTGGATTATAAAGCCCCGCTGCTGAAAGCACTTGACGCGCTGAATAAAGCGGCGGTAGATGTTTGTAACTATTTCGATAAAAATGTTAACCGCGTTACAGCAACCCTTGGCTGGGAACAGGAGTATTTTGTAATAGATGAAGCCATGTTCAATGCCCGCCCGGATCTGATTATGACCGGACGTACCGTATACGGGCACACATCGGCCAAAAACCAGCAGCTGGAAGATCACTATTTCGGTTCAATTCCGGAAAGAGTGTATACCTATATGCGCGATTTTGAAATGGAATCCTATAAGCTGGGTATTCCCCTCCGTACCCGCCACAACGAAGTAGCCCCCGCTCAGTTTGAGTGCGCCCCGATTTTTGAAGAGGTGAGCGTGGCTGTAGATCATAACTCCCTGCTGATGGATGTGATGGACCGTGTGGCCCGTCGTCATAACCTGCGTGTTCTGCTGCATGAAAAACCATTTGCCGGTATTAACGGTAGTGGTAAACACAATAACTGGAGTATGGCAACCGATACCGGAGTAAATCTGCTGGCTCCTGGTAAAACGCCCAAGACCAACCTGATGTTCCTGACGTTCTTCGTCAACACTATCAAAGCGGTACATGATTATGCAGATATTCTCCGCGCATCAATCGCTTCTGCCCCCAACGATCACCGCCTGGGTGCCAACGAAGCACCTCCTGCGATCATTTCTGTTTTCATCGGTCAGTATCTCTCCAAAGTACTGCAGGATGTAAAAGAACGTGTATCCGACAAAATGGATGAGACTGATGAGAGCATGCTGAAGATCGATATCCATAAGAGCATTCCTGAATTGCTGATGGATAATACAGACCGTAACCGGACTTCTCCCTTCGCCTTCACCGGTAATAAATTCGAGTTCCGCGCGGTTGGTTCCACAGCCAATTGTGCCAACCCGATGACAGTTCTGAATACCATCATGGCCGATACGCTGAAACAATTCAAAAAAGAAGTGGATGCGCTTATTGAAAAAGGCGAGAAGAAGGAAATCGCCATCATGCATGTGATCCGCCAGTATATCGTAGCCAGTGAAAAAGTTTTATTTGAAGGCGACGGATATAGTGAAGCGTGGGCGAAAGAGGCGGAGAAAAGAGGTCTGCCTAACGTGAAGACTACCCCGCTTGCCCTCGACGCTATGGTTACTGAAAAGGCAAAGAAATTGTTCGAAAGCAACAACATCTACAGTCATTCAGAACTCGAAGCCCGTCACGAGATCGAACTCGAGAAATACATCAAGAAAGTACAGATCGAAAGCCGGATTATGGGCGAGCTGGCTACCAGCCATGTATTACCCACGGCAATCCGTTATCAGAACCTGCTGGCCAACAATATCCGTGGGCTGAAAGAAGCCGGTCTGAGTGAAGCGGCCTTTGCAAATCAGAAACAGATTCTGGAAAAGATTTCAGAACATATCAATAAGACAGCCGACCTGGTAGAGAAAATGATCGAAGCCCGTAAAGTCTGCAATAATATGGACAATACCCGCACCAAGGCGATCGCTTACCAGAGCCAGGTAAAAGACGCGTTCTTTGACCAGATCCGTTACCATGTTGACAAACTGGAATTGCTGGTGGATGACCGCGAATGGTACCTGCCGAAATATCGTGAGATTCTGTTCCTGCGTTAATCGTAAAGATCTATTTTAAGATAAAAGCCCTGGTTCATCACCGGGGCTTTTTTTTTAGTCGGGAGTCGGGAGTCGGGAGTTAATACAAGGGCCTGAAAATAAAATCATGTGTAACAAAATAAATACTGCTTTATCTGATAATTGCAGGCTGATTACTAACGACTAAAATTAGCCTTCATCACCCGCAGTACATTACCGCCAAGGATCCGTTTGATGGATTTATTGGAATAGCCACGGTGAATTAATTCCTCAGTGATCTTCGGATAGGTGGTTACATCTTCCAGTCCGACAGGAACAGACCCGACACCATCATAATCAGAGCCTATGCCCACATATCTATCGCCAACAAGTCTGACGATATAATCGATATGATCCACCAGCTGTGACAGAGATGGCCGGGCATCATTCATCGTTTTATCATACCATGCATTCCATGTTTTCATTGTTTCGATACTATCGGTATCAGCTACCTGCGTCATTATACCAAGAAGTGAATCTTTTGAATGGAGCAACACTGACTGTAACCGATCATATTCTTTGCTGATAAATCCGGAGTAAAAATTAACACAAATCACACCTCCATTGTTCGCCACCGCCCTGATCTGGTCATCCTTTACATTCCTGAAAACCGGGCAGATAGACCAGACCGAACTATGTGATAAGATCACTGGTTTTTTTGATACAGCGATGGCATCATAAAATGTCTGTTCACCCACATGAGACAGATCCACCATCACTCCCAGTTCATTCAGTCTTTCCACTACCTGCTTACCGAAAGGAGTCAGCCCTTTTTGTTTCAGCCGTTCCGGATGCAGGGTTTCATCCATGGCACTGCTGGCCCAGTCTGTACTATTATTCCATGTCAGCGTCAGGTACTTCATCCCCAATGCATACAGGCTGTCCAGTTTGGCCAGGTCGTTTTCGATCATGTGTCCGCCCTCTACCCCTATCAGCGATACCAGCTTGTCTTTATGCGCCCTGCGCTTAATTTCCCTGAAGCTGTCTCCCGTTGTCATCCGGTCAGGGTTGCGGAGAATAATACGATGAAGGGAGTCTATTTCCTGCAACGCATCCTGAAAAAAACCTTCTTTATTCCGGGGCATTTTATCCGTCCATACAGAAAAAAACTGCAGATCAAGGCCCCCCTTTTTCCACCTGTACAAATCGCTATGACCCGTATTCAGTCGGGTCGCCAGATCCTTTCCTTCCAGTACCAGTCCGGTCAGACAATCATTGTGCGTATCCACCACAATGGCTTTTTCATGAACCCTGGCCATCGATTGTGCGGGGAGATTTATGGCAGCGCCGGTTAAAAAAACCAAGAATAGTACGTGGAGTAAACAGGTCTGACCTTTTTTCATGATGCTGAAATTAAAGCGTGGTAAAAAACGGCAAGTTTCCGTCTTTAGTTCCTGTAATTTAACACAAAGAAAGGATTCTGTTAAAGAGATCCTCCGGATACAACTTTCTGACCCGGATTTTCGACATTTGTATATATGAAACTTACTTTACCCCTTTTGCTGATCCTTTTTTCCCTGTCTGTAAAGGCTCAACAGGTGGATAGTATTTATTTTCACCTGTACACTGACAGTCTGAAAAAAGGCCAGCACAATTATATCAATGTGGATGCTAAACTTAAAAACGGCCGCTGGTTGCCCATGACGGCGAAGGATGTGGAGTTTTCCTGTAACCAGGCAAGATTCGAAGGAAATGAACTGGTTATACCTGTAGATTTCAGCGAGCCCAAAGTGACTGTAAAAGCCGTATTGAAATCAAACCGCTCCCTGATAATTGAAACAACGATCTGGATCAAAACCCGCCCGGATCCGGAGTTGCCCAAACTGAAAAGACAATAATCATACTTATGTCGGCTATTGTAGTTTGATTACCGAACTGCATATATAAAAAAAGGCCCTGTTACCAGGACCCTTTGCTCTTTATTGTCAGTAGAAAATTTCTCAGGCGAATTTCTTTGCATCTTCCAGGAACTTAGCCAGTCCGATATCCGTCAGCGGATGTTTCAGCAATCCAAGGATTGAATCGAGCGGACAAGTGCAAACATCCGCGCCTGCTTCCGCACAACGTACAATGTGCAGTGCATTGCGGATAGAGGCGGCCAGTATTTCTGTCTTGTATCCCTGTACCGAATAAATATGCGATATCTGGGAGATCAGTTCAATACCATCCCAGTTACTATCATCAATACGTCCGATAAAAGGTGACAGATAGGTAGCTCCCGCTTTTGCAGCGAGGATAGCCTGACCTGCGGAAAACACGAGTGTGCAATTGGTACGGATACCATTATCACTAAACCATTTAATGGCCTTTATACCGTCCTTGATCATCGGGACTTTCACTACAATATTCGGGTGTATCGCCGCCAGTTTCTTACCTTCTTCCACCATGGCGTTGAATTCCGTACTGACCACTTCCGCACTGATATCTCCATCCACCAGTTCACAGATGGTTTTATAGTGATTCATTACAGCTTCCTCCCCTTTTATACCTTCTTTGGCCATCAGCGAAGGGTTGGTGGTAACGCCATCGAGAATGCCCAGTTCATTTGCTTCTTTAATCTGTGCCAGGTTGGCCGTATCAATAAAAAATTTCATGTTGTTGTATTTTGAGTACTAAACTATTGCGATTCTGTGAGGAGTCCTCCTGAACGAACTGGTGGAGGTGGAATCCTCCTACGCCAAGGCTACGGAGGGTAAAAAAAGTGGCAGGCTGATTACATCGCACCGCTCAACCACCTACTCTTGCTGCCTTCCGGCCCTGGGAGGGTTCAGCAGGAGCTGGTCGTGTAAGACCTGCCGGCGCAAAGATAAGGCAGATGAGTGGAATCTGCAGGTCTTATTGAAAAAAACTTCATCGCTGAAATGCGGAACTAATCTGGGAATAACCGATAAGCTCATCCGCCCGGGCACCAAACGGCCGGTAGTACACCAGTATGGTATACGCATTTTCCGTACCCCAGTAATTCCCTTCCGTATTTTCAAGTACGGCCTGTACGCCGGTTGTATTCCTGGCGGGTAAAGACACATAGGCGTAGTTATAATAACCTTGTTTCAGATAAAGACTTTTTTCATACACTCCTTTTTCCGCATTGAACTGCAATCTTGCCTGCTCATCAGGCTGATAGCCGGTCAGTTCGCCATAGAGATAGATGTTTTTCCCTTCCAGCGCCCTGTTACCGGGTGGCACATACGTAAAATGTACCCAGGCATACTCTGCCTGCCAGTAGGGATTCCCATAATCCTGATTTTCGGATGTAAAAAGGCCGTTAATATCCCTGTAATAAATATAAAGTTGCTGACGCCTGTCGATATCCGGATTAATATAAATATCAGTACGGTCGCTGGTATCGCTGTCCACAATTTTCAGCACCCTGTCACTTCGTAAACGAAAACTGCGGAGGTCCGCCCAACGCCATTCCTTTCCGGCAGCAAATGTGGTAAAGGCTTCATCACTGTATTCATAATAGTTTCCTCTGAAGAGTGTAGGCCTGTCCAATAATGTTGCACCGGTCCAGGCATAATTCTGCAACATAACTATTTTCAGATCCTGTGGTGATAACGGGTTAATCTGGTTGCCGGCCGTGCTTACTCCAGCCTGAACCCGTTGATGGGTCTGAAAGAGGTTGCCGTTAAACGGTTGTAATACCTGGCCTGAAACAGCCGCTTTTTTATTAACCACCAGCATTCGTTTGGTAAACACCAGCCTGGATGTATCATCATTCAGAAATACTTTCAGCAGATAATTTCCGCCCTTAACCGGACCGGAATTCCGTTCAGGCAATACGGCCTGGTAATGAGTATACCTGGTTTGTACAATGGAAGAACTCCGATAGTTACCAATCCGGTTGCTCTGAAAGCCCCGTATATAATCATAGGTTTGAACATTGGCCGGCGTCCAGTCGGCATTACACAATTGAAAACTATAATAATAATTTTTTACATCGTTATCCAGGTCATCAAAGTGCAGTTCGAGCTGGTCATTACTGCCTAACTGTAAGACCGGATAACTGAATATATCCCCGCTCCGGAACAGCTTAACCGTACGGATATTGGAACGGTATACGTGATCCGGCAGTTGCGCTGTCAGAAAAAGCGGCCAGCAAAGCAGGCAGACGATTAAATTTTTCATGAGTGGGTTCTTCTCTGAAAATAATAGTTGAAAATACAGTAAAAAACAGGATAAATCCTGCGGGTCACCTTATTTTTGAATAAGACAATAAATTCAATTTGAAGGTTGCAGGATTCATAGCCCACCGCATCGCGTTTAACCAGCAGAGAACATTTTCTCGCTTTATCATCCGCTTATCTGTGGTGGCGACCATCATCAGTGTAATGGTGATGATTGTGACGCTGGCTCTGGCTAATGGTTTTCAGGAAGCGGTGAGTCAGAAAATATTCAGTTTCTGGGGGCATATCCGGGTGCAGGAAAAGCAACCGGGGAAAGCCATCATTTCAGAGGAAATACCCATCAGCCAGAATGCCGGACTGGAAAAAACAATCGCCGCTTTTCCCGGGGTAAAGAGTATACACCCGTTTGCCACCCGGTACGCCCTGCTCAAGACAAAGGACGAGATTGAAGGAGCCCTGGTAAAAGGGCTGGACAGCAGTTATGATTTTGAACACCTGAAAGATTTTATTAAAGCGGGCGGACCGATCCGTTTTACCGATTCCCTTTTCAGCCGCGACCTTTTGTTGTCTGATTATACAGCCAGCAGGATGCAATTAAAACCAGGCGACAGCCTGATTATATATTTCCTGAAACCCGGCGAACAACCCAGTCCGAAAAAAGTACATGTGGCCGGTATTTATAAAACCGGGATTGAAGAATATGACCGGCTGTTTGCCATCGGGGATATCCGTTTAATCCGTCGCCTCAATCAATGGAATGAGGACCAGGTTGGCGGGTATGAAGTTTTTATTAATGACTACAGGGAAACGGATACCCTGGCGAAACAATTACATGATATGGATTCTTTTCCGGCCACCTGGGACGCCATCAGTGTCCGGAAAATATCACCGAATATTTTTGACTGGCTCAATATGCAGGACAATACCCGGAATGTGCTGATCGGATTTATGGTGGCGGTTGCCGTTATTAACCTGATTACCTGTTTGCTGATTCTTGTACTGGAGCGGGTAAGAATGATCGGGATTCTGAAATCACTGGGCGCCACGGACTGGACGGTGCAACTGATCTTTCTCCGGCATTCCCTGATTATCACACTGACCGGAATTCTCACTGGTACCGGACTGGCCCTGCTCCTGCTTTGGATACAGCAGCAAACTGGTTTTATCAAACTCAAAGAAGAAGCCTATTACCTGAGTACCGCCGCGGTAAAAATCAACTGGATTGAAGTTGTAATCGTTTGCGCAGGCACCCTGCTGGTTTCCTTTCTGATCATGCTGATTCCGTCCTTACTTGTTCGTAAAATTCAGCCGGTAAAAGCCATTCGATTCAGGTAAGATGCGATAAAACTATTCCCGTTGCCACCCCCGCATTCAGTGATTCAGCCCCACCCGTCCGGGGTATGGTAATCCGCATATTCGCTTTAGCCAGCAGCGATTCCGGTATTCCCTGGGATTCATTACCGACGAGTATAATCCCTTTAACCGGTTTTTTGATCGTACGGATATCGGCTCCCTCCAACACGGTAGCATACACTGTTGTTTCCGTTAATGAGTCCAGCCAGTCTTCCAGGTTTTTATACAGCACTTTTACCCGGGCAATACTGCCCATGGTGGATTGCACCACTTTGGGGTTATAAACATCCACCGTATCCTCGCTGCAAACCACCTGTTCCACACCAAACCAGTCTGCAATCCGGATTATTGTGCCCAGGTTTCCCGGATCCTGAATACCACACAGGGCCAGTATCAGCTTGTTAGTTACTTCCGGTTCCTGTGCTGAAAACTGATTCAGCAGGGCCAGCACTTTATTGGGCGTCTTTACTTGTGAAATTTTTTCTAACTCTTGTTCCGTTATTTCATGCGATTCAATGCCGGTTAACAATTGGCTGTTTTCCATAATCCATTCCTGCAGCCCGTATACTTCCTTCACCAGTCCCGCTTCCAGCAGTTCCTGTACAATCTTAGGCCCCTCCGCAATAAAACAGCCGGACTGATCCCTGAATTTTTTCTGGCCCAAACTTTGAATATATTTGATCCTGGATTTAACAAGCATAGTTATTCTTTAACATTTATATGAAAACAGGCCGGCTTTATTCATTACCACAGACTTTGCGGCATCTGCTGGCCGGCACTTTACTGATCCTGTCTGCCGTTTCCTGTAAAGTTATCCCTAAAAACTATCCAAAAGGAAAGCCTTTTGTTTTTGAAACAAAGGTCACGGTTAACGGGAATTATACAAATGAAGAAAGGGATATTCTTGTATCCAGGCTGAAAGGGCAACTGGACGACAGCATCAGAGACCGTTCGGTTTCGAAGCTTTTTTTCAGTGTGATGAAAAATCCACCCGTCTATAAACGGGAAAATGCGGATCGTTCCATCCTGTATATGCGTTCACTGCTGAATTCGTTGGGGTATTTTCACGATACCATCACCTATAAGGATACGATTAAAACAGCAGGCAAGGACCAGCAACGGGCCTTTATCAATTTTGTGGTTACCCCCGGCAAAGTAGTCCGGCTGGATTCTATCAGTTATACCCTGAAGCATCCGGGACTCCAATCCATCACGGAAGAGAATAAAAAAGAATCGTTGTTGAAAAAAGGAGAGCCCTTTGCCAAAACCGCGGTTTCTATGGAACTGGACAGGCTGGTAGATCTGTATCGCAACAATGGTTACCTCCGGTTCAACCGGGAAGAGCTCAAAGGCATATGGGATACACTCTCACTGGAATTGCTTAGCCCGACTCTTGACCCTTTTGAACAATTACAGATCCTGCAGCGATTAAAAGAAAAGAGAGAAAATCCGACCGCGAACCTGGATATCATTCTCCGGCCGGGATATGACAGCAGCAAACTCACAAAATATTATGTCGGAAATATAACAGTATACCCGGAATTCAGCCCGGATACGGCCGGTTTAATACCGGATACTTCCTATGTAAACGGCATCCGTATCATTTCACACCGGAATACGTTTCGTCCTAAGATATTTCCGCAGCATATTTATTTTAAACGGGGTGATTTATATAACCAGCAGCATTTCTTTAAAACCATTAACCGATTCAATTCACTCGGAGCCTGGCGGCTGGCGAATATTGAGCAACTGACCTATAAAGGAAAAGATTCAGCCGACTTTATTATCCGGCTGACCCCTGCCAAAAAATATTCCTTTAATGCCAACCTGGAATCCAGCCAGAACCAGAATCAATATCTCGGCAACCTGTTTAGTATTGGTACCAATGCCGGTGTGTTGTTCAGGAATTTTCTGAAATCCGCGGTACAGGCAACCGTCAATCTGCGATATGGGATAGAGCTGGGCAATAATTTTGTCCAATCGCAACAGTTTGTACTGAGTAACACTATCTATATCCCCAAACTGATTTTCCCGGGTTCCCGGCGTTGTATTCCGGAAAGCAAACGGAATAATTTCCGGACCGTATTCGGAATCAATGCCGCCACTACCCAGCGCAAGGAATTATTTAACCTGACATCGGTCAACAGTTCCTGGGGATACGAATATCAATTTATAAAACCGGGGAGCACCCGTTTGAAACAACTTTCATTGAAACTGCTGAATATTGAATATTCCAATCTGCGGCCAAAAGACAGTCTGAACAAACTGATTGCCGCGAATCCGGCCTTGAAAAATATTTTCACAGACGGATTTATTTCCACGTCAATCCTTGGTTATTCTTTGACCAATACCCGGCCGCATAAACCTTCCGTTTTCTCTGTCAACCTTGAAGTTCCCATTATTGCCGGGTTGATTCCCAGCCGCTTTCTGGACACTCAATTATACAAATTCATTAAGCTGAATGCGGAATTTACCCAGCAGATAAAATGGAAAAATTCATCCATTGTATTCCGGGGATTTGCGGGTTTTGGCTATGCACTGGAATCCACGGTAAAAGTTGAAAAGAGAAATGCGTTGCCTTTCTTTAAACAGTATTTCGCCGGCGGGCCAAACAGCATGCGTGCCTGGCGATTGCGGCGCCTTGGCCCGGGGTCGATCGTAAAAGACTATACCCAATATCCCTACCGGTTTGGCGACATACAACTCGAGGCCAATGTAGAATATCGCTTTAAAGTAGCCACGGTGGCTGGCACCAGAGTGGAAAGTGTTTTATTCACTGATATCGGTAATGTCTGGTTCATGAAATCAAAAGCCGGCAGCACGGACGAAGTGTTCAAACTCAGCCGGCTGGGAAAAGATATCGCCATCGGAATGGGAACCGGCCTGCGGCTGGACTTCTCTTATTTTATTATCCGGCTGGATTATGCCTATAAAGTGAAAGACCCGAGTCCGGATTTACTGACGCAGCCCAGCCAGAATAAATGGTTTTATAACTGGAAACCATTCAACGGACAGTTGCAGCTGGGTATCAATTATCCGTTCAAATTATAAGGCAGACCGGAGTTGCCTGACCCGTTCTTCAAAAGCCTGCAGCGTTTCCGCCTCGTCTGCCCGGAATGCACCGATGCGCGTACGACGTAAACGGCTGAGGTGAGCGCCACATCCAAGCGCCTGTCCGAAATCATGCGCCAGGCTGCGTATATACGTTCCCGTTGAACACACCACCCTGAATTCCACTACAGGCAATTCAATCCGGGTTATTTCAAATGTATAAATGGTCAACCGCCGGGGCTCCAGTTTTACTTCCTTACCGGCACGTGCCAGTTCATACACCCGTTTCCCTTCCACTTTAATGGCCGAATGCGCAGGCGGTACCTGCATAATTTCTCCTGTGAATGGCAGCGTGGCAGCGTGTATCTGCTCCGCTGTTAAATGGTCAAAAGGCCGGGGATGCTCCGGTGTGGATTCCAGGTCATAAGTGGGTGTAGTGGTTCCCAATGTAAAATGCCCGGTATATTCCTTTTCCTGGGCCATGTATTCGTTGATCCGTTTGGTAAATTTCCCGGTACAGACAATTAACAACCCGCTGGCCAGCGGATCAAGCGTTCCGGCATGTCCGACTTTTTTAATCCGGATCAGGTTCCTGATTTTGCGTACCGCATCAAAAGAAGTCCATTCCAGCGGTTTATCTATCAGCAAAACCTGGCCTTCCTCAAAAATCTGCAGGGGGGTATTCATGCGGGCAAAGGTAATGGAAACGGGGTGTTGAAGGGTTGATGTGTTTAGGTGTTGAGGGGTTGATCCCGGCACCTGACACCTGATTTATTTCGTTAAATTGACATCCGTGTTTTCAGTTCCAGGTATTTATTTACCGTGTTTACGGTCAATCCTTCCGGGCTGGTCAGAATGGAGGGGATGCCGTTTTTGTGCAGCTCTTTTACCATCAGTTTTTTCTCATATACAAATTTCTCCGCAATGGTTTTGATATAGATATCTTCCAGTACATGACTTTTGGAATCAAGTACTGTTTTTAATTCTGTATTTTCAAAAAACACAACCAGCAACAGGTGATATTTGGCTATTCTTTTGAGAGCCGGCATTTCCCGCTGCAGACTTTCCATTGATTCAAAATTGGTAAATAATACCAGGAGGCTCCGGTTGGTGATCCGGTTCCGGATAACGGAGAAAAGCTTTTCAAAATCAGCTTCCAGGAATTCGGTTTTTTGTTTGTACAATGTCTCCAGCACCTGGTTCATCTGGGTAGGCTTTTTATCCGCCGGCAGAAAAGTATCCAGGTTTTTCTCAAACGTGATCAGCCCTGCTTTATCCTGTCTCACCAGGGCCACATTACTCAACACCAGGGAGGCATTGATGGCATAGTCCAGCAGCGTCAATCCGTTAAAGGGCATTTTCATCACGCGGCCTTTATTGATCAGGCAATAGATCTGCTGGCTTCTTTCATCGGTGTAATTATTCACCATCAGATCCTGTTTGCGGGCAGTGGCTTTCCAGTTGATCGTACGATAATCATCGCCCCGGACATACTCTTTAATCTGTTCAAATTCCATACTGTGGCCGATTTTCCTGATCTTTTTCACACCGGCCTCCTGTAACCGGTTGCTAACAGCCAGTAACTGATATCGTCTCATCTGCATGTAGGAGGGATACACTTTCACCACCTGTTCCCTTGAAAAAATGAAGCGCCTGCGGATCAGGCGCAGTGGCGCATGAACAAACACGTTAATATCATGAAAAATATATTCACCACGGGATGCTGGCCGCAACTGGTATTCGAGCGTAAACGGTTGCTCACCGTTTAACAGTACTTTCCTGATCCAGTTGCGTTCCTGGAACTGCGCAGGCAATTCGTCGATGATACTGGCTTTTACCTGAAACGGATAATGGCTAATCAGCTGTATACGCACGTTATTGGCATCACCGATACTGAATCGTTCGGTCAATTCACGTTCCGCTTCCACCGCATTTCGTTTGGTGAATACCAGCACTACATCGAATAATATGGCCACCAGTAAAAACACCAACAACAGCTCGCCTGCGGTGTACAATGCAGGGATGAGATAGCTAAGGGCAAACAGTACTGCTGCCAGCCCGGCTATATAGTAGACCACCTTATTTAAATAAAAGGACTTGATCACGGTTCAATGATTTTACCTGGGCACATCCATTCCCTGAATTATCTGGCGGATCACTTCATCCTCACTGATGCCTTCCATTTCCTTGTCCGGCGACAATATGATACGGTGCCGGAGCACAGGTGTGGCCACCGCCAGGATATCGTCCGGGGTAACAAAATCACGGCCTTGCATAGCCGCAATAGCTTTTGAAGCATTCATTATGGCCAGCGATGCCCGGGGAGAAGCGCCCAGGTAAATGGATTTATGATTTCTTGTCTGATGCACCAGTTTAGCCACAAACTGCAGCAGTTTCTCCTCTATTATCTGTCGTTTTATCTGCTGCCTGAGGGCGATTATCTGATCGGCATGCAGTGCGGGGCTGATCATGTCCAGGGGACTGGTGTTGCCCATCCCGTGAAACTGGCTGATGATGCTTAATTCCTCCGCTTCAGTAGGATAAGGCACCAGTATTTTAAAAAGAAAACGATCGAGCTGTGCTTCCGGCAAGCGGTAGGTACCCTCCTGCTCCACCGGGTTCTGTGTGGCCAGTACCATAAAGGGGGCCGCCATGGTATAGGTTTTACCGTCCACGGTAGCCTGCCGTTCTTCCATTATTTCCAGTAACGCCGATTGTGTTTTTGCCGGGGCCCGGTTTATTTCATCAACCAGTACAATATTGCTGAATATGGGTCCTTTTTTAAATTCAAAACTTGCTTCCCGGGGATTAAAGACCGGTGTCCCGAGCACATCAGAAGGCATCAGGTCCGGCGTGAATTGGATCCTGGAGAACCCCGCGTTCACACTTTTGGCTACCAGTTTTGCGGTCAGTGTTTTGGCCACACCGGGTACCCCTTCGATCAGTACATGCCCGTCCGCCAGTAATGCCGTGATGATCAGCTTTACCATTTCATCCTGGCCCACAATGATTTTTTTAATTTCATTGCGGATGGACATAACCGCATCGTTTAATGCGGAGAGATCGGTGCGTTCCTGAAAAATCTGTTCTTCCATAATTATGCTTTTTGATAGAATGATTCCAATTGTTTATGAAATGCGGCCAGTTGTTTATCCGTAACGCCTGCCGCCTGTTCCAGCTGTTTAATAAACGTGACAATTTCCATAATTTCCTGCTCACCAACTCCCGATTTAAAATGCAGCAGTTGTACAAAATCTTCATTCAGTACACTGGTTGACAGTTTATACTTACTACGTATATGCTCCAGGAAATAGGCCGCCATTTTCCGGCATAGATTCCGGTGATCGCCTTTCCCATAATACAACCGGCCGATGGTTTTTACAAAATCAAGTGAATCATTCGCGGGTTTACGGATCACCGGAATATAGCGTTGCCGGCGCCGCATTTCCATCCCTACATACACTACCAGTAATCCCGCGAGTAACCAGAATGCCGCCCTGAACGGATGATCACCTGCCTCATTCTTCATATTCATCAGCACGGACAACCAGCCTTTCTTTTTCTGATTAGCAGCATAGTCCGGTTTTTTACGCTGGTAGTATTCGTCCCAGATTATCGTTTGTACATCCGGACGGATTACCGACAAGGCTTTTTCGTAATATCCGATATTCTGTTTGTGCAATAAAAAATAATTGCTGAAAGCAAGTGGTTCAAGGTGTACATAAAAATTTCCTTCCCCGGTACGCAGGCGGATAAAGGTTGGCTTGCCGGCCTCATCATGGCCCAGCACCTGTGTGGTCGCGGAATCCACGCGGGTAAACCAGGAATAAAACGTACGGCCGGGATACTGGTAGGCAACGGTGTCCTGAAATGGAGGTGTATGCAGGTAAAACTTCGCACCGTCCTTATCCGCATCCGACTGGAAATAGGACAGATCAAATGCATTGCTGCCGCAACCCAGCCGGTCATCGGCTTCTGAAGAAATATAACGGGCGCTGATAAATACATCATTCCCCGCTTTGGCAAAAGAAATCAACTGGTTCATTTCCGCTTCATCCGCCCCGAATCTTTCTGTAATAGCTATATATGCCTGTCCGGGACTATAGGCAGATACCGAATCCCAGAACCCCGGTTCTTTACGGGTCACTTTAACTTTTGCCCCGGGAAACAAATACTTCAGATTAGAAAATGCCACATAGGTCGCATACGGAATCTTGTCCTGCCGCCGCAGGGTTACCCGCTGATCGACCTGGCGTTTTTGTTCACTCTTTCGGGTGAGGAATAAAGCCAGCAACGCACCCAGCAGCAGTACGCCCAACAGATATGGTATAAACTTTTTCACCTTCAGTGCTTGCTTTCAAATTGACTGATATCATTACTGATTTGCCGGTAGGCCGATTCAGATACGCTGAATTGTCCGTACCAGCTGTATTCATAGTGCAGGGTGATCCGGGAAAAGCCGGTGTAATACGGTGTATTATACAATTGCATCAGGTAATCCAAATTGGTTTTATCCTGCTGGTAACGGATGATGTTTTTTACCGACAGTTCTTTTAATAAGCGCAGGAACTGTAATCGAACCGCCATCCGGTAATCGCCCTTTTTCTCCGCTTTTTCAATCTCCTTCTGGTACGAAATGGCAAATATATCTTCCGGCATTTCAGGCTCATCTTCCTCCTTAGTTATATTCACCGGCCGTTTCTTCCGGAAAAGCCCCACATTACTTTCCGCCAGGTAAAAAATGATGATACCGGCAAAAACAGTAATAATAATCAGCCAGACCAGGGTTTTAAACCAGGGCTGCACCGTTACTGGCTGATAAGCGCTTCCCGTTTTTTTTTGCTTTTTAGTTTCAAAGGTCGCGTTGGCATACCAGAAATCATCCTCCTGTTGCAGCCGGCTGACGGTGGAATCCGGCAAGGAACGACGTTGTATTCGCAGTGAGTCGTCTGTACCCAGGGTCAGAAAGGGCGTGGTTTCCGTATCGGATTCCTCAGCTACCTGTTCATCCACCTGCACCGCATCCTCTGTTGGTTCGGCTGTAACCGTTACCACCGTATCTGCTTCCTGTGCACAAATAGTGGCGGGGAGCAGTATGCATAAAAGGGTTAACCGGAAGAAGCGGGTGAAGGATAAGGCGGTAATATGCAGGCGGGATTTCAGCAACACTTATTCTTCCTCCTCATTTAACTGTACCAGTAACCGCTTTTGCAAACGGATCGGATAAATGATAAAATACCAGATTACAAACAGGATTGACAGGGCAAAAACGGCTGTTGTAAGCCAGGAAACATTATTATAGAGACGGGTAATAAATCCCTCAAAAAAAGCGGCCAGCGCGAAAACCGGCAATAAACCGATAATAATTTTCACCCCATCCTTGGCTCCCTTTTTAAACGCGTCCATTCGTTTAATGGTGCCGGGAAATAAAAACCCTTTCCCCAGAATCAACCCGGCTCCTCCCGCCAGAATAATGGCTGTAATTTCCAGTGTACCGTGTACAAACACAACCAGCCAGAAATCTATACCCAGTCCTTTAGCGGCGAAAATCTGATCAAACACACCCACCATCACACCGGTTTCTGCCATATCATACAAGGTGGGTAAGCCGAGCAATATACCGGCGGCGAACATACGAAGGGCAACCCCGATATTATTAACCATTATACCCAGCCAGGTAAGCAGGCTGTTGCCGTTTTCATAGATGCCAAAGGGATTCCCTTTGGCTATATTTTCATGTGTGGTTTCGATATAGTTACTGCCCAGTACTTCAAGGGGAATATCCGGATCTTTGGAAGCAGTAAAAAAACCAATGGCAAAAAACAAGCTGAAGTACAGAAAAGCGAAAAACAGGATGCCGTGATGTTTCCGGATCGTAAGCGGCAGGTCATATTTCCAGAACTTAAAAATGCGGTTGGATTCTTCTTTCCTGTTTTTGTAAATATCCAGGTAGACCCTGGACGCCTGCGCATTGATATAAGAAGTGACTTTCCCGGATGGGTAAAACGTTTTGGCATAGGCCAGATCATCCACCAGCTGGGTAAAGGAAGCGGCCATATCATCCGGATCATCGGGTGGCATGTGCTGATCTTTTAACCACCGGTCTTTATTTTTCTTTATAAACAGGGCTTCGCGCAAATGTGGTAATTTGCTCGTAAAATACTATTTTTAAAACAAGAAATGACGGCCGGCTTTAAATAAAATTATACCGGCAGCAGTGAACCCGAAACATCATGTCAGTATTAAAGATCCCCACCAATTTCAACATCGACCTCGAGTTTGAAATTCCTGAATTCTACCGGCGGTTCCTGGCGGTCATTATGGACTATATCATCCTTTTTTTCTACAATATGCTGGCCTCCGCAATTATAAAATCAATAGCCGGCACGATGGATATCTGGGATATGGAAAGCCAATATAATCTGCATTGGCTGGCCATAGTGGTGATTTTACTACCGATCCTGTTTTACCATGTGGTAATGGAGATTTCACTAAACGGCCAGACCATCGGAAAACGGGTAATGCGTATACGGGTCGTCAATGAAAACGGAGGCAAAGCCAGCATGAGCCAGTTCTTCATCCGCTGGTTGTTGCGGGATATCTGGTTCCTGATCATACTGGCGATCGGCATGCAGAAGCAGGAAATGGGCGACAAATATTCTTCCCTCTTTCTGATTTTCGCAGTACTTGGTTTTTTTATTGCCGATATTGTACTCGTGGTATCGGGCAAAAAGGGGCAACGTATCGGCGATCTGCTGGCTAAAACCATCCTCATACGTACCCATGCAAAAGGAGATATAGAAGACACCGTTTTTATTGAAGTGGCGGACAGTTACGTCCCCTCTTTTCCGCAAATTATGCAGCTGAGTGACAAAGACATCAATGCCATAAAGAGTATCCTGGAGACAGCGCGGAGAAAAGGCGATTACCAGATGGCCGAATCCGCCGCCGCAAAAATAAAGGCACACCTGAAAATTGAAACAGGTATGCCTTCTTTTGATTTTCTTGATGTATTGCTGAAAGATTATAATTATCTGTCGGCAAACTGATTTCCGGTTATACTAGGCCGCCATAATCGCTCCCATTCCACCCAGCAACAAAGCCAGTACGAAGAATGCGATAAAGATGATCGTGATAATTCCCATATAACGGAACGTGGCTTTCAGGTTACGTAACCCTTCGTTAAGTGCCAGCTGATCATTCGCATTAATGGCGGTGCGGATATAATTCGCAAAACGCAGGGTAAACAGGCAGGGGAAGAAATAAATCAGGGCCACTATGATATAGGTAACCATCATGGTAACGCCGAGCCCCGCGGACGCGCTGCTGCCAAATTCTCTGTCAAATTCGCTGGTTGCTTTTGACATCGCCATTGAAGCAAAAATGCCCATTAAAACCATCAGCACGCACATTACCATTCCCACAATGGCCAGCAGACGGGCCCAGGAAGCTGTTTCTTTTAAATGACCTGTACTGGTGGAATCGAGGCTGAGTCCGAATAATGAATTGTCCTGTTGTTGTTCCATATTGAGTTGATTTTAGGTTTGAGTAAATATAAAACTCCGGCCAGTATACTGCAAATTATTTTACAATTAACCAACCGGAGTTTGGATAAATCAGGTAAGAATGCTTAGTAAGCCCTGGCGAATAAAACCCGCTGAACGGAAGGATTACCAGTCAGGATACATTGTCCCGCTTCCTGCGGGTTGTCCAGCGGAATACAACGGATAGTCGCTTTGGTCTTTTCCTTAATGGCTTCTTCCGTCTCCGCCGTTCCATCCCAGTGTGCCGACACAAAGCCCCCTTTACCATCCAGCAGTTGAACAAACTCCTCCCAGCTGTTGGCGATTGTAATATGCTCTTCCCGGAAACTTTTTGCCTTATTGAACATGTATTGCTGGATATCCGCCAGCAGGTCATTCACATACCCGGCTATACCATCCAGGCTCACTACATTTTTTTCTTTGGTATCCCGGCGGGCCACTTCCACCACATTTTTCTCCAGGTCCCTGGCACCAATGGCCAGCCTCACCGGCACCCCTTTCATTTCATATTCCGCAAATTTCCATCCCGGCCTGGCATTATCGTTATCATCATACTTCACCCGGATACCTAATGCTTTGAGTTCGTCCATTATGGCCTGTACTTTGGCATCGATCTGTGCTTTTTGTTCATCCCCTTTGTAAATGGGTACAATCACCACCTGGTGCGGTGCAATACGGGGTGGAAGCACGAGTCCCTGGTCATCACTATGCGCCATTACCAGGGCGCCGATCAGCCGGGTACTTACGCCCCAGCTGGTTGCCCATACATATTCCAGTTTATTTTCTTTATCGCTGAATTTCACATCAAAGGCTTTGGCAAAATTCTGACCCAGAAAATGGGAGGTACCCGCCTGCAGGGCTTTGCCGTCCTGCATCAGGGCTTCAATGCAATAGGTATCTTCCGCACCGGCAAAGCGTTCGCTGGCCGATTTTACGCCTTTGATAACGGGAACGGCCATCCAGTTTTCAACAAAATCGGCATACACATGAAGCATTTTAACGGCTTCTTCCACGGCTTCATTTTTCGTGGCATGGGCGGTATGTCCTTCCTGCCATAAAAATTCCGCAGTACGCAGAAAAAGCCGGGTCCTCATTTCCCAGCGAACCACATTGGCCCATTGGTTGACCAGGATGGGCAGGTCGCGGTACGACTGAATCCAGTCTTTGTAGGTATTCCAGATAATGGCTTCACTGGTTGGACGAACCACCAGTTCCTCTTCCAGCTTTGCCTCAGGATCCACCATCAGTTTCCCTTTTTTGTTTGGATCCGCTTTTAGCCGGTAATGGGTAACAATAGCACATTCCTTGGCAAAGCCCTCCGCGTTCTTTTCCTCCGCTTCAAAAAGGGATTTGGGTACAAAAAGCGGGAAATAGGCATTGACGTGACCGGTGTCTTTGAACATTTTATCCAGGGCATCGCGCATATGTTCCCAGAGGGCAAACCCATAGGGTTTAATTACCATGCAACCCCTTACCGCGGAATAATCCGCCAGTTCTCCCTTCAGAATTAGGTCATTATACCATTGGGAATAATCCGTGGCCCTTGATGTGATTTCTTTACTCATACTTCAATGTTTAATCGCCATACAGGCTTTATATCTTATTTAACACGCAGATATACAATAATCCGCGAAATCATTTTAAAATTTGTACCGGAAACGCAAACGTTTGTTTCGTATCTAAAGTCGCACAAAAGTAGTAACTTCAACTTTAACCCGATAAACCATTTGCCATGAAATCATCTATTTTGCTCCTGGCATTGTCTGTAGCCGCACTCAGCAGCTGTACCACCGCATATAAAACAGGTCAGACACCTGACGATGTATATTACTCCCCTGTACGTCCGCAGGACGAATATGTACGTATGGAAAAAGAAGACGACCGTAGTTACCGGTATGAGGAGGATTATTATGAAGACCGTTATCTCCGGATGAAAGTGCGTAACCGCTACCAGTGGTATGACCTGAATGACTGGTATGCCTATGAAAGATGGGGATTTGGTCACAACTATTACTACGGATCTTATTATAATCCTTATAATACCTGGAATTATTATTACAATCCCTATTGCTCCCATACCATGTATGCCAATACCCGGTTTACCACTACGTATACCAAACCCCGCGTGGTCAACCTGAATACGTATAATAATTCCGGCAACATAGCCTCCAATCCGAAAGTAACATTCAGCAATCCCAAGTATAATATACCGGGCAACAACAATAACACCTATACGAATAACAGCAACAATTCCTACAGTGCCCCGCGCAACAGCAGCAGCAGTGCCAGTTCGGGCAGCAATGCGGGAAATGTGCTCCGGTCAATTTTTGGTGGAGGCAGCAGCAACAATTCTTCCTCCAGCAGTTCGTCCGGACATAATACATCCACACAATCGTCTTCTTCCAGCAGTTCATCCGGCAGTTCCGGTTCTTCTGGCAGCAGCGCACCGGTCCGCAGGTTTTAATAATTAATATAACCTCCGATGAACCGGCCCTTGTTACGTTCAGTAAATCTGAACAGTTTATTTACTACCTGTAATTCAGCCTGATCATGAAAAAACTACTTTTCATACTCCCTTCCCTTGCCTTTTCGGCAACCCTTTTCGCTCAGGATCCAACTGATGCCTTACGTTATTCCTGGGCCATTTCTTCCGGTACGGCAAGGCAACAAGCCGTAGGCGGGGCCATGGCCTCACTGGGTGGCGATTTATCGGCTACCTATGTAAACCCGGCCGGGCTGGGTTTTTATAAGACCGGGGATTTTGTGATGACACCCGGATTTAATCTCTGGAATAATAAAGCCGCCTATTACGGACGTACGGAATCGGATAACAGAAAATATTTGTCATTCGGCACCAGCGGAATTGTGCTGGGCAACGGATCCGAAAGAGACCGCAAGGGCCGGAACAGCAGTTCCTCTTTTGCCCTGGCGATTAACCGGACCGCAAATGTGGGTACGAATCTTTTGTACCGGGGACTTAATAACCAGAGTTCATTTTCCAACAAATTTCTTGAAGAAATAAACGGAGACCGGGATGCCAACAGCGTGGCCAGTAACTACCCGTTCGGAGCCAGTCTTGCCCTCAATACATACTGGATTGATACCATTGCGGGCGGCAGCTCCGGGAATTATCAGTTCCAGACCCGTGCCCCTATCGCTACCGGGCTGATCCAGGAAAATGCCGTTAGCTCACGTGGAGGAGTAACCGAACTGGCATTGGCTTTTGCCGGGGCACAGAACGACAAATTTTATTACGGCTTTACTCTTGGCGTTCCTTTTCTTAATTATGAAAGAGAAGCCACTTTTACGGAAGCGGACGCTACTACCGTATCCAATAATAATTTTGACTATGCTACCATTACCCAAAACCTGGAAACCAAGGGTTCAGGTATTAACCTGAAAATGGGGGTAATTTACAAACCCGTGGAATATGTCCGGTTGGGACTGGCGGTGCACACCCCTACTTTTTACCGCCTTTCTGACAAGTATTACACCGATATGGCCACCAGTACGGAAGGACCATTCGGACTGCTGACGCAAAGCTCTAAACTGTTTACCGGTGACCAGGCAGCCGAATTCTCTTACTGGATGTTTACGCCTTATAAGATTATGGCAAGCGCCTCTTATGTATTACGCGAAATAGAGGATGTAAGAAAACAAAAAGGGTTCCTGACCGCCGACATTGAATATGTGAATTACAAAGCGTCCTCCTATTCTACTGACCCGGACGGAGACAACAGTCAGTCCACCAAAGATTATCTGAAAAGCCTGAACAATACCATTGACAATGCCTATAAGGGAGCGTTTAATTTCCGGGCCGGCGGTGAACTAAAATTCACGACCATAATGGCCCGCCTGGGTGCTGCCTATTACGGCAACCCGTACAAGGATATTGCCGGCGAAAAAGGCAACCGATTCCAGCTATCCGGCGGTCTGGGTTACCGGCACAAGGGCATGTTTATCGATCTGACCTATGTTCATACAATGGGAAAGGATGTGGATTTTGCCTACCGTCTGCAAAGCAGACCGTTCAGTGCCGCCACGCTTAAACAAACAGGGGGGAATGTATTGCTGACCCTTGGATTTAAAATATAGTCCCGGCAAGGGGAAAATGAGCTGAAAAGGGTGTATGACCGGAAGGATACACCCTTTTTGCATTTTAAATGCTGGTAAAAATTTAACAGACCCCTGTTTGGTATTGAATTTGCCTGAAGGAAGCGATTACGTAATTTTACAATAAATAGCTGAGTCTGAAGCGGTTTAAAAAAATACTGAAATGGTTTTTCCTCACCCTCCTGCTGCTGATTACAGCCGTTTATATTTTTATACAAACGCCCTGGGGACAAAACTGGATTGTTCATAAGGTGACGACACGACTTTCCAAAGACCTTCAGACAAAAATCAGTATCCGGCATGTGGATTTTTCCCTGTTTAACCGCATGCACCTGGAAGGCGTATTACTTGAGGACCGTACCGGCGACACTTTGCTCTATGCCGGCGACATGAAAGTTTCTATTACCGATTGGTTCTTTTTCAAAAAAAATATCGAGCTGAAATATATCGGTCTGGAAAATGCAGTGGTAAAATTTCAGCGTACGGATTCCGTATGGCGGCAGCAGTTTATTTTCGATTACTTCTCTTCACCGGGTTCCGGTGACAGCAGTAAAAAGAAAAGCGGCCTGCAATTGAATCTGAAAAAGGCGGAATTAAAAAATGTCACTTTCATAAAGAAGGATGCCTGGCTGGGTGAGGATATGCGGGTACATCTGGCGGCACTGACACTTGATGCCAATAATTTGTCGCTTTCCGGGAACCGGTATGAAATCAATTCACTACTGATCAGGGAACCGGATGTATCCCTGTATAGTTATTCCCGGCTAAAGCCCGTAGTGCTGTCTAACGCAACTGAAAAAAAAGAAGAACCCGACAGTGCGGCTGTCTGGAATCAGGCCAGGACGGTTTTTAAAATCGGGGAATTACAGATTATCAACGGCACATTTAAAACAGACCGTGAAACAGAACGCGGTCCGCTTGCCCACTTTGACGGTCTTCATATTTTATTCAACGGCATCAATGCCCATCTGAACAATTCGACCTTTACCGGGGATACGGTATTTGCCCGCCTGCAACTGAATGCAAAAGAAAGAAGCGGACTGGAAATTAAAAACCTGTCGGCTGATTTGAAAATGACCCCGCAGGGTATGTCGTTTGCCAATCTTGACCTGCAGACCAACAAGAGTCGTTTACGTAATTATTTTGCCATGTCCTATAATGACATGAGCGAACTCGGCGGATTTATTCATAAAGTAAAAATGGCGGCTTCGTTTGAAGACTCTTATGTGGACAGTGATGATATCGCTTTTTTTGCCCCCGGTCTCCGTGACTGGAAAAAACAGATTTCACTAAAAGGGAAAATCCGTGGCACAGTGGATGATCTGGTTGGACGGGACCTCGTATTGCAGGCGGGAAACAACACCCTGCTGAACGGGGATATTACATTAACCGGACTGCCGGATATTCAACAGACATTTATTGATTTTAAAGCCAATGAATTCAGAACTGTTTATGCGGATGCCGTGCAGATCGCCCCTTCTCTCCGGACAATCCGTACCCCGGAACTGAGTAAATTACAATACGTAAAATTTGCCGGCAGTTTTACCGGTTTTATCAACGACTTTGTTACGTATGGTACGATCCAGACCAATATCGGGACCATCCGCAGTGACCTGAATATGAAATTACCTGCCGGGCAGGATCCGGTCTACTCGGGTTCCATTGCCACGGACAATTTCCGGCTGGGGGAATTCCTGGGTGATAAGAACATCGGACTGGTGTCGCTCACCGGAACGGTAAAAGGGAAAGGATTCAGTGAAAAAAGCAGGAACACGCTTATAGATGGAAAAATTCAATACGCTGAATATAAAAATTACCGGTACAACAATATCACGGTAAAAGGGCGGCTGGATAAAAAATTATTTGACGGTGCAGCTTCAATCAAAGACGAAAACCTGGTATTGGATCTTACCGGTCTGATTGATTTTAACAGTGCAACGCCCCGTTTCAACCTGCTCGCCGATGTGGAAAGAGCTTACCTCCGGAACCTGAACCTGGTAAAGGACAGTATTGACTTCAAGGGAAGGCTCAATTTTAATTTTACCAGCAGCAACATCGATAATTTCCTGGGAGAAGCCCGGATTACCGATGCTACCATTCAGCGCAATGGCCTCCGCCTTCCTTTTGATTCCCTGATTGTAACTTCCACACAGACGGCAGATGGCAAAATGCTGAATGCCGAATCCAATGAATTCACGGCCAATGTACGTGGCGATTACAATCTGTCCGAATTACCGGATGCCTTTACATATTTCCTGAGCCGCTACTATCCCGCTTATATCAAGGCTCCGTCAAAACTTCCCCTGAACCAGGATATCCGGTTTGACATTTATACTTATTACGTAGATGAATATGCGAAAATACTGGCACCCGGGCTTACCGGCTTTGATAATTCCCATTTTGAAGGCACCCTGAATCTCGGAAGAAATGAACTTCAGTTTACCGCTGCAGTTCCTCAATTGAATATTTCCGGCTATCATTTTGACCAGGTGGATGTGGCGGCAACCGGCAATTACGACAGCCTGGTGATTACCGGAAAAACCCGGCAGGTGCGGATTAATGACAGTCTCCGTATTCCGGATGCTTCTTTCAGTATTGCAGCCCGTAATGATTCATCACGTGTAACCATCCATGCCGGAGCCACTGCTGCCACTGAAAGAGCCAATCTGAATGCGTTGGTGCTTACTTACAATGACGGGGTAAAAATTGACATAGATAAATCCTCTTTTACCATTAACAGTAAACTGTGGACAATCGATGAAGGTGGGGAATTGATTTTCCGTAAAAACAATCCGGCACAGGGAGACCTGGTTTTATCGGAAGGTGAACAGAAAATCGTTTTACAAACCCGACCATCCGATATCGGTGACTGGAGTGACCTGCTCGTTGGTCTCTCGAATGTCAACCTGAATGATGTCGCCCCTTTCTTTTTGCCCAATAACCGGCTGGAGGGTTTGCTGTCCGGCAATCTGCTGGTAGAAGATCCGGGGGGACACCTTAGAATCTCCTCCGATGATATCTCCACGCGTTACCTGCGTATGGACAATGATTCCATCGGCGAACTGAAGGCCACAGTGATGTATGACAATAAAGACAAGGAGCTTAAAGTAGAAGGCAGTACGGTAAACCAGGAGAGTTTCCTTGGTTATACCATCGATCTTTTCCTGGGTGATCAGGAAAAAGCGAAGAAAAACAGCATTGCCCTGAAAGCAAGAACATTCCCGATCAAAGTACTGGAACGGTTTCTGGGTGTTTTGTTCTCCGATATACAAGGATACCTGACAGGCGATATTGATATAACCGGGTCATTCAACAACCTGGGGGTAACCGGTAAAGGCCGGCTGAAAGATGCCGGGTTGCGGGTTAACTTCACCCAGTGTTTTTATAAAATAAAGGACACGGATATCGCACTTACCAAAGAAAAGATCGACCTGGATGGACTGGTTTTAATTGATACCGTAACCAGGAATCCGATTTACATTACCGGTGGCATTGACCACGAGTCATTCCGCAATATGTTTTTCAACCTGGATGTGAGTACCCGTAAACCCGGAACCCGTGGCGACCAGTTCAACAAACCGGTACAATTGCTGAAGACTACCTATAACGACAATAAGCAGTTTTATGGTGATGTAAAAGGTACGGGCGTGCTGCAGTTATTCGGCTATCAGTCGGATATGGTTATGACGATCAATGCCAATGCCTCGGAAAGTGACAGCAGTTATATTACCTTACCACCTTCCAGCAGCCGGGAGACGGGGATCGCCGATTTCCTGATCGAAAGAAAGTATGGACGGGAAATGAATGAACAGGACATCAGTAAGAATGCCACCAATATTGTATATGATGTGGAAGTGACTGCCAATCCCATGGTAACGGTAAAAGTGGTACTGGATGAACTGACCGGAGATGAAATAAAAGGAAAAGGATCGGGTACGCTGAATATACGTTCAGGCACTGTAGAACCCCTGACCCTTCGTGGCCGTTTTGATATTGAGGAGGGGGATTACCTGTTTACCTTTCAGTCCTTCTTTAAAAAACCTTTTGACATCAGAAAAGGTTCCCAGAATTATATTGAATGGAACGGGGATCCTTATGATGCCAACATCCGTTTTGAAGCCATGTATACAGCCGACAGGGTGAGTTTTGCTCCTTTGGCCAGTTCATTAAACCTGACTTCGAATATCACCAATGCCCGCGGGGATGTGTATGTGGTGGCCACGCTTACGGATAAATTATTTAAGCCTCAGATAAATTTCGCATTGGACTTCCCCTCCAACAGTGTGGCAAAAACAGATCCTGAACTGGGTCTCCTGGTACAGCAGATGCAACGGAACCTGAATGAGATTAACCGGCAGGTAACCTACCTTATTGTATTCAATAGTTTCGCCCCCAGTGAATTGTCCGGAGATGTAGCCGGTCCGAACCTGGGTGTCAGTACGATCTCCGGTATGTTATTGGGTGTATTAAGTGATCAACTGAATAAATTATTCGGAAATCTGCTGAAAAGTGATAAATACAATATCAATTTTAATACGTCCTTTTATAACAGGAACCTGGTGGATGCGAGTAATACGGCATTAAACCTGAGCAGTAACGTGAATTTCTCCATCGGCCGGTCCTTTTTTAATAACCGGTTTATTATTTCAACCGGTGTGGGATTTGATGCACCACTCAGTAACCAATCGGGACAGAACAACCTGCAGCAGAATATCATGTTGCTGCCGGATGTAACTATGGAATGGCTGATCAATCCGAGCGGAACGATCCGGGCTACTTTCTTTTACAGGCAGAATGCGGATTACCTGAGCACATCGTCCAATGCGTCTACCACAAAAGCGACAAGGACTGGTGCCAGCCTTTCTTACCGGAAAGACTTTGATCGGTTGGGTGATTTATTCCGCCGGAATAAACGAACCAGGCAGTTGCCGGTAAGTGATAGTATCCCTCCTCCACCGGTTGTACCTGCAGAAGTAAAAAAAGAAGATTAACCTTTCAGTATTTCATGTCCCATTTTATCCCGCTTGGTCTGCAGGTATTTTTCGTTATGTGGATTGGGGCAACTTTCAATGGGTACATTTTCCACAATCTCCAGTCCGTAACCAATCAGACCAACTCTTTTCTTAGGATTGTTCGTCATCAGCCTTAGTTTGGTAATACCGATATGACGGAGCATCTGCGCCCCTATGCCATAATCCCGTTGATCCATGGAAAATCCGAGGTGCAGGTTGGCTTCCACCGTATCCATCCCCTCTTCCTGGAGTTTGTATGCTTTCAGTTTATTAAGCAATCCGATACCCCGACCTTCCTGGTTCATATATAAAATGGCCCCTTTGCCTTCTTTATCCACCATTTCCATAGCCTGATGCAGTTGTTCACCACAATCACAACGGAGAGAACCAAGAATATCACCTGTAAAACAGGATGAGTGAACCCGCACCAATACCGGTTCACCAGGCTGCCATGTCCCCTTGATAAGTGCCATATGTTCGTTGGCCGAATTTTTCTCTTTAAATGCCACCAATTCGAAATCTCCGTAATGTGTCGGCATCTGCACCCGTACTACTTCGTCAATCAGGGATTCGGTCCGGACCCGATATTCTATCAGGTCTTTGATGGAAATAATTTTTAACTGATGCTGACGGGCCACTTCCATCAACTGAGGCAGGCGGGCCATAGACCCGTCCTCGTTCATGATTTCCACGAGCACTCCCCCGGGTTCAAAACCGGCCATAACGGCCAGGTCAACTGTTGCCTCCGTATGCCCGGCCCGGCGTAGCACACCGCCCTTTTTGGAACGAAGGGGGAATATGTGCCCTGGTCGTCCAAGGTCACCCGGGCGTGTTTTGGGGTCAATCAAAGCCAGTACAGTCTGGGATCTGTCCTGGGCTGAAATACCAGTACCGCAGTTATCTCCCAGTAAATCAACGCTTACGGTAAATGCCGTTTCATGAACCGCGGTATTATTACGCACCATCAGGTCCAGGCCAAGTTCATTACATCGTTCTTCCGGCAGAGAGGCACAGATCAGTCCCCGTCCGTATTTACTCATAAAATTGATCAGTTCCGGTGTGGCATTCCGGGCGGCGGTAACAAAATCCCCTTCATTTTCCCGGTCTTCATCATCTACTACAATAACCAGTTTTCCCCTTTTTATATCTTCTACTGCGCTTTCAATAGTATCAAACATCAGCCTTTTTTTTGCAAAAATAGAACAATCAGACCGGCTGGCCGTGCGGGGCTGGGCGGGGCAGCGAAATCCGGGCCGGGGCTGTCTTCCTAACGTATTACATTTCAATAGTCGTTGTGTTAATATTTGCCTATATTTAATTTGGAAATATTCCCTTTCTTTGCATCCGAAAACCAATCTTTATGCTTAAGAGAATAGTCTTTTTATTTGTTGTAGCCTTAGTGGCAAGTCCCATGCTATTTGCCCAGATTACGACCTCTGCCATCAATGGTGCGGTAAAGAACAATGCCGATGAACCCCTGGTTGGCGCCACAATCGTGGCTACCCACCAGCCTTCCGGTACCAAATACTCTACCGTTTCCCGTGCAGGAGGCCAGTTTTCTATCCAGAACATGCGGGTGGGTGGCCCTTACCTGATTGAAGTCAGTTTTGTTGGCCATGATGCCGGTAAATATGAAAATATTTACCTCCAGCTGGCTGAAACTTTCCTGCTCAATCCGTCGCTTGTTAAGACAGCCTCTTCCCTTGAAAATGTGGTACTGACCACCGGAAGAAGAAGCAGTGTTTTAAATGCCGGCCGTACCGGAGCTGTTAATAACATTGGTATCCGTCAGATTAACCAGCTGCCTACCATCAGCCGGAGTATTAATGACCTGACCCGTTCCACTCCCCAGGCCAACGGTAATGGTCAGTCTGTAGGTGGTGGTAACTATCGTCAGAACAACTTCACCGTTGACGGTGCGGATTTCAACAACAGTTTTGGTATTGGTAATAACCTGCCAGCCGGTGGTGCACCCATTTCACTGGATGCCCTGGAAGAAATATCCGTTAATATCACACCTTTTGATGTCCGCCAGACCGGTTTCATCGGTAGTGCGGTAAACGCTGTTACCCGTTCCGGTACCAATACATTCACCGGTTCCGTGTATACGTATTTCCGTAATCAGAATCAGCGTGGTTATAAAGTTGGTAATACGGCATTCACCCGTCCTGCAGAAGATTTCAAACAGGTGGGTTTCCGCGTAGGTGGTCCAATTATTAAAAACAAACTGTTTTTCTTTTTCAACTACGAAAAAGAAACCCAGCCTAAAACGATTCAGACAACCGTGGCCTCTTCCGCTTCTGCCGCTTATGGCAGTGCCCCGAATATTGCCCGTCCTTCAGCTGACTCTCTGCGGCTGATCAGTGACTATCTGAAAAGTACTTATGGTTATGTAACAGGTCCCTGGGATAACTATACACCCAATATCGAAAGGACAAAAATTATGATGCGTCTGGACTGGAACATTAATTCCAAGCATCGTTTCAATGTACGTTACAGCCAGGTGGAAGGTGGTGAGCCCAATGGCCCCAGTTCGTCCACTACCGGTGCCGGATTTACTTACTCATCCGGTCTGGGTCGTACCAACAACAACTCCTTGTGGTTCAAAAACTCAAATTACTTCCAGGGAGCTAACCTGTATTCCCTTGCTGCTGAGCTGAACTCAAACATGGGTAAACTGTCTAATACATTACGTGGCACTTATACATACCAGAATGACTCCCGTGAAACAGACAGTCAGATATTCCCCTTTGTGGATATCCTGAGTACCACTGGTGTTACCGCTTCCGCTCCTTATACTTCTTTTGGTTATGAGCCTTTCAGCTATGGCAACCTGAGAAAAGTCAAAACCTACTCAGTTATTGATAACCTGAGCTGGACAATGGGTAAACATGGCTTTACCGTAGGTGGTCAGTTTGATATGAGTGAAACGATCAACGGTTTCCAGCGTTTTGCCACCAGCTATTATGTGTTTAATACCTGGTCTGATTTTGTAAATGGCCGTGATCCCCGTGATTTCGCACTGACCTATTCTCTTTCCAAGAATTTCGCACCTGCATTCTCTTCCTTTAAGTTTGCGCAGTTGTCATTCTACGGACAGGATGAAATAAACGTAAACAAAAATTTACGGGTAACGCTTGGCTTACGTGTTGACCGCGCTACCTACCCGGATGTCCCCCAGATTCTTACTCACCCCCTGGTATTGGGTATGACTTTTGCCGATGGCGTGAAAATGAATACGGGTGTACTGCCGAAAACAAGAGCCATGTGGTCTCCCCGTATCGGCTTTAACTGGGATCTCTATGGAGACCGTTCCCTGCAGATCCGCGGTGGTACAGGTATCTTCACAGGTAAAGTGCCGTTTGTTTGGATCGTGAGCCAGTCAGGTGATAATGGAATGATTCAGATTACCCAGTCCTTCAATGGCCTGGCCAATAACGTAAACCGTCCGTTCAATCCTGATCCCATTGCGTATCGCCCTTCAAGTGTTCCCCAGGCCGGTACAATTGTACCTGGTACCATAACTGCCATGGATCCTAATTTCCGTTTCCCCCAGTCATGGAAAACCACGCTGGCAATGGATGGCAAACTCCCGGGTGGAATGATTGGTACCCTGGAAGCGATCTTTAACAAGGATATGTACACGGCCTTCTTCAGCAACCCGAATATGCAGGCTCCCGCTAACCTGAATGTTGCAGGCTACTCTGATAACCGGGTCATTTACGGTGCCTCTGTACCGACCCGCTTTATCAACACGCTGAATGCAGCTGGTGTACCCACAGCCGGTGGTACTTCTGCTTTCAATCCGATCCTGATCACCAATGGTAAAAAAGGATTTTATTTCTCCATGACCGCTAAAGTGGAAAAACCGTTCAGCAAAGGTTTCTACGCTTCTGTTGCCTATACCAAATCACTGGCCGGCAATATGCATGATGGTGGTGGCGACCAGCCCCAGTCAGCCTGGCAGGGTACAGCTACCGTTAACGGAGCCAATACTTCTCCTTTAGGATATACAGATTATGTGCTGCCTGATCGTGTGGTAGCCCTGGTTTCTTACCGTAAGGAGTACCTGAAACACCTGGCAACAACAGTTTCCCTGATTTACAATGGAGCTATTGGAGGTCGCTTCTCCTATGTTTACGGAGGCGATTTCAACCGTGATGGGGTTTCCGGCAATGACCTGATCTATATTCCTTCTGTAAATGAAGTAAAAAATATGCAGTTTGCCAGCCAGACGGTAAACGGTGTGGTATATGATCAGAATGCTCAGCGTACTTTGTTTGAAAACTATATCGGACAGGATAAATACCTGAAAGCCCATCGCGGTCAGTATGCTGAACGTAACGGTGCGCAGATACCCTGGCTGAACCGTGTTGACCTGAAATTCATACAGGATGTATTTACCAAAATCGGTAAGAGCAAGAACTCCGTACAGTTTACCATTGATATCTTCAACTTTGGTAATATCATCAACTCCGATTGGGGTAAGCTGAAAACTATCAACGCCAGTTCTATTCTGACACCGACCAACCAGGCTTCTCTGATCCCCGGTGGTACAGTAGTACCCCAGTTCAGACTGGCTGCCGTTAACAATGAGATTATCACCAAGACCTTCCGTGACAGGGTGGATGTAAACTCCACTTACTCTATCCAGTTTGGTCTTCGTTACCTGTTCAATTAAGCTGATCGAGGTATACAATAAAAAAGCCGGTTCAGATGAACCGGCTTTTTTTATTCAGCAAAAAGCGTGAAGGGGCATTCTGAAAAAGAGGAATGTACTGTTGACTACTAACTCCCGACTCAAGACTCCCGACTAACAGACCATCCCCATTTCAAAAACTCCGGCATTGCCCTGCCCCATGTATCCACATCATGTGTGCCATCCTCCATTTCGAGATAATGTATATCCTGAGGTTGCTGATAGCCTTTTATTTCCAGTTCACGGATGAGGTCCTGCGTATCATCAATAGAGTCTATAATGCCGTTATGATTCCTGTCTTTTAATTCATCCAGCTGTCCGCATTGAAAAAAGAATTTCAGCCAGGGCGCATAAGTTCCTTCCCGGATTTCCTGGTGCATGATCCGGTGCTTGTTATCATCGTAGTCTTTGTCTTCCTGATCCAGGCTCCTCCACCAGAAAGAACCTGAAAAAACACCAACCCGGGTAAATTCACCCGGGCGGTTCCAGACGATATCAAGGGCACTGAGGCCGCCCAGCGAAAAGCCGGCAAACGCTTTTTCTTTAAAGGAGTCAATTCCAAACTTCTGCCGGATAAAAGGGATCAGTTCATCAAATATAAAAGAAGTGTATAGCGGCGCCTTGCTCCCCCGTTTCAGGTAATCCGGTTTACGCTGCGTGCCGTATTCCAGTTTTCTTTCCTCCCCGGCATGAACAGCCGCGAAAAGGATTGGTTCAATCTGGTTATCACGGTATATATCTTCCAGGATGGATCGAAAATCCATCCGGGTCATATCCTGTCCGTCATTGATCAGGAGCAGGCTTAATGCGGTACCCTGCCTGTATCCCCGGGGTATATAAAAACCGATCGTCACTTCCCGGCCCAGAAAAGCGGAGTCCAGATGGAGCTCTTCTTTCAGTATGAGGGCCACTTCTTTTTCTTCTTGCTGCATAATTTCAAAAATAATGAATTCAGGCATACCCGATGATGAATACATCTGTGTTAAAACCCCGGAATTACAATGAATGATTTGGTGGTCTGCTCCCGAAAAAATAAATTTGGAAACGCCTCTTCCTGTTTTTCCCCGGGAGCGGCTCTATTTATTCAAGTTTAAAAACCGCTTATGAAGAAAATCGGAATACTCCATGGAAAAGAGCGTTCTTTTCCTGAAGCCTTTATTGCCAGGGTAAACAGCAAACAGGTACCGGGGATTGTGGCAGAACCGGTACTTATCGACAAAGCATTACAGGGCGAACCCAGCGGGTATGCAGTGATCATTGACCGTATTTCACAGGATGTGCCCTTTTACCGTACCTGGCTGAAAAATGCGGCCGTTACCGGCACGGCGGTGATCAATAATCCTTTCTGGTGGAGCGCGGATGACAAGTACTTCAATAATTGTCTCATGACGAAAGTGGGCGTACCGGTACCCAAAACTGCAATTATACCTTCCCGTGACCTTCCGGACGACACGTCCAATGATTCCTTCAGTAACCTGGCGTACCCGCTGGATTGGGAGCATATTTTCGGAGAGGTAGGCTTCCCGGCTTATATGAAACCATTTGCCGGAGGCGGATGGAAACATGTATACCGGCTCACCGGACCGGAAGATTTTTTTCAGAAACACGCAGAAACCGGCCAACTGGTGATGTTGCTGCAGGAGGAAATCGTATTTACTGAATATTACCGCTGCTATTGTATCGGTGGCAAGTATGTACGGATTATGTCCTATGAACCACGCAATCCGCATCATTTGCGTTATGTGGCCGATTTTCAACCCTCCGCTGAAAGATTGCAACAAATGACGGATATCGTACTCCGGATTAATAAATACCTGGGGTATGATTTCAATACGGTTGAGCTGGCGGTAAGAGACGGCATCCCCTATGCCATTGATTTCTGTAACCCCGCACCTGATGCAGATCTGCCCAGTGTGGGTGCCGAAAATTTTGAATGGGTGGTGGAAACCGCTGCCAATTACGCCATTGAAAAAGCGCAGAGCCTGAAAGAAGGACAGGACAACCTGACCTGGGGAGAGTATGTGAAGCGGAGCAGTACCGGGTTGAAGTTAACAAGTTAACAGGTTGACAAATTAACAAGGTACGTTCTACGTAAACCTCCTTGTCAACTTATCAACTTTTAAACCTATCAACTTTCAAACAATGAACCTCAACTATAAAACCTTCACCCTCGGCGTTGAAGAAGAATACATGGTACTTGATCCGCATACGCTGGAACTCAAGAGCCATGAACAACGGATTGTGCACGAAGGTCAGAAAATGATCAAGGATAAAGTGAAAGCGGAGATGCACCAGGCGGTGGTGGAAGTGGGTACGGATATCTGCGCCGATGTGGATGAAGCCTGGCATGATGTGGCCGAATTGCGAAAAACGATCAGTGGTATTGCAGAAGGTCTCGGCTACTCCATGGGCGCTGCGGGGACACACCCTTTCAGTCATTGGGAAAGTCAGCTGATTACAGATCATATCCGTTACAGTGAAATTGTAAATGAACTGCAGGAAGCCGCCCGAAGTAACCTCATTTTCGGACTGCATGTACACGTAGGTATGGAAAGCCGGGAAATGGCCAACCATATTGCCAACAGTACCCGGTATTTTCTGCCGCATATTTTTGCCCTGAGTACCAATTCTCCCTTCTGGGAAGGACGGATGACCGGGTATAAATCATTCCGTACAAAGGTATTTGACAAATTTCCCCGTACAGGGATTCCGGATGCATTTGAAAGTATTGAGGCCTATGACAATTATGTAAAGCTGCTGATTAAAACCAATTGCATTGACAATGCAAAGAAAATATGGTGGGACCTCCGGGTACACCCTTTTTTCAATACAGTGGAGTTCAGGGTTTGCGATATCCCGCTGACCGTGGATGAAACCATTACCCTGGCGGCACTATTCCAGGCCATCTGCGCGCGGATATATATGCTACGATCAAAGAACCTGAACTTCATTCAATACAGCCGTGCACTACTCAATGAAAACAAGTGGCGGGCCAGCCGGTATGGAGTGGATGGCTACCTGATCGACTTTGGTAAAGAGGAGGAAGTAAATACAAGGGCACTGATTTATGAGTTGCTTGATTTCCTGGATCCGGTACTGGACCACCTGGGCAGCAGGCATCGGATTGCACACGTACATAAAATACTGGAGCATGGCACCGGTGCTGACAGACAGCTGGCCGTGTTTGAACAATCTAAAAACCTGACGGATGTGGCAAAGTTTATCCAAAGCCAGTATTTGTCCGGTATCTGAGTCACGCAACTTAAAAAAAAAAAGAGCTTACCCCGATTGGTGGTAAGCTCTTTTTTTTACTATTCAACAGGCCGCTTTACATTTGTGCGATGAAAGATGCTTCAACCGGTTTTCTGCAAAGTTTACTGCTTACGCTTGATCAATCCATCCTTGATTATAAAGCCTACATCGCAGCGGGCAAAACATACCGCTTTGCAAAAATTTTAAAAGAAAACAACGGGAAAGGGCTTCATCTCCTGACCACCAATAAGCATCAGTTGCCAGATCACTTACAGCAGGATGCCGGCGCCCTGATACACCATTACCAGGTATGGACGGCCAAATGGGAAGAGCTGGAGGCGGCATTACAACCTGAACCTGATGACGAATTTATTTTTCCCAACACTGTCACGTTCCCCCGTGATGCAGCGCAACGACTGGAAAACTGGTACAAAGAACAGATACTGTAAACTGTATTTATTTTTTTACTCCTGTACCCCGTTTTTTTGCTTTCTGCCTGGCCGCTTCCACTTTTATATTATGACGGATAACGTCCCAGTATTCCTTACCGTAATCAACAAAAATTTCGGCCCCGGCTGGTATATCCTTTGTCGAGGTGATATAGACGTTCAGTTTATCTTCTTTATATTCCGCATTATTGGTCAGCCCTTTTACTCTTGATATTCCACGTGCATCATTGGCATAACGGGCCAGCGCATCTGTAGTACGGGAAGCGTCTATCACATGATTCCGCTTTACATAATAGATATATCCGTTTTCTCCGTCATTGTGTTCCACCTCTTTCCACGTGGTAATTACCCCTTTATACTCCACAATACGGGTACCTGCAGGAATAAAGACTTTTGTAAACAGCCCTTTGCCGGCTCCGGGCAATGTTGATCTTTTAACGCGTATTTTTTCTTCAAGTAATGCCATAACTGTAATTTCGGAAGGCGCAAATATAGGGGTTTAGAGCGGAGAAAGGGCATTCCAGGTACCCGATTAACCCACTACATTTGCAACTATATAACACCATAGTATGAAGCAGGTTTTTTTATTCTCAATTTGTTGGATGGCGCTTTCCCTTAGTGGGATAACACAGGATCAGATCGGTGTGCAAAAAGCAAAAGTGCAGACATACCTGAATAAAAAATTTGGGACAAAAGGCGTTTCAACCCCTGGTGGCGACAGCATACGGATTGCTGTACATACCGGCCGGTTCAGTCCGGCCGAATACATTTTCACCTTTGACAAGAAAAATCAATGCACGGGTGAAACGATAATAACCCGTTGCGACTCCTGCTACAACGGGTTACTGGCTACAGCATTGGCGAAGAAAAATTTTCAATGGAAAAAAATCAATGAAAACCAGTACATCTCCCGGTTTGAAGATAAACGGATGATCGAAATTTTTCCGGATGAGCGGGAACGCAGTTTTTCCATACTGCGGGTAGACTGGAACCGTGAAATTTATGATATGCTGTTGAAAAATTAATCCTTATTTCTCAAGTAATCCATCCGCTCTCCATTGCTTAAACAGGGCGATCGTACTGTCGCTGAGTTTAGCAGTTTTCCGGAATGGCATAAAACCGCGATCATTCGGGTTCAGTTCAATGCGGCGGATGATCTCATCAATATCCGTTTTGATACTGGCATAACTGTCATACGGCTTTTTCTTCCCGCCTTTTTCCGGAATATGGCAGGGGGCGCATTCAGTAGCCACCACCGCTTTCAGGCTGGTTTCATAATTCAGTTTTGGGGCAGCCGCCAGTTTTCTGGAACCGGAACAATTGGCCAGTACCAGCGCAAGGCCGGCCAGAGAGGTAAGGATGAACAGTTTTTTCATGTTGGTTATGTTTGAAGATGAAATATACTACTTCTGCATTAAAACAATTCTACCAATCGGCGCCTTATGATGAACGGTTGCTTTACGGAAAGCAAACCGGTAAATTTGTAAAGACATGATATCTTCAGCTGCAAGAAACTACCGAAACGCTTATGCCGGACTTTCCCGGGAAACCTGGCTGCTCTCCCTGATAATGCTGATCAACCGGAGTGGCACCATGGTGGTTCCGTTTATGACCCTGTACCTGACCAGTGATGAAATGGGTTATTCAGTTGGACAGGCGGGTTATGTATTTGGCTTGTTCGGTGCCGGTGCATTCGGAGGAGCCTGGCTGGGCGGTTGGCTTTCAGACCGGATTGGCTTTTATCCGGTCCAGGTCATAACCCTGCTGGGGGGCGGCATTATGTTTTTACTGCTGGGCCAGATGAAATCCTACCCTATGATTTGCAGTTTTACTTTTCTGCTCAGTTTTGTTAATGAGGCTTTCCGGCCGGCCAATTCCACAGCGATTGCCTTTTATAGTAAACCGGATAACCGGACACGCTCCTATGCCCTGAACCGCCTGGCAATAAACCTGGGCTGGGCCCTGGGCAGCGGGTTGGGCGGATTACTGGCTGATGTTAATTATGAATTACTTTTCTGGGTAGATGGATTCACCAATATATCGGCGGCCATCTTGTTGTGGCTGTTGCTGAAACCGGTAAGGCAGGCAGCTGACAAAGAAAAAGAAATGCACTCCACCTCTGCCCGCCCTCCGCATCTTGATAAAAAATATGTATTGTTCACCATCATTACCATCCTGTTTGCTTCCTGTTTTTTCCAGTTATTTACCAACCTGCCTGTTTATTTTGAGAAGAACCTGTATCTGTCGAAACCATTTATTGGCCTGATGATGGCTTGTAACGGGTTACTCATTGCCGTTTTTGAAATGTTGATTATTTACCGCCTGGAAGGCAGACGTCACAATATATTTTATATCAGCCGGGGGGTATTCCTGGTGGGGTTGGCCTTTTTATTGCTGACATTACCTGTACAGGGAGCAGGTGTCGCTTTCGTCATGATTATCCTGGTTACATTCGGTGAAATTCTTTCGATGCCCTTTATGAACAGTTACTGGATAGCCAGGACCCGTGCATCCAACCGTGGACAATACGCAGCCCTGTATACTATGGCCTGGTCTGCCGCACAGACGCTGGGCCCTATGGGGGGAGCCCAGGTGGCGGATAGAAGCGGATTCAGGGTGCTTTGGTTACTGGTAGGAGGTGTTTGTATCCTGGCTGCATTATCCTACCTGAAACTGGGTCAAAAAGACCGCGACCGGACAGAACCTGAACACTGAAACGAACAGTGAAATCCTTCGTACGCTCTATAGTCAATCCCTTAATTTTGTCAAAATTTATGAACATATGAGACGGTTCTTTTTTGCTGTTACCCTGCTCGTTTTCTTTACTTCAGTTCAGGCGCAACCCGATATTAAGCGACCAAAACTGGTTGTAGGCCTGGTGATGGACCAGATGCGCTGGGATTACCTGTACCGCTATTATCCCCGTTACAGTGAAACAGGGGGGTTCAAACGGATGCTGGGCCAGGGGTTTGCCTGTGAAAACACACTGATCCCCTATGCGCCGACCATTACAGCCTGTGGCCATAGTTCAATTTATACTGGTACTGTTCCCGCGGTAAACGGTATTGCCGGCAACAGCTGGTGGGACAAAAAACAACAAAGAGCCGTTTATTGCACAGAAGATAAAACAGTGAATACCGTCGGAAGTACTTCCGCACAGGGAAAAATGAGTCCACGTAATATGCTGGTCACCACCATATGTGATGAACTGAGGCTGGCCACAAACTTCCGCAGCAAAGTAATCGGTGTCGCGATCAAGGATCGGGGTGGTATTTTACCTGCCGGACATAGTGCCAATGCCGCTTACTGGTATGATAACAGTAACGGGAACTGGATCACGTCCACCTATTATATGAATGAATTGCCCGGCTGGGTCAGCGATTTCAACAGCCGGAAAATAGTGGATCAGTACTATGATAAAGGCTGGACTACCATTTACCCGATTAATTCGTATCTGCAAAGTACCGTGGATGATAAATCCTGGGAATACAAACCATTTGGTCCTGCATTTCCGTACGACCTGAAAAAATGGATTGGAAAAGATTACGGAAAGATCAATACAACTCCAATGGGGAACAGTATGACTTTTGAATTTGCCAGGACAGCCCTGGTCGCCGAGCAAATGGGTACAGACGCTATCACGGATTTTCTCGCAGTCAGTTTTTCTTCACCGGATTATATCGGTCATACATTCGGACCCAATTCAGTTGAAGCGGAAGACGGTTTTCTGCGGCTGGATAAGGAACTGGGTGCGTTTCTGGATTTCCTGGACAGCAAAGTTGGAAAAGGACAATACACCGTTTTTCTATCCGCTGATCATGGCGCTGCACATGTACCGGAATTTATGCAGGAACAGCATTTGCCCGGCGGACGTGTGTATACAGGTAAACTGACCGACACCCTCAACAAAAGCTTAAAAGCCATATATAACCTGCCGAATATTATTGTCAGCGATGACAATTACCAGATGCATCTCAATCATCCCCTGCTTGATTCTGCCAAAGCAGATAAAGAGGCCATTACGCAATGGATCATCAACCGGCTGATGAACGAACCGGGGATTGACAGGGCTTTTTCACTACAGCAGCTGAATACCATTCCGCTTCCGGAGAGAATCCGGACCATGTTAAATAACGGGTATTATCCTCCCCGTAACGGAGACATCCAATATATACTGAAGCCGGGGTATATAGATGCATACAGCGCCACGGGTACCACACACGGGCTCTGGAACCCGTATGATGCCCATATCCCGCTGCTTTGGTATGGCTGGGGTATTAAGCCAGGCAAAACCAACCGCGAAACACATATGACGGATATTGCACCCACGCTGGCCACATTACTGCACATTCAGATGCCGAGTGGCTGTACCGGCGAAGCGATTCCGGAAGTTTTGAAATAACAAAATGGAAGGCTTTGAGCTCAAAAAATTGTAGTAATTTCCTGTATCATTGAAAATGCTGAACCATTAAACCCCGGTATGAAAAAAAAGGGATACTTATTCCTCCTGCTGCTTTTCTTCGCCCTTGTATCACCTGCTCAGAACGGGTTGGTGGACAGTATCCGCTTTTTTACAGATGAGGGGTTGATTGACGTATCTCTTACAACGGATCTGAAGAAGTTGCAAAATGAAAAGAAACCCGATGTATTTCAACCGGCGACAATAAGCCTGCGGTTTCCGGACAGTTCTGTCATCACTGAATCTATTGGAGCCAGCGCCCGTGGAAATTTCAGACGGAATTACTGCCGCATACCTCCGATGATGCTGAATTTCCGGACACCCGGTTCACCCCGGCTGCATTCGCTGGGCAAACTGAAATTAGTAATCGGTTGCGGGGTAAATGAGATAGATGAAACCCTGATACTGAAAGAGTACCTGGTTTATAAAATATATAATCAGCTTGACGAAAGAAGTTTCCGGGTCCGGCTGATGCGTATTAATTATACAGACAGCCGGAATAAGATCAAACCATTCAGTCAATATGCATTCCTGATTGAAGACGACGCGGACATGGCCAAACGGAACGGCTGTGTAAAAAAGAAAGAAGTAAAATTGCTCACCGAAGCCACCAACCGGGATATGATGACTACGGTGGCCATTTTTCAGTATATGATCGGCAATACCGACTGGGCCGTGCCCAATAATCATAATATCAAACTGATTTACGATAAAGAGCGCAAACTGGCGCCGCCCTTTGTTGTACCCTACGATTTTGACTATTCCGGCCTGGTGGACGCCAGTTACGCGGTACCCAATGAGGTAATTGGTACAGAAAAGGTAACGGAGCGTGTATACCGGGGCTTTCCCAGAACGATGGAAGAAATCGGACTTTCACTGGAAGTCTTTGAGAGTAAGAAAGAAGCCATTTACCGGCAAATCAACAATTTCCCGTTGCTGGCTGCAAAAATTAAAAAGGAAATGACGGAATACCTGGATGAATTTTATGAATTCATAAAAGATAAGAAGAAAGTAAAGTCGGTATTTGTTGACAATGCCCGGACTTTCTGAGCCGCTTAATTAATTAAGTATTTTATACAAAATCATAATCAATGGAACTGAAGGAACAATTTGAAAAGGCGATTGCAGACAGTAAAACACTGAGTGAAAAACCAAGTAACGAAACCTTACTGCAGTTGTATTCACTCTATAAGCAGGCCAGCGAAGGGGATATCAATACGGAGCCGCCCGCCAATCCATTTGATTTTGTGGCCAAAGCCAAATATGAAGCATGGGCCGCTTTAAAAGGCAAACCCGCTGAAACCGCCATGACGGAGTATATTGAGCTGGTATCCAAACTGAAAAATTAATCATTGCCGGCAGGCCTGACTTGTCGGTTATATAGTTCGTCCATCATTTTCCCGGCCGTATCGTAACTAAAGCGCAACCGGGCATTTTCCGCAATCTTTTCCGGCCGATATCTATTCCGGTTATGCATTAATGTGACCATTGCGGCCGTGAGTCCGGCTTCATCACGGGGATTTACCAGCAGTGCATTTTCATCATTCACCAGCTCCGGAATACCCCCCGTACGTGTGGCGATTACCGGTAAGCCGCAGCAAAGCGCTTCGCCGATCACACAGGGCGAGTTTTCAATATCACTGAAAACAATCAGCGCATCGGCCTGTTGCATTTCAGCGGCTACGTCCGTATAAGGAATTTCTCCTTTAAAAACCACCTGATCCACTGGCAAACCGGAAGCCCGCAGTTGCGCCGGGAACGATGGCTCCGTATTACCAACCATCACCAGTTCTGCCGCTTCTCCCTGCTGCAACACAGCCTGAAATGCCCGCAGTATTCCGGGAATATTTTTCAACGGAACCATATTGGAAACATGAATAAAACGAAAATGAGAACCACTGTGCTTCACAGGAAAAAAAAGCCGGGTATCTGTAACATTCGGAATTACGGTATACTCTTTTTTCAGGACCAGTTTATTCACACCGGCAGCGAGAAACTGACTTACACTTATAAATGAAACGGCCTGTTTGAAAATTTTCCGTGTATATTTTTTAAATAACGTGGACCGTCCGGCATAATTCAGTTTCTCCACTTCATTATAAATACCCCAGTGCTCAGTAACGAGAAAAGGCACTTTATATTTTCGCCACATCCATAGAGCCAGTATACCGGCTTTCATTGGAATCTGCACATGTACCAGGTCAGGCAGTCCCTGCTCCCGGATATATTGCTGTATCCCTTTTTTAAAGATTGCCATCCATCGCCACTGAGCCAGTAACCGGCCCGGGAGTGACTGCGTTTTAGAAAAGTAAAACAGCTGTTCTGTCAGCCCTCCCTCCTGCTTTATTTCTGTCGGATGCGGTACCGGTTGTCTATGCTCATTGCCGGCCACATGAATCACATAAATATCATTATAAAGGGCAGCGGCCCGGGCATGCCGTTGTATAAAGTCTCCATTAAAGGGATCCGTTGCAGACGGATACCAACTGCACAACCAAAGTATTTTCTTCCGGCCCATGGTATTAAATATAGAACAGACAAATCAGCAGACAAAGAAATGGCAGATAAATTCAGCCAAAAAAGGTACCGGAAGCCGCTTTCACGCAATGCCCGGTGTTTCCCTTTAATTTAATGTGTCACCGGTATAAGGCGGAAAAAATCTTTGCGGTTCAGGTAATAAAACATCAGCAGATACAATACCGGAATAAAACTGAATACTTTCAGTACCAGCAAACCCGTGAAAAAACCGGACAGGTAAAGAACGGCCAGCACGGCAAACCCGATATACAACTGTTCATCACTCAATGCGCATACCACTTTAAAACAATAGGTATGCACATCATGATAAACCAGTTTAAGCGGTGCTGTGATATGGTATCCGTCTGTTACCACTATCCGCGGATTATTCTCCTGTACAGGTATCACTACCGGCCGTGTATCCGCCAGCGGATAAATCTCCCGGCCATTGACAACGGCGCGTATTTTCAGGAAGCTGAGCAGTACCTGATTCTTACGTTGCAAAACAATATGATAAGGAGCCCCGATATAATTGAATTTAACGGATGGTAAACAAAATAAAACTGGGCTCCGTGTTATTATTTCAGCGCCCTGATAATAGACACAAAATCGGCTGCCACCAGTGAGGCGCCACCAACCAGGCCGCCATCCACATCCGGACTGGCAAATAATTCGGCTGCATTACCGGCTTTAACACTACCTCCATAAAGAATGGGCACTTCATCGGCAACTTCCGCACCGAACTTGCCGGCTAGTACCGAACGCAGGTACTGGTGAATTTCCTGAGCCTGTTCAGTGCTGGCGGTTTTCCCTGTTCCTATTGCCCAGATTGGCTCATAAGCAATAATGATTGTCCTCAATTGCTCAGCTGTCAGGTGGAAAAGAGATTCTTTTAACTGCGTGGCCACAAAATCATTCTGGGTACCAGCTTCGCGGATATCCAGCGGCTCGCCGCAACAGAAAATGGGGGTAATACCATATTCAAGACATAGGTTAACTTTTGCAGCCAGCATGGCATTGGTTTCCGCATTGTACTCCCTTCTTTCACTGTGCCCGATCACGCAATAATGCACCCCGATGGACTGCAGCATTTCCACAGATACTTCGCCGGTATATGCACCGGCTGTTTTATGGTGACAATTCTGAGCGGCTGCATGAAAATTATATTCTTCCGCCACTTCACTGCGGGTCATGATCAGGTAAGGGAACGGCACGGCAAATATCGCATGCTGATGGGGCGCCAGACTGATTCCTGCATCAAGAATTTCATCCAGCAGTTTTTCTCCATCCTGGTACGTCAGGTTCATTTTCCAGTTTGCCGCGGCAATTTGTTTTCTCATGATATTGTTTTATTCGGTTTTAAAATTTCTCAAAGATATAGGTAAGCACCGTTTTTTCATCATCCGATAATGTTTGTCCTTTTAATTGCTTCCAGTTTTCAATATCTGACATGGCTTTTTCCAGGGTGTACCGCTTTACGCCTTCACTACCCCAGGAAAAACCGGGGATATACTTCGGGGTGAGACCGTTGCCAAATACATTGCAGCAGGCCCCGATCACCGTTCCCGTGTTGATTGAAGTATTAATTGCTGTGCGGGAGTAATCACCCATCAGTACGCCGCATTTTTGTCCCGCAGGCATTTCGCCTTCAGGTGTCCATATCTTCACGATCCCCGCATTGTTCTTCAGGTTGGAGTTACTGGTTCCCGCTCCCAGGTTGCACCATTCGCCGATAACCGCGTCACCGAGATAGCCTTCATGTGCTTTATTACTGTAACCAAACAACACTGAATTTTTAATTTCACCCCCACCTACTGATGCCGGACCCAATGTGGTGGCGCCATATATTTTTGTACCCATTTTCAGGCAGGCTTTTTCTCCCATGGCAAAGGAGCCGCGGATGATACAGCCTTCCATTATCTCCGCATTTTTCCCAATGTACACCGGACCGGCAGACGCATTGATGATGCAATGTTCCACCCGTGCACCTTTCTCAAGAAATACCTGTGAAGAACGGGTTACTTTATTGGTACGTGAAAGGGGTTGCGACTTCCGCCGGGCTGTCAATAAGGCAAAATCCTGACGAATGGCCCAGTCATTGAGTTGAAAAATATCCCAGGGATAAGTGATGGTTTTAACTTCTCCCGGAAAAGAGATTACTTTCCGGATACGGATCCTGTGCTGATCCATAATTTCCTTCCGGCTGAATTTATAAGCGATGGTATTCCCTCCGGCAGTGGCCAGGCTCTCCCCGTTTTTCAGTTGGCGGATGGCGCGGATCAGTTGTGCGGTTGGCAGTACATTTCCATGTACCATATAACAATCGTCTTTACCAATTACAGCGGCAATATTTACAGCCCGGGAAAGATCTTTATAATCGTCCTCATTTTTATCAAAGGAATCCAGGCCAAGCATTTTCTCCCATTTCTCCCGGATGGTCAGGATGCCCACCCGGATATCCTGCAGTTGCCGGGTCAGGGTGAAGGGATAGAGTTTTTCCGGTTGACAGAATTCCTCTGTAAAAATGATCTTGTTCATGGCATGAAAATATGTGTAAAAATAAACAACCTCCCGGAGAACCGGGAGGTTTAAAGTATAGCCATGAAAAACAAAACTCTTCGCTTTCGCAAAGAGCTCTGCACAAGTTAATGTTTTTCTTATTTTTTCGCGTACTTCTTGTTGAATTTGTCGATACGACCCGCTGTATCCACCAGCATGTTTTTACCGGTAAAGAAAGGGTGCGACATGTTTGAAATCTCCAGTTTGATCAGGGGATATTCATTGCCATCTTCCCATTTTACAGTTTCTTTTGAAGCAGCAGTGGAACGGCTAAGGAAAGAATGACCGTTACTCATGTCTTTAAAAACTACTAACCGGTAGCTTTCGGGATGGAGTCCTTTTTTCATAATACTATGATTTTTAAGGCTATACGGATTTTGCCGTATAGATGAATAGATAAATTTGGGCTGCAAATATAGGCCAGAAGCGGCTTTTAGCCAAATTAAAGGGCTGAAAAGATGAAAGCGCCAAGTGAGCTCAGTATCCGGCTTTCGCCATCTTCCTGCTTACCCGACGCTTTCTGGAAACCACCTTTTTGAAGGGTTGTTTCCGGAGTTACCTCCTTCTTTTTACAGTCGTCTGTAACTCCCTTGCATTTCTGTTTTATTGCTAAAACATCGTGCAGTTGTATACCAAATATAATCTCCTGAAAACCCTGTTTCCAAATTTTCACCCCTTTTGATATGCACTCTTTCTGCACCCTTTTATGCACCCAAAATGGCGGGTTATTCCCTTCTCAGTCCCGCATATTCACATATTGCAGGGGAACCCCCAGGTTAGCCGTCCGGCAAAGCTGAATAACCGCCTGCAGGTCGTCAATTTTCTTGCCGGTAACCCGTACGAGGTCGTCATTTATGGATGCCTGTACTTTCAACCCGGCATCTTTTATCAGTTTTACGATTTTTTTTGCATCCTCCTGTACCAGGCCATTTCTGACTTTCACTTCTTTCTTCCATACTTTACCGCTCTGGGCGCCGGTTTTGGAAGTATCAAAGGCTTCAGGCGCTATGCCTTGTTTGTGTGCCCGGTTTATGAGTACATCAATCAACTGTCCCATTTTCATATCATCATCCGTTTCCAGTTTGAGTTGAAATTCCTTTTTATCCAGGTTAATCACCACATGTGATCCTTTAAAATCGAACCGGTTGGTGATTTCCTTAGTGGTAACATTTACGGCATTGTCGAGTGCCTGGGCCTCTACTTTACTGACAATATCAAATGATGGCATGATAAATCGTTTTGATGGACCACAAATATAAAAAAGTCCTGCCGCTACGGCAGGACTGTGCAAAAGATTTAATGGTAATGGTGTTAATTATCGCCCCCTGTTTTTACGCGGTTTTGCTCTTCGGAAGCTCCGCCGGTCTTTCTTTTAGGTCCGTTGCCGTTCATTTTCCCTTTACTGAAGCGCCAGGTAAAGCCCAGTCCCAACTGACGGGAATCCCTGCGTTGCTGAAAAGCCGCATCGATATTACTGTACCGGATGGTGCCTTTAATTTTCTGGGAATATAAAACGTCACGGATATTGAGACGAAGACTGCCTTTCCCTTTAAAAAGTTGCTTGCTTACACCCATATTCATCATACCAAACCCTTTTATCCTGAAAACGCCATCCACACCACCGGTCATATAAAATCCGCTGAGTTCCGCACTCCAGGTCTTGTTCATTTTAAACTGGTTGGATACATTGAACTGCCCGGTATTGGCACTGATGACCGTATAATCGCCATTCAACACCCCTGAAAACTTATTATTAAACAGGTTGGCATATACATTTCCGCTCCACCATTTTGTCAGTTGCCCGCCGGCATTTAAGGCTAATCCATACTGCCGCTGATTGGCGATATTCTGTTTCCTGATTACGGTTTCGTTTTTATCCGGATCCTGTTCCAGGATATCATTGATCATGTCGGTGGTCTTGGTATAGTTCAACGTAGTGGTTAGAAATCCTTTATAGGTATGGCTCAGTTCCACATTGTGCGCAAACTGCGGTTGCAGGTTGGGGTTACCTTGCTCGAACGTATACTTATCCAGAAACATGATAAACGGATTCAGGTCGGCATAATCCGGACGCTCAATCCGCCGTCCGTAATTCAGTCCGAATGTATGTTTGTCGGTGGCCGTATATTGTAAAAAGGCTGTCGGAAACAGCTGGGTATAATGGCGGCTGAATACATCCCCGGTGGTAACCTGGTTGCCTTTTGCATTGGTATTCTCAAGGCGGAGGCCAAACTGAGCCGTCATTTTTTTAGACAAGGGGCGGCTGTAATTCACATAGGCCGCATTTACATTTTCCTTATAGATAAAATGGTTGCTCCGGCCAACGTCCCTAACCAGCACACCATAGTTCAGGCTGTCGTAAACCGCGTTGTTATCCGTGTTTACAAAACTGGTTTTAAAACCGGCTTCAAATTTTGCACCTTTTTTCAGGGGGTGTACATAGTCCATCTTGGCGGAATAGATATGTATATCCTGTGGCAGATTGCCCAGCAGGGTATCCGCTTTTACGGTCGGCATTCCCAGTGCATCATAGTAGGCATTGATCAGTTCCTGCGTATTGCTGCTACGGTAAGTCAGGTAATCGGCATCCGCAGTCAGTTCTTTCCCTGTTGTATCAAACACATGCCGGAAGTTCAGGTTAGTACTGAAATTTTTCCATTCCTTGTCGTTGGAAGACCTTGCTACTGTACGGCTGAGCAGCACATTGTAAGGATCAGCGATCATCACGTTACTCCCGTTGCCAAACGTATTGGGATTAAAAAAACCGTTGACTACCGCACCCAGGGTGGTACGCTTTGTGGGTGAATAATCAATACCGATTTTCCCGTTAAAAGTCTCCCCGTCATCATGCATCTGCGAAGCCTGATCATAATGTGATTTTACTTCTTTTGTTGTCGCTTCCAGGAATTTTCGCTGAATATCGAGGCGTTGAAAATTCCGGCGCTTGTTGTAACCCAGGGTGGAGAAAACATTGACTTTATTCTTCCGGTAATTAAAATTCAGTGATTCATTAAAACGTGCATAATGTCCCTGGTTCCAGGTAGAGGACAATGATCCGTTATACCCGAATTGCCTGGACTTTTTTGTTTTGATATTGATTATGCCACTGTTGCCGGCCGCTTCATATTTCGCCGGCGGATTGGTCATGATTTCAATCTGTTCCAGCTGACTACTGCTCAGTCCGCGCAGGTAGTTGGCCAGGTCGTTTCCGGAAAGGTAACTTGGCCGGCCATCAATGTATACCTGTACGCCCTGTTTTCCTTTCAGGCTGATATTACCATCTTTATCCACTGAAATACCGGGTGATTTTTCCAGCACTTCGAGAGCCGAAGTACCAACATTGGAAACGGCGGCTTCCACATTTACAATTGTCCGGTCAATTTTCTGTTCAATCAGCGGTTTCCGGCTGGTTACAGTAATCCCGTCCATCGATTTTACCAACGGCACCAGGTCTATATTTTTCAGTTGTATCAGGGAATTTGAAGCCGAAATATCAAATACTTCGGAAAAACCTTTCTGGTGTCCGGTTGCAGAGATACGGACAAAATAGCGTCCATCCGGGATCCCTTCAAATTCAAATTTCCCGGTCTTATCCGCTACACTGATTTTTGCAACAGAAGAATCCGCTACCCGGCATAGCGTGATGGTTGCCGATTCCAGGATTTTTGCACTGCCATCGGTTACGGTACCTTTTACTTTGCCTGCAGCCGGTTGAGCCTGACTGAAAAAGGATGCCATTATTAAAACGGCTGCCATAAAGAATTTTACACGTCTCATATACGTTGGTTTAATAGTTAGTACCTGATTAAATCTATTACAATTCAAAATTCAGTACTTTGCATTACATAGTTGCTTGTTTTAAAATAAACGGCCTGTTTCAGGGATATCCGGCCGTTTTCCATGTTGAAGATGTGACGTATAGAGGTCTGCCGCGTTACAAAATTTGCCTGAAAACTGATAAAAGGCGCATGATCAGGATCAATGGCAGGAGGCTGTATTAAGACCCGGGTGGGTGCTTTTTAACTCGAAACAGGCCTTAAAGAGCGGGGTTCAGAGACCAAAAGCCTCTCTAATGGGCTCATTATAGGTCCTGCCTGATGTAAGGCGGGTGCCGGCTTTATCATCGAGGATAAACAGGAAGCGGCCGTTAAAATGTCGATGCATTTCACGAATCCGGTCTTTGTTGATAATATATGACTTCTGAATCCGGAAAAAATGGGCAGGCAGTTTTTCTGCCAAAACGGTCAGTGTCTGATCGGTCAGGTGTTTGGCACCATCAATCGTATGAATATAGACATACTTGTCCTCGGCCTCCATATAGGCGATTTGCTCAAAGCGCAGTAAAATTATCCTGTCTCCAATCTTTACCGGAAGGGCTGTAGCTTTGGGTGGTGCCTGCAACTGACGGATAATATCCTGTAATCCCGCCACATCGATACCGGATCCGGAAATTTTCCCGAATTTTTTCAGCTTATGAAGGCTTTGTTCCAGTCGTTCCTCTTTAATTGGTTTGAGCAGGTAATCAATGGAGAAACTTTCGAAAGCTTTTATGGCATATTGTTCATAGGCTGTGGTAAAAATAATATTGGGCTTATAGGTCAGTTGTTCGATTACTTCGAATCCGGTAAGATCCGGCATCTGAATATCCAGGAAAACCAGTTCGGGTTGCAAGGCTTGTATTTTTTGTATGGCTTCCTTTCCGGTACCTGCTTCATCAATCACTTCTACCATCTCACGGTGTTCCGCAAGCAGGGTTTTCATCAGCCGGCGGGCTGCAGGTTCATCATCCACCACTATGGCTTTATAAAGCTGGCTCATTTTTTATCCGTTTATTGATATAAAGTGAAACTTGTTTCACCGGTGTATTTAAAAATCTGATCTCGTAGGATCCGGGAAACAGCAGGTCGAGTTTATCGAATACGCTTTTTACGCCATACCCGGGTGTCAGTTCTTCAGGAAAAGCAGGACCGTTATCCGCCACTGTGATCAGCAAGCCCTCCCCTTCCAGCTGAATTGTAAGCCTGATTTCGGTCATCAGACCTGTGGCTTTTAACCCGTGTTTTACAGCATTCTCCACCAGGGGTTGCAGAATAAATCGTGGCAGGAGGAAATGTGCTGCTTCCGGTTGCGCCTGTATGGAATAATTTAACTGGTCTTCAAAACGGATCTTTTCAATCTGGAGATAAACTTCCGTCATATCAATTTCCTCGCTTACTGTCGAGAAATTATTCTGACTATAATTAATACTATACCGGAAAAGATCGGCCAGGGCAATCGTCATTTTCCTGGCTTTTCGTCCGTCCGTAATGGCCAGGTCGGCAATTGAGTTCAATGCATTATAGAGAAAATGCGGATTCACTTTTGATTGTAAGGCATCCAGTTCAGCCTTTGTTTTCAACGCCATCAGCCGCGTCACTTCCAGCTCCTTCTCATTGAGTTTGCGCCGGCGGTCCAGCTCCACATAATTAGCCGATGCGAAAATCAACCCGGCGGCACTCGCATTATAAAAACTGAAAAGAAGTGTGGCTTTCAGTTGTACGAATTTCATTCCGTTCTCGAAAAAATTAATCCCTGTGTATACCAGCATTGCCGATAATACAATGGTCAGAATGATTACTGCGTGATACCGGATAAAACTGAGTTTCTTAATCCGTGGTATACGGTTTACCAGCAGAAAAGCATTGTACACAAAAAAGGCAATCAGTAAAGTATTCAGGATCTGCAACAGGGCCGCCTTCAGCCATCCTTTCTTCGCTGCCATTACGAAAAGCTCACTGGAGATAGCCGTTAGTGAAAACATGAAACAAAGGGCTACCAGCAGTACGGCCATGTTTTTCCTGAGCCAGGTATTCCGTATACCTGTAAACAGGCTGTTGAATACCGACATCAGGTAAATGGCCAGGGTCAGCATGACCGCTGAGCCAATGATAATGATGAATTGTAGCCAGAAGGGAATCTGCATACGGGCAAGTTATTAAAAACGACCTGATTTTCTCCCGAAATAGTGTCAACTACCCTATTTCAGGAGTGAACTGATTATCTTGCATAAAATTTCGCCATGCTCATTGATTACAGATCAGATACTGTGACGCGTCCCACCCCGGGTATGCTGGATGCCATGATGAGTGCCCCGGTGGGCGATGATGTTTTCGGGGAAGACCCCTCCATCAATACACTACAGGAAAAAGCCGCTGCTATGTTTGGAATGGAAGCGGCTTTGTTTTGTCCCTCCGGCACTATGACCAACCAGCTTGCAATCAAATGCCATACGCAACCCGGTGATGAGGTAATTTGTGATGAAAGTTCTCATATTTACCAATATGAAGGTGGCGGGATAGCCTTTAACTCCGGTGTTTCGGTAAAACTGTTGCATGGTGACCGTGGCCGGATCAATGCCGGTATGGTGCTTGGCGGAATTCAGCCCGACGATATACACCGGCCGCACAGCAGCCTGGTATCGCTGGAAAATACCAGTAACCGGGGCGGAGGCAGTTGTTATTCATTTAAAGAAATTGAAGCCATCCGGACAGTCTGTACCAACCACGCACTCGCCTTGCACCTTGATGGGGCCCGGCTCTGGAATGCGATGGTGGCTAAAAAAGAAACGCCTTTGCAATATGGCAAAACCTTTGACAGTATATCCATTTGCCTGAGCAAAAGTCTGGGTTGCCCGGTAGGCAGTCTCCTGCTTGGAACAAGTTCATTTATTAAAAAAGCTACCCGTATCCGCAAAGTTTTCGGAGGTGGAATGCGGCAGGCAGGATTTCTGGCGGCTGCCGGCATCTATGCCCTGGATCACCATATTGAACGACTGGCAGAAGATCACTACAACGCAACAGCTATTGCGGAAGCCATATCCGATTGTTCATTTGTAAAGATGATGTTGCCGGTGGAAACCAATATTATCATTTTTGAACTGGACGACAGTCTAACCGCACCGCAACTGGTGGAACAACTGAGAGAGCAGGATATCCTGGCTTATGCCATTGCGCCTAACCGGGTCAGGCTGGTGGTACACCTGGATATCACCAGGGAAATGACAGATAAAACCATTCAAGTATTTAATAAATTAAGATAAGCTTATGTTACCCTGCATTAATCCCACTCAAACCCGGGCCTGGAAAAAACTGGCCGCACATTATACGGATATACGTGACACGGAAATGAGAGCTTTGTTTAAAAAGTCGCCGGACCGGTTTATACAGTTTTCACTTTGCACAAAAGATATCGTTTTTGATTACTCCAAAAACAGGATTACCAACGAAACCATGTCGCTCCTTACTGAACTGGCGAATGAATGCAGGCTGCCGGAAGCCATTCAAGCCATGTTCAACGGAGACCAGATCAATGCCACTGAAAACCGGGCTGTATTGCATACGGCTTTACGGAATTTTTCCGGCAAACCGGTTTTCACACAGGGACAGGATGTGATGCCGGGTATAAAGAAAGTGCTGCGAAAGATGAAAGGATTTTGTGAACAGATTCACAGTGGCAAACACCGTGGCTATACCAATAAAAAAATCCGGTACGTCGTGAACATCGGTATCGGAGGCAGCGACCTCGGCCCGTTAATGGTAACGGAAGCCCTCCGCCCCTTCCAGGTGGAAGGCATTGAGACTTTTTTTGTTTCCAATGTGGATGGCACCCATATAGCGGAAACGCTGAAAAAAGTGGATCCGGAACGCACCCTCTTCCTGGTAGCGTCCAAAACATTTACCACCCAGGAAACCATGACCAATGCACTCACTGCACGTGCCTGGTTTCTGAAAAAAGCAAAAAAAGAAGCCTATATCGCCAAACATTTTATCGCCCTCAGTACGAATGAAAAAGAAGTGGTGAAATTTGGCATTGACAAGAACAACATGTTTGAATTCTGGGACTGGGTTGGTGGCCGTTATTCCCTATGGAGTGCGATCGGTTTATCCATTGCCCTTACCATTGGTTATAAAAATTTTGAACAACTCCTGAAAGGCGCGCATTCAATTGATGTTCACTTTAGCAATACCCCGCTGGAAAAAAACATTCCGGTTATAATGGCACTGACCGGAATCTGGTATACAAATTTCTTCGGGGCACAAACAGAAGCCATACTGCCTTATGATCAGTACCTGCATCGTTTTGCCGCCTATTTCCAACAAGGCAATATGGAGAGTAATGGAAAAAGTGTGGACCGTAACGGGGAACCGGTGGAGTACGCAACCGGACCGGTAATCTGGGGTGAACCCGGCACCAATGGCCAGCACGCTTTTTACCAATTGATTCACCAGGGCACTCCGCTGATTCCCTGTGATTTTATTGCACCGGCCCAATCGCATAATCCGATCGGCGACCATCATGTAAAACTACTCAGCAATTTCTTTGCACAGACGGAAGCGCTGTTGAATGGAAAAACTGAAGAGGAAGCGCAGGCCGAACTCGAGAAACAAGGGCTTGACGCGGCTACAATCGCCCGCTTGCTTCCCTTTAAAATTTTCAATGGCAACCGGCCAACGAATTCGTTTCTTGTAAAAAAAATAACGCCGTTTTCCCTGGGAGAACTGATAGCCCTGTATGAGCATAAAATATTTGTACAAGGTATTCTCTGGAATGTTTACAGCTTTGACCAATGGGGTGTTGAACTCGGCAAACAGCTGGCGAATAAAATTCTGCCTGAATTGCAGGCCAAAGGAGATATAAGCAATCACGACTCGTCTACCAACGGGCTGATCAACTGCTGGAAGAAAATGAGAAAATAATGGTGTATATTAGTCAGGAAATAAACCTGCCATGAAACATTTATTTTTACTCTCCTGCCTGATAAGCGGAAGCAGCCTGGCGGCTCAGCAAAATGACCTGGTAAATATTGACTCTTTGATTCAGCAACGGATTAAAGATGAAATAAACAGTAAGCTGAATTTCCCGTTACTGAAAGCGGAGCTGAATGACAGCACCTACACCTTTTCTGCCAAAGAACCGCAGCAATCCGCATTACTTCGCAGGCTCCCCGGTGGTGAGGGACTTTTAATTTTACCAACAGACCATATGCCCTGTGTGGTACCGGATATGCGTAAATTTCAGTCAATGCCGGTAAAAGGCAATACCCGTGAACTCAGGATAAAAAAGGGTGCCATTCCCAATCCGGCACCCGTACCAGCGCTATAAAAACCACTATCAGATTATAAAAAGGCTGTACCCGCACCGGTCAGCCATTTTTTTATTCATTTTACTGTCAAACCTGTAGCTCATCCAATAAAAAAAGCCCTCCGCAATAACGGAGGGCTTTGTATAAAATTATTCTGTTGAAAGCTTAGTGAATCAGTAAGAGACCGGAAGTAACACGGCCACTATACTCATGTGCGGCTTTCACCACATAAACTCCACGGGCCATTCCACTCAGGTCGAAGGTCAGGCTCTGGTAAGGTGAGCTGTTGTAATTCAGGTTCAGTGTCTGGCTGGTAATCAGCTGTCCGGCTGAATTGTAAACAGAAACCACTCTTTTCTCAGGAGAATTCACATTGTGGTAAAGACGAACCTGGAAGGCACCGTCTGACGGGTTCGGATAGATCCACAACTTGTCAGAAACTTCCGCGCCGATCACCAGTTGGTTAGATGTATTTACACATCCGTTCACATCGGTAACGGTAGCCTGATAAGTGCCCAGTCCATCAATTGATGCAACCTGTGTGCTTGTATTTCCGGCAAGTGCATTACCGTTCAGCGTCCAGCTCCAGCTGTTTGTAGCTCCGGCAGCGGGCGTACTGGTAGCACTGATGGTAGATGTAGTGCCAGGTACAATATTTACCACAGGGGCGGCAATTGTTACAGCAGGCAGATTATTTACTGTTATTGAACCAAACGTTGTTGATGTAACCGCGGCACAGGCGTTACCTGTAGTTGCTACACGGTAACGATAACCTGTCATATTCAGTGTTACATTACTGATCGTCAGCGTGGCACCTGTAGCCCCTGTAACATTAGACCAGGTCAGCCCTGCATCTGTACTACGTTGCCATTGGTAATTCACCGGACTTCCGCCAGTTGTGCTGGCCGTAAATGTAGTGCTTCCACCGATACATACTGCACGGGTAGCCGGACTAACGGTCAGACCGGTAACAGGTGTATTAACCGTTACAGGTACTGTAGCTGTGGCTGAAGTACAAGGTGTGGACGTCGTAAAGTTCACCGTATAATTGGAAGTTACCGTCGGCTTCACATATACCGTAGTCAGCGGAGTTACGCCATCATACGCTGCAGTGGCTGCGGCATTGGTAAAGATGGTACCGGCAGGTCCTGCCCATACACCCTGAGCAAAGTTCGGTGCCACATAGGTGATAGCTATTGACCATGCGCTCAACACGCCCACATCGGTAGCACCCAGATCACTGAACGCTACAGACCAGTTGCCGTTCATAGTTCCCAGCAGCGGTGCCCAGAAATTGGTCGTGGTCGGAGCCACACCCATTGCACCGGCACCTACTGTAAAGCGGTCGGCACGGAAGGTGTTGGTACGGGGAGCCGCAGCGCCACTCATCGCCAGTGTGGACAATGAATCAACTACGGTATTAACAAAATCATCCGTTCCATTTGTTCCGTTACCGCCATCCAGCAGACCAACCAGGTTCAGTACCTGTCCATTGGGAGCTTTCAGGTTCATAACAATATCTCCAACCCACGGGTGAGTCATGGAGAATTTAACCGCTACATTCTTGATTACGGAACCGGCAGGGATACCTGATACTGCTATCGGTGAGCTCAGCACACCGTTAGGATCTCCGTCAGGTACAGTAAGAGGCAAACCTGAAGTAGCATTAAAAGTAACAGTAGTCGGTTCCGCAACTGTGTTGGTCAGTGACAGTTGTTGTACACTACCCAGACAAATAGTAGCAGAAGCGGGGCTAACCACAGGCTGAATAGCATTAACAGTCAGTGTAGCAGGCTGAGAGAAGTCAACTCCAGAGCAACCTCCTACCACCTGTGCACGGTACTGATATCCGCTGTATGCAGCAGATACGCCGGTCAGTGTAAGAGTTGCAGTAGTAGCGCCACTATAGATACCGCCATTAGAAAGCGCCTGCCAGTTTGATGAAGCACTGGTTCTGAACTGCCATGCGTAAACAGGTAATGTACCAGCCGTGGCCACTGTAAAGCTGGCATTCTGTCCGCAGGTTACGGATACATTGGCCGGGCTTGTGGTAACTGTAAGCGGCACACAAGGTGCGATCGTAACATTATAGTCTTCCGTTTCTCCGAATGAAGAAGGATTGGTACAAGCCTGAGCGGAAGTAAACTGTGTAGTTCCGAAGCGCATACGTACACGCATCCGGGTAGTTCCATTAAGCGCAGTTGTCGGGATGTTGATCGTACCGCTGATCTGGGCAGTACCAGCAGCACCGGTGCCGATTGCTGTAAACTCAGCTGTCTCAAACTGGCCATTCTGATTATAGTCGATCCATACGGCATCCGCTTTACTGTACGTAGCTGCGTGGTTAATTGTGATCGGGTTTGCTGCACCGGAATAAATGGTTGGGGCGGCTACCGAAGAATAATAAGTATAACCTGCGGGCGGACCTGCACTACAAGCAGATGAATTATCCAGCGTTCCAATTCGTACGCGGGTAATCACATCGTCATCGGTACAATCCGTAGCAGGCGGTATGCAATAACAACCGGATGCCGGGGTAAGGCTTACAGTAGTGGGTGTTGAAGTACCTGTATTGGCACCGCAGGTAACATTACACCTGAATTGTGTGGTTGCGCCCAGAGTGCTTGTATACGTTGAATTGGTAGCACCTCCAATATTGGTCCAGGTAGTTCCATCGGGAGAAGACTGCCACTGATAAGAAACGCCGGATCCGCTGGTCGGTGTCTGGAGAGACAGGGTAAAGTTGATACCCGGACAAACAGACGCTGCAGAAGAAATGGTATTTCCGGGCGCTGGTGTGCCACTGCATCCGCCGGTTGCATAGTCAATAATGAAATGCTGATCCTGTGCACCACCACCGCCGCCATCCGTAATAGCCGTCCAGGTACCAGGTAATCCGGTAGAGTAGTTTCTTTGTTTTGAATTACCTCCGGCAGGGGTTGGTTGACCAACAACAGTGCTGGGAGGCGTAAAGTTACTCAGACCGCCATTGCCGAGTGCCCATTCTACCCAGTAAGTACCGGGAGCCAGGGTTGTATTTACGGCCACCTCAATTTTCCAGATTTTACGGGTCTGGTCAGCTGTGGTTCTGCCTGTACGATACATATTGGCAAATGAGGAACTGATAATACGGTTTGTTGTCAGATCGCCGAAAACAGGTGTCGGGTTCCCGGTTGAAGGATCCGTGTTAAAAATCTGCACGCGGGCATCTACAAATGGAGATGAAGCGCCGGCAAAACCGGTGGAATAAGCGAAGAAAGTAATTTTTGTAAGATTCCAGGAGGGGCCGGCCGGTACTATAAAATCATCAGCCAGTGTAAGAGTAGCAGTAACATTGGCACCGAAACCAAGTCCTGTATTCGTACCCTGTAACTCACTCCAGGTTGTACCAGCCGGAGCGGCGGTACTTGTACCACCATGGGTGGCCCCGGTAGATAAGTTACCGTTGGTGTATTGCTGGGCCATCAGTCCCCCCGCAATTAAAAGAAAAAAAGCCGAGATAAACGAGGATAAAAAAAGAAATAACCCACGTTTTTTAAGCGTAAATTTTGGTTGCATAGAAACTATTTTTTGTTGATAAGCACCCCTGAGTTCAGGAGTGAGTCCATAATCCGGAACTAAGGTAGTTTTTTTTTATTATTTCCGTATAAAAATGCGCCTTGCCACATAAAAAAGCCCCCCGGAAATTCCGGGGGGCTTTGGGGGCTTATAATAGCTTAAAATCTGCTGATTTTATTATTGTATCAGGATCAATCCAGATATCACTTTTTCACTGTACTCATGGGCCACTTTCACCACATAAGTTCCACGGGCCATACCACTCAGGTCGAACGTCATGCTCTGGTAAGGAGCGCTGTTGTAGTTCAGGTTGAATGTGCGGCTGGTGATAAGCTGTCCGGCCGTATTATAGATCGAAACAATGCGTTTCTCAGCAGCATTTGTCGCGAAATACAGACGAACCTGGAAGGCGCCCGGTGTCGGGTTCGGGTAAATCCACAATTTGTCAGAAGCTTCAGCACCGATTACCAGTTGGTTGGATGTATTCACACAACCATTCACATCGGTAACGGTAGCCTGATAGCTACCCATGCCGTCAATTGAAACAGATTGCGTATTACCTGTTCCTGTAATAGCAGTTCCATTCAATGTCCAGCTCCAGCCATTCGTTGCGGCAGCCGGTGTGCTGGTTCCTGTAACAGTAGTTGTTCTGCCAGGCACCAGGTTAACAACGGAAGAAGCAAGTGTTACATTCGGAAGTGCATTTACTGTCAACGTTCCAAATGTAGTTGACGTAGCCGCTGCGCAGGCATTACCAGTTGTGGTCACACGGTAACGGTATCCGGTCATAGCACTGGTAACATTACTTACTGTCAGCGTGGCGCTGGTAGCTCCTGTTATATTAGTCCAGGTAGCACCGGCATCAGTACTGCGTTGCCATTGGTAAGCTACAGGACTGCCGCCTGTTGTGCTGGCAGTAAATGTGGTGCTACCGCCAAGACAAACCGCACGTGTGGCCGGACTAACAGTCAGACCTGTAACAGGTGTATTAACAGTAACCGGAATAGTTGCTGTTGTTGAAGTACACGGTGTAACCGTAGTAAAGTTCACTGTATAATTGGATGTAACAGCCGGTTTCACGTAAACTGTAGTCAACGGAGTCGTACCATCATAAGCGGTGGTGGCAGCAGCATCCGTGAAAATAGTACCGGTAGGTCCGGCCCATACTCCCTGTGCAAAGTTGGGTGCCAGATACGTGATGGACAATGACCAGCTGGTAAGTGTTCCTGTTTCTGCAGTATACCAGTCGGAAAGACCAAGCTGCCAGTTACCATTTAAAGTAGTCAACAGTGTTGGCCAGGTTATACCTGATACAGTCTGATAACCGGTACCAGTGCCGCCCGGACCAAGTGTTGGTCCATAACCCAGAAGACGATCCGCACGGAATGTACCGGTACGGGGAGCGGCAAATCCACTCAGTGCAACAGTACCGTTGGAACTGATTACAGTATTGGTGAAATTGTCTGTACTATTCAGACCACCACCATTGTCCAGTTCTCCTATAAGGTTCATATTTGAGCCATTGGGGGCAAGCAGGTTTATCTCCAGGTCACCTACCCATGTATGGTTAATATTAAGACGAACACTTACTTCGGTAACAGTAGACCCTGCCGGGATGCCGGAAACGGCGATAGAATTCCATACCCCATTCGGATCTCCGTCAGGAATAGTAAGTGGCATACCGGTACCATTGAATGTAACCGTTGTAGGTGCTGCAACAGAGTTGGTCAGTGATAAGGCTTGTACACCGCCCGCACAAATGGTTGCAGAGGCAGGGCTGACAGTAGCCTGTATCGCATTAACAGTCAGAGTGGCTGAGCCGGATGCGTCAATGGCGGAGCATCCGCCAGTAACCAGGGCACGGTACTGATAACCATTGTATGCAGCGGTAACATTTGACAATGTCAGGGTAGCAGTTGTTGCACCACTGTAAATACCACCATTGGCTACATTCTGCCAGGCAGAAGTGGCACTGGTTCTGTATTCCCAGCCATATACCGGTAAAGTACCTGTAGTAGCAACTGTAAAGCTGGTATTCGCACCGCAGGTGATTGTAGCATTGGCCGGGCTGGAAGTAATTATAACCGGTACACAAGGTGCGATGATTACATTATAATCTTCTGTTTCACCGAAGGAAGACGGATTTGTACAAGCTTGTGCGGAAGTAAACTGTGTAGTTCCAAAACGCATACGTACGCGCATCCGGGTTGTGCCATTCAGCGCAGTAGTCGGGATGTTGATTATTCCGCTGATCTGTGATGTACCAGCAGCACCGGTACCGATCGCGGTAAATTCAGAAGCCTCAAACGAACCATTCTGATTATAGTCGATCCATACGGCATCCGCTTTACTATAAGTAGCAGCATGGTTAATCGTGATCGGGTTACCAGCACCGGAATAAACAGTCGGGGCCGCTACAGACGAATAAAATGTATATCCGGCGGGCGGGCCTGCGCTACAGGTGGATGAATTATCCAGTGTACCAATACGTACGCGGGTAATTACATCATCATCCGTACAATCGGTGGCAGGAGGTATACAATAACAGGCGGTCGGGCTTGCCATCGTTACCTGTAAAGGAGTGGAAGTACCGGAATTGGCTCCGCAACTCACCACACACTGATAATAGGTATCCGTAGTCTGGTTGGTCGTAAGGGTTGCATTGGTAGCACCTGCAATATTCGTCCAGGCGGTACCGTTGGGAGATGACTGCCACTGGTAAGTAACGCCACTTCCCGGTGTTGCCATGGAAAGCGTAAAGTTGATACCGGGGCAAACGGGGTTAACTGTACTGTTGGTAGCACCCGGAGCGGGTGTTCCGGAACAGGCGGTAACAGAGTTATACACTACTTCGTCAATACCAATATAATCAGAGTTGGCGCCGCTGGGACCTCCGTTAGTTACAAAATAACGGAAGGCCAGACGTCCGGAAGTTGGCGCAGCTACACCGGAAATGGTAATCGTGTATTGTGTCCATACAGAGGGATATCCTGTACTGGTCAGTGTTGGGTTAATGTCCAGTAACAACGTTGAGAAATCCCCGGTCGAGGTTTCTGTGGTTCCGGCATTGGTACTGGCACCGGCCAGACTCATGCGCACCTGCAGACGGTCAGGAAAAGCAGAAGTTGTTCTGCGGGTGTAAAATGTAAATACGTCACCGTTCTTAATCGTCACATTCGGTGTGAACAGCCAGGTACTGATAGTACCAGCACCTGCAGTACTGTTGAAGTTGGCACCGATATAAGCGGTAGCCGCACCTGCCTGAGAAGGAAACACGGTATTGTTTCCCTGGAACCATGTAGTGGTGCCGACAGGATTACTCAGATTCTGTGAGGCCCATCCCGCGGGAAGGGGCGCAACGGTTGCGAAATCTTCATTGAACAACACCTGGGCTTTTGTCCCAAATGACAGACCAATGAGCAGCATGGATGCCAGCAGACACCGGATGCCGATAGTTGATAACTTTTTTGGAGTAAAAAATAAAAGCATAGTCCTGGTTTTTATTAATATATAATCGGGTATGTACCCAAAAACAGCAGCGGCTTAAAGATAGGGAAATAATGGTTCCACTTAAGGGTTCCCCCTGCTTTTTGCCCTATAATTTTCATATAACGAAAAAAGTACCTGTAATTAACAGGTACTTATATCTGAGAAAAAACTGATTACCATTTATCTACTTCCTCACTGGCCGTACCGGAAGTATTGCCGGTTTCTGTAACGGCTGCGGGTGCCGGAGCTTCGGTTACAGCGGTATTAACCGGTTCGGCATCCATTCCGTTTTCTACTGTACCATTGTACTCATCCGCGTCTTCATGGTTGAATGCATCAAAATCAAAATCCGGCATCAGCTCGGTTTTTACATAATCGACTGCCTCGCCCAGCGCTTTGATAAACTTGTTGAAATCTTCCTTATACAGGAATACTTTATGCCGGTCATAACCATTGTCGTCAAATCTTTTGCGGCTCTCAGTAATAGTCAGGTAATAATCGTTACCCCGTGTAGCTCTCACATCAAAAAAATAGGTCCGTCTTTTACCTGCACGAATCCTTTTGCTGTAGATACTCTCCATTTTTTTGTCATTGTTCTCGTACGCCACTGTATAAGTTTTTAGCAGTTAATGAATTACTCTGGTTTTGAGTGCTACAAATATAGAAATGTTTCTGAAACGGCCAAATCCGCTTTCTCTTTGTTTTACACAGTATATCCTGATCCGCCTCTTTGCCTTTCCGTATCCAGCTGTTGTTTCCTGTACAAGGCCGCATAATATCCGTTTCGGGCAATCAGCTCTTCATGGGTTCCCGTTTCTGTAACCCGCCCGTTTTCCAGTACTAATACCCGGTCAAAACTTAACAGGGAGAATATCCGATGCGTAATAATGATGGCAGTTTTGTTCTCCAGGTACTTGTTTAACCCGTTGATGATCGCTTTTTCAGTGCCCGCATCCACCGCACTCAGGCAGTCGTCAAATAACACGATTTCCGGCTCCTTGATTAAAGCGCGGGCAATGGAAATCCGTTGTTTCTGGCCTCCGCTCAATGTAACCCCCCTTTCCCCGATCAGGGTCTGGTATTTTTCTGAAAACCCGTCAATCTCCGTTTCCACACTGGCCCTTGAAGCCGCCTGGATGATCTGAGCCGTTGCAGACTGATCCAAACCAAAACTGATATTATCCGCTACCGTATCACTGAAAAGAAACACATCCTGCGGTACATAACTGATTTGTTCCCGCAGGTTTTTCAGATCCAGTTTACGGATATCCACCCCATCCAATTCAATCCGTCCGGCACTTACATCATACATGCGCAGCAGTAATTGCGCCAGGGTGGTTTTACCACTACCTGTGCGCCCTACAATGGCCAGTTTCTCCCCGGGTTTTATTGTAAGGTTAAACTGCCGGATAGCCTGAATACCAGTATCCGTATACGTAAAGTCCACGTTCTGAAACCGGATATGGCCTTTTAAAACCGGTTTCAATGCAGGTTCTTCGTTTTTTATTTCCGGTGAAATATCCAGAAACTCATTGATTCTTTTCTGCGAAGCAGCCGCACGCTGAATCATACTGGCGGTCAGCCCGATGGCACTGACCGGGAAAGTGAGCATATTAATATACATCACAAATTCAACAATCGTATTTACCCCGATTGCATGCCCGCCTTTAATATAATACAAGCCGCCGATCATAATCGTCAGCAGGGTACTCAGCCCGATCAGCAAAGTAATAGATGGAAAATAAATCGCTTCCACTTTTACCAGCCCCAGCACCTGCTTTCTGAACTCTTCCGCATTCCGTGTAAAAAAGCCCAGCATTGCTTTTTCCTGTACAAAGGATTTTATCACCCGTATACCCGAATAGGTTTCCTGGGCATTGGTCGTTAGCCGGGAAAGGGCCTCCTGTATCCGTTCACTGCGTTTATGTATGGTATTGTTGACAAAATAAATGGTGGCCGCCAGTACAGGAAGCGGGGCAAGAACATACAGGGTCAGCTCGGGGTCCCGCTTCAGCATAAAGAAAACACTCAGGGAAATAACGGAAACCAGGTTGGCTACATACATAATAGCGGGACCTGTAAACATCCGTACCCGGCTTACATCTTCCGCAATCCTGTTCATCAGATCTCCCGTTCGTTGTGTTTTATAAAAGGCCATATTCAGCCGCTGATAATGGCCATAAACTTCATTTTTCTGTTCATACTCAATGTAACGGCTCATGACTATTATTGTCTGCCGCATCAGAAAGAGGAAAAATCCTCTCAGCAAGGCCAGCACAAGGATGGTGATGCCGCACAAAGCGACCACTTTACTGATAGAGTTTCCGGGCTTATCCAGAAAAATGATAAACTGGTCGACCAGACCGTCGTAATCCGGTTGTTTTTCGGGTGCTTTATATCCCGGCAAATGCAGGGAACGTTGTACAAAATCGATGATAAAGCCGGTAACCTGGGGTGAAAGCACGTTAAAATAATTGGACAGGAATACAAATACAATACCCCCTCCCAGCCTTACACGGTATTTCCAGAAATACTTATTGAGTGCTCCGAGATGCTTCAATAATAATGATTTGAAACAAAATTACTTGAATACCGATAATTTTTTGGAAGATAATGCATTAGACATTTATTTTGCACCCGGAGAGATGGCAGAGCGGTCTAATGCGGCGGTCTTGAAAACCGTTGACTGTCACAGGTCCGGGGGTTCGAATCCCTCTCTCTCCGCCCAGCCTCCGGTGCATTTGCCCGGAGGTTTTTTTATTGCCAAGGCATAAAAAAAGGGGCCAGAGGGCCCCGTCTGCAAATTTTTTACCTGTTAACTTAGAAAGAAAGTACGCCTTCTTTGAAACCATTGGTTTTCTCGGCAACTTTTATTGTCACTTTCTTTCGTGCTGCCAGTGATTGCTCCAGTTTTTGCCGGATATCATCATAGATGGCCACGGGGTAATAAATGGTGGTGAATCCTTCGAGGCGGGACATAGCGTAAGGCATGTTTTCCCCGGCGGAATAAAATACCAACTGATATTTACCCGCCTTTATATCCGTCATTAACAATTCTATCGTGATACGGAGATTATGCTTGTAACTGTTGGTACTTCCATCCGCTGTATTAGAAGCGGCAAATACGACACTGCTGATTCCCTTTACTTCCCATGTTTCTGTCTTATCGGCTGCCGGTAATTCCGTCCTGAACGCCCGTTTCATTAATACGCCACCGGAACGGATCACATCCGGATCTTCTTCGCTTTTCTGGGCCTGTACCTGAACTGTCAGTATTCCCGCCACTAACAATAAAAAAAGAGTTTGCTTTTTCATTTTCAGTTTTTTAATTCTTTTAGCCGACAAATATAACCAAACCCGTTAAATACCGTATCAGCCCTGATTGACAACGAGTCTGCCCTCGAGTACCTGGTGCTGCGGAAGGCCCTCCTGCTCTTTATTGATCAGCCGGAATAATAATTCCGTGGCTTTCTCAGCCTGCTGATAAGGGAACTGTTCTACCGACGCGGCCGGAGGGTTGTCAAGATAACTGGTAACGGGAAGATTCGCGTAGCTCACAAAGGCAATATCTTTATTGATCTGTAAACCGGAAAGCCGTACATATTTCATAGCATCGAGTGCCACATAATCATTGAATGCAATTACGGCAGTCGGACGATTGCGCAATGCGAGCAATTTGTGCATGGCATCGGCCGTTTTTGCCGCACTGAGGTCGGTAGTAACTACAAATGCCGACTCCGGTTTAATACCGTGCTTCTTTAACCCATGCTGGTATCCCTGCAACCTTTCCCGGGCCGGCAGCATTGAATCAGGACCTTTGATGAATCCGATTTTCCGGTGTCCCTGGGCAACCAGCCAATCCACCAGTTCTACCGAACAATGTTGCAGATTACAGGACACAGAATAGGCTTCCGGAAAATCCGGTACGCGGTCAAAGAAAACAACCGGTATATTGTATTTCTCCAGCTGCTTAAAGTGATCAAAATTTTTTGTCGCCTTTGAAAGTGATACCAATATTCCATCCACCCGGTGACGACGCATGCTGTCCACAATCCGGACTTCCCTGTCGTACTGATCATGCGATTGCCCCATCAGCACCGTGTAATTATTTTTAGTGGCCACGTCTTCAATCCCGTTAATGGCCATGGAAAAAAATTCCTCACTCAGCTGGGGTAATATTATCCCCAGGGTCATCGTCTTGCCTTGTTTAAAAGAAATAGCCGCCTGGTTGGGTTCATAATTGAGTTCAGCGGCCAGTTGCTGTACCTGGGTCCTGGTCCGGAGTCCAATACTCGAGTGATTGTGTAATGCCCGGGAAACAGTGGACACAGACACATTCAGGCGCCTGGCTATTTCCTTTATTGTAGTGGGCTTTTGCTCCATGTATTATCCGGGATTACAGGTACAATGTTACAACTAATAACCTGACCTGCAGAATGAAAGGAAGGAAATAAAAACTGTATTCCTCCGTAAATCAATTAATTTTTTTTACACCTGAAAAAACAGTAACTTCCTCGAAGAAACATACGCCATATGAATAATGTTGCAGCCGTCCTGAAAAGGAAGAATTTTCAACCCGTATCGGTACCGGCGGGTACCTCAGTAATTGACGCCCTACGGATTATGGCCGAAAAAAACATCGGCTCGCTGGTCGTAATGAAGGACCAGCAATACATGGGGATTGTCTCGGAAAGAGATTATTCACGTAAAGTGGTATTGAAAGGAAAAAACTCCAATGAAACCAAGGTGGAAGAAATCATGTCCACAGACCTTCCCGAGATCAAGCCATCCGATAGTATTGAGTATTGTATGGAACTGATGTCCGGTAAAAATATCCGCTATATGCCGGTATTTGAAAACGGACAGCTGACCGGTATTATTTCCATGAGTGATGCCGTAAAGGAAACCATCCTCGCGCAAAAGGAAACCATCAACCAGTTATCCAGTTATATTCACAGCTGACTTACCTGCTCATTAAATAACAACGAAGCCCCGTAAGGCTTCGTTTTTTTATTGCTTACCGGGATCTTCCGCCGGTGCCGGCTTTTCCTTTACCACCACCAAACCGCTGAGCTCTACCTGCATGGGCAAAAGCCCGATTTTTACCACGGCTTTTTTTCCACGCAGTTCCATTACCACCCCTACCTGGTGATTTTTTTTCATTTTCACTTTGTCCCCTACTTTAATCTCTCCGCCTACTTCTTTAAACTTCTCTTCAATTTTCTTTTGCATTTTACCCACCACCTTCTTCTCATCTTTCCGGAATAACAGGGCCTCCATCTGTTTAATCACTTTCTGCTTATTCTCTTCGCGGCGCCATTCCACCATAATCTGTTTCAGTTTCCGCTCCATATCTTTCATATAAGCGATCTTCTGTTCGGCCACCCGGTTCTGCTCTTTCAGTAACTCCACCTGTTGCTGGTGTTTTTCCTTTTCGATAATGGCCTGCATCTCCCTTTTTATCCGGTCATTTTCTTTTAATACCTGGTTCAGCTGTTTTTCTTTTTTCTGCACCTGCTGCAGATCCTGCTCGGTCCGGTTCAACAGTTTATCCAGGCGATACTGGTCTTCATCCACCAACTGACGAGCCCGGTTGATCAGTTGTTTATCCATTCCGATCCGTTCTGCAATGGAAAAAGTATAGGAACTGCCGGGTTTCCCGATGATCAGTTTATAAAGGGGCTGCAGATTTTTCTCATCAAAGGACATGGCACCATTTACGATTCCGGGTGTTTTACCCGCCATTACTTTCAGATTGAGGTAGTGCGTGGTTACCACCCCGATGGAATGTTTCTTTACCAGTTCCTGCATGATCACTTCCGCAAAAGCACCTCCCAGGTTGGGATCCGTGCCGCTGCCCAGCTCATCTATAAAAAATAAAGTGCGCCCGTTGGCATGACTGATAAAATGCTTCATGTGCAACAGGTGACTGCTGTAGGTACTCAGTTCAAATTCTATACTCTGGGTGTCCCCGATATGAATCATCAGCTGACGGAAAATGCCAAAACGTGAAGAAGGATGAACCGGTACCAGCAATCCGCTTTGGACCATCATCTGGAGGAGTCCGATTGTTTTCATCGTTACGGTCTTGCCTCCGGCATTGGGGCCACTGATCACCAGTATGCGGCTGTTGTCTTCCAGCGTTACAGAAACAGGCACCGTTTCCTTATTCAGTTTCCGGTTATACAAATATAATAAAGGATGACGGGCTTCCACCAGGTGTACCCCTGCTTTATCAGTCACCACCGGATATTCACCGTTCATATCCATGGCCAGTTTCGCTTTGGCCCGGATAAAATCATATTCCCCGAGTATGCGGTGATATTGTGTCAGCAAGGGTGCATAGACTGATAATTTAGCCGTCAGCTCTTTTAAAATCCGGTATACTTCTTTCCGCTCATCATTCTCCAGTTCGTGTACTTCATTATTGAGTTCAATGGTTTCTTCCGGTTCCACAAAAGCCGTTTTCCGGCTGTCACTCTCCCCATGAAGAATGCCTTTTACGGTTCTTTTTTGTTCGGCAAATACCGCTACCACCCGGCGGCCGCTCATGAAGCTTTCTTCAATTTCAGCGAGATAGCCGGCCTTATTCAGTTTTGAAACGATCCGTTCAAATACCCGGCGCAACTCATTTCTTTTCCGGTACAGCCGCATCCGGATTTCACGCAATTCATCAGAGGCACTGTCTTTCACCTGTCCATATTCATCCACCACCTCGTCAATCAGGGCACTGATCACTTTCTCATAATAGGTATCCTCAATCACTTTCGCGAGCCCGCGGTATGCCAGTCGCTTTTCATTATCAAACCACCGGAAAATCGTACTGATATTTTCCGTCAGTTTGCGTATGGCAATAAACTGTTCACCGGTAAGTAAGGCCCCGGGAATGGAAAGCAGTTTTAGTTCCTTTGCCAGGTTCAGTACGGCGTCATTGGGAAAGTAAATGCTGTTGGCGATCAGTTGCCTGTATTCATGCGACTGCAATAATTCAAGGTCTATAAATTCTTTCCGGGTATGAATCCGTAAATCCTGCGCCTTCGTACGTGCATGATCCGTCTGGCAATAGAGGGCCAGCAGGTCCCTGACCTTATTAAACTCCAGCTGTATATAGGCGGATTCAGGAAATAGCCTCATGGTGATGATTGCCTTGTTTGGCGGTGCAAATTTCGGCATTTGGCAGCACTTTGCCGGCTGTTATTCTGCTAAAAAGGAATCAATCGTTTTTTTTCACTTGTAATTCTTTCCAGGGTGTGCTGCCGTCAATTTCCCGGGTAAATGTAAAACGGTTTGTAGCCTGGAGTACAATCTCAGCGGTGGTATATACTTTACTGCCCGGCATCAGGTGCCCGCCGATGGTAGCGCCTGTACTGTCACTTATACTGATATGAAGATGTGATCCGTTCGTGCTGCAGGTGCCGGTCAGACTTACAATTTCAAAATGACCGGAGCCTCTACTTGCTTCCGGCTGATTGGCAAACCGGATTGTATAGTCTGTCAGACTTCCCACACAGGTAGCCACCCATCCTGCGCTGATTTTATTTTCGGCCACTACTTTTTCAATACCGGCTTTCAGGTCTTCGCCGGGCTTTAACCGGAAGGCAAATACTTGATCTTTTACAGGTGCCATGGGCGTTGATTTACAGGAAGCGAAAAGTATAAAAATTAACGAAATGAGAACAAAACGCATGCGGGAACTGTTTTAGGTTTGGGTTTATAAGTTATCCGGTTTTATACAATCGTATCAAAAATAAGCGGACATAAATAATTTACCGAAATTCACCCAAGTTATGATGAAACAATTCAGCCTGAGATTTCTGCCGGCCATTTTATTGCCCGGTATTTTTCACCTGGCTTCCTGTGCGCAAAAAACACCATCAACCCCTGCCACCACTGAAAATAAAAAAATGGAAACAACAACAACCCTGTCCCCGCATACGGCTATCGCCACTTTTGCCAATGGATGTTTCTGGTGTACTGAAGCCATTTTTGAAGAGCTGGACGGCGTCATCAGCGCCGTATCCGGTTATACGGGCGGAACTGTCATTAACCCGACGTATAAGGAAGTATGTGATGGAGAAACCGGTCATGCAGAATGTCTTCAGATTACGTACGACACAACAAAAATCAGCTTTGCTGAATTGCTGGAGGTATTCTGGCAGACGCATGATCCGACTACGCTGAACCGCCAGGGTGCTGATGTGGGCACGCAATACCGGAGCGGCATCTTCTACCACTCGGATGCACAAAAACGGGAAGCGGAATTGTACAAGTCCGAACTGGATAAGAGCGGTGCTTTTGCCAACCCGATTGTAACCGAAATCACTGCATTTACCGTGTTTTATCCCGCCGAAGATTATCATCAGCAGTATTATGAACTGAATGGCAATAAGAACCCGTATTGCCGGGTGGTGATTCAGCCTAAACTTGAAAAATTCCGTAAAGTATTTAAAGACAAGCTCCGTAAAACGGAGAACTGACAAAAAAAGAAGCTGTATCATCCGCATGATTTCCGGTGTAAACGAAAACGGCGTACGATACAGCTCTTTCTATGAAACCCCTATGAAAAATATGTTTACTGTACGATTACTTTTTGCGCATATCTGGATTTTCCGGCCTGTACGGATACAATATAATTGCCGCGGTTAAGCTGATCAAAACCATCCAGTGAGATACTGTTGGAACCGGCCAGCAGGTTCACCTGCTTTTGTTTTACCACGCGGCCCGCATAATCCGCCACCAGTACTACAGCCGCTGATTTTTCCATAACATCGATAACCACCGTTGTGCCGCTCTGGATCAACGTAGGATACACTTTCACCTGCCCGGGAATGCTGCTGCTCATTTTTACAGAAACGATACTGCTGTATTCCGTACGTCCGTCATTGCCAATTGTTTTCAACCGGTAAAAGACCATGCTGCTGTTTACTTCCGCGTCGGTATAAGCGGAACGTGAATGGACAGCCGATGTTTCCTGGTATACGGCAGCGAAAGAGGTACCGTTATTACTTTTCTCCAGCACTACTTTGCTGTAGTTATCGGAAGCCAGTGCCCAGGTAAGTTTCACATCGTTATTTACCGCCACCGCATCAAATGACAACATGCCGGAAATCGCCAGCGGGTAGTGCTGATAGGTAAAGGGTTTGTAATAGAGAGAAGCATACCTGGTACTATTGGAAGAAGTCTGGTTATTGGATCCCACCCGGTAAGTCATTACAGATACGTTTGAATTGGTAACGGTAAACATCACCTGCTTGGCGGTGGTATCCACCAGTGTACCAAACAAATTACCGGTAGCGTTATTGCCGCTGATCGAATTACCCGTTTGTGATACCGTAATTTCAGTATCGTAGGAATTAAATTCGTAAGTGCCGCCACCCATATCCATCTGATTAAACTCCTTCAGCGAATTTCCGCCATTAGGGCTGCCGTCAATATCAAGACCTGTTGCGGCTAAAACAGGGAGTACCACTGGCGTGCTTGTGCCCGCCGCCACGAAACGGATGGTGAAATCTATATATGCATTTGTATTTCCGATGATGCGGTATTCAGGCTGAAAAGCTTCACTGTAACCATCAATGGTTCTGTCAATATTACGCAGTGTAATACCTCCATTTACAGTGGCCACTTTGACCAGCGCATCCACATTAGTAGTTACATTATAGAAACGATAAACTGCACCGGCTGTCAACGCCGTTCCGGAGTCAAGATTATACGTATTGAAATTCAGAATGGGAGGTTGTGCGTTGGCACGTTGTGGAAATAAAATGCTGAGAAAAAAGCCCGCGCACAGGCATAAAGAGGTAAACTTAGTTTTCATACTATAGGGTTTTTTGTTTTTACGTAGGGTTGTGATCGTGGTAATTCAGGGGAGATCGGACTGGATCGGTTTCGGGTAATTCAGGGAGACTGGATGTTAAAAGCCCGGTACGCTTCATTCAATTCTTCCGGGTGATGGATCTTTACGAAACTTTTCTACTATACGGCTTCGTTGATTTCTGATGCATCAAAAGTATAATCCACTATTGGATTATGCAAGCTTTTACGCAGGAAACTATAAAGCATTTACTTAGTAAAAATACGAGAGCAGGAATAAAAGATTGCTAGACAGTACAATTAGCCGGAAGAATTTACCGGATCTTAAATAAAATATTTTTTTAATCCGCCGTTTACTTACGCAAAAACCGCGTGGTTCTCAGCTCCAGCAGGTTCAGGGCATTGGCTTTAAAGCCCGCCACATCGGGTTGTACCAGCCGTACGGCTTTATCATACCAGAGCGGTATAACCGGTGCTTCATTGATCATGAGCTGATCGGCCTGCCGGTAAAGTGAATACCGGACTGAATCATTCGTTTCCGCGATTGCTTTTTCAAACAGGGCATCAAAAGCCGGATTATGAAAGCGGGTATAATTGGGTGGAGCCGGGTTTTTGGAATAAAATACAGCCAGATAGTTCTCCGCATCGGGGTAATCGGCAATCCAGCTGCCCCGGAAAAATGCCGCTCTTGAACCGGCAGTCATATCCAGTAAAAGTGATTTCTGTACTACTTCCACCTGCACCGGAATACCGGATTCTTCCAGTTGTTTCGCAATGAAGTTGGCCATATCCGCATAGATCGCAATGGTCAGCAATTTTATAACCGGCAACCCTTTACCACCGGGGAAACCGGCTTCGGCCAGTAGTTGCTTTGTCTTCTCCGGATCGTACCGGTACCCCTTTACCAGCACAGAATCGAATGAAGGAAGTCCGAGCGGAACAAAGCCGGATTCCGCAGCTGTACCTAATGAATTCCGGAGATACAATGTCATTTTCCTTCGGTCAAAACCATAGTTCATTGCCTGCCTGATCTTCCTGAACCTGAGCGGGGCGTTTTTCACCAGTGGATTCGCCGTATCCATCAGTATACCCAGGTATTCAATATTCAGATAAGGGCCCGCAATTAACCCGATCTTTCCTTCCCAGTCTTTGCGCAGTGTCCCTTTCTTAGTCAGCACTTCATCTTTAAATGAAGCTTCGATATCATTAATAAAATCAAGTTCCTTTTGCCTGAATAAAAGAAATTCGGTGGCTTTGCTGTCATAAAAACTCACTTTGATACCATCCAGGTAGGGCAGCCGGTTACCCGCGCTGTCTTTTTCAAAGTAGCGTTCATTTTTTTTCAGTACCAGGGCCTGCCCTTCTTCCCAAGTCAGCATCCTGAACGGACCAGTACCAACAGGGTGACGGCGAAAATCATTTCCGTAATACTCCACCACTTCTTTGGGCACTATGGAGCAGTACTGCATGGATAATATACCCAATACCGGAATATACGGTCGAAGTAATTTCAGCTGAAAGGTGGAATCATTCAAAGCCAGGAAAGGCTGCAGGGTATCCACTTTCCGGTTAAAAATCCAGCCACCCGGACTGGCTACCTGTTTGTCCATGATCCTTCCGAGACTGTAGACAATGTCCTGTGCATTCATCAGCCTGCCCTTCCCTTCCGGAAAAGCGGGGTCATCATGAAACCATACATCCCGCCGCAAATGAAACGTGTAAATTATTCTGTCGGGTGAAATATCCCAGCGACGGGCCAGTGAGGGAACAATATGCAGACTGTCGTCTATTTCCACCAGTGTATTAAACAGCTGATGAGCCGGCCACATGGTAGCCTGGCTTTTGGCAAAGGCCGGATCCAGGGTCGGAATCCCGGAAAATTCATTATAATGAAAAATATTTTTCTCCTGCCCGGTTTTATTATAACAGGAGAACAGCAGTGTACAAACCCAGCAAAAAGATAAATATTTTGTTAAACGGTTCATGTGTTAGACAGAGTCGGACTAAATTAGCAAAGTATCGCATACAAAAAAGTTTAACCGGAAAGAATGTACCGACCGATCAGCTATTTAATATCCTGCTGCCTGCTTTTCTTCACCATGTACAGCAGTGCCCAGCCGCTGAATAAAAAAGAAGTATTTACACGGCAGGATACCTTGCGGGGCAGCAATGGACCCGGACGTGCCTGGTGGGATGTATGGAAATACGACCTGGAAATAACACCGGACTTCGCCACCAAAACAATACGCGGCAAACAGCAACTGCAGTTTACCGTGCATGCAAATGCCCGGAATAAACAGCTGCAGCTGGATCTGCAGGTACCCATGAAGATTGATAGTGTGCAGGGCTATCCGGTACCGGTAAAAAAATACCGCAGAGAAGGGAATGTCTATTTTCTTGAATTTGAAGATTCCCTGTTCCGGCCAGGGGAGGCGATTGACAATATACCTGCCAGCTATTCTCTTACCATTTATTTTTCAGGCAAACCCCGTGAGGCGGTGAATCCTCCGTGGGATGGAGGCTGGATATGGACGAAGGACCAGCGGGGACGCCCCTGGATGACAGTGGCCTGCCAGGGCTTAGGGGCCAGTGTGTGGTATCCCTGCAAAGACTACCAGGGTGATGAGCCGGATAAGGGCGCTTCGCTTTCCATTACGATACCGGATACGCTGGTAGCGGTGGGCAATGGACGTTTGATAAATAAACAGGATAACAGGAACGGCAGCAGTACCTGGACCTGGGCTGTTACCAACCCCATCAACAGTTATAATATTGTTCCGTATATCGGGAAGTATGTGCACCTAAGTGATCAGTATACCGGCGAAAACGGGAAAGCCCTCAGCCTGGATTACTGGGTGCTGGATTATGAACAGGAAAAAGCCCGTAAACAATTTGACCGGGATGTAAAACGCATGCTGGACGCATTTGAATACTGGTTTGGTTCCTACCCTTTTTATGAAGACGGGTACAAACTGGTGGAATCACCACACCTGGGAATGGAACACCAGAGTGCTGTTGCCTATGGCAATTATTTTATGGACGGGTATATGGGGATGGACTTATCGAATTCAGGCTGGGGGAAGAAATGGGATTATATCATTATACATGAAAGCGGGCATGAATGGTTTGCCAATAATATAACGAGCAACGATATTGCCGATATGTGGTTACATGAAGGATTTACTATGTATTCAGAAGTATTGTTTATAGAATACCACTACGGCCGGCAGGCGGCAGATGAATACCTGCAGGGTATACGCAAAGACATCAGTAATGACCGGCCTTTAATCGGCCCCGCTGGTGTTAACAAGGAAGGCAGTGATGACATGTATAATAAAGGAGCCAGCCTTATACATACCATCAGGCAACTGATCGGAAACGACACGCTTTTCCGGCATATACTGCGCGGACTCAACCAGGATTTCCGTCACCGGACCATTGATTCAAAAGACCTGGAACTGTATTTTATAGAAAAAACAGGAATCGACCTGCAGCCGGTTTTTGATCAATACCTGCGCACTACAAAAATCCCGGTACTGGAATACAGAACGGACGGGGATAAACTCCTGTATCGCTGGGGCAATTGCAAGCCGGATTTCAATATGTCCGTACAGTTATCCGGAACTACGCAGGTATGGCTGCATCCCGGCAGTAACTGGCAGACAATACAATTGCCCCCGGGTGTAGCCATTGAGGATTATAATAAGAATTTCTATATCACGTTGAAGAAACTGCCCTGAACGCTGAACAGGGTACGGGCCTGTCCACTATCTTTACCAAATGAGTAATATCCGCCGGCAAAGTATTATCTCCTCCCTGGTCATTTATATGGGCTTTGGCGTCGGTTTGCTCAATATATACCTCTTTACCAAACAGGGGATTTTTGAAGAACAGCAATACGGCCTCTATAATGCCATTATCGCCATTGCCACCCTGATGATGGCCTTTTCTAGTTTCGGGGTACCGACTTATATCTATAAATTTTTCCCGTATTATAAATCGCACCTGCCGGACAAAAAAAACGACCAGGCCGCCATTGCCATCATAACGGGTGTTATCGGATTTATCTTTATCATCATTGCCGGTATTGTATTAAAACAACTGGTGGTAAAAAAATATATCACCAATGCCCCGGATATCATTACCTATTACCAGTGGATTTTCCCCATGGGATTCGGTTTACTGATTTTTACCCTGCTGGAAGCCTGGGCCTGGCAGATACATAAATCAGTTTTTACCAATTTTCTCAGGGAACTGGGCTGGCGGCTGTTTACACTGGTACTGATTATTCTTTATTCCTATCAGCTGATTTCATTCGATCTGTTTGTGAAACTTTTTACATTCAGTTATCCGTTTATCGCCATCGTTCTTTTGCTTTACCTGCTGGCAACCCGTCAGATTCATTTTAATTTTTCGATCAGTAAAGTCACCCGCCGTTTTTCGGGGAGTATTATCAAACTCAGTTCCTTTGTGTATGCCGGGCTCGTCATCTTCAATATTTCACTGGTCTTTGATTCCCTCCTGATCCCTTCCGTGCTGGATGATGCGCTCGCGCAGCTGGCCATATATTCCGTAGCACAGAATATCGCATCCATGATTCAGGCACCGCAACGGGGTATTATCAGTGCGTCGATGATCCATTTGTCTACGGCCTGGAAAGAAAAAAACAAGGATCTGATCAGCCGTATCTATAAACGGTCGTCAATAAACCAATTGATTTTTGCCACAGGTTTTTTCAGCCTGGTGGTATTAAACCTGCAGGACGCTGTGCTTACCTTTCAGCTGAAAGACACGTACCTGAACGCTTTTTACGTGGTTATTTTCCTGGGACTGGCCAAAGTGGTGGATATGGGTACCGGTGTAAACTCGCAGATAATCATCACCTCCACCTTCTGGCGGTTTGAAATGTTCAGCGGTATCATACTGCTGGCCATCATGCTGCCGCTCAGTTATATCCTTACAAAATCAAATGGCATCGTGGGTACAGCCGTGGCACAACTGGTATCCATTACTGTTTATAATATAATCCGGGTCGTGTTTCTCTGGAAAAAATTCAGGTTGCAGCCTTTTTCAGTACAGTCTTTATATACGTTACTGCTGGCCGGCAGCTGTTTTGCGGCAAGTTATTTCCTGTTCCGTGACCTGCACAGCTGGGCCGGATTATTTGCGCGGAGTATTTTCTTCTGTGTGGTATTCGCCGTAACGGCCACATATATGAAGTTATCACCCGATATTCAACCGGTGTTAATGCAACTTCAGAAAAAGCTGGGATTCAGAAAATGAGTGCACTTCAGTTGGAAGCTATTATCTGCTTCTCATCAATCCGGCCTGCGCCGATGAACCGTTTCATGTAATAGGTTTCAAACAGATCGCTTACCATAACGCCTCTTGAAACAGAGGCATGGATAAATTTATTATTGCCAAGATAAACACCTACGTGGGAGACCCCACGGCCGGTGGTATTAAAAAACACCAGATCACCTTCCTGTAATTCAGTGGTGGAAATTTTACGGCTGAAACGGTATTGCTCACGCGAAACCCTCGGCAGGGTGATGCCATAGGCTGCCGCGTAAACGGAGAGTGCAAAAGCGGAGCAATCCACTCCTTTTTTAGTTGTGCCGCCGGAACGGTAACGCACCCCATACCACTCATCCACGGCTTCAAGCAATGTTTTATTGGGAAGCGATTCTATTTCCGTATCCATTAAAATAGAATACTTAAAATGTACGGGGCTGGCTGTTTCCACTGCCGGAGTACGACCCGTGTACACATTGGGTACCGACACCTGTTCCTGTGTTACAACCGGCTGTTGTGTTGCGGTGGAAATCTTTTTTGTTTTAGTAGTTTCCTGTTTTACAGGAGCAGCTGTTACAGCATGTTTTGTTTGCGGGTCGATGGAAATATCTTCTATGAAACGGGTTTTTGCCGGCTGTGCAGTTGCCGGTTCATTAATAACAGCCACTTGCTTATTGCTGGTAAAATTCAGTTGTTTCAGTGCTGTACAGCTGCTGAAAAACACAAGTGATAAAATGACTGTTACTAATTGCTTAACCATTGGGTATTTCTAAAGTTGATTTCATAGGTGGTTAATAATCTGATTATTCCTGGCCCACTGCCCCGAGGCGGCGTGCAAAAATAACCTATCCCGGTTTAAAATGGGACAATGCTTAAACGAAATTAAAAAGCATAAATTGTCACTTCTGCAACTAATTGAATTTAAGTACTTTAAAAATATCCACATTCCATAACTTGAGCAAAATCATCTGCTTTTGGGAGCTGGATATTTCTTATTATTGAGCCAACGTTACAGTTATGCAAATACTATTCCCTTTTTTCAGTCTCCTGCTGATCAGCACCAGTTGTAAAGAAGCACCCGCCAGTACAAAGAAAGAAGTTAACCCGATAGTAATCAGCCGGATGGACACCGTTCCAGCGCCCCTTGTGCCGGTACCGAAAAGGTATACGCAGCTGATTTATGAGAAAAAAGAAATTTTAAAAGCGGCTCCGGGTACAAAATCCGTTTTGTTTAATACCAGCGGAACAAAAATATATGCCATGAACCTGGAAGGTATGAGCGTATATGAATTTGACCAGGCAAGCCGAAAGCTCAGCCGTGAGTTTAAATTTAAACCTACGCGGGGTACTGGTTGGGATTATGTGCATAGTAAACCCATTCCTTCCTTCCAGGAAAAACCGGTAGAAGCCTGTTTCAGTCATGACGATAAACTATTATGGGTATCCCTCCATAACGCCGATGGCATCGTGCCAATACGGCTGGATGATTTTTCGAAAAACACGGCGAAACCCGGTAAGGGACAAAAAACCAAACCGGTAACCGTAGTCTATCCAGGCAGTACCCGGAAAGATTCCTTTTATGTACCCTTAATTGAAACCGGCAAGACCCCGAAAGTAATTGCACGGAGTGCGAACAGCAAACACCTGCTGGTCAGCAACTGGCACTCTTATTCCATCAGTGTGTTGGAAATGGACGAAACCCAATCTCCTTTTGGGAAAGTTACGGCTACCATACCCGTCAGTGATATTCCCCGGGGTATTGCGGTGGATGACCGGAATAAAAAATCATTTGTGGCAATCATGGGCGGTTCCAGTATCGTTCGGCTCAATAATGAAACCTGGAAAGCCGATTCCACCCTTTCCGTCTGGAGCAGTCCGCGCCATGTAATTATGGACACCAGTGGCCATCTCTTTGTTTCCTACAACAGTATTGGCCAGATTGCCTGCCTGGATGCGCAAACCGGGAAACAATTATTTGCCGTAAAAACCCATGCACAACCCCGTACGATAGCCCTTTCCAAAAATCATAAATTTATTTTCGCCACCTGTTATACCAGCGACATGGTGGATGTGTACAAAATCAACGCCGATAACTTCGAGAAAGTGGCATCTTTGCCCTGTGAAGGACACCCTGTAGGTGTGGATATTTTTGAGAACGACAACAAACTGGAAGCCTGGGTCTGCAGTTATAAAAAAGGTGAGATTCATGTGTATTCGTTCAGGAAGAAGGAATAAATACAGGTGCCGGGTGTCAGGAAATACAGTTAGTTTACTATTACATAAAGTGAGAAGGGGATCAATATGAAGTTTTCGCATTTACACGTACACACACAGTACTCGCTGCTGGATGGAGCAGCTTCCATAAAAAATCTGTATAAAAAAGCCATTAAAGACGGTATGCCGGCCCTGGCCATCAGCGATCATGGAAACATGTTCGGGGTATTTGATTTTGTTGCCGAAGCCTACCGCAACAAAGACGAGAACGGCAACGTAAAAGTAAAACCGATTGTCGGTTGTGAGTTTTATATCACGGAGAACAGGCACCAGAAAACATTTACCAAGGAACAGAAAGACCGCCGTCTGCACCAGATCCTACTGGCTAAAAATGAGCAGGGCTACCGCAACCTGATCAAACTGACATCTCTCGGTTTTATCGAGGGAATGTACAGTAAATACCCCCGTATAGATAAAGAACTGGTGGTACAATACCATGAAGGGCTGATCGCCACTACCTGCTGCCTGGGAGCTTCGGTACCGCAGGCGATACTCCGTAAGGGTGAAGAAGAGGGTGAGAATGAATTTAAATGGTGGCTCAATATTTTCCAGGAAGATTTCTATGTGGAATTGCAACGCCATGGCATGGCTGAACAGGATAAGGTGAATGAAGTACTGATCCGCCTGGCCAGGAAATACAACGTGAAAATCATTGCCAGTAATGATTCACATTATGTGGAACAGGATGATTTTAACGCCCACGACATCCTGTTATGTATCAATACCGGAGAGAAACAGACCACCCCTGCCCTTCGCGATTTTGTGGACGACGATGTGAATGTAAAAGACAAGCGCTTTGCCTTTCCCAACGACCAGTTTTATTTTAAGACTACGCAGGAAATGAGCAAGGTCTTTCAGGATCTGCCGGAAGCCATTGACAATACCAGTGAAATCGTGGACAAAGTGGAACTGCTCAGCCTGACCCGCGATATTCTGCTGCCCAACTTCCCTGTGGAAAAACGATTTGAGATTCATACAAAGGAAGAAACCATCGGTAAATACAAAGTATCCGCAGAATCGCAGAACCAATGGGAGTTTCTCAAACATATTACCTACGAAGGTGCCGCTGAACGGTATCATGAAATCACGGATGAAATCCGCGAGCGGATAGACTTTGAGTTGTTTACCATTAAGATGATGGGCTTTGCCGGTTACTTCCTGATCGTAAGTGATTTTATCAAAGCCGGTCGTGAGAAAGGCGTGTTTATCGGACCCGGTCGTGGTTCAGCCGCCGGTTCGGTGGTGGCCTTTTGTATTGGCATAACCAATATCGATCCCATCAAGTACAACCTGCTGTTTGAGCGTTTTCTCAATCCCGACCGTAAGTCAATGCCCGATATCGATACCGACTTTGACGATGAAGGCCGGCAGAAAGTGATTGACTATGTGGTGGAGAAATACGGCAAGAACCAGGTGGCACAGATTATCACTTATGGTACCATGGCGGCCAAGATGAGTATCAAGGATGTGGCCCGTGTGATGGATCTGCCCCTGGCGGAATCCAATGCCCTTGCCAAGCTCATTCCCGATAAACCGGGTATTGAATTGAAACGGGTGCTGCATGCCCCGATGAAAACGAAGGAAGGAGAAAAATCACTGGAAGAAAAAGACGGGCTGGGTAATGATGAACTGGAACTGGTAAAAAAAATCCGGGAAATATATAAACAGGTGGATACACCTGCGGGGAAAGTATTACATGAGGCGGAAAGGCTCGAAGGTTCCGTCCGAAATACAGGTATCCATGCAGCGGGTATCATCATTGCCCCAAGGGATCTGACCGAACTGATACCGGTTGCCACTTCCAAAGATTCGCATTTATGGCTGACCCAGATTGAAGGCAGCGTAATTGAGGAAGCGGGGGTAATCAAGATGGACTTCCTGGGACTGAAAACCCTGACCATCATTAAAAACGCGTTAGCCCTGATCAAACAGAATCATGGGGTAACGATTGATATTGACACGATACCGCTAGATGATGAAAAGACATTTGAACTGTATCAGCATGCCTCCACCATTGGTACTTTCCAGTTTGAAAGTCCGGGTATGCAGAAATATCTCCGCGACCTTAAGCCGGATAAGTTTGGCGACCTGATTGCCATGAACGCTTTGTACCGTCCCGGCCCCATCGCGTATATCCCCAACTATATTGACCGTAAACACGGAAAGGAAGCCATCAGTTATGACCTGCCGGAAATGGAAGAATACCTGCAGGAAACCTATGGGATCACGGTTTACCAGGAACAGGTAATGTTGCTGGCCCAGAAACTGGCGGGCTTCAGTAAAGGGGATGCGGACGTGTTGCGGAAGGCTATGGGGAAGAAGCAGAAGGCGGTACTGGACAAAATGAAAGCCCAGTTTATCAGCGGGGCTAAAGAGAAAAAGCTGGCGGAAGATAAACTTGAAAAAATCTGGACCGACTGGGAAGCATTTGCCCAGTACGCGTTTAATAAATCGCACTCCACCTGTTATGCATTTGTAGCTTACCAGACCGCTTATTTAAAAGCGCATTACCCGGCGGAATATATGGCCGCGGTACTGAACAATGCCGGCAGTATTGAAAAGATCACCTTCTTTATGGAAGAGTGTAAACGGATGGGTCTGAAAGTGCTGGGTCCGGATATCAATGAATCGCTGAAAGGATTTGCCGTAAACGAAAAAGGTGAAATCCGTTTTGGCCTTGGCGGACTGAAAGGTGTAGGTGAAGCCGCGGTGGAAAGCATCATTGAAGAACGGAAAAAAAGCGGCGCGTTTAAAAACATATTTGAATTTATCAAACGCATCAATCAGCGGACGGTAAATAAAAAAACGCTGGAAAGTCTCGCATATGCTGGCGGCTTTGATTGTTTTACTGAACTGCACCGTGCCCAATATTTTACCATACCTGATGGCGAAACGGTAAACGGGCTTGAAAAAATAATCAAGTTCGGACAGATCATGACAGCCCAGAACGCCAATACCACGAATACATTGTTTGGTGATCTGCCGGCCAGTATGGAAATACCGCCGCCGAAAATTCCGGATTGCCCGGCCTGGCCGTTGGTGGTACAACTGGACCATGAGAAAGATGTCACCGGTATATTTATCAGCGGCCACCCGCTGGATAATTACCGGTTTGAGATGAAACATTACGGGGTTACTTCATTGGCTGATTTTAACGAGTTTAAGGATACAATAAAAATGCAATCCAATCCCGGACGTCCGTTCCGCATTGTAGGGCTGGTGGCCGATGCACAGCACCGTATTGCGCGGAGCGGAAATAAGTTTGGCATTTTTGTGGTGGAAGATTACACCGGCAAAACGGAGATTGCCCTGTTCAGTGAAGATTATATGCGGCTTACGCCCATTCTGCAACCCGGTAGTACGGTGCTGATCAATGGTTATTTCAAACCCCGGTATAATAAAGAAGAGTTTGAATTCAAAGTAACATCCGTGTCGCTGGCGGAAACCATGAAACGAACGATGACCAAACAAGTGACCATTGAAGCTCATCCTCAACATGTGAACATGGATATGGTCCATTTCTTTGAAAAAAACCTGCAGCGTTTTCCCGGCAAGACCAATCTCCGGATTGTGCTGGCCGATGCACGGAATAAAATGAGAATCAGCCTGGTGTCGATGAATGGCGGAATAGAAATGAATGAAGAAATGATTCAGTTTCTGCAGGAAAGGCCTGAACTGGAAGTACAGGTACTGACCAGTTGACAGGGTGATTTAAACAGCTGTTAACAAGTTTCCCTGACAAGTTTTCAACCGGGGAGGCAAGTTTTACACAACTTTGTGCCACTATCACAAATTATCAGGGCAGGACTTAAATTTGCTATCCTAAAAAGAACAAAACAAAAAATTATACAATGGCAAAAGAATTCACCGACTCAAATTTTAAAACAGACGTATTAGCTTCCGATAAACTGACCGTAATTGATTTCTGGGCGGAATGGTGTGGTCCCTGCCGTGCAATCGGGCCGGTAATTGAAGAATTATCTAAAGAATATGATGGCAAGGCCAATATCGGCAAACTGAACGTAGACAATAACCCTGAAGTTTCCATGAACTATGGCATCACTTCCATACCCGCTATTCTGTTCATCAAGAATGGCCAGGTGGTCGACAAATTAGTAGGCGCACAACCGAAAGCTAATTTTGTAAGAAAGATTGAATCGCACCTGTAATCAAACAGTGTACATAAAAAAATCCCCGTTACTTCTGTGACGGGGATTTTTTTATTACCGGAAGTATTAATGTGCCGGATTACCAATTTCATCCGGGTTGTGTTTGTGTCTGAAAAGCAGGGCAAATAATACGGCCACCACGGCCGCATATAAAGCAAAATATAGCCAGATATTATGCCAGTCTTTTGCTCCATCCGCCGATGAAAAATACTGATCGATAACATAGCCGCTGATCTTACTGCCAAGGAAGGCCCCCACCCCGTTTGTCATCATCATAAACATTCCCTGCGCGCTGGAACGTATGGCAGGGCTGGTGGTGGTTTCAACAAACAGGGAGCCTGAAATATTAAAGAAATCGAAAGCCATTCCATACACAATACAGGAAAGAATAATCATCCATAATCCATCTGCCGGATTCCCGTATGCAAAGAGTCCGAACCGTAATACCCAGGCAATCATGGAGAACAACATTACTTTTTTAATACCGAAGCGTTTCAGGAAAAAAGGAATGGTGAGAATAAAAACGGTTTCGGATATCTGGGAAATGGACATGATGATGGTGGAATATTTTACTACAAACGATTCCGGTCCATATGCGGGTACATTTTTAAAATCATCGAGAAACGTGTCTCCATACATATTGGTCAACTGTAACGCGGCACCCAGAAACATGGAAAAGATAAAAAACAGGGCCACTTTATATTTGGCAAAAAGTTTAAACGCGGTCAGCCCCAGTTGTTCTGCCAGCGACGCGTCTTTTGCCATGGTACGCTGGGGCGGACAAGGCGGAAGCGAGAAGGAATAAAGACCCAATGCTACGGCCGCCACCGCAGCAATAATAAACTGGTTGGCATTGGCTTTACTGCCACTCAGGTTGGTGATCCACATCGCTGCAATAAACCCGATGGTACCCCATACACGGATCGGGGGAAATACTTTTATCACATCATAATTGTTGCGTTTCAGGATGGTATAAGAAACGGCGTTGGACAATGAAATGGTAGGCATATAAAATAACATGGCCACCAGGATAACATAATACAAGGTATCCGCGTCTTTTACAAATGGCACAAAAAACAAGGCGGCTCCATACAGGATATGCAGGAGACCATATAGTTTTTCCGCATTCATCCAGCGATCGGCCAGGATGCCGGTCAGCGGAGGCATAATAATCGAGGAAATGGCCAGCGTGGAAAAGATGGCACCGAACTGGGCGCCATTACCCATTTTATTACTGAAAAAATAAGTGGCGATGGTGATCAGCCAGGCTCCCCAGACAAAAAACTGCATGAAACTGAGAACCGTTAACCTGCTTTTGATATTCATACGGAGACTTTAAAATGAAGGCTTTAAAAAAGGAAGATATGAATTTTTCCGGCCCGGCAATTTTCCGGCCCGGGACAATTCAGGTCTGCTTAACTTTGCCTATTAAATCTGATAGAATTATGGTGACTGATACAGTTCAGGATCCGGGATTACAGGCCATAGCCGCCAAAGTAGAAGCCGGAGAACGAATTACCGACGCGGAGTGCATTACCCTTTTTGAAAAAGGCAGTCCCGGTTTCGTCGGCAGCCTGGCCAATACCGTGAAAGAGCGTCTGCACGGCGATAAAGTTTTTTTCAACCGCAATTTTCATATTGAGCCCACCAACGTGTGTGTATTCAGTTGTAATTTCTGTTCCTACAGTCAGCTCTATGCCCATAAGGAAGATGGCTGGGAGCTGACCATTCAGCAGATGCTGGACATGGTAAAAAAGTACGACGGACAACCGGTTACGGAAGTCCATATCGTTGGTGGCGTGCATCCCAAAATGGACCTGAACTTCTTTGCCGATCTGTTGAAGCAGATTAAAACGCACCGGCCGGACCTGCATATCAAAGCCTTTACCGCGGTGGAATATGATTATATGTTCCGTAAAGCCAAAGTGAGTGTGGAAGAAGGATTGAAGTTTCTGATTGCCGCGGGACTGGACTCCATTCCCGGCGGTGGTGCTGAAATTTTTCACCCCGAAATCCGGGAGAAAATCTGTGCCGATAAAGTGAATGCGGAGGGCTGGCTCAAAATACATGAAACCGCCCACGAGCTGGGGCTCCCTTCCAATGCCACCATGTTGTACGGGCATATAGAAAACTATTTACACCGGGTGGATCATATGCGTCGCTTGCGGGAGCTGCAGGACCGTACCGGCAAATTCAATACGTTTATCCCGCTCAAGTTCCGAAATATGGACAATGACATGAGCCATGTGCCCGAGTCCACGACGGTGGAAGATATGCGGATGTATGCCATTGCCCGAATTTATCTTGATAATTTCCCTCACCTGAAAGCGTACTGGCCCATGCTTGGCCGGCAGGGAGCGCAACTCACCTTATCATTTGGGGTAGATGATATTGACGGCACTATTGACGACACCACTAAGATATACAGTATGGCCGGATCAGAGGAACAGAACCCGGCCATGTCCACTGCAGATCTTGTAACATTGATCCGTCAGGCCAACCGTGAACCGGTAGAACGTGATACTGTTTATAATGAAATCAAACGTTTCGGGAAAGCCGGTACCGATGTACAGCCTGAACTGAACTGATTACAACTTTCTATAAACTAAAAAACCATCCGTTCAGGATGGTTTTTTTATGCTTATTTACCGGCTGGATCAGGCATCCTGTCCGTTTTCTTCGGGCGCTGTAAATCCATTATCCGCAGCGGGTTCATCGCTTTCGAATGAAATAACGGTTTGTGTTACTTCCACCACATCTCCCTCGGGTGTGTTGAATATTTCTTTTACTTCTTCCACCAATACCGGTGCAGGAGCCGGAGCGGGTTTAGGAGCCGGTACTTTTTTAGCAGCCGGTTTCTTTGCTACAGGTTTGGGGGCAACCGGTTTTGGAGCCGGCGCTTTTTTAACTACCGGTTTTTTTACGGCCGGTTTTTTTGGTGTTGCTTTTTTAGCCACCGGTTTTTTAGCCGCTGCTTTTTTCCCCGCTTTTTTCACTGCTTTCTTAGCTACTTTTTTTACGGCTTTTTTAGCAGTTGCTTTTTTAGGGGCCGCTTTTTTGACTACTTTTTTAGCCGCTTTTTTCACCGCTTTCTTAACGGTTTTTTTTGCCGCTTTTTTCACCACTTTCTTTTTTGCAGCGGGTTTTTTACTGGCAGCCGGTTTGGCAACTTTTTTCTTAGCTTTCTTTTTAGTAGCCATGACAGATAATTTAATGTTGGATAAAAATCAGTGTTTGCAGTGAGATAAATTTACAACATCCTTTTTGTTATGTTGTAAGTTAAATCAAAAATAATATAAACTGTTCTATTGAGCCGATATAATAAAGGCCGGATCAGCATTCGGGCAGGCTCAGGGGTACATTGACCGCCAGTCCCCCATCCGCCGTTTCCTTGTACTTGTGGTTCATGTCAAGGGCGGTATCCCACATGGTTTTGATTACCGCATCCAATGACACTTTTGCGTAATCCGGGGTGCTTTGCAAGGCCAGCTGAGAAGCGGTTATGGCTTTTATGGCGCCCATGGTATTCCGTTCTATGCAGGGCACCTGTACCAATCCGGCAATTGGGTCGCAGGTTAGTCCCAGGTGATGCTCCATGGCTATTTCAGCCGCCATCATTACCTGCTTCTGTGAACCGCCCATACATTCGGTAAGACCGGCTGCCGCCATTGCGGAAGAAACCCCGATCTCGGCCTGGCAACCGCCCATTGCGGCGGAAAGGGTAGCTCCTTTTTTAAATATACTTCCGATCTCTCCGGCTGCCATCAGAAAGTGAATGATCTTCTCCTCACTGACACCGGCCCCAAAGGCGATATAATATTGTAATACGGCGGGAATAACTCCGGCCGCCCCATTGGTAGGTGCGGTAACTACCCGGCCAAAGGAGGCGTTTTCTTCATTTACGGCCAGGGCAAAACAACTGACCCAGTCAAGTATATACGTAAAATCATTCCCTCCGGTCCGGATTGCCGCCAGCCACTCCTCATAGTTGGAAAAAGGCTTTCCGGCCAGCAATTTCCGGCTCAGATCTGCCGCCCTTCTTTTTACCAGCAAACCACCCGGCAGCATACCCGAAGTCTGACAACCACGGTAAATACTCTCCCGCATCACCCGCCATATATTCAGGGCCTCTGCACGGATAGCTGTGTCTGTCCGCCAGCTCAGTTCATTCTCCAATACGATATCCGAAATACTCATACCGGTTTTTATACTCCAGTGCAGCAAATCATCGGCGGTATTAATGGGAAAGGGTAATTGTACAGCCCCTGTACCCGCCGGCTTCTCCCCTTCTTTTAATACAAATCCACCCCCGACTGAATAATAGGTTTCGGCAATTGCTCCGCCTCCTTTTAAACCGGCCAGGAAGCTGAGTGCATTGGGGTGAAACGGCAGGGTTTCCGTCATCAGGAATTCAATATCCTTAGCCGGATCAAAGTTGATTCCGGTTATACCTCCCGGCTTTATTTTTTTTTGTATGGCAATGGATTGAATCCTGGGATCAATCTGCTCTACGGCAAAATGAACCGGATCTTCACCTTCGAGTCCAAGCTGAATGGCAATATCGGTGCCGTGTCCTTTCCCGGTTTTAGCCAGGGACCCATACAGCAGCACCCGGATATGTTCCACCGCCGGCAGTTGACCGGATGTTTTGAGTCCTTGTATAAACCGTTCGGCAGCCCGCCAGGGTCCCAGTGTATGAGAGCTGGAAGGTCCGACTCCTATTTTAAAAATATCAAAAACGGAAATGGCTTCGTATGGCAAAATGAAGAGTTTATATCAAAAGTACTGTAAAAAAACCCCGCCGCTGCAAGCAGGACGGGGTAAGCAGAGCATAAGCAGTAAAGGCTCAGCAATTATTGAACATCTACAAGTTGAACTTCAAAGAAGAGTACGGAATTGGCGGGTATGGATCCTACAGCGGAACACCCATAAGCCAGTGAGGACGGAATAATCAGTTTGATTGTACCACCTTCCTGGATCAGCGGAATACCGAGCTGCCAGCCGGCAATTACCTGGCCCAGCGGAAAGCTGATTGGAGTTCCCGTAACCGAATCGAATATTGTACCATTCAGCAGTTTTCCGGTATACCGCACTGTAACGGTTGAAGTCAGTGTGGCTGTCTGACCGGCACCCTGTGCTATCACTTCATACATCAGACCGCTGCTGTGCTCAGTTGGTGTAATACCATTGGCAGACGCATAGTTCAGCATGGTTGTTTTTTCACTGGCTGCCGTTTTAGGGGTACAGCTGGTGTCTTTCAAACAGGAACTGAGAACGAGCATTAAAAAAGATACGGAAAACAAAAAAATCAGCTTCTTCATAATCAATGGTTAGTACTAATCCGGAATAAGACCCCTGCCCGGGGAATTTCGCTGCAAATAAAGGCAAAAAAATCAGGTTTTTTTTTGCTTTTCCAGCAATTCATGATACTTCAGTTCATTTTGTTCCCATCGGTGCCGGGCGGAGAAAATAACCATAAAGACAATTATGCCGAGGGAGGCGATCAGCAGAATAATAATCAGGGAGCTGTTTTCCCGGAAAAAAACCATCTGGGCCCTGCCATACCAGCCCGAGAGCAGGTTGGCAAAAATGGCCACTACCAGTACCATGGCCATGGGCAGACCGGCATAGAGCTGGCGCAATACTTTTCTTTTTGAAGTCCTGTTTTGGCTCCAGTATTTCACAAAAACTTCTTCTTCGGGTGTAAGCATAATTCTTGCAAAATTAACCGATCAGCGGTACTGAGACTTGTCCCATGTCGATAATTTCTCTATATTGTATCCTTTAAATACCAAGACCTTGAAACTAACGCAGATACTGGCCCATTACCTTTATTCCAACAAAAGGCTGGACCTGCCGGGTATCGGCAGTTTTATACTGGATCCTTCCGTAATTATCGATGCTGATAACGATAAACAACATAAACCGGAGCCCGCTGATGGCATCCGGTTTGAATACAATACCGCCATTAAAGAAAACCCGGGTCTGGTAGAATATATAGCCGCCAAATCCGGAAAAATGATATCCCTGGCATCCGCCGACCTGGATTCGCATATCTGGCTGGGCCAACAATTCCTGAATATCGGTAAGCCCTTTGTACTGGAAGGGATAGGTCAACTGGTCAAACTGCAGAACGGTTCCTTTGAATTTTCGGCCGGTACTATTCAGTCTGAAATATTGAAAGAACCTGCCACATCCACCCATGTTCCGGATAACAGTACACATGCCGGAGAAGTGGATTATAAAGGATTACTCAACCACCCTAAATCAGCGGTACAATGGAAAAAGCCGGCCGCCATTCTGCTTACACTGGCCGGCATCGGCGTCGCCATCTGGGGTGGTTATACGGTGTATAAAAGAAACAGCCACGAGCAACCCCAACAGGTTGTAACGCAAACCGCCCATCCGGATACATCAACGGCTCCCGTACCTTCCACGGCCCCGCTGCCCGCAACGGAGAACATGGCCGATACTACTCAAGCAACAATACCAACTACCACCGCGATTACACCCGCCGGCAGTTATAAATTTATTGTAGAAACAGCCGGCAGGCAGCGTGCCTTTGCCCGCTATCAGAAACTGAAAAGTCTGCCTTCCGCAATTCAGATGGAAACGGCTGATTCGGTAACTTTCAGATTATATTTTGTACTGCAGGCCAGTACTGCTGATACGGCCAGACTCCGCGATTCACTTAAGCTGTATTATACTCCCAAGTGGGGAACGGCGTATGTAGCACAGTAGCTGATCCCTGCAAAAATTCAATACGTGACTATTTATGGTGACACATTGAATCTAATATGCAATATTGAAAAGTTGCAGGTCATTCATTGTATTCATGACGAGTGGCAAAAATTGTTATCCGCATAACTTTAATAAGAAGAATCCGGCACCTGGTTGTGGAAAAACTCTTTCCCTTGAAATATAAAGGAATTAATTGCGTATAAAAAAGGGAATAACCTTTAAGATTATTCCCTTTCTCCGAGGTCCCGAGCGGATTCGAACCGCTGTAGGAGCTTTTGCAGAGCTCTGCCTAGCCACTCGGCCACAGGACCTTATTTATTTTCGGGCTCTGCCAACCTGCCTGCCGGCAGGCAGGTCCGCTGCGGCGGACACAGTACCCTTTTTTTAAAAACCGGTGCGAAAATAAAGCATATTTTTGATATTGGTTTAATAATCATGCATTAAACATTTTACCATGAACCGAATTGCAGAATCTGAACTGATCATCAACGAACGGGGAGCCGTATATCACCTGGATCTCCGGCCGGAGGAACTGGGCCAGACCGTTGTTACGGTGGGCGATCCCGACCGCGTGGGCGAAGTAAGTAAGTATTTTGACCGGGTGGACGTAAAACGACAGCACCGGGAGTTCATCAGCCATACCGGGTTTGTAGGAAAAAAAAGAATTACCGTTCTCTCTTCGGGCATCGGACCGGATAATATTGATATTGTACTGAATGAACTGGACGCCCTGGTAAATATCGATTTCAGCACCCGGGAAATCAAGCCCGCACTGACGGCCCTGAATATAATTCGTCTTGGTACATCCGGCTCCCTGCAGGCCGATATTCCCGTAGATAGCTTTGTAGCGTCTACGCACGGACTGGGCGTGGATAACCTGCTGAACTTTTACCGGCATGAACAGAATGATGAGGAACAGCAACTGCTGCATTCCTTTATTACCCATACACAAATACATAGTCAGACCGGGCATCCCTATATCAGCAGTTGCGCCGCTTCCCTGATCAAACATTTTGTAGACGGTTTCCACCAGGGAATCACAGTTACCTGTCCCGGTTTTTATGGCCCGCAGGGACGCGTGCTGCGCCTGGGTATCCGCAATCCCAACCTCATCAACCGGCTCACGGATTTCCGCTTCGGCGCCCACCGGATCAGTAATTTTGAAATGGAGACTTCAGCCATTTACGGACTGGGCAAATTGCTGGGACATAACTGTCTTGCCCTGAATGCCATTGTTGCCAACCGGGTCAGACAGGAATTTTCCAAAGACGGAAAAGCCGCCGTAGAGAACCTGATTAAAAAATTCATTGAACAATTCGACTCCTCAATCTGATGCTTTTTCATTTTTATAAATACCAGGGAACCGGCAATGACTTTATCATTGCGGATAACCGTAACGGACAATATTCCTCCCTGACCACGGCACAGATTAATGCGCTGTGTGACCGCCGCTTTGGCATCGGGGCCGACGGACTGATGCTCTTAAATGAAAAAGCGGGGTATGATTTTGAAATGAAATATTTTAACGCCGACGGGAAGGAAGGCAGTATGTGCGGTAATGGCGGCCGTTGTATCACCCGGTTCGCCTATCATCTCGGTATTCACAGGGAAACATATCATTTTATCGCTTCCGACGGTCCGCACGAAGCGGAAATTGATATAGACGGTATCGTGTCCCTGAAAATGAAAGACGTGGACCATATCCGCAAATTTCACAATGATTTTATCCTGAATACCGGCTCGCCGCATTATATCAGGCTGGTGACGGACGTGATGGATCTTGATGTGTACAAAAAAGGACATGATATCCGCTACAGCCGCGAGTTTGCCGAAGAAGGGATCAACGTGAACTTTGTGGAACAACTGGACAACAATACAAAAATCAAAGTCCGCACTTATGAACGGGGCGTGGAAGACGAAACTTTTTCCTGTGGCACCGGCGTTACGGCGGCCGCACTGGTAAGTTTTCATAACGAAACAGGTTTTAATGAAATTGAAGTAACTACCCTTGGCGGCAACCTGTCGGTGGAATACGAGCGCGCCGAAAATGATCAATATCATAATATCTGGTTATGCGGGCCGGCGGAACGCGTATTTGAAGGGCAGCTGGAGATTAAATAATCGTCAACAACAGACTAACGGCTTTTACCTGTACCAAATAATGATCCGGTTAATTTGCCAAAGCCCGCTTACCTTTGCGGCGGCTTTATGGTACAGTATTTCAAACATATCGACCTGCAAACGGTAGAGATTGACCGGCCTGAAAACGGATCCTGGGTCAATATCCTTCCTCCACTCCGGCAGGAAGAGTTTTCCGAACTTTCCGAAGGACTTGATATTCCCATTGACTTTTTAACCGACTCACTCGATATAGACGAAAGAAGCCGCTTTGAAGAAGATGATAATGTACGGCTGATTGTAATCAAAACGCCCACTGAGAACAACTCCTTTAACGACAGCGACGCGTTTTATATCACGATACCGATCTGTATTATTCTGACGCATAACCAGATTGTAACGGTGAACTCTTTCGAGAACCAGGCAATCAAGAAATTCCTGAATACATTCCCCAACCGGAATCCGGAAAAGAAAAACATGATGGTGCTGAAGGTCTTTGAAAAGATCGTGCAGAACTTTATGGATCACCTGAAGGAAATCAATCAACGCCGGAATGTGGTGGAACAGAAACTCTACGCCGCCAGTGAAAATGAACAGCTGCTCCAGCTGATGCGGATACAGAAAAGCCTGGTCTATTTTGTAACGGCCCTCCGCTCCAATGAAATGCTGATGATGAAACTGGAACGGACCAATTTCCTGGGACTGAATGAAGACGAAAAAGAATTTCTGAATGACCTGATCGTGGATAATTCACAGGCCCTGGAGATGGCGAATATCTATACCAATATCCTCAGCAGTACCCTGGACGCTTTTGCCAGCATCATTGCCAATAACCAGAACCAGGTATTGAAAAGACTGGCGGTGATCACCATTGTGATGACTTTCCCGGTACTGATCGCGAGTTTGTTCGGTATGAATGTACGCAGTGGCTTTGAGCACTCTCCCTATGCCTTCTATATTGTCGCCCTCCTGTCGCTGGCTATCGCCGTAGCCATCGGGTGGCTTTTTATCCGTAAAAAAATATTCTGATCCGTATGAATCGTTTCAATATCCGTGTGTATGGATTATTGCAGAATGAGGAGCAACAAGTACTCGTCAGTGATGAACTGATCCGGGGCATGTATATTACAAAATTTCCCGGTGGCGGACTGGAATTCGGGGAAGGCACCCGCGATTGCCTGGCCCGTGAATTCATGGAGGAAATGAACCTGAAAGTGGAAGTCGGGGAACATTTGTATACCACGGATTATTTCCAGATGTCCGCTTTTAATCCGGAGCACCAGATCATTTCCATTTATTACCGGGTCAGTGCCCTGGAGGAAATAAAAGTACCCATCCGGCAACAACCCTTCGCCTTTGATGCGGCGCAACTGGCTATTTATGAAGAGAAAAAAGAAATAGAAACATTCCGCTTTGTAAACCGGAATGATTTTTCCGCTGAGCAACTGACATTACCCATTGATAAAATTGTGGCGGACCTGTTTAAAGAAAAGTTTTAATCAATTCTTCATCGCGGCCTTTTTCATTTCCGCCGCGACTTCATGGCCCAGGTATTTTTCAATCCATCCATGTACCAGGTATATCACTGGTGTAAGCAGGAGTGCCACGATAAATTTATAGATATAGTTTACCACCCCTACCGCGATAAAAAGGCTGAAGGGCCATACAAAATCATCGGCCGACTGATTGACCCGTGTACCAATATAAAAAGCGATAAACAGGACGACAAAACTATCAATAAACTGAGAGACGAGGGTGGAACCCGTGGCCCGGAGCCAGATACTTTTTTCCCCCGTGGCTTTTTTTATTTTATGAAATACGAATACATCAATCAGCTGTCCCAGAATAAAAGCCGTCAGTGATCCGATGATAATAAACCCGCCCTGCCCCAGTACGCTGTTGTAGGCTTTGCTCATATCAGGCACCCCGCTCCCCTTTTTGCCGGTAACGAAAAAATCAGCCGGTGTAAGTTGCATGGCCCCGTAAAACACCAGGAAGGCAAATACGATCAGTCCCGCGGTGAGATAAGAAAGAAAGCGCACGCCTTTCATCCCGTAATATTCGTTGATGATATCGGTCATAATAAAAATGACGGGCCAGAGCAATACGCCCGCTGTCAGGTTTACTGACAGTTCATTGCCGAAAAGATGAATGCTGGCAGGTGCCAGTCCCAGTGTTTTTTCCAGGGAAAAGATTTTAACCCCGATGATTTCAGCAATCAGGGCATTCGCGATAAATACCCCGGCCAGTATGATGAATAACCGGGTCGGCTTATGCCTGATGATAGTATGGATCATTCAGATAAAATATATAATACAATAAAATCAGGAGGAAGAACAGATTGGCTATAATCAGCCAGACGGGTACAATCTCCCTGAGTTTGCGTTTCGAAAAAAACACGAAAAGATAACAGAGGGCCGTCAGCGGTACCACAATCATGCCCATGGCATAACCGATAATGATAATGGTGGATGAAAACAGTTCCTGGTTCTCCCGGTTCATCATGGCAAGGGCCAGTGAAACCAGGAAACAAAGACCACAGATAAAGGCCAGACGGGATAAAAATAAAAGCCAGCGCATCAGCAATTTTCGTCTAAAATAGCATTATTTTGTCAGCTAAATATTGAAGGATCATGAAGAATCCCCTCCTGAAGAAGTTGCTTCCCCACGCTGCCGCCATTCTCCTTTTTCTCGTTGTTTCCGCCCTGTTCTGCAAACCGGTGCTGGAAGGCAATGTGATGAACCAACATGACAATGTGGGCTGGAAGGGTATGGCGCAGAATGCCTTTGACTACAAGGAAAAAACCGGCCATTTCCCCTTATGGAATCCCAACCTGTTCAGCGGTATGCCCAATTACCAGGTAGCCATGGAGGGTAAAACCATACTGCCCGATACAGTTAAAATTTTCTCCCTGGGATTACCCAAACCAATGAATTTCTTTTTCCTGGCCTGTCTATGTTTTTATATCCTGGCCCTGGTTCTGGGCGTAAATCCGGTAGTGGGTATGCTGGGGGCCCTGGCGTATTCCTTCTCCACCTATAATCCCGTAATTATTGCCGCCGGTCACGATACACAAATGCTGGCCACGGCCTTTATGCCTTTATTGCTGGCGGGATTGCTCAGTATATATCATAAAAACTACTGGCTGGGTCTGGCACTGACCACATTTGGCACTTACCAGCAACTGAGCGTGAACCACCTGCAGGTGAGTTACTATTTCTTTCTGATTGCGGCCCTGATCACGATCGGGTACCTTGTAAAATGGATAAAAGAAAAAGACTGGAAACATATCGGCATTGCCGGAGCCTTAACGATCGTATCCGCACTGATTGGTGTGGCCGGAAATGCCCTTGTTTTAAAAACCACTTCTGAATACAGCCAATTTACCATGCGCGGCGGAAAGGATGTCGAGATTGTTGGAGATACGGTAAAACAGGTAAAGACCAGTGGGCTTGATACCGAATATGCCTTTCAATACAGCATTGACAAAGCGGAGACTTTCACCCTGCTGATGCCCAACGCATTTGGCGGGGGCAGTTATGCCCGTTTCGGTGAAGGTTCGGCTGTTGCAAAAAAACTGATTGACAAAGGTGTACCTGAGCAGAATGCAGAACAGATCGCTCAAAGTTTACCAAAATACTGGGGCGAAATTTTTACAGCCGGACCCGCCTACCTGGGTGTACTGATTTTTGTAATGGGCCTGATTGGATTTGTAATCCTGCGCCACCCTATGCGTTGGGGATTACTGGCGGCCACAATACTTGGTATTTTCATGACCTGGGGTCGCTTTTTCCCCTCTTTCAATAATTTCATTTTCGAACATTTGCCCTTGTATAATAAATTCAGGGCCCCTTCTTTCGCACAGGTGATTCCGCAACTGACCATGGCGGTTATGGCCGTACTCAGTCTGCATTTGCTCCTGTTCTCGGAGAAAAGCCGGGAACTGCTGCAAAAAAGTCTGAAGCCGGTTCTATATACACTAGGAGGTTTATCAGGTCTGTTACTGATTATGTATATCGGTATGGATTACAGTATTTCCGTTGATAAAGAAATACTCGCAGGTTATACGGATAAGAGCGGTTCCGATGAGATGGCCCGTGTCATAATATCCGGACTGAAAGAGGAAAGAAAGGCTTTGTTTGGCGGACAACTGCTCCGCACATTTGCCTTTATCGCTTTGTTTGCCGCGATTATCTGGCTGTTCCTCAAACAAAAATTAAACGCATTAACGGCAGGTATCGCGTTACTGCTGATCAGTACGGCGGATATCACTTTCGCCAGTTACAAGTATTTCAATAATGACAATGATCAGTATAGCGATCGTCCGGACAGCGATAAACTTTTTGTAAGCCAGGATGATTACCAGAGTACGAATTTCAGACCTTCAGAAATTGACAATGAAATCCTGAAGGACAAGGATCCCGATTACCGGGTACTCAATATGGCCGGAACGTCATCCGGTTCCACTTTCAGTGAATCAAGGACTTCCTATTTTCATAAATCTGTTGGTGGTTATCACCCGGCCAAACTCAGAATTTACCAGGATATTATTGAGAAATATTTATCCGCCAGGCCCAATCCCGGTGTGATCAATATGCTGAATACAAAATATATCGTGGTACCCGATCCGCAGACCAACCAGCCCGGCCTGATAAAAAATCCGGACGCGTTTGGCCCCTGCTGGCTGGTAAGTCATGTAAAACTGGTCAGCAATAAAGTGGAAGCGATCAATGCCATCGGCAACCTGAACCTGAAAGACACAGCCGTAGTACTGGCCGACGAGGCAAAAGGGCTGGTGCAACCGCAACGGGATTCATTGGCCACGATCACGATGACAAAATTTGACAATGACGCGATCGAATATGAGGTAAACGGAACCGGACCGCAGTTCGCCGTATTCAGTGAGATCTATTATCCCAAAGGCTGGAACGCGTATGTGGACGGAAAGAAAACAGACTATGTGAACAGCAACTATATCCTACGCGGCCTTTCCCTGCCGGCTGGCAAACACCAGGTAAAATTTGTATTTGAGCCGTCTTCCGTTCAGGAAGGCCGTTCCATTATGTTTATCGCTTCAATCCTGATTGCCCTCATTTTTGTGGGAGGGCTCTTTATGGCGTGGAAAGAATCGAAAAAACCAGCTGAATAAGCGGATGAAAAAAATACTGGCGATAGCCCCCTATCCTTACCTGCCTTTTTTTTCGGGGGGACAAAAATTTATCGCACAGTTCCTGGAAAACATGGCCTGTGAAACAGAGCTGACAGTGATCAGTGTGGAAACTAATGATCCGCAGCTGATCAGTAATTACCGGTTGCTGCCCTGGCTGAAAAAATCATTTACCCGCTACCTGCATCCCGGCCTTGTGGGAAAAATCAGTACGGAAGTAAAAAACGGGGACTATGACGCGGTGATCTGGGAACATCCTTATTATGCCTGGTTGGCCTGGCTGGTACGAAAAAAAACAGGCGTACCTTTTGTCATTCATACACACAATATCGAATACCAGCGATTCCGCTCCATGGGTAAATGGTGGTGGCCGGTATTGAAAAGATATGAACGATGGGCTTTTCGCCAGGCGGATCAGCTTTTTTTTATCACCCCGGAAGACAAATCATTCGCTATAAAGGAATGGCAGGTGGATGAACATAAATGTATAGACCTTCCCTTTGCCGTAAACATCAACACCCCTCCGGCGGATAAGGCGGAATGCCGGGCAGCTGTTGCCGCAACACATGGTATACAGCCGGGTGAAAAAGTAATATTTTTCAATGGCCTGCTCAGTTACCGGCCCAACTACGAAGCACTGCTGGCGATACTGGAGAAAATCAACCCGGTATTACTGGAAGAAAAAGGATTTGCCTACAAGCTGATTGTTTGCGGTAAAGGGTTGCCGGATCAGCTGAACAAGCTGCAGGCTTATGCCCGCCGGAATATCATTTATGCGGGTTTTGTAGACGACATAGAAACCTATTTTAAAGCCGCCGATCTGTTTCTGAACCCGGTACAATCCGGCGGAGGCATCAAGACCAAAATGGTGGAAGCCATCGCGTATGGCACTACCGTGATTGCCACGGAAACGGGCGCTACAGGAATAAATAAAGAAGTGTGCGGCAAAAAACTGATCACGGTTGCCGACAACGACTGGACCGGTTTTGCAAAGGCAGTTATAGCTAACCGTGACAATCAATCGCCCACCCCACCGGCCTATTATGATTATTATGACTGGAAAAAAGTAGCGCACCGGATTGCGGCCGCGCTCTGCTGATTGTCAGGGTTGCATCCGGAAGCCGTCTTTCAGTCCCTGCACCAGTTTCTGCTTCCGCACTTTATCAAATCCCAGCCAGAACGCCACCCGGGACAACAGTGTATACCCAAGGGCAAACCAGCGGCGAAAGCCCGTGAAATTTTTCCGGATAAAATAGATCTTATTGCGGTTGGAATAGTAGACGTAGAACGGCGAATTGGTGCCCACAGAAGAGGACACTTTATGCAACAACTGCAGGGACGGATCATAAAAAATCCGGTAGCCGAGCCGGGTAGCTCTCAGTACAAAATCGGTATCGTCATAGTAACAGAAGTACTTTTCATCCATGATCCCGGTTTTCTCAAACACTTCCTTTTTCACCAGCATAAAACAGGTGGGTGAATAGGTACAGTGCCGGGCTGTATTATATGCCGGGCCGTCTTCCTTATTCATCCCGTAATGTACGCCCAGTGCCCGCCATTCATCCATATAGCCACCGGCCATCCATAGTTTTTTCTCCCCGTAATAATAAATTTTCGGAACGATCATCGCCTCTCCTTTTTCGTCGGCGAGGGAAACCAGCCGGCTGAACATGTGCGGCTGTTCTATTTCAATATCGTTATTCAGAATCAGTACATGATCACAGTGATCAGCAAGTGATAATTTAATTCCGGTATTGTTACCGGCGGCCACGCCCAGGTTGCCACCGGTCTTTATATGTTTATGGGCTGTAACGGGAAATTCGGCCAGACAGCGGCTGATCATCTGGTCTGTAGCCTCACTTTCCGAATTATCAATCAGGTAGAGAATATAATCCGTATGGGTTTGTATGGATATGCTTTTGAAGAAGTCCGGAAGCACTTCATCACATTTATACAAAACGGTAACCAGTCCGATTTTTGCCATAGCCTTTTATTTCATCAGTCCTTTTGCTTTCATTTCAGCGATGGATTCTTCATAGCGACTGGCTTTCACTTCCTGGTCTTTTACCCAATCCGTAAACCTGCGTAACCCTTCAGCAAAGGAAACAGCCGACCGGAAACCAAGCAGCTGTTCAATCTTTTTCATATCCGCATAATTATGCCGGATATCACCCAGGCGGTAATTGCCGGAAATATTCACCGGCACCTGCCTGCCATAGTTCTGTATCAGACCATCCGCCACTTCCCGCACAGTTGTAGGTATACCCGTACCTACATTGAAGACCTGCCCATTGGCTTCTTCTTTTACAATACCGAGAAAAGTGGCGTGGATCACATCGCTGATAAATACAAAATCCCGGCTTTCTTTACCATCTTCAAAAATAGTAAGCGGCTTGTTATTCAGCACCAGCGTGGAAAAGATGGAGAGAATGCCGGTATACGGGTTAGTGAGGGATTGCCCGGGTCCATATACATTCTGATAACGGAAAGCCACCGGAGCGATGCCGAGGGTGGGACAAACCGTCATCACCATTTGTTCCTGGTTTTGTTTGGTAATCCCATAGACCGAGGAAGGATGAATTTTCGACTCTTCATCAGTGGCCACCAGTTCGAGCGGGCCGCTAACCCCGGGATAAGTGACTTCAAATTGCCCACGATCCATATCCGCTGCAATCCGGTGTTTGGGGTAAACAGGACCAAGTTCTTTAGAGAGATACTTCCCTTCTCCGTAAATGGCACGAGAAGAAGCGATCACTACTTTCTTTACCGCGGTTTTCCGGTTGGCGAGAATATCCAGCATCAGGGCAGTACCCCCGATATTCACCTGGGCATAATGCTCGATCTGATACATGGATTGTCCGGTCCCGGTTTCCGCGGCCAGGTGTACAATCACATCGTTTCCTTCAATCGCTTTTTCCCAGTCAGCTCTTGATGTTACGGTTCCTTTGATAAACTTCACTTTACCCAGTACGGCCTTATACAAGGGAGAATTATGCTCCGGCTCCGGCCCGTGAATCTGTTCGGATAAATTATCCAGGACGGTAACACGGTGACCTTGTTGCACCAGGTAAAGGGCCAGACCAGACCCGATAAAGCCGGCTCCTCCGGTTATTAAAACGTTTTGCAAACTCATTGTCTTTTATTTCAGATAAATTGCCCGTCTTTATCAGTACGTCTCCATTCCTTTTTTTCCTGATCAAATCGCTTTATGATCACGGCGGGAGCGCCGGCTGCCACACAATAATCAGGAATATCGCGTGTAACCACGCTGTTGGCGCCCACTACACTGTTCTTACCAACGGAAGCACCTACCACACATACATTTTCTCCCAGCCAGGCACCATCGTGAATCACGACTTCTTTCAGTTGTTCCACCGGCTGATCAATGACGGGCACGGTGATATCCTTATAGCCATGTAAATTATCGCTGAGATAGACTTTATCGGCAATCAGTACTTTTTTCCCGATTGAAATACCGGAAGTAGCATAAAAATGGCAGAAACGTCCCACATAGGTACCGTCCCCGATGCTGAGGCGGCAATGATGGTTTCCGGTAAGGGGCAAGCAGGCCAGCCAGCCGCCGGCATTGATATATACTTTATTCCCGATAAAAATATGCCGGGCTCCTTCCAGTTTTGTCCGTAATAAGCGGGCACGTGATCCCAGGCCACCCAGTTGTAATTTATACAACGGGTAGGTAAAGAGATAATACCAGGCCAGGCTGAGTTTTCTGAACATCGGGGTGTCCGTTAAGTAGCAGGCAAGGTAATACATTTTAGCTAATCGGTTGGCCGGACAAAAGCCGGGTAAACAGTAAATTAGTTACATTTGAGCCCGCCGGAAGCCGGTGATCCGCATGACTATTTTTGAACGCTTATATATCGCTGTATTTAAGGAAAAAGCCAAACGGGCCCTGTTTACAAAGGGACTGACGAAAGCCGTGCAACCTGATCTGAACCCGGCAACCGAACCCGGGGCTGTTCATTTCAAACATTTCGGGCTGATTGGAGATATTATTTATGCCATTCCGGCCATGAAAGCCCTGGCCGGGGAAAAGAAAATTCACCTGCACCTGCAGATCAATCAGAAGACGCTTTATAAAAAAAGCATGAAGCATCCCAATCAGGGAAAGATCCTGACGGAGAAGAGTGTGGAGATGCTGGCTCCTTTATTACTGGCCCAACCAGAATTTGCCGTCGTTGATATCCTGAAGGATCAGCGGATTGATTATGACCTGGATGAATTCAGGAATTTCCCGTTTGATTACAATACCAATCATATCTGCCGCTGGTATTTTCACATGTACGGCATTACGGCCGATCTGGGTCAGCCCTGGTTGAAGGTGGAGCCTGATTTCGCCTTTAAAAATGAAATCGTGATCGCCCGCAGTTTCCGCTACCGGGCACCTGGAATCAGTTATGCTTTCTTAGCGGCCTATCCGCATGTTACGTTTGTAGGATTGAAGGAGGAATACGAGGACATGAAAAAAGTGATCCCCGGTCTGAAGCACCGGACGGTGAACAATTTCCTGGAATTTGCACAAATCATAGCCGGGGCGAAATTTTTTATCGGCAACCAGAGTTTCCCCTTTGCCGTAGCCGAAGGGTTGAAAGTTCCGCGGGCACTCGAGCTATGCTTCGAATGTCCCAATGTAATTCCCGAAGGAAAGGATGCTTATGATTTTTTGTATCAGGCGCAGTTTGAGAAAGTGGTGAAGGAGCTGGAGCGGTTATCAATGAAAAAATGAACTTGAAATTTGTCCAAACCAAATCTTATAATTTAAATTCATCTATGAAACAACTTCTTCTCCCACTTGTCATTTCCGTGATTTTGTTTTCTTGCAAAAAGAATAATTCAACTCCCACATCCACTTTATCTAATGGGTTAGTTGCAAACTTGACATTTTCCGGAAACGCAAACGACCAGACATCAAACCAAAACCATGGTATTGTAACGGGTGCGACACTTACTACTGACAGATTTGGCAACAATAATCAGGCATATCTCTTCAATGGAAGCAGCAATTATATACGTATAAACAATAGCAGTTCTCTTGATTTAAAAGAAAGTTTTTCAATATCAGCCTGGATTAGCCCGGACGACTATACACTACCCGGAGTTGTCGTTTGGAATGGGGATCCTGCTTTTGCAAAAGATCCATATATTCTTTATTTCTCGAACCGTCCGGGGTACAACAGTATTGGAGTACGGAAAGATGCAGGAGCCGGCAATACAATTAATGAGGCATTTGCTCCTGCACAAGTGATTTTTTCTGGCGTCTGGACTCATGTCGTGGGAATTGGAAATGCCAGTACTAGGGAAATGAAACTATATGTAAATGGAGAACTAATGAAAACAGTGACAGTTCCCGATATGAGCATTGGTTATAGTACATCGGGTTTCTGGACCATGATTGGTGCAGCCCAAAGCAGTGCCGGAATTGACAATTATTTCAGGGGCAAGATTGATGATGTTCGCATATATAACAGAGAACTGACACGCGCAGAAATCACCGAATTATTCAAATTATAATTCAACAAATGACAGACCAGCTAAATGATGACATTAAGAAAAGTGCTTACTTCTCTAACCGGAATGTAACCAGCACCTCTTATTCTGACTACACGATTCCTCGTTACCTGAATCCTTATTTTACAGATTCAGATAAAAATCTGGACATTCTGGATATCGGATGTGGACTTGGCCAGACGCTTTCATTTCTGAAGAAGAAAGGATTTAACAGCCTATATGGCATTGACATTAACGATGAATCAATATCAATATGTAAACAAAACGGTTTATCTGTTGAAAAGATCAACGACACACGTGAATTTGCAAAACAGACAAGCCGAAAATTCGATCGGATTATCATGAGTCATGTACTGGAACATATCCGTAAAGAAGATATGATTGATACATTGATCCATATTAAAAAATATCTGCTTAAAGAGGGAGGGATTTTTTTATTGATGGTCCCCAATGCTCAATCATATACAGGATCATACTGGAGATATGAAGACTTTACGCATAACATTTTATTCACAGCAGGCTCCTGTATATATGTGCTTCGTTCAGCCGGATTCAGTGAAATTGAATTTATTGATCCGGATGGCACAAAGCATATGAATCCAATAAAAAGACTTCTCATTAAAACACTGATAGGCTATCACAGGCTCAAAGAAAATATCTGGAATAAGATCCTTCAAACATCCTTTCATGAAGGCAGTCCACGGATTTATACATTTGAATTGAAAGTAGCAGCAAAATAAAAACAGCGATTTGGCATGGTCAGTATTTTAAAGAAATGGCTCACAGGGATTGCCTTTCCTCACCTGCGTTCCAGTTATTCACAAAGCGGGGAAGACATTATCATTTGTGATCTGTTTACCAGGTTGGGTATTGCTCATCCTTCCTACCTGGACATCGGAGCTAATGAACCAATGGCACTAAGTAATACTTTCCGGCTTTATAAGCGAGGAAGTCATGGTGTTTGCCTGGAACCCAACCCCCGTCTTTTCCGGAAATTTGCCGAAAAAAGAAAACGAGATACAGTTTTAAATGCCGGCGTGGCATTTGACAACCGGAAAGAAGCCGACTATTATTTGTTTGCAGGAAATGCACACGGTTTCAGTACCTTTTCAAAAGAAGACGCTGACTTCTGGGTGCATACCGGGAATGATAAGGTCGGCCGGTTCTCCGTAGAACGTGTAATAAAAACGCCGTTATTAACAGTTCATGAAATTTTAAACGATTATTTCAGGGACTCCTACCCCAACTTTATTTCAATCGACGTAGAAGGATTGGATCTGCAAATTCTTAAAACAATAGATTTTTCCCGTTGCCGGTCTGAAGTGATTTGTGTAGAAACGCTTGAATATAGAGAAAACAACCAGGAAACAAAAAACATTGAGCTGATTGATTTCCTGAAACAGGCTGGTTATTTTATTTTTGCAGACAGCTACATCAATACCATTTTTTGTCGAAAAGAGAGTTACCCGAAAGCAGCAGACAACAGGTAACTCTGATTATCAGATATCCCTGATCACTTCCAAAAATCGTTGCATCCCTTTTCGTTTAGCCGCATCCAGCTGATAACTCAGGTGCAGGTTATAATATTTTTTCAGGTCATAGACCGGATAGGGATTCGCCGCTACTATTTCATCAATATGCGACAGCCCGGCTTTATTTCCTTCATTAAAAGCAGAAATAAAATCCTCAGGCAGCTGACGGGTGCTGACCCAGGCGGCAAACACAAAGGGCAGGCCGGTTATTTTTTTCCATTCAGAACCCAGGTCAAAGATAAAAGTGGAAATCCGGCGTTGCTCCAATGCGCGGTCACCGATTACCAGGCCGGCAGTAGTGCCTTTTATCTTTTCCCGGTAGTCTTCGTTGGAGGCCTCAATAATTTCAGGGTAGATACCCCAGTATTCCCGCATCAGGAATTTCAATAATGCCACGGAAGTCCGGCTCTGATAATCCAGGTATACTTTTTCTATTTCCAGCATCGGCACTTCACTGAATAAAGCCACGGAAGCAATCTCTCCCTCCGTGCCAATACAATAGTCGCTTACAATATGGTACTCGGGCAACTGGGGGATAACGGCCACGGGGATCAGTCCGAGGTCAATAGTTCCTTCCTTTAACATCCGGGCAATATTTGCCGGATAATCACCTGTTAATACCATCAAGTCAGAAACGGGTGGCTGCTCCAGTCCGTAAATAAGTGGTTTAGTATTCAGGTAGTTGACGATGCCTGTGCGAATCTTCTCCAATTGGGTTATTTTTGCCAGGCAAAGGTAACGAAGATGCCTTTGTTTTAAACAACACGCATGGAACTGACACCGCTTACCGCCATCTCCGCCATTGACGGACGTTACCGCAAACAGGTACAACACCTGGATGAATATTTTTCTGAATATGGCCTGATGAAGTACCGGGTACAGGTGGAAATAGAGTACCTGCTGTTCCTGGAAAAAAAGAAATTCTTCAGCCTGGGCAGTAAATCCATCAAACAACTCCAGCAGCTGATAGAAAATTTTGGCCCGGAAGATGCACAAGCCATCAAACTGATTGAAAACACCACTAATCACGATGTAAAAGCGGTTGAGTATTTTCTGAAAAATCAGCTGGAAAAATTTGGTGCTGCCGAGGCTAAAGAGTGGGTGCATTTCGGGCTCACTTCCCAGGATATCAACAATACAGCCATCCCGCTTTCCTGGAAGCATGCCATTGAATATGATTACCTGCCTTCCCTGCTCAACCTGAATATGGAACTGAAATTACTTGCGGATGAATGGAAAGAAATCCCCCTGCTGGCGCATACGCATGGACAACCGGCCAGTCCCACAAAACTCGGAAAGGAAATCATGGTTTTTACCGAGCGCATCCAGAACCAGATTGAGCAGTTTATCGGCATTCCATTCTCCGGTAAATTTGGCGGTGCCACGGGTAATTTCAATGCCCACCATATTGCTTTCCCCAAAACAGACTGGATAAAATTCGGAAATGAATTTCTGGCCAAACTCGGACTGAACCGGCAGCAATTCACCACGCAGATCGAACATTACGATAATCTGGCCGCTCACTTTGATGCCATGAAGCGGATCAATAATATCCTGATTGATCTGTGCCGCGATATATGGACCTATGTATCCATGGAATATTTCCGCCAGCGTACCAAGGCTGGCGAAGTTGGTTCATCCGCGATGCCGCATAAAGTAAATCCGATTGATTTTGAAAATGCGGAAGGCAACCTGGGACTGGCCAACGCCATCCTCGAGCACCTCGCTGCCAAACTACCTGTATCCCGATTGCAACGCGACCTTACGGACTCCACCGTACTGCGTAATATCGGAGTGCCATTTGCGCATACACTGATCGCCTTCCGTTCCATTGAAAAAGGACTGAGTAAACTGGTTGTGAATGACGCGAAGATTTATGAAGACCTGGAATACAACTGGGCCGTAGTGGCAGAAGCCATACAGACAATACTCAGACGTGAAAAATACCCCAACCCTTATGAGGCTCTCAAAGACCTGACCCGGGGTAACAATAAAATTGATAAGAAAGCTATTCACGGATTTATTGACGGGTTGAAAGTAAATGCTTCAATTAAAAAAGAGCTGAAGAAAATCACTCCGCATAATTATACCGGGATCAGCCCTTTTAAGTAAATTCAGGCCGGAACCAGCCTGTAGACAGATGAAAAAAACCTTATTCGCCTGCGTGCTTTTTGCAGTCAGTATACTGCAAGTTACCGCACAGATAAACCTGGCGCAGGGACTTGTTTCCTATCACCCATTTACCGGAAATGCCAATGATGCGGGCCCCAATGCCATACATGGAAATGTCTCCAATGCCACGTTAACATCAGACCGAAACGGAAACGCCAATAGCGCTTATTATTTCAATGGCAATGCCTTTATAGACCTCCCCTATAACAATGCTTATAGCTTTTCCCCACAAGGAACATTTTCCATTTCTGTATGGGTACTCCCAGACCAGAATAATACCTGGCCGGCCCAGGCTGTAGTGGTGAAAGCTCCCCTGCATACAGACTTCAACATGTCAGCATGGAATTACGGAACGTATATATTTTCTTACAAAGCCATGAGTGGCTATGCTTACAACCACATTCTGAATGGTAGTACAACTTTTGTACAGAACCTGTGCTGGTATAATATCACCAGTACGTATGATAATGGAAAATGGCATCTGTATGTGAACGGGCGGCTGGAAGATCAAAACCTGTCGCAGACGAATTTCATTTTGCAGGATGGATTCTCCCGTATTTTTTTTGGTAAGAAAGGGGAGTCAAACGGTGATTGGTACCAGGGCAAGATGGATGAAGTCAGAATTTATAACCGTGTATTAAATCAGCAGGAAATTGACTCCCTCGCTCACACAGCGGCAGGCACAAAAACCGTCAACGACCTTTCCCTTTGCGAAGGGGAATCCGTACAATTAAGTGCCAGCGGTGCAAACAGTTATTCCTGGAGCCCGGCAACCGGTCTTTCCAATTCATCGGTTGCCAACCCGGTTGCCAGTCCGACGGCAACGACACGTTACTTTGTAACGGGCGCTGATGCTGCTGGATGTACAAGTACAGACAACCTGTTGATAACCGTAAATCCAACACCTGTAGTGTCTGTATCAAATGACTCACTGGTATGCGAAAATTCGATAGTCCCGCTTAACGCAACCGGGGGAATACAATACAGTTGGCTGCCTTCTGCAGGACTGAGCAACAGCGCTATTGCCAATCCTGTTGCCACAGCTGTTGCCACTACAAAATATGTTGTAACGGTAACTAATAATAACGGATGCACTGCTAAGGATTCTGTACTATTATCGGTCAGAAAGACTCCCGTATTCGACATATCTCCTGCAGCGGACGCCTGTATTAAAAAATCCGCCCAGCTTACTGCTTCTGGTGGTGATATTTATTTGTGGACTCCTGGTACAAGTCTGAATAACCCTGCCCTATTTAACCCAATAGCCAGCCCGGTAGTCACAACCATTTATTCTGTTACAATTACCGACACCATCTGCAGGGTAACTAACACACTCAGTACACAGGTCAAAATCTGGCCAGCGCCCGGCATTTCAATTCAAAAAACGGGCGATGTGGATTGTAGCAATGGCAGCAGTCAGCTCACTGCTGCCGGAGGTATCACCTATAGCTGGCAGGCAGATCCGACTTTAAGTGATCCGGATATTGCCAATCCGGTAGCCAGTCCAACTGCCACCACCACTTACTTTGTCAACGTAACGGATCAGCATGGATGTACAAATTCTGACAGCGTGATTGTTTATGTAACTACAGACAACAAAAGTGGTTACTACATTCCAACAGCTTTCACTCCAAACAATGACGGCGTTAACGACTGTTTTGGAATCAGGTATTGGGGCAGTGTGAAAGAGATTGATTTCAGCATTTACAACAGATGGGGGCAACGGGTATTTCATGCAAAGAAGGCCGATGCCTGCTGGGATGGAAAACTGAATGGGATTGCACAGGATGCGGCAGCTTATGTGTACGTAATCAAAGCCAAAACAAATTGCGGGGATGTTTTCAGGAAAGGAACAATGGTTCTGATCCGGTAATTACTACTTATATTTTCAAAAATGGACAGATTATTTTTCTTCCTGTTCTTGCTGGCTTTTAATACTCTTATTGCTCAAAACAACAGCGAAGGTGGGTTGATTGCCCGCTTTCCTTTTGATGGAAATGTTGAGGATGCCACCGGAAATAAAAACAATGGCACACCACATACCATTCAATTCACATCAGACCGGTCCGGCAAGCCGAACAGCGCCTGTTATTTTAACGGTATTAATTCCTATATAGAGTTGCCTGCAAGCCCACTGTTCAATTTTTCACCCAGAAGCAGCTTTACCATTTCACTTTGGGTTCTTCCCGATAAAGGGAATAACTGGCCCGCTCAGGCATTAATTGTCAAATCCCCTTATCATTATGATTTCACACAGTCTGCCTGGACATATGGGGTTTATTTACTAAACTACCGGGCAATGAGCGGGTATGCCTATAATCATCTGCTGAACGGGTATACAGCTTTCACAAGCCCGAGTTGCTGGTACCAGATTACGGTGACGTATAACAAGGGATTCTGGAAAATGTACATAAACGGAAAAGAGGAATCCGGTAACGGCAACGTTAGTGACTTCATTGAAAATAACAGCAAGGCCCGTCTGGTGATCGGAAGAAAAGGCGCTTCAGCAGGTGATTGGTTCAAAGGAAAACTGGATGAAATTCGTATATACAACAGGGTATTGACAGACGAAGAGATTAAACTGTTATCCACAAACCCCTGCCCTCCTGCAGATTGTTCTGCCCGTATACCTGCCCGTTTTGATTACCGTGTTACTAATTGCTTTAAGGTCGCATTTACATTACAAGCCGGGAAAAGCAAACAACTCACTTCTGTAACCTGGAATTTTGGAGACGGCAAAACCGGTACCGGTTCAAATCCTGTACACCTGTTCCCAGGATACGGTACATATAAAGTAACAGCGATAGCCAGCAGTCAACCGAATTGTCGTGATACATTCACCCGGATCATACAAATTAAACCCGCAAAGGCCGGCTTCAGTATTTCGGAGCAGGGGCAACCCGGTAAAATTGCCTTTAAAGCAATACGCAACGGGAATGTGCTGAACTGGCATTTTGGAGATGGCACAAATGCCGGAGATGAAGCCATAGTGGTACACCAGTACACCGAAAGCGGCGATTATACCAGTTCTTTGATAGCTATCAGTCCTTCAGGTTGCCGCGATAGCGTTCAGCAGTCCATCACCGTACAGCTACCGGAAAAAATTTCAGCAGGGCAGCCCGCAATAACGGCTCCCGCAACAGCTGTCGCATTACCCGCTGCACAACTGGAAAAAAGAGGAAAAGAAATCATCCGGAAAATTGAAGTCGTTCAGGATTCCGTAACTGTGCTACTGTATGACAACGGCATTATCGACGGCGACAGTATCACCCTTCTGCTGGATGAGCAGGTGTTGCTCACCAACCGGTTACTGACCGGGAATCCCTTGCGGCTGATGATCCCCGTTTCACGCGATAAAGACCGGCATGAACTGACCATGTATGCCGAAAACCTGGGCAGTATTCCTCCGAATACAGCCTATATGGTAATAATGGACGGAACAGTTAAACACGAGATTTACATCAGTAGCAGTAAAAAGAGTAATGGCGTGGTATTATTTACACGAAAACAATAAGCGGTTGAAAATATTCAGGCATCCGGCTAATTAAAAAAAGAGTAGGATTTTTTGTAAATTTATCACGGATTTAATTACCGGAAGATGAAAAAAACCTTATCCCTGCTTTTCCTGTTAACCGTACTCACTCATTGGATCAATGCCCAGCCTCCCTGTAACCCAAGGGGTGATTTTTCGTTTAGCAGAAATCCATGTGCCCCGTTAGAAGTTACGTATTCCACCACAGCTACCGGGTTCAGTAATATCCGCTGGTTTTTTGGCGATGCTGCCGTAGCAACAGGCAATTCGTCAGTAATTCATACGTATGCATTTACCAGCAGCTACCAGGTCACCCTGATAGTGGACTATCCCACCTGCTCAGACACCATCACAAAACTGATTGCCCTGGATATTCAGCAAGACAATCAATTAATACAAACCAACGACACTTTAATCTGTTCAGGGAGCAGTAAACAAATAAAAACCAAAGCCGGTGCACAGGTATGCTGGAGTCCGGTTACGGGACTGGATAATCCGAATTCTCCCAACCCGGTCACTTCAGTTACGCAGACTACTACCTACTACCTGCACTCATTGACAACCGGAGCCAACCTGATAACAAATGGCGACTTTAGTGCCGGCAGCAGCGGTTTCAATTCACAGTATTTATATGATCCTGGGTCAGGTTATAACCCCGGCGTTTATACGGTTACCAATAATTTACAGGCCTGGCACCCTGCTATGCCCGCTTGCGGAGATCACACAACCGGGACCGGAAACATGATGGCCGTCAACGGAGCGGAAACCCCAAACGAAAAAGTGTGGACACAGACTATCGCCGTACAACCCAATACAAACTACATGTTTTCAACGTGGCTGCAGCACGTCACATCTTCCAACCCGGCCCGGCTGCAGTTCTCCATCAATAATGTAACTCTCGGCCCGGTATTTGTCGCCAACAATACAACCTGTATCTGGGACCAGTTTTATGCAACCTGGAATTCGGGGAATAACACAACGGCAGTTATCTCTATTGTTAATCAGAATACAGTCTATTCCGGTAATGATTTTACACTTGACGATATTGTATTTGCCCCCTTGCATTTTTCAACGGATAGTGTCAGAATTACCGTTGAGAAGCCGGCAGTTATTACATCCGCAGACCAGTCCGTTTGTCTTGGAAAATCGGTACAGCTGAATACGGCAGGGGGCATTTCCTACAGCTGGACTCCCGCCAGCGGATTATCAAATACGGCAATACCCAACCCCGTCGCAACCCCCCTGGCTACTACTGAATATATTGTATCAGGCACAACCGTCAACAACTGTACAGGCAAAGACACCGTCCTTGTCACCGTCAATCCCTTACCCGTAGTCAGTATTATCCCCGATACCAGTGTGTGCGAATCCGGCAGTATTCAGCTATTTGCGGGTGGTGGTACCAGTTATAGCTGGTCGCCGGCAGCCACACTCAGCAATTCCACCATAGCCAATCCGGTTGCCTCCCCGCAGTCCGATACACGCTATACTGTATCCGTTACTTCTGCCGATGGTTGTATCAACACAGATTCCGTTAACGTAACTGTACGTACCACCAACGGTTTTTTTATAGATCCGGCTCCGGAAATCTGTGAAAAAAGCAGCATCCTGCTCAATGCAGGTGGTGGAAACCGTTATAGCTGGACACCTGCCGGAACGGTAAATGATCCCACGGCCTCTTCACCAACAGCTACGCCCTTAACTACCACGCTTTATACGGTTTTAATAACTGACACGGTTTGTAATAGCAGTAAATCGCTGAATACATTGGTGACCGTAAACAGTCTTCCCCTGATCTCTGTGTCCAAGTCAAACGATATTGATTGTGTCAACGGCAGCAGCCAGTTACAGGTAACCGGAGGCATTTTCCAATATCAGTGGACACCTGCCACCGGACTCTCATCAACCAACATAGCCAATCCGGTAGCAACACCTGCAGACACAACGGTCTATACGGTAACCGCAACTGACAGTAAGGGGTGTGTAAATACAGATGCCATTACTGTAAATGTGTCCTATACGGGCAAAATGCTTTACCTGATGCCCACCGCCTTTACACCCAACGGCGATGGGAAAAATGATTGCTATGGTATAAAATACTGGGGCCCTGTTCAAGAACTGGATTTCAGTATCTACAACCGGTGGGGAGAAAGGGTGTTTCATACAAACAACCCGAATGCCTGCTGGAATGGATTATACAAGGGTGCCCGGCAGGATGCGGGTGTTTTTGTCTATGTGGTCAAGGCAAAAACATTATGCGGTGATGCATTTAAAAAAGGAACATTTGCGTTAATCAGATAAAAAATAACACTATCCGGCTACTGTTTTTATTTGCAACGGCTCTTCTGGGCACAATCACCAATCCACTGTATAGTCAGCGCGGAAAGAACCTTGTCGTTAATGGTGATTTCAGTGCGGGGAATACCGGTTTCACTTCCGAATACCAATATAATCCTTACTCCGGATTTGACCCGGCTATGTATACCGTTACGGCAGACTTAAAAGCCTGGCACCCTTCCATGCCCTCCTGTGGTGACCATAGTTCCAAAAAGGGTAAAATGCTGGTGGTAAACGGGGCTGAAATTCCCAACGTAAAAATCTGGTCGCAGACAATCAGCGTCAAACCCAACACCACATATATTTTTTCAACCTGGCTGCAGCATGTTACTTCTTCCAATCCCGCGCGGCTGCAATTCTCCATCAATAACACATCCATAGGACCCGTGTTTAAAGCAAACAATTTAGCCTGTATCTGGGATAATTTTTATTCCACCTGGCATTCAGGAAAAAACACAACGGCTACCATTTCCATAATCAATAAAAGCCGTGAATATACCGGGAATGATTTCACCATCGACGATATCTATTTTGGCGTAGCCGATGAACAACCTCCGCCGGCTGACTGCAGCAATAAAGCATCCGCCCGTTTTGAATTTAAAGTAACTGATTGTTTCAATTCAACTTTCAGGCTGACTGAAAAAAAGAACAAACGGCTGACCGGCGTAAGCTGGAATTTCGGAGACGGCAGCATTGGCAATGGCAGTACCCCCTCGCACCGGTATAAAAAATACGGTAATTATAAAGTCACGGCCATCGTCAGCAGCTGGCCATCCTGTACGGATACGTTTACCCGGATTGTACAAATTAAACCGGCAAAAACAGCATTCGGCATCACGGAACAGGGGCAACCCGGAAAAATTGCCTTTACCGCGATACGGAACGGGCATACACTGGCCTGGGATTTTGGCGATGGCCTAAAGGGCGGAGATGAATCCATCGTGGTACATCAGTATACGGAAAGCGGCGATTATATCAGTACACTTACGGCCACCAGTGCGGCCGGTTGCCGGGATAGTTTTCAAAAATCCATCGCCATACTGCTACCTGAAAAAATGCCGGCCGGCCAGCCCGCAATAACGGGTCCCTCAACAGCGGTGGCATTACCCGCCGCACAACTGGAAAAAAGAAACAAAGAGATTATACGGACAATAGAAGTAGTGCAGGATTCTATAACTGTGTTACTGTATGACAATGGGATTATCGACGGCGACAGCATCACCCTGTTGCTGGATGACCAGGTGCTGCTGATTCATCAATTGCTGGCCCGGACGCCCCTGCAATTACGGATCCCCGTTTCCCGTGATAAAGAAAGTCATGAACTGACCATGTATGCGGAAAACCTGGGGAGTATTCCTCCCAATACCGCGTATATGGTAATTATGGACGGAACTGTAAAATATGAGGTTTATATCAGCAGCAGTAAGAAGAGTAACGGTGTGGTATTATTTACCCGCCGGCCGCCGGACTGAATACACGAGGATCGGTTTCCCGTCCAGATCCCGTTTTAATAAGAGGTGAAATCCGGCATTCAGCAATACTTTCTGCGAAGGTAGATTCGGGGTTTCCGTTACGGCAAAAATCTCTTCGCGTGCTGTTTGTTCCCAGAAATAATTCAGCCCGGCTTTGGTCAGTTCTGTAGCATACCCCTTACCCCACTGTGCCGGAATCAACGCATAGCCCAATTGTATTTTCGTGGCATCATACGGCAGGGGAATAATGGCAAATGTGCCTATGAAGCTCCCGCTCCCTTTTTCTTCCACCATCCAGCGTCCCCCTTCTTCCGGTTCCCCCGCTGCCAGCATCTCATTCAAAGCCGCATCACTTTCATCCCTTGTCTTGGCCGGGCGGATAAAACGCATCACCTCCGGATCTCCGTTCAACATAAAAAACCGCTCATGATCATCTGCCGTAAGTTGCCTAACTACTAACCGCGCTGTTTCAAATACTATCATAAAACTGATTCATTAACCGAAATCAATACTGTATTCCCTATTCTCTATTTTCCACTCTCCACTCTCCACTCACCACTCTCCACTCTCCACTCACTTATGTATTTCACTCGTAAAATGAAACTCAATATCCGGATTATTAGCTTTCTCCGTATTGAGGAACCACTCACTCTGTGCCAGGTAAACCGGGTGACCATCTTTATCCTCCCCTGAATTTGATTGTTTGAACCGGAGAAAATCCTGAAGTTTAGCCGGATCCTTGCTGGTCAGCCAGCAGGCTTTGTAAAATGGCAGTGAATTAAAGACTACAGAAGCCCCGTACTCATGCAGCAGGCGGTATTGGATCACTTCAAACTGGAGTTCCCCCACACAACCGATAATTTTTTTATTGCCGCCAAACTGGGTAAACAACTGGGCCACGCCTTCATCGGTGAGCTGCATCAGTCCTTTTTCCAGCTGTTTGGTTTTCATCGGGTCCTTATTCACCACTTCTTTGAATATCTCGGGTGAAAAGGAAGGGATACCGGTAAAAAAGAAATTCTCTCCTTCCGTCAGCGTGTCTCCTATTTTAAAATTGCCCGTATCAAACAGACCTACCACATCACCGGCATAGGCGTCTTCAATTATACTTTTATCCCTGGCCATAAAGGAATAAGGATTACTGAACCGTACATCCTTATCCAGCCGCACGTGATGAAAATATTTATTGCGCTCAAATTTTCCTGAACATACCCGGAAGAAAGCGATACGGTCACGGTGTTTGGGATCCAGGTTCGCATGAATTTTAAACACAAAGCCGCTCATTTTTTCTTCTTCCACATTCACTTCCCGGGTGGTGGTAGTACGACTCCTGGGCATAGGTGCAATCCGGATAAATGTATCCAGCATTTCCTTTACCCCGAAATTATTAATGGCACTTCCGAAAAAAACCGGGGCTACTTTTCCGGCCCGGTAATCTTCCACACGCAAGGCCCCATGTACGCCATCCACCAGTTCCACGTCTTCCCGCAATTGGGCGGCATCATGTTCTCCCAGTTTTTCATCCAGAATTTTATCCTGTATATCCGAAATGGAAATGCTGTCTTCATCTGCCTTAGTATTGGCAGTAAACAGCAGCAGGTTTTTCGAATCCAGATTATAGACTCCTTTGAATTCCTTTCCGCTGTTGATGGGCCAGGTCATCGGGTGCAGGGAAATGGTCAGTTCCTTTTCAATTTCTTCCAGCAGGTCAAACCGGTTCTTACCATCCCGGTCCATTTTATTTACAAATACAATAACGGGTGTATCCCGCATCCGGCATACTTCCATCAGCCGGCGGGTCTGGTCTTCCACCCCGTTTACACTATCAACCACGAGAATAACACTGTCCACCGCCGTAAGTGTACGGTAAGTATCTTCCGCAAAATCCTTGTGACCGGGAGTATCCAGCAGATTGATGAGGGTATTGTTATACTCAAAACTCATGACCGATGTGGCAACCGAAATACCCCGTTGCCGTTCAATCTCCATAAAGTCACTGGTCGCGAATTTTTTAATCTTATTGCTTTTCACGGCACCGGCTACCTGTATGGCGCCGCCAAACAGCAGGAACTTCTCTGTTAAGGTAGTTTTACCGGCATCCGGGTGGGAGATGATCGCGAACGTGCGCCGGCGTTGAATTTCGTTATGATATTTCATGTTGAACGTTGACACCGGAAGAAGTCAGTTTACAGGCTGCTCCGGGGAGGCGCAAAGGTAACAAAGGGGGGGCATTTTGCCGCAACTTACCCGTTGTTTCCGGGTGGTATGGGCTCCTCAACTGCCGGTGGACGTTGAAATTCAAAATCGACCACATTTTCAATAGCTTCTTTTTCTTCCTGTTTATGCTGTTTGTAGCCAAACAGTGCCGCCAGTCCGAATACGGCCACAGCGAGGTAACACCAGATTGTATAACTCACTTTTATCATCATACTGCCCAGTTGGGCAAAACCGGCCGTATCATCCGCTGTTTTCCCCGGCGATTTTAAATCCATATTCAGCTGAATCATCATGGCAATCAGCATGACCGCAGCCAGTAAACCGGCGGACATGGTAATCACCGGGCGCAAACGGGAGGCGGATACACTGAAAACGAGACCGGCAGCGGCGGCCAGCAAAGCTACCAGGGTAAGTATATTGGGCCAATCCTTCAGTCCGCCCGACAAACGCCGGTCTTTTTGCTTTTCCTGATCCGCATTTTTATTCAGGTCCCCATATTGCGGGAAACCATGCATTTTCCATTCCCGGCCGGTAGCCATCCCGATACCGGAATTAGAGGCAATCACGGTATCATTGCAACGGATTTCCGCAAATGGCAGGAAGAACAGCAGTATACCCACGGTAAATGCTATTGTAGTCGTATACCGCATTTTTAACCATTTTTCCCAACCGGGAGTGGGCGTATTGCCGGCAGTGCTGTCCATTGTTTTTAATTTGTGGCAATATACTGCATTGGTGGTTTATATGGCCTGATCGCCTCTCCGGAACCGCATTTACCATCCAAATAAAAAATTGCCCTCCTGTTACATCTTGTGGTAATTTTGAGCCATGCTCCGCCGGTCTGTAGAAATAGTCTTCAGCAGTATTAAAATGACACTGCAGGAATTATGGAAAAACAAACTCCGTACATTCCTGTCGTTGCTGGGGGTAACGTTTGGCATATTCTGTATCATCAGTGTGCTGGCCGTGGTCAACAGCCTGGAACAAAATATCCAGAATGAAGTAAAGGCTTTGGGCACCAATACCATTTATATTGACAAATGGGATTACAGTGCCGGTGGCGGACCTGATTATCCCTGGTGGAAATATGTAAACCGGCCTTCTCCTAAATATGAGGAATTAAAACAGATCAAGGAGCGCACCCCCAGTGCAAAATATGCCGCGTTTAAAATCAGTATCTCCGATAAAATCGCTTACGAGAATAACCAGCTGAGCGGGGTGAATGTGTACGGTATCAGTGAGGAATTTAATGATATCCAACCGGTGGATATCGCTCATGGCCGTTACCTCTCCGACGCGGAATTCAGCCAGGGAAGCCCCGTTGCCGTTATCGGTAATGAAATAGCCGAAAAATTTTTCCTTGATCCGGAAAGAGCCATTGGAAAAATGATCAGCTGCCGGGGAAAGAAAGTCACGATAACCGGTGTTATCAAAAAGCAAGGGAAGACCATGATCGGCGGCTGGCAGTTTGACCAAAGCGTCGTTCTCTCCTACCGCTATGCCCGAAATATCATGGATCAGCGCCGGGCCGATCCCCTGCTACTGGTACAGGGACAGGATTATATTACCAGCAAGGCATTAATAGATAACCTGACCGGCACATTACGGGGTATACGCAAACTGCCTCCAACTAAAGAAGAAAACTTCGCACTGAATGACATCAACGACTTCAGCGATGCCATCAGTGAAGCGTTTGTGAGTCTGAATATCGGCGGGTGGGCCATTGCCACTTTATCGCTGATAGTGGGTATGTTTGGCGTGGCCAATATCATGTTTGTATCCGTACGCGAACGGACCAGTCAGATCGGATTAAAGAAAGCGATCGGAGCTAAAAGCAGAATCATATTAACGGAGTTCCTCCTGGAGTCTGCCTTTCTTTGTATCATCGGCGGACTCGTCGGCTTAACCTTTGTCTTTCTCCTTACAAAAATTCTGTCGGGGGCGCTCGAATTCCCCGTGTATATCTCCACCAGTAACCTCGTACTCGCCATCGGCATCTGTGTGCTGGTTGGCGTGATTGCCGGTTTTATCCCCGCCCGTCAGGCTGCCAGAATGGATCCGGTGGATGCGATACGGAGTAAATGATGTGACGATATGCCGATTTGCTAATCGGCTAATTACCTACTTTTGCCCCATGCCCACCATTCTCGCTATAGAATCGAGTTGTGATGAAACATCCGCAGCCGTATGTACGGACGGGAAAGTGTTGTCCAATTTTATTGCCACACAGGCTGTACATGAACAATATGGAGGGGTGGTACCCGAGCTGGCTTCAAGGGCCCATATGCAGCATATTGTACCGGTAGTGGAGAAAGCCCTGAAAGAAGCAGGAACCGCGCTGGCCGGGGTGGATGCCATTGCATTTACACAATCGCCCGGACTGATCGGTTCATTACTGGTTGGCGGACAGTTTGCCAAATCGCTGGCACTCTCTCTCCATAAACCACTGATAGCCGTGCATCATATGCAGGCGCATGTGCTGGCCAACCTGATTGAAGATCCGAAACCCGCTTTCCCTTTTCTATGTTTAACCGTTAGCGGAGGACATACCCAGATTGTATTATGCGAAAGTCCGGTACAGATGCGGGTCATCGGTGAAACAATAGATGACGCGGCCGGAGAAGCTTTTGACAAATCGGCGAAACTGCTCGGACTGCCTTATCCCGGGGGGCCGCTGATTGATAAATATGCCAGAGAAGGAAACCCGCATCGATTTTCGTTTCCGGAACCACAACTCGCCGGACTCAATTTCAGCTTCAGCGGATTAAAAACATCCATCCTTTATTTTCTGCAGAATGCGGGAAAAAGTAATTTGTACAAGGAAGAGTTTGCGGCAACTGAAGAAGAAAAAAATAAATTTATAGAGGAAAATCTGGCCGATATCTGTGCCTCTGTGCAGCACCGGATCATTACAATCCTGCTGAATAAAGTAAAAAAAGCGGCACAGGAAACCGGCATCCGTGATATCTGCCTGGCAGGAGGTGTTTCTGCAAACAGCGGACTCCGCTCCGCATTTACGGAAATGGGTAAAAAGCAAGGTTGGAATACATTTATCCCGGCTTTCCAGTACTGCACGGATAATGCAGGCATGATCGCCATTACCGGTTATTATAAATTCCTGGAAGGTAAAACAGTACCACTCTCCGTTACTTCCAACGCCCGGGCTGAATGGTAATACCGCGCAAGTAATTGTTATGGCCAACACGTATTTTCAGTTCAGGCAATTCATTATTCACCAGGATCAGTGTGCCATGAAAGTCACCACCGATGGTTGCCTCTTTGGCGCCTGGGTGGCCGTCCAATTAAAAGATAAAACAACCACGGATCATTTACTTGATATCGGTGCCGGCAGCGGGCTGCTGAGCCTGATGGTACACCAGCAACTGCCGCAAAGCCGGATTGACGCCGTGGAGATTGACACACCCGCCGCCACCCAGGCAGTTATGAATATTGATCTGGCCGGAAAAAAGGATCGTATTTCGGTTCACCATACAGATATACTCCGCTTCTCCCCGGAAAATAAATACGATTACATTTTCAGCAACCCGCCCTTTTATGAAAAGGAACTGAAAGGAAACAATCTGCAAAAAAATACAGCACACCATAATGACGGGTTACGTTTGCAGGAATTAGTAGCCCAAATAAACCGTTTACTGAAACCGGAAGGGCATTTTTATTTATTACTGCCCTTTAAACGCAGGGAAGAAATCAGCAGCCTGCTGAACGATGCCGGTTGCCGTATTATACAGTGGATCCAGGTAAAACCGGCCGTTCACCTGGATTATTTCCGGCTACTGATTGAAGGCCGCTTCGGCAATGAGACAAACAGCCATGCACAACCGGAAGAGCTTAGTATTAAAAACAAAACCGGGGAATACACTACCGCATTCACCGGTTTATTAAAGCCTTATTATTTGTACCTGTAGCCGGCTTAACGGCCCGCTGCATAATCACGGAGGTATTCAAAACCAGTCGTGAGTTCCCCTTTATTTACAATAGTGGCCCTTGAAATCATTTCTGATCCGTTTTTCATGAGGTCTTCCAGAATAAACTTGATCAGTTGCTCACCAAAATACCGGCTCGCGTCACGTGGCAATTCATTGGGCAGGTTTCCCACCGCCATCAGGTCGATGGAGCCGGGAAGATATGGTGCCGTCTTTTCCAGTGTTTGCTTATCCACTCCGTAAACCGGATCCGCAATGGACTGGTCGCCCAGGTTGATGGGAACCGAACCGTCCGCATCATCCGTAATATCGGCGATGGTCTGAATGATAAAATCATCTTTCGGAACGTCTGTCTTATCAAAAAGCCGGGGAATGGTTTTATCCCAGTATACCCCGTTCATCAGGATGTCTGTTTGCGCCGTATAGGGAAGAAAGCGGCAACGATAGTCCTGCGGATGATTGTGAAAGTCTTCCCGGTTATACTTTCCGGTTACTTTGTGTTCGTACAGTTCGGCCCCTTTGATCTGCGTATACACGGGATAGGAAAAACGGCGTCGCAGATAGTCATCATTCTCCACTTCATGGATCCCCATCAGGTTCATTATCTCCAGGATACCATGGGCCACCCGGCCGGAGCCGGTTATGGCGATTTTTACATTCGGCAGCCGCAGTCCGAAATAATTATGGATCAGTTCCCGGAAACTGCGTTGTTTATATACCCGGTCCAGGTTATATAAACCGGTACGCAGTCCGTAAGCCATCATACCATTATGCGCCCCCACCACGCCGGCAAAAAAGCCAAACCCGATGATCCGCTGCCCGTCTTCATGTTCCAGGCATTCATAATCAACCAGGGTGATATTCTTTTCCATGACCGCTTTGAGCAGCGGCTGATTATGCGGTTGTTTTTTCTTGGTATGGGAGAAAAAAAGATAGGTTTTACCTGGAATCAGCTGCGCCACCGGCACTTCTTTTATGCCGAACAACACATCGCAATCCGACAAGTCATCCTTTACTTCAACACCGGCAGAAAGATACTCCCGGTCACTAAAACACCGATCCGGTGAACTCTGCACAAAAATCTGAATATCAGTACTGTTTTTCAGTATCCACTTACATTGGGCGGGGGTCAGGGCGACCCGGTTATCTGCAGGAATCTTTCCTTCCCGGATTAATCCGATCTTTTTCATATAGCCAGTCTGTTTTGTAGCTGCAAATGTCCAGTATCCCGGGCTGTCAGACAAATTGATTTCGGACAGGTCTTTGGCATAATAAATGTTGTAACTTTGATTTTACGGGAATATATTTTACTTTAAGGTTACAAAACATCCGCCGGTATTTACCAAACCAAAAGGGGGTCGCATGCAAAATCGTTTTTCGTTTCTTTTTTTAGGAATTACAGCACTGACATTCAGCCTGTTATCATGTGATAAGCCCAGTGCAGATACCGACACCCCAACGGGCCCATTCAAATTAAGCTATGGCGATTCTATTATTTATTTGAAGCCGGTTGCAGGCGATTATATAGTTCAACCCGAACAAACCAGGCCCGGTACGTATACCGCATTCCCGGATGGTATTGAAATTGATGACAAAACCGGCGCCATCAATGTCTCCAACAGTGAAACCGGTTTGCGTTACCGTATTACCCATACAGCACCCAATGGCGATTCCACATCCACGATGGTGGTATTATCCGGAATTACTTTCCGCGATCATTTCTATTATCTGTCGGCCGGCGATTCCATTGCCAATCCGGTTTATAATGCAGCAGAGAGCCGTTTATTACCAATAACAGGATCCAGCTTCGATGAAGGTAACCTGGCCAATACCGGTGGCTGTTCTGTAAAAACGGATAATGGTTCCATAAACCTCGCTGAATCCGTACGTAAAGGCGTATTCGGTGCAAACCCGCGCAACGACGATAAAAAAGAAGTAGAGATAAAGTACAGGATCAATGATGCCAGCGGCAAATCCCTTAATAAACTGAAAGTGCTCCTGTATTGGTATGAAACAGTAGCCGATGTGCCGCAGTACGTCTGGGATATTCTGCATGACCGTACCACTGAAGGCGTATTTCTGCGTGGCAACGGAGCAGTAAGCAATGATCCTGCATTGGCCGGACGGCCCCAGAAAGTGGCGAAACCCCGCCCACCCTGCGTTATAATTGTTGCGCATTAATGCAGGCGTAGCATTATTTTTGATAAGCTTTACCGCTTATCATGAAATACCTGTTTTCCTTTTTATTTGTACTGGCTGTACTGGGCTGGCTTTGGGCACAACAGCGTACTGCTGCCGGCGGCACATACTGGACCGTGTACGCGGAGGCTGAAAAAAATTATAAGGAAGCGGAACAAAGCTCTTTCACTAAAAACTATTCGGAAGAAAAAGAGGAAGCACTCAATCGTACCGCTCTCCGGTTATTCCTCCAGGTGATCCCGTTTTTTGAATCCGGCCGGCTGGATTCTCTTTCCGTAATCACGCATACCCGTATCGGTTCCATCTATCATTATCTAGATTCACTGGAAGCGGCCAAAGAACATTATCTGAAAGCTATCCGTTGGGGCCGGCAAAATACCAGCCTGCCCGACTCCTTTCTTTTCAAACCCTGTCTGTATGCCGGTACGGTTTATTACAGCCTGCATCAGTACGACTCTGCCGTTTCATTTTACAAACAGGCGGAAACGATCAGTGAAAAATATACAAGCCCGCTGACGGATCAGCAACGTCTGTACAACCAGCTGGGATTGATTCATTATGAAACCGGCAATTATAAACAGGCACGTAATTATTTTGACAAAGCACTTTCAAAACTTTCACCCGCAGACCCTGCCCTGAAAGAACTGCGGGTAACCTATCAAAACAATATCGCCTCGGCCCTGCTCAACCTGGAGCAATATGAAGAAGCTAAAGCCATCTACCTGCAGTTATTGCCCTCTCCCGTTTATAAAAATGTGATCCGGCAAAACCTCGGCATGATTGATCTCAGCCTGGGTGCCCCGGCAGACGCCATCCGTTGGTTCAGACAAACAACACCGGCACCGGATAATACGGTGCAGCTGTACAATAAAATGGCAAAGGCTTTCCTGGAAATGAAGCTCCCTGATTCTGCCGCCTTTTACCTGGCGCTCGCCGATACGGAAAACAAAAAACGAAACGGCAATACAAAAAATGTAACGTTTGGACTTACACTGACACACCAGGCAGAACTGGCTTTGTCAAAACATCAGCCGGCAAAGGCAGTTGCGTTATATCAGCAGGCGGTCATTCAGTTTCATCACATGTTTAACGACACCGCATTCAGCAGTAATCCTGAAAAATTCACCGGCGTCTATTCCTATATTCAGCTTTTCAACGCACTTTGTGATAAAGCGGATGCCTTGCAAACACTCTACCAGCAATCAAAAGAAATTACCCCGCTGGCGCAGGCGCTGGATGCCTACCAGGCAGCATTCCGGCTGGCCAGTTATGTGGAACACACCTACGACTCTGATGAAGCCCGGCTTTTTCTTGGAAAAATAAAACACCATATACACAGCAAGCCGATTGACATCAGCCTGCAGTTATATGAACTGACAGGGAAAATAAATTACCTTGAGCAAACCTACAATTTCGATCAGCTGAATAAAGCGTCCATCCTCACGCTGAATGTACAGGAGAATGAATTGCGCACTAATAACAACCAGGAAAAAGGATTAATCACGAAAGAAACGAACATAAAAAAAAGTATAACCCGGCTGATACTGGAAGCCGGCCGGGAGAAAGACAGTACCCGTCTCGGCGAACTCAGATCGGCCGTCCGGGATCAGGAAATAGAACTGGGAAAAATCCAGGATAAAATTGCCGCAGATCCGCAATGGAGTATCCGGGAAGCCGGCGCCAGTATTCCCCCGGTTACAAAGCTTCAGCGAAAACTGGATAATAATTCCGCCTTACTCTCCTATCATTTATCCGACAGGGAATTACTGGCCCTGCTGATAACCAATAAAAAATTTGAGTACTATAAAACCGATATTGATCCGGTATTTTTCAAACGGCTGGAACAATTTAAGAACAGCCTGCAACAGGTGTCACCCGACGAACGGTATGAAGGCGGCAACAATGCGTATGCATTATACCAGGTACTTATTAAACCATTGTATGCCTCTTTGAAACAAAGTTCCCGGCTGATTATTATCCCGGATGATGAATTAAACCATCTTCCCTTTGAAGCCTTGCAGGATGAAAACCGGAAATACCTGCTGGAACATTTTTCCATTCAGTATCAGTTCAGCACGGCCTTGTTCGGTGAAAATCCGGCTTCCGCACGTTTGAGTAACAGCCTGGCTTTTGCGCCGTTTACCCAACCCTATCCGGCTTCCGTAAATCAGGAAGAATTTTATAGCCTGTTGCCAGCCTCTGCTGAAGAAATCAGCGGGCTGAAAGGAAAGATCCTCAGCAGTACCAACGCCACTAAAAAGAATTTCCTGGCTTTTTCCAACAGCTATCCCATTCTTCACCTGGCTACTCATGCCAGCGTAAATAACGATACGCCCTCTCATTCCTATATCGCTTTTTACCCTGACAACAGGGATTATAAACTCTATGCCGGTGAAATCGCCAACCTGCGGCTGGATTCCGTGCAACTTGTCATTCTCAGTGCCTGCGAAACAGGAGCGGGCAAACTTGTAAAAGGTGAAGGGCTGATGAGCCTGTCACGGGCCTTTGCGTATGCCGGTTGCCCGGATATCATTACATCACTTTGGAAAGCGGAAGATAAAACCACGGCTTTTATTACCAAACGACTGCACTACTACCTGGAAAAAGGATACAGTAAAGACAAAGCCCTGCAACAGGGAAAAATTGACTTGCTGAAAAGCAATGAAATTGATCCGCGGCTTAAAACGCCGGATTACTGGGCGCACCTGATTTACATTGGCAACTACGAAGAAGACCGCGGTTCACGCAACTGGTGGTGGATTGCACTGACCATTATCGGGGGAGCTTTTTTGTATAAGATGGTGGGAAGGAAGAATAATTAGCCGATGTGCCAATTTGCCGATGTGCTGATTAACTGATTTGCCAATTTGCCGATGAGCCGATGTGCTGATTAACTGATTTGCCAATTTGCCGATGAGCCGATGTGTTGATGAGAGAAGAAACAAGAAGACAGAAAGTGATTTAATGATTTAATTATTTCCATAAAATCACTTCATCGGCTCGTCGACACATCGACTCATCAACACATCGGCTCATCGGCTAATTGCATTATTGATGCAACGTTATTACCGGCACATGTGTATCTTCCCGGTTACGGACAACTACATTATTGATGGTGGTATCCTGGTAACCGTTTTGTCCATCAATGAGTAATTTATAGGTTCCGGCATTTAATCCTACGATTTTAAATTCGCCGTTATCATCAAAGGGAATAGCCGTGGCCGTATCCGTACCAATCACCGCTTTTACAATGGCATCCGCGGCACGGGGTAATACGCGCCCTTCAATACTGCCGGAACGGCTGCGGGAAAATATTTTGATATGCGATTTCAGGCGATAGCCGTTATTGTTACCGGAGCCGCTGTTATCCACCTGGATGGAATTGCCCGCGTCGAAATCAATCCAGAACATTACCTGGCCGTTGCTGATATCGAAATTGCTGTCATCCAGGTTGGCAATCACTTCCCTGTCTTCGCTCTTCACGCGGAGGGGGAATGACTGTCCGTCTTTCATCACGCTGTTCTGCGTACCCAATACAAGTTTCACTTTCTTTACCCGGGCGTTGGGCAATGTACCGTTGCTGAACAGGGTATCCAGTCCGTTGCGGAAACGCAGGATATTATACACCCCGGGACGGATGCTGAGACTCACCCAGCCGTCATTGGGCAGACTGTCATCCTCCAGTTTTACCTGCAAGGCCTGCAGATCAATAAATACACTGTCAAATACGGGGGTCTGGTGATCGGTCAGAAAAATCCGGACCGTATGCGGCTTGTCGGGATTGGTGCTGCCTGAGATTTCCTTCTGACAGGAATAAATAATAACAGACAGGGCCATAGCGGCTAAAACGGATAAAATTGATTTGTTCTTCATAACTGTGTTTTTCAGGGTTTACGTTTGTAAATCAGTTGTTTTAAAAAATAGGCCAGCAGGGAGCTGTTGTCCGGTTGCTGTTACTGTAATTGGTCAACACCGGGAGTATGCCTGTAACCGCCGGGCAAAAAAAAACTCCCGTCAGGGAGTTTTTGTACTAATCAGCAATAGGTTTATGACTTATTTTGAACGCAGCCATTTCACATCCCGGATCAGTCCGTTACTTACTTTTCCGTTATAGAGATGATCCTGATTGCCATGTATACTTTCCAGTAAACGGAGCGCTTCGGTATATTCTTTCTGCCGGATAAAAGAAAGGGCCAGGTAATACTCAGCCTCCTCTTTTAATAAGTGAGTCTGGGCTGTGATGTTATAGGCAATCACGTTCTTAAAGGAGCTGATGGCACGGGTATTATCATTTAATTCCAGCGCCGCCGCCCCGTTCAGAAATTCGCCCTTAATGGTCTGCTCCGTACCGGCATCATGCAGCCGGATTACTTCCGCAAAATTTTTATTCTTATACGCGTCTTCCAAAGGGGTTGTAACAGCGGTTCCTCTTACGGTACTGAGTTCAAATGGCTGATAGTTGGCACTGAACAGTTTTCCGGAACTGAGGGACAAATAGTGGTACCCTGCAAATAAGCCGACAACCAGTACGGCGGCCGCGGCAACGGCAACGGATAGTCGCACTATACGCCGTACAGGGCTGAGCTTGCGTACGGGGGCCGTTTTTTCCTCCATTATTTCTTTATGAATGGCCTGTACCTGCCGGCTGAGCCCGTAATGACGGAGGGCTGCGCGGGTGGACAGTAAACGGTCGTATTGCTCTTGCAACCCGGTGTCTGCCGCCAGTTCAGCCCTGAGAGCGTCCTGTTCTGCTCCAGTCAATTCTCCATCGAGGAGGCGGATCAGTTTTTCATCCATTTCAGGTGTAGAATTAACCATGCATCAGGTTTTTTAAGGTTTGTTTTAAAGCCGGATTGGCATTTACCATTTGCTCCAGCTGTTTCAGGCATTTATATTTTTTATTACGTACCACCTGTTCCGTTTCATAATCGGTTCTGTCGAGTATTTCACGCATGGACAGGTTTTCATAATAAAACAATAACAGGATTTTCTTACAGGTCTCTCCCAGTTCGCCTACTATCCGCAACACTTCCGCTTTCCCTTCCCGTTCCGCGATATGCTGACTGGTATCCAGTTCCACCCGGTCCTGTGCTTTCTCATATTTTTCTTCCCGTGCCAGGGCCCGTCCTCTTCTTTTCAATTCGTTCAGCCAGGTAAACCGGTTCAGGGAAAATAAAAAGGTTTTAATACTCGCTTCCCCCCTGAATTTATCCTGTTGTACCAGTTCAATAAAACTGACCAGTACTTCCTGGAAAATATCCTCTGCATCCTGGCGGCTTCCGCTGTTGTTCATGATATACCAGCAAAGTCCGTCAAAATAGTTACGGTATAGTTCTTTTATGGATTCCTCCATCCGCCGGCCGGCCTTCAGATTGGCCACCAGTTCAGGATCGGGGAAGTTTCTGATTACCTCCATGCTTTATACATAAATTTGTGTGTGCGGAATACTGTTTTGTAACCCAATCTACCCAATTATTTTGCAGAAATAATACAAAAACCATTAATCAGCAATGACTTATTTCGAAATATTCGATATCCCGGTACAGTTAAAAGTGGCTACTTCCGGACTTAGTTCCCGTTTTTTTTCCCTGAGCCGGGAATTCCACCCCGATTTTCACACCCAGGCCGACGAAGCCACCCGTTCGGCCATGCTGGAAAAATCGGCCCTGCTCAACAAAGCCTGGAAAACTTTTCAGTCGCCGGACGAGACTATCCGCTACGTACTTGAACTGAAGGGCGTATTGGATGAAGACGAAAAGTATCCGCTGCCTCCCGATTTCCTGATGGAAGTAATGGAGATCAATGAAGCCCTGATGGAGCCCGGGGATGCGGATATGGACGCACTTGAAAAAAGAATTGATATACTTCAAAAAGAGATCTATGAACCGGTTCAGCAGGTGGTGGAAAATTATCAGGAAGATATTACTTCCGAAGAAGCGTTGTTGCAGGTAAAAGCCTGGTACTATAAGAAAAAATACCTCGATCGTATAAGGCGCCAATTGAACGGAATGGCGTAATATTGCACCCGGTTTGCCCGGGTGGCGATCCCGTATGAGACGGGAGTCCGGCGCAGCAGACTCAAAACCTGCCTGCCGGCAGGCAGGTCTGCCGCCAGCAATGGTGTATCGGTTCGATCAGGATAATTTGATTAGCTCTTACTTTTTGAAATTATTGCCCGGGTGGCGAAATTGGTAGACGCAGCAGACTCAAAATCTGCCGCCAGCAATGGTGTATCGGTTCGATTCCGATCCCGGGCACAGAAAGACTGTCATATATATGGCAGTCTTTTTTTTCAGGTTTATTCAACCAGTTTATTACTTCGAAAGTATGATCATCGCCAATCCGGCTGCATACAATATCAACATTGTATTCAAAATCACTTTCGTTCCCTTCGGCGCTTTATCAAATTCCTTCCAGATATAAATACCCCATAAGGCCGCGACAACGGTGGCTCCTTGTCCCAGTCCATAAGAAACAGCAGGACCGGCTTTTTCAGAGGCCAGTATACTCAGTGACATGCCCACACACCAGATCGCACCACCCAATATTCCGATCAGGTGATCCTTTAAACGACCATTAAAATAGGCGGAAAACAATATGGGTTTGCCGGCAAACGGACGCTTCATTTGTATGGTATTGAACACAAAACTGCTAAGTACTACGCCAAGCGCAAAAACAACCAGGGCTGTATATGGTGTGAGTTTTCCCGCTTCCGGCAAAGTAAAATTGGTGATCATGGATGCCGCCACATATTTATAAAAAAGCCCCATCAGACAACCGCTGACCACAGACAAAATCAATCCTTTTGCAGAAACGCTCCCACTGGTTCCTGCCTGTAATTTCCGATAGGCCCTTGCGTTTAATAAAATGGCCAGGGCCACCAGGGCCACTCCTCCAAAGATAAATACGGGATTACCCTGTGGATTATCCATATAATTTACCAGCACACCCAATACAAGCGCAATACCAATACCAACCGGAAAAGCCACCGACATACCTGCAATGGCAATGGCAGCCACCAGTAAAATATTGGCGAGGTTAAAAATAACCCCACCCGCAAATGCTGACAAGAGATGCTTATTCGCCGCCTGGCTGATATCCGTCAAAAATGAACGGCCTGCCTCACCTGTACTACCTAAGGTAAAGGCAAGCAGCAGGGTCGTGAGTAAAATACCCACTCCATAATCCCAGTATAAAAGCTCGAAACGCCAGGAGGCGGTGGTGAGTTTTGTCGTATTGGCCCATGAACCCCAGCAAAGCATGGTGATCACACATAGCAGCACGGCCAGGCCGTAATTTTCCACGATAAACATATGGCAGTAGTTGATTGACTATTATAACATCTCCTGGCGGCAAGGAACCGACGCCTGTGCGCCCATCCGCGTTACGGATATGGAAGCCGCCTTCACGGCAAACTGAATCGCCTCTTCCCAGTTCATCCCTTCAGTAACCGCAACAGTGATTGCCCCGCTGAACGTATCACCCGCTGCAGTAGTATCCATAACACTTACTACCGGTGCAGGTACCATAAACGCTTTTTCCCCGTTCTTAAAATAAGCTCCTAGTTTCCCCATTGTAATGATCACATTCTTTACACCTTTATTCAGAAAATAATCTGCTGCCAGGGAAGCCGTATTCATATCAGTTACTTCAATACCGGTGAGTAATCCGGCTTCTGACTCATTTGGCGTTATCAGAAATAAATCGTTCATCAGTTCATCGGAGAGAGATTGCGCAGGTGCGGGGTTAATGATCACTCGCTGTTGATTAGCTACTGCTATTCTTTTAACCGCTTCAATCGTGTCCAGGGGAATTTCAAGCTGCATCAGTATTATCGCTGCCTCTTTCATTTCTGTTACACACTCCAGATCAGCAGGCCGTAGAGCGGCATTCGCACCGGGTGCCACAACTATACAATTCTCTCCAGCCTGATTGACCATAATAAGTGCGGTACCTGACGGATTTACATCATCCACCAACACATAATGTGTCTGAATTCCTTCCCTTTTAAACCCTTCCAGGCTTTGCGTGCCAAAAATATCATTCCCGACTTTAGCGATGAATGTCACTTGTCCACCTAGTCTGGCAGCTGCCACCGCCTGGTTAGCGCCCTTCCCCCCGGCGTTCATTAAAAACACTCCACCGAGAATGGTTTCTCCCGGCACTGGTAACCTCGCCGCTTTTACCACCATATCCGTATTTGAGCTGCCTATGACGAAGATGCGTTTCCCTTCCATGTTTTTATTATTCAAGTTTAAGCCAATCCAGCCTGGCTACTCCGGATTTCACCAGTAGCCTGATTGTATTTCCTTCCTGCTTTACCGGAACTTTACCCAAATCGATTTCTGTAAATCCGGTATTCGTTAATTTTATTTTATGCTTCCTGTTATTCATACGGAGCTCGAGTACAACCGTACCCTTGACCGCTGCCGCTCTCAGCACAAGTTTTCTTTTCGCAGCATCATCACTGCCAAATGTATACTTCAGCCACTCCGATTGTTTCAATGTTACGGACTGCTCAGACCAGAACTGCTTTTCATCCTTGCTGTCCAGCGTAATTTGTACCGGACTGGCTTTACGATAATACGCGGACCGGGCACTGGTATCAGTTACATAGTATGATTGCCCGTACCCCAGGTGCCCGTAGTTCTCTGCTTCAATTTTTCCGGGAATGCGGGTCAGTATGGCGTTACAGACATCTTCGAAATAAAGGCAGTTGGCCAGTTTTATATTTTCCAGCAATTCATCAAATGCCCTGATACAGGTTGCCTGATCCGGTTTTGCACCCGCATTGGAGTATGCGGCGATCTGATCCCATCCGGTTGGCTTGTTGATGGAATACGGCGTATTCTGCGTATCCATTTTTTTCCAGGGCCAGAATGAAAAGCCGATATTGTTCGCTTCAAATAACTGCGTAGTGCTCCAGTAAATGGTATTGCCTTTTTCCCCGGTCTCCCCTACCCATATGGGTGTATTCAACTCTTTCCGTTGCTGTAAAAAATGATCTATCCCACCCAACAGATCAGGCCGGGCCCAGCAATAGTAATGAAACTGGTAAAATACATTGTCATCAAAAGGCTTGTCAAATAATGACCAGTTGTTTGACCAGTCATAACCTTCCAATGTAATCATGTGCCGGGTATCCACTTTCCGGATCGCGGCCGTTAACCGTTTGTATAAAGGTACCAGCAGGTGCTTATACTTTTCTGCAGCACCCGTAACCACCGGCAAGGGTTCATTCAGTAAATCATAGGCGGCCACTACCGGTTCGTCTTTGTAACGGGTGGCCAGTTTCACCCAGAGATTTTCCAGCTGATCCTGGTATTTCCTTTCCATAAATAATTCAGGGAGATCGCGGGGGCTGTCATCAATATTCTGACCGGTTTGCCCACCGGGCGCGCCATGCATATCGATAATAACATAAAGCGAATACTTCCGGCACCAGCTGATCAATGAATCGAGTAATTGAAATCCTTCTTCCACAAATTCGGGCTGATCACTCTCTGTCATGAATAACCGGGAATTAAGTGCCGGCCGGACACTGTTAAACCCCAGTTCCGCAATCCGCTTTATATCGGCTTCCGTAATATAATTTTTCCGGAATGCCGTCCAGAACCGGGCGGCTTTCTCTTCGCCGATCAGGTCCGCCACCAGCTTCTCTATTTTACGGGGACGATCCCCTCCAGCCCCGAATTTCCACATATATCCTTCCGGCAACATCCAGTTACCCAACCCAACGCCTTTTAAAAATACTTTTCTTCCTGATTCATCTATCATATCCTGCCCCGCTGTATGTAAGAAAGTCAGGGTGGCCGGCTTTTCCAATTGTGCGGTTAACTGTTGTAACAACAGTAAACTGAAGAGGCCTGAAACGATCTTTTTCACGACTAATTTTTTTGATTGCACTATAATAAAAAATGTCCTTATGGTTTTTTTACCAATGGCAGCCATACCCTGACAGCCCCGCCGGATTGCCCGGCATCGGCAAAAGGCACTACGATCAGATTGGTTCCATTGGTATCTCCTGCTTTATCCCGGTAGTACACGGGATACAACTGCTTCCCGATCCAGGTGGCTGGTAATAACGCTGTCTTTACATCTTCCAGGTAACCACCCGCCTGCAGTGGCATTCTTTTCACTGTATCCGTAATAGCCGAACTTGCAGCAACGAATGAACTGTCCACTGCCAGCACCTGTGGCCCCCGCTGAAAAGCGATCTGACCCGGATAAGATTTACCACCAGACCATATTTTTACCGGCATCTTAAACCGGATACTGATCTGCTCCTGCAGGTTCCAGTTTCTTTCAATCACCAGGTTCTTTCCGGCTATTCCTTTATACGTTGTACCGCCAACCCGGGCGGTAAATGCCTGGCACCAGTCAGGCACCCGTAACACGAATGGAAAGCGGGCTTTTTCCGTGAGCTGCATGGTCAGCGTACTGCCCGCGAAGGCCGGAAAATTATTTTCCAGTTGCAGGGTTAACCCCACTTTTCGTGCATCCGATGTACGTACCGTATCCGTGTAAACAGCCGGCTCATACAACATGAGCGCCGGACTGTTCCCTGCCCGGCCATAGGTAAAGTACGGCAGCAGGGCAATACCCCTGGGAATACTGGACATACAACAGGTAATAAAACAGGTATAGGGTTTCTTTCCCATCAGCGGTGTATAATAGCTTACACAACCTGTTTGAGGATTCTCCGCGCCAATCAGGTGATTATAAAAAGTACGTTCAATCTGTTCGAGATATTTGTTTTCCCCGGTAAGCTGAAACAACTGCTGGTTCAGCTGCATCCAGGTAGTGGTTACACAACCTTCACCCATACTGGCATCGATACCGGCCGGCAAATGACCGGGGTCCTGAAAATATTCATGTGCACTGGCAGTACCGGTGATGTATAACCTGTTTTTAACAATGTCTTTCCAGGCAATCAGCACCGGGGAAAGCAATGCCGCGTCACCGGTAACCCGGTACAGGTTGACCAGTCCCACGAAATTGGAGATCATCTCATAGGTTTTTCCATTGCCCACTTTAGCCACATTGCCCGTGGTGAGCAAAGTGCTGATTAACTTCGGGCCGTTTTTTTGTTCCCAGGCCCGGAGTATATAATAACAAAAATCAAGGTATTTTTTATCCCCTGTATACCGGTACAGTTCAACCATCGGATCCAGTACACTGGTTGCGGCCATGCCCACATGCGTGCCGGCATTGATAATATCCAGTTGGCCGGGTTGTTCTCCAAATGTCCGGCAAAGCAGGTCTCCCATTTTTTTACAGGATTCCAGTGCAGGTTGATAACCACTGATGGAGTAATAGGCCAGTAACCCGTACAGATTATATTTATGACTCCAGACATCCCAACTGGTCCAGTACTGATCGGGTGTATACGTGCCAAGATAGCCATCGTCTTTTTGTGTATGAATTAATCCATACATAATACGGTCCATTTGCTTTTTCAACCGCGGATCACGGGTGAGTTTCCAGGTATTACTGGCCGCTTCCAGGTATTTGCCCACATGTTCACCGGCCCATGGGTGTATACCCGGCCGCCGGAAATAAGAACCCATCAATCCTTCTTCATCCACCTGCAGTAATCGCTGCTCCAGGTTCTGCAACAACCGGGTTTGCAAATAGCCATTTAACTGTTGCTGTTGAAAGGGAATTGCGGTAAACACCGGTTGTATTTTATCTTTTACAACAGGAGTCACCTGGTTGTTTACAGGAATGTCCAGCTCATTGCCGGCAATAAACATTTGATCATATGTACTGAAGAGGGCACTGCTGTCATCATTGATCCGGTATCCAACCGTAAATACGTCTTCGCCTTGCTTCCTAAACGGGGTAAAGTCAACAACCGCCATTTCGTTTTTACCTGCGGGAAGGTATACGGTCTTTTGTTCTGAAAACAGAATCTTCTTTCCCGTTTTATCTGCAACCCAATAATATGCGGCTCCACGGAATCCGTGTTCTGTCAGATTTTTAAACCTGAGTTTCAGTTGTACCCCTTTGCCGCTGATCTCCGCGATTTCCCTGTCAATGGATACATCGTCTGTCCAGCCCAATGGCTCTATCCGGTAAGGACCTTCCCACATACCCATTCCCCCAATTAGGTTGTAGATACGTACAGCTATTACATTCTCCTGATCCCACCGTACTTCATTTTCCGGGATAATATAGAGCCTTGGTTTTTCCCATTGTGTTTCATAGTCCGGCGGGAAGGAACCCGTTTCTCCTATCTTACGTCCATTCAGCCAGGTCTGGTCCGCATCATCAATTTTTCCCAGCATCAGCTTAAGCCCACGGCCATCCTTTGTTTTCAATGTAGAAGGAATCACAACCCTGATTCTGTACCATGCATACGATGAATCTTTTGTAAAACTTTTTGCCAGTTGCTGAAAAGTCCAGCCATTATCGTTGTAACCTGCTTCGGACCATGCCGGATTATCCCCGAAAATGAATTTTGCTTCTTTGGGAAATGTAACAAACTGGGCACCTCCGAAAACGGGTAAAAACAACAGGCTGAGGAGTAGTTTGTGTACGGTACTCATATACAACTTTTTCATATGTTTAATTACCGGTGAGTGCAAGAGCAAGGTTAAGGTACAAAATGATCAGGCTTATTGGTACACTCTGACATAATCCACTTCCATCACGGCCGGAAAAAGGTTATCATCCACGCCCATCTTTCCACCCCAACCACCACCAATTGCCAGGTTCAGAATCAGGTAAAAAGGCTGATCAAAAGGCCATTCCTTCGTAGTCAGGTGTTCGTTCCTTACGGAATAGTAAATAGTCCCGTCCAGCAGAAAATCAATTTTTTCCGCTGTCCAGTCAATTGCATAAACATGAAATTCAGTATAGGGATTGTTAATAAAAATCCCCTTCCCTTTCTGGGTTCCTTTCACATGATTATAAGCAGCTGTGTGAATGGTGCCAAATATGCTGTCTTTATTATATCCCACATGCTCCATAATATCAATTTCGCCGCAAGCCGGCCAACCTGCTTCTCTGATATTCGTACCCAGCATCCAGATGGCGGGCCAGGTACCTACTCCAGCGGGTAATTTGGCACTGACTTCAATCCGGCCATATTGAAATTCCCGAATCCCTTTTGTCAGGAGCTTGGCTGATGTATAATGCCGGTTTTCTTTTTCCTGTTTTCGTGCGGTAATCAACAATTTACCATCTCTTACAACGGCCTGCTGTGTATCCTTGCTGGTATAATATTGCAATTCGTTATTCCCCCAGCCGTGTCCGCCTGCATCCTGTTTCCATTTGCTGCTATCCGGCAAACCAGAATATTCAAACTCATCAGACCAGACAAGTTTACCCTTGCCCGGTTGTGCTGTTGATAGAAAGGAAAGAAAAATAAACGCCGGAGACAGGAGTAACCGGAAATATATATTTAACCTGGTAAGCATTTTAGTAGAATTAATTCGTGAAGAAGTGGCAATACAGAAAATAAAAAGTGGAGGTAAAATCTTAGACAAGAATATACGATCCACTTTTCTTTATTGCTTATGAACTGCTCGCTATATGAGAAAGATGTACAGATTCCGGTTGCAAAAGAGATGGAGGAGCCGCCGAGGCTCCTCCATACTGCTATAACCTTAAAACTGCATACAAATAAATTGACTGCATTACAATTACTGCAGGTACCACGGCACTTTATTGATGCCATCGAAACCGCCAAACTGATCCGTAACCGCCTGGTTGTAATTGGTTTCATTCGTCGTCAGTTCAGAAGGCGGGTATTTCCAGCGCTTGGGATAAACGGCCGGATCATCCGGGTTCATACTGGTTGCTGAATTCAGCGGGAATGCAGGCAAACCGGTACGCAGGAACGTTTTGTAACTGAACAGCGAGTTACCCTGGAAGAAGTCGAGCAGCCATCTCTGCGTAATGATCTGTTGCAGCCTGTCCGCTTTGGTGCCTGCTGTTTTATATGCGGCTTCCCCGGTGAAATATCCATCAATATAACTTTGTGTAATGGCCATACCATGCAGGTTAGCCGGCGTTGCAGATGGCAGCGTCATATAATATTTCAGAATTGCTTTCACCCCGTTTTCATAATACGTCTGAGCGGACCCGCTTAACCATCCTTCCTCGATGGCTTCGGCGATAATAAAACACTGTTCGGCATAAGTGAATTCCAGTTTCGGATCGCCGGAGCGTAATGCCACATAGCGCTTGTTGATAAGTGAATACTTACCGGCAGCCCTGTTCAAGGCCAGCTGATCGGCACTCAGTTCTGTCGGGGCTCCTTCATACGCATTGTAATCATTCTCCAGTAAGCCACCGGTGATTTTATAGGGAGCCGGTTCTGCAAAATAGAATAAACGCCGGTCATTGTTGAGTTTCAGAAAATCGACCACCTGTTTAGCAACGCCAATAACAATCCGGCGGTTCTCCCCGTTAAAAAACGGATGTGAAGCATTGGTGTTCTCTGTATAAACCAGTTGGAAATTATCTGCCTCAGTCAGTAAATTCCCGGCTGCAACAATGGCAGCGAAACGTGCTTTCTGTTCCGTCGTGATCTTCTTACTGATAGTCTGAAGTACTTTCAGCTGCATGGCATTGCAGAGTCTGCGCCATTTTACCGGATTACCGCCATACATCAAATCGCCTCCGAATGTAACGCCGGTGGCAAATGCTTCTTCAGCTGCTTTCAGATCATTCAGTATAGCCGCAAACACGTCGGCCGACTTGTCATACTTCGGTGTGGTATTTCCTTCTTCAGCTTTTCCTGCATCGGAATAAGGAATATCACCCATATCCGTCACCATATTAAATCCGGCACTTGCTTTCATAAACAAGGCTAATCCTTTATAAGATGACTCGGTAGGATTACCGGTTGCCAGTTCCACCATTCGTTTCAGGTTAGTCAGCTTTTGAAAACCGCCAAAGGAACCATACGGATAATAAGAATAGTAATACTGTCCCGGATTGGGATTCGTTTCCAGCATGGCCGTGTGCTTGGCCCATAGATTTCCTGAACCGAAGTCTGTGGGGTTCACATTCCAGAACCGGTAAACGTCTTTCATCAATTGCGCGGAAATCAATTCCGGGGTTACCGTTGTTGGAACATCCGGATTGGTATTCAGCTCATCGAACTTCTTACAGGAGCTTGCAACACTCATGACAATTATTGCAAGGGGTATATAAAATAGCTTTTTCATTGTGGCTGTTTTTAGAATGAAAATTTGAGATTAAAACCAAGGTAGCGCACAGCAGGATCTGAAAAATCCTCTGTACCGCCATCCGGATCTGAATATTTGAAATCCTTCGCTTTTAACAGCACATTTTGTCCGATAAAGCTGACAGACGCGGCTTTGGCAATTTTATGCAGGTACTTAGCCGGTATGTTATAGGACAATGAAATTTCACGCAGTTTAAAGAAGGTCTTGGAATAGGTATCAGCCGGACTGCCATTACCGCCCCAGGCACTGCTGTTGTGCAGGTCGATGGCATACTGACGATAAGTGGTTTTAATATCATTTGGCGCAAATACCCTTGTATCATTAGTGATATTGCCAAATGCATCAAAAGTTACCGTACCTGAAACTACTTTCACGCCTTGTCCCAGGTAATTGGAAGAACCCGGTGTAGCCACATCCAGTGCTCTTTCGGGCGTTACTGAATTGGGGTGGTTGCCGGACTGCCACATATAACTTTCCGTTCTTGTATTCATTATACCACCGGACACACCATCAAATGACAGGTATAAATTGAAGTTCTTGTATCTCAGGCTGGAGTTTATTCCCCATAACCAGTCAGGATCTGTGTACCCGAACTTTGAGTCATAGGAACTATACACCATACGTCCGTTATTAAAAATCATTTCTCCTGACGGACTGAATAACTGTGCCCGGCTGGGCAGCACGTCAACCCTTGCACCTTCAAAAATCCAGGGTTTCTTAGCAGAGAAAACCGGGTCCAATGCCGTATAAATGCGTTTGAAAGTAGACCAGTTCAGCCCCAGATCCAGTTGCCAGTCTTTATTCTTTATAGGCGTTCCGTTAACTATTACTTCCCATCCACGACGGTTGATCACTTCTTTACTGTTCGTATAAATACCTGAGTAACCTGAAGCGGGAGAAATACTACCGGTTATGATGGCATCATACATTTTCTTATCATAATAGGAAACATCGGCCATCAGGCGGTTTTTATAAAACATACCCTGCAGACCCACTTCAATTGTATTAGCGGCTGATGGAGTGATATCAGTCGGGTATAAACTGGAAGGCACACTGGCGCCATTCGTTGTATTCCACGTACTGTTGTTTATGGTATAGCTGCTGTTGATGGCATAAATACCGGGAATATTTTTAGAGACCGCATAGGAAGTTCTCAGCTTCAGCAGATCCAGCCAGCTTCTTGTACCGGGCAGCAGCTCGGATATCACAAAACTGGACGAAAGTGCAGGGTAGAAATAAGAACGTTGTGATTTTGAAAGGGTGGAACTCCAGTCATTACGGCCGGTTGCTTCCACAAAAATCAGTTTATTCCAGGAGATACCAATCCGGGTGAATACGGAATTCACCTGGCGTCTGTAAAGGCTTTGTGAAACAGTCGGGGCATTTACAGAAGCTTTAATAGAAAAGAATCCGGGAATGGAAATACCTCCATTGGTAGCCGCGTTCATATTGTCATCCCGGCTGAAAAATACAGTACCACCGGCGAGGTACTCAAACCTGAATTTCTTATACGCTCTTTCGCCGGATAACAGCATATCGGTGTTGGTACTGAAACCGGAACTCTGTCCCAATACATACGCCCCGGTATTACCGCCGTTCCAGGTATAGGGATTACCCGGTACACCCGTGTTACCCGTTTGCAGGTATGATCCTTTTGACACCCTTAGCTGGCCAACTTCCTTGTAAAAATCAATACCGGAACGAAGCGTCGCTTTCAGCCAGGGGCTGAATTCATAATTCAGGGAAAGATCCGCATTGAAGATATCCCTGGAAATTTCATTGGTTTTTTCATACCGGTCATAATACGGGTTGTTCTGACTGGCTCCTGTATAAGATCCGTTGGGCTGTAATCCATACGTATAGTTCTGCTGAACACCCTTGGTGATCCAGTAGTTGTCTTTATAATCACGGATATCAAAATCTGAACTGGACCAGATGAGGAGGGTATACATCGGGTCGTAGGATGTATATCCGTTTGATCCCACATTAGGAGATGCTTTTTTGGCATAGGACAAATTCGTACTCATTTTAAATTTATCCAGGTTCAGGTCCGCCCCGAATGAATACGTATACTTATTCAAAGTGGAATTCGGGTATTGTCCTTTATTCTGTGTCCAGTTTAAGGAATTACGCAGTGCCACATTTCCTTTGTTATAGCCTACACTGATATTGTTATTGGTGATATACCCCTGCTCGAGGAAGTTTTTAAAATTATTTACACCCACCGGCAGGTAAGGCATATCCCTGAATACTTTCTGGAAAGGATCCCATTGTGTTACGGTTTTCCCATCCATGGAAGTACCCCAGGAAGCATCAGAGTTGATGTTATAGGTGTTGTTTCCACCACGACCATATACAGATTGTTTTTCCGGAATTGCCAGGAAACCGGCAGTAAACATGGTATTTGTGGTAAAGTCAATGGAAATACCTGATTGTGAACTCCGGCCGTTTTTAGTAGTAATCAGCAGAACACCATTGGCTCCACGGAATCCATATAACGCGGAAGCGGTAGCTCCTTTCAGCACACTGATTGACTCAATATCTTCTGAAGAAATATCACTCAGCGTTTTATTGGCATAGGCCACCCCGTCAATAACCAGTAATGGATTTTCTCCACGGATGGTCAGTACGGGAACTGCAGCAAAATCCGAAGAGTTTTTCACCAGCAACCCGGCCACTTTACCGGTAAGCGATGTTGCCACATCCACACCGGAAACTTTTTGCAGGTTTTCTCCGGATACTTTCTGTACGGCATACCCCAATGCTTTTTCCTCCCGTTTGATACCTAATGCGGTTACCACTACATTCTCATTGGTCAGCATAGCATCCGCCAGGGAAATATTGATCTGGTTATTACCGGCAGTTACTTTCACCGTTTGCTGCATCTTACCAACAAAAGAGAAGGTAATCACATCACCCGGCTCCGCCTGGATACTGAATTCACCGGCTTCATTGGTAGTGGTTCCTCTTCTGTTTCTTGAGTTCACCACACTTACACCGGCAATAGGTTCCCCTTTTGCATCGGTCACTTTCCCTTTAATCTCCGCGGGCACCGGAATTTCTTCCGCCGTTATCACGGGTGCGGGAGCCATTATTTGTTTACGGATAATAATCGTTTTTTCGGCAATTGTATACGTCAGATCCTGCCCCTTAAAGCAATAATCAAGAGCCTCTCCCACTTCCGCTTTCCGGATATCCACAGTAACCCGTTTGGCGGAAGAAAGTACTTCATCCGCATAAAAGAAATGGAATCCGGTTTGTTTTCTGATTTCATCGAAAACCTTTTGAAGTGTCAGGTTCTCCCCTTTGAGGGTAACTTTCTGGGCGTACCCGTTTGCACTCACCTGCAGGCAGGCGGCGAATATGAAAACTGTAATAAGTTTCATAATTCTAATCGTTTGTGTTGAAAATCGGCCTCTTTTCCAGCCTGATTTACAAAGAGCAGTTAAATACATAAATTTGTATTGCCTGCCTGTCCGGCAGGTAGGTTTGGGTTTAAGAATAGGCAACCGTTAACAGACGTAGTTTCATTCAGTGCTCAGCCTTCAGCCGGGTTTCCGCCGCAAACGGAACCCGGTTTTTTATTGGGCACCCCATAGAAACCAGCTACCCATAACGGCCTGCCAGATACCAATAATCAGCAGTCATACTGTGTGTTTTTATGGTGAAACAATAATTTTCTTTCCTTCAATCCGGAAATGTACCACCCCGGTTAACGCCAGCTTTTCAAATACCCTGGACACATAATCATCCCTTATCAGCTGACCGGTAAAGTGCAGATTTACATTCCCCTTGTATTCCACATCCACATCATACCACCGGGAAATCTGGCGCAGTACTGTTTTTAAATCAGCACTCCGGAACTGGAAACGACCATTTTTCCACGCTACCGCTTCTTCCAGATCGGCATTATTCAATACGGAAATTTCACCGTTTCCGGTAATCCCGGATTGCTGTCCCGGTTTTAAAAATCGGGCCGTTGGTTTGCCCGCAGCATCAGCCACCGACACTTTTACAAGGCCTTCCAGTAATGTGGTTCTCACAGCCGGTTCATCATCATAGGCATTTACATTAAAGTGTGTGCCTAATACTTCTATCTCTGAACGGCCTGTCTTTACTTTGAAGGGCCGGGTTGCATTCTTGGCTACTTCGAAATAGGCCTCTCCGGTTATCATTACTTTACGATCTGTACCCGTAAATAATACCGGGAACCGGATTGAGGAAGCCGCGTTTAACCAGACCCTGGTGCCATCAGAGAGAGTGACCTGGTATTGCCCGCCACGGGGCGTTGTGATCGTATTGTAAAACGCTTCATCGGACTCAGAAATTTGTTTCCCGTTAATTGTATACACTAGCAACCCATTACTCTGCTTCTCCACCTTAATACTACCCTGACTGGTTAATAATCCGTTGGAAGCACTGTCCAATATAATAGTGGAACCATCGGCCAGTTGCAAAACAGCTTTATCTCCACCAGGTGCTATATCGTTTACAGGTAAAACAGATGGAGCCGGCTGAACGGCTATTCCCGGAGGCGATGTACTGTCATCTAGTAACTGGTAGATAGCCCCTGCAATACCCAAAAGTAAAACAGCGGCTGCCGCGTAGTACCAGCGTTTCCGGCGGTTCCCGATAACGGGTAAAGAAGTCTGACGGATATATTCCAGCAAGCGTTGATGTATACCCTCCGTTAACGCTGTTTCAGATTTATCGGAAATCACTTCTACTTCGTCCTCCGCAAAAGAATGATACCATCCGTTCAATTCCTGTAACTCTTCCTTCGTGGCAGTGCCCGACTGGTATTTTTCAATTAAACGAACTATGTTTTCCGGAACCTTCATATGCTATAAGTCTGACAGGCAGACAAAAGCACCTACGGAAATCCTGAAAAAATTTTAAAAATAATTGGGGGGACAGTGTTTCAGAATAAATGCAGGAAGGAACGGGCGGCTAACTTGAGTTGTTTAAGCGCCTTATTAATTTGGTTCTCAACGGTTTTTGGAGAAATATGCAGTTCGCTGGCGATCTCTTTTACGGGCATTCCGTTTTGCCGGCTGTACCTGAAAATGAGTTTACATTTCGCGGGTAGTTTCTCTACTTCATGGTCTACTAATTCAAGAATCCGCTTAAAATGCAGGGAAGATTCAGCAGAAATTTCAGCAACCGGGCTATAGCCAAAACTGCGCTTATAGGCACGCTCCGTTTCTATCTTTTTTATCCTGGACAATACCAGGTATTTGACGGCCGTAGCCAGGTAATTTTCCAACAATTCCACATGCACTTTCTCCCGGTTGGCCCAGAGACTGGCAAATACATCATGGACAATATCTTCTGCAGATTGTGTTTCTTTTAACCGGCTGTAGGCTATGGCAAAAAGTTGTTTGCAATACCGGTTATAGAGTTCAGTAAATGCAGCCTCATCACTCTGACATAAGAGGTCAATCAGTATGCTGTTTTCATATTGTTGATACCCGTTCATTTTAGCAATCGTATCTAAAAGTAAACAAATAAGAGAATTACAACAAAAATACGTTGCAACCGGTCCGGCAAATCGATTATGATTTTAATCAGGTAACCCGGAATCTGTTGCCTGCCAGGAAGAAAATGGTTTGCCTTCATGCTGCGAAACTACTCTCCTTTCGCACACGGTGTTCACCAGTTACAATTTGACAATATTTATATGGCCGCAAAAAAAATGAAAAAAGAAAAGAACTAAGAGAACGTATTTTCCATCGTAGTTTTGAAAACAAAACAGGTGAAATCAGTTTACTGCACGATCTGCTTTATTACGTTGCTCCTTACAAACCTAAGGGCACAAAAAAATGATCCGGCCTGGGATAATACGGTTTCGAAGACATGGCCCTCCCCTTTCGAAAAAATACAACTCATTTCAGGCGTTGACAAATCCGTACAACAAGCCTGGTATTATCAGAGTACAAAGGCTGAAGCACAACCCCTGATTGTTTCCCTACATACCTGGAGCGGCGATTATATGCAGGAAGATCCGCTGGCCCGTGAAGCGTTGCTGCGTAACTGGAATTATATTCACCCCGACTTTCGTGGCGCCAATAACCGGCCGGATGCTTGTGGCAGTCCGCTGGTGATTGCCGATATTGAAGACGCCATCCGCTATGCTGTCCGTCGCGGACATACAGACAGTACCAATGTTCATATCATCGGCGTTTCCGGCGGAGGCTATGCCGCCCTGCTTTGCTATATGAAACTCATGTATCCGGTAAAAAGTTTTTCCGCCTGGGTACCCATCAGCGATCTGAGGAGCTGGTACTGGGAATCAAAAGGAAGAAATGCCCGGTATGCCACGGATATTGAGCAGGTAGCCATGCATAAGCGGGTAATGGACTGGTCTGAACTGGACCGGCGTTCTCCCCTGCATTTAACCGTACCTGTGAAGCGCAGAAAAAATATCCCACTGCACCTGTTTGCAGGTATACATGATGGTTATACCGGTTCAGTACCAATCAGCCATTCATTACTGTTTTATAATAAAGTGGTAACCGCCCTTTTCCCATCGTCGCCGGAACTTCTTATTCCTGAAAAAGTAATCAGGTCACTCCTGGCTCAACGACTCAATCCCGGCGCCGACAGTAACAACCGTTTGCAGAACCGGCTGATACAGCTGGAAAAAAAAGCGGGCCCTGTCCGGCTTACCCTTTTTGAAGGCGGACACGAAATGCTGGCACCGGTAGCCCTGAGTTTGTTGCCGGCAGATACGCAAAAACATACCAGCCGGTTGAAAGTTGTATGTATTGGCGACTCGAATGGCGCGGCCGAAAACGGCTGGCCGCAACAGTTGGGCAAGCTGATGCCCTATTCATCTCTGGTCAATATTTCCATTTCAGGAAACACTATTGGTTTTAATAATCTGGAGCAACCCCGGCTGAATACTTTGGGTAATATCAATCAATATCTTGATTCCGCTTTTTCCAAAACCGGGAGCAATCCCGACCTGTTACTGATCGGATTGGGCACCAATGATGCTAAAGCTGTTTTTGCAGGGAAACAGGATTCAGTCCGGCAAAACCTCAGCAAACTGATCCGGTCTGTTAAAGACTATTGCATACGTCATCAGAAAAAAATACCCCGCATCTGTGTTATCAGTCCGCCCCCGGCCGATAATACCAAAGCTGATCCGGTTAAATACGGTGGAGCCGGAGAGCGGATCATCGCCAACAATATCCATTTCCGGAATATTTGTAATGAACAGCAAATTGATTTTCTCGATATACACACAGCCCTGCTTGCCGGATTGGAAAACCGGACAACAGACGGCATACACCTGACTGAAACAACCCAGTTTGAAGTTGCAGTCAGGTTAATCCGTTATATAAATACATATTTCAAAAAATGAAAACAATAACTGCTTTACTTATATTCTTTATTACGTCGCAGTCTATAGCCATTGCGCAACCCATAAAAATTTTCCCGGTAAAAGACAGCAACCTGATACTGCCACCCGCATGGGCGTTTGGGGTTCTGTACGGAGGGTACACCAATCAGCAGCAAACCATTGACCGGGTTGATGCCATCAAAGCACACGACTATCCGATTGATGCCTATTGGATAGACTCCTGGTTCTGGAGTCATGCGGACAAAGGCATTGGCCCGCATAAGTACATTGATTTTATAGCGGATACAGTGGGATATCCCAACCGAAAACAGATGTGGAAACACCTGGAGCATCAAGGCATAAAAGGAGGCTTCTGGACCTGGGATTGCATACTGGAAACTGGGAATGAAAAAGCCTTTCACGACTTTAAAAACCAGGGCTTTTTTTCCTCCGTATATATCAATAAAAACAGCTGGCATAACAAAGGTACCAGTACCGCCATGTTCCAGGAAAAAGCGGAACATCCGGGTACGGCCTGCGGAAATATAGATTTCGACAATCCCGCTGCCGCCGCCTATTTCAAAAAACAGATGAAACATTTTTTTGAAGAAGGCGCCGATTTCATCAAGCTGGACCGCACGTCGAAAATCAGTACTTGTAAGGCCATGTTTGAACTGAGCCAGGAGTACGGACTTGAAACAAAAGGCCGCGGCTTTATATTTTCCCATACGGGTGGTATGGAGACTGAAGAGTACAAACGATACCCTGCTAAATGGACAGATGATACCCGGAGCGACTGGACTATTGAAAACCCGTTGATCAGATTTAATGACTGGGTTCCGGCTGTTGCCTTAAAGGAAAATATAGCCATGTTTACGGATCCGGGAAAAGAAACCAGCCGGATTCCTTTCCTGGCCAATGACCTGGGCGGTTTTGATATGGGTTTTACCCAAAAACCGGAAGAAGAATTGTATATCCGGTGGCTTCAGTTTTCCATGTTCAATCCCATCACCGAAGTATTTTGTCAGCCGGAAAATCCCACCGCGAATCTGGCCTGGAATTATTCTGCAAAAGCAGACAGCGTCTTCAGACAGTATGCGCATTTGCGTATGCAATTGTTTCCCTTTATTTACAGCTATGCCCACCGAAGCCGGATAGAAGGGAAACCCATGATTGGAAAAATTCCAGGGCAGTTATATGAATACCTGTTTGGAGAGGAAATACTGTTGGCCCCTGTTTATGAAAAAGGAGTGATCAGCCGTGACGTTTATCTGCCACCCGGCCAGTGGATTAATTATTATACAGGGGAAAGACACAAAGGAAATACAGTGCTGAAAATACCGGTTACACTGGAACAAATACCGCTGTTTATTAAAGCCGGCGCCATTTTACCAATGAGAAACTATGCATCTTCCATTGAAAAAGGAAACAACGACACCCTTCATCTGCATATTTATCCCGGGGCTGACGGTGTATTTACACTCCGGGAAGATGACGGCCTCAGTAACGATTACCTGCAAGGCGGACTGCGAAGTACCCGGATCAGTATGAAACAGGCGGCAAACAAAATTTCCGTAAATATTGCGCCCCCGGCGGGACATTACAAGGGGATGAATAAATACCGGACATGGATTTTACATATCCACGAAACGCGGAAACTCAACACGTTCACTTCCGGAACTAAACCACTTTTACATTTCTATGATAAAAAAAACAAAGTGCATGTTTTTGAAACGGGAAAAGTTACAGTTAAGAACGGCTTCTCAGCAACTTTCAATTTCTGAATCGAGACCGATATAACCTGTACTGAACTATGGCTTTAAAAAACATGATATACAGACTGCACACCGGGTAACCTGTTCATCTGTACTTTCAGCTTACCTGTTTTACGATCATAAGCAAACTTCTTTACCGCCATCAGTTCCGTATCTGACCAGGTTTCACCGGATTTTTTCCAGAGAAGCAAACTGATATACAGTTTTGTCTGATTCGTATCCGGGGAAGTAAGCGCCCTTGCATTTATAACGGCACTCTTCCTGGCTTCGGGATGAATACCCGTAGCCTCCGCTATATATAATTCGTCCCACTCATTCACGGCTACCATCGCTAACTGGTAGACTCCATTATCAATTATCTGTACCTGGTGCCCCTGAACCACACGCATTTCTTTCCGCATCGTACCATTCAGATCAGGTAATGCATAATGTCCCAGCCGCATTTCAGTAGCAGTATCCGCACTGATCCTGTCAACCCGGAGTATGCCATCCGGCAAAGGGATATCGGCCAGCTGTAACCGGATTCCCGGCTGCGTTTCCACGCTGGCATCCCGGTAATAAATTCCCTGCTCATACTTTTTAAACGCGTAAAGACGAAGCGGCTCCCACTCTTTATTCTTATTGCGGAAAATATAATTCATGGCTACTACTCCTGCCGCACTGTCTGCCTGCCATGGAAAAGCGCTGTTATACGACAAGCGGTTATAGTTCTCACTGGCCCGGAAGGGTTCATTGGCACCGATTGCTTTTACATGGCACCAGGCCCGTATTTCTGCTGCACCAATATTGGGGTAGTCTGTTATCAGGATATGTGAACTATCCTGAAACTTATTATATACTTTTCCAATTTTCATTTCTTTCTCCCAGGCTCCTTCATTCTCCACCGCCGACCAGAACGGGTTTGTCTCCGGCAGCATCAGTGACACAAAAGCCTTTCCCATCCAGAATGCACTGCCCCGGCAACTGTATGGCTGAACAGCCGGTTCAAAAGCTCCATAGAAACCAAGTGTAGGCACATTGTCCTTTAAAAATTCAGGGTGTTGCAGAAACTGAAGTAAAACACCGGAAGAAATACGCCGCATCCAGCCATAGTTGGTAGCCGGATCATTTTCCAGCCCCATCAGGGAAAGAGGTGCCACCGAACCAATCCGGTATGTCATACTGCGGCCCCACATCACCATCGTACCGTCCCGACCGAATAAATATGGATAATTTGCTTTTACCTCGCTGAAATTCCGCATAAATTTTGCGGCATATTCGGGATAATATTTCTTACCGACATACTCGGCCCATACCGGCCCATACATCTGAAAAGCCCACATACTGTAATAATCAAAGGCGGGATTATCATTATACCAGCCATTACCCCGGTAATGATCAAGCGATTTATCAAGATATTCCTGAAGCAGTTTTTCATTGACCGGATACCCCTGTAATTTGAAGAAACTCAGTACAAAAATGTTAAAAAATTTCCAGTTGGAGGGCACGGTCTTCCCGTCACCATAACTGATCATCGTAGCCGCCAGCGCGTCTTTTTGCTCCCGGGTCAACGGCTCAAAAAGAATCTCAGGAATATAAAACATGGACACGGCCAATGCACCGAACTCCACCAGGATCTGGTTGGGACCACCACCTTTTGCTTGTGGCTTTATATATGTTGGACTTGATGGATCAAGCAGTTTCAGTATATGGAAACGATAATAATCGGCTACCTTAATATTATTCACTACCAGATCCGGCTGTTCTTTCAATAAAGGAGCCGCTATAAATAATGTACGGCAAAGTCCTTCGAGCTTCTCCGTAGCCACCTGGCCTTCTGTACGTGGATAAGATTTGCCCGGTTGCTTTGGAAACTGCATCGGATCTTCCATCCGTTTTACATAACTGAAGGCTCCTTGCAATAAATATAAAGCCGCATCTTTCCAATGCTTCCTTGTTACGCCGGTATAAGGGCTCTTTACAAAATCCGGCTGATCCACTTTAAAAACGGTATGTCCGTTCACCTCCTTCGAAAACGAGGCTGACTGCACCAATCCCGGCTGGGCGCTAAGTCCCTGGAAAGTCAACAATAAAATCAACAATCCACTTACATTTTTTTTCATACTAAATATTCAACTAATTAAAACAATCTCCACTCCCACTCTCTACTCTTCATTCATCACTCCCCATACACCCGCACATAATCCACTTCCATCCGTTTCGGAAACAGTGTACCCGAAGGGTCTCCTCCATTATCTCCACCGATAGCCAGGTTCAGCAACATATAATGCGGCTGCCGGAATGGATTAAACCCTGAACCGTCTTTGTTCACCAGTGAATCCACCGCAACCTTATTCAGCAACTGACCATCACAATACAATGCGATAAACGAAGGCGTCCAGTCCATCCGCCAAACATGAAACTGCTCTGCCCATGTTGCCGCACCCAAAGAATCTGTAGAAAAAGTATGACTGAACCATTGCGCTTTTTTATCAGCTCCCAGGCAGGCTATATTGGCCAGCAGTTTTCCGCGGTAATATTCCATAATATCTATTTCCCCGTTGCCCGGCCAGGGTTGATTAATGCCCAGGGTCCACCAGGCGGGCCACAAACCCGGACTGATATCAATTCTTGCCCGTAATTCAAAACGTCCATATAACCAGCTCTGTTTACCCCGGGTATGCAAACAGGATGACGTATACTCAATCTTTTCGCGCTGCTTTCTCCATTCCCGGCTTTCCATCACAAATTCCGGGTTCGGCCTGCTTTCTTTCCGGGCTTCGATCACCAGCATCCCGCTTGTACAAAAAGCATTCTCCGGCTGATACCACTGTAATTCATTATTGCGGACAAACCCATGCTCAAAGTTCCAGTTGGCCGTATCCGGTTGCCCATCCCTGTTAAACTCATCAGCCCAGACCAACCGGAAACCACTGGTATCATGGGTATTTAAAAGAGAAGCCGCTGCCGATGACTGACTATACGTCATCATCAGCAGCGGCATTGACATAACAAAAAGCAGGTTTTTCAAAAGGTTAATCTATTTATCCAGTAAACGGATGATATAACTAAAACTATACTTCTTATCCTTTAACCTGTACTCTTCATGCGGCAATGCGCCCCAGCTGTCATCTCCACCTACACCCCGTTGAAGTAAATCGATACTCAGGTATACATTATTATCCGGACGAAGATCTGACGGATGCTGTTGTTTTTTAGTCATGCCCGGATCCAGACTCTCCGTAGAGTAATTCAGGGCACTGAAACAAATGGGTTGTACACCTTCTATGCGAATCCCTTGTCCGTTTGCATTGATCAACGTCAGCCAGCGTACATCGGTTTTATACCCGTTTTCCTGCGGACGGATATAGTTGCCGGTAAACTGATCTTTCACTGTGCTGTTATACTGACCTATAAAAGAAGCCGTTTTCCGGTCCGGATAATTCTCCCATGGGCCACGGCCATAAAATGACAATTGATTATACTCAGGCGCTAATTGTGTGCGCATGCCAAAGCGAGGCATTTCCGGAAGATCCCTGCCTGTAAGATCAATTGACGATGTGACCCGGATGGCCCCATCATTCATGACCAGGTATTCCAGGGTATAGGGTACGGCAATACCGGTGAGCTCAAACTCAACTTTTACCGGCAATCCTTCTGCTCCCTGCTCGCCAATCTTCACTTCCTTCACTTTTCTGGCCTGATGCGCGGAACGCCAGATGCCCAGGTTCGTCTGCATATTGTTCCCGAAGTCATTATCGGTGGGCGCTCTCCAGAAATAAGGTTCCGGAACACGTGTCAGCTGCATACCGCCAGCCGTTTTATAATTCCGTACATAACCGGTACGGGGATCAATTTCTCCCGAAACAGTACCTGCCTGAAAACTTATTTTATCAGCAGCTTTGGTAACAGTCAGTTGTCCGGAAGACGGCGCAGCTGAACTGAAATAATCACCACTGAGCTTAAACTCTTCCCGTGCGATTTCATGTCCGGCCGGAAGCATTTCTGTAGCGGAACTGCCGGAAATAACGGCAAATACATTTATAAAATACTCACCGGGCACCGCCACGATTTCAGCGGGCAGGGCGAGTGTCACTTCCTGCTGTTTACCCGGAGCCGTATTCATCGCGAACTGGCCACGATACACTTCATTGCCGTTGCGTAACAGGATCCAGTAAAACTTATATTTCTCCAGGGAAGTAAAAGCGAAATTATTTTTAACCAGCAACTGCCCCTTGGCGATATCTTTTGCGGCAAACTTAATATCCTGATAAACTTTTTTTACTTCATACAAACCCGGGTGCGGAGTGCGGTTGGCCGCAATCAGTCCGTTGGCACAAAAATTCTCATCGTTCAGATATTGATAACTGCCAAGGTCGCCGCCATAACCCCAGAAAGCAGTTCCGTTTTTATCCGTTTGTTTTAAGCCCTGGTCCACCCAGTCCCAGATAAAACCACCCTGCATGTGCGGACTGGCTTCAATGATATCAAAGTAACGTTGAAAATTACCGTTGCTGTTGCCCATGGCATGAGAAAACTCGCACATGATATAAGGACGCTGCTTCGATTTATCATCCGCATAGGATTTCATATCGTGAATACGGGGGTACATCGGGCAGACAATATCCGTATTCGCATTTTCGGCCGCCTGCTCAAACTGCACGGGGCGTGTATTGTCCCTTTCCTTTATCCATTTATAGCCTTCATAAAATACAGGGCCATTTCCACACTCATTGCCCAATGACCAGATGATTACCGAAGCATGATTCTTATCGCGTTCCACCATCCGGCGATGACGATCCAGGTGAGCCGGTGCCCATTCCGGACGATAGGCCACGTGCGCCCCCGGATTAAACCGGGCTTGCTTTTCCGCACCCATACCATGGCTTTCAATATTGGCTTCATCCACCAGATAAAGTCCGTATTCATCACAGAGTTTATACCAGAGCGGATCATTGGGGTAATGCGAAGTACGAACCGCATTGATATTAAACTGCTTCATCAGCTGAATATCTTTTTTCATTAGTGCCAGTGTGGGTACATGGCCCAGTACATCATCATGCTCATGCCGGTTGGTACCATGTACCATTACTTTTACCCCGTTCACCAGCAACTGCGCATTTTTAATTTCCACATTACGGAACCCGATACGTGTACCGGTTACGGCAACCGTTTTTCCTGCTTCATCTTTTAATTCTATAACGCAATGATAAAGCGCAGGCGATTCCGCACTCCATTTCCGGGGATTCTTTACCGTACCCGCAAAACTGACGGTTTGTATGTTTTCTGTATTGCGTACAAAATTCTTTTTCTGTCTGAAAATTTCTTTACCGTCGGTGCCCGTAACACTAACTTCAACCAAGCCTTTTGTCAGGGCAGCTCCTTTAAAAGCCCGCAGGTTCACATCGGCACTGAAAACACCATGTGTGTATTGTGCATCCAGTCCCGCTTTGATAAAATAATCCCAGATTGTTAATTTAGGCATGGCAAACAAAAACACATCTCTTTCAATGCCGCTGATCCGCCAGAAGTCCTGGTCTTCGAGATAACTGCCATCATGCCAACGGATCACCTGCACGGCCAGCAGATTTTTTCCTGGCCTGATCAGGGACGTGATATTAAACTCGGCTGCTGTTTTGGAAACCTTGGTCATTCCCGCTTTCTCCCCGTTCACATATACATACGCACAGCCGGTGATGGAACCAAAATGCAGGATGATTTCCTTATCCGTCCAATCTGCGGGAACGGTAAATTCCCGACGGTAGGTGCCAACCGGATTATCGTCCCCTACAAAGGGCGGATTCTTGGGGAAAGGGTATGTGATATTTGTATAAATAGGTACGCCAAATCCCTGTAATTCCCAGTTGGAAGGTACGGGGATATTACTCCATTGACTGATATCCAGATCAGGTTTGTAGAAATCGCGGATACGATCAGCCACCTTGGCGGTATAGTTGAATTTCCAGGTACCATTGAGCGACTGGAAAAAAGGAGAGGCTGAAAAATCATCTTTCTGTACAGCCGCTCTATCTGTGTATAACATAAAGGAAGCATGCGGCGCTTCTTTATTTTCTTCATACAGCAATGGATTCTCCCAGCTGTTTACCGGCGTCTGTGCCAGCAAAGACTGCAGACTGCAAAAACAGATGACCGCGGCTGCTACTAATTTTCTATTCATAATGATGTACTATTGATAAAATAATAAAGTTAAAAAAATTATCCACGATGTAGACACAACGCGGATGCTTGCTTATAAAGCTATAACGACTGCTTACTTGCTTAAGAACTTTTTAGTACAGATCATCAACCAGTCAGGCCGTTTCTGTTTTCCGCTTTGTCATACACCCGGTACCATTCTCCACAGCGGCAATATAATAACTCAGTGACAGGCCGGTTGCCTGCTGATACGCCGGAATAAGGCTTTCAAGTAAGGTTTCGATGGCCTCTTCCTGCATGATATTAATGGTGCAACCGCCGAAACCGCCCCCCATCATCCTTGCGCCTAATACGGCTGGGTTATTCCTGACAAAATCGACCAGGAAATCAAGTTCGGTACAACTCACTTCATACATTTTACTCAATCCGTCATGTGTGTCAAACATTTTTTTTCCAAGCGCGCTTAAGTCTCCCCTTTTCAGGTCACGGCAAGCCTGTAATAACCGGTGATTTTCATCCACCACATACCGGCAACGCCGATAAATCAGCGGATCCCGTGGTAGCACATATTGCTCCAGCATCACGCCCGTTACATCTCTTAATGCCTCCACATGCGGCACCTGTTCTTTTACCCAGGCTACCCCCTGCTCACATTGTTCGCGCCGGGTATTATAAGCGGATGCGGAAAGACGGTGATGCACATTCGTATTTAATAAAACTATTTTATACCCTTTCAGATCCAACGGCACATATTCATAAAACAGGCTCCGGCAATCCAGGTTGATCACATGGTCCTTTTTTCCGAATAAGGAAGTAAACATATCCATGACACCGCAGTTCACTCCGGCAAAAGCATGTTCAGCCTGCTGGGCCAGGTGAGCCATTTCCCCTCTTGTAAGTTGTAATCCGAAAACTTCATTTAACGCAAAAAGGGTGGCACATTCCACCGCCGCCGAGGAGGATAAACCCGCGCCGATCGGCACATCGCCATCCAGCAATAAATTAAATCCCCTTAGTTCAAATCCGGATTTTTTCAATTGGTCGGCAACACCCAGCACGTAGTTTGGCCAATGTTCCCGCACAGGCTCCAGCACCGACAGATCCGCCACAAAAAATGCGGAATAAGCCGCCGCATATATGGTAACCGTATTCGTCTGAACAGGCGCAACCGCCACCCAGGCCGCTTTATCAATGGCAGCCGGCAATACAAACCCTTCGTTATAATCCGTATGTTCACCGATAATATTCACGCGACCGGGTGAGCGTACAACGAGTGGATCGGTTTCGCTTCCGAATAATTCAACAAAGCGGGCAGCCATATTGCTTTCCGTGATTTTCATAACTGAGTTATTTCCGGTCCAGGAAACGGTATCGTTCACAGGCTGCCAGCAGAAATGCCCCCACCCCAAAATTAGCGGTTGAGTTTTTGTCCACCACCTGCCCCTGTATGGCCCTTTCCCCGATCGGCTGCACATAACCTATTTTTCCATCGGGCTGAAGAGCAATAGCGGACAAATAGTTCCATCCTTTCTCCGCAACCGGAAGAAAGGTAGTCTGGTCAAGATATCCGTTATTAATTCCCCATAAATAGCCATAAGTAAAAAATGCGGTGCCACTTGTTTCATATCCGGGTGCCTGGGAATTATCCAGTAAACTGCGGGTCCAGTGGCCTTCTGCCTGTTGATAATTTTTCAGGCTGTGGGCCATACTTTTAAATATTGTTACATATACATCCCGGTGCGGATCGGTAACCGGCAGTTCCTGTAATACTTTTGCCAGGCCGGCAAAAACCCATCCATTGCCGCGTGCCCAGAAATCCTTTTTCCCGGCTGCTGTTTTATGCTTGGGATAGATATATTTTGCATCCCGGTAATACAATTGTTCTGTACTGTCGAACATGATGCTGTTTGCATACATAAACCAGTCATACATTTTATTCAGATAAACCGGGTCGCCGGTCAGTTTATACATTTTTACCATCACCGGCATCACCATATATAAACCATCCGCCCACCACCAGTAATCATTCTTATCCGTTTTTACCTGGTACCCCATCACTTCTTTTGCCCGTGCAATTTTCCGCTCTTCGGGTTTCAGGTGATACAGGTCAATATAGGTCTGAAAACAAATCTGCCAGTCGCCAAACAAAACATACTGTGGCGTTTCCCCGTAACTGTATTTCCATTCAGCCGGGTTGACAGCAGTAGCCCCTTTCCAGGCATTCTTCTCCGCCCAGCCGGTTGAATAGTTCAGGTAGGTTTCAGTACCGGTCAGTTTATACGCTTCCATATTCCCGGTATGATAAGCGGCATTATCCCAGAAGGAAATACCCGGGTCGGGGTGCCCGTTTTGCCAGTATTGATTAACGGTATGAATAGTCGCTAATACGGTTGCCTTTTGTTCACCTGTACCGGGTAATTTACTGCCGGGCGAACAGGAACCAAACACAACCAACAGCAGTATGATAGAGGCGCTATAATTATTTCTTTCTTGCATGGCTCAGAATATGCATTGCAGCACTTTCACCATCGTGGGGGCGGTTTTCACCACGCCCTCAGCATCGGCCTGTATTACAGGCTGAACAAACAGGTGCAAACGCTGTTCCTTTTTCCAGAGATCCGTATCATACGAAGGCTCCCAGTTTCCAGTGGAACCACCCGGCAGATCCGAAATTCTCCATTTTAATTTCTTTTTGATTTTTGCAGTGGCCAGTGATACCTGGTCTCCTCTCTCTTCATCCCTGAACACTATACCGACATACGTACGGTTGCCCTTTGACCAGCCAATCACCTGTGGCCTGGCCACCGGAATTTTTTTGGTACCCTGACCGCTCAACGTAAATCCCTTGGTACGGAAAGCCAGATCATTGGTGGTCCAGTTCCCCTTCGCCTTATACACCAGCTGATATTGCGGGATATTTCCTTTCCCCTTCCAGTAAGCGGCAATATATACAGCCCCTTTCCCGTCTGCAAACATGGATGTCTGATTAATCAGCTCTGCCTGTTGGAGTACCGGCGCAATGATTTCCGCTGTTGCCTGCGTTACAGGTACAACATACTTTTCACCTGTGGATTTCTCCCAGGTCTGCCCCCCGTCTTTTGATACGGCATAACAGAGATCATGATTGCTGGCCACATCCGGACTTTCTCTCCATACCCATGATACATGAATAATACCGTGCGTATCCACGCAAGCCTGCCAGTAAGCGTTTCGTTTCCCTTCTCCATCAATCAGGTTTTCCTGCAGTCTCACCCATTTTTTACTTACGGGATCATATTTATTGATAAGCAGATTCCCTCTGCCCGATCCGCCATCCCTGTAAAAAAACAAAAGCCGGCCATCAGGCAAACGATAAAACTCCGGATAGGTTACACTTTTTTCGTTTTGTCCGGTCATGGACGTTTCATCACCCATATCAGCTGTGTACGGGGACCGGCTCCTGCAATACCGCAACTGGTTTCCATGATGATCCCAGGCCATATGCAGGTATCCATCTCCATCCAGCGCAATACTGATACTTCGATGCGCATCCGTTACTTTCCCTTTGAATTGGGTGCGGGTAAGTGCCCAGTTACTATCAGTGAGTTGTCGTTTTCCAATTACCACAAAACCGGAACTGTCATAGTAACTGATAAACTGGATACCATGCTGACTGGTCAGTGCGTTTTTCCGGAATACCACCGCATTTACCGAATTACCGGCCCAGGCCAGACCTGCATTTACCAGCTGTACATGCCGGGGAACGGAGGGCTGTGCAATAGCCAGGCAGGATAAAAGTAAACCGATGAATACTATGAGTGGCGCTTTAAGCATCAAAACAGTGTAATAAATGGGGTCAGTAAATCAGGCCTTTCTTTCCTTGTAAATTTACGGTTTTCAGGAAGGCCGGCTGCCAGCGCAACCGGCCTTTTCTGACTTTGCTGCTTAAGAAAATCAATAACCGGGATTCTGTTCCAGTACCGCGTCTTTATTCAGGTTGATTTCAGACAGGGGTATGGGCAGTAACAGGTTCTTACTGCTGATTCCCAGTACAGGGTTTATGGTTTGTGTGTTATAAGCGGTAGTACGTGTTACCAGCTTTCCGGTACGCATCAGGGTCATTCGCCTGTTTTCTTCGGCCAGTAATTCACGGGCTCTTTCATCCAGAATAAAATCAAGCGTGATCTGTGATCCGCTAACCTGGCTGGCATTGGCTCTTGTTCTGAGCACGTTGATGGTAGTAGCCGCCCCGTTGGGATTACTTTGATTTAACTGGGCTTCTGCTTTCAGCAAATAGGTTTCGCCCAACCGCATCAGCATGAAATCCTTAATCATGGCAAAACCAAACTCATCATTGGGATTGAACTCATACCACTTGGTAGTATGCGGACAAATTTTAAAAACAGTATCCGCTCCCGTGTAAGGTACCGGTTGCCCGTAGTTGGCACTAGTGGGATTATTGTAATAAAATTTGCGGCGAAGGTTGTATTGGGAATTGCGCATATCATTGGTCTCATACAGGTCATAAATCACCCAGTTGGTAAGCCGCATCCGGGCAATACCTCTGCCACCGAGTGAATCGCAAAGTTTCATACCGGAGATCTGATAATAGGCGGCACCCCAGTTACGGCGTTGTTGCGGATTATTGGTAATACCACCGGGGATATTAGCCGGGTTCTCCTGTTCCATCACCCAAATCGCTTCTTTATTTCCCTGGTAACGACGCTGATTGCCATACCAGAACATATCGTTAAACGGATCACCCGCCTGTGCCGATTTTATACCGTAACGGGTGGTATGTAATGCAAACTTGCCACTATTAATGATCAGGTCACATTGTGCTTCCGCCAATGCGGGTTTTCCGGCACGGATATACACTTCAGCCAGCAGTTGCATGGCCTGGTATCTGTTGGCTCTTGCGGTGGGCTTGCCATTGGCATTGGTCCGGGAGCCGAAACCACCGGGCTCCGGAAGATTCGTGGCCGCATATAACAAATCTTCAATGATCAGGTTATTGACACTGTCAAGTGGCGCACGTACAAAATCGGTTTTGGGTTGTGTCAGCGGTTCACGTTGAATGGGTACGCCGCCAAAACAAGTGGCCAGGATATTATACGCATAAGCCCTGAAGAAACGCGCTTCACCATTCAGGCTTTTCTTGTTGGCGTCAGACATGCCCGTCAGATTGGGATCTTCCGCATTTTTAATAATGATATTGGCATTATTAATCATCCGGTATGACCAGCCCCAGGTAAACGAAGCGGCACCATCCGTATTGATCAGCTGATTGTAATCATAGTAGGGAACTTCAATACCCTGCTTCTGGCTGGGTGGTACAAAGGCGATATCGGTACCCGCATGCCATACACTGGGCCATCCCTGCGGATCACTGTAACTGAAAAAAGTACTGAGATGATTGTATAATCCCACCGCCGAGGCTTCAAAGCCGAGCGAATCGGTGAGGGTTACCGGGGAGTAGCTGGAGTACAGTTCCTCATCCAGGTAATTTTTTTTGCAGGCGCTGAAGAGCTGTGTAACAGACACGGCCAGCAGCAGTATATAAGTTATTTTCTTCATTGTTCTTGTTTTTAAAATGAGCAATTAACGAAGGGTTACATTCACACCGAATACTACCTGGCGGGTGATCGGATAGTTGTTGGTCCAGTCACCTGATCCGCGGAAGGAATAGTTGTGTTCAGGATCCCATCCGATCCATTTGGTGAATGTATAAAGGTTACGACCGCTTACATAACAGGTCAGGCTGCCCAGTTTCAGTTTATCCAGCATGGGTTTTGCGAACGTATAACTGAGTGATACGTCTTTAATACGGGTATAACTGTTATCGGAAGCATATCCATACCCCCTTGTATTTGTATAGGAAAGGGCGGGACGACTGTTGTTTTTATTTTCGGCTGTCCAGTAACCGGTTTCCTTGAAAATGTTCATACGACCCGCTTCATCTGCATAGGTCAGGGCTACATTATTTTTCAATGCGCCTTGTACGGTCTGTATGAATACACTCAGCGTTAAATTTTTATAGCTGAACGTGTTGGTAAAACCACCAATCCATTTGGGTGCTGTCTGCCCCAGGATCATGCGGTCGTCAGAAGTGATTTTTTTATCGCCATTGGTATCCTGGAATTTAAGATCACCAGGTTTGGCCCCTGGGTCCCAGGCAGAAGCGTCTTCACCTGCCTGCCATACACCAACCAGTTTATAATCGTAAATAATTCCAATGGGATGTCCCAGATACCAGCGGTTACCCAGGTCATCTTTACCATCACCATATAACTCTACGATACGGTTTTTATTGGAAGAAAAATTCAGAATGGAATTCCATTTAAAATCTTTTGTAACCACATTCTCTGTATTAATCATCACTTCCAGGCCAGTATTTCTTGTTTTACCCAGGTTATCCCATACAAATGAATAACCCGTTACAACCGGAAGACTTCTTCTCAGCAGCAGGTCTTCTGAATTGGTTTCATACAGATCAATGGAACCGTTGATCCTGTTTTTCAACACGGCGAAATCAATACCGGCATTGAAAGTCTTAGACGTTTCCCAATGCAGGTTGGCATTTCCCAGATTGCTGGCCAGTACACCGGTAAGGGCAGCGCCATTGAACGGGAAACGAACCGTTGCGTCAGTTGTAATAGTCTGATAAACGTTGATGGCTTCATTACCGGATTTACCGTAGGAAACCCGCAGCTTCAGGTTATTCAGAAATTCAAACCGATCCATGAATTTTTCGCGGCTTATATTCCAGCCCAGCGCGAATGAAGGGAAGAGACCATATTTATCGGTATTGCCACCCATTACAGAAGATCCGTCACGACGGGCTGTAAGAGTGAGCAGGTATTTACTATTATAGGTATAGTTTACCCTTGCCATCTGTGAAGCGAGGTTGTATTTATCACGGTAAGAACCGGCCGTCTGGGTTGCACCTGCACCCAGATTTGAAAAGGAAAGTTCATCATTGATAAAATTGCTGGCAGAAGCACTCATGGTGAAATATTTGCGTTGCTGTCCGCTGTACAATCCGGTGAAATCAAGATGATGCAATCCGAAATCCTTTGTATAGGTAAGAATATTCTCCACCACATAACTGTTGGTTTCTGAACTGGACACGTTGCCGGAACCAATGGTATTGCCGGTATTGCGGCCTTCATAATATCCGTATCGGGTGGTATAATAGGTATAACCGGTATTCAGCCTGTACTTCAGCCCTTTCAGTGCACCGCCAAATTTCACTTCGGCAAATACATTTCCGTTCAGGTTACTGCTCTTGTCTTCACGGTCGGTATACAGACCCAGCATCGGGTTTTTATAGAGCAGTTCCGGATTCATCGGGTAAATTTCATAGGCACCGGCGGCATTACGGAGTGTGCCGTACGGACTCATGGCTGCTGCCAGATAGAAATTGGAACGGCCGCCACCATAATTATTATTATTAAAGAACAGGGAAGTACCCATACTCAGGAAGTCCGTTATGTTCACATCCAGGTTGGCCCTGAGATTGGCACGTGCATACGAATAGCCCTGAACGGCTCCTTTTTGTTTCAGGTAGTCGCCGGAGATATAATATTTCACTTCTTTATTTCCGCCGGAAATACTCAGGTTATGATCCTGCATAATTCCCTGTTGTGTTACTTCACTCAGCCAATCGGTGGCTTTGCCGGCATTATAATTGGCAATCTCATAGGCATTGGGTAATACATTTCCCTGAGTGGTGGTAGGATAGGTCTGTTTCCACCAGTCTGCATATTTCTGTACATATTCAGCCGGACTCAACGGAGTCATTGTCTGATGAATATTGTCAAAACCCACATACCCGTTATAACGGATTACCGGTTTACCGGACGCGCCCCTTTTTGTGGTAATCAGGATAACGCCATTGGCACCGTTCACCCCATAAATAGCGGTAGCCGATGCGTCTTTCAGAATTTCTATAGAGGCGATATCGTTGGGGTTAATATCATTGGTTACACTGCCCGTTTTACTGAAGGGAACACCATCCACAACTAAAAACGGACCAGTTCCCCCGGTCAAGGAATTCTGACCGCGTACCAGCACGTTTGCTGAGCTGCCGGGTACAGAAGAAAACTGGGTAATATTCACACCGGCTACAGAACCCTCAATGGCATGCAGCACGTTAGTAACCGGTAATTTCTCCAGCCGGGTCTTGGGTACGGATGCTACCGAACCGGTAACGTCGGATCTTTTTTTCGATCCATATCCCACTACTACTACTTCATTTAATTGTTTGTTAAGGACTTTGAGTTTAACCTGGATTTCTTCACCTGCCACCGCATTCAGTTGCAGGGTCTGGTAACCAACACTGGATACTTCCAGCTGATCACCTTCAGTACCTTTCAGTCTGAAAACGCCCTGGGCGTTTGTAATCACGGCTATGGTTTTACCTTTCAGGGATACCGTAGCCCCCACAACAGGTTCGCCGGATTCCGAATCGGTTACAACGCCGGAAAAGATTTTTTCCTGGGCAGCAGCAAAAAAGGGAAGAGAGAGCGCGAGAAGCAGGACCATCAGCGTTCTGTTAGCAGTCCGCCGGATTCCTGAGAAAGTTGACAGTTCTCGGAAATTATTCCGGAACTGCAAGCAGTTCTGTTTTGTCATATGACAGCAATTTTAGTTAGGTAATAATAGAAGGTCTGCTTTACAGCCCTTACATATAGCCCCCAAATATGAACCTGATTCCTGCCGGAAGCGGGGGATTTATTAGTACAAAAAGGGGGTAAATTCGGATATTTCAGAAAAAACAGGGGGTAAAACGGGATCCAGGGAACGTAAAGTGCCCTGAAACAAGAAAATTTCTAAGCTCCCGGGATTATTTATTTATTCCGTATCGCGGGTCAGTTTGTCATTCAACTTATAAATACGGCCATGAATTTTGCGATACTTCTCGATATATTCAGAAGGCTTCATCCCAAACGTGCGGGTAAATTGCTCCCGGAAATACTTTATATCCTTTATGCCGACATAAAATGCCGTCTCATTTATATTATAAGCTGAATTAATAAATAACTCTGCAGCCTTTCGCAACCGGATATACCGGATAAAGGAACTGGCACTTTGCCCGGATATGGCTTTGATCTTCTTATATAGCTTACTATGACTCATCCCCATTTCCTGGGCCAGTACCTGAATGGTAAAGTCATCCTTATCGAGATTATTCTCCACCGCCACGATACAGGCTTCCAGAAATGCCTTATACTCCCCCGAAATATTCAGGTTATGCTGCTGGTGCGTGATTTCATTATAGAAATATTTCTGAAGGTTCTGCTGTTTTCTGATCAGGCTGAGTACCCTGGCCACCAACATGTCCTTTTCAAATGGTTTGGTAATATAATCGTCGGCACCAGCTTCAATGCCTTTCAGTTTGGACTCGGGCGAAAAACTGCCTGTAATTAAAATAAAGGGGATATGATTAAGGGCTGTTGCCTCTTTTACTTTTTTGCAGAATTCAATACCCGACATGCTTTCCATCACCACATCACTGATAATTATATCCGGCTGGCTTTCATTCGCTATTTGAAAAGCTTCTTCCCCGCTACCGGCCTCGTATACGATAAAATCATCCTTAAAGACCTGTACCAGGTAACTCCGCATCTGCGGGTTGTCATCTGTTATTAATATGGAGTGCTTTTCGCTGATTACCTGTTCCAGACCGTCTGTTTGCAGCTTCAAAACCGGCATCGGTTCATCCCCGGCTACAATTTCGTCCAGTATTTCATGTTCCGGTATTTCCGGTCCCGTACCTACCGGAATATTTCCGAAATGCGCATGACCGGCTTGTAAGGCTACAAAAAAACGGGTGCCCTGCCCGGGGGCAGATTCATACCAGATCCGGCCATGATGTTCCTCCACCAATTGCTTCACCAGGTACAGACCGATACCAAACCCGGCTTTGGACGGTGTGTCTTTCTTATGCACCTGGTAAAACTTTTCAAACAGATGATCGCCTGTTTCTGCCGGTATGCCCCGCCCCGTGTCTGCCACTTCAGCAATAACAGTTTGTTCCCCCGCTTTTATGCGGAATTCGATCTGCCCTTTAACCGGCGTATACTTCAACGCGTTGGACAATAGATTATAAAAAACTATTTGTAGTTTTTCCCGGTCTCCATATATTTCGGGCAATTGGTCAGGACATTCAAACCGGTAGCTGATATCCCTGCTTTTTGCCTGTTGTACAAAAAAAGTAAAACTCTCCTCACAGGCCTGCCTGAAATCGAGCTTCGACAACTGCAAATCGCCCGTTTCACTTTCCGTCTTCCTGAATAAAAGCAACTGATCCACCAGGCTGAGTAATCGCCGGGCATTCCTATAAACCAGTTCTATATCCCCGCTATCCGGCTTTTGCCTGCCGGACAGGAGGTCCTTCAACGGATTAATGATCAGGGTAAGCGGGGTTCTGAATTCATGCGTGATATTGGTAAAGAAAGACTGTCGTTTCTCATTTATCTCCTTTTCCTTTTCCGCATTGAGTTCTGTCAGTTTCATTTTATACTGCAACTGTGTCCGCTGTTTCCGGTATCTTAAGAAAAGCCACACCAGGACAGCTGCGGTTACTATATATATAATGTAGGCCCACCAGCTGCGGTACCAGGGTGGCCGGATGACCAACCGGAGCTGTGTTTCCTTATCATTCCACTCCCCGTTAACGTTGGTACTTTTCAGATGCAGGGTATATGTTCCCTCTGTAAGATTATTGTAATTGATATTACTGATATTCCCGGAAAAGTTCCAGTTCTTATCCCATCCTTCCAGGTAATACCCGTATTTTATTTTTTCCGGTGAAGTAAATTCCAGCGCATTAAAACTGAAATTAAAAACGGCCTGGTCATACGGCACAACCAGTTCCGTAATGCCGGAATTTGTGGAACGCTTTATATACTGAGTAACTTCAGATAACGGCTTGCCATACACGAGAATATGCGTGATATACACAGGCGGCATATAGGAACGGGGTATAATCTCGGATGGCCTGAAATAGCTGAAACCGTTTATACCGCCAAAAACCAGTTCGCCCGTGCTTAACGGGATAGCCGCCCGGTAACTGAACTGGTTGCTCTGAAGCCCGTCGCTCTGATAATAATTTTTAAATACCCTGGTTTTTATATCGAATCTGGACAATCCGTTAAATGTACTCATCCACAAATGCCCGGTACTGTCTTCCAGTATATTGAGTACGCCGTTATTACACAAGCCATCCTCATCGGAAAAACGCTCGGTCAGTTCCCCTTTAGCCCGGTCAAACAACAACAACCCTCCACCTTCGGTACCCAGCCAGAACCGGCCACTGCGGTCTTCATAAATGGATCGTACCGGTCTGCCAATTGAATACGTAGTATGCTTCCGGCTTTTGCGGTCCAGCCGGATCAGCATATCAGAGTTTCCAGCCCACAGATTACCTTGCCGGTCTTCTTTCATTGAAATCAGACTGGATAATGAGGGATCAAACAGAACAAATTTCCCGGCCTTACGGTCATATCTCGATAAACGTCCGTCATTAAACCCGGACGTCCAGATGGTATGCTCATTATCTTCATATAACAGTGAAATATTCCGGTTTTCCAGTCCGCTCTGCTCATCGGTATAGGGTATACGGGTAAACCGGCCGGTTGCTTTATTAAACTGACTGATACCTCCTCCGTATGTAGCTACCCAGATAATACCTGAATAATCCTGCATAATTTTTGTCACGGAATTGTGGCTGAGCGAGGCAGGATTCCCGGGTTCATGTTTGTAATTGGTAAACCGGTTGCTGTTCCTGTTCCAGCTGCTGAGCCCTCCTCCATCTGTACCGATCAGCAGGTTATGATCACTATCCTCACAGAAGGAATACACCGTATTTACCGGAATGGTATTGTTACTGAAAGGCTGACGGGCGATGGTGGTAAATCGTCCTTTCTGTACATCAACGATATTACAACCTCCTTTAATGGTGCCGATCCAGATTCTCGATTCACGGTCTCTCAATATCGTACTTACCGTTTCACTGGAAAGATTATCCGTTCCATCACCCGAGGCTATATAAGAAAATGTATTCAGTACTTTATTGTATACCGTAATCCCCCCGCGATCCGTGCCGATCCACAGGTTATTCTGTTGATCGGATCCGATGGCAGTGATATTTTTATCGCTTAATTCCCCGGCACGTTCTGTAAAATGCCGGATATATTTTTTTCCGGCAACAGCGTAACTATACAAACCGTTCTCCGTTCCCACCCGTATCAATCCGGCCGAATCACTGTAGAGACAATTAGCATAGCGTACTTCACGGCTGACCGGTTTAAGGGTTTGCGTTTTTTCATCAAACAATGACAACCCGTGCCCGGATACAAATACCCAGATATTATTCTTTTCCGTAAACATCCCGGAAACAGTATAATCCCCGGTCGTAGCCGCCCCATTTACCAATGGAATTGTACGGCATACCGTTTCGCCTACGCGCCGGTTCAGTAAGCCCCACCCGGATGTTCCGATAAAAATATTCCCGGCCAGGTCACTGCCAATTGAATTCAGACTGATATTAATTTTTTCAGGCTGGCGACTGTTGTACCTGTAAAAGTATACAGGAGAAAACCGCTGCAGGGAATGATTAAAAATTGCCAACCCTCTGCCGGTTCCCACCCATAATTGTTCATCCCTGTCTTCAAACAAGGTATATATATAATTATGCGGCAATGAAGTGCTGTCGCCGATTTTGTTCCGGTATACCCGGAATTCCCGGCCATCATACCGGTTGAGTCCGTCATAGGTGGCAAACCAGATAAATCCCCGCTTATCCTGGTATATACATCGAACTGAATTATTGGAAAGTCCGTTGGCAATACTCAACCGTTTGACAGTTGTTTGTTCCTGCGCAGCAGCAGGAACTACACCGGCAGACAGCAGCACCCAGACAACCAGCAATCTGTATATAGTAATACTATGGATTCTCCTCATGAATTGAATTGTTACGGCCAGCAGAACCGGCTCTTCACTTTTCCTCCAACGCCTCGTACAAAATTTCAACCGGATGCTGACTTAACCTTCCTGTACCGTCTTTTACCTGGTGCCGGCAGGATGTACCTGCCGCGGCAATAATAGTATCCGGTGCCGCTGCGCGAACAGCAGGAAATAACACGAGCTCACCTACTTGTTGTGATACGGCATAATGCTCTTTTTCATATCCGAATGCACCAGCCATTCCGCAGCAGCCGGAAGGTATCAGCTCTGTGCTGTAATTAACAGGTATTTCCAGGCAGGTTTGTGTGTATGACTGAGAAGATAATGCTTTCTGATAACAGTGGCCATGCACTTTTATTTTCCTTTCTGAACGGGTAAACAGGTTACGGTCTATCCGTCCGGCTTTATATTCTGCTGCTATAAACTCTTCAATGGTAAAAGCTGCACCAGACAGCTTTTTAGCGGCGTCCTTATTTTCAGGCAGAGCCAGGTCGATATACTCATCCCGGAAACTGAGAATGGCTGAAGGCTCAATCCCGATCAGTGGCTTTTCTGTTGATACGACTCCGGAAAGGAATCCAATATTCCGGTTGGCCAGTTCCTTTGCCTGGCGTACCAGCCCCTTGGATAAATAAGTTCGTCCACTATCTGCATGTGCCGGCAGGAGCACTTCATAGCCCAATGCTTCAAGTAATAACACGGCTTTCTTTCCGGTTTCCGCATCATTGTAATTGGTAAACTCATCGCAAAATAAATATACACTCCGCAGTGGCAATACACTTCCTGCCTCCCGCTTCCCGCTATTACTATTTTTATTTTTTGCCTTCTGATAAGCCGCATACCATTTCCTGAGTGTTACCCCGGCCAGTGCCGGCATAGTACGATCCGGATGAAAGCCGGCGAGCCGGTTGGCCATTCTGCGGAAAAAAGGTACCCGGTAAAATGAATTGTACAAACCGGATACAGTAGCGGCCAGTTTCATCAGTTTACTGAAATTGGCAACCAGCTTTGCCCGTACAGGAACCCCGTGCCGGTCATAGTAATGTTGCAGGAACTCTGCCTTCATTTTAGCCACATCCACACCCGAAGGGCATTCCGTTTTACAACCTTTGCAACTCAGGCAGAGATCCATTATCTCTTTTATTTCTTCATGATCAAACGGCCGTTCATCCAGTTCGTTTGTAAGGAACTGGCGCAACAGGTTGGCCCGTGCACGGGTTGTATCTTTCTCCAGTCGCGTAGCCATATAACTCGGACACATTACACCACCGGTGGCCGGCATTTTACGACAGTCACCGGAACCTGAACATTTTTCCGCCAGCCGAAGTATCCCATCATTTCCTGAAAAGTCAAAATGCGTTTGCAGCATTCTCGTTTCCGGCTTTTGCTGAACACGGAGATGCGTATCCATGGCCGGTGTACCGGTGATCTTTCCCGCGTTAAATACCTGCAGCGGATCAAATATTTTTTTCACTTTTTCAAATAGCGCATACGTCTCCTGCCCTACCACGGCCGGTATATATTCTCCCCGCAAGCGTCCATCTCCGTGTTCTCCGGATAAGGACCCTTTATATTTTTTTACCAGCTCCACTGTACCGGCCAGAATGCTCCGAAATGTTTTTAAGCCTTCCGGGGATTTTAAATTAATGATGGGTTCAACATGTATCTCTCCGGCACCGGCATGTGCATAATAAGAAGCCTGAACTCCATGACCAGCCAGTAAGGCCTGCAGATCGGTAATGTAGTCCGGTAAGTCATCCGTGCTGACCGCACAGTCTTCAATCAGGTTTACCGGTTGCGCATCTCCGCGCAGATTGCGGAGTAACCCGAGTCCGGCTTTGCGCACATCCCAGGCATAGCGGGTTTGTTCGTTATACAAAACCGGCCAGGCAAAACCAAGTCCGGCATCCTTTAGCAGCTGTACAAGGTCAGCAGCCCGTTGTACGGCAGCTTCATGTGTGTCTTCCATAAATTCCACCATCAGGATGGCTGCCGGATCGCCTTCTATAAAAAAACGATTCTTACCGTACTCCGGATGCCCAATCGTGAAATCCATGATGAATTTATCTACGAGTTCAGCCGCCATTGGCAGCCTGGTCAATGCCAGTTTATTAGCATGCATGGCTTCCACAATGGAATTACAGTGTATACATACCAGTGAGGTTTGTGCCGGCGGCAGGTCTATGAGCCGTAGTTTAATGGCGGTAACAAAGGCCAATGTACCTTCAGAACCGGCCAGTAATTTACACAGATTGAATGCAGGACCGCCGTTAGTCCAGGGTTGCATGGTCAGCAACGTATCCAATGCGTAGCCGGTATTGCGACGATGTACCGTAGCGGCGGGAAACTTTGTCCGGATCAGTTCCTGGTGATGCGGGTCGGCCAGCAGTGTCTGCAGTTCCTGATAAATCCGGTCCTTCTCTTTATTCCCGGAAGCAGTTGTGATATTTTCCGGGGAAAACACTGCTGCAGAACCATCACTCAAAAGGGCATTCACTTCCAGTACATGTTCACGTGCACTGCCCCATACTATACTATGCAATCCGCATGAATTATTTCCCAGCATCCCCCCGATCATAGCCCTGCTGGCTGTGGAAGTCTCCGGTCCGTACATCAGCCCCAATGGTTTCAGATAATGGTTCAGGTCATCCCGGATCACCCCGGGTTGCACCCATACCCATTTTTCAGTTTGATTGACTTCCAGAATCCGGGTAAAGTATTTCGAAATATCCACTACAAGTCCCGCACCCACTACCTGACCGGCGAGGGAGGTCCCTGCTGCGCGGGGAATCAGGGTTACCTGCTGTTCTCTGGCAAACAGAATCAGTTGCTGTATATCTTTTTCGGAAACAGGTATAGCTACAGCAAGCGGGCGCTCCTGGTACACAGACGCATCCGTGGAATAAGCCATCAGTTGTGCCTGGTGCAGGGCACTCCTGTCATAAAATAATAATCCTTCCAGTGAATGTTGCAGGCGGGCCAGTTGTTCTTGCATAATCGTTCTCCTTATTCCTGTTCAAATTTACTCTCTTTGCAGCAGGAATCCACGAATTATGCGCATTAACACGCTTGCTTTTTACAAAGAAGCGCTAAGTAACTTTTTCCTGTCTTTTTTAAATTGCCTGAACTCTTCTCCATTGAAAAAGGCAATTGCCATTCCCATGGCCTGACGTTTGTTCATTTTATCCGCCGCTTCCATTTTAACCACAGGCCCCTGCAACGCTTCATTTTTTTCCAACTGGCGCTTTAAGCCATACCTGGCTCTGCCCGGACCGAAAAGATACAGGTAATCAACGCCGGCCAGGTGACCGACGATGTCTTTAAAAAACGCCTGACGCTGATGTTGCTGGCGATGTTGTAATGTTTCCTGGTTATCCAGAAAAGCATGACCAAAACGCGCATATACTTTTCCTTCACCGGCAATACGTACTCTCGACTCCACGTCAGAAACCAGCCCTTCCACTTTTTCCACTTTTGCTCCGGTGATATGCACGATAATGGCATTTTCCTGATCCAGCCAGACACCGGCTTTCCGTTCCGGCTTCCTTAACTTTTTCATGCTGTCATTTTTAAACGTGAGGAAAAACAGCAACTCCTTTGCGTAGAAAAGCGGCTGAAGCTGCCTGCGGGTTTTCGGAAGGATTTAGCTTTTAAAAGTGTACCGGTTGCTATTTCAACAACCGGTATGTATCCTTGTAATAAATCAGTTTGCCTGATGCGCTTGCCTCCACCGGCATATACACTACAAAAACAGGTACTGCGGCGGGTAGTTGCTCATATACCGGAGCCTGTTTTTTAAAACAGGACTGCAGGAATACCGTATCCAGTTCATGCCCCAGTAAATGAAACCCGAGTTTAAACGGTTCTTCCAGCCGTATACAACCATGACTGAAATACCTTGATGCTGAAAAAAAAGCCGACTTATTATTGGTATCATGCAGGTATACGCCATACGGTGTATTGATATTAAATTTTATGACACCCAACGCATTGTCACAGCCGGTGGATTGCCGGATGGTATACGGGAAATAACCACTGTGAAAAGACGACCAGTTCAGCGCGTGATGATTCAATACTTTTCCTCCGGCATCTGTTACCTGCATATTTTTCGCATCCAGCCAGGAAGGGTTCTGCTTTATTATTGGAAGGTACTCATTGAAAACTATACTGCGGGGTACATACCAGTACGGATACAAGATAGCCTGATCACACCAGGCTGAGAAGCGGGGCGTCTGTGTGCTGTATTTGCCTACAACTGTTTTCATATTCAATACCTGTTTTCCCTGCTCAAAATAGTACAATCTGGCAGCTGCCAGGTTAATCACCATAAGTTGCGTAAATGCAAAATGATGAACCCGGCGGTAATAATTAAGGGAAAGTGTAAGTCGTTGTACCGTATCGCGGTGATGCAGCCGTACCTGCCGGAACAGTTCCTGTCTCAGCAGCCGGTAAAACCTGTCCTGAGGCTCCAATGATTGTATCAGTAGTGCCAGCGACTCACCTGAACGGGCATTGGACAAAGCAAAAAGCAGAACCGTGTTATCGCCCGCTGCCAGTTTATCGGAAACCGGATCGGACATCAGCCAGGGAGATTGTATGTAACCGCGCTGCAGGTCTTTGAATAGTGCAATGGCGGCATCCGTATAAACCCGATCCTGTTTACGAAGCAACACTGTATCTTTTTCAGAATTGTCCATCCACTGATCCAGTTGAGCACCATGGTAACGGCGGGCAATCAATCCATAATAACTGAATGTATCTACGGCCTCTTTCAGCTGTTTCCTCTTTTCCGTAAACACATCCCCTATTGCATACCAGAAAAGACTGTCCCCTGTACGTTCATAAAAACGATCAACCAGAGAAGGGTCAAAAAGAGAGACCCTGTCCCCCTCCTGGCCAGCCAGCTGACAGGTAAAAAGTGTACACAGGAATATAATTCCTGCCGTATAGCAGAACTTGTTCATACAGGGAATTTTGACATCCTGATCCGGGCCGGTCATTTTGCATCCCGGATAAAAAACCGGTAAAAAAGGTAAAGTATGCCAGCAGCGTTTTTCCTGACAATTCCGGACAAGGCTGCAAAGAATGCAAACGCCAGTATCCATGCAACCCGATCCGGAAGGAGTAATTCCGGCGGGATAATCGCAATCATTTTATATTGTTTTCAGTAAGGTAGTATAAAAATGGAGGCGGTTATATGAGTTGTATCAAACAGCAGATTGATTCAACACAGAACGGTACTTTTGCAATTGCAGTAACGTTGCTACACCCAATCTATGAGTCGTCTGAAAAAACTGATACACCAGGGATATACAAACCGGAACCGGGTAGTATTGCTCCGGGGAGGCCGTGCTTACTTCGACCGGCTGCAGCAATTGATCAGCCAGGCAAAACACTCGCTTCACCTGCAGTTTTATATTTTTCAGGATGACGATACCGGTGGACCGGTAAAGCGCGCCTTACAGGAAGCCGCTGCCCGTGGGGTGGCTGTGTACCTGCAACTGGACGCCTATGCTTCCCGTGACCTGCCACAACAATCAGTGGATGAATTACGTGCAGCGGGAGTACAGGTTAAATGGTTTGAACCATTGTTTAAAAGCCGGCATTTCTATTTCGGCAGGCGATTGCATCATAAAGTGGTTGTAGCGGATGGTCTCTGTTCAATTGTTGGCGGCATTAATATTTGCAACCGGTACAATGATTTACCAGGTGATCCCGCCTGGTTGGATATTGCCGTTGGTTGTGAAGGCGAGGCTTCCTATATCGTCTATCATATCTGCCGCAGTATGTGGGGAGAAGATATCACACAGCCGGCAATAGCCTGGAAAGAAATCGATGATGCTGCCGAAGAAATTCCGGAAAAAGAGAGAACAGATGTCCGGGTCAGGCAAAATGACTGGGTGAAACGCAAAGTACAGATATGGCGTACCTACCTGGAGTTATTTAATAAAACGGAAAAAGAACTGCTGATCATGTGCAGTTATTTTTTGCCGGGTATATTGTACAGACGCAAACTGGTTCAGGCCCGGAAAAAGGGAGTGGAAATAAAAGTAGTACTGGCCGGCATTTCTGATGTGAGGGTCGCCAAACAGGCGGAACGTTTTCTGTACAACTGGATGCTGAAAAATAAAATTGCCATTTATGAATACCAGGATACCGTTCTGCACGCTAAAGTGGCTACGTCCGATGACAGGCTGACCACTGTTGGTTCTTACAATGTAAATAATATCAGTGCGTATGCCAGCCTGGAACTGAACCTGGATATACGTAGTAAGCCATTTGCGCAGGACAGCAGCCGGATGATTCACCGCATTATTAATGACCATTGCAAAGAAATCACCAATGAAAACTACCGGTCATCCACCCATTTTCTGCAACGGCTCTGGCAACGGATCTGCTATTGGTTTGTCAACACCGTTCTGAAATTGTTTACTTTTTATTTCCGGCAGGAATAGTTCACTCCCCTTTTATCCTGTTGATCAATGAAGTAAAAGCAGTACGGTCCCATCCGGCAAACCGGCCTCTTTGTACCAGCATTTTATTGGCATCCGGGTGTTGCAGGTAATAATAAAACACAAATTGCGCCTCCGGATTACGCCAGCCGATTTGCTGACCAAAACGCAGATCATTAAAGACAAGCGTGTCTTGTCTCTTTTCTATCGCATAATACCCCTTGGCAAAGCGCATCAGGAGCTGTACATCGGTATGTTCTTTTTGCGGTTGCAGCAACGGATCATTTTTGGAAATATAATGAAACCGGATGCTTTCCGTTTTATCAAATACGGACCGGTAACCCACCTGGTATCCCGAATCGGTGGCTGCCACCACATACCACAACCAGTTATTCAGCGGCGTGGGAGTAGAAAAATAGTCTGTATAGGGAATGGATTGATTGGCAAGCGCATTTTTTACTTCACGATCAATTTTAATTTTGTTAAGTCCGCAATACAGCAGGTAAATCAGACTCATGCCCAACCCGATACGGATCCATACCGGTCGCCACCGGCTCTTTCTCCGCAACAGCAGTAAAGCAATTGCACTACAACCTGCCCAAATGGAAAAGAACGGATCGGCAACAAATATCCAGTTATAAGAAATGCGCGCATGATTGAATGGTTCAAACCAACCGGCCCCATATACGTTCATCCCATCAAGCAACAGGTGAATCAGTATCTGTGCGCCGAAAAAGGGCACCCATTTTTTTAAAGGAATATTGTGCGGACGATGCCATTTTTCCGCTGCCAGTGCCAGCAATGGTGTAATAATTGCGGCAAACAGGAAAGAATGCGTAAAGCCCCGATGCGCCAGTAACCCTTCTGATGTATTGGTCCACAAGCCCGCAATAAAGTCAATATCCGGTACACTCTGTGCCAGCGCACCCCATAGGAGAGCCTTCTTTCCCAGTTTATTTCCGGCAAAGGCTTCCCCGATAACTGCACCGATAGCTAAATGCGTGATCGAATCCATTGTTACCGTAAGTTATTCCAAAAAATGAAGCGACTTTATGATTAGCACCCATCCCAAAAAAAATTACCAGCGGTGCAAAGTCTGTTGATGAAAACGCCATTCCGGAGTGTACAGGGTATCAGTGGCTGGTATGGGAAACCAGGGCCCGTGTTCCGGATCGAGCGGATTGACCAGTATATGGATATCCTGTGCCGGCATATAACCCTGGACTAATAAGAATATTTTTTCCCCTTTCTTGTTGATCGCCATATCCGCTACCAGTACCGCATGACCAGGAAAACCGCCTTGTACCAGCACATCCCCGGGTTGAAGTGCTGAAAATGGCGCTACCGGGTGCATCTGCTTTTCCAGCGAAGCGGTCCCACACATCCCGAATACCTGTTGCAGATAACGGTCAAACCCCAACCGGTCATTGCCCCCCTTCCAGATATATTGCCCTTGTTCGAAATCAGTAAACAGGATTGCCTCATATTGCTTAGTGGCAAAAAGATATTCAGCCCGCAGACGCATCACCACATCCGCGCATTGCTCCAAAGGACTTACCGGCCCTATATCCAGCACGGCAAACTGCGCCCGCTGATTGGCCTTGATCCGGCCATCATACAAAAAGACTGTCTTATCTTTTTTACACTTCACAGACCGTAACCAGTTGGTAAAAGATCCCGGATGGCCTGGTACGCGGGTATACCCTTCTGGTGTCTGAATTTCCGACAAACTGGCCGGCATTACTGTCGATGCCGGATTAGTCAGGCGAAGCTGCCCGGGCTGCGGAGACTGACAGGCAACAATAAATAAAACGGGGAAAAGCAAAGAAAGCAGACGCATGCCAGTATGAGTCCGCAAAAAGTTTTTTCCATAAAAAAGCCCCGTTCTTTCCGGAACGGGGCTGTTAAATAAATGTTTAGTCTACTCTTTTACAAATTTCTCCTGGCTTACCAGTGTGCCATCAGTACCGCGTACACGCAGTACATACACACCGGCTTTCAGTTTACTTACATCAAGATTCAGGCTGTTACTCATTTCAGTGAGTTGCAGTACCCGCTGTCCATTGATGGTATAAATCTCAATCATTTTTTGTTTGTCATAATTAGCCACATACAGGCTCAGCTGCTGTCGGGCCGGGTTCGGGAACAGGGCCAGTACCGGTTTATCCGTTACAGGTTCCATGATTCCCCCTTCCGCACTGGCAGCCGTACCTAAAGCCACGCGGAGTGTATAACAGCTGGTGGCATTAAACGCACTGCTGTTATTCCCATTTACTCTTACAAAATAAGTACCTGCCGTATACGTACGGGAAATGGTTTCCGCATTTGTACCCGTACGGGTGGAAGACGCCAGCAGAGAAGTTCCGTTACTGCTGTACAAACGGATATTGTAATTCGCAGGCAAAGTAGTTAATGTAATAGTAGCCGTTCCGCCGGTAGTAATCACAAAACGATAATAATCGTTATCCCCGCTTGGATTAATCAGTCCTTTGATATCGGTATTAAACGGAATGGTAGCGGCTCCACTGGCTGTTCCGTTGGTGGATACATCATATACACCCGGACAGGTTACAACCGTCGTAGTGGTAAACTGGGCAGCTGTATAGGAACCTGTAGCACCCGTACAATTGGCTCTTACTCTCCAATCGTATAAGGTGCCGGCTGACAGTCCGCTGAGATTTACCGATGTACCGGCTGTGGCGGTAGCCGCATTAATCCAGGTGGCTGAACTGTTTGCTTTATAATCCACATCATAATTCAACGCGCCACTCAATGCCGTCCAACTCACTGTTGCGGAAGAAGTAGTGATGGCGGAAGCAGCCAAACCACTGACAGTTCCACATGTGGGTGCGGAAGAAAGCGTGGTGAATTGTGCCGTCGCATAAGCGCCGGTGGCACCGGTACAGTTGGCCCTCACTCTCCAGTCATATAAACTCAGTTCCGCAAGACCGGAAAGACTGACGGATGTAGCCGTAGTGGCCGTGGCTGCTGTTGTCCAGGTAGAAGAAGCGGACAATTTATACTCCACGTCATAATTAAATGCACCACTCAAGGCGGTCCAGCTTATCGTAGCGGATGTTGCAGTGATGGAGGAAGCGGCCAGTCCGCTGACGGTTCCACAGGTAGGCGTTACCGTTAGTGTGGTGGTGAATAAACCACGGCCATGGGTGGCGGCCGCGAGCAGGTTATCACTGGCCCGGTATTGCAACATGTCGGTTCTCACGTTCGGGAAACCGGTTTCCGGATCCCAGATGGTGGAAGCGCCATTGATCAGTTCTGTCTGCCATACTCCGGTTTCAGTGGCTATAATCGCACGGGTATTGTCACCGGGGTAGAACATTACCCAGCGTACCGGCATATCCGGCAGGTTGCCGTCTATCGCTGTCCAGGTAGTACCACCGTTATTCGTTACCCATACATTGTTGACCCCGTAATTGGAAAAGGAAACGATGATATTGTTCTCATCCGTACCAAGTTCCACGCAGGAGATATTGGTTCCGCTGGTTTGCATGGAAGCGCCAATGATTGATGTAAATGTGGGAGTGGCATTGGCATTGGTAGCTTTGATCAGCCTGGGCAGCAAACCACTGCCACCGCCTCCAAAATAAACCGTATGATTTGTATACGGCGAAACTTTCACAGCCGATACGGTGGTTGAACTCAATCCGGTCATACTGACTGCGGAAAAAGTAGAGCCGGATTGCGGATTACTCCAGCGGACAAACGTATTGGCTGCACCACTGCAATACATGATATTGTTCACATCATCATAGTCCGTGGGATTGATAAACCGGCCGGCACTGCTGGAGTAATTTACCGAACTCCAGGAAGATCCGCTGGTGGTACTGCGGCGATACTGATTGTACACATAAGACCCCCATTGGTATTGTGGCTGGTTCTGATCGATATGAACAAAAGCCCCGTCTCCCCCTGTTACTTCCACCGAACTGGTCAGTCCCGCTCCGTTCAGCTGATGCACACCATTGTCCTGCGCACCAGCCAGAAAATAATTGGTACTGGAGGGATTGATGGCTACCGAATAAAACTGCTTAATGCGAAGACCCGTGTTCTTATCCTGGAACGTGGTACCACCATTACCTGAATAGTGAACTCCACCGTCGCAACCTACCAGCACCTGATTATTACTGTTCCAGGTAATGATCTGCTGATCCGCGTGTACATATTGACCGGTAGTACCCACCCATTCGGAAATTTTAGTCCAGCTGGTACCACCGTTGGTGGTTTTATAACAATCCAGACTACCTACAATTACATTATTCGCGTTGTTGGGATCAATGGCTGCTGCCATACAATACCAGGCCTGACCGCTGGTAAATGCCGGTGTGGTACCGGTTGCGGTCCAACTGGCTCCACCATTGGTGGATTTATATATAGTTGTTACTCCCCAGGAGGAATTGGAAGGCAATGCAAAAACGGTATTCCCGCTAACGGCAAGTTCCACATTGTACTGTGCTGTAAATGGCTGAGACGTGCTGCTGGTCCAGGTACCTGCAGTTACCGTAGCCGGATTATCTGTATACCGGTAACCCGAACTGGCGGCTGCCGTATTATAATAGCCACAAACGATATGCAGACGGCCTGTACTGCTGATTTCCATATCCGGCACACGTGTATCCAGTCCGGACGGTGTTATATTGGTCCAGGTACCCGTAGATTTCGTGTAGCGTTGCAAACCCTGGGTATTTGAAATCGAATTACAGCTGACATACAAATTTCCACTGGCATCGCAGAGAACTTTACTTACATTCCATAAGTTTTGTGTAGCCGGCATTGGTGCCCAGTTTACACCATGATCCGTACTGATCCAGAGACCGGCACCCCGTACCGCATCAGCGTTGATCGCTTTTTCCCCCGTTCCGAAATACATGATGTTTACATCCGTAGGATCCTGGCAGATACTACCTACAGCCAGGTTTCCAAAAAAATCATTGATCGGTGTCCATACAGTCGGCGTTGCTGTAATATCTGTTGTTTTCCACAAACCGCCATCAATACCGCCAACCCAAACAGTTTTACCTGTAGCATCACCCAAATCTTCCCATACTGCTCTTACACGTCCGGATGTAATGCCATTGCCCGCGCGGGTATTGCCATTACTCGGCCCCGTTACATCACTGTTTGGCCCACGTTCAACCCAGGTAAAAGCAGTGGCACGATTGGCAAGATTTTGCAGGCGCTGCTGACGGGCGGTATATGCCTGTACCAACCGGTTTTTTGGTACAAAGCCAAGCGCCGGGTCCTTGGTCATATTTATTTCATGTTCGAGACGGGCAGAAATACCCGGCCCTTGCTCCTGAACCCTTTCTACCTGGGCCGACAGTTGGTGGCTGAAGACAATAAGGATAAAGGAGAATAAACGGAGGTGTTTACGCATACGATGGTTTTGGTTTATAATAAATGAAAATCTAATATATAAATATTAAACTGAATAAAACACAGAAATGCTGGTTCAAAAGAAGAAAACGGCCGGTACTGAAATTAACTCCCATGAATACTTGAAAATCAATGTAAAATAGACGGAATTCCACTCAGTTAACAATTCAGGTTAAATTCTCATTAAAATACCAGTGTTTACACTTATAATTTTGTATCTTAGGAAATGAGGGAAATCAATATCCGGAAAATTCAGATCATAAAATGAATTTCCGGAAGTAACCAGATTTACCACTGTAAGTAAACCACCATGAAGATTCAATCACCCACCTTTCCGGGGTTATTCCCCTTTAAACTGACGCATGCGGGTTGGCTGACATTCTATTACCTTATTTTCAGTATTACCTGGATTTTACTCAGTGATCTGCTTGCTGCCGAACTTGCCGGAAACAATAAACAACTTTTTGAAAAAATTCAATCGCTCAAAGGCTTATTCTTTGTCGGTTTGTCTGCTATTCTGCTTTACCTGATCAGCCGTAAACTATACCTGGGTATCGCCATCTCCAATCAGCAAAACGAACAACTTCAAAAAAAATACCAGGCGTTGAATGATGCAGCCCGGGAAGGATTTTTTGAAGTGGATTTTGCCGAGAAAAAAGCGAGTTGTAATTCCAAAATGAAATTTTTCATACCCGGTAACGAAACAGAAGCGGCCCTTTTTATAGAAAAGAATATGGCCCGAATACACCCGGATGATATTGAGCGGCTACGGCGTGAGTATGCGGAAGTAAATAAGACCGGTAAACAGACATGGAAATCGGAATTCAGTTTACTCGGCGCCGATGGTCAGTATTATCGTGTCATCAGCAACGTATACCTGATCCGGCAATTCAATCAAGGTGAACTGGTGCGTATCACCGGCGCTATCCAGGACATCAGCGATCTTCGTGGCCTGCAGACTGAGTATTATGAACAGAAATTAAAGCACAAACGGACACTCGCCGCCTCCATTATCAAAGCGCAGGAAAACGAACGTACACGCTGGGCGGAGGAACTGCACGACAATGTATGCCAGATTCTCTCGGTAGCCAATATGTATGCCAATGACATTAATGATCATCCTGAAAACCTGAAACAACTCGGCCCGCAATTAAAGAAACTGATTGCCGAAAGCATCAGTGAAATCAGGCAATTATCCGCCACAATCCGGACACCGGCATTCGACAATGAATCCCTGGCTGAAGCGATACGACATCTTACAGCCAATATAAACCGGCTGCACACCCTCCAGTTCCGGCTTGAAATCAGCCAGTTCCGGGAAGACGCGATGGAACATGAAAAAAAACTGATGATTTACCGTATCGTTCAGGAACAGATCAATAATATTATCAAATACGCGTCTGCCGATACCGTCGAAATATGTATAAAAAACGGGGCGGACAATAAAGTGGAAATCCGTGTGACTGATAACGGGGTCGGCTTTGATCCGTCGGCGGTGAAATCCGGAATCGGTCTGCGGAATATCCAGAGCCGCCTGCAGGTCTACAATGGCAACCTTGAAATTATTTCTGCAAAAGGACATGGCTGCTGCGTGCATGCCAACTTTGATGCATAAGCTATTTCCTTCCCTGCAGACAGCCAATTTCTTATATTTATGACATGAACAGAATGGATCGTTTGCTGGGTATTCTAACCTTGTTGCAAAGCCGTAAATACGTAACTGCTGAAAAAATAGCGGGAAAGTTTTCCATCAGTATACGCACGGTTTACCGTGACGTAAAAGCATTGGGTGAACTGGGCATCCCGGTCAGTTTTGAAGCACCCAAAGGGTATTTTGTTGTTCAGGGCTACTTCCTGCCGCCTGTTTCATTCAGTACCGCAGAAGCCAATGCCTTGCTGTTGATTGAAGTACTGGTAAATGGCTTTACCGATCAATCGGTGCGTAAGCAGTATGCCAGTGCCCTGGATAAAATAAGAGCCGTATTACATGGTTCACAAAAAGAAGAACTGGAACGGCTCAATGAAAAAGTCCGTTTTCAGAAACCGGATTGCTTCAACCTGAATTTCGAATATTTACCCACCCTCCAAAATGCCATTGCGGCCAGGACCATACTTGAAATTGAGTATATAAATCAAAAAGAAGAAAACAGCAAACGAAAACTGGAACCGATCGGCCTTATTTTCTATGCCTTTAACTGGCACCTGATCGGCTGGTGTTATACCCGCCGTGACTATCGTGATTTCAGGGTATCCCGTATAAAGAAACTGAAAGACACCGGGCTGCCCTTTAAAAGGAAAACCCATATCGAGCTCAATGAATACATGAAACAATTACCCGTAAATTATTAATTTTTTTCAGGCTGCCATAGGGTTGTCAGTGACCATTGTTTGCTTTGTAGTCTAAAATCAAACAATATGACATTTACTGCATCCTTGCTGAACGAAATGGAAAAAGAAGCCCTGACCACCCGCAAAATGCTGGAGCGGGTACCGGACAACCAATTTGACTGGCAGCCGCATGAAAAAAGTATGACGCTCCGTGCATTGGCGACCCATGTTGCCGAAATTCCGGGCTGGCTGCCCCTCATCCTTTCCACATCCGGAATTGATTTCCTTCAAATGGAATACAAACCGAAAATGATTGCCACTACGGCTGAACTGGTTAGTCATCTCGAAGAATCACTGGCAGCGGGAAAAAAAGCGCTGTCGGAAAGCAATGATCAGCTGCTGATCAATGAAACCTGGACCATGCGCAGCGGCGACACAATTCACAGCACAGACTCCAAACTGGAAAATATCCGGCATTGCTACTGCCAGATAGTTCATCACCGGGCTCAATTGGGAGTATACCTGCGTTTGCTTAATATTCCCATCCCCGGCAGCTATGGCCCAAGTGCGGATGAAGCATGATCTGACAGGATAAAAGCGGGGTGAAAAGGCGAATTTCTTTCACCCCTTTTTTCAACAATTAATTGTGCTGTATTTATGAGGAGCAAGAAAAAGCTTCCGTATTTTTATTGTCACAATTATATATCATGAAGCTGATTCCTGTTTTATCCCTGGCCTTATTGCTTAATTTCTGTGGCAGCCCGAAACACCAGTTTGTGGCCGGGAAAGAACCGGTACTTACCGGTGCGGAACAAACAGAGAAATACCTGCCTTTATTACAGGGAAAGCGGGTGGCCATGATGGCGAACCCGACTTCCGTAATCGGGAAAACGCACCTGGTTGACAGCCTGAAAAAACGCGGGGTGAATATTGTAAAAGTATTCGGACCTGAACATGGTTTCCGTGGCAATGCCAGCGCCGGTGTACACGTGGCCGACGAAACCGATCCGGGAACGGGAATCCCGGTAATTTCATTATACGGGGGTAAAAACAAACCTTCTAAACAGGACATGGCTGATGTGGATATACTGATCTATGACTTGCAGGATGTAGGTTGCCGTTTTTATACCAATATCAATGCGCTGGCCCGGTTGATGGAAGCCTGTTATGAAAGCGGAAAGGAAATGCTGATTCTTGACCGGCCCAACCCCAATGGTTATTTTGTCGATGGTCCGGTACTCGATTTGAAATTAAAATCTGGCATCGGCATGTTCCCTATCCCAATCTCTCATGGATTGACCGTTGGCGAATTTGCACAGATGGCCAATGGCGAAGGATGGCTCAGTAATAAAGTGAAATGCAAACTGACCATTATTCCGGTGGCCAATTACACCCATGATATGGAATATACATTGCCGGTAAAACCTTCTCCGAACATGAATACCCAGCAATCCATTTTACTCTATCCCTCTACCTGTTTATTTGAAGGCACTTACCTCAATCACGGGCGCGGCACCTATTTCCCCTTTACCGTACTGGGAAGTCCTGAACTGAAAGGCAAATTCGACTTCTCCTTCACACCCACCGGTATCAAAGGCATGTCTGAAACGCCTTTGTTTATGGATCAGGTTTGCTATGGCCTCGATCTGCGGAATTACAATACAGCAGAACTAAGAAAAACTAAACAAATTAATCTGCAATGGCTGATTGAGCTTTACCAGGCTTCCCCCAATAAGGAAAAATTTTTTGACAGTAAGCTCAGTAAGGAAATGGGCAATATTGATAAGCTGGCCGGCAGTTCATTATTCCGTCAGCAAATCATGAACGGCACACCGGAAAAAGAAATCCGCGCCAGTTGGGAGCCCGCACTTTCCGAATACAAGACCATGCGTAAAAAATATTTGCTTTATCCCTGACTTGCTTCCTGCTATATAAAAAGCCGAGGACTCATACGCATAAAATCCGATAAAAAAATTACGGACCCGCCTGCTGATCTCCATCGTATTTATCAGTATTGCGGGAAGTAAGTTTCATTGATACATCCGTTGACAACTGCATTCTGTATACGGTTTTACAAGTTGCCCCATAGACTGCCGACGCCTGCTTTCTCCAAAAAACCTGACCTGCATCAGTTCCTGTATTGATCCAGGGAAATTATTCCCCTGTAAATAAAGGGAACCTCTTAAGCTATATAAAGGTATTTTACAAGAAAGTAGTTGAATCACTACCGGGTATTCATTCAATAAACTACTTCGTAGATCCACGAACAGTGCGAGCTTTACATCAGCAAAAAAGCAATATCCACACCGCTTATAAACGGTGAAAAATGAAAACCGAATATCCGATCCCTTTTTACAGAATCGTATCCTTTGAAAAAACCGACCCGTTGAAAACAATATCCGTAAAAACCAACCAACATCCGTCCCTTGAAAAACACATTAAAATCCGGATCCGATGTAAACAAAAAAACAAATCCCATCCTGTGAAACCAATTTTAATCCGTACCCGCCAGGAAACAAATGTCACATGCTAAATGAACCGCTATGAAAACATTCAATCAACATGATCAACAGGTACCCTTGAAAACACTGATCAACGCGCTTATCAACGTAAAACTGAATGAAGCCGTTACGAAAGAAAGCTTTATCATCAATGAAGTACAGGCTGGTCTCCCGCTTAACGCCGACCAGTTTACCGTGATCAATATCCTGGATCACTTACTTAAGAATGTACTCCGCGTTACCGGCAAAAGTTGTATCCGCGTCACCGCCAAGGAATACAGTCATGTGATGCTGATTCATATTTACGACAACCACGAGTCAGAAAAAGAAGTGAAAGAAATTGTCTCCGACAACATCCGGACAGAAGCCTCTAAAATCGGAGGATATGTAGGCATAACCCGGAAAGAAAAAAATCAGACCGTAATAGCTTTCAGCTTTCCCAATATTGCAGCAGCTGCCTGAACAGGCATGATTTTCATTTTTCATTCAGAACGAACAACCAGTAGCCGCCGAAAGGCGGCTTTTTGTTACAAGTCATTGCAGACCAACTGATTCCCTTCTGATTTTTTTTACCAATGGTGAATACAGGCCCCGCCTTTTCAGTATCTTGTCCCCTTTATGCGACACGGAATAACCTTTGGCTTACTGTTTCTTCTGTCCCTGTTTGATGCAGCCGGACAAGATGCTTCCGTATTCCGTCCGGATTCTTTACGCAAAGAGATCAGGGCCGTACAGGTACATGGTTCCCTCCATATTGATGGTCACCTGGATGAAGAAGCCTGGAAGTCGGCAATCGTATCCCCCGGCTTCACCATGATTGAACCGTTGCAGGGAAAACTGCCCAATTTCGCCACCGAAGTCAGGGTACTTTATAACAGGCAGTTTTTGTATTTCGGTATTTTCTGCCAGGATAGCGGAGGAAAAAAATCCATCCGGGCCACTGACTTCAGACGGGATTTCAGCCCGCGTCAGCACGATCTGGTCGGACTATCATTTGACGGATTTAACGACCAGCGGAATTCCATGGCTCTTTTTACCAATGCCTATGGCGTGCAGCGCGACCTGTTGAATTTTGATGACCTGTATACCGATCTTGATTGGGATGGACTATGGAAAGTGCGTACCACAAGAACTGATTCTGGCTGGTTTGCAGAAATTGCCGTTCCCTGGCAGACTTTGCGGTATCCGCATTCAAAAGACAGTGTACAACAATGGGGTTTTAATATATACCGCAACCGCCGTCTCAGTAATGAAATAAGCGCCCTGTCTCCCTATCCCCGCTCATTTTCATTTTTACGTATGGCCTATGCCGGTAAACTTGCCGGGTTGCAGCCACCACCTCCGGGTCTCAATCTGCGGATACAACCCTATGTGCTGACCGCAATTGACCGCTATAAAAACTTTACAACCCCGGTAACGGATAAATCCAGTTTCCGTTACGGCGGAGACATTAAATGGGCCATCACCCCGCATAGCATACTCGACCTCACCTTCAATACCGATTTTGCACAGGCCGATGCGGATCGCCAGGTAAATAATGTCACCCGCTTCTCCGTTTTTTTCCCTGAAAGAAGACAATTTTTTCTGGAGAATGCGTCTCTCTTCGGCACCGGCGTAGCACCAGCCGATGATCTTTCGGGCGGTAGCATGCGTATACAGCCATTCTTCAGCAGGCGTATTGGGCTGGACAATACGGGTAACCCAATACCGATTAACGCGGGCGGCCGGTTTGTTAACCGTTCGGCTAAAAATAATATCGGGGCCATGGTTATGCACCAGGAAGGAAATGCCTCCACACCGGCGACCGATTTTGTAATCGGTCGTTACTCCCGCAACCTGGGCCGGCTCAACCGGATTGGCGCCCTGGTAACAGCAAAGAACAATAGTCTTGGCCATAATATTGTGAGTACAGTGGATGGCTTTTTCCGCCTGAGTGAATCGCATCAGCTCAATACCATGTTGTCTCATTCCACCACGAGTGCAACCGGTAAACAGGGATTCTCCGGTTTCGCTCAATATTACTATGTCAATAATCAATGGAAATTCTGGTGGACACAGTCTTTTGTCACAAAAGACTATAACCCGGAAACAGGTTTTGTTTCCCGGAATGATGTTATCGCCACCACACCGGGTGTATTCTGGTACTACCGCGGTAAACACCTGCCTTTGCCCAAACTGATCCGCGCTTTTGAACCCGGTGCCTGGTTTGAAATGTACCACCAGGCGTCAACCGGTATACTGACAGAACGTACGGTTTCTGCCAACCCTGTCTGGTTCAATTTTCAGAAAGGGGGTTTTATCGGCTATATCATCAACCATAACTACCAGCAACTCACGGAAACATTTTCTCCGTTGGGTATCGATATTATACCAGGCAGCTATGATTACATTAATCACCAGGTTTACTATAGTACAGATCCTTCCCAGAAAATCAGTGGCGGATTTGATCTCAACTTTGGTTCCTATTATAATGGTAAACTGAATGCCGGTAATTTTCATTTCCAGTTAGCTCCCTCCCCTCACTTCTACCTGAATGTTCAATACAACCGCAATCAGTTTAAGCAGGTTGGTACACCGGCCATCAGCAAAAATGTGGATTTGTACAGCCTGTCCGGCCGGATCGCACTTAATCCCCGCATGCAGCTGATTGGGTTTTACCAGCAAAATACCGAAAACAACCAGGCCAACTACAATATCCGTTTCTCCTGGGAATACCGGCCGCTCTCTTATCTCTATGTTGTATTTAATCACCGCGGATTCGACAACACGCAGGCCAAACGGCAAACTGAAGATCATTCCATTATCAAACTCAGCTATCTGAAACAATTATAAGTTCCGGAAAGAAAGTCACTGTAAGAAGGAAAGTATGACGGGCGTCATTGTTTTGCACCGGTGAATAATGTAACATTTGATAAGTGACCATACCGCCATTGATGAGGAAAGAATTTTTCACCAAATAATTCTTTTTATGTCTGGCTATTGCTCCTTCAGGTATTTCCATTGGCTGAACCTGTTCTCCATCCTTTTCTGCTTCTCTTCCTGTTCCAGGTTCTTTATGCCGGTCAGGGAAACCAGTACCGACCCGGCTTCTTCCGGCCAGTTTATTTCCGGACAGGCTGATCAGAAATATTTTATCATCCGCAAAGGCAATTCCTATTACCACCTTCAGCATATAGTTGTTGACAAAACAAAAATGGTACTAACCGGGGATCTTTCCGCTGTAGACAAAAACCACCAGTTGTACCTGAATACCCGGAATTCCAACCAGAAATATAAAGACGACCAGGCAGACGCTATTTTGAATGAAGTGCATATTTACGTAACAGACAAAACACTTATTGACAGTACAAAAAACTGGGTATTACCGCTGGATCAGATTGTGCAGATTGAAGTGATCCGGCATGATAAAAAAAGAACCAACTCGAGTTATATCCTCGGAGGTATCGGTATCGGATTGGGCGTGCTGGTGCTGGCCGGCGTAATCATCGCCCTCACCAAAAGCTCCTGTCCCTTTATCAGTGTAATGGAAGACGGACAATACGTTTTACAAGGGGAACTTTTTGGAGGAGCAGTAAACCGCCAACTGGAACGAACGGATTATGTACCGCTGCGGGCCGTACCGGTCAATGACCGGTACTGGCTCCGTATCAGCAACGAACTGAGAGAAAGACAATTCACCAACTTCGCGGATCTGCTGATTGTGGAGCATCCGGAAAAACAGCAGGTATATCTCGATGAAAATGGCAGCACTGTCACTATCAGTTCCGCACAACCACCGACACAGGCATTACTGAATACAACGGATATCAGAAGTGAGATCCTGGCAAAGGATACGCGCTATTGCGGATTTGATGACAGTTCCGCCACCTCGGGAATAAATGAAGCTTATCTTCAATTCAGTAAAGCAAGTACAGTCACAAATGCTTCCTTATTGCTGCATTTGAAGAATACGTATTGGTTCGATTATCTCTACGGTGAGTTTACCCGAAAATTTGGAAGCAGCTATGTAACATGGCAGGAAAAGCAAAAAAACAGTCCGGCAGCTGAACAGATCCGCTGGACAGAAGAACAATTAATTCCGCTCAGTATTGCTGTTAAAACGAACACGGGCTGGAAGGAAATTAAAAAAATCAAATCAGTTGGCCCATTGGCAAACCGCACAATGGCCATACCGGTTCCATTGGAACAGGTTACAGGCGACAAGGTTGAAATCCGCTTAACAACCGGCTTTATGTTCTGGGAGCTGGACTATGCAGCAATGGATTTTACAGTGGCGGCAGACTACCCCGTTACCCGGCTCTCCCCTGTCAGCGCAACAGATCAGGATGGTCTTTCCTGCTTACCGGAGCTTTCACATGATGACAGTCTTTACCTCAGACAGCCGGAAGCCGGCCAGTATGCCGATATAAGTTATGCCTGGAATCGCCTGCCCGGCTACGGAAATACCTTCAGTGTATTTCTGCATACAAAAGGATACTATGTACCCGTTCGCAACTATTCAGGCGATCCTGATCCCGGTACACTGTACAAATTCAGGACACCGGGTGAACTGGCCCGCTTCAGTCTGCAGCAATTTAAACGGATACCCAAAAACGAAAGTATCATTGCCCTGAATCATTAATTAAGTACTATGGAATTTCCATTGCCGGATACACTGAAACTGAATGAGCCGCTTGCGAACATTTTCATGAACAAAACCGCTCCTCCTCCCGTAATTAACGGCTGGGAAAGAAAATGGCTTGACCTGCGTATAAAGACAAGATTTCTTCTGACGGCCCTTCATTGCTACCGTTCGCCCCGCATAGCCTTGCAGGTAATCCGCAAACTGATAAAGTTTAAACAAGCTATCAACGGCCGGGAGGAAATACGCCGCTGTGTAAAAAACGGTAACCAATATTATTTCAGCATGTATATACCGGGATTCCCTTCCGGATTATTTAACCGGTATATTCGTACCGAGATGAATTTTATCCGGCCGCATCAGCAGCCCGTAAATCATCTGCAGGTACTGCAACTGGCCGTTACCAGCCGATGCCCGTTGAAATGTGAACATTGCTTTGAGTGGGACAACCTGAATAAAGAAGAGCCTTTTAATACGGAACAGTTGCATGAACTGATTTGCAAATTCAAAAATGAAGGTCTCTCCCAACTCCACCTGACCGGAGGAGAGCCTATGGTGAATATTTCGCGCCTGCTTGAATTAATTAACCGTTCCGGAACGGCATTGGAATATTATGTACTCAGTTCCGGCTTGAACATCACCAGGGAAAACGCCCTGCGGCTGAAACAGGCCGGGGCAACCGGTATAATCATCAGTCTGGATCATACCGATCCCGAATTGCATAACCGGTTCCGGGGCTCGGCACAAGCATGGCGGCAAGCAATAACAGCAGTAACCAACGCGCGTAAAGCAGGACTGATAACCGCTTTATCCCTTTGCTTAACCCGTGAGTTCATCAGCAAGTATAACTTATACGAATACGCGAAAACAGCTTTCGACCTTGGTGTCGGGTTTGTTCAGTTACTGGAACCCAAAGCCGTCGGTCATTACACCAACAAACCTGTTTTACTGAACCGGGAGCAACTCAATCTCCTGGAGGAATTCTATACCGACATTAATTTTAATCCGGCGTACCGGCATTACCCGGTTTTTCTGTATCATGGACATCACCAGCGCAAACTGGGTTGTATGTCGGCCGGAAAACGAATACTCTACATAGACGCGGCGGGACATATTGATGCCTGTCCGTTTTGCCAGACACGGAAATATGAAGCGTCCGCGATAATATCCGGCAGACTGAAAATCAAAAATATTGACCTTGGGAAATGCCCGGAATATCCTGAAATCCGGACAACCGGATCTTAGCCTTCCAAATCCCTTTTACGCAAACGGAACATTTTATACCCTTCCAGTATACCGAGTACCAGGAGCGACCCCGCCACTGAAATAATAAAATGCCTGTAACCCGGAAATGAAAAACTAAATACATCACGCAACACAGGAACAAACAATGTCAGCAAAAGCATGATAAACGCGGTCAACAGAATTATGATCAGCGAATAATTCTTTTCCGTAAGTACCTGCAGCATGTTTCTTGTTTTGGAAAGACTGGTAAGAATCAGAAAAATATTCCCCGTTACAAGAGCGGAAAAAGAAATCGCACGGACTTCACTTTCCGTATGTCCTTCCTGAACAGACAAAAAGTAAACGCCGGCTACCATCAGTAACAGAAGAAGCCCTTTGAGGAAACTTTCCATCATTTTGCCAGTACCAAAAAAATCTTTCGTTGTGCTGCGGGGCGGACGGCTCATAATTCCTTTTTCTTCACGTTCAGACTCAAACGCCACTGAACAAACCGGATCAATGATCAGTTCCATAAAAACAATATGCAAAGGCATCAACAGTACCGGTAATGACGGCAGAAATGCCGGCAACAAACTTAATCCGATGATGGGTATATGTATTGCCAGTATATAAGACATGGCTTTTTGCAGATTATCAAAAATCCTGCGGCCATTCCTGATTGCTGTTACAATTGAAGCGAAATTATCATCCAGCAACACCAATGAAGCTGCTTCACGGGCAACATCTGTTCCTTTTTTCCCCATTGCCACCCCGATATGAGCCGCTTTCAGGGCTGGCGCATCATTTACTCCATCTCCGGTCATAGCCACCACTTCATAGTTTGCTTTTAACGCCTCTACTATTCTCAGCTTTTGTTCAGGCAATACCCGGGCAAATACGGTAACGTTATGAATACGCCGCTTTAACTCCTCGTCATTCAACTGGTTCAGTTCCTCCCCGGTAATGATTTCACCGTCGGGTAATCCGGTTTGCCTGGCAATACTCCTGGCTGTTTCCGGAAAATCGCCGGTTATCATGATAACGATGATACCCGCCGTATAACATTCCTGTACAGCCGGTTTTACTTCAGGCCGTACAGGATCAGTCAGCCCCAGTAAGCCCCGGAATGAAAACAAAAAACCGGATTGCGCATCAGGCAAATTATCTTCACTAATCCGGCCTTCCGCCAATGCGATAACCCGATAACCATCACTGGCCATTTCAACTAATACTTTTTCATGTTTCTGCTTCTCTTCCGGACTTAAATTACATAACCTGAAAATACCTTCCGGAGCACCCTTTGCAAAAACAGCATTGTCCCCTTGGCTGTCAACCGGATTCCGGAGCACACGGCTCATTGTCATCAATGTCCTGTTAAACGGGTATTCACGGACAAGTTCCGGGTTGGGCGACACGCCCTCGTTAAGTTCCGTGTACATCTCCCGTATGGCGACTTCCATCGGATCTATTGAGTCGGGTCGCGTGGCATTATTGGCAATTGTAATCAGTCGTGTTGTCTGAATAGGCTGTGTACTGCCGGTAAGCGTAGTATATACTTGTTGTCCGTCATATATGCTGACCACCTGCATTCTGTTCTGTGTAATGGTTCCCGTCTTATCACAACAAAGTACGGTAGCTGACCCCAGTGTTTCAATGGCTGACGACTTACGTGTCAGTACATTTTCCCTGGATAAGCGCCAGGCACCTAATGCAAGGAAAACGGTCATTACCACCGGAAATTCTTCCGGAAGTATGGCCATGGCCGCTGTAAGCCCGTAAAGCAAGGATTGTAACAGGTTACCCCGGTTCAGATAAAACAATAATACCACGCTGAGACTGATTACTGCGCCTGCGATAAACAAACGCCGGATCAGCCGTTTCATTTCACGCTGAAGCCTTGTTTCATCCTGTGTAATGCCGGCCAATGTCAAACCAATTTTACCAAAAGAAGTACGTACACCGGTGTGCACTACTTTCGCTCTTGCCGAACCCTGTACCACAAGGGTCCCGCTGTAAACCCATACCTTTTCTCCACCTGATTTTAATACCGGCACCGACTCCCCCGTTAACATCGACTCATCAACCGATAAATGTTCCGATTGAATCACTACTGCATCAGCGGCTACCCGATCCCCTTCATGGAGCAACAGCAGGTCGTCCGGTACCAGTTCCCGACCGGGAATTCTCACCTGTTGCCCCTCCCGTATTACCAACGCACGTGGAGAAGAAAGATTTTTCAACGCCGCTAAAGCACGTTCCGTTTTACTGTATTGAAAAAAAGTGATGAAAATTATTACCAGTACCGTACCCAACATGATAATACCTTCCCGGTAATCGCCCAGGAGCATGTACAACAGACTGCAACTGATAAGTAACAGAAACATGGGCTCCTTAACAACTTCTACCGCAATCCAAAAAATATTACGGGGACGGGCTGACGGTAGTTCATTGTAGCCATATTCAACCAGGCGTTCCGCTGCCTGTTTTGCTGTTAATCCATTCATGATTAACGTAATTTACCCCGGCTTCGACCGAATAGCCCGGATTTACATCAAATCCGGATATGAGTGCAGTCATGCCTGTGATATGGAAATTGGTGAAAAATCGGACTTCCCCTGATAAATCTACTATAGCCGGCTGTTAAAAAGGAGTTGATTGACAGTCAGTCATAAAATAAACAACCTGCAAATACGTTTTTTACACAAATTCATTCCCGTGAAACATTTATACCTTACACTGCTTCTTGCTGCACCCCTTTTTGTAATAGCCCAGAAAAATGTGGACCTGGATAAATACCGGTTAACTGTTCACTACATGTCACTCCCCCAGCAAAGGCTGGACAGTACCTACCGTACTTTCCATGTAGAAGTGGAAGGAACCCGGCTTATGCAACCGCTAATGGAAGAACTGAGCCCGGAAGCCTCCGTACGGCTGGAAGGCTGGAGGAAAATGGAAAGTGGCGGACATGTAAGCGTACAGGTAAAGCTGGGTGATTTACTGCCGGAAGGGTTTTCCGTAAAAGAAAGAGTTGAAACAAAGAAAAACGGTAACGGGATAGTGACCGGTACAAAAACATTTTATTACCAGGAAGTGATTTATACATTTGAAGCTGCGGCCACTATTGCCGATTACAAAGGCATGCACATAATGGATCAGGATCTCAGTTCCAGGCAGTATAAGCGAGTATACCGGAGTCCGGAATTCCAGGTAAAACAACTGGCCGAGGGCTATTTTCTGCTCAATTCTCCTTCCATCACCAAAGAACTTTTCCGGAAAGAAGTAATGCAGGCAATGCATACATTAAGTGAAAACCTGACAGCTCAGTTTGGATACCGGGAAGTAGCGGTAAACGACAATATGTGGATCATTGATTCAAAAAAACATCCTGAATATGAAGCCTGGCGTAAAGCCTTCTCCGTAATGAGCGATGTCCTTTTTAATATGGATGCCAATACCCCGATCGATGGCGCACGTGAAAAACTGGCGCCTGTCATCAACTATTTTGAACGCATCAGAACACTGTATACGTCAACTAAGAAGCACGACCGCAAGATCCGTTATGCCACTTATTACAATCTTGCCGTATTGTATTATTACCTCGATGATCCGCAGGCCATGATGCGGGAAGCAAACGGATTAGTGTTGAATGATTATGACACCAGGGATGGCAAGGCATTTGAACAAACTGCGGCCTGGCTGAAAAACGTGTTTCAGCAAAATAATATTTACACCCGGCACTTCCCGGTAAATACCACGTTATTCAGGGGCCCCTATGAAAAAGCGGATATCAGTCGTATAAATTAATAAACATTTCTTCAAAAAAATGAGAAGGGGTTGTACCAGGCTGGCACAACCCCTTCAAAATTCAGGTCCCGATATACTGGAAGGACCTGCAAAACCTGCACAATAGTGCCAGTAATCTGCAAAGTAAAGATGTACAATCCCTGCGCCGAACCCTCCGCATTTTACACGACATGTTTATACATACTATAAGCAGATACTTAAAGGTGACACATAAACTACCGGCAGTACTCCTTTTCTACATAGACATATATTAATGTAATACCCTCTACCAGCATGAAGGTAAGTTGGCCGCTACACGGATTACAATGACAGAAATCATGAAAATTAAAAATTGTGGCTCTGCCTGCTAACGTTGAAAAACACGCCGGCGCCAGCTTCTCCAGCTTTGCAGTATAAGTCGCTCGCGGCCACTTTCATCCATCAGCCCCGTATCTTCCCAGAGTTTAAAAAGGTCCTGAAACAGTCCCATCGACTGAAGCGTGATTGAGCCGGCATCATAATCTTTAAAACAAAACCAGATCAGAAAAACAGCCCTTCGTTGCTGACAAAAAGCCGCCACTTTTTCAAAGTAGGCCCGTTGCCAGACTTCCGTACCCTGCTTATTCAGTGATAAGGAAGACAATTGCAAATCTTCCGCGATATAGGCCGTTTCCGCAAATACCAACGGCTTCGAAGGATCCAGATCAGCAAAACGACTGAAATAATCAGTCGGAAATAATGCCGGGTCTGTATTGCCATTGGCGGAGGAACTGACAGAGGCATACGGATACGCACTGAGTCCGATAAAATCTGTAACTGGCAACAATTCCCCCGACAAGGATAAAGCCGCCGGAGTTTCATAAACCATAAAACTGACAAAGAAAGGCAATGCCGGGTAGGCCGCTTTTAAACGGGAATAGCATTGCGACAAAAACGATTTATATAAAACAAATTGCGCCGGGTCCCAGCTATCCAGATTGCTTTCAACCCCGTAGTTAACATAATCCGGTTGCAACTGATCCACCAGGTAGCTGACATAATTTACATAAGCAGTTACAATACGGGGGTCATTAAAACCGGCTGATCGCCAAAAAAGCAGCATACTGTCTGTTATGCCGGTAGTTGTATCGGTATAATACCCGGCCCGCTGTTTACGGCTGAGATCCAGTGCCGACACGCTCAGCAAAATCTTTTTCCCCGGAGCCGTATTGATTTTCCGAAAGCTGACATCCTCCCTCAGTTTCAACGGCATAGTAGTTGCGTGAAAAGCCTCTTCATAAGGAATTCCATCATCGAAATGATGTGACACCATATCGCAATCATTCCGTATGAACTGATATGCTTTATTCACTTCTGCCAGGGTAAAATCGGCCGGCCAGGGTGTTACACCCAGGTAAAAAGTCCGGCTCTCTGTTTCATTTTTCCTGGAACAACCGGATAAACAAATCAGGTAAACGGCAGTAAATAATAGATAAGGTCGTTGCATGATTGTCGGACGAAAAATAAGAAGAACAGGTTACTGGTATTCATTTCTCCTTAAGGAAAATAGTAAAAAAACAGACCCTCAAGAAAAACCCCATACGCTCCTCGTATAAGTACGAATACGTATACATAAGTGTTAACATATAAATTGACGTAAATCCTGTACTGAATTTCAATTAATAAACAAGATTTTACGCTCCTTTGATGTTAGAAATACACAAATCCATCCCTGTCATGAAAACCCAGAAGTATATCATCTTTTTACTCTTTTTCCTCTTTTTTATATTCGCCTTTTTTCTTTGGGAATTCAAGAGTATAAACGTGAATAACCGCCAGAATGTGAGCGCGGTGGAGACTACCACACGCTTCACCAAAAACCTGCACCAGTTGCAGTATACCCTGCTTAAACTGGACAATAACTTCGAGTCAAAAGCCATGGCCGGTAAATCCGGTTTAGCGTATGAATTCAGGACCGATTCCACGGCCGTGATGAAACTGTTTAATGATCCGGGTTTTACCGCTATAACAGATGCGCAACTGACATCCGGCTTATTGCAGTTGAAAAAAAACACACAGGATAAACTGGTTAGGCAATCCGCTTTGCTGACCAGCACCGACTCAGCGGCAATGACCGTGTATTTGCACCAGAATGAAAGACTGAACAAGGCAATCAATTCGCAATTAATCGCAGTCAATAGCCTGCAACAGAAATTGTTTGCCGGTGAAATTGGCAAAGTCGAAAACACCTATACCAACCAGTACCTGATTGCATTGGGCTTCGCTGTGTTATCCTTCCTGGTATTCTACTTCTTACTGACTGGCCTCAATTCCCATGTACAACGTCGTAAACAGGCAGAACAACAGGCCCTTATTAATGAACAGAAATATAAAAATATAATTGACGAATCAGGGGCTATTATTTTTACCACCGATATGGATGGCCGTTTTACATTCGTTAATGAAATGGCCTCAAAAGTTACCGGCTATAAAGAAGCGGAATTGCTGGGCAAAACCTACCTGGATCTGGTACATCCGGTCTGGCAGAAACAATTGATTGAGTTTTATGCGCAAGCCATAAAGAAGGCAGAAGTTCAGACACAAATTAAATTTCCGGTAAACTGTAAGAACGGAGAAATAAAATGGGTGGAACAAACCGCGGTAATTGTGACACAAAACGGATCTCCTGCCGGATTCCATTGTGTAACCCGCGACATTACCGAAAGCTATCAGCTTGAACGGGAGAAAAAGTACCTGTATCAGCTCTTTCAGTCCATTATGGAAAACAGTCCGCAGGCGATATATATCAAATCAACAGAAGGCCGGTATATACATGTGAATAAACGATTCTGTGAATTACTCGGTCTCTCCGAAATGGAAATTACCGGTAAATCCGATGATGAGCTTTTTGGCAGCAACATGACCCTGCATTACCGCAACAAAGAATTACAGGTAATCCGGACCAAAGCGCCCAGCCGGATGCGACAGAATTTTAATTCCAAAAATGGGGTACGGAATTATTCCATCGAACTCTTCCCCTTATTTGATCATGAAAATGAATTACTCGGCATCTCCGGCATCGCGTCAGATATTACGGAAACCGTACAGAACAGGAAAAAACTCATTGCCGCACTGAAAAATGCGGAAAGCGCGGAGAAACACACCCAGAGCTTCCTCGCAAATATGAGCCACGAAATCAGAACCCCGCTGAATTCAATTATCGGGCTTAGCTATCAGCTGCTGAAATCGGATATGCGCACCAAAGAACACAGCTTTGTCCGCACTATTCACGGGGCGTCAGAACATCTTCTTGTGCTGATAAATGACATTCTGGATACATCTAAAATCGAAGCTGGCAAACTGACTATCGAACATACCGGGTTCTCGTTCCGGGAACTTTTTGAATTGATGGTTGATCTTCTCCGGCAAAAAGCCGAAGAAAAGAATATCCGCATACTCACCGAAATTGACCCGGAACTTGCAGAACGTCATATTGGAGACCCCCACCGGTTGAAGCAGATTTTGATAAACCTGCTTACAAACGCAGTAAAATTCACTCCACGCGGACTGATCCGTATCCTCTGCAAAGTGGAACACGACGAAGACAACGAGCAATACATTTCAATAAGTATTATTGACACCGGAATTGGCATTGAGCAGGAATACATTGACCGGATATTCACCAAGTTCTCCCAGGAAGACAAATCCACCACGCGTAATTATGGCGGCACCGGATTGGGCATGTTTATTACCAAGAGTCTTGTGGACCTGATGGGAGGTTCAATTACGGTCAGCAGCCAGAAAGAAATTGGAACGCATATTAAAATCAATCTCTGCCTGCCAAAAGAAATGGTACCCGTTTTCCAGTTACCGCCCAAAAATGAAATCATAAACAAATCACTGATTAACCTGCGGGTACTGGTTGTGGACGATAACGAAATGAACCGGCTCGTTGCCTCTACCGTTCTTGAAAGTTATGGTATCCAGGTTACTGAAGCAGTTAATGGCGCCGATGCGCTCCGTGTATTAAAGGCCCAGGAAATGGACCTCGTGCTGATGGATATGCAGATGCCGGTAATGGATGGACTTGAAGCAACAATGAAAATTCGTCAGGATATGGGGCTGAAAATGCCGGTGATAGCACTTACTGCCAGTACACTCAACGAGGAAAGGCACCGTTGTCATGATGCCGGTATGAATGACTTTATCCTGAAACCTTATAAAGAGGAAGAAATGATTGCGGTCATTCACCGGAATATACGGGAGCAGGCGTCAACGCATGAACGAAAAGTCAGCTGATCAAACAGCAGGAGAAACCGGTAAGTCCACAAACTCACCGGTTTTTCATTTCAATATCTATAGCGGCCTGTATATCACTGATCATTTTTTCATACGTACGGGTATGTCCCTGACGGACAAAATTCAACTGATCAACTTTCCATTGATTCGACTTTCGGTACAGGTATTTCTCCATTTCTATTTCCTTTGTACCTGCCGATACACGGTAGCGGATTATATTTTCCGTACGGTACAATACCGCAACATGCGCCCGGTAACGACGTGCATCACGCTCCCGGCTGAAAAAAATATCAAATGTAATAGCTGGTTTCATACACACTGTTTCCATTCACCAAGTAACGCAAACGGCCCACGGCATACGTAGCTAAACCGGGCGTTTTATTCATAAATCACCTTCTTCAGATAAAAGCCCCGTGGGTCGGCTTCTATAAATGATTTGCTTTTTATCGTTATTCCTTTCTTATCCGCTACGATCTTTTGCAGGCCATTCGCCGAATTTATTTCGAGCGGCAACGCCATATCTATATTCAGCAGTTTTACCAGATAGGTATCTTCGCCACTCTGCCGGATACTGATTTCAAGTTTGTCCGTTGTATACAGAAATAGCTGAAACAATGGTTTCAGCGATTTACCAAATGCCCCGCTGAACAAAGCTTCCACATCCGCTGTTACTACGGTGTTATCATACGTGTACCAGGGGTCGGTGGCCAGCTTCATTAATGTGGGAAAAAACAGGGTATCCCCCATCACAAAACGTAATGTATGCATAAAGAAAGCACCCTTACCGTATATATCTCCATGATACGCGCTGTCTGAATCCACTTCCTCCCCTCTTACTACAGGAAATTTATTCTGCGTCATTCGCCCGGTTGTCTGCATCCGTTTCAGGTAGGCCTCCTCTCCGGCCAGTTCACGGGTGGCCATCGCATCTCCAAACACACAAATACCTTCCTGGATCCACATATGAGCCCAGTCCCGGTTGGTAACTTTATTGGCCCACCACTCATGTCCGTATTCATGATGAAGTAACCAGTCAAAATCGCTGTTACCGAGTTTTTCATACCGGTATTTATTACCATACGCAATATTGGTCTGATGTTCCATACCCAGGTGTGGGGTTTCAGACGCCGCAATCCGCTCATTAGCCCAGGGATACTCTCCAAAATATTTTTCCAGAATACGGCTGGATTGTTCAAACAGGTCAAGCAGTTTCTCCGCCTTTCCCAGATTTTCCTCCAACACATAATATTCCATCGGAATTTTCTTTCCGCTAACGGAAGTGTAAATCCGTTTTGCCACTTTATAGTTACCCACATTAAAAACCAGGCAATAATTACTGATAGTATAATTGGTTTTATAGTGCCAGGTGGTCTTGTTCTTTTTTGTGGTTTGCTTTTGAAGCAGTCCCGGCGCCGCTACCACCAGTCCTTTGGGTACGCTGATGATCATTTCGGCTCCTTCATTCGGTTCATCACTGGGGTGATCTTTACAGGGGAAATAAACTTTGGCTCCCTCACTCTGGCAACTTACCGCAATCCAGGGATTACCCAAACTGTCCTTTTCCCACTGAAAGCCCCCGGTCCAGGGCGGACGAACCGCAATACCAGGCGTTCCACCATAGGCAATCCTCACATTAACTTTCCCGGATGCTAACATACCGGCAGTCTGAATCCGTACCAGGTCATCGGATGTATGAGAAAATGGGGCCTCCTTGCCATTCACCCAAATCTTACTGACTTTCATTTCATGCCAGAGATCAAACAGCAATACGCCGCTTGGTTCTTTCAGCAGCAATTCTGTTTCTGTAAAACCGTCAATCGTTTTTATATCCGGATTTACATCTAGAACAATTTTAATATGCCGGATATCCATATTAGCCTGTTCAGGTTTGAGCCGGCCGCCCGATTTCAGATTCTGGGCAAATGATACTACGGAAATGAATAAAAGACAAATCAGTAAGCGGATATGCATGAGCTGTGTTTCCGGAAAGTTACTGCAATTCCGAATAAGTCAAATGTCCAATAAGCCTTATACTTCGTACTTATTTAATATCTGCTACTCCCCATTTCACCACCGGATGCTTTCCCGGCGCATATACCGCACTCAACACTTCAAAATTCAGTGTCAGCTCGTTGAGCCGTTCGAGGGTCTTTACTTCAATTGTATTCTCCCCGGGAAGCAATGTGATTACGTCATAATTACTATGTAAAGTAAACCCGGATTTATTGCTCAGCAATATGGGGCTGTTGCTGCCATTGACCAGGACAATTTTCAGAACGTCTGTCTTTCCGGTATACGTGGCTGCCTTGATAGTAACTGTAGCTTGCAGCAAGGGTACCAGGAAAGGCTCCCTTCCAATCAGCAGGTCTTTATAATTAACAACGGTGCGGCGTTCCAGCAAAGCTTCTTTTACACTCTCTTCCGTACGCTCTTTGGCGAAGATCAGTGTCACCGGACGGTGCCCGCCTTCATTCACCTTAAAATCCCAGTCAATCAGTTTATGGATATCACTGGTACCCATAATGGTAAGATTATTATCAAGGGCAATCTGTAAGGCTTCTTCAGAATAGGTATCATCATTTACCACTTCTATCCCATCGAGCAGTTGCTCACGGATCAGCATTTTATGCATATCTGTAAGCCTTGCAATGCCGTCTTTTCGTTGAGCTGTCCAGTTTGGATGATTCCAGAATACAAAAGCTCCCTGTGCTTTGGCGGCCTTAAATACTTCCACCGAATCCTTTATCAGTAATCCATTGGCGTCTTTTATAAAAATGGCATTGTTATGCCCTGGTGGCATTTTCCGGGTTATTTCCGATCCGTTTACGATAATCAGGTTATGATTCTTTGCTTCCGTCTTGGCCAGTTCAAAAGAACGGTTCCTGTCGGGATGCGGTATATCCGTTTTATGCGGCTGGTATTCCAGGTGCTCGGTCAGAGAGATCACATCAAGACCGTCCAGCAGCGCTTCCATCACCCGGATGTCCGGCCATACACTCCCGTCCGAAAGTACAGTATGCTGATGCAAATCCGTCTTCAATGTCTTGTACCCCGGAATATCCGGATAGATTATTTTCCGGCCAATGGCATGACTGTGCTCCTGAGCAATTATACTGTTGCTGATAAACAGCAGGCAAATAAAAAAGAATCTGACCATAACCGGATTTTTTTGAAAGGTAGGTATTCCGGGGGAAAGGAATATACAGGGGATATTACTTTTTGATGAAGAAATCAAATCAACAAAGGCCGCTGTCAGGAGTATCAGCTATAAATCTGTATTTCATCGTCAAATCTGCCCGTTTCATCTATATGTTGTTATTCAACCACAGGTAGAACAACGAGATTTACTTCCAACAATAAAAAGCATGAAAACAAAATTCCTTTTCCCGTTAATAATCATAGTTCTTTTTTTCTCCTCCGCACAGGGAATAATGGCACAACCGCCACAGGGCGAAGGCCCGGTCGGGCCCCCTCCGGAATTAGCTGTGCAGCCGGACAATGAAGAAAAGGAAATATGCCGTTTACAGCTTGGCTGGATGAAGAAGAAGCTGAGACTATCCGAAGAGCAGGTGGATGCCGCAGAAAAGGCTATAATTGTTTATGTAAGAAAAAGGCTGGCCCTGATGAAAAAAGAAACATACAAGGGCAATAATGATCCGGCCATTCTGCAGGCCGGCCTGGAGAGGGATAATGCCTTAAAAAAGATGCTGACTCCAAAGCAATTCAGCAGGTTTGATAAAAACAAATATATACTCGAAAACAGTTTCGAAAATCCGGGAGGCGGAATACCTCCGCCACCTCCGATGTAAATGTACCGGATACCTGATGGGTACACATGATACCTCCCCCGGATTCCGGCTGGCCGGGAAGTTGATTTTGTTGCCTGTAACTTATCCTGTTCCTGCGAGTGCCAGCTCCAGTTCCACCCGTCCTTTTTCTTCCTTAATACCGGCTGAATAATAGTGCAGGCGTTTACTAAGATCATTGTTGCTGCCATCGCGGAAACGGATGGCATAATCCTCCGCCGGAGAATCATGCTGAAAAACAAGAGATACCGTATGCTGACAATTCAATGTGATATGCAGAAAATGAACATCTCTTTTCCCGGTAAGAATTTTGATGCATTGCTGGAGAATACGATAGAGTGATAATCGTTCCATTTCAGGCACATCCCGGCTCCCCGGAGCCAGGCCAATACCCACCGGTATCCCATACTTATCACTAAGCATCGTGGCATAGGTTTGTAATCCTTCTTTGAAGCCCAGGTCGATGAGCATCGATGGACTGAGCTCCAATGAAATTTCATTCAATCCGGCCAACGCCACTTTAATCTGCTCATCCGCCATTTGATTGAGCTCCGCATCCGGCGGTGAAAGTTGCAGGTACATTCTGCTGGTGGCAAGTGTCTGTGAGATATCATCACGCAGCGATAACAGCAACGCATACCCCTGTTTTTCCCGCTCCATATCCAGCGCCCGTAACAGTTCCCGGTGCTCCTTTTCCTTATCCACCAGCACGGCCGTATGCAGACGTATAAACTGTTTATACAGTGAGATCAGGATAATAACCGTAGCCGCTATTGAAAATAAAAGGTTCAGCATATAAATCAGTTCCAGTGCCGGATCTGGTACAAAAAAACGGGAGGTCCGGAATTCAGTATAAAAAAAACTGACAGCAACAAATACAATAGTCAGCACCACTTGCACGATCGATTTGGCCAGATTGGAATCATACAGAAAAAGATAAAGAAAGCCAACCATGAAAGGGAAATAATACAGCATCGCACCGGAGGATCGGCCCATATGCAAACTGACCCAGAAGATTAAACCATTGTAAACTATTATAACCAGCAGGATTGCTATAAATGTGGAATAATAACGATACAGAAGCATGCCCGACAAAAGCAACACAATCCCGATTGTGAAAACCAGCAGCATCTCCGGATCCCTGAATGGCCAGAGAGCAGACAACAGGATATTGACAATCAACACCACGATGCCAACGATGCAGAACATATTATAGGGTACCGTCCTGCCTGTAACTTTCTTACCAAACAGACCTTTTTGTTGAATCATTTCCTTAACCAGTTAACCCAATTTAATGAAAAAACAAATGAATAGTTGTGAGTTTTTGTCCGGGGGAAAAATATAACCTACAGTTACGCAGGAAACTAAGTATTCCCGATAATCATACTAACAAAAAACGACTAAATCAATAACACTTGTTAGTGCAAGTCGTTAATAGCTTGTTGAAGGTTGCATACTAAAAAAACGTTGCAGGGTGCCTGTAACTCAGCTTACCTTTTACTAATTACTAAAGACTAATGACTATCGACTTATATCAGGCTGCTCTTTCTCAAATATCCCAAACATATCATACGGTTTCTTCGCAAAATGATCATTTGCCAAAAGAACCACCAGTACAATATATCCGGCAAAACAAAGCAGAATCAGGTATTGGACCCCTGTCACTTTCTGGATGGGTTGCCGGTCTTTGCGCTCGCAGATTTCTCCCGGACAATACTGGGCCTTTTCTTTATAAAACAGGTTGTACATTTTACACCCGATACAAATACCAAAAGCTGATTCAAAGAAGAGAAATATCAGGCAGATCAGGCAGATAATCCCTGTAATGGGACTATAGGCATTTACGATATTAAAAAGGACAAACATGGTCCCCGACAAGATTACCCCGATGATCCAGGCAAATTTTTTCTGCTTTGCTCCTACATACTCGGGATTTTGATTCCGAACTATCCAGCGGCTCAGAATCAGCACTGGTGAATAACGGGGACTGATGAAAACCCGGATCATAAAGTCTGTAAAAAACACGGTAATTACATATTTCACCGGCACAAAATCTCCCTTGTACATTATCGCCATAAGGGAATAAAATGTAGCCAGGAACAGGATACCCGCTCCAGCCCTGATTTCACGTTCATTTAGTACAGGAATTGAATAACCGGGCACGGTTTCACCATAAGAAAAATGCATGCTCATGTAGTTGGTTTACTGATTGATTAATTTTCACGGGGAAAAACAGAAAACAAACCCGGCTACTCCGGAAATTCAGGAATGGCTTTTCCCAAAAAAATAGTTCAACGATATTGATGGATTAAGAATTACCCGCCCGGAAAAGGAATAGCCCATCCTCAGACGGAAATCCGAATAAACCTGCCCGAAAAGCCGGTAATTCAGCCCAGGTACAGCTAGTATTCCGAATTCCGACTTTTTAAACTCTCTGAACTGGGTAATAACCGACCCAATCCCCAATGAAGAGCGCTCCAGTTCCGACATTTTGAATTTTATCAGTTGTAGACCGCCTCCCGCAAATAACTGCAACCGCGTGGAAGGATTCCTGCTTAACCGGTATTCCAGGGTTAGGGGAATTAAATCTCCCTTCAATGTATAGTAATAACTATAACTCAAATAACCTTCTTCCTTAAATTTATACCCTTCGCTGTTGAAATGCGCCCATGAAACACGGGCAGTCAGCCGAGAACTGACCGGCTGGCTGATACTGACCTCATAACCGGTTGAAGTAAAATTTTTCTTTTTCCCAACCCCGTTCCTGAATGCATGAATATCCCGGAAATCAGCTTCATCTATTCCCATATTTACCAAATGAAAACCAGCCCCGATGGAAAAGATATTCTTTTGCCGCTGAGCTTGCAAAGTAAATGATGCCAATAGAAAGGTCACAGCGAAGATTTTAAATTTCATGGAGAATAGGTTGATGGCAAAAGGTGTAACGGCCATGATTTAAAATGAAAAAAGCTGATGCAAATTATAGAAAAGATAGCAGATTTGAATACGGTTGTGCCGTATGCCGATTTGCCAGTCTACAACAACACTATGCTTTTCTATGTACCTGCTATTTCTATGTGTGACTGGCCGGTATATCCAAACCAGCCAGAAGCCCCTGCTTCGTACCCCGTACTTCATACTTCGTACTTTTCCCCACATTCCTATCTTTGCTTCCTAACGACTACTCCCATGAACCTTGACTTTAACCGAAACGAAGACCAGAACAAACTTCTCCTCTCCGGCTTCCGTCAGAAACTGGAAAAAATCAAAGAAGGCGGCGGAAAGAAAGCCGCTGATAAACAACACGAAAAAAAGAAACTTACACCCCGCGAACGGATAGACTACCTCACAGATAAAGGAGCCCCTTTTACAGAAATCGGCGCCTTTGCCGGCTATGAAATGTATACGGAACAAGGGGGATGTCCCGCTGGTGGTACTGTGGCAGGTATTGGTTATGTAAGTGGCCGGCAATGTGTGATTCTCGCCAATGACCAGACTGTGAAAGCGGGTGCCTGGTTTCCGGTTACCGGAAAGAAAAATTTGCGGCTGCAGGAAATCGCGATGGAAAATCACCTGCCAGTTATCTACCTGGTGGATAGTGCCGGTGTATTCCTTCCCATGCAGGATGAGATTTTTCCGGACAAAGAACATTTCGGCCGCATCTTCCGCAACAATGCCCGCATGAGTGGTATGGGAATCACCCAGATTGCCGCGGTCATGGGACCCTGTGTGGCCGGTGGCGCCTACCTCCCCATTATGAGCGATGAAACACTGATGGTGGAAGGTAATGGTTCCATCTACCTGGCAGGCCCCTATCTCGTAAAAGCGGCAATCGGGGAAGATATCGATAATGAGACGCTTGGCGGTGCCGGAACGCATACTGAAATCAGTGGTATTGCCGATTACAAATTCAGTACCGAAGAGGAATGCATGGATCATATCAAACGAATGATGGGCATGCTGGGCGATAAACCCAAAGCAGGCTTTGACAGGACAGCCCCGCAGCCCCCGGCAAAACAACCGGAAGAACTTTACGGACTCTTTCCTCCCGATGGTAAAAACTATGATGTGGTGGATATCATTGAACGAATCGTTGATAACAGTGCGTTCGAACAATTTAAAGCCGACTATGGCAAAACCATTGTATGCGGATATGCCCGCATTGAAGGATGGGCCGTTGGCATAGTAGCCAATCAACGTAAAATAGTGAAAAGCCGCAAAGGTGAAATGCAGATGGGCGGTGTAATCTATAATGATTCTGCGGATAAAGCAGCCCGCTTTATACTTAACTGCAACCAGAAAAAAATTCCGCTGGTCTTCCTGCAGGACGTAACCGGTTTTATGGTGGGCAGCCGCAGTGAACACGCGGGCATAATAAAAGATGGCGCCAAAATGGTAAATGCTGTGGCCAATTCCGTTGTACCCAAATTTACTATTGTAATGGGCAACAGCTATGGAGCCGGCAATTATGCCATGTGCGGTAAAGCCTATGACCCGCGCTTTATTTATGCCTGGCCCACCGCTAAAATAGCTGTAATGAGCGGCGACTCAGCCGCCAAAACGTTATTACAAATACAAGTAGCCTCAGAAAAAGCAAAAGGTAAAGAAGTCAGCCCGGAGGATGAAAACAAACTCCTCAGTGAAATCAGGAACCGGTATGAAAAACAAACTTCCCCGTATTATGCCGCAGCCCGTTTATGGGTGGATGCAATCATCGACCCGGTGGATACTAGACGTGTGCTGGCAGAAGGAATAAAAGCCGCGGATCACAATCCGGATATGAGTGAATTGAAGACAGGTGTGTTCCAGGTATAAGTAATCAATTATAATAAAGTCGACGGTATATTTCAGGCTAAAGCCGGATGATCAGTAAATCTGATGATCAATTCTTATCTTTCCCCAATGAAACCCACCCTTTTCGCCGCCCTGTTTTTGCTCGCTTCAACGACCGTTTTATCCCAGGAAGGTAACCCGTCCATGAAAACGCTTATCGGTGAAAATTTCGCACTTGCCCTGTCTCAATATAAACTGCTCGAAAAAAACACCCCCGATACCCTGATGCCCCGGTTCTTTGATCCGGCCACTGGTAAAGCGGGTACCAGTGATACAAAATGGTGGTGCAGCGGCTTTTTCCCGGGCAGCCTGCTCTATATTTATGAGTATACAAACAACGAAGAGATCAGGCAGATAGCCGAAAAACGCTTACGCATACTCGAAAAAGAAAAATACTTTACGGGCAATCACGATCTGGGCTTCATGATCAACTGCAGTTTTGGAAATGCTTACCGGCTGCTGGGCAAACCGGACTATAAAGACGCGGTGATGACGGCCGCCGCTTCCCTGGCAACACGCTACCGGCCCTCTATACAATCCATCCAGTCATGGAACAGCAGCGAGCGGCTGAAATGCCCGGTTATCATTGATAATATGATGAACCTGGAACTGCTGTACTGGGTAAGTAACAACGGGGGTGATGCCCGGTACCGCGAAATCGCACTCGCGCATGCCAATACCACACTTCGTCATCATTTTCGCCGGGATAACAGCAGTTACCATGTGCTCGACTGGGACCTGGACAAAAAAGAAATCAGCAAAAAACTGACCTGGCAGGGAGCAGCGGATGAATCCGCCTGGGCAAGGGGACAATCATGGGGCCTCTATGGGTTTACAACGATGTATGCGTACTCCCAAAACAAAGTATATCTGGGGCAGGCCAGGAAAATTGCTCACTTCCTGTTGGATCATCCGAATCTGCCGGCCGATAAAATACCTTTCTGGGATTACAACGCGCCTGGTATCCCCGGAACTTTTCGCGATGCTTCCGCAGGTGCGATTATGGCTTCGGCCCTGCTCGAGTTGGGGCAGTATGTCAACAAAAAAGAAAAAAAGAAATTTGTTGCCGCCGCCGTACAAATAATCCGCTCCCTCTCTGCCGAAGCCTATCTGACCCGGCCCGGCGAAAACGGTGGGTTTTTAATCAAACAGAATGTGGGATCTTTACCGCATAAAAGTGAAGTGAATGTCTCACTTACTTATGCCGATTATTATTTCCTGGAAGCAATGCTTCGTTACCAAAAATGGCACCTGAAAAACTAACATGAGCACTACGATCACGATGTATACGGATGGATCTTCCAGGGGCAATCCCGGTCCCGGCGGTTATGGCACCATTCTCATGAGCGGGCAACACCGCAAGGAATTGTCGCAGGGATACAAACACACCACGAATAACCGGATGGAACTGATGGCCGTGATCGCCGGCCTAAAAGCACTGAAAAAAGACGGGATGCATGTAACTGTCTATTCCGACAGCCAGTACGTGGTAAGAGCCTGGGAAGAGGGCTGGCTGAAAAACTGGATCAAAACAAACTTTAAGGGCGGCAAAAAAAATCCCGATCTCTGGCGTGAATTTTACGAACTCTCACACAAACACCATATTAAGTTCAAATGGGTGAAAGGCCATGCGGATAATCCTTATAACAACCGCTGTGACGAACTAGCCACCGCCGCCGCGGATGGGGCCAGGCACACATTGCTAACGGATGTGGGGTTCGAAGAGCAGTAAAGTCGTTGTTTTTTATTCTACCAGCAGCATTTTAACTTCCCGGCTGCTCTTCGTTTCTAACAATAATGTATATACGCCTTTGGGTAGGCCCTCCAGTCCCAGCTCAAACTGATAGTCAGTCCCGGGCAATGAGATCTGCCGCAGCTGTTGTCCGCTTAAATGTAGTAACTGAACTTGCCTCAACGGGGAAGAAGCAATAATGAGGGTCCGGTTATTCGCCGGGTTCGGCTGCAGTTTTACCTTACCGGGCTGCGGATGATACCCGTTGAGCCGTACCACTTTTGAAAATTCAGCCAGTCCGTCCATATTGATTTCACGAATGCGGTATAAAGCGTTTTCGTCCGGATGAGTATCATAGAGTACATATTCTTTTATCGTCCGGCTCTCACCAGCGGCTTTAACCGTATCCACCGGAATCCATTCCGTAGTGGAAGGAAGTAGTTTCTCCGCAACAAAAAACCGGCTGGAAGACTCCGTAGCCGTACTCCAGTGAATACATATTTTATTACCAGCGGGTGCAGCATCAACGTCTACAAAATGTACAGGAACCGTTACATTAAAATAAACGGTAATCCGGATATGATCCACCAGTGCATCCATGGTAAGAGAAGCAAGTCCTGAAGATATATTTGCTGAAACAGCCACGCCGAAATTGCTGCTATTGATATCGGCGGGACTCCATGTTTGTCCCCATAAATCGCTGCTGCCTCCATAACTGGTGTACGCATCGGTGGAAGACCAGGATCCGGCTGCTTTGTTGGTTCCTCCAATCACCCCACCTTTTACCAGCCTTACGGCATTATCAGATACGGAAGAAAGCACTCCCAGTAAAATGTCATATTGTTTTTCCACCTCTACTTTAATACCCGTTATTACGGAGGTGCCGGATAAACTAAAGCCAAAGTTGGAGGCCACCAGGTAATTGGTATTCGCGCTGGAAAGTAATCCCAGGCTCACAGAGACCGTTGAATAACTGTTGTCAGAACTGATTACATTACCTGCATTGACCCAGGCTACTGTACCGGTTGAAGTATTATTGGCAAAATTTCCAGCACTACGCGGACCCGCGCTGCTTTGGGCGTTTAAAGTTGTACTGACCAGACCCCACATCAGTATTAATACTGCTTTCATAAATACGGATTATCAGGATGTAAAATTACTAAACTGATAATAGATCCCGCACTAAGAAAACGGAGATTCAGTAGAACCTACTAACTACAATAAGAATATACCTTTAGTTGAAAACAACAAGACTGATTAGCGGGACATCAGCTTCATCACTGCTTTTCTTTCCATCACTACGTTATACGCCAGTACAATCACCGGCACAAATACCAATGTGGCCAACACAGAATTACGGAAGAAGGGCAAACCCGCTTCATAGCAGAGCATCAGGCCGCTGAATGATTTGGGGTAGTAAGCTTCTGCTCCGGCACCATTCCATACAATGAAATTGGATACCAGGAAAAAGACAGTGGGAGCCAGTAATCCCCCGGCCATCAGACTGCTGTAACTGCGGCCTTTCAGCATCCAGCCAATAACAGTGGATAACAACAGTACAGCATAATGTTTCCATTGACCGGCATAGAAACCCGGATAGTCAAATAGTCCCTGGTTATATAAAACCTGAATCGCTGCATCACTGATAAACAAAGCCAGCAGCGGCAGCAGGAAAGACATGTCTTTTTGTTTGATAATAAACCCGGAAAAAAGAGCAATGGCAATCACCGGGGAGAAACCGGACCATTCAATCTGCGGACCAAAAAAGAATTTACAGGTAGTGGCTACTGCTATCAATGCTATAGTAAACAGAATTAAACGACCGTTGAGTTTCATACCAAATGATTATAATGTGATGCAAAATTAACAGAAATGACCCAAATGGGTATACTACTTATTCACGATTGTGGATACCCTTCCCCGGCCCGGAATACGATACAATCCGTAGCAGCTGCCAGGTAAACTGTTTCTCCGGGGAAAATAACGGCTGAAGGATTCCCGGGTCTCAGCTTTACCAGGTTCTCTTCATCGTCCAGTTCAGCCTGCCCGGCAGTCAGTAAAACGATTTCCACCCCTTCCGGATGAAAGCTGACCGTTTCACCAGCTTTAAGTTCATACATACTCAGCCTGAAATCGGGTACCGGCGTGGAAAACTGCTGTTCGGATTCCTCCCTCATGTCCCCCCGGATAATACAGGGATGGGTGGGCGTGCATTTTACATGTTTGAGCAATTCCGGTACATCAATATGCTTGGGAGTCAGTCCCCCACGCAATACATTATCAGAATTGGCCATGAGTTCCACATTGGCCCCTTCCAGGTATGCATGAGGCAACCCCGCCTCCTGAAATATCCCCTCACCCGTCTGAAGATGCACGAGGTTAAACAAATAAATTGAAAAAATACCCCGGTCCAGGTTTTCCTCACCTGAAAAAGTAGCCGCCGCGCGGGCTGCCCAAAACTCAGGGTTGTCCTTCTTCAGATCGCCGGCTTCATAAAGGGGTGTAACCCTGTCCACCAATGGCCGGAGCAATTGATTCACTTTTTCAGCCGGCATCTCCATGATATATTTATACAAAGCGGTATAAGAGCCACTTTCAAACACCGGGAGCAATGGATTTAACTCGGCTACATTTTCTAGTGTGGCCTGCAAAGCTGCTTCGGGCTTAAAACCATGCAGTAACCAGAATTCACCCAGGGCCACCATCATTTCGGGTTTATGATTCGGGTCTTTATAATTACGGTTTGCGGCTGTCAGGGGGATACCCGCTTCATTCTCCCGGGCAAATTCAGTTTCCGCGTCTTTTTTTGAAGGATGCACCTGTATGGACAACATATCCTTAACATCCAGAACTTTCAATAAATAAGGTAATTCGCCGGCCAGACTGTCCAGCCCTCCCCGGGCGCCTTTTTCAAACTCCACTTCAGCCACTCCCAGCGGATGTGTTCCCAACCAGTATTCGGCAAATGGTTGTTTTAAGGAATTATCCTGTTTTAATAACGAGGGAATCAGGGAAAATCCTCCCCAGTCGTAGTGCTTAATAACACCTTTTAATGAGAATACACCCTTCATGGTTTTAATGGTTGGTTTTAACTTACCATAAAGATAAGTTATGGCAGCGCACAACGAACTCGGAAAAGAAGGCGAAAATCTCGCTGTTATATGGCTGGCGGAAAAAGGGTATTCGATCCTTCAACGAAACTGGCAGCAACATCCCCACGAAATAGACATTATTGCCAGCAAAGGGAAGTTTCTGCACTTCATTGAAGTGAAAACCCGGAAAGGCAACCAGGACACCCGGCCGGAGACCAGTGTTACCCGTCAGAAATTCAAAAACCTGAAGTGGGCCGCCAATGCGTACCTGCGACAGAATCCGGGGCACCCCTGGATACAATACGATATCCTGGCCATCACGATGAAACAATGGGGAGAAACGGAGTATTTTCTGATGGAAGATGTCTATATATGATTAACTGATTTGCCGATTAATCAATTTGCAGATGCTCATAAAAGATGAATTGTGTTAGCCTTATACTTTATAGTACTTTACAAACTATTCCGTCATGAAATTTTGAATTTTACAGTATAAGTATGCTAATCCGGACTCAGGATTCTTCAATTAATCTGCCTTTTCTCAGGTCGTCAGGTTGGCTAATCGGCAAATCAGCTAATCGGCTAATCGGCTAATTGGCACATCGGTTCAATCAGACAACACGCTCCATCATCTTCTCCACCAGCTTAAACGTAGCCGGGCAATATTCCACATTCTGCTTATGGATATGTACAAAATCCCTGAACTTCTTACTCAAATGCGGGAATCCGGCACAATCATCGGGACGGATTGCATAGATAGAGCATTTATTATCCTTCAGGTTGAGAAACTCACATGGCGTCCATTTATTCATCCAGTCTCGTTCACCACCCCGTTCCTGCTTCAGGTATTTCTTTTTGAATTCAGGAATCGTCATTTTGAAATGCGCTGAAATACGCTTCAGGTCTTTCGGGTTATAGGTAGGCGTCATGGTTTTGCAACAGTTGGCACAGGACAGACAATCCGTTTCGGCCCAGACTTCTTTTTCCATAGCTGCAATCTGTTTATCCAGCCCGCGGGGAGCGTTTTTTTCGAGCCTGGAAAGATAACGGCGCATACCCGTTTTACGGTTACGGGCTTTCTGATTAAAGGAACGGAGGTTTACGGGTGGAATCTTACTCATAGCCCCGAAGATAATAATTGAAGCCATACCGGCAGCAGGGAAAAGAATTTTCATTCCCCGCCGCATTGGCTATTTTTGTACAAATCAAATTAAGAGATATGAAAGCCCTGTTTTCCATACTGGCCGCCGCCGTGCTAATGGCCGCTGTCAGTTCCTGCAATAATGCAACCCCGGTTGCACCTAAAACTTTCTGTGACACCGCCTGTCTGAAAGACACCCTTAAATTTAAAGGAACTGACCCTAAAGCGCCTTCTGTATTCATCACCACCAGAGATTGCGGCCCCGACAGCATCATCTGGACGTATAACGGCATGGGCTCCGACCGTAAAACCGGGTTTACCTACCTGCTCGGCGCAACCGTGAAAATGAACAAGGACTATGTTCGTTGCTATTTCAACAAGACCGAAGCCGCCTGGCTGCTATTTAATGATTGTGTTACCGGCCGCGGATTCCAGATTAAATTACCTTACGACAAAAACGCCAGTTTCAGTCTGAAAAGCAGCGGCATCAACAACCTCGATAAAAAATTTGTGGTCGCGGAAAATCTCGTCGCCAATACCGATCGCGGGAATATATATGTGGAAGACATGAACACCGGTAAAAAAGCCATGATGACCTTTGGTCAGAAACTGGATATCGACTACGATGCCCTGCACGAATACATCGACTCCGTAAATATCACCAACGACCGTATCTGGGTAAAAATCCTGGTGGAAAAGAATTGGGTGGAGAAAGAGAAGAAGATTGTGCTTGAATAAATGATAGATGTGCCGATATGCCGATAAGCTGATATGCGGCCTTGAATATGTATATGATAGTAAAGCCTTTGTACTTTTTATTATAAATAATTTGAAATACATGTGCTGAAATTTTAGTGTGCCGCCGAATAGCTGCTCATTAAAACTTCTACTTGTGAACGGGGAGACTAACTTTCAGCATCTTCCCCAATTGGCACATCGGCATATTGGAACATCAGGTAATTTTCCAATTCTGTTCATCATGTGGGAACCCTACAAAAAAGGCTTCAAAGCATACCTGCAACTGGAAAAATCCCTTTCGGATAATTCAGTGGAAGCCTATTTACGGGATATGGAACATTTCACCACATTCCTGCAAACAAAGGAACGGCTGGTAAATCCGGACGCTATCGGATTAAAAGACCTGCAGCAGTTTTTAAAATGGATCAGTGAACTGGGCATGTCGGCCGGCTCACAGGCCCGGATCATTTCCGGTATCAAATCATTTTATAAATACTGTTTACTAGAACAGATCAGCCGTAAGGACCCCACTACCCTGCTGGAAGCCCCAAAACTGAAACGGGCCCTGCCCGATGTATTGAGCTTCCAGGAGATTGAATCCATGATCGGTGCCATTGACCTAAGCAAACCGGAAGGAGCGCGTAATAAAGCGATACTGGAAACCATGTACAGCTGCGGTTTACGGGTCAGCGAAGTGGTGGGATTGAAAATATCACAACTCTATCCTGAACTGGGTTTCATACGGGTGATCGGTAAAGGCGATAAAGAAAGACTGATCCCTGTTGGCAAAAGCGCTATTAAATATATCACGATTTATAAAAACCAGGTACGGGTTCACACACAGCCCGCTAAAGGAAATGAAGATATCCTCTTCCTGAATAACCGGGGCAGCAAATTATCCCGGGTCATGATTTTTTATATCATTAAAGACCTGTCCCTGAAAGCGGGCATCAGCAAAACCGTTTCTCCACATACTTTCCGTCATTCCTTTGCCACCCATCTCGTGGAAGGCGGGGCCGATCTGAGAGCCGTTCAGGAAATGCTCGGTCACGCCAGCATCACCACTACCGAAATCTATACCCATCTCGACCGGGAATTTCTTCGAAAAACACTGGAGCAGTTTCATCCTGGTTTCCGGGTATAACCTGATGTACATTGAACATTTCTTACTCGAAAAACAATGTTCAATGCTCAATACTCAATTTTCATTAATGTACCACCACAAACCGCTCCCCGGTCTTTTCTCCTGACTCCTTATGTTTCATTGACAATATATAATTTCCCGCTGCTAAAACCGGCAATTCAAGACTGAGTACACGGGCGTTTGCATCCATCCAGATTTCCTTTTGAAGAATCAGCTGACCGGAATTTCCATAAACAACCAGTTGATAATACCCTTCTTTTAATGTACCAAGGCTGATATGCAGGGCTGTGCCGGATGTCACCGGATTGGGAAACAGCGCCAGTTTTCTAACCGGAACTGAAAGAGGTGTACTTCCGGTTTCTGTAACTACTGTACGACTTTCGGAAACGGTGCCCATCACCACATTCCCTTTCGTATAAACAATCTGAGAGGAAAGCACCACTTCAGGCATCGCAGGCTGTGGCTCCAGTTTTATCAGCAAGCTGTCCTCCAGATCTTTTTCCTTATTAATCTGAATTACTCTTGGTTCAAAATTGACGGCACTGATCCGGACAGATTGCCCATTCTTTATAAAAGTGGTATCCAGTAAAAAAGCGCCGTTTTCATCAGCTGCCCTCGCCAATCCGTTTCCCGGATCAATACTGGCATAAGGAACCGGCAGCCCTTGCTGATCGGTAACACGCCCCTTTATAAATGACGGCTTTACCATAAATACTTTCTTTTCGGTTGTATCAGTTGCCACGGGTAACTGTGGCCGCCTTACGACCAATCCCATAATCAATTCAACCGGCCTGTTCCTTAGTTTGCCTGTATCATTTACCGGCACTACAACCGGTTTGCCTGTAGTTCGCTGCGCCCCCGCCTCAGATATAAATAAAGCCGGCAGCATGATCTGAAAAAAATAACGGAACCAGGGAATTCTTTTTTGTTGCATTTCCAGTGGCCGTTCAAGCTGGTCATTCAAAAACCGTCCGCACACAGATCCCGTGGCTGGCTTTTTAAAAAACTGCACCAATTCACGGTCAGTCATAACCGAAAAATCAACCACCTGCTTCCGGCAGGCCCCGCAAAAACGACCTTTATCATCCGGCGTCATATTGTCCCAGTTCTCGTGACAGGGTTCCGAAACCTTTAACTGTAAGCTGCTGCCCATAAAAAAGTATTTATTGAATAATTACTTTTCCAGATGCAGCCAACCGGAGGATTACACAAGCAGGAGCAACAGTTACCTGCTGGTTATTGACAGTATTTCTAATCGCTGGTTTTCACACAGGAGGTTGCCTTGCTGTCTGGGTTTACAACTAGTACATACAAAAACGGGGCTGACCTCACGGTTCAGCCCCTTATAAAGAACGCTGCAAAAGAGACTATTTAAGCGATGGCGCTGAACCGGCTTCCGTTTCCTGTACAGCTAACGGCTCTTTTCCCTTAGTCAGCAAACGGGCACTTTCCACCAGCCGGATAAATTCTGCGCGATAGCCTTCTTCATCCGTGGTTTTTGCCTTCCGGGCCAGACCAAGCACATTGTCATAACTGGCCGCTGCTTTAAAATCAGAATTACGGAGTAACAGACCGAATTCAGCCACCGCTGCCGCAAAACGGAAATTCTCAGAGGTCTTTGCTATGGAAACCGATTTATCCAGCACCGGGTGAGCAATCATTTTACTAACGTCGCCGTCCGGGGCTTTATAACGGAATTTCACTGTAAGGATTTCTTCTTTCGATGCTTTTACGGCTACTTCTTCTTTTGGTGCCTGGTATTTCAACGGGTCCACTGTAGTTAAAAATGAACTCTTCACTCCCACCGGTATTACTTCATACAAAGCGGTTACGGTATGACCACTGCCCAATTCACCCGCATCTTTTTTATCATTATTAAAATCTTCTTTGGCCAGCATCCGGTTCTCATACCCGATCAGGCGGTAACCCTGCACATTAGCCGGATTGAATTCAATCTGGAGTTTCACATCTTTCGCAATGGTAAATAATGTACCGCCAAACTCATTCACCAGTACTTTTTTCGCTTCGGTAATGCCATCAATATAGGCATGATTGCCATTCCCTTTATCAGCGAGTTTTTGCATTTTAGCATCCTGGTAATTACCCATGCCATAGCCCAGTACGGTCAGGAATACCCCGCTCTTTCTTTCCTGTTCAATAAGCGTCTCCATATCCTGATCACTGCTGGCACCCACATTGAAATCACCATCGGTACATAAAATCACCCGGTTATTTCCGCCTTTTACAAAATAATCACGGGCGGTTTTATAAGCAAGTTTAATACCCGCTCCACCGGCTGTGGAACCACCGGCTTCCAGTTTTTCAATGGCCTCCATGATTTTTCCTTTTTCCTTACCAGACGTAGACGGCAGTACTAACCCGGCCGCTCCGGCATAAACCACAATTGCCACTTTATCCTGCTCCCGTAATTGTTCCACCAGCATTTTCATAGAAGCTTTTACCAATCCCAGTCTTTCAGGCCCCTGCATGGAACCGGATACATCAATCAGAAAAACCAGGTTGGATGCAGGCAATTTCTCCATGGGAATTTTTCTGCCCTGCAATCCGATCAGCACCAGTTTATGGTCTTTGTTCCAGGGTGCATCGGAAATTTCAGTGTTAATGGAAAATGGATCATTTCCCGAAGGCTGCGGATATTCATATTTAAAATAGTTTACCATTTCCTCAATACGTACCGCATTTACAGGAGGCAGCTGGCCATTGTTCAGAAATCTTCGCATATTGCTATAGCCGGCCGCATCCACATCAATTGAGAATGTGGAAAGAGGCTGCTCAATGGCCGTTGCAAACTTATTTTCATTGATCACTTCATAACTTTCCCCGTCAAAAAAACCGGACTGCTGATCGTAATACGGATAGCCGTTGTTACCACTGATCTGTACGCCGGCTACCCTTCCACTTAACTGTTTCGTAAATCCGTTGTTAGCAACCGGGGCGGATTGAATCTGTGCCACCGAGCCGGTATAATCCATTTTCCGTTGCGTGGCATACCCGGTAACCACTACTTCAGACATCGTTAAGGTTTCAGCTACCAGTACCACATCGGTTTTACCCGTTGACCTTACCGGCTTTTCCTGGGTTACAAACCCGAGCGCGGAAAAAACAAGTGTACCGGAAGAACGTGACAAGGTTAACTTATACGTACCATCTGTACCTGTCATAGTTCCTTCCTTCGTTCCCTTTAATACCACGGAAGCATAGGCCACCGGACTCCCTTTGTCATCCGTTACTTTACCACTTACTGTAATTCCGGTAACCGGGCGAAAAGCCAGCACAAATACCAGCACGGGGGCCAGCAGAAGAAGAATTCGTTTCATAAAAGCGCATTTTCATACCCTGATGCGGGTATTTTAACCTTTGCATAAAGCATCCATAAAATTTTAATTTCCTAATTTTAAGCCCTTGGCGTTCATAAGGCACATATCACACTCGTCACTCACTGACAAAGAACTCGTTACCCTTTATAAAGAAAAGGGCGATATGGCCGTACTCGGGGAACTTTATCAGCGCTATATGGAGCTGGTCTACGGGGTCTGTCTCAAATATTTTAAGGAACCGGAACGGTCGAAAGACAGTGTGATGCTGATTTTTGAGGAACTGGTATTAAAATTGAAAAAGCATGAAGTGGAGAATTTCAGGGCCTGGCTGCACCAACTGGCCAAAAACCACTGCCTGATGCAGCTCCGGACGCCTAAAAACATGAAAACAGTGGAATTCAACCCGGATTTTGTGCAATCGGAAGAAAACCCGCATCTGAATGCTGTACTGGAGAAAGAGGAAAATTTCAGGAAACTGGAAGACTGCCTAGGTACCCTTTCCAGCGAACAACAGGCTTCCATCCGGTTGTTTTACCTGGAAAGCAAATCATATAACGAAATTGTGGACCAGACCGGTCTCGAATGGAACCAGGTACGAAGCCTGATCCAGAATGGCCGTAGGAACCTGAAAAACTGCATGGACAAAACCGGGAATGGTGACAACCTGAGTATTTAAAAAAAACAGAACTTTATATCGCCTTATGTCAGACGGGCATACCATAAAAACCTATTCCGCAGCCGATATTGAAAAATATCACAGGGGATTACTGTCGCCGGCAGAAATGCACGCGATGGAGAAAGCCGCCCTGGAAGATCCTTTTTTGGCGGATGCAATGGAAGGGTATGACAACGATGCACTGACCATCCCGGCGGATATTACTGACTTAAAAGAAAGACTGGCCCGCCGCCTCAGCGAAGACAATAAAGTAATCGCCTTGCCGGGTAATGATAAATCCTCCTTCCCCTGGATGCGGGCCGCTGTTATGACGGGTGTATTGGCCGGTGCCGGCTTGCTGGCCTATCTTTTTATGTTCAATAACAAAGAGACGACCATTGCCCAGGCTGAACCGGTTAAGAAAGATCCGGAAGTTAAAGCGGCCGGTCCCGTAACGCCTGCGCCAAACAGCAGCCCTGCTGCTAATAGTACAACCGCTACTGACAGTAGTTACTTTGTAAAGCCCTCCCAAATGGCAACTGATGTGAACGATACAAAAAATACGTTCAGCAATACAACGGTTGCCACGCCGGACAAAGTACTAAACACGGAAGTAAAAGATAAAGAATCCGCAGCCCCTGCTCCGGCTGAGGAAGTAGTGGTGACCGGTTATGGTACAAAACGCCAGGACGCCGTCGCCAGGGATGAAGCAAAAGCGCTTAAAGAAACAATGGAAGCTGATGATAATGCGGTCGTATCAAAACAGGAAGCAGCCAGGAAAAAAGCCGTTGCCCCGGTAACACAGCCAAAAACCAATGATATTGCCAACTTTAAAACCAATATCTTCCGGGGACGGGTAACCGATGCTTCCAATTTCGGTGTACCCTTTGCCAAAGTAACCAATACGGAAGACAATGTGGGTACCTATACTGACGCACGTGGATTTTTTAACCTGACCTTCCCCGATACCGTATTGCAGGTACAGGTACACTCGATCGGTTTTGAAAACAGGGTATCACAGTTACGGAACGCATCACCCAACAACCAGATCGTACTCCAGGATGACCGGAAAGTGAACGCACTCGTATTAAGTAATCAGCGACCCAATAATGCGATTACCCGCTCTCAGAATAATATGCTCAAAGTGGAAGAACCGGAGCCGGCAGACGGATGGGAAAACTATGATACCTATATCGCCAACAATGTGGAAGTACCGGAAGAATACCGGGGCAAACCCGCCGCCGGTGCCACTGTAACCGTCTCATTTGAAGTAGACAAAAACGGGGAGCCGGTGAATATCCGGGTGGAAAAATCCCTCTGCGAAAAATGTGATAAGGAAGCGATCCGCCTGATCAAAGAAGGTCCCAAATGGAAGCAGAAAACCCGCACCGGCCGGACCACTATTACCATCCCGTTCAGCCAGCTGTTTTAATCCACAGCAAATCCGCTGTGGAATTTATTCCCTTACCTTCGCTTTTCAAAATTTGCATATTATGAAAAAAGTATTTTTAACCTCTCTGGCCGCTTTATGCCTGTTCGTAGCTGAAGCCCAGCTCAAAACACCTGCCCCCAGCCCCACTCAAACCATCAAACAGGATTTTGGTCTTGGTACTGTTGAATTGTCCTATTCCCGTCCTGCCATGAAGGGAAGAAAAGTATTCGGCGACCTCGTTCCGTTCGGAAATGTATGGCGTACCGGCGCCAATAGCGCCACCACACTTACCTTCAGTGATGAAGTAAACATTGGTGGTAAAAAAATTCCAGCCGGTAAATATGGACTGCTCAGTATTCCTGACAAAACAAGCTGGACACTGATCATCAGCAAACAACTGGATGTAACCAGTCCGGCCGCTTACAAACAGGAAAGTGATGTAGTGCGCGTAGTGGTAAACACGATGAAAACGGACACTAAAATGGAAAGTTTTACAATGCAGTTTGCCAACCTGAAACCAACCAGCTGTGAACTGCATATTATGTGGGAGAACACGGCCGTGTCACTGCCCATCAGTACCGATGTGGAAGCTAAAGTAATGGCCCAGATTGATCAGCTGATGAATAAAGACACCCGTCCATATTTCAATGCCGCCATGTATTATATGGACAACGGGAAAGACCTGAATCAGGCACTGACCTGGTTTGATAAAGCCGTTGAATTAAACCCTTCTGCTTTCTGGATTCATCACCAGCGGGCTAATTGCCTGGCTAAACTGGGTAAGAAAGCTGAAGCAAAAGCCGCTGCGGAAAAATCAAAGGAACTGGCCGCCGCTGCTAAAAACGGTGACTATGTAACCCTGAATGAAAAGCTGCTGGCTGAACTGAATAAATAATACAGTCGTTGGTCGTTAGTCGTTAGTCAATAGTAACGGCTAACGACTTTTTATTTTGTTCATTGTCCATGTTATTCCAACAACCCCAAAGGCGCCGATCGGGTTTAACCAGAGAAAGCCCATCTGGAAAAAACCCAGTTTGGTGAAAATAAAAACCAGCAGCACGAGCAGTTGCGCGAGTAAAGCGGACCAGAATACCACTGTGCTGTCGGTGATTTGCTTCATAAAGAAAGCAACCAGGAAAACCCCGAGGATTACCCCATAAAACAGGGAGCCCAGTATATTCACGGCTTCTATCAGGCTGTTGCCGATATTATATGTAAACATGGCTACCACAATACAGAAGATACCCCAGCCCAGCGTATACCATTTGGAAAGCCGGTATTCATCTTCAGCACTGTGCTCTTTCTTTGAAAACCGCCGGTGAAAATCCACCATCGAACAGGAAGCCAGTGAGTTTATCGCGGCGGCAATACTGCCCCAGGATGCCAGGAAAATAATGGCAATCAGCAACCCGACCAACCCAACGGGCAAATGATCCACCACAAAACGCAGGAAAATATAATTGGTATCATTCCCGTCTCCTCCGGGCACTTTTTTATTAAGCCAGAATACCACTTTTTTACGCAGACTATCCGACGCTTTTTGCCGTTCCAGTAGTGAAGCCACAGCAGCATCTGCCTGCCCTGTTGTCCCGGACTCACGTGCAAGCGTATAATCAGTTACCAGTTGCTGCTTGATCAGTCCGATTGAATCATATTGATGCTGTACCTGGCGCAGCGAATCCGCATAAACTGATTTCTCCAGTTTCTTCAACTGTACGTCATTAAAAAAAACAGGAGCTTTATTAAACTGATAAAAAGTAAATACCAGCACCCCGACCAGTAATATCAGGAACTGCATCGGCACTTTTACAATACCGTTCATCAGCAGCCCCATCCGGCTCTCGGTCAAAGAACGGGCAGTCAGGTAGCGGCCCACCTGGCTCTGATCGGTTCCGAAATAAGACAGGGCCAGGAAAAATCCGCCAATGATCCCGCTGAATAAGTTATACTGATCACTCCAGTTGAATCCCTTCTCCGTAATACCTGTCGTGATCACATTCAGTTTTCCGAGCTTCCCTCCTACTTCCAGCGCATCTATAAATCCCACATTGGCAGGAAGCATGCGCACCACCATATAGGCCGCCAGGAACATACCCGTGAATACAATAATAAGCTGCAGCTGCTGTGTATACGCCACGGCTTTGGCTCCCCCGGTAATTGTATAAATAATCAGCAAGCCACCCATAAACAAATTGGTCCAAATAATATCCCAACCCAGAAGCGAGGAAAGAATAATGGAAGGAGCAAAGACACTGATACCGGTAGAAAGTCCGCGCTGCAGAAAAAACAACAGGGATGTCAGCGTACGGGTTTTACCATCAAAGCGTTGCTCCAGGTATTCATACGCCGTATATACTTTCAGCTTGCTGAAGATGGGCACAAAGAAAATACTGATCACAATCATGGCCAGCGGTATCCCGAAATAATACTGAACAAAACGCATCCCGTCTGTATATGCCTGTCCCGGTGCGGATAAAAAAGTAATGGCGCTGGCCTGGGTTCCCATAATACTCAGCAGTACCATGCCCCAGGGCAGACTCCGGTTGCTCAGAAAATAACCGTCAAGCGTATGCGAAGTACGGCTTTTGTACAAGCCATAGGTAATAATGGACAGCAGGGTTACAATCAGGACTATCCAGTCTAACTGGCTCATGCAAATCGTTTGGTGATCAGAAAGAATAACAGGATCAGGAGCAGCAGCACAGCTCCAACAAACAGGTACCAGCCCGTCCAGCTGCTGAACATTGGAATTTTATCGTTCTCTTTTTCCCGCATATTAATTTCGCCTGGAGCGCAGCCAGCCGGTCAGTACTACCATAATACCAAGCACCAGGCCAATCAGGATACCCACTCTGATCTTCTTGATCATGATCCCCAGTGCCAGTCCGAGTACAATAGCAAATATAAAAGCCATTTCCCCGCGTTTCACATCCGGCTTTCTTGTCTCTGCCATCAGAATCCTTTTTTCTTATTTAATGCAATGATATTGGCCAGCAGCCGGTAGGCACCTGGTACCCCGGCGGGCAGTTCACGGAAAAAAACCAGGCCCGTATAGGTAAACCAGCCTTTCCCGTATTTTGCTGTCAGCAGACTTCCATCATCGGATTTTTCCCCGGGATCAGCCATACTGATCAGCTTTTCAAATTTACCTGAGGTATCCAACGCATGGTAAATACTACGCTCCTGGATCCAGCCGGAAAAATCTTCCTCATTGATTTTATTCGGAAAATTAAATACAGGATGTTCCGGTTTCAGCAGCGTCACTTTTGCCTGCTCATCGGTTACCCGGTTACGGGTTATGTTAAAGGGATAGGGCCCGATCTTTGCTCTTACCGGCCCGATCTGGTTACTGGTATTGTACTGCACAATCAGGTTCCCGCCTTCATTCACATACTTCATCAGTTTATCAAAATGCTTGTTCAGCCAGGCATGTGTATTATAGGCACGCACACCCGTGAGTATGGCATCAAACTGTGCAAGATTGTTTTTAGCCAGCTCCTTATCGCCCAAAATGAAAACCTCATACCCCATCTGCTCCAGCGCTTCCGGTACTTTATCTCCGGCACCGGTAATATAACCGATCTTTTTATTATAAATCTTCAGGTCGGCAAACCTGATTTTTACTTCCGCTTTATGGAAATAATTAATCCAGGGTATATGGTCATACCGGATTTCATGCTTATCCTGTGCCGCCAGTATATCCTTTCCGGATTGAATGGAAAACTGCAATACCCCGCTTTTTTTATCCGCCAGCGCTTCATACTCCATTTCCATCACCTGGTCTTTTGCAGCCACCTGTATTTGATCATTATTCAGTTTTACATCCCTGATCAAGCCCGCTTCTTCACCCGCTCCCTGCAGAATGCCACTGAAGCCTTTCTTCATTCCTTTTGCCATCAGGGTGCTTTTCAACAAAGCCCGGTCATTGGTTACCAGCTTCAGGTCTTCAGCAGGTGTAACAGTAACCGGAGGAATCAACACCAATGGCTGATACAATTCACCTTTCACCGGATCTGTAAACTTATAAAGAACCGGTATGGTAAACCGGAATGATTCACCGTAAATTTTTACCTGCATTACCGCTTCATAAGATGCATCCGCATCCGGCTGGCCGATCTTTCCCTGTTCCCCGACATTGAAAGACCCTTCCTCCATTTTATTCACCAGCCAGTATGGTTGTGAAATGGATTTATCCGACGGCACGAACAAAGTTTTTGAGAATAACAGGTTCCTGTTTTTTTCCAGTCTTTTATTCATCAGGGTATCAAACCGGTCCACTGAAATACTTTCAAGGATTGCATCTGTACCTAACCGGTTATTCAACGCGATATTTACCCGGACAGAATCAGTCAGCACGGCAAATTGTTCTGTTGTTGTGGCATCCAGAAACAAACCACTGCATTGCGCAATCAGCTGATGGACTTCCTTCAGTTTCTGCGTTTTCCAGGTATGCTCCGGCAACCGTTGCATCAGCTGATAAAGCTGTACCAGCCCCTGTACCGATTTTTCAGGGTGAAAGAGATCAAAACGGGTGATCAATGAATCCAGTTTTGCGGCAATGGTTTCTCCCCCCTTAACCCTGCTCCAGCCTTGATCAATACCATCGAGTAATTCGTTTACGGGCTGATCACCCCGGGTAGAACGAAAGTATTCCCATGATTCACCACGACTGGCCGGTACGCCGAAACCCTGGCTCTTATGCTGGCTCCTGCTTTCGGCTGCAATCTCCCCGTAACTTTTACCAAGCAACGGATTATATCCACCTACATCCACTTTAAACTGATCCTCACGGGTGGTATTATTACCCCCGAAATTGAAAGTATTCCAGAGTACCCGACGTGTCTGCCAGGGGCGCACATACTTCAGTTGTTCCGGAAAACGGGAGGGATCAGCCGCCGCCGCAAATGCTTCATTTGCCAGTATGGCCGACGCGGTATGATGACCGTGTCCGCCTTCTCCGGTAGTGGGAAAACGGGTAATGATAATATCCGGTTGAAATTTGCGGATTACCCAAACCACATCGGCCAGTATCTTTTCCTTACCCCATTTGGCAAAAGTTTCTTCCGGATTTTTTGAGTAACCGAAATCAAAAGCGCTTGAAAAAAATTGTTCGCCTCCGTCAGTACGACGGGCCGCCAACAATTCCTGTGTCCGGATCAGTCCCAGTTCAATCCCCTGTTCATCCCCGATCAGGTTTTGTCCACCATCGCCTCTTGTCAGGGACAGATACCCGGTACGGTAGAGTTTCTCTTTCGACAACCAGGCTATCAACCGGGTATTCTCATCATCCGGATGGGCGGCCACATATAGTACAGACCCCAGTACCTGTAATTTACGCAGCGCCTGGTACATACCAGCCGATGTCCAGTTTTGAGGAGCCTGCGCCCTCCCTGCCGCCAGTTGCCCCAGCGCCATCAATATCAGTATCGCTTTTTTCATGTATATATATGCTACTTTGCTGTTGGTGTTATCACCATTTGCACAGATCACTGCACTTTAAACCCGTTATCCTTTGCAAAACCTCGTTGTTCTTTCTGCATTTCTTCTATCACCGCGTCTTTTCTCTTCAGGTTCTCCTGCATGGCTTCCACCAGTTGCTGACGGGCTTCATCCGTTTTGGCTTGTGCCACATCTTTATAGCTGACATACACACTGCGGATAAACTTAAAATATTTCAGTGCTGCTTCTTTAAATCCGGCCGCGCCTTTTGCATCCGGTGTTTTCATTTCCTGAATTTCATCAATCTTACTTTGTACCTTATTCACCATCCGTTCAGAAACGGCGGCCATGCTGTCCATTTTATCTTCACCGAAGAACTGCTTTACTTTTTCTTCCGTCATGGTAATATCTGCAGTCAGGCTTTTTTCTTTGGCTACTATTGCCTCACTGAAATTAAATGCCGCTTTCTTGGAATTGCAGGAAAACAAGACCAGCGCGAGCAAAACAACTAAGATAGGTTTCATAAAAAAGATTTGGTTATTGATACGTATGACCGGCTAAATATAATGAATCCCGGCAAAAAAAGGCTGCCGCAATGCCTGTACCTTTTCGAAAAGAGTACAGGTATCGGGCAGCCTTCCTGTTCATATTATTTTTAAACGGGATCAGTCCGTTTTTTTAGGATCCTCGGAGCTGACTTTTTTCCCCAGTTTCTCGAGTAACTGAAGCCCCAGCAAACCACTGATTCCGCCATTGGCACTATCCCCTCCGCCTCCAATCAGTACATCCGGCATGATTTTGACTTTTTCAGCCGCTATGGATTCGATCACTTTCAACTGGGTGAAATTATCGCCGCCCATGGCTTCCACAGAGAGCTTATAGGACTCTGCATTGGATTTACCGATAGCCAGGATTTTTTCTGCTTCGGCATTACCGGTCAGTGAAATTTTTTCCGCTTCCGCTTTTGCCAGCCATTCGATTTTTTCCGCATCCGCCCTGGCCAGCAGTCTTGTTTTCTCCGCTTCACCACTGGCCAGTAATTTAAGGCGGTCTGCTTCGGCGTTGGCCTGCAGGCGCACACTATTGGCATCACCGGTAGCTTTCTTAACGGAAGCATCGGCTATACGTTCGGCAATCAGTACCCCCTGGTCGGCTTTCACTATCTCCTTCTGTATTTCAGCAATAGCCGTTTCTTTTTCCAGTGTTTGCCGGGTTTCCTGTGCTTTCTTCTCGGTTTCGTACGTGATCTTCTGTTCTTCAGCCAGTTTACGGTCTGTCAGCGTTTTCATCAGGCTTTCGGGCGGTACAATATCACCGATCAGTGTATCCACGCCGTACACGTTATACTGATCCAGCACTTTGCCGATATGTTCTTTAGCACTTTGCTGTCTTTCTTTACGCGTACCCAGGAAGGCAATCACATCACTGTCCTGCGCACTGTTACGGAAATAGTTACCAATCGTAGGTTCCAGTACCTGGCTTACCAGGTTGTTCATATTACCGAAACGGGCAATCACTTTCGGTGCTTCAGTTGTCGGGATATGAATAATCTGCGATACATCGAGGTTGAACGGGAAACCGTCCTTACTCCGTACGGTAATGGTGGAAAGGTTTTTATCCAGCTGGTGACTTTCACTGCGGGCACTGGCCCAGTTCAGTACCAGGTTGGTGGTAGGCACCATTTCCACTTTCATAATATAAGGGTTGATCGGGTACTTACCCGGACCTAACGGTTCCGCCCATACGCCTTTTGATCCCTTTGTTACAATGTTGCCATGCTTGAATTCCACCCCGCTGAGATCCACGCCTTCAATACCTACATAGGAAATTACCACGCCCACATGTCCGATGGGAATCTCCGTCATTTTTACCATCTCTATCCGGGCAAACCAGGGATTCAGGAAATAAGAACCGGCTAGAATCACCTGCTCCTGTAATCCCTTCAGCCCCTCATTTTGCAGAAACAGATCCGCATCCTGAAACTTGTTATGGCCTTCAATGATCTTACCCGCAATCTGCCCTTCTTCCAACGGCTTACCTTCCGCCGTGGTAACCACCCCTACCGCGTTATCGGGTATCATGGTCATATCAGTCAGCTCCACATCAAACAAAAAAGTATTGATCCGGTAAGAACCCGGTGCAATGATTGCCGTCTGCCGGCCTTTACGTCCTCCGTTGTGCAGAAACGCTTCCGCATCCTGAAATGAGTCGCACTCCACTTTACGACCCAGGATACGGCCGGTCTCCAGTTCAGCACCATCCTTGGCCAGCACCAGGCCGATTTTCCCGGTGGGGATAACCACGAAAGGCTGGAACGTAACGGAATACTGCCAGATCCATTTCCAGAAATATACACCCGGTGGCAGTGTCTGTGCCTGGAAACCGGCTTCACCTTTGGTGGCGATAATACGGCCTTCCGGCAACTCCTGCTGACCAAACAACACGAATTTTTTGGTGATAAGTCCGATACGGTCTTCCGGTACTATAACCAGTCCGAAAAAAACCCGTAGAATGAATTTGTAAAATAATAACAGGAATAAAGGGATGCCTATTATCAGGCTCCATTTGACGATTTCTTGTGTGTCCATTTGTTTTATTGATTAAGGGTTATTGAAATTATTTTTTTTACACAGGCAACAGCCAGCTGCATGCACAAAAGATGCGCACAACTTGTCGACATGATATAAATCACCCGTTACAGGCCATTACTTACCTGAACGCTGTTTACTCTTTTGTCTGAAGAAAATTAAAGGCGGGGAGGTGACGTGTTGTAGATTGTATGGACAATCTCTGATTCAATAGAAGAAAAGACCATATGGTCCCGATCCGTATACATTTTTTTTAATTGAAGAAGTAAAATTACAATAAAGAAAAATACTGCACAAATAAACCGGAGCAGCCCCTGGATTGAACTGATTTGCAGGCCAATCCCAAATAAAAAAACCGGTTTTGCCTACCCGAATGATAAACAAAACCGGTCTGTATTCCCATCTACTGACTTTCCCTCCGGGTGCATTCAAGTTAAGTTTCCTCACTGCGTTCGGAATGACATCGCGGTTGGGGAGATAAAGAAATAAGATTTCTCGCTGCGCTCGAAATATGAATGGGCCGGATACCTTTCACTTTCATTTCGAGCGCAGCGAGAAATCTTATCCCCGTTTTAAAAAAAATGCAGTGTCATTCCGAACGCAGTGAGGAACCTTTACAACTTATTCGATATTTATCTACATTGCTTAGTGTATTTCCCCTGTATCTGACTCCCGACTTCCTACTCCCAACTCCCGACTCTCCCTACTCCCTACTGCCCCGACAAAAAAACCGCATTACAAAACATCAGTTTCCCATTCTCCCAGAAGCTGCGGAATAAAACATTATCACTAAGCAGGTTTACCGTTCCATTCCCAATCTGTTGCGCACCGAACAACAACCCGTCTTTAAGCCTGGGTTGCAAAGCTGCACCTACAAATCCGGCAACCTGGTTTTCTTTTTTAATAACTCCTACATTCCATCCTTCTTTCATGAATTCATACAGGTTATCATCCTGCTTGAGGGTATAATAAAAAGAGGGATAGCCGAATGCAAGCGGATGCGAATTATCCAGATCCACTTTCCATACTGACCCGGGGGTATAACCGGAAATAGCTTCCCTTTCACGGTGCTGGTATTCATGCAACGCGTCGTAACCCGGCGCTTTATCTTTCTTCTCCCCTTCTTCGGCTTTTTTCACTTTTAACCCGATATCCGCTTTGGCCAGCTGTGTCACGGCTCCTTCCAGGGCCACTACCCTGCCGCCTTTGCTGATCCATGCTTTAAAGGCATCGAGCTCCTCTTTATTATTTAAAAAACGGTAATTGCCATCCGGCATAACCAGCACATCTATTTCATTCCAGTTGGCACGGCTGAGGTCATTTACATTGATCAGGGTAACCGGGTACTCCAGTTCCTGGTCAAAGAAATGCCAGAGTTCTCCGGCTGCATTGCCGCCTACTCCTTCACCAGTGGCCAGTACCACGCGGGGTGCCCGGAACGGATGCACCATTTCACTTCCAAAATCAAATCCCTTATCTACAAAGCCGCTGCTGACCGGATATAATTGTACGGCATCCGCATTGGCCGTTTCCCGAACGGTATTCCAGAGCCCGTCGCCAAATTTCTGATTCGATGTTTTCAATACAATCACCGCACCGCGGTCAAATTGCTGCCCGTTTACTTCAAAAGGCTGTTCGGCATAACGCAATAAAATTCCTTTTTGTAATAAGCGCCCGACCGTCTTCACGGTCTTTGTACCATTCCAGGGTATCACATAACCATAACTGGTCTCCGGATTAGTAACGGTATTGCGGATATTGATTGCCGCCCCGGCCGGCAGTTTATCTTTCGAAGCATATGCATTGAGCCCAAATACATAGGGCAGTGCCCAGGCTGTAATATCATACGTAATAGAGTCAGTTAATTTAGTCCGGGGTTCAAATAATACTTTAACCATGGCGGAACGGGGTTGCAGGGCAGATACCAGCAGGTCATTCGCCCCGGCAGTAAAGCTTTCTTCTTTACCACTGAAATAATTAAACCCTTTGGCCGGTACACCTGTGGCGGATGTAAACTGTATGCCATTCTTTGTAAGCAATTGGATCAGCTTTTCAAACCGTTCCTTGTTCCTCGCTTCATATTTTACCACATACGATTTATGCTCGCCAAAGCCGGTACTGGTGGCATCATTAAAAAATTTCCGGTACTCCTTTATCAGCCGTCCTGCATAAAGGGACGCAATTTCCACCGTACTCAACGAAGTGGTGAAATGATGTTGTGCCCGGTCAGTCAGTGTCAGGGTATCCCCTTCTTCCACAATCACGCCCAGACCCGCACCAATACCCCCTTGCTCGTAAGTCATACCAATGCTGCCATTATACGTAGGATAGGTATCCCCGTAAGAGGGATAAAGCAGATCAAATCTTTCCCGTGTAAAATAGAGCCAGCCGTTTTTATCAAAGTACTTTGCATGGTTCTTTCCGATGCTTACCTGGAATTCCCTTTGCCAGCCGGTAATAACTTCATGCAGGGGTTCCGCTGCCGGGGCAAAATAATAAGGTTCATTAATCCCCTGCTCATGAAAATCCACATGTACCTGGGGCATCCATTGATTATACAGTTGAATCCTTTGCTGACTCTCCACCTGTGTCTGCCAGGCCCAGTCACGGTTCAGGTCAAAATTGTAGTGATTGGAACGACCACCCGGCCATGGCTCGCGGTGTTCACGGGCGATCCGTTGCGGGTTAAAGGTTTTACCAACAATTGAATTAAACCAGTTAATGTAGCGGTCACGGCCATCCGGATTCAGACAGGGATCAATCAGCACAACAGTATTCTTCAACCAGGCCTTGGTAGCCGTTACAGCCGGATTAACCAGCTCATAAATCGTCAGCATAGACGCTTCTGAAGAAGAAGTTTCGTTTCCATGTACATTATAACTCAGCCACACAAATGCCGGTGCGTTTTCCTCCTGTGGTGCCATCTTATCACGGCTCAGATTGGCCAGCCGGATATTATTGGCCCGCAGCTGATCGATCTGCTGCAGATGCTCCGGAGAGGCCACCACCGCAAATAACAGGGGCCGCCCTTCATTGGTAGTCCCATAAGTCTGCAGCTTCACCATGGATGGCACAGCCGCAGCTACATGCTGAAAATAATTCACCAGTTTAAAATGTGGTGTATAGCGGGTACCTATCTTATAGCCCAGAAATTCTTCAGGCGATTTTAACTGGGCGCGGGACGTAAAAAAAACAACAAGCAGCAGGACTACAAAAAAGAGTTTACGAAACATAGCGTGGTTTTAAGTCCGGCAAGTTAATAAAGGAATGACGATTCAGGTACAATATTATTACCCAAATAATCCCCGTTTTCTGTAGTTTTAGTACGTATAAACTGATTATAATTATGTTTCATAAGTCGCTCCTTTTTTCGCTGCTGCTGGTCATACTGTCTGCCTGCAAACCCGGTCAGAAAAATGCAGCACCCGCGCTGACCATTGACCCCTATCAGTATACCATCAATAAAAAAGTAATTGCTGAAAACGGAGCCGTTGTTTCCGCTCATCCGCTCGCCAGTAAAGCCGGCGTGCTGATACTGAGATCGGGGGGCAATGCGGTGGATGCGGCTATTGCCACCCAACTGGCACTGGCCGTGGTATATCCCAATGCAGGTAACCTGGGTGGTGGTGGTTTTATGGTGGCACATTTACAGGATGGCAAAACACTGGCCCTTGATTACAGGGAAATGGCACCCGGTGCGGCCCATCGGGATATGTACCTCCATGCAAACGGAGAAGCTGATACGGATAAAAGTCAGCTCGGTCATTTATCCTCCGGAGTACCGGGTACTGTAGCCGGACTCTTTGCTTCCCATCAATATGCCCGGCTGCCATTTGCACAATTGATACAGCCTGCTATTGACCTGGCAGAAAAAGGGTTTATCATCACCGCTTCAGAAGCCCGCAGCCTGAATTACCTGCAGGGTGATCTGAAAAAGTACAATACGGTACCACCGGTTTTTGTAAAAAAAAGTCCCTGGAAAGAGGGTGATACGTTGATACAGAAAGACCTGGCGGCTACATTAAAACGTATACAAAAGAAAGGAGCCGCTGGTTTTTATGAAGGGGAAACGGCCCGCTTAATCGTGGAAGAAATGAAAAGAGGAACCGGTCTGATTACTGCAGCCGACTTAAAAAATTACACGGCAAAATACCGGACCCCGCACGCTTTTGATTATAAAGGATATAAAATAGTGGGGATGCCGATGCCGTCCAGCGGTGGATTATTATTGCACCAGATGATGAAAATGATTGAAGACAGGAATATCGGCGCCATGGGCTTTCATTCACTGCAGGCGATACAACTGATGACGGAAGTGGAACGCCGTGCTTTTGCCGACCGAGCCGAATATATGGGAGATGGCGATTTTTATAAAGTACCGGTAGCCATGCTCAGCAATGATGTATACCTGCAAAACAGGATGCGGAATTATGATCCCGCAAAAGCCACGCCCAGTTCAATAATAAAACCCGGCGAGCTGCTCCGGGCGGAAAGTGAAGAAACCACACACCTGAGTGTGATTGATAAGGAAGGCAATGCAGTGGCCGTTACCACCACGCTCAATAACTCCTATGGCAGCCGGACCGTAGTGGGGGGTGCCGGTTTTTTTCTCAATGACGAAATGGATGACTTCAGTATTAAACCCGGTGTACCGAATATGTATGGCGCAGTGGGCGGAGAAGCCAATGCCATTAAACCGGGAAAACGAATGCTGAGTTCTATGACGCCAACACTTGTTTTAAAAAATGGCAAACCCTATATCGTGGTTGGTACACCCGGCGGCACAACGATTCCCACACAGGTTTTCCAGACCTTGGTGAATATGCTTGAATTTAACATGAGTACGGAAGAGGCGGTTTATAAACCCAAATTTCATCACCAGTGGCTGCCCGATGAAGTGATGACGGAAAAAGGATTTCCGCCTGCCGTAAAGGAAGCCATGCAAAAAATGGGTTATTCCTTCAGCAAAGAACGCGGCGGCATCGGACGCACCGAATGTATACGGGTACTGCCCGATGGCCGGTTTGAAGCCGTTGCGGATAACAGGGGGGATGATGCTGCTGAAGGGTTCTGATCGGGAGATGGGAGTCGGGAGTCGGGAGTCGGGAGTCGGGAGTCGGGAGTCAGGAGTCGGGAGTCGGGAGTAAACAGCCGTGAATGGAAAAAGAAAATCAACATGCCGGGACTGAAAATTCCGGCAATAAAAACAACTTATGAGTATAAGCAAAGACTACCTGGAAACATCTCTCCGCCGGTTGAAATATTATAAAGAGCTTGGGGATAAAACATTTGAACAACTCAATGAATGGGATTTTCATTATCAGCCCAATGAGGAATCCAATAGTATTGCGATCATTATTCAGCATATGGCGGGAAATATGCTGAGTCGCTGGACAAACTTTCTGACAGAAGATGGCGAAAAAGAATGGCGCAGACGAGATGAGGAATTTGAAATAAAACAATACAATAAACAACAGCTGATTGAACTGTGGGAAGCCGGATGGAATTGTTTTTTCAATACACTGGCCAAACTGAAAAAAAAGGAGCTGAAAAAAACAGTCCATATCCGCAACGAACCACTCACTGTTATTGATGCGGTGAACCGGCAACTGGCCCATTACCCTTATCATATCGGGCAGATCATCTTCCTCGCAAAAATTATTAAAAACAAAAACTGGCAGAATTTATCCATCCCCAAAGGCGGGTCACAAGCGTACAATCAATCAGATGAAATAAAAGATCCGGCAAAAAACAAATGAAGAAAGCAAGTTCAAAGTACGAAGTACGAAGTACGGCTCTCAATTTGAAACTGCACTACTGGCACCTGACACCTGACACCTGGCACCTGACATCCGACACCCGACTTCTTGCAATCCCCGGAAATATTCGCTATTTTGGCCCGAATCGCCGTTTACGAACACGGATCAATTACTATAACCACCCGACATGAACCGTTTACTGACTGTACTTTTCCTTTTTGCAACGTTTACATTGGCCGCCCAGAACCAGGTAGCTCTTTTTGCGGGACCACAAATGAGCTCGGCCAATTATACAATTCAAAAACAAAAACAAAAAACCGATTATAAATACGGGATGCATGCCGGTGTGGGCATGAAAGTACCCTTTGACGGTTTTATATATTTTGCCCCGGCTGCCTGGTATAGTTATAAAGGATATGATGCCACTCTTTCCATTCCGAACAGCTTACCGGATATCAACGCAATAGATAACAGTACCCGTTTTCATAGTTTTGAACTGGCAGCCCTGTTGCAATTTGATCTCAGCCCTGAGGCCAATCACTTTTTTATCAAAGCCGGCCCTTCGCTGGACTTTATGCTGTTTGGAAAAGAAAAATTCAATCTGAATACAAACGGCAGTATAAACAGGAATATAAAATTCGGGAACTATGATTATGGCCGTTACTCCGCCAACCTGATCAGCCAGTTCGGATATGAAAAAGACCAGGGCTTTATCATTTACTTTCAATATACCCACAGTCCGGTCAACCTCAGCAACAGGGATTATGGCCCCAATATAAAACACAAAGTGTTTGGCGTAACCGTTGGCACTTATCTGAAAAGAAAGAAAATAATTATCGATACCCGGGTCCGGGAATGATAACAAAATATGAACCGCGGCAGCTTTTTTAAACAGGTATTCTCCTCTTTTAAAGAGATGATCGTGCAGCAACCTGCTGCAGATAAACCTGGGCCGGCTGCCGCATTGCCCGCGGAAACCGGATTTACCGACGGACTAACCGCAATGGAAACCGCGTATTGTCACAAAGCCGGCCTCCCTGTTGAAACCGGTCTGCTGCTCAAATCGCTCACCCGCCGGCCAGTTGAAAAACTCGTATTTGAAGACTATGATACGGAGACCACCAAACCCAGTGGTATCTGCAGTGTAACTACAGACGAAACGGCGAGAGCTATCGTATTCAGGCACCGCGACGAATTACTGCTACAAAATCAGTATATTTTTCTGCATGAAATTCTTGAACAGGGATACCGTGTCGGCATACTAGGTGCTACAACAGATCCCTATGAAATAATCCGGCTCACGGAAACCCATGGCGCTAATCACGGCATCATGACCGGGGATATTATTAAAAAACTGAAGAAATGGGATGCCGGCTTTGGAATCCGCCTCTTCGGTATCGGATTCAATTTCTGCGAATGCGAAATCATCAATAAAGACATCGACTATATGGCCCTGGCAGAAGAAATCTACCCCTTCTGTCCCGACGTAGTGGATCAGGGCACAACTACTACAACAGCAGATCTCGCTGAGGAAATAAAGAGAACGGGATGCATTTTTTTATGGTGGGATTGATCCTTGTTGGTGATAACACCAACAAGACCAAATTTGTTGGTGATAACACCAACAAATTGTTATCACCAACAACGATCACCTGAGGGTAAACCCTTCCAGAAACTTCGTATTAAAATCGCCGCTGCGGAAGCGCTCATCCTGCATCAGTTGCAGGTGAAACGGGATAGTGGTTTTTACGCCTTCCACTACATATTCACTCAGGGCGCGGTACATGGTCTGAATGGCTTCCTGTCTTGTCTGGGCTACCGTAATCAGCTTACCAATCATGGAATCATAATAGGGAGGTATTACGTATCCCGCATAAGCATGACTGTCAACCCGTACCCCATGTCCTCCCGGCTGGTGCAATACGGTTATCCGTCCCGGAGACGGGCGAAAATCATTATATGGATCTTCGGCATTGATCCGGCACTCAATGGAGTGCATTTGGGGAATATAATCACGTCCGGAGATACGATGACCGGCGGCAATCAGGATCTGTTCTTTAATCAGGTCAAAGTTGATCACCTCTTCCGTTACACAATGCTCCACCTGGATCCGCGTATTCATTTCCATAAAATAGAAATTGCGGTGTTTATCCACGAGGAACTCAATAGTGCCTACACTTTCATAATTAATAGCTGACGCCGCTTTCTTGGCGGCTTCTCCCATTTTATGACGCAGTTCATCGGTCATAAACGGAGATGGCGACTCTTCCACCAGCTTCTGATGACGACGCTGGATAGAGCAATCACGTTCACTCAGATGACAAACTGTGCCGTACTGGTCGCCTGCCACCTGGATTTCAATATGCCGGGGTTCTTCTACAAATTTCTCCATGTAGATCCCGTCATTTTTAAAAGCAGCCGCCGCTTCAGCCTTGGCTGTATCATAGGCTTTTTCAAGCTCTGCTTCTTCCCATACAATCCGCATCCCTTTACCTCCGCCGCCGGCAGTCGCTTTCAGGATTACCGGATACCCCATGTCGCGGGCCAGTCCTTTGGCCTCATCCACACTCTGCAATAATCCTTCTCCACCGGGCACTACGGGCACGCCCGCCTTGATCATGGTTTCTTTGGCTGTAATCTTATCCCCCATGGCATTGATCATGTCCGGTGTGGGACCGATAAATTTAATGCCATGATCATTACAGATCTGGGCAAACTTGGCATTCTCCGCCAGGAATCCATAACCCGGATGAATGGCATCCGCATTGGTGATTTCCGCCGCGGCCATCAGGTGAGGTATATTGAGATAGGAGTCTCCGCTTTGCGGCCGGCCGATACAAACGGCTTCATCGGCAAACTTCACATGCAAACTATCGCGGTCGGCAGTGGAATAAACGGCCACCGTCTTAATGCCCATTTCACGGGCCGTACGAATTACACGTAAGGCAATTTCGCCACGGTTTGCTATTAGTATTTTTTTAAACACAATGTTGAATTAAAAAGTAAAAAGTAAAAAGTAAAAAGTAAAAAATTACACAAACCCTGTCCTTGAAAGAATTTTCGAGCTGAGAGCGTTTGAATTTTGACTTTTTACTTCTGATTACTATGCGGGTTCCACCAGGAACAGGGGTTGATCATACTCTACCGGAGAAGCATCGTCTACCAGTACTTTTACAATCTTACCGCTTATTTCACTCTCAATTTCATTGAAGAGTTTCATGGCTTCGATAATACAAACCACAGAACCCTGGGTCACATCGGAACCCACTTCCACGAAATTGGGTTTATCAGGAGAAGCCTTCCGGTAGAAGGTACCAATCATCGGGCTTTTAATAGTAACCAGGTTACTGGCCGGTGCCGCAGCAGGAGCAGCGGAGGCCGGGGCTGCAGTAGCCGGAGCCGCCGCAGGCTGAGGAGCAGCAACCGCCACAGGTGCAGCCTGCACAGGAGCAGCTGATACTACCTGGGTTACATGATCTTCCTTCTGCCGGATCGTTACACGGAAATCCTTTTGTTCAATCGTTAATTCGCCAATATTCGACTTGTTGACCATTTTGATCAACTCCTGAATTTGCTTAAAGTCCATGTTTTTCAATTTTGTAGATGTTTTGGTTTATAAAGCCTCGCCCTCTGATAATGAGACCGGATCGTCAGGAATGGCTATAATTGAAAATTGAACACTGAGCATTGACTATTGAAAATTAAACTGGCAGCGCACTGCTTTTTCAATAACCAAAACACAATTCTCAATGAGCATTAAATGAGCCTAACCTGTCAACACCTCAGCCCCGAAAGGGAAGCTAAGGTAAGGAAATCAAAAGGAGAAAATCAATGAATTTTTGCCATTTTTCCCCTAAAATGGGGCAAAATCATACAAAAATGGCCCAAAACCGGTCGGTTTTGAGCCATTTTACTATAAAAACAGTTGACTATTCTTTTACTCTTTCTACATACTCTCCGGTCTTGGTGTTTACGCGGATTAACTCTCCTTCGTTTACAAAAAGAGGTACGTTAACCGTAGCACCGGTTTCTACAGTAGCCGGTTTCAGGGTACGGGTGGCGGTATCGCCCCGCAGACCTGGCTCTGTATAAGTAACCGCTAATACAATTTTATCCGGCAGTTCCACACTCATCGGCAGTTCGGTTTCGGTATTAAACAATACACTTACTTCCTGACCATCTTTCAGAAACTGTGGGGCGTCTACCAGGTTTTCCTGTACAGCCACCTGTTCAAAAGTTTCTGTATCCATAAAGTTGTAGCCTGTATCATCCTTGTACAAATACTGGTAGCTTTTGCGTTCTACCCGTACCGGGAAAATGTTATCGCCTGAGTTCCAGGTCTTTTCAATGCTGCGGTTATTATCCACCCCTTTCAGTTTGGCCCATACTTTGGCGGCCGCACGGGCAGTTTTGTTTTCACCGAATTCAACCACGGTGTACAAACTGCCATCCAGTTTGATGATAAGTCCCCTGCTGATGTCTGCTGTTGTTGCCATTAGATTTCTGTTTGAGGCGGCAAAGATAAGGGAGGGGCTCCTGATGGCAAAAGGAAGCTTTCGCTACACATAAAAAAGAAAAACTGGCTTTCTGAAGTATATTCGTTGCTGTTGTTTATGCGGAAAATCCTAGTTATACTCTCTTTACTGCTGTTTGGCGCCTTCCTGGATCAGGCAGCCGCGCAATTGATAATCACTCCCCACCCCAACGCCCAGGCACTGGCGCAAAGGCTGGCAGGCGATGGCGTAAGTATCAGTAATGTCAGTTTTACAGGCAATCCCCTGATGGCTTCCTATTTTCTGAACAGGGCCAACCGGACTAATATCGGTATTGATTCAGGCATTGTATTGACGACAGGCCGGGCAAAGACGTTTGGCTCCGCCTGGGGCGTGGATGGAAATGGTACCACGTTGGCCACTTCCGTGGAAGCCAGCAGTGGCTGGGGACTCCCCGGAGATGCTGACCTGGGTACAGCGATTGGTAATTTCTCCCTGGAAGATGCCTGCGTACTGGAATTCGATTTCATACCACTCGGCGACAGTATAAAATTCAATTATGTTTTCAGCTCTGAAGAATATGACATCAACTATGTCTGCAACTACAATGACGCATTCGCATTCTTCATCTCTGGTCCGGGTATTACAGGTAGTAAAAACATTGCCCTTATTCCCAATACAAACACTCCGGTCTCCATCTTTAATGTAAATAATGTACCGGGAGCAGGTTGCCCGAATAATATCCAGTTTTATACAGATAACACAACCAACACTTTTTTCACGCACGAAGGCCATACGATTGTATTAACGGCAAAAGAAAAAGTGCAGCCCTGTCAGACCTATCACCTTAAAATTGTATTAGCTGATGCAGGAGACGACATGGTGGATACCGGTGTATTTCTGGAAGCAAGAAGCCTGGTCTCAAATTCATTTGGCCTGACCAACCTGACCCAGACAGACCCCACAGGCAACAGTTACCTGGTGGAAGGCTGTGCCACCGGCGCATTCAATATCACCCGTCCACGTAAAGATCCTTACCCGCTGAATATTCAGTTAACCTATGGCGGTACAGCCACCAACGGAACAGATGTACAGGCGCTGCCGCTGAATGTAATGATACCGGCCAATGACAGTTTCGTTACGGTAAATGTATTGCCCTTAATTGACGGCCTGCCCGAAGGCATTGAAGTGCTAAAAATATTTGCCCTGGCCGGTTGTGCGGCGGGTACGCCCACCGACAGTACCTGGATACAATTACGCGATTACGATATCCTGAACCTGCTTCCCGATACCGCGACGATCTGCCGGGGAGAATCCGTGCAATTACTCGCCTCAGCAGGGTACAGCAATTATCAATGGGCACCCGATCCTACATTAAACAGTACAACCATACGGAATCCCATTGCCACACCGGTTAACAGTATCACTTCCTATATATGTACGGCTACGGAAGGCACCTGTAATGCCCGTGATTCAGTGTTTGTACAAATGAAAAAAGCGGAGTTTGTAAGCAAAGTGGATGTAAACTGCCGCGGGGCATCCACCGGCAGTCTGCAGGTTAATGCCGGAGCCGGTTGGGTGGCACCAGTCGAATATTCACTGGATGGCATCAACTGGCAGAGCAGTAATCGCTTTACCAATCTGATCGTTGGTAATTACCGGGTGAAAGTAAGGGATGCCGGTTGTATTGACAGTGTGGCCATCAGCATTCTTCAATTATACCCGGATCTGCTGATTGATAATACCGGCACCACGGCAGCCAGTTGTTCCGGCAACCCGGATGGTCAGGTCAGTATTACCGCCTCAGGAGGCCTTGGTCCCTATCAGTATTCTACAGACGGACTCCTGTATCAGCCGGCTAATATATTTAACCTGAACCAGGGCAATTTCACCATCACGGTGAAGGATGCCAATGGCTGTATTAACACACAGGCCGTAACCATTCCCCTTAATAATACAGTAACCGTTGATGCCGGCAGCGACGCATTTATCTGTGAAGGAAAAAATTACCAGTTGACTCCTGTTTCTGCTGCAACCGGCTTTGCATGGACACCAGCCGCCACACTCAGCAATCCCGCTGTAAAAAATCCCGTGGCAACACCGGTGATCAGTACTAAATATTTCCTGACAGCCACCGAAGGTATCTGCAGCCAGGTGGATTCTGTACTGATCAATGTATGGCCGGCGCCTGTGGCCGATGCGGGTCCGGATTTCAGTGACTGTTTTGGTAAAACCTTACAACTGAACGGACAGGGCGGCGTACAATATAACTGGCGGCCGGCAGCACTTTTAACCGGCAATAACAGTCAGCAACCCTCATTCAAAGCCCTGGCAAGTACCCGTTTTTATTTATCGGTTACAGATGCCCGTGGTTGCGTATCCCTGCAGGAAGACGACATACTGGTTACGGTAACACCCGCTGTACGGATATCCGCCGGGCGTGATACCGTGGCGGCGGTAAATCAACCGGTGCAGCTAAAAGCTATTGAACTGAGTACAGCAGGCGTGATCCGCTACAACTGGTCGCCGGCTGTTTACCTGAATAATCCTTCAACCGCCACACCGGTTGCCACCCTGCCATCTGATTATACGTATACGGTAACAGGTACTACGGCAGATGGCTGTGAAGGAACAGATCAGGTAACCATAAAAGTGTATAAAGGCCCCGAAATTTATATTGCCACAGCCTTCACACCTGATGGAAATGGCCTGAACGATGAATTAAAAGCCTTCCCGGTAGGTATAAAAGAATTCCGGTATTTCCGGATCTATAACCGGTGGGGACAACTGGTCTTTCAGACCAGCGATCCGGGTAAGGGCTGGGATGGCCGGTTTAACGGGGTCCGGCAACCTACGGGCACTTTTATCTGGATGGCCGAAGCCACAGGATACAATGGTCAGTTATTGGTCAGAAAAGGCACCAGCACACTGATCAGGTGAGCCGGTTCACCGAATCCTTTTATCTTTGACGAATGAAAAAAATCAGTCTGTTCCTGGCCGCTTTATTGCTTACTGCTGCTGTATTTTCACAGCAGGACAGCACCCAGGCGCCGTACAAACGCTTTCCCGGCTTTCCGCCGATCAGTTTGTTACTGCCCGATGGCAAAACTTATTTCACCAAAAATGACCTGCCCAAAGACAAAGCGGTATTGCTGATGCTATTCAACCCTTCCTGTACACATTGTCAGGAAGAAACCGAAGCCATCACCAAACACATTGCGGATTTTAAAAATGTACATATCGTTATGTGTACTCCCATGCCGCTGGATTCCATGCTGGCTTTCCGGGAAAAATATAAACTGACCCGTTATAAGAATATCACGGTAACCCAGGACAGCAAAATGATGATGCCGACCTATTTCATGATCAGCAGTCTGCCTTACCTGGCTTTTTACAACCGGAAAAAACAATTGACAGGAACACATGAAGGTTCCATCACTATCGAAAAACTGATTGCAAAGTTTAAAAACTGACTTTTGTCAGGTCAGAAACAAGGTGGTTCCGCTACCTTTGCGCCGGCTGTGAAAACGGCACATAAACAAGTAAATAATTTTAATACTTAATAAAATTTTACACATGAAAGTAACTGTTGTAGGCGCTGGAGCGGTGGGTGCTACCTGTGCTGATAATATCGCCCGTAAAGAACTCTGTCACGAACTGGTATTACTGGACATTAAAGAAGGTGTGGCAGAAGGTAAAGCACAGGATATGATGCAGACAGCTACCCTGCTTGGTTTTGATACCAAGATCAGCGGCAGCACCAATGACTATGCAAAAACCGCCGGCAGTGACGTGGTGGTCATTACATCCGGTCTGCCCCGCAAACCCGGTATGACCCGTGAAGAACTGATTGGTGTAAACGCCGGTATTGTAAAAGGTGTTTGTGAAAACATCCTGAAACATTCTCCCAACGCGATCATTATCGTGATCAGCAACCCGATGGATACTATGACCTACCTGGCCCTCCAGTCTACCGGCTTACCCAAAAACCGGATCATCGGTATGGGCGGTACACTGGACAGCAGCCGTTTCAAATACCAGCTGAGTCAGCATCTCGGATGCAGCCCCGCTGACCTGAATGCGGTTGTAGTTGGTGGTCACGGTGATACGACTATGATTCCCCTGATCCGTCACGCTACCTGGAACAGTGCGCCGGTTACTGATTTCCTGAGTGCAGAGCAGCAGGAAAAAATTGTAAAAGACACCATGGTCGGTGGCGCTACGTTAACCGCGCTTATTGGTACTTCAGCCTGGTATGCGCCCGGTGCGGCCGGAGCAGCCCTGGTAGAAGCCATTCTGCGTGATGAGAAAAAACTCTTTACCTGCTGTGTTGCCCTCAATGGTGAATACGGACAAAAAGATATCTGCCTCGGTGTTCCCGTAACCATCGGCAAAAATGGCTGGGAAAAAATTATCGACTTCAAACTGAATGACGCTGAACAGGCTGCATTCAACAAAAGTGCCGATGCCGTTAGAAGCATGAACGATGTACTGAAGACCTTATAATTCAGCGGCATTTCAATTCAGGTTAAGGCTGTCTCCATTTCCATCAACTGTTCTTTACAACAGATGATGAGTATGCAGACAGCCTTACTGTTTACAAATCTTTTCTTTTTGCTAAAGCAAACAAAACCAGCATGCGTCAATTCCTCCTTCTCCTTTTTGTTTTTTGTACGGTAACTGTTAATGCGCAATCGCCTCTTCAGCCGGGTTTCGATCCCGCTGAATATGCGGATCTTTTATCCATTGCCTTTCATGGCAGCAGCATTCCCGATTCAACTGAACGGAAAACAAAAAAAGACCGGTACCAGCTCGAGTTTAAATCCCCGGAAACCGGTTTAAAAAACAGGTGGTCTTTGTTTCTGCGCGACGACAATGTGGCGGTAATCAGTATCCGTGGTACCGTAAAAAACGCGACCAGCTGGTCGGCTAATTTTTATTCCCCGATGATTGCGGCCACCGGGTCACTGCAACTGAATGACAGTACCGTGTTTAATTACCAGTTAGCAGAAAGTCCGGCGGCAGCTGTACACGCCGGCTGGACCATTGCTCTTGGTCACCTGGCACCCGGCATTGTGGAGCATATCAAATCACTCTATACGCAAAAAGGCGTCCGCCGGATTCTCATCAGCGGCCACAGCCAGGGCGGGGCCATTGCATTCCTGACCCGCTCTTACCTGTACTATGAACAACAAAAAGGAACGATTCCAAAAGATATCGTTTTTAAAACCTACTGCAGTGCGGCACCCAAACCCGGCAATCAGTCCTATGCCTATGATTTTGATTATATCACCCGCGGCGGGTGGGGATTTAATGTGGTAAACGCGTATGACTGGGTGCCGGAATCGCCTTTCTCCATTCAGACATTAACTGATTTTAATCCGGCAAATCCAATGGCGGACATCAAATCGATTTTAAAACAACAAAAATGGCTGATCCGGCTGGCCGGGAATATGGTATACAGTAAACTGGAAAGAAAACCCCGGAAAGCACAAAGGAAATACGAGAAATTCCTGGGTCATAAATTATATAAAACGGGCATCCGGAAAGCCCTGCCACAACTCCGTGAACCGGTGTATATACACAGTAGTAATTACATGCGCGCCGGCTCACCGGTTATCCTGATGCCGGACGAAGCCTACCGGCAGAAATTCCCGGGAAACGGAAAAGATAAAGCGTTTATACATCACCTTTATGCCTCGTACTCTTACCTACTGAACCGGGTATATGGCGTGCAATAATCAGTCTGTTGTCAGGGCTTTTTTATTTCATAGCACCAGCGGAATAATCGGCCTTCAAAATCAAAAGGCGTGGTAGCCCTTGTGATATCTTTTATATGCGGGGAATTTATCTTTTCCTTATCCGGTATAAATTTTCTGAAGTTGGTACTGAAAAAGAGTAGTCCGCCGGGCCGCATGGACCTCAGGCAATCATTGATCAGTCCGGCATGATCGCGTTGTATATCCAGGATATCATCCATCCGCTTGCTGTTACTGAACGTAGGCGGATCCATCACAATCAGGTCAAATTGATTTTCCGGTAATGTTTTCAGGTATTGCTTTACATCCGCATGTACAGTCCGGTATTTATCCGGATCGGCAAACCCGTTCAGTGCCATATTTCGTTCGGCCCAGGAAAGATAGGTTTTAGATAAATCCACAGTCACCACTTCACTTGCGGCACCCGCAGCCGCATACACGGAAAAGGAGCCCGTATACGCAAACAGGTTCAGTACTCTTTTTCCCGCAGCCAGCCCCCTCACCTGCTGCCGGGTAACCCGGTGATCAAGAAAAAGACCAGTATCCAGGTAATCACTCAGATTAACGATAAAACGCAAACCACTTTCTACCACTTCAAATTCATGTTGCACCGCATCCAGTTTCTGGTACTGGCCCAGGCGTCCCGGCTTACGCTGCCGCAGTTTTAAAAAAATATGTTCTTTGCCCACGCCCAATACTTCCCCGGCTACCTGCAGACTGTTTTCCATCCAGGTATCATGCTCTTCTTCCGTCATCCCGTGATTCCTCCTGTATTCCGCCACATAGAGCTTTTCACCATACACTTCAATACAAAAAGGGAATTCAGGCAAATCATGATCATATACCCGGTAACAACTCACGCCCAGCCGGCGTGCCTGTTTTCCCAGGTGCCGGTATACCTTGGTGAGCCGGTTCCGGAACATAATTAATTTTTCCCCTTCCTGTATAGCCATGCTTTTTATTTACGAAATTTACTGTCGCAAATATCCAATTTAAAAGCCGATAACTAACCCTTTCAACCTATCAACTTTTCAACCTATCAACTTTTCAACCTATCAACTTTTTAACCTATCAACTTTTCAACCTATCAACCTATCTTCCTATCTACTCCATCGTCGACATAGAAACCACGGGCTCCTACGCAGCTGCCAACGGAATAACGGAGATCGCTATTCATGTCTTTGATGGCAATACGGTCATTGAGCAATATGAAACCCTGGTTAACCCCGGACAATCCATTCCCTATTATATTCAGTCCATGACCGGCATTACGGATCAGATGGTGGCCGATGCACCCCGCTTTGAGGAAGTAGCCGAAAAAGTATACAGCCTGCTGAAGGATACGATCTTTATAGCCCACAACGTAAGCTTTGATTATTCGTTTTTAAAATCACATCTGAAACAATCCGGCTATGAACTGAACAGCAAAAAACTCTGTACGGTCAGGCTGAGCCGGAAAATATTTCCGGGACTTCCTTCCTACAGCCTGGGTAGACTTTGTCATTCACTCGGCATTACCATTACGGAGCGGCACCGGGCAGGCGGCGATTGCGAAGCTACCGTTCAGCTATTTCAGCAACTGATAAAGAATGACCGGGAACAGCATATCAGCAAAAGCCTGCTACGCAATTCAAAAGAAGCCATACTGCCGCCGAATGTACCAAAAGCTCATTTTGACCAGTTACCCTATACCCCCGGCGTCTATTATTTTCATAATGAAAAAGGAAAAGTCGTCTATGTGGGAAAGGCTAATAATATCCGGTACCGGGTCAACAGCCATTTCAGCAACAATTCGCAGGGACGGCAGAAACAACATTTCATGCAGCATGTACACAGCATCAGTTACCAGTGCTGCGGTACTGAACTGATGGCCTGTATTCTTGAATCAACGGAGATAAAGAAACGCTGGCCCGTCTTTAATTCTTCACAGAAGCGCTGGGAAGATGTATACGGCATATACTGTTATGAAGACCAGAATGGATATAAACGGCTGGCGATAGATAAAAACCGGAAAGGACTAAACCCCGTCAGTACATTTCATTATATCGTGGATGGACATGCCCTGTTGCGTAAACTGATCAGGGAATTTGAACTTTGCCCGAAACTCTGTTTTCTGCAAAAAGACCCCGGACCCTGTGACGGGATAGCCGATGGACATTGCCGGGGAGCCTGTACGGGAAAGGAAACCCAGGAAGCCTATAACAGCCGGCTGGAAAAAGCCATTGCATCCCTCCGGGAAGCCCCTTCATTTGCCATCATAGACAAGGGGCTCAATGGTACGGACCAGTCCTGTATACTGGTGATTGAAGGTAAATTCTACGGGATGGGCTACCTGGAAGACGGCACACAAATCCGGGATATTGAGACGCTGAAAGACTACCTCACACAATACCGGGAAAACAGCTTTATCCGGAACCTGGTATTGGGCTATGCGGCCCGGTACCCGGAGAAAATCACCTGGTTCCCTGCCCCGCCTGCTTTGTAAATAATATGGCTGAGGGTACTGGTTTTAACCGGCCAACCTGTATTTTTGACCCCTAATTCAATTTACATGAAAAGAAGAATGTTTGCAGCCCTGCTGCTTGTTTCAGGATCCGTAATGGCCCAGCCCGGCGGGGTTAAACCCGGTACCAAACCGGCACCCAAACCGGCACTACCGGTTTTAAAAACGATGAATGACTCGGCGAGCTATGCCGTGGGCATCAGTGTGGCGAATTTTTACAAGCAACAGGGTGTATCAAAACTGAACACTACCCTGGTATCCAGAGCCATAAACGATATCATGGGCAATAAAAAACCCCTGATAGACGACAATACCGCCAATACCGTCATGAATAATTACATGACCCGGCTGCAACAGGAAAAATCCAAAGGAGCAATTGAGGCCGGGGAAGCATTCCTGGCCAAAAACAAAAAAAGACCCGAAGTAAAAACCACTGCCAGTGGTTTACAATATGAAGTGGTTACAGAAGGAACCGGTGAGCGCCCTTCAGCGGAAGACAGTGTAACCTGTCATTACCGCGGTACATTTATTGATGGCAAAGGTTTTGACAATTCATATGACAACGGCCAGCCGATTACATTTTCGCTGAGAGGGGTTATACCGGGCTGGACCGAAGGACTCCAACTGATGACCGTTGGTTCCAAATACAAGTTTTATATCCCGTATACACTTGGCTATGGTGCTTTTGACTACATGGCAATCCCCGGTGGATCCTGCCTGCTGTTTGAAGTGGAATTGCTGGGTGTGACGAAGAAACAAAAATAAACGAAAACGGAAAATAATACCGCTCCTGTTGTATAGATCAGCAGGGGCGGTTTTTTGTTAGCCGCATCAGGTATGCAGATTTCCTTTCATCAGCCGGATCTGTTCAATAGTGCCCAGCACAATTACCCGCATACCGGGTGTTATATAAGTATCTTCGGGCGGATTGATCAGAAAATTCCCTTCCTTGTCTTTGATCCCGATACAGTTCACACCGGTTCTTTTCCACCCCATCACATCATGCAGTGATTTCTCCCGTAATCCCTGGGGCAGGTCATCAAAACTCACCGATTCCATATGGATAGACTGTCCCTGTTCCCCGGATAAAAAGTCGATAAACTCCACCACATCCGGCTTGGATATCAGGGTGGCCATATGCGTACCGCCGATAAAATCGGGCATGATGACATTATCGGCACCCGCTTTTTTTAGTTTGGCCACGGAAGTGGATTCGGATGCGCGACTGATAATTTTCAGTTGCGGATTGAGAGAACGGGCAGACAATACGATAAATACATTCTGTGCATCAACAGGCAAGGTTGTGATCAGGGCACGGGCATGTTCCACGCCGGCTGCTTTTAACACATCATCATCAGTGGCATCGCCTGCCAATCTGATTATACCATTGTCTTCTGCATCCACCCGTTGCACCAGGTGCTCATCCCGCTCTACCACGATAAAAGGCACTTTATGTGCCTTGAGTATATTGGCGGCCTGGTTACCGTTCCTGCCGTATCCGCATACAATTACATGATCCTTCAAACGGGAAATGTCTTTCATAAGTTTCCGGTTTTTAAAATATTGATTCAATTCCCCGGTTACCACAAACTGGGTAATCCGGGTAATCACAAACGCGTATGTAAGCCAGCTCGCTATCAGCAGAAACATGGTAAATGTGCGTCCTGCCTGCGACAAAGGAAATGTTTCTCCATAACCAACCGTGGTAATGGTAATAGTAGTCATATAGACCGCGTCAAAAAAAGAAGCCCCATCAATGAGGATATAGCCAAGGATGCCCGTCACCACAATGATGTGCAGGATTATAAAGGGCTGAAGCAGTTTATAAGTAGCGCTTTTCAAATAATGGCTTTTCACAAATGTAGGGATTGGCTAAAATCCGGCCTATGACTGCCATAAAAAAAGGGGACGGTAAGAATACCATCCCCGTGGATTTAATTAAAAACCCTGAGCATTACTTCCTGTTGACAACCACTTTACTGATCGTCTGCTCACCCGTTTCCACAGCCACTACCCGCAGACTGTAGATACCTGTTGACAGGTTGTCAAACTGTACTGAATTATTGGTAACCGCTGTCATTCTGCGGATGATTCGTCCGCTCATGTCCAGCAGCGTGAGCTCCCGTACGGTATTACTGTTATCAAATACAACCGTCACTTTCCCATTTTCACTCGGATTGGGGAAAACTGTCAGTTTCACCGGCTGTGATTCACCTCTAACGGCTTTTACCACACTGTATCTAGACTGATTATCCAGATCCACCTGGCGGATACGGTACTGTGAAATTCCCTTATAATTATTCAGGTCGGCAAAATGATAAGTAAGCAGGTCATTGCTGTTACCGCCTGTAGCCTGGGAAGGTATTACAGCAACCGTTTGCCAGCCGGTAAGCCCGGTGGTCCGCTCAATAATAAAGGAAGATGAGTTTTGCTCGGTCATTGTTTCCCAGCGGAGATTTACCCATTCCCGGATGCGATCCGCATTGAACGATTTAAAATTAACCGGCAGCGGCGCACAGGCATTGGCTGCAATCGCGTACTGTTTATTGGCCAGCCCGTCTGTAGTTACTTCGATAATCAGGTTCTGATTAATGGCGGGAGGCGTTGTATTACCGGTATAAGGAATAAAACCGGTAGTCTGATAGGATGTACCCGCAGTAATAGTATGTGAAGTACCACTCTGATCATCTACCAACGGGTCGGTAGGATCCAGAATACCGTTGTTATTATCATCACGGTACGCTTTCCAGCTCGACGTAATTGTCTGCACGGTATTGATATTCTGAATCCGTACAAAATAACCGCGCGGATTCAGGCAATTCAGTGAAGCCGTTACTGCCGGATAGTTAAACGCATAGGTATTATTACAGATTACGCAATGGGGCGTCCAGCCGGAATTCACAGAACCCTGGGAAGACCATACATCGGCCCGAATGGTAACCCCATTTCCGCATTGCTGATTGGGAACAGTAACGGACAGGTTACTGAGGGTGATCGGGTAAAAACCAAGGGCATCTATTGTGCCTACTGCAACTGTATAGCCGGAACCCAGCGTTACTCCCCCGCCCGGATAATTGGCTGAAGCTATAACAGTCTGCGTGGCGATATCAAATGCAATATTCAGGAACGGAAGCGGGCCGGTGCCATTGAGCCGTAAATCGGCTGCACGGGGCGACTGGTTATTGGAGCAGTTGGCTCCCCAGTAATTCGGATAATCCGCTTCTTTCCAGGCCTGGATCACCACCGTTTTGTTACCACCGTTGTTTTTTAATTTGAAACTCAGATTGAAGGTTGTCTGGCAATCAACGCCTGCCTGGCTCGTGCTGACAATACCGATCACCGCGTCTTTAATTTCGCATTGCGCTTTGAGTTGTTCAGTCATACCAATGACTGAAGCGATCAGAAGTGTAAAGATTAACTTTTTCATGCCCGGGTTTTTTGTTGGTTACTAATTAGTACTACCCGTATGTTTTATACATACGGCTATTGTAATCAGAGTACTGATCGTCGGGCCTTTATACAGGAAGGATTCAGAAAATCTGGGAAATCAGAGGATGGAGTGGTAATTCGGATGTAAACCGGGATATAGGGATTCTCGTTGGTGTAGTAAACATAGAGAACCGGGGTTAATTAAACAACTTTGTTGCAACTCATTTTCTAATTACTTATATTTCAGCATAGTTAGAAGTGGAATATTATTATAATAATAAGAGTATAATCTTAGTTGTTTTTTCAGAAAAAACGCAGGTACAGGTACGTAAACGAACTAAAATAAAACAGCTAATGCGCTTTTGCCTTTTTGGCCTGTAAGGCCCACTCCAACGCTTTTCTAAACTGCCCGTCTTCAGTCAGATTGGTATTATCCAGTTCAACAGCGTCATCCGCTTTGCGCAGCGGACTGATCTCGCGGTGTGAATCAATATAATCCCGCATTTCGAGATTGTTCTTTACTTCTTCAATACTGATATTGGGATTCTTTGCATAGAGTTCTTTGAACCTTCTTTCCACCCGTACCGCATTATCCGCCGTCATAAAAATCTTCAGTTCGGCATGCGGAAATACCACGGTTCCGATATCCCGGCCATCCATTACAATCCCTTTACGGGCCCCCATTTTCTGCTGCTGGGCTACGGCAAATTCACGGACTTCTTTTATAGCGGCCACATCACTCACTTTTTCTGCAATCAGCAGATCACGGATCACAAACTCCACATTCTCCTCATTGAGATACATTTCACTCCGCTGAGCCGCTTCATTGAAAATAAACTCAAGATTGATATCCTTCAGCGCCGCCACCACTTCCTTCTTCTTATGGATGTCCACATCGGCGCGGATAAAATACAGGGTTATGGCCCGGTACATGGCCCCGCTGTCCACATATACATAGCCCAACTCCTTCGCCAGTCGTTTGGCCAATGTACTCTTTCCACAGCTGGACCAGCCATCAATTGTGATCACGATTTTTTTTGCCGCCATAACGGGGCAAAAATAAATAAAAGGGGCTGTATCTGGTTTTGATACAGCCCCTTTGGTAAAATATAATTTCAACTTAGGCCTTGGAAGGCTCTTCCGCTTTTGATTTGAAGGTAAATGATAAGCGTGTATTATCCGGATCCACATCGGCGATCAGTACATCACCCGCTTTCACATTCATATTCAGGATTTCCTCCGCCAGCGGATCTTCCAGGTATTTCTGAATGGCCCGGTGAAGAGGACGGGCACCAAACTGCTGGTCATAACCTTTATCGCCCAGGAATGATTTGGCTTGTTCGGTGAGCTCCAGACTGAATCCGAGATTAGCCAGGCGCTTCAACACACCCTTCATCAGGATATCAATGATGTTGAAGATATTCTCCTTTGTCAGGCTGTTGAAGATCACCACATCATCAATCCGGTTCAGAAACTCGGGAGAGAATGTTTTCTTCAGCGCCTTCTCGATTACGGCTTTATTGGCTTCATCTTCATGCTCTATCCGTGCAGTAGTGGCAAAACCAACTCCTGCACCGAAATCTTTTAATTGACGTACACCAATATTCGATGTCATAATAATCAGTGTATTCTTGAAATCCACTTTACGACCGAGTCCGTCAGTGAGCTGACCGTCATCCAGCACCTGCAACAGAATATTGTAAATATCCGGATGCGCTTTCTCAATCTCATCGAGCAGGATTACACTGTAAGGCTTACGACGAACCCGTTCTGTAAGCTGGCCTCCTTCTTCATAACCCACATAGCCGGGAGGCGCACCGATCAGCCGGCTTACCGTGAATTTCTCCATGTATTCACTCATATCAATCCGGATCAGGGAGTCTTCTGAATCAAACATCTGGCGGGACAGCGCCCGGGCCAGTTCGGTCTTACCTACCCCTGTTGGTCCGAGGAAGATAAACGTACCAATGGGTTTCTTCGGATCTTTCAAACCGACCCTGTTCCGCTGAATGGCTTTCACCACTTTCAGGATGGCTTCATCCTGCCCAATCACCATGCCTTTCATGTCATCAGACATTTTGCGCAATTTATCGGTCTCGGCCTGCACCATCCGTTTTACCGGAATACCGGTCATCATACTCACCACTTCGGCAATATCTTCTTCCCCTATAGGATAACGTTTATGTTTACTCTCTTCTTCCCACTCATTTTTGGCTTTTTCCAGATCTTCCTGCAGCCTTTTCTCCGTATCACGGAGAGAAGCCGCTTCTTCAAACTTCTGGCTCTTGACCACTTTATTCTTTTCATTCTTCACTTCTTCAATCTTCTTCTCCAGATCTACAATGGTCTGCGGTACATTGATATTTTTCAGGTGTACGCGGGCACCTACTTCATCCATTACGTCAATGGCTTTGTCCGGCAGTAAACGGTCCGTTACATACCGGTCACTCAGCTTCACACAGGCATCAATCGCTTCCTGGTCGTAGTTTACGTTGTGGTACTCCTCGTATTTGGACTTGATATTATTCAGGATCTGAATGGTATCGTCCACACTGGGCGGGTCAATTACCACTTTCTGGAAACGGCGGTCAAGTGCCCCGTCTTTCTCAATGTACATGCGGTACTCATCCAGCGTGGATGCACCGATGCACTGAAGTTCCCCACGGGCCAGGGCCGGTTTAAAGATATTGCTGGCATCCAGGGAACCACTGGCTCCACCGGCACCCACAATTGTATGCAGCTCATCAATGAAGAGAATCACATCGCGGTTTTTCTCCAGTTCATTCATAATCGCTTTCATCCGCTCTTCAAACTGACCACGGTACTTGGTACCGGCCACCAGGGCCGCCAGGTCAAGCGATATAACGCGTTTATCGAAAAGTACACGGGAAACCTTTCGCTGCACAATACGCAGGGCCAGGCCTTCCACAATGGCCGTCTTACCCACCCCTGGTTCACCGATAAGGATCGGGTTATTCTTTTTACGGCGGGAGAGTATCTGTGATACCCGTTCGATCTCGGACTCACGTCCTACAATCGGATCCAGCGCCCCGAGCTCCGCCATCTTCGTAATATCCCGGCCGAAATTATCGAGTACCGGAGTCTTGCTTTTGGTGTTGCCGGCCTGCTTGCTTCCTCCCTTTGGCTGAGAATACTTTTTCTCCTCATCAAAATCATCTTCGTTCTCATCCTGAAATTCGGCACGGGGATCGTTTGATTTCACGATGCCCAGCTCCTGCCTGAAAAGATCATAATCCACGTCAAACTGATTTAAAATCTGAGTAGCAATATTTTCCTTGTTTTTGAGAATGGAAAGCATCAGGTGTTCGGTCTCTACCGTAGCACTTTTCAGCGCCTTGGCCTCCAGTACCGTTACCCGTATTACTTTCTCCGCCTGCTTGGTCAGCGGCAGGCTATTGATATTGGCAATATTTTTTCCGGTTTTATCCTTCACCGCCATTTCAATCTCCTTGCGGAGTTCATACAAATCCACATTAAAACTCTTCAGAATCCGGACCGCTGTATTATCTCCTTCCCGGATCAGTCCGAGTAAAAGGTGCTCGGTACCGATAAAATCATTGCCCAGCCGCAGTGCTTCCTCCCGGCTGAAAGAGATAATTTCCTTAACCTGTGTCGAAAAATTATTATCCATTTTAAGATAATTGGTTGTGATACAATATTAACGAATAAATTTGGTTCCCGTAATCCCGTACTTATAAACGGACTGTTGATAATTTAAGTTGCAGGGACGACCCTGAATTTTACTTTGCAGCCGTTATTTACCGGGATTTAAACACTAAGAACTATGAATGTCAAAACCGATACCAAAGAGAAATTTCATGCCATCACCGTGCTCGATCCTGTTTTGTCTGCTAGTATGACAGACCAGATAGCTGAATGTTTGCTTCCTTACCTGCAAAATGACGTTAAAAGCCTCGTACTGATCCTGAAAAACGTGACAGAACTGGACAGTCTTGCAGCGGAGAAACTGGTCATGGTCCAGCAGAAATTTTACGAAAACAGCGCCTCCTTTGTGATATGTGAATTGCAGAAACCCGTGGAGGATTTTCTGGACAATAACAATCTGCTGGAAATGATGAACGTGACCCCCACCGAAAGCGAAGCCTGGGATATTGTACAAATGGAGGAAATAGAACGGGAACTGATGGATGACGGGGAATTTTAACCCTATACGCAGCTATCCGGCTGCGAAAAACGTCTTACAAATCTATATATATCAAAATCATTATTCATTCATGTTTGCCGTCACCATCCTGGGTAATAATTCCGCCGTTCCGGCCTTTGATCGTCATCCTACCAGCCAGGTGGTAACCCTTGACGGAACCAATTACCTGGTGGATTGCGGTGAAGGCACCCAGATCCAGCTCATCCGGTATAAAATCCGCCGGAGCAGGATATCCCATATTTTTATTTCTCATCTGCACGGTGATCATTATTTCGGATTAATCGGACTGATCAATTCGCTCAGCCTGCTCGGTCATTCCCAGGTACTGCATGTATTCGGGCCGGCACCCTTACGGGAGATCATTGAGATGCAATTGAAAGTTGCTGATACGCAGCTTTGTTTCCCCTTGCATATTCACCATATTACGGAAGCCGCTACCTTACTCGACAATGAGAAGCTGACGGTAAAGTGTTTTCCCACTAATCACCGGGTGGAATGTTACGGCTTCTCTTTTACACAAAAAAAACTGCCCCGGAAATTACTGCCTGAAAAAGCGATAGCGCACGAAATACCCGCTGTTTTTTATGAACGGCTTTGTAAAGGCGAGGACTACACAAAAAAAGATGGCGCATTGGTTAAAAATGAATGGGTAACCGAAGCCGCTGAACCCGGTAAGCGGTACGCGTTTTGCGCAGATACCAAATACGACGAAGCAATACTGCCCCATATACAGGACTTTGATACCATCTACCACGAGACCACTTACCTTGATAACCTGCGGGACCGGGCAACATTACGCTTCCATTCCACTACCAAACAGGCAGCCACCATTGCTGTTAAGGCAGGCGTGAAAAAACTCCTGATCGGTCATTTCAGCAGCAAGTATGATACCCTGGAAGAATTTGAATCAGAAGCCAAAGAAGTTTTTCCGGAGGCGGAGTTAGCTTTAGAGGGGGTTTGTTATGAAGTGTGAAAAAGAAGTAAAAATTCAAAAGTAAAAAGTAAAAAATAACAGACCGAAAGATTGACTATTCGTCTTATTTGGGATTGCGTAAATATTTTTCCACTTTCTACCCGCTTAAATTCACTCAGCCATTCGTGCTTTAAGATTTTTTACTTTTGACTTTTTACTTTTCACTTTGCAAAAGCCATTGAAAAAAAAGAGGAAACTCCACCCTCCATCTCGCTTCATTATGCATCCCGTCATTCCGGATTATGGTGCGGATTTGTGCGGAAGACACCGCTCTTAGTTTTTCCATGGCCTGTAGTGTAAGAGGCGCCATCGTCTCATCTTCCTGTTTGCCGGCATAAAAAAACACACGGCCTTTGACTGCTTTCCCCTGCTTTGTAATCTGATCCATTATCGCCGGTGCCGTCCAGAAAGCGGGCGAGAAAATGCCGGCTCCTCCAAAAACTTTCGGGTATTTTAAGAGGGTATACAAGGAAATCAGTCCGCCCATGGAACTGCCGGCAATAAACGTGTGTGCCTGACCGCGCAGGGTGTTGAATTTCTTATCTACCCAGGGCTTCAGGGTCTTTACAATAAAGTCTGCATATTGACTACCCTCCCCTTTGCCAAACCGCGCATGACCATAGGGGTTATATTCATTGAACCGTTTGGCACCTCCATGATCAATACCCACTACGATACAGGCGCCGGATTTCAATGAATCCAGGTATTCATCCACTCCCCATTCCCCGGAATAGCTGCAGCTGTCTTCAAATAAATTCTGACCGTCATGCATGTACAATACCGGGTATTTTTTCCGCGGATTATATGTTTTTGGCAGGTATACCCAAATCCGTTTGTACCTTCTCAGCTGGGGCGAGTAAAACGAAGTGTGTACAATCTTTACCTGCTTACTGGCCGTGCTTTGCTTGGGTTTTGGCGGCACCCTGTCTGCCCACTCTTCCACCATCAAACGTATAACAGTATCGGACTCCAGTTTCAGTAAACGGTTAGATATTGCCTCGCCACCTGATTTACATTCCGCTTTTTCCCAACTGCCACGCGTGACTTTATATTCAAAGGAACCTGCAGGAAGGGTCGTATTTAAGAAATAAGCAATCCTTCCCCCGGGCTGTAACCGGTAATCAGGGTCCCGCGGATTCCACCCATTGAAAGAACCGGCGAGATATAATGTATCATCCGGTTTTACCGGGGCTCCGGCCGTTAATTCAATTTTTACGTTGTATTGTGAAAGGCCGTGAGACCATACTAACAGCATGAACTGGAGTAAAAGGGGAATGCGCATGGTTAAAATTAGGCAATTCCGTTATTTGCCGTATGCTCTGCAAATGAGACAGCGCACAAAAAAACCGCAATGCCGGTCATCTGCATAAACTTCTCAGGAGGCAATTGGCAAATCGGCACATTGGCACATTAAGCCCTTCGCTCACCTGTAAACCAATGCTGTAAATAATAAGATTAACCCCTAAGAAACTAAACCGTCTTCATCAGCTCTTTAATCTTCGCCTGATGCTTCTCACTCACCTGCCACACCGGCAAGCGGAACGCGTTCTTACAAAGCCCCATTTCACTCAGATAAGCCTTTACACCACTCGGGCTGCCCTCTGCAAACATGGAGGAGATAATATCGAGGTATTTGGAATGCAGTTTCTTCGCTTCGGCAAATTTTCCTGCCAGGCATAACCGCACCATATCTGAATATTCTTTCGGATACGCATTCGCCACCACCGAGATCAATCCTTCCGCACCACCCGCGATCATCTGCAGGGTAATCGGATCGTCTCCGCTGATCACCATAAAATCTGCCGGCTTGCCTTTGATGATCTGGTTGATCTGATCAAAATTGCCACTGGCTTCTTTGGTAGCAAAAATTTTCGGACACTCACGCGCAATCCGCAATGTGGTTTCCGCCGATACACTCATCCCCGTACGGCCCGGTACATTGTACATGATGATGGGCAACGGAGACGCGGCATCGAGTGTTTTATAGTGCTGATAAATACCTTCCTGATTAGGTTTGTTGTAATAAGGACTCACGGACAGGATCGCGTCATACCCGCTGAGATCCAGTTCGCGGAACTGCCTGGCCACATCCATCGTATCATTTCCACCAATACCCGCCACCAGGGGCAGCTGTCCGGCCACTTCATTTTTTACAAAAGAAAAAACGTCCTGCTTCTCCGCACCATGCACGGTTGCACTCTCACCCGTAGTACCCAAAACCACCAGGTACTCCACCTTACCATCGATCCAGAACTTCAACAGCCGTTTATAGCTGTCCCAGTCAATGGTCCCGTCCGTATTAAACGGGGTAACAATGGCGATTCCGGTACCGGTGAATTTTTTCCGCAATGACATTTTCTTACTTTAATTATGATTTAGTGACTTAAAACAAGTACAAAGTATGAGGTACGAAGTACGGATTACGTTCAATGAAAACCGAAGCGACTTTGATTCATACACCTGACTGCCGCTAAGAACGTCTCTGACTACTAACTACCGACTACTAACTACTAACTGGAATCATGCTTCTTCCCAGAATCCCATCTTCCCAAACTTCTCAATCCGGTTATTCACCCGTCGTTCCACTGATTGATTTTTAAGTTCTTTGATAACGGGCAGCAGGAAATTCTTCAGGATCTGTGCCGATTCATCATAATCCCAGTGTGCACCACCGGGTGGTTCGGGAATGATTCCGTCAATCAGGCCAAAGCCCAGCATCTTATCTGCGGTCAGGCGTAACTGTTCGGCGGCCACTTCTTTTTTATCCCAGCTGCGCCAGAGAATAGAAGAGCAACTTTCCGGGCTGATCACGGTGTACCAGGTATTCTCCATCATGAAGACTTTATCCCCTACGCCAATACCAAGGGCACCGCCGCTGGCACCTTCCCCGATGATCACACAGATCACGGGTACTTTCAGCCGGATCATTTCATAAATATTCCGGGCAATCGCTTCTCCCTGTCCCCTTTCCTCGGCTTCCAGGCCGGGATAGGCACCGGGGGTATCAATCAGCGTGATCACGGGCTTATTAAATTTCTCAGCCAGTCGCATCAGCCGCAGGGCTTTCCGGTATCCTTCAGGATTCGCCATACCGAAATTCCGGAGCTGGCGCATTTTTGTATTGATCCCTTTCTGCTGACCAATAATCATGACTGTTTCATCGCCCAGTGTGGCAAATCCGCCTATCATGGCTTTATCGTCCTTAACGTTGCGGTCGCCATGCAGTTCCACAAAATCCGTCGTCATTTTATCAATATACTTCAGTGTATAGGGACGGTCGGGGTGACGGCTCAGCTGTACCCGTTGCCAGCTGCTCAGACTGCGGGTGATATCTTTTCTTTTCTCGATGACACTTTCTTCAAGTTTGGCGATCACTTCACTGTAATCCACTTTACTCTTCTCCGCTTTCTGCTTCAGATCATCAATTTCTTCCAGCAAATCCTTGATCGGCTTTTCAAACTCGATATACTGCCTGTTTTTATTCGATGGCATAGGCTAATTTATGGCGGCTAAATTAAGGATTAAATCAGAATAAGCCGCTGATGCACAAATACTCGCAAAAAAGCAATTATCCCCAAAAAACAACCACAATCATAAGGAAACAGAGTAAGCCGGCTATCAATAAGCTGAGTATTTAAAAAGGGATTTGTGGCCTCCCGCTCAATCTAAAGTCTTCTTGGTTCTGTGTTTCAGCTCTGAAAAAAACTTGTCCCGTGCCTGACAATATGTCTAACTGCCTCATTTGTAATAATGTATACTTTCTTTAAGAAAATAACAGGAAACGGAAAAATTACATAAAATGTATAATCCTCATTTTCAACTATTTGAGAACCAAACAAGGGCAATAATTATAACCATCTTAGCAGGAGTTTTGTACTTCCTTAGCTGGACCTAAGAACCGGTATTACCGGTAGCCCTGGCCGGGCCAGCTCAAGGCCAGCTCAAGGCCAGCTAAAGGCCAGCTAAAGGCCAGCTAAACGTTAGGTATTTTTCTTTCTCAGGCTGACTGTTAGTCAGTACAACATTTCTGTGAGGCTTCTTGCGGACCGGATCCCGAATCGGTTCGGGACGACCTCCGACGTGACAGCTTTAAGTAATGGACACAAAAAAAGCCCCACGTTTTGTGGAGCTTCTTTGCGGACCGGACGGGACTCGAACCCGCGACCTCCGCCGTGACAGGGCGGCATTCTAACCAACTGAACTACCGATCCTTCGGTGTTTTTTGGGACGGCAAAGATAGGCGCACCCGCTTTTTATTCCAAAAGTTTTTTGCCATTTTCTGACATTTTTTTAGCCCTGGATCAGAATCCCGACTCCCGACTCCCAACTCCCGACTCCCGATTTATCCTCCGTAGCTTCAGAGTAGGAGGACTTTTTCTTGACCTCCATCATCTCCCAAACCACAACACCGGCCCCGTTTTTGCGTTTATAAGGCCACTTAGGTTAATGTACAATTAGTAGCTATGATTAAACGTGCGAAAGGGCTTCTCCTGTTCCTGTCTTCCGTCCTTATCGGACTCCTCCATCTGTCTTTTGGGATTGCCAAAAATACCGGCCAACGGGTCCGGGAAGCGCTCCATATGGGCGATTCCAGCCTCCATACAACGACGGACTCTCTTTTTTTTACCCCGGAACTGAAATCCGTTTACGACAGCCTTCACCTGAACCTGAAAGGACTCAGCCGCGAAGCATTTGACTTTGCAAAAAAAGGACTGACACAACTGACCCAACAAGGCCGTACAATTAATCAATCCATCATTTCCATTGTGGATTTCAGTCTTCCCAGCACGGAAAAAAGACTCTTCATCATTGACCTGGATCAGTATAAAATACTTTTTAATACACTGGTGGCCCATGGCCGTAATACCGGGCGTGAACGGGCCGTCACTTTCTCCAATACTCCTTCTTCTTTTAAAAGCAGTCCCGGTTTCTATATTACCCGAGAAACCTACCAGGGCAGTAATGGCTATTCACTGAAACTGGAAGGAATGGAAAGAGGGATCAATGACAATGCCTATGAACGGGGAATTGTGATCCATGGCGCAGAATACGTCAACGAACAACTGGCCCAGACGCAGGGCTATATCGGGCGTAGTCAGGGTTGTCCTGCCGTACCGGAAACATTGGCCCGTCCCATTATCAACCGGATTAAAAACGGCTCACTGGTCTTTATTTACCACCCGGCCTATGTACAGCGTTCCGCCCTGCTTAACTGACAGCTGTTCATAACTTGCCGGCTGGGGCTCAATGCATTGTGTATCTTTGCCCCATAATAATTCGTTATGCTCAAGATTGGCGTTATTGGAGTAGGACACCTTGGAAAATTTCACCTGAATAACTGGAAAGAAATACCGGGTGTGGAAATCGTCGGTTTTTATGATCCCCATGAAGAAAATGCAAAAGAAGTAGCTGAAAAATACCAGCTCCCCCGCTTCCTGGATGCGGATGCCCTGATTGATGCGGTGGATGCCGTGGATATTGTTGCCCCCACTACCTTTCACTTTGAATGGTGTGAAAAAGCGATCAAAAAAGGGAAACATGTTTTTGTAGAGAAGCCTCTCGCCAATACCATGGAAGAAGCCCGGCAACTGGTGAAACTGGCCGCAGAGTCGGGTATCAAATTCCAGGTGGGCCATGTGGAACGTTTTAACCCCGCCTTCCTGGCCACGAAAGGGCTTGACCTGAAACCCATGTTTATTGAAGTACACCGCCTGGCGCAGTTTAATCCACGCGGTACGGAAGTCAGCGTGATCCTCGACCTCATGATTCATGATATTGATATCATCCTGAGCATAGTGAAGAGTGATGTAAAATCTATTTCAGCCAGCGGCGTGGCCGTGATGACGGAAACACCCGATATCGCCAACGTACGGATCGAGTTCCACAATGGTTGTGTGGCCAATCTGACCAGCAGCAGGATCTCCATGAAGAAAATGAGAAAGGTCCGTCTCTTTCAGAAAGATGCCTATATCGGTATTGATTTTCTCAATAAGAAAACGGAAATTATCAAACTGAAAGAACCTGCGGATACCAACGTTTTCGCCTTTGATATAGAAACCACCTCCGGTAAAAAAACACTGGCGATGGCCAATCCGGCTGTACCGGAAGTGAATGCCATTAAAATGGAGCTGGAAGAATTTAAAAACGCTATTCTGAATAACACCCGTACACTCGTAAATGAAATGGACGGGCTGAATGCGATGGATGTGGCACACCAGATACTCGCGAAAATCGGACATAACGTTATTACCCATTAATGCGTTCCGGCAAACAAATATCACTGGCCTGGTATGTGCTGGCAGACTACTGCACCGCGGCCCTTGCCTGGTTTACCTATTATCACTGGCGCAGCTGGATGCTGAACGATACCGGAGCTTTCCCGATCGGATCCTTTTCCTGGATGCTGATCTTACTGGCGGTACCCGCTGGCTGGCTGATATTATATACCCTTGCGGGAACCTATAATCATCTCTATAAAAAATCAAGGCTGGCTGAATTCACCCTCACATTTGTTTCCAGCCTGATCGGTTGTATAGCCCTCTTCATCACGTTTGTATCCAATGATTATGATCCGAAAAACGGGTATACATATTTCTATTACGCGTTTATTGTACTGCTGGGCATTCACTTTACCTATACATTCATCGGCCGCTGGCTGATCCTGCGACTGGTAAAAAAACAACTGCTCAGCGGTTCGGTTTCATTCAATACCCTGATGGTCGGCAACCAGGACAATGCCATCCGTATTTTCCGGGAGACGGAAATGAACCTGCGTGACGGCGGCTATCATTATACCGGTTTTGTAACCCCGGACAGTCATGGTAAAAACGGCTTTCACAAAATCATCCCCAAACTGGGAAGTATAGACGAACTGGAACAGATCATCGACAGTCATGCTATCAAACTGGTGGTGCTTGCGTTGGAGAAGACGGAACAGCCCTTGCTGGAATCCCTGATCAACCGGCTCAGTGAAAAAGACGTGGAAGTAAAACTGCAACCCAATACCCTTGATATCTTATCCGGTTCCGTAAAAACGAAAAGTGTGATGGGCGCGGCGTTGATTGAATTGCAAACCGGGCTGATGCAGCAATGGGAACAAAACATCAAACGCCTCATTGATGTACTGGCTTCGCTGATCAGTCTCTTGCTGCTCTCTCCTTTCCTGTTGTACATTGCCCTACGGGTTAAACTTTCTTCCGCCGGCCCTGTTATCTATTCACAGGAACGTATCGGGTATAAGGGCAAACCCTTCCGCATGTACAAATTCCGTTCGATGTTCAGAGACGCGGAAATAAACGGCCCGGCCCTGTCCTCCGAAAACGACCCACGTATCACCAGCTGGGGACGGGTGATGCGCAAATGGCGATTTGATGAACTGCCCCAGCTCTGGAATATCCTCATCGGCGAAATGAGCCTCGTTGGGCCCCGCCCTGAACGCCGTTTCTATATCGATCAGATTATTGAGCGTTTCCCCTTCTATAAATACCAGTTAAAAGTAAAACCCGGACTCACCAGCTGGGGCATGGTACAATACGGCTACGCGGAAAATGTAGACCAGATGATCGATCGCAGTAAGTTTGATTTACTCTATATCGAGAATATCTCCCTCATACTTGATTTTAAAATCATGATCCATACAGTGAGAATCATCTTCAAAGGAAAGGGGAAATAGTGGGGCTTCAACAGAAAGCTGTTGTCATCCTGAGCTTGCCGAAGGATGAGCTTGCCGAAGAATGAGCCGCCTATATTCGATCTATAGAATTTGATTTCTGACCCCTTGCATTCCCCCCGATAAAGCAGTACTTTTGAGAAACTGTCAATCCCATTGAAGAAACGACTCCTCCTGCTCCTGTTCACCGGCCTGTTTTCATCGGCTTTCTGTCAGCCCACATTCACCTCCGCTGAATCAAAGGAAAACAAGCCTGACACCCCGCACCTGAATTACTGGCAACAGGAAGTCAACTATACCATCGTCGTTGCCCTGAATGATACGGAACACAGCCTCACCGGCTTTGAAAAAATCGACTATATTAATAACTCCCCCGATACCCTCCGCTTTATCTGGTTTCATCTCTGGCCCAATGCGTATAAAAATGATAAAACGGCTTATTGTGAACAATTGCTGGAAAACGGGGATACCCGTTTCTATTTCTCCAAACCGGAGGAGAGAGGTTATATCAACAAACTGGATTTTAAAGTAGACGGACACACGGCCAGCCTTGAAGATCATCCTGAACATATTGATATTGCGAAACTCGTTTTACCTGCTCCTTTACCACCCGGCGGTAAAATTCAGATCAGCACCCCGTTTCATGTAAAACTGCCATATAATTTTTCCCGCAGCGGACATGACGGACAAAGCTATCAGCTGACCCAATGGTACCCCAAACCGGCCGTATATGACCGGGAAGGCTGGCACCCGATGCCCTACCTGGATCAGGGTGAATTCTACAGCGAATTCGGCAGCTTCGATGTATCCATCACCGTTCCCAAAAACTATGTTGTGGCCGCCACCGGTGAACTGCAGAATGCGGACGAAAAAGAATGGCTGAAAACAAGGAAGACCTATACCTGGGTGCCGGTAAAACAAAAAACCAAAACAGCCGGCGGTCAGCTGAAGACCAGCTATCAGCTTTTTCCTGATTCAGAAAAAGAGATTAAAATACTTACCTATAAACAAAGCAATGTTCACGATTTTGCCTGGTTCGCCGACAAACGGTTTATCGTAAACACGGATACCTGTCGCCTGGCATCCGGACGGATAATTGAGGTGTACACCTGTTATACGCCGGAACAGAAAGAGAACTGGGAAAAAAGCCTGGACTTTACAAAAGATGCCATTCATCATTACTCCAGCCTCGTGGGAGAATATCCATACAATGTGGTAAGTGCCGTGCAGGGGCCCGAAAGTTTCGGTGGAGGAATGGAATACCCGACAATCACGGTTATTTCACCCACAGAAAGTACCCGGGAACTGGATTATACCATTGCCCATGAAGTAGGACACAACTGGTTCTATGGCATACTTGGCAGCAATGAACGTGATCATCCGTGGATGGACGAAGGGATCAATTCTTACTACGAATACCGGTACCAACAAAAAAAGAGCCACCGATTTAATCAAAACACGGAACAAAGTCTGCTGGAAACACAAGTGGCGGAAAAGAAAGATCAGCCCATACAGACTGCATCTGGTGTATTTACGGAAAACAACTATGCACTGATCGCCTATTATAAAACGGCCAAATGGCTCGAACTGCTCGAAAAGGAAATGGGCCCCGGACCTTTTCAGAAAGCCATGCAGGCCTATTTCAATCAATGGAAATTCCGTCACCCCTCACCGGCTGATTTTAAAAAAGCGGTTGAAACTAGCAGTGGCCAGCAACTGGATAGCCTTTTTTCATTACTGGATAAAAAAGGAACACTGCCATCCGCGTCCAAAAAAGGAATCCGGATACAACATCCGTTATCCGCTTTCATACATTCCTACCTTGGCAGTAATGCACAAAAAAAAGCGGTGATCAATTTATTCCCGGTTGCCGGATTCAACAGTTATGATAAACTGATGCTGGGCATCGGCGTTACCAACCTTCGCTTTCCACCCAATAAATTTCAATTTTTCTGGGCCGGCTTTCATGGCTTTGGTTCCAAAAGAAAGAATAGGATCGGTTTTGCCAACTACAGCCTCTTCCCGGAAAGAACATTCCGTAAAGTGGATATCGGCATCAGTACATCCGCTTTCACTGCTGATAATTATACCAGCCCCGAAGGCATTAAAACGCAGCTGGGATTTAGCAAATGGGTACCCGGCATCCGGTTATTACTTAAAGAAAAAACGGCCCGCAGCCCCCTTACCCGGTATTTTCAGTTCAGGACCTACCTGGTAAAGGAAGACAAACTGAACTTTTACCGGGATACGGTTATTACCGGCATTGACACGACAATTACATTAAAAGCCAATAGCAAAAATGAAAGCAGGGTACTCAATCAATTGAAAGTCGTGGTGGAAAATAACCGGGCACTTTACCCCTATCGCGGAGAAATAAAAGTAGAACAGGGCAAGGATTTTGTACGTACGGCATTCACAGGTAAATACTTTTTCGATTATGCCACCAAAGGCGGACTGACACTCCGTTTCTTTGCCGGTAAATTTCTCTATACCGGTTCAAAAACATTCAGCAAACAGTTTGCAACAGACCGCTATCACCTGAACATGACCGGGGCCAATGGCTATGAAGATTATACGTACAGTGATTACTTTATCGGGCGCAATGAATTTGAAGGTCTGGCCAGTCAGCAGATTATGGAAAGAGACGGCGCCTTCAAAGTACGTACTGATTTGCTGGCCGAAAAAACCGGGCGTACGGATGACTGGCTGATGGCTATTAACCTCAGCAGCACCATCCCCTCTTCTGTCAATCCGCTGGCCATACTGCCGGTAAAAATTCCGTTGAAAGTCTTCCTGGATATCGGCACGCAGGCAGCAGCCTGGCAATCCAATGCCTCCGAAGACCGCTTTCTCTTTGACGCGGGTTTGCAAATTCCCCTGTTCAAAGAAACCGTGAATATTTATATCCCTTTACTCTACAGTACTGTTTATAAAAATTATTACGAATCCACCATTGCCAAAAAAGAACGGTTCTGGAAAAAGATCTCTTTCAGCATAGACATTTCCAATTTCAGTTTCCGCAAAATTGACCGCAATTTTGATTTCTGATGAGTGGTAATGCAACTATACAATACCTGACCCGCAGCCAGATTGACAGCAGCAGATGGGATGCCTGTATTACGAACGCGGCCAATGGCCGGATATATGCCTGCTCCGTTTACCTGGACACCATGGCTGAAAACTGGGATGCCCTCGTGCTGAACGACTATGAAGCCGTAATGCCATTGACCTGGAAAAGCAAGTACGGTATCCGGTATCTGTACCAGCCTTTTCTGGCCGCACAACTGGGCGTATTTGGCAGCCAGGAAGTGGACGCATTTACAGCAGCCATTCCTGCTCATTTCCGCTATATTGATATTTACCTGAACAGCGCCAATACCGTTGCCGTAAACAGGCAATCAGTATTGCTACGGGACAACTACCTCCTGGCTCTTCAACAGCCTTATGAAACTTTGTATGCAGCCTACAGGGAAAACATCCGTCGCAATATTAAAAAAGCAAAACAGGCAGGCTGTGTCGTTGTAAAAGATTTTACAGTGGAAACGGTTATTACACTCGCCACTGCACAAATGCAATTGCATGATAAGAATGTGGAGGAGAATATTGACCGGTTCCGCCGGCTATTTAACACACTGCATGCGGAAAAGAAAGCCATCACCTATGGCATTTCATTACAGGGAAACATGATTGCTTCCTGTGTGTTTTTCTTTTCCCACAAACGGGCGTATTATATATTGGTAGGTAATCATCCGAATGGAAAAACCATCGGTGCATCGCATGCGTTGATCGACGCGTTTATAGCCGACCATGCCGGGCAGGATCTCACCCTTGATTTTGAAGGATCGGATATCCGCAACCTGGCCTTCTTCTACAGCAGTTTTGGTGCCGTACAGGAAATTTATCCGGCCCTGAAGATCAACCGGCTTCCGTTCTGGTTAAAATGGCTGAAGAAATAATCAGGCTTCCCGCTCATACAATATCTGTTCGGCTAATAAGAGATCGGCCGGATGAGTGATTTTGATATTCGTTTCCTCTCCTGCCACCAGGGATACTTTCATACCAAAGGCTTCCACTACTGTGGCTTCATCCGTAAACTTGTCTTTATAATCAATCTGGAAAGCAGGCTGTAAAATTTTACTGTGAAACGTCTGCGGGGTTTGTACCAGCATTACTTTACTGCGGTCATAGGCCGTATTGCCATCATCGGTGATTAACCGGATACTGTCTTTTGAGGGAATGGCCGGAATAGCGGTGCCTGTTGCAGCCGCCTGTTCATAACAACGGTGAATCAGTTCACGGGTTACCAGGCAACGAACGCCGTCATGCACAAAGATCACGGACTCTTCTTCTACCAGGGCCAGTCCGTTTTTTACTGATTGAAAACGGGTATCACCACCGGCAGTAATCCGGATACGGTCTTTATCAAAATAAGCATCAATGATTTCCTGGCCCATATCGGTATAGTCAACCGGCAGCACCAGAATGATCTGCAGATCAGGATACGCCTCAGTAAATGCCCGGAGCGTATAATAGAGCACCGGTCTTTCACGGAGCAGGAGAAATTGCTTGGGCAGCAAGGCGCCCATCCGCGTGCCGGATCCACCAGCCACTATGATCGCATATTTTTTCATGGGCGCAAATGTAACGGAAAGATCCGCATTATTTATAGATTGATACTACCTGTTCACCATCACTGTTCTTCATTCCCCTGTACATACCTTCACTGTTAAAGACCATGGCCGTATTCCCTTTTGCATCCACTCCGATCATACCGCCCTCTCCGTCTATCTTCAGTAATTTATCATGCACCACAAGGTGCATGGCTTCCTGCAGCGAAAGCCCTTTGTATTCCATCAGGCAGCTGACATCATATGCGGTTACCGCCCGGATAAAGGGTTCTCCATGTCCTGTACAACTGATGGCACAGGTTTCATTATTGGCATAGGTACCGGCGCCGATGATCGGACTGTCGCCCACGCGCCCCCATTGCTTATTGGTCATACCACCCGTACTGGTGGCCGCTGCAATATTACCATGCACATCCACGGCTACGGCGCCTACGGTACCAAATTTCCGGCCTTCTGTACCAGGTAACGCATTTGTATCCTGCACTTTTACATTATGATCCAATGCAGCGGTTCCGGACCCTTGCAGTTGTTTCCATTGTTCATACCTTAATGCGGAATAAAAATATTCATCCGGTGCTGTGGCCAGTCCCTGTGCTACGGCAAATTCATACGCGCCTTTTCCGTTCAGCATCACATGCGGGCTTTTCTGCATGATCGTATACGCCAATTCCACCGGATTCCGTATATGCTGTACAGCCGATACGGCACCGGCCATCCGGGTTTTACCATCCATGATGGATGCATCCATTTCCTGCCGGCCATCTGCACCGAATACGGCTCCCCGTCCTGCATTAAAAAGAATACAATCCTCAAGATTCATTACGGCGGCTTTTACGGCATCAAGCGAACATCCTCCCTGCTGCAGCAAGCTGAACCCGGCCTGCAGGGCTTCTTCCAGCGCTGCTGAATAGTGCGCTTCCATTTCCGCCGTCATTGCTGAACGAAGCAGGGTGCCGGCCCCGCCATGAATCACTAGTGCATACCTGGACATACGTGGTATTGGGTATTGGTGAAAGAACGAAATTAGGTAATTTGTTAGCGAAATACCTGCCACCTCATGTACAGAAGAAAAATCACTGCTTCCGATCTGTTGCTTATTGCCGCTAACCTGTTGCCGGTATACGGCGTCTGGTTTCTCGGCTGGAGTCCGACAGAAGCCTTTACCGTTTATGCCATGGAAACAATGATTGTAGGTATTATGACTGTGCTGAAGCTCCTGGTATGTACAGTGGCAAAAGGGAAAGACGACTGGAATAATAACGGGATGACCACGAAAATGAGCGGCTTGTTCTTTATCCTGTTTTTTATAGTACACTTTGGGATATTTGCGCTGGTACAGACCGCTATTTTTTCCTCAACAGCGAAAATAAGTCCGCCCGGCAGCGGTATGTTTCATTTCTTTTTTCACTGGTACAGTTATATAAATCAGGATATCGCATATATGCTGATGGCCTTTATCATCGGGTACCTCGGAAAAAGTTTCCTGCCTTTCCTGCTGAACGGAGACTATAAAAATCAGCCAATGATGCTGATTATGTTTATGCCCTATGGGCGCATTTTTGTACAGCAGTTTACGGTAATACTGGGCAGTATGTTCCTCAGTCTCGGACTGGGAAAAGTATTTATCCTGATTTTTGTACTGGCTAAACTGGCTTTTGAAATGCTGATAGATTTTGAAGCACTGCTGAAAAAATCAGCGGAAGGAATGAATAAACAATCAACGAAGCAATAGTTCACATTCCTGTTGCAGTTTCTCTTTATTAATGGCGGCTGTACCTACTTCTTCGCATACCAGTCCGCCGGCAATATTAGCCATCTCGGCCATTAGCCGTACATCATTGGTAGCGGCATAGACCAGCGAAGCCACTGCAATTACCGTATCCCCTGCACCGGATACATCGGCAATATTCCGGATATGTGAAGGAATGATCTGTCCATCGTTGCCCTGCTGATAAAACACGCCTTTTTCAGAGAGGGTGATAAAGGAAATCCGGTGTTGCAATTCCTTATAAAGTGCCTGGTGAATGGATTGCAGATCATGCGCTCCGCTGTCACCACTGGTTATATTCAACGCATCCCGCACTTCTTTCAGATTGGGCTTAAAAATATCCACCCCGGTATATGAGAAAAAGTTTCTGCGTTTGGGATCAACGGCTACAATTATCTGCCTGGCCTGACAGTCGGCGATCACCGAACGGATCACGTTCGCTGTCAGTACCCCTTTGTTATAATCTTCCAGAATGACCACCCGCGGTTTTTCCTGATCAAGAAACAAGCGCACTTTTCCCAGCAACAACTCTTCTTCCGCCGTATCAAGATCGCGTGTGATTTCCGCATCCAGGCGCATCATCTGCTGACTGCGGCTGATGATCCGCATTTTATTAGTAGTAATCCTGGAGGCGCTGCTGACCAGGTAAGAGGTATCAATACCGCTTTTATTAAACAGTTCGCGGAGTACAGTGGCATCCGGGTCGGTACCGGTTACAGATAGTATGGAGGCTTTAGCGCCGAGTGAGCGGCAGTTCAGTGCCACATTCCCGGCTCCGCCGATCCGGTATTCTTTCTGCTGAAGGGTAACAATGGGAACCGGTGCTTCCGGGGAAATACGGTCCACCTTACCCCACATATAAGTATCCAGCATTACATCGCCAATGATACCGACATGAAGAGAGGAGAACCCGTCAAACAATTTATTAAAATCAGCCATACCCAAAAATAACGCAATAATTCTGTTGAAAAAAAGGACACAAAAAAGCCCCGACACCGGGGCTTTTCAAATCAGTTCTTTTTCGTTTTATAACTTTCATTCAGTCCCTTAATCACATCGGCTGTGATATTATAGGCTGTATCCTTGTAGTAAAACAGTCCCTGCTCATAGGAGACGATATACGAATAGTCTTTTGTCTTGTTGTACTCTTTCAGGAATGCTTCGATTTTGGATTTGATTTCATTCTGACGACGCATCACAAAGTCACTGTATTCCGTATCCAGTGCCTGTTTACGGTTCTTCATTTCATCATCCATATTCTTCATATCCCTGCTGGCGGCTTCAGATTGCTCCTGTGTCAGGGCGCCTGAATTGGCCTGCTGCTGGTAATAATTAAATTTCTGCTGCAGGTTCCTGGAAAGCTTTTCCAGTTCATTGTTAATGGCATCTTCCCTTTTCAGCATTTCTGCTTTCAGTTCTTTTACCATATCAAAGCTGGAAGCCAGTGAATCCATTTCGAAATAGGCGATTTTAAATGCCGCTTTCTCTCCACCTGCATTTCCGGTATTGGCCGTTGAAGGCTTCACCGCTTTTTTGCCACCAAACTGGGCAAATAACAAATAGCCGATTCCAAGGGTAAGGAAGGCATTCCAGATCAACAATCCATTTTTCATCCCAATCATTTTACAAAATAACTACTAATAGGCGGGCAAATATAAGGAATCAGGTACTTTATGAAAGCCTTAACAGGCCTTGTTTTCAGAAAAAAAGGGCTGCACCTGAACCGGTGCAGCCCGTAATATGATGCTGCTAAAGCGTATTACTCTTCATCATCGAAAGACATGGCTTCGCGGGTGGTCTGGAGCAGTTCATACTCCTCCTTGCTGCCCACAATCATACTTTCAAAGTCGCGGAGACCTGTACCAGCCGGAATCGGATGACCGGTGATAACGTTCTCTTTCAGTCCCAGCATGGAATCGGTCTTACCATTGATAGCTGCGGACGAAAGCACTTTAGTTGTCTCCTGGAAGGAAGCGGCAGATATCCAGCTCGGTACCCCCAGTGACGCCTTCGTAATACCCAGCAGGGTCGGCGAGGAAGTAGCGGGTTTGGCATCGCGGTATTCCACCAGGTTTTTATCACTGCGGCGAAGGATGGAGTTTTCCTCCCGTACTTCACGCAGGCTAACAATCTGGCCGGCACGCAGACGTGTGCTGTCACCTATTTCTGTTACCACTTTCTTATCGAAGATATAATCGTTCTCTTCCACGAAGTCAAACTTATCGGTCAGATCATCTTCGAGGAAACGGGTATCTCCCGGATCAACGATATTAACTTTCCGCATCATCTGGCGTACGATAACTTCAATGTGTTTGTCATTGATCTTCACACCCTGTAAACGATATACCTCCTGGATCTCATTTACCACATACTCCTGTACGGCAAACGGACCTTTGATAGAGAGGATATCGAACGGAGCAATCTGTCCGTCACTCAGTGAAGCACCGGCTTTTACAAAGTCGCCGTCCTGCGCCAGGATCTGGCGGGTCAGGGGAACCAGGTATTTTTTCTGAACACCGTCCTTAGCTTCAATGATGATCTCACGGTTACCACGTTTAATGGCACCCATTACCACCACCCCGTCAATTTCAGAAACCACGGCCGGGTTGCTCGGGTTACGGGCTTCAAAAAGTTCCGTAACACGGGGCAGACCCCCGGTGATATCTCTCAGTTTACCGAGGATACGCGGGATCTTCACAATTACCTGTCCGGCTTTCACCTCATCCCCTTCTTCCATGATAATATGGCTTCCGGTTGGCAGGTTATATGATTTCTTATCCTTGCCTTCAACAACAATGGAAGGAATCTTTGTTTTATCACGTGTTTCAATAACCACTTTCTCACGGTGACCGGTTTGCTCATCCGCTTCTTCGCGGTAAGTGATACCATCGAGTACATTCTCAAACTTCACGGTACCGTTGATCTCGGCCATGATAACGTTGTTGAACGGATCCCATGAACAAAGTGCGTCTCCTTTACTTACCTTCTGTCCGTCTTTCACACTCAGGGTTGCACCATAAGGAATGTTATTGGTGATCAGCAGACGATCATTCTTGGTATCGATAATCCGTACTTCACCTGTACGACCAATAACTACCTGTGATTTATCGCCTTCATTATTTTCCACCACAACGGTACGGAGACCATCGAACTGGATTGTTCCTTCAAATTTCGCAAGCAGGGTAGATTCCACAGAAGCGGAACCGGCCACACCACCCACGTGGAAGGTACGCAGGGTCAGCTGTGTACCCGGCTCACCAATGGACTGGGCAGCAATGATACCAACTGCATCCCCTTTCTGGGCGATGTTGCCTGAAGCCAGGTTTTTACCATAACACTTCACACATACACCACGCTTGCTTTCGCAGGTGAGTACAGAACGGATTTCCACCGTTTCAATACCGGCCTCTTCAATTTTGCGGGCAATATCAATTGTGATTTCATCTCCGCCAGCCACTATCAGGTTGTCATTTACCGGATCATATACATCATGCAGTGATGTACGACCCGCCAGCCTGTCGCTCAACGGTTCAATGATATCCTCATTATCTTTTAATGCGGAAGTGGCAATACCACGCAGTGTACCGCAATCCTCTTCGGTGATCACCACATCCTGTGCCACATCCACCAGACGACGGGTCAGGTAACCGGCATCGGCTGTTTTAAGGGCCGTATCCGCCAGACCTTTACGGGCACCGTGCGTAGAGATAAAGTAATCCAATACGTTCAGTCCGCCTTTGAAGTTGGACAGGATCGGGTTCTCAATGATCTCAGAACCGGTAGATCCGGATTTACGGGGCTTGGCCATCAATCCCCGGATACCAGCCAGCTGTTTGATCTGCTGTTTGGAACCACGGGCACCGGAATCAAGCATCATGTATACAGAGTTGAACCCTTGTTTATCATTGGCCAGTTCACGGATCAGCGTTTCTGTAATACGGGTATCCACACGGCTCCAGATATCCACGATCTGGTTATACCGTTCGTTATTGGTGATCAGACCCATATTGTAGCTGTCCCATACCTCATCTACTTCCCCTTTTGCATTACCCAGCATTTCTTCTTTCTCATCCGGGATAATCAGGTCATTGATGTTGAAGGACAGACCACCCTGGAAGGCGGTACGGAAACCAAGCTGTTTGATATCGTCCAGGAACTTCGCCGTTTTCGGTACGTTGGTGATTTTAATGATATCACCAATGATCTCCCGGAGATTCTTTTTAGTCAGCAGGGCATTTACAAAACCTACTTCAGCAGGTACGTGCTGGTTAAACAGTACACGACCCACGGTGGTTTCGATCAGTTTATGTTCGAGCAGACCATCCGCATTACGAATATTGGTTTTCACCTTAATCCAGGCATGCAGGTCCACCACGCGCTCATTATACGCGATAATAACCTCTTCTGCAGAATAGAATATTTTACCCTGACCACGAACCGTTTCCGTTTCGTTAGTTTTCTTTCCCTTAGTGATATAGTACAGACCCAGTACCATGTCCTGAGAAGGCAGGGTAATCGGCGTACCATTCTGTGGGTTCAGGATGTTATGTGAGGCCAGCATCAGTAACTGTGCTTCCAGGATAGCCGCATGGCTCAGGGGCACGTGTACCGCCATCTGGTCACCATCAAAGTCGGCGTTGAACGCTGACGTTACGAGCGGGTGCAGCTGGATCGCTTTTCCTTCAATCAGTTTGGGCTGGAAGGCCTGGATGGACAAACGGTGCAGTGTAGGGGCACGGTTCAGCATTACCGGGTGACCTTTCAGAATATTTTCAAGGATATCCCATACCACTGCTTCCTTCTTATCCACCAGTTTACGGGCAGACTTCACGGTTTTAACGATACCTCTTTCAATCAGTTTACGGATGATAAACGGCTTAAACAATTCAGCCGCCATATCTTTCGGAAGACCGCACTCATGGAGTTTCAGTTCAGGTCCTACCACGATTACAGAACGACCGGAGTAGTCCACACGTTTACCAAGCAGGTTCTGACGGAAACGACCTTGTTTACCTTTCAGTACATCACTCAATGATTTCAGGGCACGTCCGCCTTCCGCTTTAACGGCGTTGGACTTACGGCTGTTATCAAACAGGGAATCCACGGCTTCCTGCAGCATACGTTTTTCGTTACGCAGGATCACTTCAGGCGCTTTGATTTCTAACAAACGCTTCAGCCGGTTATTCCGGATAATCACCCGGCGATACAGGTCATTCAGGTCAGAAGAAGCAAAACGGCCACCATCCAGGGGAACGAGGGGACGCAGTTCCGGCGGAATAACCGGGATATACTGCATAACCATCCATTCCGGACGGTTCGTAATTCTTGTATTGGCATCACGGAAAGCTTCCACCACACTCAGCCGCTTCAGCGCATCGGCTTTACGTTGCTGAGAAGTTTCAGTGGCGGCGGCATTCCGCAGGTCAAATGATAACTGGTCAAGATCAATGCGCGCGAGCATATCATGCACCGCTTCGGCACCCATCTTGGCAATAAATTTATTCGGATCATCATCCGGCAGATACTGGTTATCCTTAGGCAATGTATCGAGGATATCGAGGTATTCCTCTTCTGTCAGGAGGTCACCCATATTCTGTCCTTTATCCGCACGGATACCGGACTGGATCACCACATATCTTTCATAATAAACAATGGTCTCCAGCTTCTTGGAGCTTACGCCCAGCAGGTAACCGATCTTATTAGGAAGAGATTTAAAATACCAGATATGTACTACCGGCACTACCAGTTTGATATGTCCCATCCTTTCACGGCGGACTTTTTTCTCTGTTACTTCCACACCACAACGGTCGCACACGATACCCTTATACCGGATACGCTTGTACTTACCGCAGGCACATTCGTAATCTTTAACAGGACCAAAGATTCTTTCGCAGAACAAACCATCTCTTTCCGGTTTGTACGTACGATAGTTGATCGTTTCAGGCTTTAATATCTCACCATAACTTCTTTCCAGGATGGTATCCGGTGAAGCCAGACCAATGGTGATCTTTGAAAAAGCCGCTTTGGGACGATTTTCTTTTCTGATAGCCATAATTTACTTTATAGTTGTTAGACCCTGATTAGTTAATTCAAAATGAAAAAGTCAAAAGTAAAAATCCGTTAAGCCGACCTTACTGACAGCAGGGAAATATTCCGACAGCAGGGTTTTTTACTTTTGATTTTTTACTTATTCAAATTTGAGATCCAGCCCCAGTCCTCTCAGTTCATGTACAAGTACATTGAAGGACTCAGGCACCCCGGCTCTGGGAACGTTCTCTCCTTTCACAATAGATTCATACGTTTTCGCACGGCCGATGATATCATCCGATTTAATCGTAAGCAGTTCCTGGAGGATGTTGGAAGCTCCGTAGGCTTCAAGCGCCCACACTTCCATTTCCCCGAAACGCTGACCACCAAACTGGGCTTTACCACCGAGCGGCTGCTGCGTAATAAGACTGTACGGTCCGATAGAACGGGCGTGCATCTTATCATCCACCATGTGGTGCAGTTTGATCACGTAAATGATACCCACGGTTGCTTTCTGGTGGAAACGCTCTCCGGTCTCTCCATCATACAGATAGGTGTGACCATACATCGGGATATTGGCATCCTTACAATAGGAAGCGATCTCGTCGACGGAAGCACCATCAAAGATGGGCGTGGCGAATTTCAATCCCAGTTTCTGACCGGTCCAGCCAAGGATGGTTTCATAAATCTGACCGAGGTTCATACGACTCGGTACACCCAGCGGGTTCAGTACCACATCCACCGGCGTTCCGTCCTCAAGGAACGGCATATCTTCCTGGCGTACGATTTTGGCCACGATACCTTTGTTACCGTGACGTCCGGCCATTTTATCACCCACTTTCAGTTTACGTTTAACCGCGAGGTATACTTTCGCCAGTTTCAGTACACCAGCTGGTAATTCATCCCCGATACTGATGTTGAATTTCTCGCGTTTGTAACGACCCAGTTCTTCGTTGAACTTGATGTTATAGTTGTGCAGCAGGGTATTGATCTGGTCATCCACTTTCGCATCACCTGTCCAGCCCAGCGGATTAATATTGGCATAATCAAGTCCGCGCAGGTTTTTCTCCGTGAACTTGGCGCCTTTACCGATCTGTATTTCCCCGAAGTTGTTGCTAACACCGGAAGAAACATGTTCACGCAACAGCGTGGTCAGTTTTTCCAGCAGCACTTCCATAAGGTCTGTTTCATTCTTCTCGTGTACTTTCTCCAGTTTTTCAATAGCCGCTTTCTCGCGCACTTTGGCATTCTTATCTTTCTTCGCGCGCTGGAAAAGTTTCTTACCGATCACCACGCCTTCCACACCATTCGGTGCTTTCAGGGAAGCGTCTTTGGCATCACCGGCTTTATCACCAAAGATGGCACGGAGCAGTTTCTCTTCCGGTGTAGGATCGCTTTCTCCTTTCGGCGTGATTTTTCCAATCAGAATGTCGCCTTCTTTTACCTGGGCACCGATACGGATAATACCGTTCTCATCCAGATCTTTGGTGGCTTCTTCTGAAACGTTGGGAATATCCGGCGTCAGCTCTTCCTCACCGAGTTTGGTATCGCGCACTTCCAGTTCATATTCAGAAATGTGAACGGAGGTAAACATATCTTCTTTCACCACTCTTTCACTGATTACAATCGCATCCTCGAAGTTGTAACCTTTCCAGGGCATGAAGGCCACTTTCAGGTTTTTACCAAGGGCGAGTTCACCATTCTGCGTGGCATATCCTTCGGTCAGGAAGTCGCCTTTCTTCACCTTTTGTCCTTTCTTCACGGCCGGGCAAAGGTTGATACAGGTTTCCTGGTTGGTCTTGATGAATTTTGTGAGTCTGTATATACGCAGGTCATCTTCAAAGCTGACCAGTTTCTCAGCCGCGTCGCGGTCGTAGCGTACATGTATTTCATTCGCATCCACAAACTCCACCACACCTTCTCCTTCAGAGTGAATCTGGATCCTCGCATCACGGGCTGCTTTTCCTTCGAGACCGGTACCTACAATAGGCACATCCGGACGCAGCAGCGGTACAGCCTGACGTTGCATGTTTGAACCCATCAGGGCACGGTTGGCATCATCATGCTCCAGGAACGGAATCAGGGAAGCACTCAGTCCCACAATCTGGTTGGGGGCTACGTCCATATATTCCACATCCGCTTTATCAAGAATCGGGAAGTCACCGGTTTCACGGCTCTGAATTCTTTCTTCACGGAAATTACCTTTTTCGTCAATCTGGGTATTCGCCTGGGCGATTTTAGCCAGATCTTCTTCCTCCGCACTCAGGAAGTTCAGCTCCTTCATGTTCACCTTACCGTTATCCACCTTACGATACGGGGTTTCAATGAAGCCCATATCATTGATCTTCGCGTGAACGCAAAGCGTGGAGATAAGACCAATGTTCGGTCCTTCCGGTGTTTCAATGGTACACAGGCGACCGTAGTGTGAATAGTGTACGTCACGTACCTCGAAACCGGCACGCTCCCGGCTGAGACCACCCGGCCCGAGTGCCGAAATACGACGTTTGTGTGTGATTTCAGAAAGCGGGTTGGTCTGATCGAGGAACTGGGACAACTGGGATGTTCCGAAGAAGGAATTAATCACAGAAGAAAGTGTACGGGCATTGATCAGGTCAACCGGTGTAAATACCTCATTGTCGCGTACATTCATCCGCTCACGGATCGTACGGGCCATACGGGCCAGACCTACACCGAACTGAGCATATAACTGCTCGCCTACCGTTCTCACACGACGGTTACTCAGGTGATCGATATCATCAATCTCTGCTTTACCGTTGGTCAGACGTACCAGGTATTTAATGATGAGGATGATATCCTCTTTGGTCAGTGTTTTCTTTTCCAGTGGCAGGTCAACATTCAGTTTACGGTTGATCTTGTACCGGCCAACTTCGCCGAGATCATACCGCTTATCGCTGAAGAATAATTTATCGATGATACCACGGGCGGTTTCATTATCGGGCGCATCGGCACCACGGAGCTGACGGTAGATAAACTGTACCGCTTCCAGCTCACTGTTGGAAGTATCCTTATTCAGGGTATTGTAAATAATCGCGTAGTCTCCACCCACATCTTCACGCTGAACGAATACGCTGGCTACTTCCATTTCGGAAATAGTATCGATAGCCTCTTCATCCAGTACGGTATCCCTTTCCATCACGATTTCGTTCCGCTCAATGGACACCACCTCACCGGTATCCTCATCCACAAAATCCTCTACCCAGGTACGGAGTACACGGGCAGCCAGGCGTTTGCCTACATATTTACCAAGGGTCTTTTTGTCCGTTTTTACTTCATCGGCCATACCGAAAAGCTCCAGGATATCCTTATCGGTTTCATAACCGATAGAACGCAGCAGCGTGGTAACCGGGAACTTCTTCTTCCGGTCAATATACGCGTACATTACGTTGTTGATGTCCGTGGCAAACTCCATCCAGGCACCTTTGAAAGGAATCACACGGGCGGAGTAGATCTTGGTTCCGTTCGGGTGAACAGATTGACCAAAGAACACACCCGGTGAACGGTGCAGCTGGGATACGACCACCCGCTCAGCGCCGTTGATCACAAAGGTACCACGGGGGGTCATGTAGGGAATATTGCCCAGGAACACATCCTGTACGATTGTCTGAAAATCCACGTGCTCTTCATCGTTACAACTCAGGCGGAGTTTAGCCTTAAGCGGAACAGCATACGTAAGCCCGCGTTCCATACACTCTTCGATGGTGTACCGGGGCGGATCGATAAAGTAATCCAGGAATTCCAGTACGAAGATATTCCGGGTATCCGTGATCGGAAAGTTATCCTTAAATACACGGAACAGCCCTTCGATATTTCGCTTATCGGGGGTGGTTTCTAACTGGAAAAACTCTTTAAACGATTGAATCTGTACTTCAAGCAGATCGGGTGTTTCAGCCAGGTGCTTGATTTTACCGAAATCCACTCTTGAGTTCACTTTTGTTGAAGACATATGCGTAAAACCGGTTTTTACAACGTTGAGGACACACCAATCATGCTCATGCTCTCATTTTAGAAAAAACGAAAGTCAATGAAAATCAGCTAGTTACACATGAGTTGGGATGTCAAAATATGTTTGGCCAAAATAAAGGATTGCAAAGGTAGGGATTATATATTCTCAACCAAGAAAACTTTGCTCACAATAACCCGGCCAAAAACACGGGAAATCAGGTGGTTTTCCCCATTTCCAGACCCCGGCTTTTGGCTAAAATCGTAGCATGAAAAAGAAGCAATGGATCAATGATTACCTGTCGCTCAGCCGGCGGGAAAGATGGGGAATCACGGGCGTAGTTGTATTGGTAGCCCTCTTCTTTCTGTTACCGTCTGTTCTCCCCACCTCTCCCGGTGCTGCCAGACCCGGTCCGGCAGACACGGCCTGGATTACAGCCATGAAAAAACTGGAGCAGCCTGTTCCGGAAAACGGCCCCGGTGAAAGCCGGTATTCTGAACGTAATCGCCCCTATCCCGGCAAAACACCATATGGCCAGGGTAACACCCGTCCAGGCGGCACCCTTTTCTACTTCGATCCCAATACGCTGGATGAAGCAGGCTGGCGGCAACTGGGATTACGTGAAAAGACAATTAAAACGATTTTAAACTATACTTCGAAAGGCGGCAAGTTCCGTAAGCCAGAGGATCTGAAACGGATTTACGGGCTGTTTCCGGACGAATTTGAACGGATACAAAGCTATATCCGGATCGGGTCCGCCCCTGTCGCTGATTCCAAAGAGTGGCCGACAGATAAAATACAGGAAGTACGCCCGGCCCGGTTTCCTGCAACAAAAAAACCAGCCGCCATCGAAATCAATACTGCGGATACCAGTGACTGGATTGCTTTGCCGGGAATTGGTTCAAAACTGGCGCATAGGATCGTACTGTTCAGGGAAAAACTGGGTGGATTCTATGCGATTGAACAGGTGGCCGAAACCTTTGGCCTTGCCGATTCAGTGTATCAGCAAATCAGGCCCCTGCTCCGGCTGGAACAACCGGTAGTAAAAAAAATAAACATCAATTCGGCCTCAGCAGAAGATTTTAAAAAGCATCCGTACCTGAAAAGGGCAATCGTGAATACACTGATAGCTTACCGTAAGGAACACGGGCCATTTACCCGGCTGGAAGACTTAAAAAAAATACAGTCAGTCACCAATGAACTGTATACTAAAATCAGTCCTTACCTCATTCTGCAATAAAAAACCCTCCGGGTATCCGGAGGGCTTATTATTTCTGATCAGTTGAAATTAAGCAATCTCAACATCAGCACCTGCTTCTTTCAGTTTAGCGGCGATTTCTTCAGCTTCAGCTTTAGATACACCTTCTTTTACGTTCTTCGGAGCACCGTCAACCAGGTCTTTTGCTTCTTTCAGACCGAGGCCAGTCAGATCTTTAACGATCTTAACCACGTTCAGTTTGGAAGCACCACCGTTCTTCAGTACTACGTTGAAAGCTGTTTTTTCTTCTGCTGCTGCAGCACCACCACCATCGCCACTTGCAACTACTACAGCTGCAGCTGCGGGTTCGATACCGTACTCAGATTTCAGGAAATCAGCTAATTCCTGTACTTCTTTTACTGTTAAGCCTACCAGGCTTTCTGCTAATGCTTTTACGTCTGCCATTTTGTTTGAATTTTTACCGTCTTCATATCCATTAATGGATCCGACGGCGGTTTTAAAAAAATTGTTTATAGTAAAGTGGCGGTTGAACAATGATGCCCTTTCAGGCGCTCAACATGCAACACACCGCTATATACTCCTTACTCTGCGGCTGCAGCTTCTGCGCCGCCGGCTTTTTGTTCGTGGTGGTGCAATAAAGCAGCCAGTACACGTTTGGCCGGAGATTGCAACAAACCGATAACCTCACCAATAAGTTCATTTTTGGTTTTGATCTGGGTCAGTGCTTTCAGGTTGTTATCGCCTGTATAGATATCACCATTGATGAAAGCGGCTTTCAGCACGGGTTTTTCACCATTGCTTTCCTTACGGAAAGAACTGATGATCAGGGCCGGTTCTTTCGGGTTCTCGGAGAACATCAGGGCAGTCACCTTGTGCAGTGAATCATACATACCTGCATACTTCTCGCTATCCAGTGATTCCAGCGCTTTTTTAATCAGGGTGTTCTTGGCTACTTTCATTTCCACCTGCTTGTTGAAACAGGCCCGGCGGAGTTTACCCACCTGCGCTACAGAAAGCGACTCTGTATCGGCGATATAGAAGTTGTTATATTGAGCGAACTTGCCTTTCAGCAGTTCAATCACTTCGTTTTTTTGATCTTTTGTCATTTTATAAATGTTTTGACTGGTCAGTTAATCGGAGGCATTGTCGCCCCTCTTCCGGAGGGGCCGGCAGCCTTAGTGAACAAATGCTTTGGTGTCGATAGCAATACCAGGACTCATTGTACTGGCCATGCTGATACCGCGCAGGTAGGTACCTTTTGCGGAAGACGGTTTTGCCTTGATCACCGCATTCAGCAGCTCCTGGCTGTTTTCCGCGATTTTCTCCGGAGTGAAACTTACCCGTCCGATAGAAGCATGGATGATACCTACTTTATCCACTTTAAAAGCGATCTTACCACCTTTAACATCGTTGATGGCATTGGCCACATCATTGGTTACCGTACCGGTCTTTGGGTTCGGCATCAGGTTACGGGGACCGAGTACTTTACCCAGTTTACCAATTTTAGGCATAACAGAAGGTGTGGCAATGATAACATCCACATCTACCCAACCGCCTTCGATTTTTGTTACAAACTCATCCAGTCCAACATAGTCGGCACCGGCTGCTTTTGCTTCTGCTTCTTTGTCGGCAGGACAAAGAACCAGAACTTTTTTAGTTTTACCAGTACCATGGGGCAGACTTACGGTGCCACGGATAGCCTGGTCAGCTTTTTTAGGATCCACACCCAGACGGATGTGCAGGTCCACAGAAGCATCGAATTTGCAGGTGTTGATCGTTTTCACCAGGGCAGATGCTTCTTTTAATGAATATGCTTTATTGGCGTCAACCTTCGTATCGGCCACTTTTCTTTTCTTACTAATGAATGCCATGTTAATTTCTTTTAAAGGATTTCAAAAAACCGGGATGATTAATTTTCCCAGGGGGCTTTACCTTCCACGTTGAGTCCCATGCTGCGGGCGGTACCGGCAACCATTTTCATGGCGCTTTCAACTGTAAAGCAGTTGAGGTCAGGCATTTTGTCTTCTGCAATTGCCTTTACCTGTTCCCAGTTTACTTTACCCACTTTTGCACGGTTACTTTCTTTGGAACCCTTTTGAATTTTAGCGGCTTCCATCAGCTGAATAGCTGCGGGAGGCGTTTTGATCACAAAATCAAAACTCTTGTCAGTATAAACAGTGATTAATACGGGAAGCACTTTTCCCATTTTGTCCTGCGTTCTTGCGTTGAACTGCTTACAGAATTCCATGATGTTAATACCCTTGGAACCCAGCGCAGGACCGATCGGAGGTGCAGGGTTGGCCTGGCCACCCTTACACTGCAGCTTTACATAGCCGGAGATTTCTTTTGCCATTTTCTTTGTTTTATTGGTTCTGACGACCTTTCGATTTGTCTACTTGGTCTCCCAAATTCAACCATCGTCCTCATTTTAAAAAATACCGAGGACAAAGAAAGAACTGATTGGGGCGGCAAAGGTAAGCGTAAAACTGTTACCGGCAAAGGGTTTCAGTGATTTTTTCAGAACCCGGGGTACATAAAAAAGCCACCCGTGAATACGGGTGGCTTTCAATTTGTTACAGAAAAAATCAGCTGATTTTCTCCACCTGCATATAGTTCAGTTCCACCGGGGTAGAACGACCAAAGATCTTTACAGTCACTTTCAGCTTTTTCTTCTCATCATTTACTTCCTCAATCACCCCGTTAAAATCATTAAACGGCCCTTCAATGATTTTGATGGTTTCGCCTACAATAAAGGGCTCACTCATGCTGATACCGCCTACTTCAGCCATTTCGTCCATCTTACCCAGCATCTTGTTCACTTCAGCTTTACGCAACGCAATGGGGTTTTCCTTACCCAGGAAATGGATCACGTTCGTGGTATTTTTGATGATATCTTTCAGGTCATCGCTGAGTTTGCCTTCAGTAATTTCAATCATTACATAACCGGGATAATAGTTTCTTTCCCGCATTACTTTCTTGCCACTGGCTACTTTGTATACTTTTTCCACCGGAAGAAAAACCTGCTTTACGATTTCACTCCAGCCGCCACGGGAGATTTCCTTATCCAGGTACTCCTTTACCTTTTTCTCCTTTCCGCTAACCACACGCAGTACAAACCATTTGGTGTCCTGCTGTTTTACGTCTGTATTGGGCGTTGTTTCCATCAGAAAAGTTGTTTGTAAATAAACTTCAGACCATTACCAATTACCGAATCCATCGCCAGTACAATAAAGGTGATGACCAGTGTGGCGGCCAGCACAATCATTGTGGATTGCTGCAATTGCTGCCAGGTAGGCCAGGTCACTTTTTCCACCAGCTCTTTCAGGCTTTCTTTGAAATATGTTGTGATCTTGTTCATAATACGCTGTTTGCACGGGCAGAGAGATTCGAACTCCCATCAACGGTTTTGGAGACCGCTATTCTGCCATTGAACTATGCCCGTTTTTAATACTATATTTTAAGAACTCTCATCAATCCCGACAGGCTTTGCTTCGTCGGGACTATTCTGCCATTGAATGCTGACGAAGCGTCGCTTGTCTGTACCCTTTAAGAATCAAAAGTCACCGGTCGTTCGGAAAATCCGGCTGACCAATGACTTTTGAAGTATCAAAGATAATAGATTATTTAATAATCTCAGTAACCTGGCCGGCACCTACTGTACGTCCACCTTCACGGATCGCAAACTTCAGACCCTTTTCCATCGCGATGGGCTGGATCAGTTTAACATTCAGTGAAGTGTTATCGCCAGGCATAACCATTTCAGTTCCAGCGTTCAGTTCAACTTCTCCGGTTACGTCTGTAGTACGGAAATAGAACTGGGGACGGTATTTCTGGAAGAACGGAGTATGACGTCCACCTTCTTCTTTGCTCAGTACGTAAACCTCAGCTTTGAATTCAGTGTGGGGAGTGATAGAACCGGGCTTAACGATAACCATACCACGACGGATCTGGGTTTTCTCAATACCACGGAGCAGCAGACCTGCATTGTCACCAGCTTCACCTTCATCCAGCAGTTTGCGGAACATTTCCACACCTGTACAGGTAGAAGTCAGGGGTTCAGCGATCAGACCTACGATCTCAACCGGTTCACCAACTTTAATACGACCTCTTTCGATACGACCTGTAGCAACTGTACCACGACCTGTGATAGAGAATACATCTTCCACAGACATCAGGAACGGCTGATCAACCGGGCGGGGAGGCAGGGGAATGTAGCTATCAACAGCATCCATCAGCTCTTCCACTTGTTTCACTGCATCAGCTTCGCCTTCCAGTGCTTTGATAGCAGAACCTTTGATGATCGGTGTGTTGGCACCATCAAAACCGTAGAAAGTCAGGAGGTCACGGATTTCCATTTCCACCAGTTCCAGCAGTTCGGGGTCATCAACCAGGTCTACTTTATTCATAAATACCACAATCTTGGGTACACCTACCTGGCGGGCCAGCAGGATGTGCTCCTTCGTTTGGGGCATGGGACCGTCTGTAGCGGCAACCACCAGGATCGCACCATCCATCTGGGCAGCACCGGTGATCATGTTTTTAACATAGTCAGCGTGACCGGGACAGTCAACGTGTGCGTAGTGACGGTTGGCCGTCTGGTACTCAACGTGAGCTGTATTGATCGTGATACCCCTTTCTTTTTCTTCAGGAGCAGCATCGATTTCATCATATTTCTTGGCAGTCGCCATACCCTTAGAAGCTAAGATGCTGGTGATGGCTGCTGTCAATGTTGTTTTACCATGGTCAATGTGTCCGATGGTACCAACGTTAACGTGGGGTTTGTCCCTCTTAAAGGTCTCTTTTGACATTGTTATCGGTTTTAAAGTTGTGTTTTACAATTATTGTTTTTTTTATCAGGAAGCCCCAGTCTGAACTGTGGCCATCTTTGCAACACATTGTTAATCAAAAAAATCTGAGCCGTTATGGGGAATTGAACCCCAGACCTCTTCCTTACCAAGGAAGTGCTCTACCACTGAGCTACAACGGCTTCTTAACACGTTTAGCTGGCAGACCTCTTCTCCCGTACCTACGGGATGCTCTACCACTGAGCTACAACGGCTTACGCTCAGTCAGCAGTTTTCAGTCGGCAGTCAGCAGTCAATCCTGACGAATACTGCAGACTGCGAACTGCAGGCTGCAAACTGAAAAGAGCGGGAGACCGGGCTCGAACCGGCCACCTGAAGCTTGGAAGGCTACCGCTCTACCAAATGAGCTACTCCCGCAATAATGAATATTGAGCATTGATCATTGGTTATTGAAAATTACCGGGAATACCCAATTTTCAATAATCAATACTCAATTTTCAAAGAACGTGGGCAAGGATGGATTCGAACCACCGAACTCCGAAGAGGACAGATTTACAGTCTGTTGCCGTTGGCCACTTGGCTACTTGCCCGCCTGGAGCCACCTGCCAGAGTCGAACTGGCGACCTACTGATTACAAATCAGTTGCTCTACCAACTGAGCTAAGGTGGCGTTTTTTAATCCCGGATTCGCAGAATTGCTTTCCGGATCAGGCAATAAAGAACTACCCCATTTTTTGGGAAGGCAAAGGTAAGGGAATTTGGATATTGCAAAAATTTTATGAGCATTATTTTCTGCTGAAAATCAGGAAATAAATCAGGAACCGGCATTCAGCAAATATTCAGACAACAGTCCGCATTGGAGAAATGCAGGCGCAGTAAGGGCTGGAGCCAAAAAAAGGGGCTGTACTTTTTGGTACAGCCCCTGGAAATTTTTACGCGGCTTGCTTCTCTTTTTTTCTTTTTATCTGGCTTACGAGCGACTCGAAAGCACTGTCAAAGGATTCTTCAAACGATTTACTGGTTGATTTTACAAAAAAGTCGTGACGGGGTACATGCACCCTGATCTCAGCAATTTTGTCTTTAATTGAATGTGCCACATTGTCCAATTTCAAAAACACATTAACCTGGATGATGCGATCGCTGAACACCGGCAGCTTATCTAATTTCTTGTTTACATACTCAATCAGTTTGCTGTCAGCATTGAAATGAACAGTTTGAATTTTTACGTTCATGGTCATCATTTTTAAACTGTGAAACAATAAATAAAGAACTAATCGAAAGTGGTTTCTCTTAGGTGGTTCTTATATCGGTATCAAGTTACTTAAAAAGTAACAGCAATCCAACAAAAAAAAGGCTAAAATTTTATTGTGCCGCCGGAAAAAATCAGCCCCTTGGATGAGCTTTTTTATGTATATCTTTTAGCTTCTCAATGGTGGTATGTGTATACACCTGGGTAGCGGCCAGGCTGCTGTGGCCCAGCAATTCTTTGACGGCATTCAGATCGGCCCCGTGATTCATCAGGTGCGTGGCAAAACTGTGGCGCAATACGTGGGGACTCCGTTTGTCCAGACTACTACCCGCTCCCAGTACCTGGTTGACCAGCTGCCAGGCATACCGCGGATACATTTTTTTCCCCTTCTCTGTTACCAGTAATGTTTCTTCTGTACGGGCAAATTCCTTATTTCGGAGCGCCTGGTATGTACGGATCAGGTCAAGCAGTTCCCGGCTCACGGGAATTACCCGTTCCTTATTCCCTTTCCCCAACACTTTTATCTGTTCCCTGTCCGGATCAATCTGCTGATCTTTTAAGCCGATCAGCTCACTCAGGCGCATTCCGGTAGCATAAAAAATACCCACCAGCATACGCGCATTCAGGCTTTTCCAATCCTCAGCACCGGACTGTAATACCGTATTCAGAGAACGGGCTTCTTCCTCCTTCACAAAAACAGGTAATCGCCGTCCTTTCTTCGGACTGATGATCTGGCCCATCGGAGACTGCTCTACCCCCCCCGATTTCAATTGGAATTTAAAAAAAGACTTGAGGGAGGAAATTTTACGGTTCAGGGTTACACCGGTCATCCCCTTTTCTTTAAGCTCGGCCAGCCAGCTGCGGACCATGACTGACTGCACCTCCCTGATTTGCTGTACACCATAACTGGTCTCAAGAAAATCGAAAAAGCTGATAAGATCGTTTGAATATGACGCAATGGTATGAGCAGAATACCGCTTCTCAAATTTGAGATAATCGGTGAAGGTTTGAATATATTGTCGTTCGCTGACAGGCATAAAAAAAGACAGCCACAAAGCTATTAAACTTTGCAGCTATCTCAGTAATTTATAATGCAACGGGGATTATCCCTCAATCTTGCCGCTGGCAAGCTGCTGCTTGTAGATCGCTTTCAGCACCTGGCCTCTGCGCTTTACAGAAGGCTTGGTGAAACTCTGGCGCTCGCGCAGTTGCAGAAGCACTTTGGATTTCTCAAACTTCTTCTTGTACTTCTTTAAAGCTTTGTCGATGTTTTCGCAATCTTTTGAGTCGATGATCAGCATAATAATTGATACCCCCTTCGGTATTTTATTTTTTTGTTCCCGAAATTTCGGGTGGCAAATATAGGCGGTATATTTGAAATGGAGAAATGAAAAAATAAATGATTTAACTTGCTCCCATGTTTACAGGAATTGTAGAAAGCACCGGCATAGTTAAAGCTATCATTTTCAATGGTTCAAACAGAACTTTCTGGATCAGTTCCCCCCTCTCGGATCAGCTGAAAACCGATCAGAGTGTCAGCCATAGCGGGGTCTGTCTTACCGTTGAAGAAGTCCGGGACGGTCAGCACCGGATTACAGCTATTGAAGAAACACTGAAAAAGTCGAACCTGAATGACTGGGTGGAAGGTTCCCTGGTGAATCTTGAACGCTGTCTTCAAATGAATGGCCGGCTCGACGGACACCTGGTGCAGGGACATGTGGATGCCACCGGCACCTGTATCAACCGGGTGGAAAAAGAGGGCAGCTGGGAATTTGAAATTGAATTTCCCCGCCGTTTTGCCGAACTTATCATTGAAAAAGGCTCCGTTTGCCTCAATGGGATCAGCCTGACCGCTTTTGACGTGAAAAAGAAACGGTTTAAGGTAGCTATTATTCCTTACACGTTTGAACACACCAATCTGAAAAGTCTTGAGCCCGGGCAATCCGTGAACATTGAATTTGATATGATCGGAAAGTATCTGCTCAGAAGATTATCTTTGAAAGACTAACTAACCTGTTTCCCGCCCATGCAATCAGTCACGCCTAACAGGCAACATATACCTGCCCTGGACGGACTCCGTGGACTGGCCATTCTGATGGTGGTGGTATACCATAATTTTGATTTTACGCATTATTTCTTTTTTGGCTGGATGGGTGTCGATCTTTTTTTCGTGTTATCCGGATTCCTGATAACAGATATACTTTTAAAAACTGTACACCAGCCACATTTTCTCCGGAATTTCTATATACGCAGAATACTCCGGATTTTTCCGCTTTACTACCTGGCATTGTGCCTGTTCCTTTTATTGTTGCCACCATTCTTCACCCATCTCCAGGTAAGCTATTACCGCGAAAACCAGGTATGGCTATGGACATACCTGCAAAACTGGTTGTATATTTTCAGCTCCCCCGATCAGTCCAATCTGCTGAATCATTTCTGGTCATTGGCCGTGGAAGAACAGTTTTATATGGTCTGGCCAATGCTGATACTATTGCTGAAAAAACCATGGCATTTGCTGTACCTGCTCATCATCGTTTTACTGGCAGTAATCGGATTCCGCATATGGATCTGGAACAACCAGGTACCTGACCTGGCCTATTTCAATCTCTATACTTTTACAAGGATCGACGGCATCTGTATAGGCAGTATGATTGCTTTATTGCAACGGGTACGACCCGGGTTTCTGGATAAATATATGTCGCTGGTAGTACTGCTGTTTGCCGGATTCAATTTTCTATTCTACTTCATCAACAGCAGCAATCAGTATTCCTTTCCCTACCTGGCAATTGCCGGTTATACCACATTCGCGATGGTGTTTGGATTACTGGTAAATGAAGCAGCCGGCGGAGAAAACAGGTTAATGAACCTTGTATTCAATTTTTCCCCGCTTCGGTTTTTAGGAAAAATTTCCTACGGCCTGTATATTTTTCACTGGCCGGTTTACGTTATACTTAACCCAACGTTGTACCGGTTGTTTTCGAAGTCGCTGGAAGGACATAGCCTTTCAATTATGATTGCCGGCACTGCTACGCTGCTGGCAATCGGAATAAGCTGGCTGAGCTATCAGTATTTTGAACGTTATTTCCTGCAATTGAAAGACCGGTTTATTTAATCGCGGCATCCTTTTATTCCTTCAATTGATTGTATCTTTAGGGCCACCGATGACCGGACACACTATCATATTAATCCCTGTATATAACGACAGCGTTTCCGCCAACCGTTTACTCGTTGAATTATCCAAAGCGCTTACACCGGCAACCGGCCAGACTTTTTCCGTGTTGCTGCTGAATGATGGTTCCGCAGAGCCATTACAAATTGTTCCCATTCCGGGTTTGCAGGTGCGGACTCTTCACCTTTTACGGAATATCGGCCACCAGAAAGCCATCGCAATCGGGTTGGCCTATATACGGGAAAAAATGCCCTGTGACCACGTACTGATCATGGACAGCGACGGAGAGGACAGACCGGAAGACGCAGGTCTGCTGCTTAACACCGTTGCCAGCCATCCCGGTAAAATTATTTTTGCACGCCGCCGGTCCAGACAGGAAAGCCGGAAATTCAGACTCTTTTATACCATTTACAAATTTGTATTCCGGGTACTGACCGGTAAAAGGATCAGCTTTGGCAACTTCCTGGTAATGCCATCCTCCCTGCTCGGAAAACTGGTTTATTACAGCGAAATATGGAATCATTTAGCCGGAGGGATCATAAAATCCGGATTGCCCTATCAATCTGTTGACACCCACCGTGGCAAACGGTATGATGGCCATTCCAAAATGGGTTTTCACGGCTTATTACTGCACGGTCTCGGGGCCATTGCCGTGTTTATTGAAGTTATTGCCAGTCGTCTATTGATCTTCTCTTTATTGCTGATAGGTATTTCATTGCTGCTGATCGTACTGTTACTGGTTATTAAATCATTTACCACACGGGCCATTCCCGGCTGGACGTCCACGGTAACTTCGGCCATGCTGATCATTCTCTTACAGAGTTTCCTACTGTCTTTGTTTACCATCTTTCTCTTTCTTTCATCACAATCACAACGGAAATTCATACCGGCCAAACACTACACGGATTATACCGGCGAAACTGAAATAACCGGATAAATGGAGACGGCAAATTTTCAATATCCCGGAGACGAGCTGGTCCTTTTTCAGCATGCGCGCAATTGGAAAAAATATTTTTCGGAACAATTGCAGCCTTTTATTAAAGGACGTGTTCTGGAAGCCGGCGCAGGTATCGGCTCCACTACTATTCTGCTCCACCACAAGGCAATTGAAGATTGGCTGTTACTGGAACCGGATGCAGACATGAGCCGGCAACTATTGCTGAAAATCAGGGAAGAGCAGCTTCCATCCTCTTGCCGTATACAAACAGGTACCATTGACAATGTCAATGAAAAATTTGATTGTATCATATACATTGATGTACTGGAGCATATAGAAAAAGACCAGGCGGAACTGGCAGAAGCAGCAGCCCATTTATTGCCCGGGGGGCACCTGCTGGTTCTTTCGCCGGCTTTTCAGCATTTATTCAGTCCGTTCGACAAAGCGATCGGTCACTATCGCCGGTATACTAAAAAAACAGTACAGGCGGTCTCCCCCCCTTCGATGGAGCTTCTGCAATGCCGTTATTATGACAGCATGGGCTATATGGCTGCACTGGCAAACAAACTGATACTACATCAGCAATACCCGACCGAAAAACAGGTTTTATTCTGGGACAAATGGCTTGTACCTGTTTCAAGGCTGACAGATAAATTGCTCTTTCATCTTTTCGGGAAAAGTATAATTGCGATCTGGAAAAAGAGCCCGGCCGGATAATATTGTTTTGATAGCTTTGCAGCATCTGTATGAAAAATAACCTGGAAGATATTCCTTTCGACGCTGTTGTAAATAAGCAAGGTACCAGCTATGCCGTTTTCCGCGGACAACTTACCCCCCGGTATGCAACCGTATTTGCCGATATTGCCAAAGGCTACTTTTTTCTCATTGCCATTGTTGTTTCATTATCCCTGCTGCAAAAACACAGCACAATTCCCTGGTGGTTGCTGATTCCGGCAGGCGGCCTTTTCATTGGTTATACTGCCGCTTATATTGCTTTATTTGCCCATGAAGCCAGTCACTATAATATTCACCCCGATAAAAAGAAAAATGAATGGCTGGGCACCCTGTTCTTGTGTCTTCCTTTCGGCTTGTCCTTAAAATCCTACCGGAAAATTCACTGGCAACATCACCTGCATTTAGGCACACCGGCTGATACAGAAATTTCTTACTTTAATCATCTGTCAGGTTTGTTTATCCTGGAAACAATTACCGGGGTACACTTGCTGCGCACCATGTTCTCAAAAGAAAAGAGTACCGTACTGAATAAAGAACAGATCAGGGAAAGCCGCCTCATGTTAATGGCAGGAGCCTTATTGCATGCGGGGTTGCTTACCCTGGCTTTTCTTACAGACAACTGGTTACCCGCATTGGCCTGGATTCCGGGCTTTGCCATTTTCTTCCCCTTTTTTGCGAGTATACGTCAGTTACTCGAACACCGCGATGAGCTGGCTGACGCGCTGACTGATTTCCGGAAAAAACCGCATGGCAAAATCAGTCGTATATTTTATCACACCCTGTTGAGCGGCAGTTTTGGCGCCGCCGGATTTACCCGACACATGATTCATCATTGGGATCCCCAGGCCAGTTATACCCGTATGAAAGACATTGAACAGTTTCTTGAAGAAGACGACAAAACAGCAGCCATACTCCGGGATTCCCGTACATCTTACACCACCGTTTTTAAAAAACTATACAACGCCCATTGAAACCCATTACACCCCATTGCCCGGTCTGCCACCAGTCTTCTGTGGGAACATGGAACCAGGCAAAAGATTATGAATATTATTCCACGGACGAAACGTATACCTATTATCACTGTACCGGGTGTGGTACCATTTTTATAGATCCGGTACCAGTTGAACAATTGCGACAGATATATCCGGCCAACTATTATTCTTTTGTAAACGGGAAAGGAAACCTGGTAACCCGGATAAAAGAATGGCTGGATCACCGGTTCTTAAAAAAAATACTGACGGGTATTGCTGCTGAAAAAATCAATGTACTGGATGTGGGAGGTGGCACCGGTTGGATTCTGGATGTGCTGAAGAAAGCGGATTCACGGATCAGCTTTACGCAGGTAGCGGATATCGATGAACAGGCTCAAGCCATTGCTGAAAAGAACGGCCATGCTTATTTCCAGGGTACGGTAGAACAGTTTGAAACTGATAAACGATTTCACCTGATCCTGATGCTGAACCTGATTGAACATGTACAATTCCCTCTGGACGTTTTAAAAAAAGCTGCACATCTGCTGGAGCCGGGAGGAATCATCCTGATAAAAACACCCAACACCGACAGTTGGGATGCCCGTCTGTTCAGGAAAAGCTACTGGGGCGGTCTGCACTGCCCAAGACACTGGACCATCTTCTCTGAGAAGAGTTTCCGGACAATTGCGGCGGCTGCCGGCCTGCGCATTGAACAACTGGAATACACACAAGGAGCCCCTTTCTGGGCATTCAGTATCATCGCCGCCCTGACCCGCAAGAAAATTATACGTACGGATGCCAATCATCCCGTCATTTTTCATTGGCTCTTTGCACCGGTTAGTGCTTTTTTTGCATTGCTCGATTTTATCCGCCGCCCATTTGCTAAAACATCCCAGCTGTTCATCCGGCTGACCCGGGAATAATTTCAGTCAGGGATTTTGCTTTTTTATCTATTTTGAGGATATGAACCGTTTGGGTTATACTTTATCTGATTCGTCAATACGGCAGCACACAAGAGCCCAGGTTTCTAATTACCTGTGGCTGTTGCTGATCTGCCTGTTGGCCTACTGGCCTTTAACCGGCGGTGTATTCAGCGTAAAAAACGATGCCATTCATTACTTTTTGCCGTACCGTTTCAATATCAGCGAAGCCATTCGCAATGGCGAATTTCCATTCTGGAGCCCCTATATTTATAATGGCTACCCTGTTTACGGCGATATGCAAAGCGGGGCCTGGAATCCGGTTGTCTGGCTCTTTTCCTGCATAGGCCGCTATGACCTCACCCTTTTCCATTATGAAAACCTGCTTTATATATTCCTGGGGAGTGTTGGCATGTATAAACTGGCCACGCGGCTTACATCGCATAAAAAAGCAGCGCTGCTTACGGCAGTTGCCTACATGTTGAGTGGTTTTATGCTGAGCGGACAGTTGATAAACTGGCTGGCCGCTGCGGCTTTTATTCCGTTTGTACTGCACTATTTCACCTTGTTGCTGAAAAGCCCTGCATACAATACAGCGATCAAAACGGCTGTCAGTCTCTACCTGTTGTTTACTGCCGGCTACCCTTCTTTTTTTATTGTGACCCTGTATCTCCTGCTGCTGCTTTTTCTGTTCAGTGATTTCAGTAAAAAGGTATTGAAAAAGAAACTCCTTGCCACAGGGCTGCTCTTTCTTGTCTTTTCATTGTTATCTCTACCCGCCTTTCTTTCCTATCTTGAATTACTCCCCTATTACCAGCGCGGGCAAGGCCTGCCCTATCCGGATGCAGTAATCAATTCATTTGACTGGCACCAGCTCCGCAGTTTTCTTTTCCCCTCCACCATACATGCGGCGGACATCCCCTCAGCCACCGATCTCAGCTTCAGAAATATGTACATCGGTTTATTACCACTGGCACTGATCATCTGCTACCCTCCGGCGTTTACTAAAAGAACATTGCTGTTGAGTACCGCGGTTTTGTTTGCCTTGCTGTATAGCCTGGGTAATGCCACTCCTGTTCATAAATTCTGTTACGATTACCTGCCGTTGATGAATACATTCCGCCATCCCGCGCAATTAAGACTATTTCTGATTATTGCTTTGTTATTGCTCTCCGCTCCCGCGCTGAAAGAACTGCTGGATGCCGCTGAAAATGGAAATGAACTGACACGCTTCCGCTACGCACTAGGCGCCTTGTTCATACTGACTATAGCAACCATCACCCTTGTAATGCCTCAGTCGATGTATTCGCTGAACCGGTTTACATCAATTTCTTCCGTAACGGCATTTGTTAAAGACTGGGTGAATTATACCACGTTGAGTTATACAATACTGATCAACGGCATTATACAGATGCTGTTTATTGCGGCATTTTTTGTCTGGACAATCAGGAGAAACCAGTATTTCTTTTTCATATTATGGATATCCAACTTTTTTATTATGGCACAATTACTGCTGCCAGTCAGCTTTGTCAGCAGCTACAGTCCTAACGCCACAAACCGGTTTATACATCAACAGCCCATTGGATTTCCGGTTACAGGTTGCGACAGCAGCCTGGCCTATAACAGTCAGGATGCTTATGCGGATTTCGATCAAATGTCGCTCCGTAATTTCTACAATAAAAAACCGGGCATAAGCCAGGTCACTAATTCTCCGTCTTTTCTTAATTCCGCTGAAACATTTCTTCAAAACCGGCCGCTGTATGCCTATGTTGCAGGGAAACCTCTTGCCTATCTGGCAGACAGCATTCAGCCCGGTAACAGGGATTATTACTCATTATCAACCGACAGCTGTGCGTTTGCAACAGGCGTAACATCATGGAGTGGTGGTCCCTGTATTAAAAATAAATCAGTAAGGGTAACAAGCTTGTCCTCCAATAAGATCACGCTTGAAACCACAACAGCGCAATCCGCTTTTCTAATACTGGCTCAGCAATTCCATCACAACTGGTCGGTGGAACTGGATGGTAAAACAGCGGCTGTATCACAAGTGAATATCCGTTTTATGGGCGTGGAGATCCCGCCTGGAAAGCATACAGTAAGATTCAGCTTCAGCTCCCGTAACGTATCATTAGCTATATGGCCAATGGCTGCCACATTGCTGGTATTACTTATTTATGGATGCTGGCAAATGACCGGTAAATTGCGTAATCAAACACTGTGAAAAAAGCGCCCGTTATATTATCACTGGCTTTGGCTATACCCGTTGGGCTGTTCCTTTTACAACACTATTTCTATCATAGTTCCGGACTGCAACCTACCGGATTTACAGTGGATGAAAATGTACTGTATATGTCGTATGCGCACCAGTACCTTGATCAGCCCCACGCTGAACTGTTTTATTCGAATCCGTTTGACGGCAATCCCTCATCGCCCGCTATTTATTTCCAGCCGGTTACCATATTCTTTGCAGCGCTGATGAAAGCCGGAGCTGACCCCGGGTTAACCTTATCTCTTTTCGGCTTATTGATGACGATCGCCTGTATTTATACCGGGATCCTGCTGTTGCAAACAATCGCAGGCAGGGAAAAAAACCTGGGATGGTTATCATTGCTATTTACATGGGGCGGCGGCCTGACTGCTGCCGCAGGAATCGCCACCTGGCTTTTTCTGCCGGATCATACCTGGTACAGTGGTTTGAATGCCATTTATACAGCAGACCCTGCCAATGGCTGGTGGGGACTCAACTGGGGAAGAAATCTGTTTATTCCACTGGAAGCTTATTATCACTTCTTATTTCTGCTGAATGTCTATTTCGTAGTGAAACAGCGATGGGTAGCCGCAGCAGCTGCTGCAATTTTCCTGTCCATTTCACATCCCTTTACCGGCATAGAATACCTCCTGATTATCAATGGCTGGCTTTTCATTGAAAAATTGCTGCTGAAAAACAAAAATATTCCCTATTCATTCTGGATTTCCATATTATGGATCACTGCTTTTCACCTGCTGTATTACCTGGTATACCTCAATCAATTTCCGGAGCACCGAAAACTGTTTGAACAGTATAGTGCCAGCTGGACCTATAGCCTGTGGGTAGCCGTTCCAGCGTATAGCCTGGTCCTTCTGCTTTCTGTTATTGCAGCAAAGCTGAATAAAAAATTTCCCCTATTATCAGCACCGCAGCAACGGCTTTTTCTTTGCTGGGCGCTTATATCTTTTTTGCTTTCCAAACATGAATGGTTTATTCCGGCAAGACAACCTTTGCATTTTACCAGGGGATATACATGGGCGGGGTTGTTTTTACTGGCTTTACCCGTACTCGTCTTTCTGTTTAACAGATGGAAATACCGGTACAGAACCATCGTGCTGGCCGCGTTAATAACGGCTTTATTGAATGACAATATACTCTGGACTATTAATCTGCTCCGGAAAAAGGAGCAAACGGAGTGGGAAGGGCATCTCACGAATCCGACCCGTGAAGTATTACACTATCTTGCCGGGAACTGCACGCCTGCCGATCTGCTGACAGGCAATGCCAGGCTGGTTAATTATATGGCCAATGTTTACAGCCCCGCCAATGCCTGGGTCTCCCACCCTTATAACACACCGGATATTCCTTTAAGAAAGAATATACAGGACCGGTTCCTGGCAACCGGTGAATTACCAATAGAATGGGAACGCCGGAGGGTGCTGTTGATTATAGATAAAAGTGAAAATTTCCCTGAAGTTCATTCAGCCATTTTGGGAAAAAGAATATTATTTGAAAATAGCCGTTACCGGATAATCACTCCATAATATTCTTTCCTTTCATTGCTTTACTGATCGCCTGATCCATCAATCGTTCGGCAAAGGGGCGCGACAGTTCATTCAAAGTTTCGATTCCAGACTGGATCTCATCCTTTGTGCCTGACAAGAGCAGCGCCGACAGACTTTCCATACAACTTTTTGTCTCAGCAATCTCCTGACTGGTCAGCAACGATTCGTTTTTGCCAATAAACAAAGCTGTAGCCTCCAGTATCTGTTGTGCTTCTGTCTGCGCTTCCACCAACGCCCTGACGCGAATATCTTCCTGAGCATGCGTAATTGAATCCATCAGCATTTTCTCCACCTGGTCATCCGTTAAGCCATATTGGGGTTTAACTTCAATAGCCTGCTCCACGCCGCTACGCAATTCTTTTGCTTTCACTGTCAGAATACCATCGGCATTCACCAGGAAAGAGACATCCACTTTCGGCAACCCTGCCGGCATACCGGGGATACCCGTCAGATTAAACTCAGCCAGTTTACGGTTGTCTTTTACCAGATCGCGCTCCCCCTGGTAAACGGAAATACGCATACTTCCCTGCCCGTCTTTTTGTGTGGTATATTGTCTGCCTGCTTTTGAAGGCACTTTTGAGTTGCGCGGAATCAGCACATCCATAAGACCGCCCATAGTTTCGATACCCAATGAAAGGGGGGTAATATCCAGTAATAAAACATCCTTATTATTTCCGGCCAATACGTCTGCCTGAACAGCGGCACCAAGCGCCACTACTTCATCAGGATTCAATGTGTCATGTACTTTTTTTCCGAAGAAAAGACTTACTTGCTCTTTTACCAAGGGTACACGGGTGGAGCCGCCAACCATAACTACTTCATCAATATCTTCTTTACTTAACCCTGCATCCTGAAGAGCCTGCGTACAGGACCTTATCGTCCGGGCTACCAGCCCTTCCACCAGGTTTTCAAATTTACTTCGCGTTAAGGTAAACGTTTCTCCAGCCACAGTTCCTGTAAAATTATCACTGCAACTCAGGCTTACTTTTGCCGTTTCCGCCAGCAAACGAAATTCCTGTGCCAGGTTTTTATGCATGGAAAGTTCCTCTTCATTGAGTCCGGCCAACCCGGTCCAGTACCTGACAATTTCCCTGTCAAAATCATCTCCTCCCAGATAGGTATCGCCGTTGGTGGAGAGCACTTCAAAAATTCCATTACTGATCCGCAGAACAGAAATGTCAAAAGTACCACCGCCAAGATCATATACGGCAATGGTTTTGGTTTCATCACGCCCAAGTCCCATTCCGTAAGCGAGGCTGGCTGCAGTAGGTTCATTCACAATCCGCATCACATCCAGTCCGGCCAGCTTACCTGCATCCCTGGTAGCCTGCCGCTGCGCATCATTAAAATAAGCCGGAACGGTAATCACCGCTTTTGTTACCGGTGTTTTTAAAATATGTTCTGCCCTTGATTTTAATTCCTTCAGAATGAAAGAAGATAATTCCACCGGTGAATAAAATACAGATCCTACCTGAATTTTTACCAGGCTATCCGTATTGTCATCAATCACTTTATAGCTGAAAAACCCGGCATGCTCTTTAATGTCACTGTACGATTTACCCATCAGCCGCTTTACAGAAAATATGGTATGCTGCGGCTCGGTTACCAGAAAGTCCCTGGCAGCATCACCAACAGTAACAAGCCCCTGTTCACCAAAGTGAACAACGGAGGGAACCAACGCCACGCCATCATGTTCTTTCAGTACTACGGGCTGTTTTGTGTCAGGGTGAATAATGGCCACCAGGCTGTTGGTGGTACCCAGGTCAATCCCAACAATCATTTCATTTTGCTGCAGACTGCCTGTTGCGATATTTATTCCGATTTTAGCCATAGTTCAGATTAACTTTTTAGAAACGAATGTCTGTCAAAAAATGAAGCCGGGTAAACCGATTGTTGTGTAACCGGATCTTTAAGAACTTCCGCAGTTGTCAATTCTTTTACCGGCTCCTGTTGCTGTACAAAAAACAAATTGTATCCCTGTTTGTTTGCTGCTACAAGTTTATAGCCTTTTTGCAACCCTAATATACGAAGCGCTTCTACAGAAGCTCCGTTATACATACTATCGGAAGAATGGTGATTGTGATGTCCATAAGACACCAGCCGGTTGCCTGTTCCAAATTCCACCTTAGCCTCAATAATCACAATTCTCGGCCGGATAATGTCAATGGCCTTCCATATCCAATAGTCATTACCATCTATGTCGATCGAGAGCAGCCCCGCTTCCCCGGAGAACCCGGCAGCACCGATAACCTGATTCACATTGTCCGGTGTAATATGCGTATTTATAAACGATAATCTTCCCTTCCGGTTATTAATCCGTTTGTAGAAGTTTCTGCCGGTTTGCAATTGCCCGTTATCTGCATCTAAGAAACACCCATCCCACGCAGCATGAACAGCCAGGCTGGCACAATTACTTTTTATACAATCCCCGGCACCAATATCAATGAACGAAGGAGATACGCTATCCAGCTGACCTAATAAAAAAGCAATGATGCCATCCTCCCCATGATAGGTAAACAGGTCACGCGATACTTCTTCCACCCTGAAAACAGGACGTTGTGATGCCGCAGCCGCAACCCAGCTCCGGAATTGTTCACCCGCCGAAGCTGAGCACCGGCTCCTGTAAAGCCAATGGGCAAAATGCCGTTTTAACCATGTTTTGACGGATTGCATATCTGCCGGCAAAAGTCGCTTATCTGCACCGTATAAAAAAGTCCCGCCGGGGCGGGACTTTTCGCTTTTTGGAATATTTTATCAACGCATCAGGTACATTTTGCCATACCCTTTATTAAAGTACTTATCCGTTTCATCATTTTGCGACTTGTATTTATCAAGCGCCTTACCGTTCAGATTGGTTATGACACGGTACAGGTAAATGCCATTAGCCAGTTTCTGCCCGTACTGATCGGTGCCATCCCATTTAAACTCAGTAATGTTACGACCTATCCGGAGGGGTCCCATCTCATCCTTGGTAATTTCGCGGACTATTTTTCCGGTTACCGTCATTATTTCAATTTTTATATTCTGCGGCACTTCATTACCGGTTATTGTAAATACAAAGGCGGTTGAACTGGTAAACGGATTCGGGTAATTCAGCATATTAGAAATCATCGGCTTATTAATCACTTCAAAGAGTACACGGTACTCAATGGCGCCGGCTTCGTTTTCGCTTCTGTCTTTACCGCTGATGATCAGCTCATATTCACCATCCTGCTGGAAGTAAGGTTTAAAATTCAGCGTGGCCGTATTGTCGGTAACAGGTGCCTGCCCCGCCGGAGTAAACCGCAGTGTATCATTATTGAAATAGAACCGTCGCAAACTTCCATTGGGGAAACGCACCTGCAAGGTCAGCAGACTGGTATCATCCAATGCCATCCATTTTGCCTCATCCTTCAGCTTGATCATAATATCCGGCTTGGAGGATACAATATCCCTGTTCAGGATATGCATACCGTCAAATGTTACATCCAGCAGCGGATTAAGGCTATCCGGCTTCACATATAGATTACGGAAAGCAAAATTGTTAAAATGGTGTTGTTCCAGCTGATCACTGTCCGGATTCGCTTCAATGTATACGGTGTTGGCGCCAGGCAAAGAACCGGTACTTACAACGGCGCCGATCTGTAATGTATCGTTCACAGGAAGGGGTCTTCTGCGTGGCATTGGTATTACATGCGGCACATTGTTCTTGTCCGTAATTACCATTTTTATTTTAAGACTGTCGAACCCGATTTCACTGACATTTTTAAACCCGACTTTAAACTGATACGGTTCACCCACATCCACTGTATCTTTTACCGATAAGTGCAGGTTCGGCGCTATGGCGCCTTCCGGTACCGGCACATAGGTAATACGCCAGTAACGAAGCTGATAAGGTGTAAAGCCTACATTGTCCGTAGTGCGCATTCTGAGTTTTACATAGGGGTAGACTTCCGGATCAATGCTGGATACATCGAAATCCTGCTGGGCGGTTGTGAGGCCGGAGAACTGTAATTGCTCCAGTCCTTCCATCGTTACGCCTATGACATCCACCGTTGCTGTATCATGCACATTGTCAGCGGCGCCTCTCCACTTTAACTGTTTCCATGCTTTGGCTGGTCCAAATAAAGGTGAGGTAATATGTCCGACCGTATCTTTTGTAGGACAATCAGCAGACAGCGTAGGGTTATCAAACATACCATCACCCATCACCCATTTTGGAGTGAAAGCCGGATCATTCTTTTTATAGATCAGGGCCCAGGGACGCGCACGATAGAAAGAGTCGATAGAAGTAAGACCCGCGTTCTTGATATAATGATATAATGATTGACCGGGACCATGCAAGGCTTCATCAGCCGCCCAGTCAGCAGCCCAAGCATTGGGGAAACCAAAAGCAGGGTTCAGGGTGAAGTTCCGGATAACCACATAGGCTCCGTCAGGAATAACATCCCGCATAAAATCCATCATTTTTCTTCGACTGGACGTATCCGTATATCGATATTCGAAATTAAATAGTTTCTGACTGCCAAAACAGTTGTTATCTGTACTATTAAACAAGCCCGTTCCCAGATCTGTCGGGTATGTATTCGGCACAACTGTTGTGTTCTGCCAGGGGCGGAAGGAAACCGGATCAAAGACATTAAACACAAGTGAAGAGAACCAGCACATCAGACGGATTGCGGACACCCCGTCGATCGAAACAGCCAGCGCGGCTTCCTGTGTGGCACCGCTGGTGATCCAGGTTCCCTGGCGGACAAACAGATTATGTGCCACCGGACCAAAAGTAGTCCCGTGTGTGGCGGAATCGATGAGTATGCGCTCGTAAGACGATTTTGTATGCTGATAGAAATCTGACTGATTATAACCCAGATCACTGACATTCGGACCACTGTTACTAAGGTATACAAATGATGCTTTATTCCAGGAAGGTTGTCCGCTGGTTGGTTGCGGCGCCACTCTCCAATGATATACGGCACTGTCCCGCAAGGTTATACCGGGCTGAAATTCCAGTACTCCGCCCGCAGAGCTGATGGTCCGGGTCACTTTCATCGGGGAATTAAAGAACTCGGTGGTGTCCATTTCCATCACATACTGCTTCAGCGAACCAAATGGGTTCGCAGTGGAAGCCACCAGTTTCACAGACGGGTTATTGATGATTGCATAATTGTATGGATATACCGGCCGGGCTTCGTCTTCAAAAATGAATACGTCTTTGGTTATGCAGTTATTCGTTTCGTATAACTCATCAACTGTATTGTCGGCGTCCACACAAATCGAAATCCGGTTCAATCCCTTATCTCTTGTAGCGACAATATCAATTGAATAGACCAATGAATCAATAAAACGGATGCCGGGAATCGTATCCCTCCTGATTACTTCCGTCGTCAGGTTTGGATACGTTCTTTTTACTTCCACCACAATTTTTTTATTGATGGCTTTACCCAGGTTCATAAACTTAGCGTCCACTTTAAAATGCGTTTCCGCTACAGAAATAAACGACGGGTTCACTTTAATCAGCTGATCTTCAATAACGTAATCCGGCTTTGGAGCGGAGGCATCCAGCTTAATTGCAGGATCACCGTGCAAGGTGGTTTGTTCTGTATGAAAACGGGCATAATAATCATTCTGTGTGGTCAGGTCATACACCTGAGTAATTGACTCACGCAATATTTCCCCCAATGTTTTACCATAATGTGAGACCGAAGCGGCCGTCATTGTCTTGGTATTTATTATATCAAGATAATGCACTATACCAAAGTGCGTACTGGCAATAAAGGCGATCGAGCCCCGCTGATTAGCCAATACAAATTTTTCAGACAGCGTTTCTTTGGTAATAAACCGAAGCGGATTATAATTAAAGAAATTACCTGCATTACAACCCATAACAATAGTAACAGGATATTTTCCGGGATTATTATATTGGTCCGGATTGTCCAGATTAAATTCCAGTGTGGTAGCGGAAGAGTGACCGAAATAAGTCATCAGACCGATTCCTTCCTGGAAGAGACTATATAAACGGTCATTACTGGCCTGCTCAACCGGTGCGGAGGATACTTTGCTGAATGTATTCACATTTGCCCCCATTAGTGTATCCCTCACAATATTTTTATACCTGTCCATATCTGCAGTTAATATTGCACCTAATGACCCATCTGCGGCTCCAATTACATGCACTACATTTTTAGTCCAGGCTTTGTCAGCAATCAAAGGAGAAGAAAAAGATAGTTGCTGTTCATATTGAATCAGTTTAGCCAGATAGGTAGCTACCTCATCACCATTTATTGCGGAAATTCGTCCTATTGATACTTTTGGGATACCGTCTCCTCCCCGCTCACACGCCAGAAGATTATCAGATGCAGGTAAGCCAAAAGTGGGAATAAAGGAAAGTTTTTCCACATCTGCTGCAGATTCTGCGCTTCGATATTGAACATAATTAAGCCCTTTCCCAATCAATAATACATTTTTTACTGGTGTCGGGAAATTTACTCTTGCCCACATAATAAAGTTGCGCAAACCGGCGGGATTCTTCTTAATTCCGAATCCAAATTGATCTATAATATCATCAATCATATAAATCTTAGCCGTGTGTGAACCGCCCGCAACTGAACTTCTGTAAGACTTGTATTCTTCAACAGGATTTGTGCCAATTGTTGAAGTCATCAAAGCAGGATGCGAAACAATCAGAAAATCGCCTTGGTTGGCAGCAACGAGATAGTTTACAAAATTTCTTTGTTCAAGACTGGTTATACTGTTGACATTGTAACTTCCATGCCGTGACACCATAATCAATTGGCGGCTGGTAACCGAAGTCCCAAGAACAAATTTCACCAGAAGCGGATCAGTTATGTCTCCCAAGTAACGCTTTCCGTTGGTCATATCATACAGTACCGGACTCACTCCGTTATGTGCGAAACCGGCAATTTCCAGGTAACACCCATCATTATCTGCCGGCAACTCAAATTGAAAATTGTTTGCTCCGCCAAAATTGAACTGCCGGGCATAGATCAGCTCTGTTTTGCCCACAACCATCCTGTCATTGGGTAAAGTGCTTGCATTTTTCACCTCAACGATTGCGGCTCCGCTGGAAATTAAAGTTGGGCTAACAGGGAATACAGACTTTTTATAGTCAAAGAAATCCATTGTTACCGTTGCAAGCAGGTTCGAATTCAGTTTCACTTCAAGTTGGCGGGTATTAAGCGCATTTCCCGATGCATTCACTTTAAGTTGTCCGTCCGGAGCCCCGGCCCCGGTATAAGGATAAAGTGCCGTGAAACTTTCAGTTAAAGAGCCTCCGGTACCATTATCGGAAGAAGACCAGCCTTCTCCCTGATCATACGATGAAGAATACACATATTCACCTACCACTGCAGCATAACCGGGATTTATCTTATTCCTGTAATATTTACCGGCAACATGCATAAAATAGGGTTCAGCAGGCATTGTGGCTGGCAACACATTGGCAGCCGGCACCAGTCTTAAATTAACACCACCGGCGTTAATTGTCAGAAAATAGGAAGCTGTATCAGTCTCCAGGCTCCATTTATCATTTAACTGAAAATCGGGATTCCGGTATAATTCAATATCGGGTTTCCCGTCATTCATTTCACCCCAGAATTCAATGTAATCACCGGCTCCCATACTGCCGGTTTGCACGGTAGTATAGACAGGGATTTGCTGCCCGTTTCTCCATAACTGAAAATCCTGCGCTGGTGTGTTTCCCAGGCCTATAGATGCCAGCACTGGTTGACTGATCCGGTACAAACCGGTGGTACCCACTTTAAATTTGTAGTAGGTCTTGGAATAATCAATCCACTCGTTATTGTAGGTCTGCGACTGTGCCGCAAAGCCTGCAGTAAGTAATATCAGAAGTAAAAATCTTTTCATGGAAATAAGTTTATCGGATACGGACAGATTTTTATTTATTATTTTTTGTGCCCACCAGGTTCAGCCGGAGGGAAAACACATGGGTAAATAAAGGATTAGTCTGATTCGCCAGATTCGTAAACGCGTAATCAACGGCCAGCTGCTGAATTTTGAATCCGGCGCCCGCACTGGGCTGGTAAATCCAGACACGCTTCTGATTCACGGTATCACCGTCATACAGGGCTTGCTGGAAATTATTAATACCGCCACGAAGGAAAAATACATTATTGATATTCAGTTCCAGCCCCAGTTTAGGATCGGCACTCACCGGATCGGCACTGATCACGGTGTTCCTTTTCCCATCAAAAGTTAGGTCAACATTAGCTTCGGCCAACAGACTGGATTTCTGACCCAGTTTAAATGAACGAGCCACGCCCAATACAAGGCGAGGTGCCGTCATCTCTGTTGATTTAACAGGAATCTCATTATTCGTCAGATACAAAATTTCTTTCTCTTTTTCGGTAAACGTGAATGACCAGGCATTGAACGTGCTGGTTACGTCACGGGCTGTAACTCCAAACTGCCATTTTCCGGTATGCAGCTGTAATCCGGCATCAAGCCCAAAACCCCAGGCTTTGGCAAATTTGCCCACACTCCGGTGAATCACCTTGGCATTTACACCGAAATTTATCTTCTTCTTATCCTTTTCTTTTAAGGTCTGTGCAAACGAGAAAATAAATCCGTAATCGGCTGATGAAAAAGACTGGATATTATTATAGTTCACGGATCCATCTGGTTCCACCAGGAAAAGTGTATTCATGATATCGTCTACGGCAAAACGCAGACCCGTAATGCCGATAGCCCTTTTATTTCCCGCGGTCGGAAATGCGATGCTGGCATAATCATATTTGCCAATACCGGCGAAATACTCAGCATGCATCAGGTTAACCTGCGGATGATCCTTGATGTCTGCCAGTCCGGCCGGGTTCCAGTAACCAGCGGTTCCGTCATTTACGGAAGCTACTTGTGAACTGCCCATGGCGAGCCCACGGGCACCTGCACCGATATTCAAGAATTCATTTGAATACTTGCGGAATTGTGAGTGAGAGACCTGCAGCACCAGGGTGGCCAGTACTGTCAGGCATAAGCGGTTCGTTTTCATTCATTGAATTTTCAAATAAGCAATGGATTAATTACTTGTTTTCTATGGGTACGGTCAGCTTGTAAAATTAATCTTTACCCTTCAAATATCATAGCCTTGTGAAGGGTTTAGACTAATCCTTGAAAACGAATATTTTACATGAATATTGCCCCGGCAGGATCTAAATCTGCATTCTGCCTTACTTTTGCAGGATAATTAGGGGTTAGTACATATTCCTGAGATTGACAATCAATTAATTAAAAAATGAACCTGATAGAAGAATTACGTTGGAGAGGCATGATTGCGGATATAATGCCCGGTACGGAAGAACATTTGAACAAGGAAATGACCACGGGGTATATCGGTTTCGATCCGACAGCGGATAGTCTGCATATTGGCAGCCTGGTACCAATTCTTTTACTGGTTCATTTCCAGAAAGCCGGTCATAAACCGATTGCCCTTGTAGGTGGAGCTACCGGAATGGTAGGCGATCCGAGCGGAAAAAGTGAAGAAAGAAACCTGCTGAGTGAAGAAGCGCTCCAAAAAAATGTGGCGGGTGTAAAAGCTCAGCTTGAGCAATTTCTGGACTTTAACCCCACACTGCCGAACGCAGCAGAAATGGCCAACAACTATGATTGGTTTAAAAACATTTCTTTTATTGATTTCCTACGGGATACCGGGAAACACATTACCGTCAACTATATGATGGCGAAGGATAGTGTAAAAAAACGTATTGAAGGAGAAACCGGTATCAGTTATACAGAATTCGCTTACCAGCTTATGCAGGGTTACGATTTTTACTGGCTCTATCAGCATAAAAACTGTAAACTGCAAATGGGAGGTTCTGACCAGTGGGGTAATATGACTACGGGTACTGAACTAATCCGCCGTAAAGCCGGAGGAGAAGCCTTCGTATTTACCAACCCGCTGATCACCAAAGCCGATGGCGGCAAATTTGGAAAAACGGAAAGCGGAAATGTATGGCTGGACCCGGCCCGGACATCCCCCTATCAGTTTTACCAGTTCTGGCTCAACGCCAGCGATACGGATGCGGAGAAATGGATTAAAATATTCACTTTTCTCAGCCGCGATACAGTGGAAAAACTGATCACTGAACATCAGCAAAACCCTTCCTCCCGTATACTGCAAAAAACACTGGCGCAGGAAATAACCACATTTGTACATGGGAAAGAAGAATTTGAAAAAGCAGTGGAAACCACGCAAAAACTTTTCGCCAACCAGAACGCACCGGCAGAAAGCCTGAGTGTGGAAGACCTCGAGGGAATGGAAGGTGTGATCAAAGTGGGTTATCCAAAAGAAAAAATCACCGGGGGTACTGACATCGTTTCCTTTCTCGCAGAAACAGCCATCCTGGCCAGTAAAGGCGAAGCCCGTAAGCTGGTGGAAGGTGGCGGCATCAGCATCAACCGGAAAAAAGCAGAAGGCGTTAAGATGATTATTGACAGCCAGCTGCTGCTGCATGACAAATACATCCTGGTACAAAAAGGGAAAAAGAACTACTACCTGGTACAGGCTGTTTAAATAGCAAATTGAAAAAAGTATATTTTATCAGCGGGCTGGGGGCCGACAAACGGATATTTTCCTTCCTTGATCTGTCCTTTTGTGAACCGGTTTTTATTGACTGGATCAGCCCGTTGAAAAATGAATCGCTGGAAAAGTATGCCCTCAGGCTTCGTCAGCAAATACCGGATGAATCACCCTGGATTGTAGGCATCTCTTTTGGCGGCATGCTGGCCGTTGAGATGGCCAAATCCGACCCAGCCATACATGCGATTATTCTCTCCAGCAATAAAACCAGGAAGGAATTTCCGGCTTATTTAAGAGCCGGACTTTACCTGCCGCTATACAAATGGAGTCCGGCCCGGCTATCCAAACATTTCACGTTGCGTACCAGTTCCCTCCTGGGCGGAACAAATGATGCAGAAAAAAAGCTGCTGCACCAGATTATCCGGGATAGTGATATGCGTTTTGTACGTTGGGCCATCAGTGCGATTTTACATTGGAAGAACAAGATCATTCCGGGCAATATAATTCACGTGCACGGAACGGCAGACAAACTCCTGCCCTGCCGCTATGTTAAAGCAGATTTTGTAGTAGAAGGAGGTTCACACGTCATGACCCTGGATAAGCACGGGGAGATAAGCCGGCTGCTGCAACAATTAATTCAATGATTTAATCGCATTCCACATCGCGTCGGCCAGGAACTGGTTTCCTTTTGCATTCATGTGTACGCGGTCGTAGGTCAGTATTTCCTTTTCTTTATTCTCCGGATTATTAGCCAGTTCGTAGTCTATGAATTGCTTTCGGAGGTCAATTAAAGGCAGCTTACTTTTATTCGCAATATCCCGGATAATATTACTGTAGCGGTTCAGATCGCCATCAAGCTGATTACTCATATCGTTCTTCTCTCCCACTACCGCGGGCGTACAAAGGATGGCTTTTATATTTTTCTCTTTCAGCTTTTTTAATATGGCGTAATAAAACTTCTCAAACTTATCCGGATCAGTACCGGTGCCATGAATAATCTTATGCCACACATCATTCACGCCGACATAAATCACCACCACATCCGGATTTTTGGCCAGCACATCCTCTTCCATCCGCAAGTACAGATCATAAACTTTATTGCCGCCTATACCGGCACCGGTAAATGAATACTGCTCTCCTTTCCCCGCCGCCCTGCACATACTGTCCACACGGGTTATATACCCGCCGGGCTTTACACCCAGTTCGGTTATGGAATCACCGAAAAAAATAACTTTTGTCTTTTTCTGCGGAATAAAGGCAAGTGAACTCAGCAGTACGGCCAGTAACAGTATATTCTTTTTCATATCCTGAATTTTATTCTGCAATATAAAACAAAAGCATACGGCTGCAACAGTATGCTTTTATACAGGTTGCCGGTGTGCTTTTATATATTATCCTTTTATGCCACGGGCGCAGCCATAACCAGATTAGTTAATCCAGACAAAAAAGGGGCCTCCTGTTCCGGAATACCCCTCGCATATATATTGTTTTCATTATTCCACATCCAGCTCTTTCCGGATTACAGCCCCGTCGCTGGCTTCAGGCAGGTACCGGCGCTCCCGGATAAGATAGCCATTCCCTTTTTCGCAAAAATGCACTTTCATATTCTCAATACTGATCGGGTTGCCATCGGGAATATCGGCCAGATTACAATGGCCGATTTCATGGCCATCGACAATCACCACTAATCCGCTGCCAATCGCTTCCATTTTATTTCCTTCGGTCACCAGCATCCCGGTATCTTCTCCTAAACCAATTCCAATACAACCCGGATTACCTGCTACAGCCTGTGCAAGGCGGCCGAATCGTCCACGCTTCTCAAAATGTGAATCGATAATAACATTATTCATAAACCCGAGCCCTGTCGTGATTTTCACCTCGCCTTTTAAGTGAGCGCGGGTGGCATTCCCTTCATAGATCATGGTATTACTCATGGCCATGGCACCGGCAGAAGTACCAGCAATCAGAAAACCCGTTTCTTCCTGGTAGCGCTTTTTTAACAGGGCCAGGAATTCTGTACCGCCGTCTGTTACACTCAACCGTAACTGGTTGCCCCCGGAGAACATGACCGCATCACAAACACGAATCCGTTCCAGGTATTCCTCAATCATCGTGTCCGGCCGGTTACGGATATGCAACAAGCCGATATTGGTACAACCGATTTTACCAAAAGCATTCAGGTAGTTCTCCCCTACTTCATAAGGGATCGTAGAGGCTGTAGTAATTACTTCGATCCGGGCATTTACGCCACCGGCTTCCTCCACCACCCGGCGAAGGATGCCCAGTTCAAAGAAATTCAGATTATTCCGCCGTATTTCTCCATTTTCAAGGTCCGTGCCTTTATCTTCCGCACCACCAATTGCTATCAGTTTTCCTTTAGGATGACTCATTCACCGGGATTTGATTCAGACAAAAATAGAAAGAAAATTGTTCAGTGGTCCCGGAAGCTTACCGGGCACCGGCTCTTTTTTTATTTCATTTTACAAAATGCAGTGATGCCTTCCACCAGTACATCCAGCTGTTTCGTTGTTGTATACACGTTGGGAGTTACCCGTACCCCCTTAATATTTTCCCATTCTATGGCCACGGTATGCACTCTGTACTTATCGAGCAGAAAGCTATCGAGCTCACCGGGTTTACGGCCTTCTATACCCACATTACCGATGGCACAGCCCCACTTGGGGTGGAGGGATGTATTCAATTTCACACCCGGCAGATGCTTCACTTTTTCCATCCAGTAATTCTTCAGGTAGTGCAGCCGTTTTTCTTTTCGCTCCGCGCCGATCATTTCATGAAATTCAATCGCTTTCCCGATGGCCTGTTCGATAAAAAAGGGCCGCGTTCCAAGGGCTTCAAATTTTCGTATATCGTCTTTGAGCGGATTGTCCACGGCGAACATCGGGTAAATGTTTTTAATTTTTTCCCTGCGCACATACAACAGCCCGCTGCCGATTGGGGCATATAACCATTTATGCAAACTGCCGGCAAAGTAGTCGGCATCCAGATCGGGCACGTTAAAATCAAAATGGGCAAAACTATGCGCACCATCCACTACTACTTCTATTCCCCTTTTATGCGCCTCACGGGCAATTTTCTTCACTGGCAAAATCTGACCGTTCCAGTTTATTATATGGGTGATATGTACTACCCTTGTCTTCGTCGAAAACGCATTTACATACTGATTGACCAGGTAATCTTCATCTTCGCTGGGTAACTCCAGATTGATCCAGACCATTTTAATTCCGTCCCGGATTTCCCGTTGCTTATAGGCATTTATCATGTTTGGATAATCCTGTTTTGCAGCCACCACTTCATCACCCGCTTTCAGTTGCATACCGAAAATTACGGTCTCCAGACCTTCTGACGAATTACGGTTAATCGCTATTTCCTCCGGTGAACAACCCGCAACTCTGGCCAGGTTCCGGCGCAGCGGCTCTCTGCCCTGATCCAGTACACGCCACATATAATAACTCGGCGCCTCATTACTAAGATCATAATACCGTTTCATCGCATCCTGCACCGTTTTGGGTGCCGGAGAAACCCCTCCATTATTCAGGTTGATCAACGAGGGTGATACCGTAAACGATTGCTGGATATAATACCAGAAGTCTTCATCCGATGCCAGTTTTTCAGGAGAAATGGCGGACGCATTTTGCAGGGTCTGTTGCAGGTTCCTGCTCCAGGCTGGTGCGGTGAGTGTTGCCAGAAAACTGGTAGCGGAAAACATACCGGCCCGCTGAAGGAACCGTCGACGGCTGTTTAGAGACATACAATTGGTTTTAAGTGTTTAAATATACTGAAAAAGCGTTGCCGGCAACCCGGTTGGCGACTCAGTTAAAAACACTTATATTGAAGGTTCAATAAACCTGCTTATGCGCATACTTGAAATCAAAGTGCTGAAAGGCCCTAACTACTGGAGTGTACGAAGAACAAAACTGATCCAGATGAAACTGGACCTGGAAGAAAAAGAAAACATGCCCACCAATAAAATACCGGGGTTCCGGGACCGGCTTGAAAAATTATTACCCAGTCTTTATACACACCGGTGCAGTGTAGGCAGCCCCGGTGGCTTTTTCCAGCGGGTAGACGAGGGCACCTGGATGGGACATGTGGTGGAACATATCGCACTCGAAATCCAGACACTTGCCGGTATGGATACGGGGTTTGGCCGTACCCGCACCCCGGATGGTGAAAAAGAAGGAATCTATTATGTCGTTTTCAGTTATATGGAAGAAGACGCTGGTGTATATGCGGCTAAAGCGGCGGTTCGTATTGCCCAGGCCCTGATTGACGGCACAGATTATGATCTGACGGACGATATTCAGCAGATGCGGGAGATTCGTGAGGACACGCGCCTCGGGCCTTCCACCGGTTGTATTGTGGAAGAAGCCGCAAAAAGAGGAATCCCCTATATCCGGTTGAATAAACAAAGCCTGGTACAACTGGGATACGGCGTAAACCAGAAACGTATCCGTGCCACTATTGCTTCCACTACTTCTAATATCGCCGTGGATATTGCCTGTGATAAGGAAGAAACCAAGATGCTCCTGGAAGCTGCGGAAATTCCGGTACCCCGGGGTACGGTGGTTCGCTCAGAAGAAGGGCTTGATGCAGCCATTGAAAAATTCGGTTACCCATTGGTGATAAAACCGATTGACGGGAATCATGGAAAAGGGAACACTACCAATATTACGAACAGGGAACAGGCACTTAAAGCGTTTGCCGCAGCGAAACAGTACAGCCGCAGTGTGATTGTGGAACGGTTTATCACCGGATACGACTTCCGCTGCCTGGTCATCAACTACAAGTTCATTTGCGCGGCCCTCCGGACTCCCGCTTCCGTAATCGGAGACGGCATCCACGATCTGCAATGGCTGATTGATGAAGTGAATAAAGATCCCCGTCGTGGCTATGGACATGAAAAAGTGCTCACCCAGATAACCATTGATCAGTTTACCCAGAAAATGCTGGACGATGCAGGCGTTACACTTCAGCATATACCGGCCAAAGGCGAACTTTTTTTACTGAAACCTACGGCTAACCTTTCTACAGGTGGCACATCCACTGATGTAACCGATGAAGTACATCCGGCAAATGTTTTCATGTTTGAACGGATTGCAAAAATCATCGGACTGGATATCTGCGGAATTGATGTAATGGCAACAGACCTGCGCACACCTGTTGCTGAAAACGGAGGTGCCATTCTTGAAGTAAATGCCGCACCAGGCTTCAGGATGCATATTGAACCGGCCGAAGGATTGCCCAGAAATGTGGCAGAACCGGTTGTGGATATGTTATTCCCGAAAGGAAGTGCCGGCCGGATTCCCATTATTGCCGTTACCGGTACCAACGGAAAAACAACCACCACCCGGCTGATTGCCCATATAGCTAAAACAGCCGGTAAAAAAACAGGGTATACCACCAGTGACGGTGTGTATATTCAGAACCAGCTGATGATGAAAGGTGATTGCACCGGACCGATCTCTTCGCAGTTTGTTTTAAAAGACCCAACCGTTGATTTTGCCGTATTGGAATGTGCCAGGGGAGGTATTCTGAAAGCCGGACTTGCTTTCCAAAACTGTGAAGTAGCAGTAGTAACCAATGTGGCAGCGGATCATATAGGGCTGGGAGGAATTAATTCAGTTGAACAAATGGCGAAAGTAAAAGCCGTGGTTCCTGAAACTGTCTTCCCGCACGGGTATGCCGTGTTAAATGCCGATGACGACCTGGTATATAAAATGAAGGCGGACCTGAAATGCAATATTGCACTATTCAGTATGGATGAACACAATCCCAGGATAAAGCAACATTGTGCCAATCATGGACTGGCTTGTGTGTTTGAAAACGGGTATGTTACCATTATGAAAGGTACCTGGAAAATCCGTGTGTTGCCGGCCCGGGATATTCCCCTGACATTTGAGGGCAAAGCCGTTCATAATATTAATAATTGCCTGCCTGCTGTACTCGCCGCCTATCTGTACCGGGATATTAATATTGATGATATCCGTACGGGGCTGCAGACATTTGTACCCAGCGAAAGCCTTACTCCGGGGCGGCTCAACTTTTTCCATTTTAAACATTTCACAATACTGGCCGACTTTGCCCATAATCCGCATGGATTGCGGCTGCTATGTGACTTTGTAAGCAAACTGGATTACCCGGTAAAAGTAGGAGTGATCAGCGGCACCGGCGACAGAAGAGATGAAGATATCCGTGAACTAGGGGAAATTTCAGCCGCTTATTTTGACGAAATCATCATCCGCTGCGATAAGAATCTGCGGGGACGGTCCGCTGAGGAAATAATTGAGTTGTTAAAAGAAGGTATTTATAAAGTAAATCCGCAAATACCGGTGCTTACGATTCCCAACGAAGATCAGGCCCTGGATCATATTTATGAGCAGGCAAAACCCGGGGCACTATATACCATTATGTGCGATGTGGTGGCCAGGGCCCTGGATAAGATTAAAGAGTTGAAAGTGAGGGAAGAGCAGGAATTGGCAAAAGCCTGATTTTTTCAATAAAATCTAAAAAACCATTTGGGAGAAACGCCATATAGCCTTATTTTTGCACTCCCAAAAGCAATTTTGGTTCCTTCGGAAACGCGGGAGATTGACCCATGGTGTAATGGTAACACTACTGATTTTGGTTCAGTCATTTAAGGTTCGAATCCTTATGGGTCAACAAAAAAGCTCCGGGTAACCGGAGCTTTTTTAATTATTATTCTTTCACAGCTCAGCGGATCAGCATAATATTCCCTTTTTTAAACACTACTTTCCCGGTATAATCGGTTCCCTGCACTATATACACAAAGTTATTCGTATCCTGAATCTGCCCCCGGATGCGGCCGTCCCATCCCTCTCCTATTCTGCTGGTTTGAAATACCAGCTGCCCCCACCGGTTAAATACCCTGAAATAATCCAGTTGCTTAATTCCCACACAAATTGGAAATATCTTATCGTTTAACCCATCATTATTCGGTGTAAAAGCCGTGGGTACAAATATATCCGGACCGGTTTTGAAAATAGTGACTCTGATATCATCTTCTCCGTAACAACCTTCAGCATTGGTGGCTCTGACAAGGTAAGTGATTGAATTTCCCAGATCCGCCCCTAATGTTGCCACCGGGTTATAAACTGAGGTAGAATTCAGTCCGGTTGAAGGGGTCCAGTTGAAACTGCCTGCATCCGGATCACTGACAGTTGCCTGCAATTGCAAGGGTTGATTGGCCACAATAGCCGTATCATTACCGGCAAATACAATAATCCTGGGCCGCACCCGTACTTCAAACGTGTCACGGTATACGTTCGGACATCCGGCATTGGTTATTGTGAAAATATAATTTGTGTTGTTCCGTGGAGTTGCAGTGGCATTTATCACCTGGGGCAGACTGGTCACTACACCCGATCCAATATTAGTAAGCGTACTGCTGTTGCTCCAGGTATAAGCTGTACCCACGGTTACAGTAGCTGTTAGTGAAGCAGAACGGCCGTAACAAATGATTACGGAATCTGGCACAGTAAATCCGGCCGGATAAGGAACATTAATAAAATTTATGGAGGCTGTTGCACTGGTATCTGCGGGACAAACCCCGCTTTTGAGTATTGAACGGTAATACTGAGTGGTATTTACGCCATTTACCTGATATGTGGTAGCGGTATATGCCGGAGTCAACCCTGTCCAGTTTACATTATCAAAAGAACGCTGCCAGTTTAATACGCTACCCGTATGCCCGGACAAAGTGAGCAGGTTGTCGGCGTTTTGTCCAAGACAAATATTGGTAGCAGATGGACTCAGTACCCCTCCGGCTGTTTTCGGGTCTACGGTTATTATGGCTGCGCCGCTGCTGTCTGCTTTGCAAGCAGTTCCGTTTTGAACAATTGCCTTATAGTGTGTTGTCGCGGTAAGTTGCTGAGCCGTATACGAACCGCTTGTATTAGCGAATGGAGTCCAGTTTATTCCATCCGGGGAAGACAACCAATGCAGCACCGAGCCGGTCTGCCCGGTAAGATTCAGTGTCGTACTGTTAATACCGGCACAAACCGTATTATTGCTGCTGACTTGTCCCGGAACAGTGGGCGTCGTCGCTGTTACTACGATTGTATCCCGCAGATCCGCACAACCATTTATTTCATGGGCAATAATAAGTCCGCCTGTAATGCCCGCTGTTACATTAATCATATTGGTATTGGCACCGGAATTAATGGTCCACCCGGCCGGAACGGTCCAGTTGTAAATAGCACTGGCTAATGCGGGAATTGAATAGGTCATATCCGAATTAGCACAAACTACAGGACTGCCGCTGATCTCAAGACCTGCACAGGTATTGCGTACGGCCACATAGGCATAGGCAAAATGTCCTCCGGGAGCACAGTTATCGGCTTCAAATGTGAGTGTAACCTGTTGTCCCCGGTAAGCGGATAAATCAAAAGTGACTTCAGTCCAGCCTTTGGTCCAGACATCATAGAGTAATGTGCCAACGTTATTGTTTTGCCCTGTATGACTCAGGAATGGAGTCGGACTCAACGAAAACCCGTTGGCAAGTGCAGTAGCGGTATCCAAAGTGGCACCGGTGGAACCGGAACCGCTTCCTCCGCCCGCGTTATTAAAAGTAGGGAGATAATATTGTGGTGAAGCACAGGTAACCACACTGTCCGCCGTATTCAATATTGCTTTAAACAGCGGTTGCTGATTTGAATTATGCGTTCCATTTTCCAGTACCATTGCATACGCATACGTCATGGTATAGGGTACAGATGCGGGCCCTGCCGGCACATTGATCGTATAGGTAATAGCACGTGAAAATCCACCTGGATTATTGCTTGCTCCGGAAGAACCCTGCCGGTAATCCCAGGAAGTGGCTGTTGACCCCATTTTAACCGAATACCCGTAGGAGTATCCATTGATCGTCGGAATAAGCTGAAACCCACCGAAAGCGTCGGTACCTTGAGATGTGATTACCTGAATACCCGTACTTGAAATAGTATATTCCGGAATTACGGCCACCCCGTTATTAGGTGCCGGATAGTTGGTGATGCCCCCGTTGATCAGACCTGTGCGGGCCGCCCAGGAACTTATATCGCCATGGGAAAAATTAATATTAGCCGGACAGTCCTGTACTTGTGCATCTGCAGTAATCTGAAACTGCAGCAAGAGCAGCAGCACAGTCATCAGCTTCACAAATAAATACAGTATACGGAGTTTACATCTCATTGTTCAATCTTTCTGACCCGGATAACCGTTAGTAATATACAAACGTCCGGTTACTTCACAAAAGTATCCCTTAAGCGGGGCATGACATATGACTACCGTTAGTCACTTCATTTGAATCGGTGAACCGGGCCATGGGGTTTGCTCATTCCTGAAATTCAGGTTGCTAAGTAGTTAAAAAAAGGAAAAGACGGTTAAACAACACCGCCTTCGGGCAGTTACTGTCAGACAGAAAATTAAACCAGGCGTTTAAAAATGCAGGAAAATTAATTGTGTAGCCTGGCCATGCAGACTTTCAGACTCTCTTTCCAGGGTTTTGGAGCCAATGACCATGTATGTAAAAGGCTTGTGGTATCCATCACTGAATAAGAAGGCCGCTTTGCAGGTGTGGGATACTGTGAAGACGGAATGGGATGTACCCGGCAGCCGCTTTGGCTGATCTCTTTTATGGCCAGTGCAAATTCATACCAATTAATAACGCCTTCGTTACTATAGTGATAAAGACCCGGCACCCATTTACCTGAATCAATAATTTGCATAATCACCGCAGCCAGATCCGCCGCATAGGTAGGTGACCCGACCTGGTCATTAACCACATTAAGATCTTCCCGCTCGGCCATCAGCTTCATCATCGTTTTAACAAAGTTCTTCCCAAACTCCGAATAGACCCAGGAGGTACGGATAATAATGCTTTCAGGGTTAAACTGAACGGCCTGCTGCTCTCCCATGAGTTTGGAAGCGCCATACACACTTTGCGGATTGGTTGGCGAGTCCGGCTGGTACGGTGCTGTTCCGTTTCCGTCAAACACATAATCCGTTGAAATATGCAAGAACCGGGTTCTGTATTCTTTACATACCGCAGCCAGTACACCTACGGCTTCCCCATTCACCTGGAAAGCCAGGTCTTGTTCCGTTTCCGCTTTATCCACAGCTGTATAAGCCGCACAATTGATCAGGTATTGCGGGTGGTATCCTTTGAAAAAATTGCGAACCAGTTCAAAATGATGTATGGGCAGGTCTTCCCTGGAAAGGAAAATAAATGTATAGCCTGAAAAAGCCTGTTCGAGCTGTTTAAGTTCTTTTCCAAGCTGGCCGTTGGCTCCGGTAACCAGTATGACAGGTTTTGCTCCCATTATCGGATAAATTCAAATGTATTATTGCAGGATGACAGCACCGGAAGTATCAGATCTTTGTCAGATACGATGGCACTGTCTGCCGGTATACGCCAGTCGATAGCTAAAGCCGGATCATTATAAATAATGCCGCCTTCACTTTCTTTGCTGTAAAACCCATCACATTTATATAATACTTCTGCCTGTTCACTGAGCACTGAAAAACCATGGGCAAATCCCCTGGGCACCAGCAATTGCTTTTTATTCTCTCCGGACAATACGATACTGAACACTTTCCCATACGTAGGTGATCCTTTCCGTATATCCACCACCACATCCAGTATTTCACCACGTAATACTCGTACCAGTTTAGTTTGTGCATTGGGAGGCAACTGATAATGCAGTCCCCGTATCACTCCGTATGAGGAACTGGATTGATTATCCTGTACCCATTGGGATGTCACACCCGCTTCACGGAATACACGGTCATTAAATGATTCAAAGAAGTAGCCGCGGCTGTCTTCAAATACACGTGGCTCATACACCATGAGCCCGGGAAATTCGTTGGTTATAAATGGCATACTATAGACTCCAGTAGGTTCGGTTAGATATTTTGTTTCTGTATATTCCTTTCAGATCGGCTACCATGGCATGCGGCTTTGTTATGCCGGCATAGTAATGCTCATCCAGTGCCTTATATTGCTGGTGCGGTACCGGTATAATCACCGCATCATAATCTGTAGCCACTTTATCCACCAGACCAAAACCGTATTCGTGTTCCAGTTCCGCCGAATCCGCATGCGGGTCCTCCACATCCACATTCACATAATATTCTTTCAACGCATTTACCACATCGGCGACTTTTGAATTCCGGATATCGCTCACGTCTTCTTTGAAAGTAGCTCCCTTAATCAGCACTTTTGAGGATTTCACATCCCCACTGTTCTTGATGATATGCTGAATCACTTTCTTGGCCACATATTTTCCCATATTGTCATTGATACTCCGTCCGGCCAGAATAACTTCTGAATGGTATCCCAGTTCCTTGGCTTTATACGTCAGGTAATACGGGTCCACCCCTATACAATGTCCGCCCACCAGCCCAGGCTGAAATTTCAGAAAATTCCATTTGGTCCCCGCGGCTTCCAGTACTTCATACGTATTAATATTCATTTTATCGAATATCAGCGACAATTCATTCATCAATGCGATATTCAGGTCCCGCTGTGTATTCTCAATGATTTTGGCCGCTTCTGCCACTTTAATGGAGGATGCCCGGTGTACACCAGCCTTAACAACCAGTTCATATGTTTTGGCAATCTGCTCAAGAGAGGCGGCATCGCAACCGGATACGACCTTAACGATCGTAGCGAGTGTATGCTGCTTATCGCCTGGATTAATACGTTCAGGTGAATATCCAAGTTTGAAATCAGTTACATTTTTCAACCCCGACAATTTTTCAATAACGGGCAGGCAATCTTCCTCGGTACAGCCCGGAAAAACAGTCGATTCAAACACCACATAGTCGCCCTGCTTAATCACTTTCCCAACCGTTTCAGAGGCTTTTAATACAGGTAACAGGTCTGGCACATTGTGCTCATCCACTGGCGTGGGTACAGCCACAATAAAAAATTTCGCCTCCCGCAATACATCGAGCGAATCGGTAAATGTAATATCACAACCCTCAAATGCGGCTTTGTCCAGTTCATTGCTGGGATCAATCCCTTGTTTCATCATGTCTATACGACGCGCACTGATATCGAATCCGATTACAGAAATCTTCCGGGCAAATTCCAGCGCTATCGGCAGGCCTACATAACCCAGGCCGATTACTGCCAGCTTACACTTTTTATCAACTAAATTCTGGTACATTAGATAAGGGTTTTGATTTTTGCAGGTTAACGGTTTAAAAAATTCAGCACATGATCGCAGATATATTGCAATTGTTCTTCATCCAGTTCTGTATGCATGGGTAAGGAAATCACCCGATGAGTCAGCCAGTCAGTAACAGGCATATCCTGAGCCGCGGAACCGAACTGGTCAAACATTTTTTGTTTATGCCCCGGTACAGGATAATAAATCATAGAAGGGATCTGCTGATCTGCCAGATATTGTGAAAGGGCATCCCTGTCCACCCCTTCAAGGAGTAAGGTATACTGATGATAAACATGCTTTGAATAGGCAGCCCTGAAAGGTACCGTTAGCTGGGCCTGCCTGGCAAATGCCTGGTCATAAAAATCAGCGGCCTTTCTGCGGGCATCCGCATATTCATCCAGGTACCTGAGTTTGATATCCAGAATAGCCGCCTGGATGGAATCCAACCGGCTGTTACAACCGACCACATCATGATAATACCGGCGGCTCTGGCCATGGTTGGCAATCATTTTCAGTTTATCCGCTAGCGCGTCGTCATTGGTAAAAATAGCACCGCCATCCCCGAACGCACCAAGATTTTTTGACGGATAAAATGATGTACAACCAATATGACCGATAGTACCGGTTTTCTTCCTGCTGCCATCAGAATAAATATATTCAGCCCCCAGCGCCTGGGCATTATCTTCAATTACAAAGAGCTTATGTTTTTCCGCAATGGCCATTATTTCCTCCATAGGCGCAGCCTGCCCATACAAATGAACCGGCACAATCGCTTTTGTACGAGGCGTTATCGCTTTTTCCAGGTCAGCCGGATCCATACAAAAGGTCCTTGCATCCACTTCCACAAATACCGGTTTCAGGCGTAATAAGGCTATTACTTCCGTTGTGGCTATATAAGTGAAAGAAGGTGTAATAACCTCATCGCCCGGCTGCAGCCCCAGGGCCATCATGGCAATTTGCAAGGCATCCGTTCCGTTTGCGCAGGGTATGGTATGCCTGACGTTCAGATAGGCAGATAAATTAGCGGCAAAGGATTGAACCGGTTTGCCATTGATAAAAGCCGAACTCTCCAGCACATTGGCGACAGCCTGATCAATATCCTGCTTTATCTTTTGGTACTGCGTTTTTGTATCAACCATTTGTATTTGCCGCATAGAAAGGAATTGTTCGTTCTTAAGTGTCGCAAAAATAGTAAAATAAGGGTAGTTTGCACGATTGGTGCTACTTTTGTTACCTGTTCAAACCCAATCACCTGGCAGTTTTCTTCTACAATATTTTTTTACTCCTGTTTAAAGCAGGTATCCACGCTGCGGCACCCTTTAGTTCAAAAGCGGCCCAATGGATCCGTGGCCGCAAGCAAGTCTTTGAAAAACTGGCAGCGGCTATCCCTCCTGGTGAGAAAATTATCTGGATGCATTGCGCCTCCCTGGGAGAATTTGAACAAGGACGTCCCTTACTTGAAAAAATGCGCGAAATTTACCCGGACCATCGCTTCTTACTGACTTTTTTCTCTCCTTCTGGATTTGAAGTGCAAAAAAATTATAAAGGGGCCGATTGGGTCTTTTATCTCCCGGCAGACAGTGCAGCAAACGCACGCCGCTTCCTGGAAATTGTGCATCCTTCCCTCGTTATTTTTGTGAAATATGAATTCTGGTATTACTATCTGAAAAAAATTAAATACCGGAAAATACCCCTGATCCTGGTTTCCGCACTTTTCAGAAGGGATATGAGTTTCTTTAAATGGTATGGCGGACTGCAGCGAAAAATGCTCTCCCGGTTCGACCACCTTTTTGTACAAAACCGGGGGTCGGCTGATTTAATGGCGGAAATCGGCCTGTCCGGCATCACTTCAGAATCGGGGGATACCCGGTTTGACCGGGTGATAGAAATAGCCAGCCGCTTTGAACCTCTGCCGGAGATTGAACGATTCACAAAAAATAACCGATGCCTCATTGCAGGCAGTACATGGCCCGCCGATGAAACAGTATTGGCAATAGCGCTGCAGAACCCCACATTGCCAGACCTGAAACTGATTCTTGCACCGCATGAAATTGGCGAAAAACATCTGGAAGAAATTGAACAGCTTTTCCCGGATTCAATCCGGTATTCCAGGCTTGCAGAGCAGGAGGTTGTAGCGCAAAAGACCTTGATAATAGACAATATCGGCATGCTGTCCAGATTATACCGGTATGGCTGGCTCACGTATATCGGAGGGGGTATGGAAAAAAACGGGGTTCACAATGTGCTTGAAGCTGCAGTCTATGACAAAGCGGTCATATTCGGGCCATTTTATCATAAATACACGGAAGCAACAGGATTGGTAAATGCCGGGGGAGGAATCTCCTTTTCTGATCCGGAAAAAGACGGAAGAAGGCTCAGTGAACTGATATGCAGACTGGCTGAAGACCACCAGGAGTACACACAACGGAGCAAAGCCGCAGGTGAATTTGTCAGGTCAAATCGGGGAGCCACCGGGAAAATACTCGGATATATTCAGGAAAAACGTCTCCTGACCAGCTGATCAAAATGCGCCACCGTTTCACTGCTGTTATCCCAACCCAGTTTCAGTTTCAGTTCCCGGCTGATCCAGTACTCCGCCTCCGCGAGAATATTAAAATTATTGATAGTGCGGATACTTCTTTCGTACATTGTTTCATCTCCCCTGAAAAGTTCATTCATAAAAACAAAGCGGTCATTGATTCCAATGGCTTTGCGGAGATCTTTTACAGGACTTTCTTTCAGAACCTCCATAAGTTCTGTCTTTTCCTGTTTCAACCGGTCATTCAGGGATTCTGCCAGCACCGGGTTGTCATTTACTTCTGTCCCTTTCGACTGATGTGAAAGCGTCGGGATATCATTCAAAGGATCGAAACCAAGATCTGCCTGCTTACTCATCGAAATGCCAGGCTTCTGAACAGGAATTTCCTGCATCACCGGAGCCGGGTCTGTAATAACAAGTGCTTTCGTCGCTGCCGTCGGGGGCATATATTTTTCCATTGCCGGAGTTATATCAGTTGTCTCCGCAACCGTACGTGCTGCCGGCGTGGCTGGTAAGACAACCGCCACTTTGGCGGTACCCAATCCTGCAGCAGGCTTCCCCGTCAGCCGGGTCAGTTCAAACTGAATCAATTGAACCGTTCCAAGCAGTAAGGCCGGATCGGCCTGTTGCTCATATTGTTCTTTTAATTTACTGATCAGTGATTCGATTCGTTCCATTCAATTATATTTGGCGCCGGCAAAACCAGACCCAATAAAGTTACAAACTGTTTGCCAATTAAACCCGTTACAAATAACGCCTGACAAATCTTAACAATGTTTATTGAACCCAACACAAGCGGTGAACGAAGAGGGAGTATTGAAGTAATCTGCGGATCCATGTTCAGCGGAAAAACAGAAGAACTGATCCGCCGGTTGAAACGAGTTAAAATCGCCAACCAGAAAGCAGAGATCTTTAAGCCGGCGATTGATATACGGTACGATGAAGTAAAAATTGTTTCACATGACGCTACAGCGATTCATTCCACCCCTATCGATAATTCACAGAAAATCCTGCTGATGGCCGGTGATGCCGATGTAATAGGCATTGACGAAGCCCAGTTTTTTGATGCGGAAATTGCGAATGTATGTGACGAACTTGCTTTCCGGGGTATCCGTGTTATTGTGGCAGGCCTCGATATGGATTACCTGGGTAAGCCATTCGGACAAATGCCCTTCATTATGGCGAAAGCTGATTATGTTACCAAACTGCACGCCATCTGTATGAAGTGCGGCAGTATTGCCAATTATTCATATCGCAAAATCCCTAATGAAGACCAGGTTATGCTGGGTGCCACTGACGCCTATGAACCCCGTTGCCGGAAATGTTATCATGAACATAAAGACTGAAAGGGCCGCTTATCGCGCCACCCCTTTGATCTTTGTACTTCCTGTTATCGGTATTTCAACACCCCCGATGCTCGCTTTCATTTTTAATTGCAGGTCGGCCGTTACTACCAGCCCGCTCCGGCTGTCCACCACCAGGGTCCCTTTCTGACTGCCGGTCACTTTCTCCTCGCTACCTGTACTGGTAATCACCGTATTCTCTTCAAGGGTCACCATATCACCTTCTATTTCTATTACTTTGTACGTAGCGTTCATCTGGCCTGCCGCCATGCCGGACATGCTGCCTTTACGGTTCCATTTATCACCAACCTTCACTTCTTTATTGGGGAATATATAAAGGATACTGGCAAACTGCTCCCTGATTTTTTCATCATTAAACTGCTGCCCGAATGCTTTTCGCATTTCATCCCGTACTTCTTTTTCTTTTGAAGGATCGAGTTCCATTGATGACACTACGGACTCGGCCATTTCTTTAAAGCCTGTCACTTCTTTAATATGGCCTTCCTGATCCACTTTCATCTCAAATTCCTTCCCTTTAATTGCGCCAAAAACCCGGCTCAACATGGCCATCTGGCCGCCGCCCAATGCTGAAGTGTCCACCGGAGTTTCCGTGTCAACTTTCATTTTCATGGCGGCCATATCCAGCGACATTTTAAAACGCTCATAGCGGGTCTGCAATGTTTTTAACTGCCCATCATCTTCTTTTACTACAATGGAATAATAAGTAGCCATCCGGATACCAGTGGCCATACCCAGTATTTCCTGTTCCAGGTTCATGTCCATTTCATAATCATAGCCCTTCCCTTTTTCAAAATTAAATTTCAGCAGTTTGGTGGTGGTGGCGGTACGGGTAGACTGACAGGCTGAAAAACCCAGGATAAATACAACAGGAATTATCAGTATCCGTATGTATGAAAAAGATATTGTCGGCATGGCTTTTTTTGGAAAATTAGCCTATTTCCGCAGTACAGAAGTCCTATTTTTGCGCAAATATTTTTTATCAGCACTTTCCGCCATATACTGACCCTTTTCAAAAAAGACCTGTTACTGGAAGTCCGCCAGCAATACAGCTTTTATGGCATCCTGCTTTATATAGGAGCAACCATTTTTGTTTTATTTATGGCTTTGGAAGAACCGGAAAGCAGGGTGTGGAATGGCCTCTTCTGGGTAATTCAGTTGTTTATCTGTATTAACGCGGTAGCCAAAAGTTTTCTCCAGGAAAGCAGGGGTCGAATGTTGTATTTCTATTCTATCGCCAGCCCGACTGCATTTGTATTGGCAAAATTACTGTTCAACTCCCTGTTGATGTTGCTGATGAGCCTGCTGAGTTTATTGCTCTTCACGATGTTTCTCGGCAACCCGCTCGAAAAAGCGGGCGCATTTATCGGCCTCGTTCTGCTGGGGGGATGGAGCCTGAGCCTCGTCTTTAGTTTCCTGGCTGCCATTGCTGCCAAAGCACAGCAGAATGCCGCAATCATGGCCGTACTCGGGTTCCCGATCATCATCCCGCAACTGATCCTGCTGATGCGCTTATCCAGTGCCGCTTTCTCCCCGTTACTGACTATACCTGCCGGTACGGTACTGATGCTGGTGGCCCTTGACGCGCTCATCATTATATTATCCGTAATCCTGTTTCCGTTTCTTTGGAGAGATTGACTTCCAACGGGTTTTGCCCTGATTTTAATCAAAAGAAAATTTAGCTTCGTTTAGCGGCATCACCTTAATTTTGCCTCCTAAGCAGGCCATTGACCAGTATGGCACAGACGATGACCAACGTAAATAACTATATGCATAAGTCCTGGTGGAAAATCGCAAGTATTGTTTTGCTTGTGTACACATTTGTTGCCGGCTTTTTGGGCCCCGTACCTCATCTTCCTCTTTTACAGGAAACCATCCGCAATCTTTATTTCCACGTATGTATGTGGTTCGCTATGATGATCCTGTTTACCGTTTCTGTGGTTAACTCCATCCGGTACCTGCGGACCTTTAATCTGAAGTATGATATTTATGCCCGCCATTTCGCAGTAATCGCCATTGTATTTGGCTTGCTGGGATATATAACCGGTGCCATCTGGGCTTCCTATACCTGGGCCGACCCCAATAAACCGGCCACCAACTCCTTCAGCACTATTGCCCGGGATCCGAAACTGATTGGCGCCGCCATAGCGCTGCTTGTATATTTTGCGTACCTGATCCTTCGGGATTCTATCCAGGATATGGACAAAAAAGCACGTATTGGTGCCGTTTACAATATTTTCGCCTATGCAATTTTATTCCCCTCCATCTGGATTCTGCCCCGTATTCTACCCAGCCTGCACCCGGGAAATGACGGAGAAAATCCGGCACTGGATGTGAAAAATGATATTGACGGAAGTATGCGGACCGTATTTTACCCGGCCGTTATCGGCTGGACATTGCTTGGCGTCTGGATTGCCACACTTAAAATACGCCTCAGTCTCTTGAAAGAAAAAAAGATGTCAGCATGAAACATTTAAGAAAAATCAGCCTGTTATTTTCCTGCGTTATCCTGTCATTACTCGCCACGGCACAAGATAAACCCGTTGAAATGGCCGACAGCATGCGCAGCAACGGCCGGATATATGTTGTGGTGGCAGTGGTACTGACAATTCTCAGTGGATTAATTCTATATGTGGCCCGGCTGGACAAAAAAATTTCCCGGCTGGAAAAAGACACGAACTGATTCCGGACACAAAAAAGCCTGTAATTACAATTACCGGCTTTTTTAAGAACTTTCATAATAACGAACGATTGCTATAACCTAAAAAAGAAATCATGTCACACAAGTACAGCTTTTTTGGCGCAGTGGAAAAAAGTTTCGACAAAGCGGCCAAGTTTACGAAATGGGATAAAGGACTATTAGAACAGATCCGGCAATGTAATGCCGTATACCAGATCCGCTTCCCTATCAAAAGGGATGACGGCTCTATTGAAGTAATTGAAGCATACCGCGTGCAGCACTCGCATCATAAAACACCCTGTAAAGGAGGTATTCGATTTGCCGCGGAAGTAAACCAGGATGAAGTAATGGCGCTGGCCGCCCTGATGACGTACAAATGTACCATCGTGGATGTTCCCTTCGGCGGCGCTAAAGGAGGTATCAAAATTGATCCCAAAAAATACTCCCCCATTGAACTGGAAAAAATCACCCGTCGTTACACATCTGAACTGATCCGGAAAAAATTTATCGGACCGGGCACGGACGTTCCTGCCCCCGACTACGGAACGGGAGAAAGAGAAATGTCATGGATCCTTGATACCTATACAGCGATGCACCCGGGTGAAATTGATGCAGCCGGTTGTGTTACCGGTAAACCTATATCACAGGGAGGTGTGCGTGGCCGCCGTGAAGCCACCGGACTTGGTGTATTCTTCGGCATCCGTGAAGTTTGCAATATGGCCGATATCATGGCCAAACTGAATCTGACTACCGGTGTGGAAGGTAAAAAAGTTATTGTACAGGGTCTCGGAAATGTGGGTTACCACTCCGCCAAGTTCTTCCAGGATGCAGGTGCAAAAATTATTGCACTGGCCGAATATGAAGGTTCCATCTGGAGTAATGAAGGGCTGGATGTGGACAGTGTATTTCAACATCGTAAGAAAACCGGTTCGATCCTGAACTATCCGGGCGCTGAAAATTTTGCAAAATCCGGTGACGCGTTAGAGATGGAATGCGATATCCTGATTCCTGCCGCCCTGGAAAATGTAATCGATGGCAAGAATGCACCTAATGTAAAAGCTAAACTGATTGGTGAAGCCGCGAATGGCCCATTGACACCGGAGGCTGACGAAGTTTTTGCAAAAAAAGGAATCATCGTTGTACCGGACATGTATCTCAATGCGGGAGGTGTTACTGTTTCCTATTTCGAATGGCTGAAAAACCTGAGCCATGTCCGCTATGGCCGTCTGGAGAAAAGGTTCACGGAGAATATGAACACTCATATCCTCGGACAAATCGAGGAAGTAAGTGGGAAAAAAGTAAAACCCGCCGCCCGCGAAATGATTATGCATGGACCGGACGAAGTAGACCTGGTTTACAGCGGACTGGAAGAAACCATGATCAACGCCACCCGCGAAATCATGGAAACATGGAAGGAAAACCCGGACATACCGGATATGCGTACGGCAGCATATGTAGTAGCTATCAACAAAGTGGCTACCGCCTACGCAGAACTGGGTATCTTCCCATAGTATCCAACACGCCATACAAATTGCTTATTCTTGTCCCGTTTGCCTGCCAGACGGGACTTTTTTTTACAAGCCGGCAGCCTTTCACGTCCTTTTTTCTGCCATTCAGCGGAATCTTGAAAATTCCGGATTAGAAAAAACTAACTTCAGCCTGTAAAACACTTAACCATGAAACAAGTCCTGACCGCATTATTCAGTATACTTCTTTTTACAGCTAATGCTCAAACGGCTGATGAGATTGTACAGAAAAATATCCAGTCGATGGGAGGACTGGAATTACTCAGCAATATCACCACCTATAAAATCACGGGCAACGTTACCGGTAATGGCGTGGATATGCCCCTCACCACGCAGGTGATTAATGGAAAATCCTTTCGTACGGATATTGATGTAATGGGACAGTCCATTGTAATGGTCTATCATAACGGTGCAGGCTGGACGATAAATCCTTTTACAGGCGCCACGGAAGCTACGGATATCACCGGCGCCCAGTTGTATGACCTGAAATCACAAGCCGGCCTTGTTTCCAACCTGATGGACTATAAAAACCGGGGGCACCAGCTGGAATTGCAGGGAACGGAAGAGGTGGAAGGCGTGAAAACATATAAACTCCGGCTCACCGCAAAAGAGGACGGCAGAGTCTTTACCTATTTTATCAGCCAGACTGATTTTACGGTTGTTAAATCTGTAACCAAACGGGAAATACAGGGACAGGAAATAGACGTAGAAAACTACTTTTCCAACTATAAAGTAACAGACGGTGTGAAGTTCGCCTTCTCCCGGTCGCAGAAAGTGGAAGGACAGGTTCTTCAGGAAATGCACATTGAGAAAGTGGAGCTGAATATACCCCTGGACGAAGCCATTTTTAAAAAATAAACCCGGACGGCTGCTATTATTTACCCGCCATGTACGGGCAAGCTGTTTATGGCCAGGAATCCTTCCGGGCTGCGTTTCCAGCCAAAACAGGAATCCCCGTTGGTAATAACCACGTAAGGCACCGGTATACTGATTGTATAACGCATAATCTGCCGCAACGTACTTTCTGACAAGGTGATTTCCGGAGCCTTGCATTCCACCATCAGCCAGGGCTGATGACTGTGGTCATATACCAGTATATCAAACCGCTTATTCATCTCCCCCAGCCGTATCATCTTCTCCTGAGCAATAAGGCCGACCGGATATTTCATTACCTGAACAAGGTAGTTGATAAAATTCTGCCTGACCCATTCTTCCGGTGTTAGCAACAGCCATTTCTTCCGCAAAGCGTCAAATATGTACTCCTTACCTGCTTCCTCCTTTCTGCGGAATACAGGTTCCGGATAGCCAATACTGATCATTTTTCAAAAATACAACTGTGGCAGAATACTTTACAAAAAAGCAAGGCACCTGATTTAAATACAACAGGTCAGCGTATTTTATTAAATTCGTAGCATGAAGACAAAAGAAGAAATTGTACACAACTGGCTGCCCCGCTATACCGGGGAGCAACTGGAAAACTTTGGAGAGTATGTGTTGCTGACCAATTTCAGTAATTATGTAAGCATGTTTGCAGAGTGGAACAATGTAAACGTGATCGGAGAAGGCAAACCGATGCAATGTGCTACCGCCAATAATATTACCATTATCAATTTCGGTATGGGGAGCCCTACGGCGGCTACGATAATGGATCTCCTGACAGCAATTGACCCCAAGGCCGTATTATTCCTGGGAAAATGCGGAGGTCTGAAAAAAAGAAATAAACTGGGCGACCTGATTCTGCCTATTGCCGCTATCCGGGGAGAAGGTACGTCCAACGATTATTTCCCCCCCGAAGTCCCGGCTTTACCCGCCTTCGCCTTGCAGAAAGCCGTTTCTACCACCATCCGTGATTATGAAGTAGACTACTGGACCGGCACCGTTTACACCACCAACCGCCGGGTATGGGAACATGATGAACCCTTCAAGGAATATCTTCAGAAAGTACGCGCTTATGCGATAGATATGGAAACAGCCACCATCTTTACTGTTGGATTCTATAACAAGATTCCTACAGGGGCTTTACTACTGGTAAGTGATCAGCCTATGATTCCGGAAGGTGTTAAAACGGAAGAAAGCGATAAAGCCGTTACCGCCCATTTCGTGGAAAATCACCTGAAGATCGGCATTGACTCCCTGAAACAATTAATGAATGACGGCCTCACTGTACGCCACCTGAAATTCTGATATTAACTACTGATGCATCCGTTGCTTCGTATACAGAATCTGCACGTTGATTTCACAACCGGATCAGGAGTTACGCCTGCCTTAAAAAATATAAATCTGACGGTAGCCCGTGGTGAGATTCTGGCTTTGGTCGGCGAATCCGGCTCCGGCAAATCAGTTACGTCGCTTTCCGTTTTACAACTACTTCCTGCCCCGCCCGCCCGTTACAGCAAAGGAGAAATATTGTTCAGCCCCGACGGGAAAGAGCCGGTAAGTCTGCTCCGGCGCGATCGCTATGAAATGCAGGATATCCGGGGAAATAAGATTGCCATGATTTTTCAGGAACCCATGACATCTTTGAACCCCGTACTTACCTGCGGCAAGCAGGTAATGGAAGCGATACTGTTACATAAAAAAATTAATAAACACACGGCCCGGGAACAAGTCATCCGCTGGTTTGAAAAAGTGAAACTCCCGGATCCTGAAAATATATTTGACCGTTATCCACATCAGCTCAGCGGTGGTCAGAAACAACGCGTCATGATTGCCCTGGCCATGTGCTGTGAACCGGCTTTACTTATATGTGATGAGCCCACTACCGCCCTGGATGTTACGGTACAAAAAACCATCCTCCGGCTGATTAAAAGTTTACAGGAACAGTCAGGCATGGGGGTTATTTTTATTACACACGACCTGGGCGTTGTCGCTGAAATAGCAGACAGAGCGGCCGTGATGTATAAAGGGGAAATAGTGGAAGAAGGCGCAATCAAATCACTGTTTAATAAGCCGCAACATCCCTACACAAAAGCTTTGCTTGCCTGCCGCCCGGTGAATCATCAGCGTGGACAACGGCTACCAGTAGTCGCGGACTTTATGGGTACCGGGAATAAACAGCCCCTCGTAACGGCTCTGCAGAAGCCGGTAATAAATAAAACGGAAACAGCCCCCTTGCTCGAAGTAAAAAATCTGTCTGTCTGGTTTCCGCGAAAAAAGACTTTTTGGGGGAAACCCCTGCAATTCACAAAAGCGGTGGATGACCTGAGCTTTACCGTTTACCAGGGTGAAACGCTGGGGCTGGTTGGTGAAAGCGGCTGTGGGAAAACCACTTTGGGACGGGCCTTGTTACGACTGATCGAACCGACATCCGGACAGATCCATTATAAAAATACGGAACTGACTGTCCAAAAAAGAGAAACGCTCCGGGAGTTAAGGAAAGAAATTCAGCTCATATTCCAGGACCCCTACTCTTCCCTGAATCCACGGCTGACCGTTGGTTCGGCCATTGCTGAGCCATTGAAAGTACACCGGATGTATTCATCAGATCAGCAACGAAAAGATAAAGTAGTGGAACTGCTGGAAAAAGTAAATCTGCGGGCGGAGCATTTTAACCGCTACCCGCATGAATTCAGTGGCGGTCAGCGCCAACGGATAGTTATTGCCAGGGCCCTTGCCCTGCATCCTTCTTTTATCATTTGCGACGAATCCGTTTCCGCACTCGATGTTAGCGTACAGGCACAGGTACTGAACCTGCTGAATGACCTGAAAAAGGAATTTGGATTTACAAGCATTTTTATTTCACACGACCTGTCCGTTGTCCGTTATATCAGTGACCGCATAATGGTGATGAACAAAGGCCGCATAGAAGAAAGCGGACCGGCCGATGTAATTTACAATCATCCCCAATCCGCCTATACCAAACAATTAATTGCCGCTATTCCCAAAGGAGTCAGCCAAAGCTGATATCATTCCATTTCAACCGGGCCATCCTCATAGTCACGACCCGAACTGTTTTCATAAAACTGACGGGCACTTTTCCGCCTTGAAAACAACAGTTTCTTTACTTCCTTGCTCAACTGATCTTTAACCTGTTCCCCGGGTGTCACTTTCGCATCCAGAAAGCTCGTAAAAGAAAACCGGTTAAAACCCGCGTTCAGAAAGGCAAGGGCCGGGTTCTTTTGAATGGCGGAAAGGGCGGCCGAATCCACAAATTCAAACTCTCTTGGATTCAAAGGCACTAAACCCACAACAGCCAGTTTCCAGCTCAGGTCATCCTTTTTGGTTTTATAAGTGAAGAAATACAGGTAGCCTTTTTTGTCTTTATAGTCAACCTGTACCCTGTCCGCATAAACCACTGAATCAGGCTTGCTATATTTTTGTTCAGCCAGTAAGGCACTTCTGCCAAGATCCAGGTGATTGTTATACATTGCCGGAAACTTATCTGTTTTCTTCATATCCCGGAGATCCGTATATAACGTATACCTGTATTCGTCAAGCCCGGCAAAATACCGGAGTAACGTATCGGGATAAGGCCTGTTCTTTTTCAACAATTGTATCAGGGTATTATACTTCAGCTTTTTGTCGTTGGAAGACAGCATCTGACTGATCAGCGGCGACACGGCGGGGTGACTATCCCAGAACGGAATCAGCAATGTCGCATACTGACTAAGGTCTTCATTCCCTTCATCCACCTCTTCATCATCTGCATAGCGGTTATTCTTTTTTTCCTCCTTGCTTTCCTCCGCCCGTTGAATGGCGAGTTTCTTTTCTGCAACCGACTGTTTTTTCAGTTCCTGTTTTGCTTCCAGCAGAAATTTATTATAATACATTACATACTCCGAAGGCTTCAGTTGATTACTGTCGGCCATTTTACCCAGCAGACTCATAACCGGCGATTTATAGTCATCCAGGTTCAGTAAGGGCAGAATATCGGGCAATATCGTTCTGGTAAGCGGCAGGGAGTCTGCCAGCTCGTCCATAAAATCATCATTGTTGATTGAATAATTACCCAGGCCGTAACCACGCAATGCATATGTTGCCATTGCATAATCAAACTTTCCGCTTTTTTCCAGCACCGGTGGTTCGGTTGCAATAATTGTCCGGAACAGGTTGAAAGCATAGGGCGTTTTATGCGTCAATAACGCTTCCAATACCGGATATACAAGTTGCACCGTATCACCCAGGTTGTAATACAAATCCTTCAGGTAATCTGCCGCGGCCGGCGTTCTGATCTGGCCAAGTTTATAAATCAGTTGCTTTTTGGTATTGAGGTACTTCTTTTCTTTCCAGTTGCGGGATTCAATAGCCTTTCGTAACAGGCCAAAGTCAGATGAATCCAGGTAAATATCCTGAATATGACTCAACGCCTTCTTGTGAATCACGGAATCACTGTTACCGAGGTCCTCAAAAAACTGAACCGATTTTTTTGCAAATGGATTCACCCCCTTCAAGGTATCCGCCGGAGTGAAGCTTTCATAAAACTGCCTGATAAAATCACTCGGCGGCGTCAGGGTATCCGACTGTGAAGTCAGCGAAAAAGTTACGCCATCCTTGTAATAGACCTTATACCAGAAGCTCCTGCTGCTTCCGGTATCGGTTACCTGCATATCCCATATATACCGGTTATCCGGCATTACTTTACGGCTGTATTTTTTTATAATCCAGGTGGAATCATTCATATAACGCATGGCACTGTCGCTATACAACCGGCTGCTGTCTTTGGTATAATGATAACGCGATGACTTATAAAATGAAACATAAATTTTTTCCCCGGTACTGTCATTGGCAATTATTTTATTGCGGTAAGCACCACTTTCCAGTAACTGGTCCTCTGTTTCTTCTTCCTCCTCATTTCCATATCCACCCATACCGGAGTAGCGTGGCATATCGAGTTTTATTTTGGCACTGACCGGGAACACAGGCGTCTGTACACTAAAATAAAGGATGGTATCTCTCTCCGCTTTTGCAGCGGCATATACCAGGGGTTTAATCTCAAATGAATTCAAAAACCGCTGCATTTCCGGTACTTCCTGTTTACCATGTGCTACAAGTGTATAGTAATGCGGCCCCTGCAAGATGTAACGTACCGTAAACAAGCCGCCCTGTTTATCACGGTATTTTGCATCAAGTGCGGGATACCCTTTGTATTGCGTCTGTTTTCTTTGTAATGCGGAGTCAATAAATTCTGAGGCCATAAAACTTTCCTCCATCAGCCCCAGGTCAAATGTGTCTTCCTCCGCAAAACCAAAATGATGAATATCCGTACGTACCAGGCGAAACTGTGAGCCGTTTGTTTTGTCCACGGCATCCCATATCCAGCTGCCATCATTCCCCTGGTAGGGCAGGTGCGGAAAATCCACGGCAAAGCCACCCGTGACAGGTGAGTATTTTTTCCAGCCGGACTCGGTCCCGCCATTCGTATACTCTTTTAGCTGAATACTGCCAAAGAACTTCTTCGCTTCTTCTCCGCCTTTTACATAGTCCCCGTTCCCGCTCATCTTAAAAAAAAGAACTTCAAACGGCGTCACAAAAATATTATAACGCTGCATATCTCCCCGTCGCGTGCGGTTTACGATGTCATACCCCTTATACCCGTTTTTAATAATGGGGGTCTTTGTGAGAATTTTTCCGGGTACATTCTCATACAGCAGGCTATCCACTTTTCTCAACACATCATCCGGCTGGTGATTCCACATCCAGGCATTGGTCATAATACGGGTGACCATATAATAACTGCCGTTGGCCATATCCGCATATTGCTGCTGATCCAGGGCCATATCATCTCCGGACTTATAGAACTTACCGGGGATATCCACTTTATAAAACCCATCGGCCGCCACCGCTGTTTTAAAGCTTACGGGGACACGCAGTTTATCCACTCCGTCTTTTTCCTTACTGGCTCTTTCCCCCATTTTTACTGGACGGAGTTTGTACCCTTTGGCCCGGAGCATTTCTATCACGCCCCTGTCGCCAGGCAGGTGGGCAGCACCAACACCCACAAACAGAATCGTTCCGGACCGAAGGATGGAATCAATAGAGCTGGCCTGAATTTCATTCCTGCGGTATAAAAATTTTTCATCAAAAGCTGCGGAAAAACTGTTGTATTGATTGATCGAATCCAGCAAATCGAGATCGCCTTTGCGGTAGGCTTCCTGTAATTTATCAGCGGAATATTCTTCGGCCATATCATCGTAACTCCTTTCCTTCCTGTTTTTTTCCTTCGCCGCGTCTTTATACGCCTCCGCCATAAGCCGCATGCTTTCTCCATACTCTTCCACCCCGGACACTTTCTTTCCCCATTTTTTGCCGCACTGGTAGATATACATGTCCAGGTAAGTGTCTTCCTCGAAGTCAGCCGATTGCTGGCCATAGGACCGGTAAAGAAGATTATTTATTGTTGAAGGGCTGCTGAACAGGCCGCGTTCAATTTTATTATCATACTTGAAAAACTTAAGTGTGCTCAAGGTGAGGTATTCGGCTGGTGATGAAGCATCCGTTCCATCCCCGTAACCGGATTCACCCAAATCATACTTACTCATATCCTCCTGCCAGGTTTCCGGATTGGTTTCAAGGGCCACCATTTGGGCGCTGCGAACAGCTATATAAAACGAATCCGGCAGGTTGAATGCAATTTTACTGCTGACATGCATTGTTCCTATCAGGTAAGAAGGTTTCTTCATCCCGTTCCCGGTGATTTCCCATAATATACTGGGGTATTTGCGGGGTGGCTTGCCCGGTTGAGACTGAACGGCATAAAAACTGACAAGAAAAAGGAAGAATAAGGTAATACGCTTCATAAAGGGTTCTCCGGCTGATCCGGCTTTTTTTGTTAATAACAAATGTATGATGCGAATTTCCAATAAAAGCATAAAACTCTCAGATTGAAGGAGGAAGCTTAATACAGGCTGGCCGAAACGGCTGGTTTTAGTTGTGCATTATATTTCCCGGAAATTGGCCAAAAAAACGTAATTTTGCCCGCCGCCGGCAGTACTATGCAGGCGGAAATGAACAGTCGCTTAGACCAAACCCGGCGCCGTAAGGCCGGCTAGGAAGAGCTCCGGCATTTAGCCCGGTTTGCGTCATGAGCCTATTTTGTTATAAACCCAAACACTCATGAAGCTTTCACAATTCCGTTTTGACCTCCCTTTGAACCTTATTGCCCAGAATCCGACCAAACGCCGTGAAGATTCCCGAATGATGGTGGTCAACCGCCATACCGGGGACATTGAAAACAAATATTTCCGTGATATCCTGGACTATTTCGACGATAAGGATTGTTTTGTAGTAAACAATACCAAAGTATTTCCCGCCCGTATGTATGGACGTAAGGAAAAAACAGGTGCCAAAATTGAAGTGTTCCTGCTGCGTGAACTGAATAAGCCCAATCGACTCTGGGATGTAATCGTTGATCCCGCAAGAAAAATCCGCGTGGGCAATAAACTGTATTTTGGAGAACAGGAAGACCTGGTTGCTGAAGTCATCGATAATACCACCAGCCGCGGTCGTACCATCCGCTTCCTGTGGGAAGGATCAGAGGAAGAATTCCGCGCACAACTGGAGAAACTGGGTGAAACACCGCTTCCCAAATACATTAAACGTAAACCCGACGAAGAAGATAAAGAACGTTATCAGACGGTATATGCCAAACATGAAGGAGCCGTTGCCGCTCCGACTGCCGGTTTGCATTTCAGCCGTGAACTGATCAAACGTCTTGAAATTAAGGGTATCCGCTTCGCGGAAGTTACCCTGCATACCGGCCTCGGTACATTCCGCCCTATTGAAGTGGAAGACCTCAGTAAACATAAAATGGATGCGGAGTATTATAATATAGATGAAACCGCCTGTAAAGTAGTAAACAGGGCTAAGGAATACGGCCATCGTGTATGCTCTGTGGGTACCACTACCATGCGCGCGCTTGAGTCTTCCTTTACCGCACAGAAATTGCTGAAACCATCTGAAGGCTGGACCAATATGTTTATACATCCGCCGTATGACTTCAGTATTGCCGACTCACTGGTAACCAACTTCCATTTGCCCAAAACCAGCCTGCTGATTATGACCTGCGCGTTTGCGGGTTACGAACTGGCTATGGAAGCCTACAAAAAAGCAATTAAGGATAAGTACCGCTTCTTCAGCTATGGAGACGCGCTGCTGATCATTTAAGCAAATACCAACTGTTTTCGTAAACCGCCTGAGAGGGCGGTTTTTTTATTGAACATTGAAAAATGAAAATTGAATATTGAACATTTTCTTCCTTAGGAAAGCAATGCACAATATTCAATGCTCAATATTCATCAGCAGGAGACACTGTTGATGCGGGGTTATTCTAACCCGAACATTCCTTTATTGAGCTGCTGCAGAATCTGTATTTTATGACCGGCATCGGTCAGCAGGGAAATATTATGAGGGCTGCCGCCATAACTGACCATACGTACCGGGATATTCACAATTGATCCAAAAAGTTTTTTGATGATATCTTCCGTGCGGGAAATTTCATTTCCCACAACAGAAATTATTACCTGGTTCTTGTCTACTTCGGTCGTACCGAATGGCTCAAGCTCTTTCAGAATATCCTGCAGATGCACATCGCTGTCAATGGTTAGTGAAACCGCCACTTCGGAAGTGGTGATCATATCGATCGGTGTACGGTATTTTTCAAATACCTCGAAGATTTTACGGAGAAAGCCATACGCAAGCAACATACGGCTGCTTTTGATACGGATAGCAATGATATTATCCTTGGCCGCTACGGCTTTCACGCCCACACTACCTGCTTCTTCGGTGATCAGGGTACCCCTGGCCTGCGGTTCCATAGTGTTCAGCAATTTCACCGGGATCTTATACGTTTGTGCGGGCCAGATGGATGCCGGATGCAGGATCTTGGCCCCGAAATAAGCCAGCTCCGCCGCTTCTTCAAAACTCATTTGTTCAATAGGTACAGTCTTTTTCACCACTCGGGGATCATTATTGTGCATGCCATCAATATCCGTCCATATCTCACAAACCGACGCGTTAATCGCGGCGGCAATCAGCGACGCGGAATAATCACTTCCCCCTCTTTTTAAATTATCCACTTCTCCCCGTGCATTACGGCAGATATATCCTTGTGTTACAAAAATCTTCGTGTCTTTATGCTGTTGCAGCAGTTGGGTCAGTTTTACTTTAATACTGCCTATCTGGGGTTCGTCATAATGATCAATCGACATAAACTCCAGTGCCGGCAACAACAGGTGATCCTTTCCCTGTTCTTCCAGGTAGATACAGAATAACTTGGTCGACAACAATTCTCCCTGTGCCAGGATATCCTTACTCAGGGCTTCACTGAAGGATATCTTCAGGATGATATTGAGGAACTCAAAATGCTCAGTTATGATCGCCTTTGCTTTTACAACAGCAGCCTCAGTCTTCACCAGGTCTTTAACAAATGCCTGGTAGTGGGCTTCCAGTTTATCAATGGATTGCTTGGCTCCATTCCGGTCGCCTTTGGCAATAGCATCACCGATTTCCACCAGGGCGTTGGTAGTACCGGATAAAGCGGATAAGACCACGATCACCGGTTCTTTTTCATTGGACACCAATCCGGCAATATGATGCATACGCTCCGGTTTACCCACGCTGGTGCCGCCAAACTTCATTACTTTCATCGTACAGGTTTTAATAGTTATTAGGAAGTCCCCTTTCATTCACTTGCCTACATACCGGTTCAGGCCCTAAAGCCATCCCCCCATCCATAAATTTCAGGATAATCGCCCCGATATATCGGGTGTAAGCGGCGGCAAAGATACCTGTAAAATTTATTCAATGTACAGAGGCTGCTGTCATTTTCCGGTAACGTTACCGGAATTAAAATTGAACCGAAAAGCGTTGTGCTAACTGTTGTAAGTCTTTCACAACTGGTTCCAATAGCGGTATACCATTCGCCAGCCGTTCTGCCTCAAATTCCCGTTCCGGATCCCCGGGCACTAACACTTTTTCCTCCCCCGGAACAGTGCGTGCTGACCGGAAACCCTGTATCCAGTGATCCATTGCTGCCTTAAATTCATCCGCCGGACGGAACGCATCCACACGCATTGCCCCAAGAAAATGACCGATGCCTTTTCCCGGTTGCTGCGCCGGCATGGGTACATAAGCCGGGAAAGGCGGTACCCAGGGGGCATAATTGGCTCCGCTAAGCAATGCGGAAAATATATCGACTACTGCACCTAATGCATACCCTTTATGTGAACCATGCTCCCGGTCGCCACCCAGCGGCAGTAAAGCACCTCCCTTCTTCAGAATATTCGCGTCGTTGGTCGGATTCCCCTCCACATCCTGCACCCAACCGTCAGGCGTATCCGCATTCTTGCGTTGTAGTATTTCCAGTTTGCCATTCGCAGCGGTAGTTGTTGCGAGGTCTGCTACAAAAGCCGGCTCCTTGCCAGCAGGTGCAGCCACACAGATCGGGTTTGTGCCAAGCATTTTATCTATAGAGAATGTAGGAGCTACCAGCGGACTCGCATTAGTCATGGCCATTCCGATCATATCATGCTCCAGGGCCATCATAGCGTGATAACCTGCAATACCGAAATGATTACTGTGTTGTACACTCACCCAACCGGTGCCCACCTGTTTTGCCTTCTCTATCGCAATCTGCATGGCAAAAGGAGCCACCACCAGTCCCAGCCCGCTATCGCCATCCACAACAGCAGTAGAGGGAGTTTCATGTATAATTTTAATAACCGGTGTTGCATTCACCCGTTTGGCCTCCCATAAGCGCACATACCCGCTCAGCCGGGCTATCCCATGCGAATCGATTCCACGCAGATCGGCAGACAATAAAGTTTTTGTTGCTGTTGCTGCATGTTCATCACTGCAGCCGATGCTTTTGAATACTTTTTCCGTAAAGGAAGCAAGTTGCTGATAGGAATAGAGATGTTCAGACATAATTCAAAGATAATACAGACCCGTTAGTTAGCAAGAATATGCCCGCCGTATCACCCGTTTTATCTTAGTTACTACTACAAAAAAAAAGAGGATGCAACCGGCATCCTCTTTACTTCGCTTGTATAAATTTTAAAACGGTAAATCATCCACGGGCTCATTCGCTGTCGTCATTCCCCCGGCCTGGTTTGAAGCAGGTGCTGATGATGCGGCCGGCTGATAGGCAGACGGGCCACTTCCTGAATCACCACGACCACCCAACAACTGCACTTCTCTCACACGCAAAGAAAGCGATGCACCAGCTGTACCATCCTGACGTTGAAAGGAACGTACTTCCGGCTGACCTTCGGCATAAATCTGTTTGCCCTTCGTGAGGTACTGAGCCACCGTAGTCCGGTCTGTCCAGTAAGCGCATTCCACCCAGGTTGTCTTTTCCTGCAGGTTGCCCTGACTGTCCTTATATTTTTCCGTATGGGCTACGGTAAAGTTGATGACGTTTTTTCCGTTGACGGTGTTTACCACACAGTCTTTTCCGAGATTTCCGATAACCTGCATTTTAATCATAGTGCTCAATTTTTATTGTACTAAATATTGTTTGGGCAACGAAAATAAGCTTAATCAAAATACCCGGCAGGGGAATTACAACGGCTACCGAACGTTTTTTTCCCCAGCTTATCCAGTGAAAAAAACAATTATTCATCTGTTCTTCCACTGGCCGCATCAATTATCCGGCCAAAGAAAATAGCATTCATGAATAATTTGGTGCCGCCCAGCCAGAAAGCCCGCAGGTTGGGATTATCGGCAATATTGATCACACGTCCATTACCAACTGTATTCACAATCACTGCCGCTGAATTCTTTATGGCCTCCCCATTTTCCCTGCTCACCCAGCCACTCTGCATGGATCTGGGCCCGTAAAAGAAGGGCGTGGCATACGGGTTCTTGCTCTTCTCCATAAAGACTTTATTGGCTTTAAATAGGCTTACGGTCTTCTGCGTGTAACCGAATGCCAGCGGATGTGTCAGATCCGCCTCAGCACCGAAAATGGCGCCGTAAATCTGCTGCGCCCCATCTATTTGTTCCCTTTCTGCATATGCTATACGTTGGGTGCTGTCTACCGGGGCTTTTGCTTTTTTTAATTTCACATCGGATATTCCGTTTTGCGCAGCCCAGCTTACCGCTTCTTCCGTTAGTATCAGCGTACCCCCGGCCTGTACCCATGCCTTCAGTTTATCTTTGTTCAGATCACCATAGGTTCCTGCTGCCAGTATAATGGTATTGTACCTGTTTATATCCGCCCGGTTAAAAATGCCCGGTTCAAGATGAGTGGCCGTTATATTCATCCGCTGATCCAGCAAATGCCAGATTTCACCGGCATCCAGCGCATTCACACCAGGTCCGGTAATCAGGGCAATGGAAGGCCTGGCTACCGTTACCTGTTTACCACTGCCGAGGTCAGGACCGTTATTGGAGTTACCTGAACCAACTGCCCAGCTGAGGACTTTATATTTTTCAGTAACCATAGTCAGCCGCGCGTAGACCGCGTCACTGCTTTCCTTTTGCATATGCACGGGGATTATAATGGACCCGGGATTAAACTTTTTATTCACGGCTCCAACCGGAATTTCAAATGGCCGGGTAGCCACTTTTACATTATAACCGGCCTGCAACAACTCGTTCAATGCGGCTGGCGCATAAAGTTCTTCCCATTGCATGATATAGGCATAATCCGATTTACCTCCATTTACTTTTTGCGCAGGCCAGGGATTCTCCTGCAGTTTTTCACCCGGCACCAGGGCTGTAGTCATTTCCCGGTAAGGCAATCCAAAAGCCAATGGCATGGTCCATGAAGTGATATCATAAAAGATGCTGTCTTTATATTCGAGAGTCTTGTCAAAAATCCCACGGATCAGGCTGTGTTGCGGTTGATTCAGTGAAACCATAAAAGATGAACCTTTTTCAAACTCCGCATCCTTCCAGGTATCCGGCACATTATTCACTTCGATCTGGTGACGCTTCAGCATTTCAATGAACCGGTAAGTTTTTGCTTTATCATGCTTATCGCCAAACACATATCCCTTCACGGCATAAGCAGCCGCCCGCACTGCCGCCTGCTTATAGAAATCACGCTGATAATCGAGGAATTCTTTACGCATTTCCCTGGCCCCTTCAAGCGTGGAGAGCGCTGTAACAAACTGATTGCGGATAGTAAACGGAAAACTGAGCAGTCCATTCGTTGTTTCCTGCAAATGCCCGCGGGATGATCCCTGTTCAAATAAAATACCAATGGCCCCGTTCACATCCGGATACGTGGACCCCTTGCCATAATAAAAATCATCATAGCTTTCTTTCGTAAAATAGAAAGAGCCGATCTTATCCAGGTTCTTTGCATGAAACTTCCCCAGCTTACCGGTAAGCTCCTGATTTTTCTCCGGTGTCAGCGGATTTACCCGTGATGGTACACCAGGCTGAAAAAAGAAACTCGCGTTACTTCCCTGCTCGTGATGATCGGTCAGTATATTCGGTTTCCAGCGATGGAACCATTGCAGCCGGTTCTGACTTTCCGGATGCACTGCCGGCAACCAGTCACGGTTAAGATCAAACCAATAGTGATTGTAGCGGCCACCAGGCCAGACTTCATTGTACTCCCGGTCGTTGGGATCACTCACCAGGTTTTTGCTTTTATGCTGATTAGCCCAGGTGGAAAACCGTTGTAATCCGTCAGGGTTAAATGAAGGATCCACCAGGATTACGGTGTTATCCAGCAACTCTTCAATTTCTTTTCCTTGTGCTGCAGCGAGATAATAGGCCGTCAGCAGACTTGCATTCGCACCACTTGGTTCATTCCCATGTATGGAATGTCCGATCCAGACCACTATCGGCATATCCGCAGTATTCAATGCGGCAGATGCAGAAGGGTCGGTCAGTTTCACATGTTGCTGCCGGATCTCTTCCAGCCGGGCATGGTTATTCTTTGAAGTAATGATCAGCAGTACCTGCGGACGGTTTTCATACGAGAAACCCATTTGCTCGAGTTTCACCCGGTCGGGAGCAGCGGCCGCTATGGCTTTCATATAATTCACGAGCCGGTCATGCGTTACATGCCATTCGCCCACTTCATGATAGATCACTTCTTTGGGTTTTGGAATAGCGGGATTATAACTTACTTGTTGAGGCAAATAATATCCAAGGTCCTGGGAATTAACACTGAGTCCGGCAAGGAGCAGTGCGGCAATAAGCAGTTTCTTCATACAATAACATGGTTGATAAAGACCGGAAGTTACCGAAAATGCACTAAAACCACAGTCATCCAATGCATTAGGTTTTACCCATTTCGGAAACCCGGTACCCGCCGGATCAGCGTATATTTGCAGATTGATTTCCGGAACAAAAATCCGGTTAAAAGTTTATATGAGTCAAAAAGGAAAAGTGCTGGTTGCGATGAGTGGCGGTATCGACAGTACCGTTACCGCCCTGATGCTGAATCAGCAGGGATATGAGGTGGTAGGTATTACCATGAAGACATGGGATTATGCGGCCAGCGGAGGCAGTAAAAAAGAAACAGGTTGCTGCAACCTGGATTCATTCAATGATGCACGTCAGGCCGCGGTAGAACATGGCTTTGCCCATTATATACTGGATATCCGGGAAGAATTCGGCGATTTTGTGATCGAGAATTTTGTGGAAGAATACCTCGCCGGCCGCACGCCAAATCCCTGTGTGCTTTGCAATACTCACATCAAATGGAGAGCCCTCTTAAAAAGAGCGGATGCACTGGGCTGTGAGTTTATTGCAACCGGACATTATGCCAAAGTCAGACAACATGATAATGGCCGGTTTGTGGTAAGCAAAGCCATTGACGACACAAAGGACCAGAGCTATGTGTTATGGGGCTTACAACAGGATTTACTCAGCCGTACATTATTGCCACTGGGGCCTTACCGTAAAACAGAAATCCGCCAGATGGCACATGATTTCGGGTACCCGGAACTGGCAAAAAAACACGAGAGCTATGAAATCTGTTTTGTACCGGATAACGATTACCGGGGATTTCTGAAACGTCGTGTGGAAGGTCTCGAAGTAAGAGTAGCAGGTGGAAATTTTATTGACAAGACAGGCAAAATACTCGGTCAGCATAAGGGCTATCCTTTCTATACGATCGGGCAGCGAAAAGGACTCGATATTGCCCTGGGACGGCCGGTATTTGTTACCAAAATTGATCCGGATAACAACACGGTAATGCTGGGAGATGAAGAAGACCTTGAGCAGAATGAAATGCTGGTAGGTAAACTGAACATGATTAAATACGACAACATCACTCCTGGCATGGAAGCCATCACCAAAATCCGCTACAAGGATGCCGGATCTCTTTCGAATATCTATCCCGAAGACGGTAAAATGAAAGTCCGCTTTTACGAAAACGTCAAAGGCATTGCGCCTGGCCAGAGTGCTGTTTTTTATGAAGGAGAAGATGTGATTGGCGGTGGAATAATACAGTCGGGAGTCCGGAGTTAGGAGTCGGGAGTCGGGAGTCGGGAGTCGGGAGTCTGGAGTCTACAGCCCTAACAGAGGAATCATGTGAATTACTGTTATCATAAATTGATTTTCAATAAGTTAACAAATACTTGTTGCTTAGCCCGTTGGTTCTTACTAACGACAATCGCTAATGACTACCGACTGATTCTCAGGCAATAAACCACTTATTTTCCCGTTTTATCCCCGGAGAAATTATAATTCCCCGTTTATAGATTGTACTTTAGATTCTAATTTATATCCGTGAACACAGAAAAACCACTTATGAGCATTTTCTACCCTGTTCGCATTTTATTTATTGCGACCCTCAGCCTGGCCCTTTTTTCCTGCAACGAAAAGGAAACATTTTCCTCTGCGCCAATATCAGATTACCTGCCATTAGTGGCAAAGAAATATATCACGTACAGACTTGATTCCACGGTATTCACCAATTTTGGCCGTTCCACAGAAATCCACAAATACCAGGTTAAACATGTAATTGATACACTGATTACCGATAACCAGGGACGTCCTTCTTACCGGGTATACCGTTACCTGAATGATTCTACCGCTTCCCAGACCTGGCAACCTGCCGGCTCCTATTTCATTACTCCGTTGAACGATCAGCTGGAAATAGTGGAAGACAATCTGCGCTTTATTAAAATGCATCTCCCCCTTCGCAGTGGTTTCAGCTGGAAAGGGAATAAATACCTGCCGGCAGATCCATACGGCCCGCTCTTCAATTTCAGTAACGACGACAGTATGGAAGACTGGGACTTCTTCTATGACGGAGAGGCCGGCTCATTCAGTTATCGCAATCAAAACTATGCGGATGTTTTCAGTGTAGAGCAGGCCGACGAATCCTTTAATGTACCGATCACTACACCTACCGCTTATGCGGCGAAATCAAGATCCGTGGAAAAATATGCCAAAAGCATCGGGTTGGTCTACCGCGAATTTGAATTGTGGGAATACCAGCCAAATCCTGGTGGAGCCGGCGGTCCCTATAAAACCGGATTCGGCATAACCATGTGGATGATTGACCATAATTAATACGTTGTTATCCTTATTTTTGAAGCAGGCCAAATGCCGGTAAATGATGAAAAAAACAATCCTGCTTAGTGTTCTCCTAATACTGGTATACGGAACTGTAACGGCGCAGTTTACCCGCTATATTGTGCGCTTTAAAAACAAGGGGAATGCGTCATTCACGCTGGCCAATCCTTCCGCTTACTTGTCCCAACGGGCCATCGATCGCAGAACCCGGTACAATATCCTTTATGACAGTACGGATCTGCCGGTTACCCCTGCTTATATCACACAACTCCGGAATGTACCCAATGTAACCGTCCTCAATGTTTCAAAATGGCTGAATGCGGCATCTATACAAACCACAGATGCAAATGCTATTACAACTATCAGTGGATTCTCCTTTGTTTCATCGGTTAACGGGCTGGCGGCGAAGCCGGCAACAGAGGGCCGCGGAAGCCGAAACAAATTTGCGTTGGAAGAAGATATAATTCCCCTGCCTGTTTCCAGCGCGAAAGGCGAAGGTGTAATGGGTGATTTCTTTAATTATGGCAGCAATTCATACAATGAAATTCATTTGCACAATGGGGAATTCCTGCACAATATCGGCATGCGTGGCCAGGGCATGCAGCTGGCCGTACTGGATGGCGGATTTATGAACTATACCAGTCTGAAAGCTTTTGACAGTGCCAATGCCAATGGGCAGATACTCGGTACCTGGGATTTTGTTAACCGCGAAAGCAGTGTCGTTGAAGATCACCCGCATGGCATGCAGTGTTTGTCTACCATTGCCGCTAATATCCCCGGCGAGTTTGTCGGCAAAGCCCCGAAAGCCAGCTTCTATCTCTTCCGTACAGAAGACGTTGCATCAGAATACCCGATTGAAGAGCTGAACTGGGTTTGTGGCGCGGAAAGAGCAGATAGTTCGGGTGTGGAAGTTATTTCATCTTCTTTGGGCTATTATGATTTTGACAACGCCACTTTCAATTATACGTATGCCAATATGGATGGCAATACAACCATGGCCGTAAAAGGAGCTGACCTGGCTGCAAAAAAAGGCATACTCGTGTTCAATTCGGTGGGTAATGAAGGGGGCAATGCCTGGAATTTCCTGGTTACACCATCGGATGGAGACAGTGTTGTTGCAGTTGGCGCGGTTAGTGCTGCCGGTAACGTTGGCGCATTTTCCAGCTATGGGCCATCGGCCGACGGACAAATAAAACCGGATATGGCATCTGTCGGAGTTGCCGCCCTCGTACAAACCACCAGCAATACCGTTGGCGCCTCCAATGGCACTTCATTTGCCTGTCCGAATATGGCCGGTCTTGGAACTATTTTGTGGCAGGCATTTCCCGAGTTTTCCAATATGAAAATAATTCAGGCATTGAAACAGGCGGGCAATAAATTCAACGTTCCGGATAACCGCACGGGATTTGGCATTCCTAATATGAAACTCGCATTTGCTAACCTGCTCGTTGATTATTCAACAGCAACAGCAAGTACAGCTGGTTGTACGGCCACCGTAAACTGGAACAGTAAGGATGTAAGTGCCATGAAATATGAAATAGAACGCAAAGCCCCTGGAGAGTCAGTATTTACAAAAGTGGGAGAAATGTCCGCGCTGGGTAATACTGTTCTTTCAAACCGTACTTACTCTTTTAGCAATTCCCTGGCTGCATTACAACCCGGTACGGTTTCCTACCGGATCAGGCAGATAGTGGATACAAGCGTTTCCGGATTTACCGCCGTGTATGTAGATACAATCACCGCTACAGTGGAAGCCGGTTGCCTGACCACGGGAACCGGTAATACGGATCCGGTAAATGAAAAGGTAACGGTGCAGCCCAATCCTGTAAACGGCCATACCGCATTCCTGGTGGTGGAGACAGCGTATGCAATACCGGAATTGAGCATCCGGATTTATGACGCTAAAGGAAGTTTGATTTATACAACACAAAGCAACAAAGGCACAGGTAAAAAAACAATCGAACTTTCACTGGCCGGTCTGTCCGCGGGGACGTACTTTATCAGTGTATATAACGGGAAAAAATGGTTGGCCGCGCCGGCTTTGATAAAACGCTGATTATTTCCGGAAAAGACAGGCGAACATGGTATCCGCCTTTACAGTATACCCGGCAATCAGTTCCTTTTTTATCAATGTCAGTCCTTTTTCTTTTTCAATAAAGGCGGCCACATCTTCGTTTTCCGCTTTAAATACGGAACAGGTTATATACAGAAAATAACCACCGGACTTAACATGCGTTATGGCGGTGGAAACAATATTCTTTTGTAATTGACTAAAGACACCGATCGCCGGTTCAGAAAAATAGCTGAGCTGTTCCGGTGTCCGGCTCCAGGTACCACTGCCGCTACAGGGTACGTCTGCTATTACCAGGTCAAAATAATCCTGTGTGCCAAAAGGGTCCTCCTTTGTAAGATCGGCAACCACCTGTTTATACGACCCCATGCCGGCTTCCGCAAATCGTTTCTTCAGATTATGCAAAATTGATTCGCGTATATCCGACACAGTTAGTGCCAGCGGGCCAAGCCGGTCTTTCGCCATGATTGACTTGCCGCCACTGGCCGCACAGCAATCCCATACCGTCACCGATCCTCCTTGCCTGTCCGGTTTCACCTGCTCAAGCAATTCCCCCACCTGCTGTGAACTGTAATCCTGTATTACAGCTTCTTTATTCGTAAGTAATAATTCATCCAGTTTGGTACCCGCCGGAAATGAAAAACAGTCCGTACGGATACGGCTAAAAACAATACCCTTCCCGATCAGTTTTTTTTCCAGTTGTTCCGCATGCCCCGGACGAATACGTATAAACGTATCCGGCTGAACCAGGAACGACCGGCTGAAAGCGGACTTATCCAGTTCCTCAGTCAATTGTGTTGCCCATGGGAAAAAATCCCCCGCTGTATCAGGCAACTCAAGTACTGCTAACTTATCCTCCGTTGACAGCGAAAAAGAAGACGACCATTCCGGGTGTAACTCATCCAGTAAAGAAACGGGTGTCTGTGAACAAAGAAACAAGGCCTGCTGCAACTGATCCTGCAAAGGCCGGCCTTTCAAAACATGCGCAGTACGGAAATAACAATAGCACAAATGGGTGATTTGTTTGCGGTCCCTGGAACCATGCTTTTTATGCTGGGCAAAATACTTTTTCAGGAATGCGGCAAACGGTTCTTTTCCCCGGTATTGTTCCAGGAGTTTTGATGCAGTATCCAGATATGAATGATAACGGCTCACTTGGTAAAGTAAGTTGATAAGAAAGTTACCTGTAAAAGTAGGCAATCCGGTTAACGGCACCGCCTGGTGTTGTGGTACTATGAGCGGAGTCGGGTCGGTTTAACCGGTTGTAAAAGTAAAGGTTACTCTCGGAAAAGTTGTTGGCAGGATTGGCAATATCCGATACACTTACTGAGGTAATATTTCCCGCATTGAAAAGGGCAGGACGACTCAGTACAATGGCTTCATTCAGCAATACTAAAGGATTGATGGCTGCATCCACTGTATATGTTTGAACCATTGCCTGCGTTAACGGATCTCCGGGATTGCCTGCTGTTTCCTGTGTAACCCGCAACAGGTTATTACCGGTAGGATCATAATTGTAAACATTGCGAAGCATCAACATGGCAGGCACGGGAACACCCAGGGCTCCGCTGCTGAGATAATGTTCGTCTTTATTTATTTTGCCTGTTCCATCATAGGTAAAAACGGCACTGTCGGTTACGGAAAACCCAAGTAATGTCAGTGAAAAAGAGGCGGCGGTATACCTGGAAACTGCCGGATTGTAGTAAAAAGCTGTGATTACACTGTCAACTCCCAGCGCAGTAAATGCGGGAGATTGCTGAACTGTTCTCGTAATCACCCCTGTTGCATTCCGGTAAATCCGCAGATCATTATCCATGCTGATGCCAGAGCGCAGCCCTGTCGTTTTTTCGCGAACTAAACGGCCAGCTGCATCATACGAGTAATCTACCATCGTGGTATCGGTTCCGGAAACAGTGCTGACCCTGTATAATAACGTACCTGCATTCCCTCCGCCAGTTCCCCAATCTATTTCCTTCTGGCAGGATGTCAGTGACAAGGTCAGTATCAAAATAACAAACCGTAAAGTGGCAGCCATCTTATTTACTTTAAAAAAACAGATCAGAGTTCCAGCAGGGTTTTCACCGGGTCCTTGCCAATCAGCAATTGCTCCGGGTTTTCCAGTAATTCCTTAACCCGAACCAGGAAACTGACCGATTCACGTCCGTCGATAATCCGGTGATCATAACTCAGGGCAATATACATCATGGGACGAACCTGTACCTGTCCGTTCACCGCCATCGGGCGATCCTGGATTTTATGCATACCCAAAATAGCACTTTGCGGAATATTGATGATCGGCGTACTCATTAATGAACCAAACACTCCCCCGTTGGTAATGGTAAATGTGCCACCGGTCAGTTCTTCCGCGGTCAGTTTACTGTCGCGGGCCTTACCGGCCAGTTCCACCACTTTACGTTCCACATCCGCCATACTCATACTTTCCACATTGCGCATAACCGGTACCGTAAGTCCTCTCGGTGTGCTTACAGCGATACTGATATCCGCGTAATCGTGGTATACGATCTGGTCTCCGTCAATGGAAGCGTTCACCGAAGGCCATTCGCCCAGGGCTACTGCGCAGGCTTTACCGAAGAAACTCATGAAACCTAATCCCACCCCGTGCAGTTCTTTGAACTTATCTTTATACTTTGCCCTGATCTCCATAATCCGGGTCATATCCACTTCATTGAAAGTGGTCAGCATGGCCGTGGTGTTTTTGGATTCCACCAGGCGTCTCGAAATTGTTTTGCGGAGATTACTCATTTTCTCCACCCGCACTGTACGGCTGTTCAGTGCTGTACCCGCGAAAGCTTTTTTTCCTGGTGAGGATAAAGCGGCAAGTACATCATCCTTCAGTATTTTACCCATCGGTCCGGAGGCAGTTACCGATTTCGGATCAACCTGCTTATCTGCAATGATAGCGGAAGCGACCGGAGTTGCTTTAATTTCTGCAGGTACGGCTACTACCGGTGCAGCGGTTACCACCGGCTCCTTTTTTTCGGGTACCGCTGCGGCTGCAATGGCAGCGGCGGGCTTTGCGGCATTATCATCAATCGAAGCCAGCAAATCACCGATCTTCAAAGAATCTCCTTCAGCAGCGCCGGTTTTTAAAACCCCCGCCTGCTCGGCATTCACTTCAAACGTGGCTTTTTCACTTTCCAGTTCTGCGATTACTTCATCCCTTTCCACATAATCACCGTCTTTCTTAACCCATTTCAACAGGGTCACTTCACTGATAGATTCGCCAACGGTTGGTACTTTTATTTCAATCATAAGTTTATTTGTTCAATCAGATACTAAATGCGGTTTCTACAATCTCAGCCTGCTCCTGCTGATGAATTTTATTATACCCGGTAGCCGTGGAAGCAGAGGGCTGACGGCTGATGACGCCAAAAGCGATGCTATTCAGGTTCATTTTCAGGAATGAAGCCGCCCCCATATTCAAGGGTTCTTCCTGTACCCAGAACCAGGTAGCCTTATTGTATTTTTGCTGCAACGCTTCCAGTTGCTTTACAGGTAAGGGATACAACTGCTCTACCCGTATCAACGCTACCTCGTCCCGGTTTTCCTTTTGCTTTTTATCGGCCAGGTCAAAATACATTTTTCCGCTACAGAACAAAACCTTATTCACTTTAGCGGGGTCAGCAGCGGCATCTTCTATCACTTCACGGAATCCACCCGTTGTAAATTCCTCCACTCTTGAGTAAGATCCGGTATGCCGGAGATTGGCCTTCGGAGAAAAATTGATCAGGGGTTTCCGGAATGGCCATGCCAGCTGACGACGCAATGCATGGAAGAAATTCGCCGCTGTAGTAATATTCGTTACCACCATATTGAACTCCGCACATAACTGCAGAAAACGCTCCAGCCGGGCACTGCTATGTTCCGGTCCTTGTCCTTCATAGCCATGTGGCAACAACATGGTAATCCCGTTCATCCGGTTCCACTTTTGTTCTCCTGCGGCAATAAACTGATCAATCATTGTTTGTGCGCCATTGGCAAAATCGCCAAACTGCGCTTCCCATATCACCAGTGCATTGGGATTTGCCAATGCATACCCATATTCAAATCCCAGCACGCCGTATTCACTAAGCAGTGAGTTGTATATTCTGAACTTACCAGTCTTACCGGGTATTCTCGACAAACGGCTATAGGGCTTATCTGTCTGTTCATCCCGCAACACGGCATGCCTGTGTGAGAAGGTGCCCCGACGCACATCCTGACCACTCATCCGTACATCTTTGCCTTCAAGCGTCAGGCTGCCATAAGCCAATAACTCCCCTGTGGCCCAATCCACTTTCTGTTCGGTCTCAAATAACCTGACTTTATCCTGCAGAATTTTCTCCACTTTACGTAATGGTTTAAACCCCTGCGGCCAGGTCATCATGGCCTCAAATACCGTTTTAAACTTTTCCGTACTGATACTGGTAACCGGAGAAAAATCAAAATCGGTTACTGTTGCCCGGCGCAGTTTTTTCCACTCCAGTTCCGGAGGCTGATAGTGGTAAGGCAATGGATGCTGCTTTACTTCATCCAGTCTTTCCTGCAGATCCGCCCAGAATTTTTTCTCCATCTCTTTCGCCAGTTCCTGTGCATCCGGCTCCCCGTTTTCCAATAAGTATTTTATATACACTTCCCGGGGATTCGGATGTTTATCTATCAGTGCATACAAATGCGGTTGGGTGAATTTCGGATCGTCGCCTTCATTATGTCCATGACGGCGGTAACATACCATATCAATAAAAACATCCCCGTTGAATTCCTGCCGGTAACGGGTAGCCAGTTCCGCACACTTTATTACGGCTTCCGGATCATCCCCGTTTACGTGAAAAACCGGTGCTTGTATGGCCGCTGCCAGTGAAGTACAATAATCAGAACTCCGGGCGTCATCAAAATCAGTGGTAAATCCAATCTGATTGTTGATTACATAGTGTATTGTGCCACCGGTATAATACCCTTTCAGATAGCTCATCTGCAGTACTTCATATACGATTCCTTGTCCGGCAACTGAAGCATCCCCGTGAATGAGAATGGGCAATATCCGGTCAAATTCGCTCTGGTACATCACATCTGCTTTGGCTCGTGCAAAGCCTACCACAACCGGATCCACCGCTTCCAGGTGTGAGGGATTCGGCATCAGCTTCAGGTGAATATTCTTCCCATTGATGGTGTCAACTTCACTGCCATAACCCATATGGTATTTAACATCACCGCTGCCCATAGTCTGATCTACTTTTGCTGTGCCCTCAAACTCACTGAAAATCTGCGCATAGGTTTTACCCATAATATTGGCCAGTACATTCAGCCTTCCCCGATGCGCCATACCGATCACCACTTCATGTACGTCCTGATCCGCAGCCGCGCTGATAATCGCATCCAGGGCTGCAATGGTGGTCTCTCCTCCTTCCAGTGAAAAACGCTTCTGGCCTACATATTTGGTATGCAGGAATTTCTCAAACATCACACCCTGATTCAGTTTTTCGAGTGCTCTTTTCTTTTTGTTCAGGGGAAGTGGTTGCAGTAACGTTTGCTCAATCTCCCGGGTCAGCCAGTCTATTTTCTTCGGGTCGCTGATATATTTAAATTCAACCCCCACGGAAGAAGCATAACATTTTTCCAGGTGAGCCAGGATATGCCGGAGTGAAACAGCTCCTAATCCCAGCAATGAACCAGCCTGGAAAACCGTATCCAGTTCATTTTCCGTTAATCCATAAAAAGATAAATCAATATGCGCCCCCCGGTCTTTCCGTTGACGGATCGGGTTGGTTTTGGCAATCAGGTGGGCTTTATTCCGATAGCCCAGTATCAGGCGATAAACCCTGAGTTCCCGCATCCAGTCTGTACCGGATTGGGTTGAGATGTCCTTCTCTTTTACTACTGCAGCCGTTGTTGCTGCAGTTTCCATACCTGCAGGAGCATTGCTAATTGCAAAGTCAAATCCTTCAAAAAACTTTTTCAGGTCAGGGTCTGTACTGGATGGGTCCTTCAGAAATTCACGATACAGGTTTTCAATGTACTCCGGATGGGAGTTAGTGATATAGGAAAAATCCTTCATGAAGAGGTTATTATAAAAACAGGTGAAAAATGGGGTACAAATATCGCTGAAAAAAAGCAAAACCCATCCGGCACTTCCTGTAATTCCGGGAATCGGTAATCCGGCTTATTATACTTTGAATTTCAGGCATTTACTTGCTTACTGCCAAAACGGACCCAAAGTCAGCCATCCGGGTATAATTTTGTAATTAATCTGCAGGAAATTTGGTGGAAAGGGCTTGTCCCCCTACCTTTGCACTCCTTAAATTGAATACCAGATGGCTAATCACAGTGCAACAAAAAAGGATGCCCGCCAGGCGGCTAAACGTCGTGACAGAAATAAGTATTACGGAAAAACCACCCGTAATGCAATCCGTGACCTGAAAGCGGCCAAAGGCAAAGAAATGGGTGAGAAATTTCCCGATGTTGCCAGCATGATCGACAAACTGGCCAAGCGCGGTGTTATCCACAAAAACAAAGCGGCAAACCTGAAAAGCAAATTGGCCAGAAAAGCCAATGCAGCGGTTAAGTAAGCTGTTTAAATTCAGATATTATTTGAAAGGCATTCCTGTATGGAATGCCTTTTCTATTTTTAAGGATCAATCATTATTTATGCGGCACCCTTTTCTTTCTCTCCTGCTTTTCTTTTTTTATTCCATTGCGGGGATGGCTCAAACTATACCTACCCGTTTTGAACAGTCCGGTGGCACACAAACTCCCGGCTATGCGGAAATAATCGACTGGTGGAAAAAACTGGATGAGAAATCCGGTAAAGTGAAAATGATTACAATGGGCATGACGGATGCCGGGTTCCCGCTCCACCTGGTAGTAGTGGCCAATAATGGAGATTATAATTTTGAGCAGATCCGTAAGAATAATAAACGTATCATACTTGTCAATAATGGTATTCACCCCGGTGAGCCTGATGGAATCGATGCCAGTATGCTGCTCTGTCGTGATATTGTAACCGGCAAATACAAAATTCCGGACCATGTGGTGCTGGCTTTTATTCCGGTCTATAATATCGGGGGTTGCCTGAACCGCAGTGCCGGATACCGGGTAGATCAGAACGGCCCCGAAGAGTTTGGGTTCCGCGGCAATTCACAAAACCTCGATCTCAACCGCGATGCCATAAAATGTGATTCAAAAGATGCCCGCTCCTTTACAGAAATCTTTCACCTGCTTGACCCGGATGTTTTTATTGACAATCATGTCAGCAATGGTGCCGACTACCAGCATGTAATGACCCTGCTCAGTACACAATCCTCCAAACTGGGAGGTGTTATGGGAGCATACCTGCAGAAAGAGTTTGAGCCGGCTGTATACAGCCGGATGAAACAAAAGGGATTTGACCTGGTGCCATATGTAAATGTGTGGGGTGATAATCCGGAAAATGGCTGGAGTGAATATTGGGACAGCCCGCGTTATGCGAGCGGATTTGCCGCACTCTGGCATACATTCAGTTTTGTACCGGAGACGCATATGCTGAAACCCTATGATCAGCGGGTGAAGGCCACTTATGCGTTGATGCAGTCTTTCATTGAATTCACCGGAGTCAACAGTGAAAAAATAAAAAACTGCCGGACAACAGCTAAGGAAGCTGTGAAAACACAAGCCGTATTCCCCATTGCCTGGTCACTGGACAAATCACTATTTAAAGAAGTACTTTTCAAAGGATATGCCTCCGGACGTAAACCCAGCGAGATATCCGGCTTTCCCCGGTTATATTATGATCGTGAAAAGCCCTATGAAAAGACTGTGAAAATTTTTCATAACTACCCTGCCAAAGAGTTTATAAAAAAACCGGAAGCCTATATAATTCCACAGGGCTGGTGGAAAGTTACTGACCTGTTGCAATTGAATAAAGTACAGATGAGCCGGCTTAAAAAAGATACGGTCATTGAAGTGGAAGCGTATAAGATTATTGATTATAAAACATCTCCCCGTCAATACGAAATGCATCACCTGAACAGCGATGTTAAAACAGTGGCCACCCGGCAGAAAATGACTTTCCGTAAAGGCGACTGGTATATTCCCCTGAATCAGGAGGCCAACCGTTTCCTTATAGAAACGCTGGAGCCCACAGGAGAGGACTCCTATTTTGCCTGGAATTATTTCGACGCTATACTCGGACAAAAAGAAGGTTATTCTGCGTATGTATTTGAAGATATCGCGGCGGACTATCTGAAATCCAATAAAGAGCTGCAGTTGAAACTGGAACAGCGAAGAGTAGCCGATACGGTCTTTGCTAAAGACGGCCGGGCACAGCTGAATTATATTTATCAGCAATCGCCATGGTTTGAACCGGCACATATGCAATATCCGGTTTTCCGTATACTGTAACTTATTTTTTCCTGTCCACTTCTTTAAATAAGAACCACCCGAGCAAAAGGCCAAGCAAAAGGATCAGAACAGAGAGGTACCCTACCCATTCGTAGTGATATAACCTGTGCCTGGAATCTTCAGTTACAATCAATCCTGAAAGCAAGGCAGCTGCGCCCGTACCCAGGTGTTGTATGCTGCTGTTCAGACTCATAAAGCTTCCCCTGCCTGCTGCCCCTGTTACGCTGCTGACCATAGTCTGAGATGTAACAGCACGGCCGGTAGCCAGTGCGAACCAAATGGCAAAAAAGAGCAAAACCAGTGCAAAAGGAATAGCCGGCATATTGGTTATCAGAATAACCATAATAAAGGACAGGGGCACACAGTATATAAACACTTTCAGTTTTCCCACCCGGTCTGAAAAGCGCCCCAGCAGGATCGCCGCTATGAAGGAGGCAATACCGCCGACAAGATAAATCAGCGGGGTAACTGAGCGGGGATACCCTTTATTAAACTCCATGAAAGGATTAATAAAGGGAATGATCAGAAAATGACCCATCATCATCAATCCGGAGAAAAGCAGGGCCAGTCCGGTTGTTTTATTGGTCAGTGTTTGTATTAATTGCCGGCCCCGGGAAATGGGCAAAGGTTCTTCAGTAAGATGGCTGCGCAACACGGGCAAATAGTACCAGCAAAGCGGCCAGAGTACTACCGCCAGCAGGGCCGTAAAAAGGAAGGGCACGTGCCAGTCGTCTTTAAAAATACCGACCAGATAAAGGGAGAAAGTAACCCCGACAGATGAAGCTACGGCAAATGCGCTCATAACCGCTCCCATAGCCCTTCCACGCCGTTCATAAGAAAACAGATCACTGATCATCGAAAGTACTTGTCCGCCGATAATACCGCCGAAAATACCGGCTACTACCCTGGCTGAGAGGAGTAGTCCATAACTGTTGGCAAAGCCGCAGGCCGCCGTACCAACTATAAAGCCGGCATACGTGAATAACAGTAAAGATTTTCGTTCATATTTATCAGCCAGCAGAGCCATCCACAAACCGGAGACAAATGAGCTGACCGGATAAGAGGCCAGCAGGATACTGAATTGTGCGGGATTGATGCCGAATTCAGGCATCAGGTAATTACCCAGGGGCATCATGATCATAAAATCCAGGATATGGGTGAACTGGATTCCTGCGAGCAGGAAGAGTATGATCGTCTCTTTTTGTTTCATGCCGGGCAAAGATTGGAAATAGAGAGGAGAAATCAAAGTACGAAGTACGAAGTATGAGGTACGAAGTATCATGTACTTGAGTATGTACATAAAAAAAGCCTCTCATTTCTGAAAGGCTTTTTTATAATAAATATGGCAGCTACCTACTCTCCCGCATTGTGGTGCAGTACCATCGGCCATAAGGGGCTTAACTTCTCTGTTCGGTATGGGAAGAGGTGAACACCCTTGGAAAAACCACCATAAGCTTATGAGTTTACGGGTTTATAAGTATCTGGCTGACAGGGAGACCTTTTCAACCTATTAACTTATTAACTTTTCAACTTTAATAATGTCATATTGGAAAATGTTAGGGAGTATCTACTTTCTTTTCGCCAATAAAGGGTATAAAGAAAGAAAAAAAATTAAAGCGTACGGGCAATTAGTACTACTCGGCTTTGATGTTACCACCTTTACACCTGTAGCCTATCAACGTCATAGTCTCTGACGACCCTTAAAAGTAAACTCATCTTGAGGAAGGTTTCACGCTTAGATGCTTTCAGCGTTTATCCTGTCCGTACATAGCTACTCTGCATTGCACCTGGCGGCACAACAGATACACCAGCGGTACGTACGACCCGGTCCTCTCGTACTAAGGTCATGTCCTCTCAATTTACTTGCGCCCACCACAGATAGGGACCGAACTGTCTTGCGACGTTCTGAACCCAGTTCACGTGCCACTTTAATCGGCGAACAGCCGAACCCTTGGGACCTTCTCCAGCCCCAGGATGTGACGAACCGACATC